>Ga0070731_10000014_pt1 | contig 419384 bp, 337 predicted proteins | sample Coa_R1_2_FD_66448 | JGI IMG/M metagenome (GOLD analysis project Ga0070731, IMG submission 66448) | Surface soil microbial communities from Centralia Pennsylvania, which are recovering from an underground coalmine fire - Coalmine... | ecosystem: Environmental > Terrestrial > Soil >... | reverse complement strand
CCGTTTTCATCGGCGACGATCACCCCGTCTCCCATGCTGCTCAAAATGGACTGAAATAGTTCGGTCTGCTTGCGCAGGCTTTCCACCGACACGGCCAACTCTTTGGCGTCCCGGATCAGGGCTTCCTCCGCCTGCTTGCGTTCGGTAATCTCGCTCAACACCACGACACCGCCTCGCATCACTCCCGCTTGGTCGCGCAGCGGCGTCCCGGTGGCGCTTACCCACACTCCGGCGGGACGCACGTCATTGCGGACATACATCTCTTCTTTACTGGTGACCTCTCCCCGCACCGCGCGCGCCAGCGGAACTTGCGAGGCGGGATAGCGGCTGGTTTTGTCAGGCAGGTAAAATCCATATTTCTCAGTTAGCTTGTCCATCGGCACGTCCATCGCACCCAATCCCAGGATCTGCTCGGCGGCCGGATTCCAGGTGATAAACTTGCCTTTCTCGTCGGCCACGATCACGCCATCTCCCATGCTGCGCAGGATCGATTCAAATATCTCGGTTTGCTTGCGCAGTCCCTCCACCGACAATGCCAGGTCGTTTCCACCTCGAGCCCGCTGGGCGATCTCGCGATTGAGAAGGACGAAGGCGGCCAGCAGCAAGGCAACTCCCAGCGCGCCACCCACGAATAACACCCTGGCCGTTACCTGGGCCTGTGAAGCGGCCTCGGAGCTCAAGCGAACGAAGTTGCGCCCCTCCCGGCTGTCAACTTAATTCAGAATGGTCCGTATTTGCTCCATGGTGGTTAGCCCGCGGTCGGTCAAGACCACGGCTTGAGCCGCGTCGAAGCCGCGTTCTCTGCGGAGGTCCACGGTCTGCTTGAGCTCGGCGAGCTTGCGTGCGATCAACGGCTCCAGCGCATCCAGGCTTTCTTGTTCTTCCACGTCGCCGGCAGACAGGGTGCGGACCTCTTTGACGGTCGGGTCGAGGCCGGCCAGGGCGGAGAAATATGGTTCCAGGTAATGCTCCTCTCCGGTAATCAAGTATCCCCGCTGCCCCGCTTCGGCGTCCCTGAGCTCGGCCAGCAGGCGCTGAAAATCTTTTTGAACCGCGTTGCTGCGCTGCCTCGATTCACCGGACTTCACCAGCAGCACGGTGCTGCGGTAGGAGAACAGGCCGATCATGATCATCAGGGCGAGCGCCAGCGCAAACGCGCAGGTGACGAGAGTTCTTAGTCCGGTCAATTTCATGGGGGTCAATTCCTTGTTTCGGAAAAATTTATTCGGCCGGCGACATCAATATGCGGCGACCTATCATCCCCGCCTCAATTTCCTTGTCGATGCCCGAATATCCACCCGCGAGGTCAATAGTGCTCACCTGAGAAGCCCCCGCTCGACCGCGCGGGATTCATCCCAAAGCTTTTTCGGCTGATCGGGGATTTACATGAGAGAACTTTTTCGTTTGGAGAGTTCCTCTCCAGGATTTCGCGATGCGCTCTTGTTTTAGCCCGTCATGGCCCAACTCCCGTCAGCGCCTTCCGGATGTCTCCCAACCGACGCCGGTCTGGCAGGCAAGTTTTGACTTAAATGTGCATAACAATTATTTCCTCGGTGGTACGGGGAGGCGGGATATGTGAAATTATGTCAGGCAGGCGCCGGGGCGGGGGATTTTCAACTGGTGGATTCGCCCTGCGATGGCTTCCATCTAGGTTGCAGCTCGCAATGCCGAAGTCGAACCGAGGTTCGCCACTGCTCCGTTCATCTCACGTGCGGCGTTCCGCCTCGGCGCGATTGAGCCCGGAACACTCCAAATCATCGGCGCGGTGCTGGATGTACGACCGAAGCCCGCCCTAAGTCTCGACATTCAGTTTGGGTCGATGAAAAAGGGCGGCGGAATGGATGCGAAGGGAATCGATGAGTCTAATATTTTTTCCGGTTGCGCGGAAAGCGCAAAACGGATGGCCGCCGCGAGCCGTAGTCACTCCTCGCGCAGAAGTTGGATCGGATCAATTGACAGCGCGCGTAACGCCGGAATCCAGGTGGCCAGCAGCCCCACTAATGCCATGGCAAGAACAGCAGCAGCCAATACCATCGGGTCCCGCGGAGTTGCCTGAAACACAATTAAAGCCAGCACCCGGCTCGCCAGAATTCCCAGGAGCAACCCACCCGCTGAACCAAATGCCAACAATTTGACAGCCCGTCCCAGCGCCGCCTGCAACACTTCCTTGCGCCGGGCGCCGAGAGCCATGCGAATCCCCAACTCCTTTTTCCGCTTACTGACCGAGTACGCAGCCATTCCAAAGATGCCGGTGATAGAGAGCAGCGCGCCCATCACGCCCATTACACCCAGCGTCTGCGTGGCCAAACGTGGGCCAAAGAAAGCTGTATCCAATCCCTCGTACCACGTCTCGATGATGAAAGGCAGGCCCGCATCCACGTCCCGGAGTTTGGCCCTGATCGATGCCGCCAGTTGCTGCGGATCGCGGCCGGAGCGTATCAGCAACCAGGTTTCACCAGTAGGGGATTGCAGGATGGGCAGATATGCCGCCGGCTTCGGATCTTCGGTAAGGTGATCGTATTTTCCATTTTCTGCTACGCCCACCACCTGGATGCGCGCGCCTTCCCGCATCTTAAAATATTGGCCCATCGCGCCGGTTACGGAACCGAAAATCCTGCGCGCGAATTCCGGGTTGATCACGGCCACGCGCGGCGCGGATGAATCGTCATGCCAGGTGAACGTCCTGCCAAGCAGCATGGCAGTACCGGCGGCACGGAAATATTGGGGAGATATTTTGAACATGTCGGCCCGGAAAGTTTCCTTTCCTTGCCTCAAATCGGCGGCTTCGTTGTCGAATATCAGATCGTCTTTCGAGTCCGCATCCTGACCCAGCGGCGTCCAATCGCTCAACCCCACCGACTCCACTCCAGGAATCGTCTCCAGAGCTTCGAGGATACGTTTTTGCACTTCAGGCACTTGGTCACCGCGGTAGGCCCCCAAAGACAGGTCTGTATCCGCCAATATGGCGTTCCGTGGTTCAAAACCGAAATTACTGTGCAGGGAACGCAAGAGGCCGCGCACGGCAACAAATGAAGCGGTGACCAGCACGGCGCAGATGGCAATTTGCGCCACCAGGAGGAGGTCGCGCAAAGGTATTCGGAGCCCAACGGGTCTGGTTGATCCCGACTTGATGACCCCATACGGATCGGTACGCAGTATCTGCCGCACCGGAACGGCGCCAAAGAGAAATCCGCTGGCTAAAGTAAGAAGCAGAGCAACTCCATAAACATTTGCCTCGGGCGTCACCGTCACTCCGACGGGCCATCTGGGAAAAGGGTTCCACGCACTAAGCCAGGTCAGCAGCACGATGCTGCCCCAAACGCCTACGGCGCCTCCCATCAGCGAAATCAGTAGCGCTTCAGTAAAAAGTTGCCGGAGAAGGCGGATGCGGCTCGCTCCCAACGCAACTCGCAGGGCAAGTTCCCGGGAACGGTCAGCGGCGCGTGCGGCAAACAGGCTTCCCAGATTGGCGCACGCGGCCAGGAGGATTAACCCCGCCAGAAGCATCAGGCCGCCCAGAAACGCCCTGATCGGGCGGCCAAGGTAATCGCCATACAGGCCGGGACGAGCCAGGGAAAATTTCATATTGCCGTCATATTTGGGATAGTTCTTTTGCAGGTCTGAGCCAATCGAGTTCAAATCCGCTATCGCCTGTGCTTGCGTCACACCCGCCTTCAGATGCCCCATCACCATAAAAACCCACTTGTTTTCGCGCGCGTTCAGGACATTCACCCCGTCGGTCTGCTCCTGATTGACCATGGGCAAATAGAAATCGGGATTGAAGAACAACAGGGTCCCGTGGAACTCCGGCGGGACTACTCCGATGATGGTGAAAGGTTGCTTGTTCAAAAGCACCTTGCGGCCCATCACGCCACGATCATCCTGAAACTTGTTGTGCCAGCACGCGTAGCTAAGCACGACGAAGGGAGCGCTGTTCGGGCCACGCTCATCGGAGGCGTGAATGAGACGGCCAAGATACGGCCGAATGCCCAACGCGTCAAAGTAGTTCCCGCTCACATAATTGCCCCAGGCGCGCGACGGATTTTCTCCCATGTCGAGCGCCCCCATGGCGACGGAATAAGCCGCCAGACTCTCAAAACTGCGGTTGCGGTCGCGCAGTTCAAGATAGTCGGGATACGACTCGCTCGAAGTAACGTTGGCGCGCCAGACAGCGTAAAGGCTTTCCTCCTGAGACAGCTTGAGAGGGTGCAGCAAGAACGCGTTGATGGCGCTGAACACCACTGCGTTGGCGCCGATACCCAGAGCGAGCGTCACCACGGCCACCGCAGTAAAGCCGGGAGATTTGCGCAACCTGCGCAGGCTGAAGCGCACGTCCTGAAACGTTGTCTCAATCAACGTGCCGCCCAGCGCTTCGCGGGATTCTTCTTTGAACTTCTCATGGCCTCCAAACTCGATGCGCGCGCGGCGTTCCGCCTCGGCGTGATTGAGACCGGAACGCTCCAGATCATCGGCGCGGTGCTGGATGTGGGACCGGAGCTCTTCCTCGATCTCGGCATTCAGCTCGGACCGATGGAAAAGGGCGGCGATGCGGACGCGAAGCGAATCGATGAGTCTCATATTTCCTCCGGTTGCGCGGAAAGCGCGGACCCGATGGCAGCCACCAGCCGATTCCAGTTGGCGGTCTCCTCACGCAGGCGCTTGCGGCCCGCGGTGGTAAGTTCGTAGAATTTGGCGCGGCGGTTGTTCTCCGATGTACCCCAGCTCGCCTTAAGCAGCCCTTGGCGAACAAGGCGAAACAGCCCGGGATATAGGGCGCCTTGTTCAATCAATAGAGCGTTGCCGGAAATCTGCCCGATGCGGAGAAGGATTCCATACCCATGCAGCGGGCCGATGGAAACCGCCCGCAAGATGAGGAGATCGAGTGTGCCGGGAAGCAGTTGTGCCTGGTCGTTCATCCGCCCTCCTAAGATGGTTAGGAGGATAAAGCCATCTCTCCTAAGCTGTCAAGGAGAAAATAAACGGGCCAGTTGGTTTCGCGAAACCCAAGTGAATGAACGCAAACTATTTTGTGGCTTATAGGTATTTGGTGGACCTGGAGGGGTTCGAACCCTCGACCTCATGACTGCCAGTCATGCGCGCTCCCAACTGCGCCACAGGCCCAACCGGAAAATGCCTCTGGGGGTGTGACCGGCTCAGAAGCAGTAGATGCCCGATGTTTATTTGTAGCATGGCGAGAACCGAAGAGTCAATGAAGGCTTACTGGGGCCCCGGTCCGCGCTCCCAGGGAAATTAGGACGCTACCTTATATGAGAGCTTCGCTTAATTTGCCGGGGGAACTTTTTGTTTATTGTTCCATCGACTCTCCCCCTCAAAATGCCTTACTGATGATACTATTTCGGCCGATGTGCGGGGCGCTGGCAGCATTTTTTTGCCTCTTTTGTTCAAAAGGCCGGTGATCGCACCCTGACTATGCCCAAACCCACTGTCGAAATCACAACCAGCGGCCGCGGAGGTTCCATTCTTTACAAAGATGGAGACAAAGCCATTAAGTTTGACTGGGAATTTGCGCTTCCCCCCGCTTTGGCCCTGATCTTTGGGCACACATCACAACATTGGGACAAGAACTTTCCCTGGGCGTCCGCACGACAAGAGGAAATTTACAAATATGTCGCGGAAGAGGTGGTTCGCCAAAAGGCTCCGGAATCAGCTTACGAGATTGATCTTGATTCGGGAACCCTGACCATCCTCATGGCCGGGTTTGCCCAACGCGCGAAACCTCTGAACCGATTCATGGCCAGCCTGACGACCAAGCCCACTGGCAGCGCCGACCAGTACGACATTGCGGCAATCGGCGAACTGACAAAGTCTGAACGCAAACAGGCGGTTGAATTGATCACGACGCGCGGAGGGGTCACTTGGCGAGAAGTAGAAGCTCTCGCGGCCATTGGTACTCCGGAAGCGCGAGCGGCGATTGATGCCGCATCCGAGGACCATCTGTCGATCGACACCCGCCTGGCCGCCGCTGAAGTCATGAATCGGGGGGGGCGGCGTGCGGACTTTGACATTTTTCTTGCCCGGCAAATTCGCCAACTTAGTAATCCTGCTAATGGGCTGTCGCGCGCCCTGGAAATCGCCTCGCGCCACCCCAGCGAAACGGTGAAGCAGGCATTGCTTTGGGCCAGCTATAACGCCACCGAATGCGCTCCCCATTGTGCCGGCTTGTTACTCACTCTGGCTGGTTTGGGTCAAGAGCCGTTTGATGACCATTTTAAACTGATGCTGCAAAAGCTGGATCTGCACAACAGCTATTTTGACCGCAAGGCGGCGTTCGAGGAACTCTGCAAAATCCTGAAAATGGACCTTGATTCCGACACTGCGAATTACTGAGGATTACCAGCACGGCTGGCGACGAGCTTTGTTGCAGTTGCCGGCCGGAGACTTTTCACCGACCACGGATCGTTGCTCCACTGTTATACTGCCGAACTGATTTGAAACCCACACCCAGATTCTGTCGTTGAGTTTGAATGCTCTGAAGAGTTTGCGAATGGACATTCCGGTTTTCAAATATCATCCTGATCCTCTCCTCAGCGGCAGCATCGAGATATCAAAGAAAAAGTGCGTCTGCTGCAAAAAAGCGCGGGGCTATATTTACACCGGCCCAACTTACTGCGAGGAGGATCTTGAGCGGGTGATTTGCCCGTGGTGCATTTCCGACGGTACCGCACACGCGAAATATGACGCCACGTTCGTCGACGAGTCTGTTTTCACCGATGATATTCCGGCGGCTGTAATCGAGGAAATCACCCAGCGCACCCCCGGCTACAGCTCCTGGCAAAGTGAGCGATGGTTATCCTGTTGTCGGGACGCCATGGCGTTTCTTGAGCCAGTCGGATTGACGGAAATCCGCAGGCGATATGCGGGTTTGGAAGATAAAGTTCTGGCGGGCATTAGCGAAGACCTAAATCTTTCCCAAGTCGCGGCCGGGCGGATGCTGGAGTCGCTCAAGAGAGACGCGGGCCCCACCGCCTATGTTTTCCAGTGCCTGCGTTGCCATTCGTATAAGACATTCGTGGACGGAATATTCGACATCAGCGCCTGATTGATTCTCGACGGCAGCACCAACTATTCTCAATATCAACCAAAGCATGGCGGCCTATTAGACTGAATAATCCTGCTGGCGGGTGGCGCGGTTAGGGACCATGGCCCTTTACGCAATCACAATTTTCCTGAGCGCATTCCTTTTGTTTCAAGTGCAACCGTTGATCGTCAAGATCATCCTGCCATGGTTTGGCGGCTCGGCCGGAGTGTGGAGCGCCGCCTTGCTGTTCTTCCAGCTCCTGCTGCTGGCGGGCTATATCTATGCGCACGCCTTAATCAGGTGGGTCAAGGCGCGGACGCAAATGGCCCTTCACGTTTCGCTTTTGGCGGCCAGTTGCCTGTTGTTGCCCATTCTGCCGCCTCCGGCCTGGAAGCCAACCGATGCGGGAGACCCCACGATGCGGATTCTCGGGGTGCTTCTAGTGACTGTTGGGTTGCCCTATTTCCTTCTTTCAGCGACGACCCCTTTGTTACAGGCCTGGTTTGTGCGGCGCACGGGAAGTAGGATCCCGTATCGTTTGTTCGCGCTTTCCAACCTGGGCTCGTTGCTTGCCCTGGTGAGTTTCCCCGTCCTGGTCGAGCCCCGATGGACCTCGCGACATCAGGTTTTCGTCTGGTCAGGCATGTATTTGGCATTCGCCCTGTTGTGCGCCGCGGCGGCCTGGGTGAGCCGACACGGTATTGGGAGTGGACGGCAGCCCTCGGCTGAACCCTCCGGATCCTCGCCAGTCGAGCGCCCTGGATTTTCTCAACTGCCGCTTTGGGCATCCCTTGCCGCCTGCGCCTCCACGCTGCTGCTCGCCATCACCAACCATTTGAGTCAAAGCCTCGCGCCCATTCCGTTGCTATGGGTCGTGCCACTGGCCGTTTACCTGATGACGTTTATTTTGGCCTTTGAGAGCGAGCGCTTTTACCGGCGTTGGATCTTTCTGCCCTGCCTGGTTCCGGCGCTGGGCGCCATCGCTTACTTTTTGAGCGAGAGTCCTGAGAGCGTGCGCCTCAGAATGCTCATTTCGATCTTCGTGATCGGCCTCTTTATCTGCTGCATGATGTGCCACGGAGAATTGGCGCGACGCAAGCCGGGTGCGGAGCACCTGACACTGTTTTATCTGGTGATCTCTCTGGGCGGCGCCTTGGGTGGGATTTTCGTGGCGCTGATTGCCCCGCGCATTTTCCGATCCTATTGGGAATTGCCATTGGGCCTGCTGGCTTGTGCTCTGCTCGGCATCATCATTCTATGGAACCTGGCCATTCCCAAATTGGGCGCTTGGCCGCTGCGAGTAATTCTGTTGGCCAGTGCATGTTACTTCGGCTGGTATATGGCCTGGCACGAACGGCGCGCATGGCGGCACGCCTCCCTTGTCGAGCGCAATTTCTACGGCGTTCTTTCGGTGGAGATAGACCCCGAGGACAATCCCCCCGCCCGTGAACTCGTCCACGGGAAGATCATATTCGGCTCCCAAATGTTGGACCCGAAACTGCGTTATCAGCCAACGACGTACTACGGCCCAACCTCTGGCGTCGGGCGGGCGATCCGCGCGATGGAGGAAAAAGGTCCTGTCCGTGTCGGAGTTATCGGCCTGGGAGCGGGCGTGCTACTTGCCTATGGCCGGACGGGTGATGTCTACCGCCTTTATGAAATCAATCCGCTGGTCGTAAAGATCGCGCGATCCGATTTTTCTTTCTATGACCACTCACCTGCCGACAAGCAGATCCTGATGGGTGACGCGCGCCTGACTTTGGAGCACCAAGAGAGCCAGCAGTTCGATCTGCTGGCCGTGGACGCGTTTTCGGGTGACGCCATTCCAGTTCACCTGCTCACCCGCGAGGCCATGGCCCTCTATTTCCGCCATCTAAAGCCAAATGGAATATTGGCGGTGCACGTCTCGAACCACTACCTGGACCTGGAACCTGTCTGCGCTCGCGGCGCGGAGGCTTTGGGCAAGAAGGCGATGATGATCGATGACGATCCTCCCGAGGAAAGCTTCCTTTTTTGGTCCGACTGGATTCTGATATCCTCTGATCCCGCTTGGTTCCAGAAAAGTAGTTTCGACGATGCCGACATGGAGCCCGCCACCGCGCCCCATGGTTTCCACGCCTGGACCGACGACTACAGCAGTATCTACAAGATCCTCAAACTGAAATGAATCGCAGGTGGTTTTGAAGCGACATCAAATAGCTTACCGATGTTCGGTGTATCGAATTTCTGCCGGAAAGGGAGGGGGAACCGCTGAATTGGGAGGCAGTCTCAAGGTCTTTCAATCAAGTAAAAAATGGGACAGGACAAAATAGAAATCAGCGCGCTGGACTGCCCCGTTTTTGCGGGGCGGTCCAGCATCGCCTTTTTTGAATTTCAACTGATTTCCCCTGGGTTATTTGGGGGCTGGGGTAGTGGTGTCTCCAGAGCCCTTCTTGCTTTTCTTTCCACCCTTGTGGGCCTTGCTTGTCTTGGTAGCTTTCTTGCCACTTGTCGCGTCTTCCTTCTTATCGGTGGAACCTCCCGTAGCCTGTGCGAACACGGGCAACGAGAGCGAGCAGGCAACCGCAACAGCGAAAAGCATGGTAAGGAATTTCTTCATATCGATCCAAGCCTCCATTAGAATTTAAACTCCGATGTGATGTTAGGCATGTTGGTGGCCAAAGGGCGATTATCCTCTGGCCGGCCAATATTCGCGCATTCTATTGGATTTACTCATATTCCATCAAGAAGATTTTATGGATTGAAGTGTCTTGATATCCACCAAAGCGTGTGCCGGTTGCACCAATTGGAGCCGGATCTGGAAGGAGTCTGCAAGGATTGACACAATCAAACTTTTTGCCGGCCCGTGAACCACTTGGCAACGGCGAATAATTTTGCACTTCAATGCGCGAAAAAATGTCTTTCAACGCTGGGGCCGTCGCCAAAGAGTATTTACCCGCGCGGCTCAATTAAAGACGGTGCGTCTTCTTTTTTCATCCGGTTCGGCTGTAGATAAATTTTGCCCCCCGCTCTCGTTTTTAAACAGGCGATTGAATTAGGGGATTGAAGGGTGTATGTTATCGGTCGGTCGAATGGCGGGATAGTATCAAGCGGCCCTCCGGATTATGCTCCAACGTTTCAAAATTTATTTAAACTCTCAACCGATGGAGATCATCAATGTTTAAACCTCTGATCGTCTGCACTTTTTCCCTGGCTCTTGGGTTGTCAGCGGCCTCGCTGGCTGCTGCCAACGATGCTGGTGAAAACGTGTGCACTGGAGACCCAAGCCACTGGACCCAGCTTTACGACGGCAAGGACTTGAACGGCTGGAAGCACGTGGGGCCCGGTCATATGACGGTGGAGGATGATGGGCTGATTCATACCCATGGCGGTATGGGCCTGCTTTACTGGACGGGCGGAAAAGTCGGCGATTGCGTCATTCGGGTTGTTTTCCGGATGCGCGATGAGAATGACAACTCCGGCGTGTTCATCCGCATTCCGGTCGAGCCGCGCGAGGAGTGGATGCCTGTGCACTACGGCTACGAGGTCCAGATCGACAACCATCCCGAAAAAGGGGGAGAAGACGAGTATCACTCCACGGGCATGTTGTACTCGCTCACCAAGCCGATGGCGCAGGCATGGAAGCCGGGGCCCGAATGGAACACCATGGAGATCACGCTGGACGGTCCGCGCACCATCGTGAACCTGAATGGCGTGAAGGTGGTGGATTTCAAAGAGGGCGATCCTGTCCCGGAACGGAAATTCAATTTTGAACCCCAGCGCGGACTACGTCCGAATTTTGGCTACATTGGGCTGCAAAACCACAGCGACAACGACATTGTGTTCTTCAAGGAAGTTGCCATCAAGCCGCTGAAGAAATGATCCAGTTCGCCTAGCCTTCCTTCAACTTAAATCCCGCCAGATTGCCGAGGCCGTCGTAAGCGGCGGCCTTATACATCTCCGAAAGCGTGGGGGCGTTGAACACCGAATCGATCAGGTCGGGGATGCCGCCCTCGAGTTCGATCACCATCATGCCGATGTGAACGAGGTCGGTGGCATTTTCGCCGATCATGTGGACGCCAAGCAGGCGGAGGTTGTCGCGGCGAAAGATAAGTTTCAACAGCCCATGCGTCTCGCCCACCATTTGTCCGCGGGCGTTGTTTTCATAGCGCGCCCGGCCTACCTCATAAGCGATGCTCTTGGCCTTGCAGGTCTCCTCTGTTTCCCCCACGGCCGATATTTCCGGAATGGTGTAGATGCCGAGGGGCAATGCTTCCGGCAGGCGCTGTTTGTACTTCAGGTCGAAGGCGTGACACACGGCCACGCGCCCCTGCTCCATGGAGGTCGAGCCGAGGGCAGGGAAGCCGATCACGTCTCCGGCGGCGTAAATATGGGGGACGCAAGTTTGATAGTGATCATTTACGGCCACGGTGTGGCGCTCGGTTAAATTGATCCCGGCCTTTTCCAGGCCCAGGCCGTCCACCGTTGGGGCGCGGCCGGTGGAGAGGAGAGCGGTCTCCGTCTCCAGAATCATTCCGGATTTCATGGTCACGCAAACACCCCTGCCATTCGTCTTAACCGATGCGGGACGGTCGTTGAAAATCAACTGGAGGCCGAGGAATTCCAGGCGGTCCTTGAGGCGGGATGAAATCTCGATGTCCAGGAAGGGCAGCAACCTGTCTCCGCCGGCTACCAGGATCACTTTCACTCCCAGCGCCGCAAACATGGAGGCGTATTCGCAACCAATCACCCCGCCGCCCACCACCACCATGCTGGCGGGAATCCGATCCATGGCCAGAATAGTGTCCGAGTCGAAAATAAAATGGTCGTCAAAGGGAATGTCCGGCGGATGGAAGGGTTGGGAGCCTGTCGAGAGCAGAATGTAGTCCGCCGTCAGGGTTTCCGTGCCGCCGCCGGTCAACTGAACCTGGACAGTGTGAGCGTCTTCGAATGAGGCGGAACCCTGCATCAGATCGACGTGATGAGCCAATAGATTAGTATGGACTTTCGCGCGCTCCAGGCTTACCACTTCGTCTTTGCGGTGCATAAAGTCGCGCACCGTCAGGCCCTTTTGCAACGAGTAGTCGATGCCGTAGAGGCCGCGTTGCAACAGTCCGGAATAATAAAGGGCTGCTTCGCGAAGACACTTGCTGGGAATGGTTCCCGTGTTCACGAAAATGCCGCCCACCCAACGGCCGCGTTCAACCATGCCCACTCGCTTGCCAAAGTAGGCCGCCTGGGCCGCGCCCTTTTCGCCCGCCGGTCCGGAGCCAATTACTATCAGGTCAAATTGTTTCATCGTTCGTCTTCCCGCCCCAGGGGTGGAAACACGGGTCACATTGAGTTGCGGTCATGAAACCGGAAAAGGATGTGAAGGCTTTCTTGCATCAAGCCCGCCCTCATTCGTCGAAAGTATAATATGTCAGTTGGCAAGCCATTGCGTGCAAAAAAAAAGAAAGAGAGGTTTTCAGACGGAGTGGCGGCTTATCAATAACAGCCGGAGAAGGACTTTCTCTGCGCAGCAGGGAGGTTAGAAAAGCAAATGCAAATTATAAATTATGAATTAAAGATACCTTTAAAAGGCAAAGCTAACAATTGGCTGTCGATTTCGTGAATTACGGCATTTAGGGCGGAATGCCCGTTCAAGGGCGGGATGGAAGTTCGAAGGACAATATTCATCCCGGTGTCAAATCCCTGAAACTCATAGCTGATTACCGTTCAGAAAAGTAGGAAATGGAAGCTGGAAATTGGAAACTGGCCTTCGCCAAATATTTACCATTTTCCATTTTCCAATTTCCATTTTCCGAGGCAATCGCCCAATCACTCAATCGCCCAATCACCCAATTCTTCTAAAGCTCTCCCCGGCCCGAGTCCACGGAAACGGGTCCGTTCACGGTGGACATTTTAATTGTCGGGTTTGCGCCGCCGAATTCGATGTAGCGACTGTCATCATCCCAGGTACGATTGGACTTGCTGCATTGCGAGGCACGGCAACGAACAGGGGACCGGCCGGACATTTCCACCCGCACTCCGGACTCGAAGTTCGCGGGCACTTCTAGAGACAGAGGACCGTTTTCCGTGTGCGCGGTTACACCACCGGCGTTCCATCGGTCACCCGCCAGCGCGACGTGTATGGGCCCGTTTTGGGTTTCGAGTTTCAGGTTTCCGCCGTCCCCGGACATGCTGATGGGTCCATTGACGGTTTGAGCGTCAATTTCCCCGGAGCAGTTTACAACCGCGATGGGACCATTCTCGCTGCGTGCCACGACTTTGCCTGAGACGTCCCGCAAGCCAATAGGTCCGTTATGAGCTTTTAGACTAAGATTGGATCCTTGGGGAGCTTTAACGATAAGATAAACGGTCCAATCGCCGTCGGTGGGGCCGTTGGCAGTCACATGATTGCCGCTGGCTGACACGGAGATCTCGCGCAGGAGGCTGTCGCTGGCTGCGGCCTTGCAGGCGGAGATGGCGTAATCATTCCCTGTCCAACCCGCTACTTGAACCCCGCCATTCCGTGCCGCGTCCACTTCCAGGACGGATGCCGACTTCGGAATGGTGAAGTGCTGCTCAGCGTGCGCGGCGTCGTGATCGTCAAACTCGAAGTTGAGGTCATCACAGGAAGTCACCATGCCGTGATTGTGCGTGGAGAGTCCGGTGTTGTAATGCCTTGCCTGAACTTTATCCGTGCTAAATACCATGACGGCCGCCGTTGCGCATGCCGCCAGGCACCAAAACAATCGTTTATCCATTTGGAGGTTCCTCCCTGTCAGACTAATAGACGCATGAATTGGGAAAGGGTTAGGGAGGAAATTATGAATTGTGAATTATGATTGAAACCGCTGTGCAGGAGCCTCATTGAATCGGGCGGACCTATTTCTGTCCTCGAGTCTGAAACCCAAGCTCCGGATTTCATACTTCATATTTCATAATTTATAATTCACCCTTCATTCTTTAACCTTCATTCATACCTTAGCGCCACCATCGGGTCCACATGTGATGCGTTCCGGGCTGGGATGAAGCCGGCCAATGCCGCCACAGCCAAGAGCAGCACCGCTGCCAGCGCAATGGTCAAGGGATCGTTCGGGGTCACTCCATAGAGCTGGGCGGAAATCAAACGAGTGGAAGCCAGCACGGCGGGAACCCCAATGAAGAGGCCGATCATCACCAAAAGGAGCGATTCCTTCAATACCATCCAAAGCACCTGATGCGATTCCGCTCCCAGGGCCATGCGAATTCCAATTTCATTGGTTCGCCGGGAGATGGCATAGGCCATCACACCGTAAAGACCGACGCATGCAAGCAGAAGCGCGAGCCCTCCGAATGCGCTGGAAAGTTGAGCGATCAGGCGCTCCTGGCTCAATGCATCGTCAACCTGTTGGCTCAGGGTGACCACCTTTCTCCCCAATAGCCTGCTGTTAATGTCATTGAGAATCCTGCGGACGTCCGCGGCCACTGCGGTGGGATTGGCCGCGGTTCGAATTTCCAAGTCGTTCATAAAATCGGGATTCTGAAATACGGGAATGAGAATCACCGGTGGCGAAGGCTCCCGCATTTCTGTATATTTCGCGTCTTTAACCACTCCGACAATCTCAATATCCGCAGCGTGCTTGGCGTCATCGAATCCGAACCGTTTTCCAACCGGGTTCTGATTGCCAAAATAGTGGTGGGCCAGCTCTTCATTAACCACTGCCACTTTGGAGGAGGTCTCGGAGTCCTGAGGCCCGATGCCGCGCCCGGCTACCAACGTCATTCCAACTGTCTCGACGTAACCCGGGCCGACCACAATAATCTGAGCGTCAGTCTCTTCCCGCGGCTTGGGGGTGTAGCCTTGAACCGAGATGGAGCTGTCCCGCATGCTTCCACTGACCAAGCCATAGAGAGCGATGCTGGTGGATTTCACTCCGGGAACGGCGCCCACGCGTTCCAGCAACTGGCGATACAAACCGGGAAGTTGCTCGGGCTTATACCCTGCCATGCGCGGGTTCATGCTGACCAACAGAACGTTTTCACGGTTAAACCCCAGATCCTGGTTCTCCAGTTTTTGAAAAGTGCGGACAAAAAGTCCGCCACCCACCAGCATTAAAAGGCAGATGGCCACTTGCAACGCCACGAGCGCCTTGGTCAGATTGAATCGCGAGCCGTGCCCCGCCAGGTTTCGAGCACCCTCTTTCAACGAAGCCGTCAGGTCGATTCGCGCCGCGCGAATGGCGGGGGCGAGGCCAAACAGGACTCCGGTGAAAATTGAAATCAGCAACGTAAATCCCATGATGCGGGAATCCGGGCTGACGCTCAACGGAATGTAATTCCCCCGCGAAACCAGGTGCACAAGCAGACTGGTTCCCCAGGTTGCCAGAACCGTTCCGGCCGCGCCGCCCAGGATGGCCAGCATGAGGCTCTCGGTAAGCAATTGCCGGACCATTCGCGAGCGGCTTGCGCCCAGCGCGCATCGCAAGGAGATTTCCCTTTGTCTTGCTGACGCTCTCGCCAACTGGAGATTGGCAACATTGGCGCAGGCGATCAACAATACCAGTCCGACCAGGGCCATCAAAATCTTGAGTGGTTCGGAATAGCTCCGGCGCAGCCCGGACACTCCGCCGCCACCCGGGGTCAAGTCGATGCGAACCCCGGCAAGTTCGCGGCGGTCTTCAGGCGAGATTTTCGAACCGACCATATCAACCAGATATTGGCGAAAATGCTCGGTCACCGCAGTTTGAGCTTGTAGCCGGGAAACGCCGGGCTTCAGACGCCCCATGACATCCAGCCAGAAAACGTTTCGTTTTTCCAGGCGCGAAGGCTCGAGCAGGGCCTGGGGTTCCATGGAGAGTGGCATCCAGATGTCGGCCGGATCGCTTTGCAGTGATTCTCCGAAGAACCCACGCGCCGCCACGCCCACAATGGTAAAGGGTATGCCATTGATGTCCATCGATCTACCAATTACGGATGCGTCAAGCGAAAACCTGCGCTGCCAGAAGCCGTAGCTGATCACCGCTACCGGGTGCGCCCCTTCTGCCGTATCATCCTCCGGCGTAAGCGTCCGGCCCATGGCGGCATTCACGCCGAGCACTGAAAAATAATTCCCCGAAACTACTTTGCCGAAGGCTGCCTCGGGTGCCGCGCCGCCCCCCGAGCCGCTTATATTCAAGTTCAGCCGGCTGACCGTGCTTTGAAAAGCGCATACGCCGGTAAAAAATAGGTGGTCGTCGCGGTATTCCTTGAATAAAGGAACGGAGATAAGCTCCCACTCGCCGGCGTGCGGCATGCCGTCAATGATGCTGGTCCCAGCCGAGCGACCCTGGCCGAACAAGACGAGCTCCTCGGGCTTTTCCACGGGCAGTGACTTAAGCATCAAGGCATTGATGATCGTGAATATGGCCGTATTGGCGCCAATCCCCAATGCTAGGCAGAGGACGACAACCGCGGTGAAGCCCGGGCTCTTGGCCATCATGCGAAAGCCGTATTTCAAATCCTTTAGCAGGTTTCCCACGCGAATGTCCTCCGAATCGTGAAACGGCTGGCCGCTCTAAGCCATCCGAATGGCGCGTTACCGATGCCGACTGAGGTTTGTCTGAAAAAACAATTCAACGATCAATTATCCGGCAATTTTTGTTCCTACCTCGCGCCTGCCCTTAGGTGATTGATATATATGCCGTTATTCGAGGTCCACTGGGCTCGTTTAATGCATGTTGTGTTCGGTATTGAGAAATTCCGTCCCACAAACGGGCAGGCACCTGAGTTACCCATTCATGTAATCGGCCAGGTTCGCCCGCCAAGTTTGATCGCGACGATAAGCGGCTGGCTACATGAATGGCTGCTGAATGGCGGGGCGAAGTGCAAGGTTTTGGCTCAGATCGGCTTTCAAGATTTTGATGGCCTGCGCCGGGGTGTTAGCGTAGCTAATCAATTTCATGTCCGCGCGGGCGACGGTGCCGCTTTGAATCATCACCTCAAAATTGATCACACGCTTCCAGTATTTTTCTCCGTAGAGGATGATGGAGGCGCGGTTCCGCATTTTATTGGTTTGCAGCAAGGTGAGGAATTCCCACATTTCGTCCATGGTGCCAAAGCCGCCGGGAAACACGATTAGCGCCTGGGCGGGCTGGGCGAACCAGAGCTTGCGCATGAAAAAGTATTTGAATTGCAGGCTCAGTTCCGGAGTGATGTAAGGGTTCGGCATTTGTTCCATGGGCAGAGTGATGTTCAAGCCCACAGATTTTCCTCCCGCTTCAGCCGCACCACGGTTTGCCGCCTCCATGATGCCGGGACCGCCTCCCGAACACACCAATAGAAAATTCGGGCCGTGCTTGAGTGAGATGGACCACGCCGTTAACAGACGGGCCACTTCCCGCGCTTCTTCGTAGTAACGCGACATGTGGACGGCGCGCCGTGCGGCGCTGATCTCCGCCGGCGTCGGCCGGGACGTGCCGTTTCGGGACTTGCGTGTAAGGTCGCTCAGTTTCCGCACCGCGACGTCCCGGGGCAGAATGCGGGCCGACCCGAAGAAGACCACGGTGTTCTTCACGCCCTCTCGTCGCAGGCGGCCCTGCGGCTCGAGATACTCGGCGAGGATGCGCAACGACCGGGCATCATTGCTCTCCAGAAACTTAAAGTTGTGATAGGACAATTCCGGCGAATGATTGTGCAACCCGGATGTTTTTCTTTTGGGGGGCATAGTTTCCGTTGGCTCAAAGGTCGATTAACTTGCGGATCCGCTCCCGACTGCGCGCGGACCTCATGGGATATTCAACACCGATTAGATTTCTTCAAACCCCTGCCAACTGTCAACTGCTAATTTAGAAGATGGTTGAGTGACTTGCCTCTGTAGGGCAGGGGTAGTGGTGTCTTTTGCCCGACACCGGTGCTCCCGCGCGCCGGTCATTCCCGACCCTTTCCTCTACACTCAGTTGGGCATATCGTTTGTCCATAGCAACACCTCTTATACAAGGTGTTGCACTTGCAGCGTGAACTTAGCGAATCCAACCTCTTATATCATTAGAAATGCGCGGACGAAACACTGGATTCCCTCTTGCACGGGAATGACCGGTGCGTGAAATGAATCCAATTCCAAATGACACCACTAACTGGCTGGGCGTAAACTTGCGCCTCTGCATTGCGATGAGGTAAGGTGAAATCCAGTTCATCTTGAGTTCAAGGAAGGGAGGCAAGGGTTGAGAAAATCACTACTCGATCGACGGTCATTTCTGGGGGCGGCCACGGGCTCACTAGCACTCAGCAGCTTGCCTCTTCAAGCGCGCGCAAACCTTGCCGGGGAGCGAGGGATACGCCTTTCCACCACCTGGTGGCTGGTAAGCAAGATGCCCGTGCCGGATGCCCTGGCTTTGCTGGCGCGACTGGGATACGACGGCTACGAAATGTTCGACTGGCGCGACGCGAAGGTGCTCGAAACCTTCGTGAGCCTGAAAGATAAGTATCCCCTCCGGTGCGAATGCCTGGTGGGCAATAAAGGTGTGACAGCGCCCGGATGCGGCCTGGTGAATCCGCGCGAGCGGGGCGAGTTTCTTCGCCAGATGAATATGGCCATCGAGGCTGCGAAAAAAATGGAATGCCCGCAACTGGTAACGCTCACCGGGAACGAGCTGGGCGGCATGCCGCGCTCCGAACAGATGACCAATGCCGTGGAAGCTTTGCGAGCCATCGCCCCCGGGCTTGAGAAAAATGGAATCACTGCGGTCGTCGAGATCCTGAATACCTACGTGGACCACGCCGGCTACTTCCTCTATCGGGTTCGCGACGGGGCGGAAATGATCGACCGCGTGGGCAGTCCCAACGTCAAACTGCTTTTCGACATTTATCACGTTCAAATTATGGAAGGGAATTTGATCGAAAATATTCGCAATAATATTGACCGCATCGGGCACTTCCACATTGGCGACGTCCCTGGGCGCCACGAGCCGGGCACAGGCGAAATTAACTATCGCAACGTGTTCAAGGCCATCTACGAACTGGGCGACAGGTACAAAGGTTCGGCCGCCCTGGAGTATGGCCCCCTGGCGCCGGTGGAGGAAAACTTGGCCGCCATGCGCAAAATGTCGAATTTCGTCTGACCGTCTTAAAAAGTTGCATCATAGAGTTGATGAGGACGGAGAGGCAGGATCCTTTTTTCTCAACCGAACAGAGACACTTCTGCAAGGAGCTCGGAGTGATCGGTAGAAGGTTTTGCATTCACCCGTGTCTCTTTGCAATTTCTTTATCACAAATTCCGGCACCTCCACATGCCGGGATCGCCTTACCTTTGACAGCAACATACTCGCCCCAGCAGTCCGGTCCTGTCTTGAAAGCCGTCGTCCCACCGACCATCATCGAAAAATCGCCGCAGGAGATCATTCAGGATTTCCCGCAGTTGGAAGGCTTCGAGCCGGCCGCGGACCAGAGTGAACTTCCCATGATCCTCAAGAAAGCCGGGGATAATGTGAACGTGTATTTTCATAACTTCGTCAACATCAGCGCGCAGGAAGAAGTGGTTCAGGAGCGGCTCCAGCCCGATGGAAAGGTGGACGAATCCCATAAGCAGAAATTTCGATACTTATTGGTCCGCTCGGCGCGGAAAATCGATTTTGACTTGAATGAATATCGAATGGATAAGAAGGGGCGGCCTGCCGAACAAAAGGTTCTTAGAGGAGGGACGCTGACCAAAGGTTTTGCCTCCATGCCCGCCCTTCTTTACCCTGATTTGCAAGCAGGGAGCCGATTCGCTCTCCTCGGCAGGCAGGATATCGAAGGCCGAAACTTCTTCGTCGTGGCCTTCGCCCAAGTGCCCACCCTGTCTGATTTTAAGGAAAAAATTGTGGACGATTTGGGAGCGCACACTCTTTTTCTCCAGGGGTTGGTATGGATTGATTCCACCAATTTCCAAATCATCCGCATGTCGACTCAATTGCTGCCCGATCCATCTCCCAAGCCGCTCCTTCAACAAACCACGGTCATCACTTTCGAGCAGGTTCATTTCGAAGGAATTTCTACGCCGTATTGGCTTCCGCAAGAGGTTGTGGTGGTCACCGATCGGACGGACGGAAGGCTCCGCAACTTACATCGTTATTCGGATTACAAACTCTACGCTTCGCAGACAAAGATTATTTATCAGCCTGAGTAGGGCGGCAGCGGGATGGCGTGGGAAATCAAATCGAGACAGAGGAGACAAAAAATTTCAAGTGAGCCGGCTGGGATTCGAACCCAGAACCCCTGCCTTAAAAGGGCAGTGCTCTACCATTGAGCTACCGGCCCACAATGTTATGTACGGCCTAAAAGGGGTCGCCGGGGCGACCTCTACCATTGAACTACCGGCCCGCAAATGAATCACCGGACCGTGGAGTCTTCTAAGATAACCTAGCCTGCGATTCTCGTAAACTGCAAAACGCTTGCTCCGGCCTATTGAGATTTCTCGGCGTGCGCTCGTGGTATATTCCCCTTACAACAAAATATAATCTCCCGCATTGGAAAGCTTTTGTACGTCATGGCTCGGAGGTCCTCATGCGCAAACGAAAAATCGGGCTGCTCACCTTTTCCGACGGTCGAAAATTCGCCCACGAAATGTTGAGGGAGATGAACCTCGAATTTCAAAATAAGTTTCGCGCCCGCTTGGACGCCACGGGTGAATACGAAGTGGTGGCAGGCCAGGAAATCGTCTGGCACCCGGAAGTGGCCAAGCGCGAAGGGCGGCGGCTGCTGGAGGCGGGTGTGGAGGCCACCGTCCTGAATTACGCCGTCTGGTGTTTTCCCCACCTTACGATGATCGCCACCGAGTTCGCTCCCGGTCCCTACCTGATGTTTTCCAATATCAATCCGAGTTATCCGGGAATGGTCGGCATGCTCGCGGCGGCGGGTGGAATGGACCAGGTGGGCCGGCCGCACGGACGCGCCCAGGGTGATATTGCCGATGACCGCGTTCTCGCGCGAGTGCAGAAATTTCTCCGCGCCGCCGTGGCCGTCAGCCGTCTGAAGGGCGAGACATTCGGACTTTACGGCGGCCGGCCGATGGGAATGTACACCGCCGTGGCCAACGCCGACCAGTGGAAGCGCGATTTTGGCATCGACGTGGAGCACATTGATCAATACGAAATCATCCGGCGCTCCGGTCTGGTGGAAAAAGACAAAGTGGAAAATGCTTTCGCGTGGCTCGAAAAAATGGTGGGCCAGAATATCCACTATGACGGCAACAAGTTGACGCCGGAACTTTTGAAACTGCAAATACGGAGTTATTACGCCTGCCAGGAGATCAACCGCGAGAAGGCCATCGACTTTTTTGGGATCAAGGCTCAGCCCGAAATGACGGACAACTTCACCACCGAAGATATTATCGATGCGTTTTCAAACGACCCCTACGACTGGGACGGCCCCAAAGATCCTGTGGTGTGCGCCACCGAAGCCGATATGGATGGCGCCCTTACCATGGAACTCTTCAAGCATGTCACCGGGGAACCGGTGCTTTTCGCCGACGTGCGGCACTATGACGCGGAAGACAATTTCTTTGACCTCTGCAATTCCGGCGCCCACGCCACGTTCTTCGCAGGACGATCGCGAAAGCCGGAAGAGAATCTGAGCCGCGTCCATTTCTGGCCGGAGATTTTTTATTTTCCCGCCGGAGGTGCTTCGGTAATGCACTTTGCCCAGCCTGGCGAAGTGACGCTGGCCAGACTCACGCGCCGCAACGGAAAATATTGGATGGCGATTGTTCCGGCGGAGTTTGTCCAGTTTGACGAGAAGAAAAACTGGGCCAAGGCCGAGGCCACCACCAAAGAATGGCCTCATGCTTTTGCCCGCTTCAAAGTTAGCGCCGATGAGTTCCTGGGCTCGTACGATTCCAACCACGTTCACGGATGCTATGGAGACTGGGTGGATGAATTGGTGCAGGTATCCAAAACTCTGAATATTGATTACCACATCTATGCTTGATTCCCGTCAATTCAAGCGATCATCGGCAAATTGACTTGCCGCCCTGCACTGTAGTGGTGTCCTTTGCCAGTCGCAGGTGTTCCCCCGCGCAGTCATTCCCGCGAAAGCGGGAATCCATTCTGTAAGCAATTTGAAATGCCACAGGGAAGAACTGGATTCCCGTTTCGCGGGAAGGACCCGCCGGGGCGGGCCTCGAAGGAGATCCAATTCCAAATAACACCACAACCCGCGGCACCATTTCATTGACAACATTTTGCCTCAAAGCATACTATCGTTTTCTCGGCCAATGGACGTGGTCCTGACTGGAATTCATTGAAGAGGCTTGCATGAAACTGGCGTATCTCGATTGCTCATCCGGAATCAGCGGGGACATGTTCATGGCCGCCATGCTGGACGCGGGTCTGGAGCCCAAGCGGCTGCTGGAAGAGCTGAAGAAACTTTCCCTCGGATTTTACGAATTCAAGCGCACCCGCGTAATGCGCGGCGGATTGGCGGGGACTTACATTGAGATTCGCGACCCGGGAAAACACCCGGCTCGACACCTGGCTGAAATCGAAAAACTGATCAACGAAAGCACGCTGGCCGATTCGGCCAAAGCCAAAGCGATAAAAGTTTTTGGCCGGCTCGCCGAGGCCGAAGGCAAGCTCCACAATATGCCGCCGGGTGAAGTCCATTTCCATGAAGTGGGAGCTCTCGACGCCATCATCGATATTGTGAGCGCCTGCGTGGGCCTTGAATTGATGGAGATTTCCGAACTGGTGTGCTCCTCATTGAACGTGGGCGGCGGAGTGATTGAGGCGGCGCACGGCACGCTTCCCGTGCCCGCGCCGGCCACGGCGGAATTGTTGAAAGGTCTTCCCGTCTATTCTTCCGGCAATGATGGTGAACTGGTGACGCCCACGGGCGCGGCCATCGTTTCCACCCTGGCGGCAAGCTTTGGCCCCATGCCGGCGATGAAGGTGGACCGGATCGGTTATGGGGCGGGGAAAATGAATCTCCCCAGACGCCCGAATTTGGCGAGGCTCTTTGTGGGGCAGCGAGAGGAAGTCTTTAAAGCCGAGGCCGGCTCTACGGGCGACGAACTGGTTTCCATGATCCAGGCCAACCTGGATGATATGAGTCCACAGCTTTACGGATATTTTGTGGAGCAGGCGCTGGCCGCCGGTGCCCTGGACGTTACGTGCAGCCCGGTGCAAATGAAGAAAAACCGCCCCGGACTTGAAGTGAGCGTCATGTGCGAGACTTCGAAAACCGATGCCCTGGTGCAGCTACTGTTTGAACAGACCACCACCATCGGCCTGCGAATTTACGAAGCGCGTCGCAAAGTTCTGGACCGGGAAATTGTAGAGGTCGAGACGACTTACGGGAAGGTCCGAGTGAAGGTGGCCAAGCGAGAAGGGAAAGTGATAAACGTCGCCCCTGAATATGAGGACTGCCAGAAGCTTGCCCATGAGAAGTCGGTTCCATTGAAAGACGTCATCTTGGCCGCGCAAGTCGCATATTCTAAATTATGAGTGCTGAATTATGCATACTGAGTGTCGAGAAAAACGCGAGCTGCAGGAACGAGAACCCGTTCCCTTGAATTCATAATTCATCATTCATAATTCATACTTCTTCCTATGGCCGACAAGACGTTTTACTTAACCACTCCCATTTATTATCCCAACGCCCGGCCCCACGTAGGCTCGGCTTACACCACCATCGTGTGCGACGTGATCGCGCGCTACAAGCGCATGTGCGGGTACGATGTGGCTTTCCTTACGGGCACGGACGAGCACGGAGAGAAACTGCAGCGTGCGGCGGAAGCGGCGGGCATGTCTCCCGCCGATTTTGTCGCCTCCAAGCGAGAGCTATTCCGGACGCTTTGGCGCTTTCTAAATATCAGCGACTACAGGTTCGTTCATACGTCTCAAAATCCTGACCACATTAAATCTGTTCAGTGGATATTTGAGCAGGCAGGCAAGAACGGCTACATCGATAAGAGGAGGTACGAAGGCCGATACTGTATTTCGGACGAACGCTACGTTTCCGACAACACGGACCCGGTGAATTGCGACATTTGCGGCCGTCCAGCGGAGCTGATCAGCGAAGACAACTATTTCTTTAAGCTTTCGGCCTTTGAAAAACAATTGGTTGACCTGTACGAAAAGCATCCTGAGTTCGTGAAGCCAGATTACCGGATGAACGAGGTCAAGAGTTTCGTGAAGAGCGGCCTGCGTGATATTTCCATCAGCCGCAAGCGCTTGAAATGGGGCATTCCCTGGCCGGGCGATCCCAATCAAGTTTTCTACGTTTGGTGCGACGCGCTTACCAGCTACATGACTGGAATCGGTTTTGGGAGCGACGACCCGGCGCGCAAAACGGAGTTCCAGAAATATTGGCGGAATAAGCCGGATGAAGCGGAGATCGTCCACATGATCGGCAAGGATATCTTGCGCTTCCACGCCGTCTATTGGCCGGCGTTCATTATGGCCGCTTATCCCGATCAGCCGGAAATGCTGCCCACCACGGTCTTCGCCCACGGCTGGATTTATTACGAAGAAGATAAAATGTCGAAATCGAAAGGCAACGTGGTCTATCCCGAGCCCATCGTCCAAGCGCTCGATTCCTTCGGCGCGCCGGGTAATGACGCGCTGCGATATTACCTACTACGCGAGACTACATTTGGGCAGGACACCAGCTTTTCCTACGACGCACTGATCCAGCGGTACAACTCCGATTTGGCCAACGGACTTGGCAACCTTGCGAGTCGAACGGTGGCGATGCTGCATCAATTTTGTGGCGGAAAGCTGCCGGCCCCGATTGACCCGTCGCAATATCTGAGCCCGCGCCAAATGATTACCAGAGTTCGCGAAGACTTTGATCAATTCGATTTTTCGTCGGGGCTGGATGACGTGTGGGGACAGATCTCTGAGGCTAACAAGCTGATCGTGCAGAATAAACCGTGGGAGCTCGCGAATTCAAGTTCTCCGGCTGATCGGGAGAAGCTTTTAGCAACGCTCTCCTCAGTCGCCCAGGTGCTTCGTGTCGTAAGCGTTTTGCTTTACCCGGTGCTTCCGGAAAGCGCCAAAAGGCTTTGGAACCAACTCGGCGGGCATCTTCGGGGGCTTGAGCAGATGCACGCAGACCTTGAGAGGCAGAATATTAACGGCGCTCTTTTGGATGTATTGCTGGCACAGGACATGAAGGTTGGAAACCCCGAGCCCATCTTTCCCCGGCTCGACAAAGAAAAAACGCTGGCCAGGCTGCACGAGCTTGCCGACGCTGATTTCGATCGCGACAAACCAAAAGTAGGGGCGCTTCACGAAGTGCCCCTGCAAGCAAACCTCACCCATGCCGATCAAGCAAGCGGCGCACCCAAGGAGGCATCAAAGTCCGTGAGTACTGATCCGACCAAACCCATCGAACCTCAAACCTCGAGCCCCGAATCCCGACCAGTCCCGACTCCCGACTCCCAACTCCCTACTCCCGGTCCCTCAAAAATCTCCATCGAAGATTTTGCCAAAGTCGAGATGCGCGTAGGCGAAGTGCTATCGGCGGAGCCCATTCCCGGCGCCACGAAACTCTTGAAGCTGCAAGTGGACATCGGCACAGAAGTCCGTCAAGTTTGCGCCGGCATCGCTGAATATTACCCGCCAGAGCAGTTGGTGGGGATGAAGGTCATCCTGGTCACCAACCTTCAGCCGCGCAAACTACGCGGCGTGGAATCGAATGGAATGATTCTTGCGGCCTCGGTGGGGGACAAAGGCAAACCCATTCTCGCGACTTTTAAAGAGGATGTTCCCAAGGGGGCGAAGTTGAAATAATTGAGTCATTGAAACATTGATTCATTGCATCATTGAATTACGCGATGGATGGATCGCCACACGCCATCGAGAAAATTGAAAATGAGTCACTTAAAAACGAAGCCTCGATTTCCATTGGTGATTGTTACGTGCCTCCTCCTTTGTGCGGTGAAACTGCCGGCGAGAGCGTTCAGCCCGCCTGCTCCGAAGCCCCTTTCAAAAAATGACATTATCGATTTGCTGAAAGGCGAGGTCCCCTCGGCCCGAGTGAGTGAGTTGGCGCGCGAGAACGGTATCAATTTCCAGCTCACGCCAGCGGTGGAGGATGAGTTGCGGCATGCGGGCGCGACCAACGAGCTTTTGACCACCCTTCGGGATTTGGCCCCCAAGGCGCCGGGGATTCAAATTGAAATTACACCGGGTGACGCGGAAGTTTATGTGGATGACGAACGGGTGGGCAAGACCAGCGCTGAAGGCCGGCTGAAGATCACCAAGCTGGCTCCGGGTGAGCACCGCATCCGGGTCTCGCTTAATGGATACAAGGATTTCGAAAGGACCATCAATCTGAAAGGGGGCGAGACCTCCAACCTTACGACCCAGTTACAAAAATCCGGGTCGGAATCGATATCGGGCAATCAATCGGACACCTTGGGCGGCAATGTCCCCGCGCTCCTCAACAAAGTGGTGAAAGCCATGGGGGGGAAGGAAAAGTTAAAAACCATCCGGTCATTTCGACTGAAGGGCAATGTGGTGTTATATCTTCAGCAAGGCGCGACGCCCGGCGAATTGGAGACCGTTTTTGATTTTGCCGGACAAGTTTGGCAACGATTCACCACCTCTTCCGCCGTATTCACTCTGGTCGTCACTCCAACGTCCGGCTTTCTTTCGTCCGCGGCGGGAACCCAGGACATGCCCATTCTCCAGAGGAACGAATTGCTTAAGAACGTCTGGCGCAATGCCTTCTACGTAGTCCAACACATTGATGATCCAACCTTTTCGTTTATGGCTGGAGGGACCGCAGTGGTGGGAGGCGTGAGGACCGAAGTCCTTGACGTGGCCGGAGCCGGAACCGAATCCCGCTGGTTTATTGACCCACAGACGGGATTCATTGTCCGCGCCTCCTGGATGGAAATGGGAACGACGCCGGCTGCGATTGTCGATGACTACGCCGACTGGGAGCCGGTGGAAGGCATATTTGTTCCATTCAAGCAATCGAGCACTCGAAACGGACAGACGCAATCTACCGGTACCTTTACAAATGTGAGTGTGAATCCGAGGATCATGCCCAACTTGTTTGCCAGACCTGGCCGGTGAATAAGTTCACTTGCTCACCGACAGCTATTTTCTACCGGTTAGGGAAGTGTCATAGCACGCCGCATTGTGATGACTCAAACACAAGACCAGCCAATAACCAATTGCTTCCTCGATTCGCATTGCCACTTGGACGATTCCGATTTTGACGGCGATCGCGAAGAGGTGATTGCCCGCGCTCAGTCCGCCGGCGTGCGCACCATGATGACCATAGGCGGGGCAGGGGGGCCGGATACAATGGGCGCCGCACTCCAGATTGCCGAGGCGCATGAGGGAATATTCGCAACGGCGGGCATCCATCCGCACGAAGCAATCAAAGCTGAAGAAAGGCATTACGATCAGCTTCGCGGATTCGCCGCCCAGAAAAACTTTCTGGCCATTGGCGAAATTGGCCTCGATTACCATTACGACCATTCGCCGAGGGAAACGCAAAAAGTTGTTTTGATTCGTCAACTGGAATTGGCGCGCGAGGTCAAACTGCCCATCGTTATTCATTGCCGCGAGGCGTGGGGGGACCTTACCGAAATCATCCAGACGCAGTGGGCGTCGGCGGGCTTGGCAGGAATCCTCCATTGCTTTGGTGGCGAGCGGGCCGACGCCCGTAAATTTCTCGACTGGGGCTTCCTGGTCTCGCTCGCGGGCAACGTGACCTTTAAGAAAGCCGAAAACCTGCGCGAAGCGGCAAGGGAAATTCCGCTCGACCGGCTCTTGACCGAGACGGATAGTCCGTATCTGGCCCCCGTTCCTCTGCGTGGCAAGCGCAACGAACCCGCGAATGTGGTAGAGGTCACGCGCGCCCTGGCCGGTCTTCACCATCTTCAGGTGGAAGAAATGGGCCGTCAGACCATTCAAAACTTCACTTCGTTTTTCCGCATTGCTTAGTGAGCGGAAGAATTTGGACGGTGCAGGGCCACACGGCGCGGGCTTGTTTTCTTCCTGCTTTCCTTCGATGCGGATTTATGGGAATATTAAGCGCTCCCGGTTTTCTCTCCTTTACCGGATTAGGGCTGATATCCGATTGCTGGCGCCGACCGGAGCAGTGGAGAATCGCGTTTGGCATCCATCAAGAATTTAACCACTCGAGAAATCTTTGATCTGGTGCGCCCCGACCTTCGCAAGGTGGAGGAGGAGCTTTCCCAGCAAAGTGTTTCCAGCGTTCAGCCCATCACCGAAATTGGGAAGTACATTCAGGTGAGTGGCGGCAAGCGGCTCAGGCCGGCTTTGCTTCTGCTCTCCAGCAAACTTTGCGGCTACCATGGACCGTCCGCCATCCGCTTGGGCGCCGTGGTGGAGTTGATCCACAGCGCCACGCTGGTGCATGACGATATCATCGATGAGGCGGACACTCGCCGCGGCCAGCCATCTTCCAATTCGCGCTGGGGCAATCACATGAGCGTGCTGGCCGGCGATTGGCTCTACATGCAGGCTTTCAACATCGCCCTGGAAGAACGGAACTTCAAAATCCTCGACCTTTTGATCGGTCTGACCCAGGACATGGTGGAAGGCGAGCTGCTTCAGTTGACCTACTTGAGAAAAGCCGATGTCACCGAAGACGCGTATTTTGAATTGTCGTATCGCAAGACGGCGTCCTTATTTTCCGCCTGCATGCGCATGGGCGCCCTGGTGAGCGGCAAGGACGAAGAAGAGGAAACGCGCCTTGGAACTTATGGCACCAACCTGGGTCTCGCCTTCCAGTTGGTTGATGACATGCTGGACTTCACCTCTTCGGAAGAAAAGCTCGGAAAGCCGATTGGCAACGATTTGCGCGAAGGCAAAGTGACCTGGCCGTTGATTTTCCTTCAGCAAAAATGCAGTGCCGAAGAGAGAAAAAAAGTTTCCCTGGTCCTCGAAGAGCGCGGGTATCACTCCGTTCAGTTCTTGGAAATCATGGAGCTGGTGGAGCGCTACGGAACTTTGCAGGCCACCCGCGAGAAAGCGCAGCAGTTTGCGGATGTGGCGCGCGGCTGCCTGGAGACTTTCCCTGACTCTCTTTATAAGGATGCTTTGCGTTCACTGCCGGATTTCATCGTCGAGCGCGAGTCTTAAGAGCAGGATTTAGGATCGAGGATTCAGGATTAAGGTCACAGAACGAATTCCCTTTTCGCATTCCACTTGGATTGGACCTGGAGCGTGAATTACACGGCCTAAATCCCAAGCCCTGAATCCTAAATCCTTCACATGCCCCGCCACGAAACTGAAATCAAATTAAGAGTCGCCGATGCGCGAGCCGTCAAGCGCCGCATTTTGGCGCTGGGGTTTGAAGTTTCCGAGCCACGTCACTTGGAACGAAATTTTCTTTTCGACTTTGCAGACTTGCGCCTCCGCAGGTCGAGTTCTGTAATTCGCCTGCGCCACGAAGGCAAGCGCAGTATTCTCACTTTTAAGGGACCGCCGGTTGGATCCGCGCGCTACAAAATCCGGCGCGAGATTGAAACCGAGGTTGGCGACGGCGGACGGTTGCGGGCGATTCTCGAATCGATTGGGCTGCGCCAGGTTTTTTGCTACGAAAAATTTCGCACCACTTTTGCGCCTCGGGGCAAGAGCAAAGCCGGCCAGATTGTGTTCGATCAAACTCCCATTGGCAACTTTCTCGAGCTGGAAGGCCCCAAGCGCTGGATTGACGTGGCGGCGCGCCGCTTGGACTTCAGCAGGGGAGATTACGTCACTGCCAGCTATGCGGCTCTTTATGTTAGCCTGTGCCAGCAAGAGCGGAAGCAGCCTGGAAACATGGTTTTTGCCGCTCTGAAATAAATTTGATTCGATTCCCGCCCCGATTAGGCTATACTGAAAGTTGACTTGGTATGATCGGCCCGAGACGTGTCGGGCCCGGAGGCTTGGTTATGGAAGGTTTATTTCAACCCATGCACCTGCTTATTATCTTGGTGGTTGTCCTGATCCTTTTCGGGCCGGGGAAGTTGCCTGATCTAGGGAAGGGCTTGGGGAAGGGCATCCGAGAATTTAAGGACGCGCTCAAGGGCGGCATGAGCAACTCGGATAATCCCCCCTCGACTGATAAAAAAGCTGAGGACCACAAGAATTAAGTTTCAGCGCCCGCAATCTCCCTCTGCAAACAAAAACGCCCATTCCTCGGTAGCTCAATGGTAGAGCATTCGGCTGTTAACCGAAGGGTTCCAGGTTCGAGTCCTGGCCGAGGAGCCAACTCTCTCGATAAAGCGGCTGTTAATTCGTCAGCTGACGAATTCCAGAGTTCGAGTCCTGGCCGAGGAGCCAACTCTCTCGATAATGCGGCTGTTAATTCGTCAGTTGACGAATTCCAGAGTTCGAGTCCTGGCCGAGGAGCCAACTCTCTCGATAAAGCGGCTGTTAATTCGTCAGCTGACGAATTCCAGAGTTCGATTCCTGGCCGAGGAGCCAACCTTCTCGACAAAGCGGCTGTTAATTCATCAGCTGATGAATCCAAGGAATCAATACCCGGCGAAAGAAACAACTCTGCTGAAAGATCGATACAGTTCGCAACTTACGTCCTGATGAACCCGGCAGGCAAGATTTACATTGGGCAGACAAGCGATCTCTCTCGAAGACTCTTTCAGCATAATGACCCCGAGTACCGAGCGACGCTACACACCAAGCGTCATCTAGGGCCATGGAATCTTATCCATCAAGAATTGTTTTCAAACCGAAGCGGAGCGATGCGCCGGGAACGCGAACTGAAGAGCAGTAGGGGTCGAAAATGGATCCGGGAGCGAATTCAGGGCGGCTGTTAATCCGTCAGCTGACGGATTCCAGGTTCGAGTCCTGCCCGAGGAGCCAACTCTCTCAATAAAGCGGCTGTTAATTCGTCAGGTGACGAATTCCAGAGTTCGAGTCCTGGCCGAGGAGCCAACCTTCCAAACCAGACGGCTGTTAATTCATAAGCTGACGAATTCCAGGTTCGAGTCCTGGTGAAGAGCCGACTCCTCTTTCTCCTTTACTGCTGAATAGACAGAATCATTTCTGATTTGTATTTTTCTTCGAGCGTTGGATTGAAGGAAAGATTTTCGCCACCGGCGATCGTGACTTCCTTTCGCCAGGTGAGATGGGTGGGATCATTCACTTCGATGGAGTGCTTTCCGTTAGGAATTTTCAAGTCAGCGGGAGTGTAAGCAACTCTGGAGCCATCGACCAGAACGGTGGCCTTTCCCGGGGCTGATTCGATGTGGACTGTCCCGCCGCCCGAGCGACTCTTCCGCTCCAAGTTCTTCTTGTTTTCCTCCATTGTATTCACGCTTCGATTCGCGGTCCCTTTTGGACTTTCGAGGGACTTCCCCATGGAGCGCTGAACGTGCCCGGCCATAGTCTTAGCGCCTTGACTGAGCACGGACCCCATTTTGGCCGCCGAAGTGGCGGAGCCGCTCGTGGTAATACTATATTCAACTGCTGCCTGGGGAAAGGCGGCCGAGGGAAGTAAAGCGAAAGTAAGTGTTAAAGCGCATCCGAGGAGAATTTTACGGGACATTGAGGTTCCTTCCTGATTCTGTTTCCCTGGCGTAAAAGGTTAGAATAACCAACGATCGTTTCCAAGTCAATCAGGCTGTGAGGGCTGTGAGGGCTGCCAAGCAAATGCCACCAAGGATAGGACCAAGGATGGCAGCTTGACTCCACGCCACGCCACGACTATGCTTCCCTGCTGATTGAAAGCGTATCTCTCGAGTTGAGATCAAGTCGTGACGGAACAGCGGATACGCTGCCACACACCTGGCGAAGTATCTTGCATTTTCGCATTGGTTTAAAGCTGGACGCACGGGAGTGTGCCCGCTCCTTGCGCCGATCCGGGGTGTGCACAAGCGTTCAGTCCAGCACCATTCGAATTTTGGATTTAATGGGTAGACCATTCGTGGAGGCCGTATCCAAATGACACAAAGACGAAAAATTGCGATTGTCTACGGTCTTGCGGTGCCGTCGGCAGTGGTAATTGTATTTTTTATATATACTTCGCTGCACAGCGTTTCAGGTTCGACCAATGAGATGGCGGAGGCGGCGGAGGTGATCCGTGACTCGGACTCTGTGCTCGCGCTGCTGAAAGAGTCAGAGGCGGACACACAGAAATACATCGCTTCAGGAGGTGAACTGACCTCTATTAGAGCTTACGAGAGCTCCGGCGCAGAGCTTCAAAAAACCATACAAGACATTGGTGAAAAGACAAAAGATGAACAATCGGTTCAGTCCAAATTCAAGGCCCTTGGACCCTTGGTGGCCAAACAAGTTGCAATTTTCGAAAAAGCGATGGCGGCAAGCAGGGTTAAAAGCGCCGCTCGAGGCAAGGCCGCGCCCGTGGCAGAAAGCCCAAGCCTGATGGGTGATATTGAAGAGATCTTAATGGAAATCAACGCCGTGCAGCAGGTTCGTCTGCAACAACAAAACGAGGCAACTGCAAAGAGCATCAATTTCGCAAATTCGCTCATCATTTATGGTGGCGGCGCGCTCGTTTGGCTTGTCGGGATTGCGGCATTCCTATTGTTTCATGACGAGCAAGCCCGCGTGTGGGCGGGTGTCGAGCGACGGGTCCACACCAATGTTCTACAAACGGTGCCCTTTGGGGTTTCCGTGGCCACCGAAGCCGGTCTGATTGTTTACGCCAATCCCGCTGAAGAGGCGTTGATGGGCTACGAGCGGGGTGAACTCATGGGCAAGAATGCCGATACTTTGCATGCCCTGGGAGGAAAGGAAAACGAGAAGACCGTCAACGAAATTCTCGAACAGTTGAATGAGGACAAGGCCTGGAAGGGCGACCTTCCGGTTCGCGATAAGGGGGGAGCGACAACAAAAATCTCCTCATGGGTCATGAACTTGCAGTTTCCAGGGAAGGTCTATCGGCTTTTTGTTCACCAGGCTTAACGACACGAATGCCTTTTTGCCGATTTCTCCGCTTGTCCAAAGTCCGCATTGACATTTGACATTTGAAAGAACTTAATATACGGTCAAGATAACGGAACCAGGAGGATCTCGGATGGATGGAGCGCTGAGTCACAGCTTATCAGAGGTTAGCCGTAGGGAAGATAGAATATTCGTTACCCTTCCCGTCACGTTGAAAGCTGAATGGGAGAGTGGGAAGGTCGTACGCGGCAATACCGTGGATTTTTCCGGCCGTGGTTTGCGAGTTCGTGCCAATTTACCTTTCCGCACCAAGCACAACGTCGAAGTCATGGTCATCCAGGAAGGGTATCAACCCAAGAGTTACAACGTGAAATGGGTTCGAGATCAAGGCAAAGACGAGCCCATCTTCGAAGCGGGGCTTGAACTCCAAGCTTAGTGTCTTCCCAAATTGAAAGGTGCGAAAAACGGCGGCCCGGTTTGAAGTCCGATGGCCAGCCGGGTTTTCGTTGGCACGCCAAAGTCATCAGAAAAACCTGCCCTCACCGAAAGTAATTGCCGTTCCACGCCTATTCAACTCCATCTCGCCGCCCACCCCTGACGGTCTTCCTTACGTTCGCCTTTCCTGCATAACCGGCAAGTAGACTACTTTTTTCGATGAATCAGCGGGGAGCCATGCTCCTATGAAGGCAGCGTCGAAGAATCTCTCTTGATTTTTCAATGGGGTGGGATGTAAGGTGTGAGTTGAAGAAGCGCCGCCGACAGGTGAGCGTATCAAAAAGTACGAAATAAGAGACCATGTAAACCGTTTGATGCGTGGACGACGATCATGAATCGTGGGTCCCGAGGCTCCAGTTTTGCCATGCCGCCCCATTATGCGCAGGTTGGGCGCCCTCGAAAGCCGAAATGAGTCACCGAGGAGGCGCAGAAGGAATTCTGGGTAGTGTCCCAATTTCCCCGGGGGCCCCGGCCCCCGCTCCCAGAATGAAGGTAATAGGTTCAACCATTACCTCATTGCGTTGGACTGACAGTCTTGCAGCGGCACTAATTCTCGTCAGCGAAAAGCGGGGTGTAACTTTGCGGCCATTGGTTACGTCGCCTTTAATTCTAATTACCTAATCCTTAAGAGGAGACCGGCATGCCTCTTGAAATTTCATCTTCAAAGGTTGGATCGATCACCCTCCTAAGCCTAAAGGGAACAATTGTTGCCGGCAATGACCGGAAAAAATTACAGGATAAAATTAAGGAATTACTCGATGCCGCCGAAATAAATATCATCATGGACCTTGAACAGGTGAGTTACGCGGACAGCACCGGGATCGGTGGACTTCTGGAAGCTTCCACCGCAGCGACGCGGAAGGGAGGATGCGCGGTCCTGCTCCATCTCACCAAACGGATCCACGACGTCCTTCAGATTACCCGGCTGAGTACCGTCTTTGGGATTTACGATGATCTTCAGAAGGCGGTGGATTCGTTCGGAAGCACTGGGTAGGTTGGCAAAGAACTCCGGCTCCTTGAAAGCGAAATGGTACGTGGTGTTACAGCCTTACCCGGCCGCATGGCAAGTGGCGCTGGCATTTTTGGCGGACAAAATTGCACGATTGACCCGGAAGATCTCCCCTCTGATGGGACTCTTTTACCTGATCAAGGAGTTGAGTAGTGCTGTCATTTAGAATTGGATTCCTTTCAAGGCCCGCCGCAACGGGTCATTCCCGCGGAGGCGTGTCCAGTCCTTCGTCCGCGAATTTCTGATGATTTAGGGAATTGGATTCCCGCCTTCGCGGGAATGACGGCGCGAGGGAGCACCCGCGTCGGGCAAATCCCACCACTGCCGGGAGTTGAGTAGAGGCGCGATATGTCGTACGAAGATGGCGAGCCGGAAAGAGAGAATGAACGCAAGCAACGCCGCTGGAATATCCCCATTCCTGTAATCATCAAGGGAGTTGGGAGGGACGGCGAAGAGTTCAGCGAGGAAACCATTACCGCCGACGCCAGCCCCTCAGGCATGTGCCTCCTTCTAACGGTCGCGTTGCGGACAGGCGATCGGGTTACGGTAACAGCCCCGGAGGAACAATTCGAATCACCCGCCACGGTTCGCGACGTGACCGGCCTGGGCCCCAACATCAACCGCGTCCGTGTGACCTTCCCCAAAGGCACAGTCTTCAGCCGCGAACCAGCCGTTAAAAAGTATCTTTATGACTATCAGACGGCAGTTTGGGTCGGATATATGCTCGATGGAATCTACTACAATAGTAAACACGAGCCCTATGGAAAGGTTGTCGATAATAGGATTCTGTCGCTCGATTCAGACGAGAGGATATTTCTGCTGAGGGATGACCGCGCTTTCGATCACCGCATGAATTGCATCGGATATATCATTTAGAATTGTATATTGCAATAGGCACAGAAAGGGTTTGGACATCTGAGTCTCCGTGCGCGGCCCAGTTGCTTAAGTTGCCTGTACTGTCTTCAAGATTCTTTCCAAACGTCCGCAGCGGGCGCAACGGCCGAATATCCCTGGGAGGATAGAATTTCCTTCACTTCTCCTTTCCAAAGGTCACGACGATGCCGGCCGAGATGCGTATGTTATTCTGATTTGTACTCAGGAAACGGCTCAACAAATAGTCAACCTGGATCGCCCGTACGGAAAACCTCTTGTTCAGTTTAATATCCAGACCCCCGCCAAATGCGGCGCCAAATTTGAAGGCTGATTGGGAGATGCCGTCAAAACCCTGGCTCCCGTGGACCGCGCCCACGAGGACGTGGCCAAAAGGTGTAATCGAGGACATCTTGCGGTAGGAGAAAACAGGCCCATACATAATCTGCTGCGTGTTGACATTGAAACCGTTGCGGGTGCCGTATTGAGTGCCAACATCAAGCGTGCCCCCAAACCAGCTATTCAGATTCTGCGTCATTGATACTTCTCCACCGTTCAGGCTGAAACTTGTGTTGCTTATGTCCGCCTCGACGTGCGAGTAGCCGCCAAAGAATTCGATGCTGGGAGCGCTCTGCGCCCTGGCTGAAACACCCACGAATAAGAACATCGCGACGAGCACCGTAATCTTGCGCATTTAATCTCCTCCTGATTTCTTCCTTCCAGGCCGCCAGGCGGCTACCGATTAGTTCACCGTCAGGGCGACAGACGTGGTATTGCTCGCAGCCCCGGAAGTCCCGGTAAGTGTCAGCGTATAAGTCCCTGCCGGCGTGCCCGCACTCGAATTCACCGGATTCATGCCGCCGCCGCAGCCCGCCCAAAGCAGGACAAAAAGCATCACGACAGTAAGCACTACCCATGGCCGCCGTCGCGCCGCTATCAGGCTGGAAATTATCGCCATTGCAAACAGGGCAATCAGCCAGGGGGTTGAAATTGGGCCAAGTGAGCCGGGCAGATCAAAGCCCGGTCCCGGTGGCGTCATTGTTCGTGCCGTCGTCACCACCGTCACTGTGGCCGTCACAGGATGAATTCCGTCCGGCGTGACCGAGGAAGGCGTCACCGTGCAAGTGGACTTGGAAAGTGCAAACGGAATGCTGCAACTAAGCGCCACAGCAGAGTTGAATCCCCCACTGGGGGTGACGACCAGAGTATAGGTTGCCGCAGTTCCTGCAAAAGTCGTTGCCGTAGTCGGGTTCGCGGAAAGCGTAAATTGTCCGGTCCCGGGGGATGTGCCGTGACCGATGAGAGAAACTATCTGCGGACTGGTTGGATCGACGTCCGTAATAGTAATCGACCCGGTGCGAGTCCCTATGGCGGTGGGCGTGAAGCTCACGCTGATAATGCAAGACGCCCCACCCGCCAAGCTGTTTCCACACGTGTCGTTCTCGGCAAAATCCCCGCTGGCGACGATGCTGGTGATGGCGATCGCCGCGCCACCGGTGTTGGTCATCGTAACCGGCTGAGTCGCCGCTGTTGATCCCACGCCTTGATTGCCGAAGACCAATGCGACTGGAGAAATGCTGAGTGTCGTTCCCAGGCCAGTCAGGCTCACGGCGAAGGGGCCCGGATTCACATTATTGGGAATTAATACCTGCCCGTTTCTGGGCCCAATCGAGGCGGGCTTGAAGGCAATTTGGACCGCGCAATTATCTCCCTTATTCACGAGCGACTTATTCGAGCAGGAATCGGACTGAATAACAAAATCACCGCTCACGGTGATGGCGCCGATATTGAGCGGTGAGTCTCCAATGCTGGTGACGGTTACCGTCTGGCTTGTGCTGGTGGTGGTGACCGCCTGAGCGCCAAAAGCAAGGGTAGTAGGTTTCACGTCAATGTCAGGCCCCACTCGCACTTTGGCCACGAAGGCGTCACAATTCCCGGCCGGAGCGCCCTGAAGCGGCCTGGCCGTAGGAAAGTCAGTGGAACAGGTTTGTCCGGCAACGTAGGCATTGCCATTGACGTCCACGGCGACACCCCTGCCGTCCTCAGCGTTGCTGCCGCCCAGAAAACTCGAGTAAATGAGCGCGGTGGCCGTGGGATTGAGCTTGAATATAAACGCGTCCGTGTTGCCGCCGCCATAGGTTGCCTGGAAGGGAACGCCGAGCGAGGGGAAATCGGTTGAGTTCGTGTAGCCCGTTACATAGGTGTTACCCGTGCGGTCCAACGCGATTCCAGCGCCGTAGTCCGCGCCCTTGCCGCCGACGTAGGTGGAATAAACAAGTGATGCGTGGCCCGCCGCTGCCGGGTTAAGCTTCGATACGAAAACGTCGCCCTCGCAATTGTTTGAAATATCCAGCGCGCACCCACCCCGCACAACTCCGGCAGTAACCGGAAACACAGTGGAATTTGTCACGCCGGTCACATAAGCGTTCCCTGCGGCGTCGAGGGCTATCCCGGTACCATAATCGCGGCCTGCACCTCCCAGGTAGGTGGAATACACAATGGAGGCACCCACGGGTTTGGTTGTGTCAATTTCCATAAAGAAGGCGTCGGCATCGCCAGCCAGGGCCGGCTGGAAGGCAGTCGCACCGGTCACGGGGAAGTTGGGAGAATAAGTCACGCCGGTAAGAAACGCATGGCCGACGTTGTCAACGGCCACACCTAAAGCCTGGTCCTCCAAACTACCACCAAAGTCGCCAGTGTCTTCGGCCCCGGTGAAGAATTGAAAAGTGGACCCGGTGGCGCTGATCTTTGCCAGGAAGCAGTCATTGCCACCTCCAAAGAACGGGCCGGCCTGATCCGCGCCGTCCGTCGTACCGACAACGTAGGCGACTCCGTTCAAGTCCACGGCAATGCCAAAGCCCCGGTCATTGGCTCCCAAGTATTGAAGGTTGCCATTGCTGTCCAGCACGGGTTTACCCGTGCTGTCGACCAACAAGGGTCCGATATTGCTGATAAAAGTCGAATAAACGATCGCCGACCCTTCCGGATTGAGCTTGGTGGCGAAGGCATCTGATTTCAGCAGCCCTTTACCAGTGGTGGCGTCGCACTGCCCGTCGTTGCCGCAATTCGGGTCGGCGGCGCCCAAGCTTGCTGGGAAGTCGGCCGAGAGCGTTGTCCCGGTCACGTAGGCGTTGCCGAACGAATCCACCGCAATGCCAGCGGCGCGGTCTTGCTTGCTGCCGCCTAAATAAGTTGAATAGAGAAGTGTTGACCCATCGGGACTAATCTTGGAAACAAAAGCGTCATCGGGAAAATCGGAAGGACCGCCCGCCTCAGGCTGGAGGGCATGCACAGTGGGGAAATCGAGTGAATCGGTTTCGCCGGCGATGAATGCTGACCCGTCGCCACTGACTGCGATGGCGTTGGCAGCGTCAAGTCCGGTCCCGGGCGTGCCCGGGGCGTTGCCACCCAGGTAAGTGGAGTAAGACAACACTGGGTCGATAATGAGTGGTTTGGTCGCGTCGTAGGAGGCGATTTCGAATCCAACTTCCCATTTTGAATTTTGGGTTTCGGCTCTTCGATTACCGGACTTCGCGTTTCCAAATCCGCGTGTCGACGGTCGAAGTATATAGCGTCCATCCACGATCGTTCGTATGCTGGAATCGGGAACAGGTTGGTAGATCAACGGCAAGTGGAAGCGCACGTCGCCGCCCACGAGGTGAACGACCAGATCGCCGTTTGAATCAATTTGTGGGGCCGAGTGGCGCTCGCCCGTTCCAGCGCGGACGCTGTCCGCCTCGACATCCAGGGAAATTGCTTTCGGGTCCGCACCCGGGGCCAGGACAAAGTCGTATTCAAGCTGCCTGCCTTGGCCATAGTAAACGAGGTCGATGCCGGGATAAACCTGCTTCAGTGCAACTTTCCGATAGTTGGGAATCTGAGTGTGCCATTTGCCGGGATCCTGTCCGATCAGGTAGTTGCTTTTGCCCCGCAATTCATCCACGCCTACCATTTGGGCAGAGGCGTTTGCGCCGGCCAGAGCCATGCTCAGCACAGCCGAACTTGGGGATTCGTTTTTGGCGGTACGCTGAGCCATGCCGGTCGAATGCGGCTTAAGGGAGAGCACCGTCTTGCCCTGAGTGAGAAAGAGCTGATAACCAAGCCCGCGCGACAAGAACTTTACGCTTGGGTCGGTTTGGCCTCGGTTCGGCTCAAACGTCATGGGCAAATTGCCATAGGCTCTGGCAATCCCCGGCTGCATGGCTGAACTCGGTGCTCCTTGAGGAGCGTTCTTGGCGTGCATGGCGTCAAGCGAGCCCATAGCCGCTTGGGCGCTTGCAATCCCACGCCGGCCGCCAATTAATGCTACTGCCACCCAGGCGGTTATACCGGCGACCAGCAAGCACGTGGTCCAGATTATTTTCCTGGCAAGCTGACCTGACACGAATGAGGACCGTTTATTACGCATAGAGTTTTCCAGTTTGGGGCGCAAGTCGATATAGGCTGAGACCGTTTTCCATAAGGTTCTCTATTATCCCGCTTTCTTTCCGAATGGCGATGCGGGGATTTTGAGCCGTTTGACACTTATTTAGCGGGCCTGATTGGCTGGGCTCAAAACTATTTACGGCCCGTCTGAAAATTCATCTTCAAAGAAATTTGGAAAGTCTATCGCAACCGGAATTTACCATCTGTGCAAGACAAAAATCAAGGTGATTCTCCGCATCTCTCTTGCCAAAGTTGGGAGCAAGAGTGTTGCTCCCCCCATTTAAACACAAAACGAAGCATGACCTGACTAATAGGCGACTCCGATAGAGCACGTCACTTGCCAAAACTGCGTCTTTTAACGCGGTGTGGAAATCGGAATACCCAGCACGGCCTTTACTGCTACCGGTTGACCATTCATTGTCGCCGGCCGGAACACCCAATGGTTGAGGGCGATGAGTAGCCCCTCACTTAAACCTGCATTCGGACTGCGCAGAACTTTGAGCTTTCGCATGTTACCTTCCGTATCTATTTCGGCAAAAACCACCACCTCTTGCCCACTATATTTGGCGACCAGGTCCGGCGTCCATACGGGTGCATCCTTCTTCATAGGGTATGGGGGCACAAGGTCCTGCAAAGGGCCGGAGGCGCCCAGAACCGCGTACTGCAATGACCAGGGAGGCGCAGGGTCATCCGCGGACTTCGACGGGTTCAGATAGACGGTGAACACGGCCTCGTCGCGGAAAACGCCAAAGTCTCCCACTCCTCCACCACTATTCCCGGTTGAAACAATGGTCAGGCCGTAGGATTCCGAGGGACGATTCTTAGGTGGAGCGTTACTCGTGCCTGAAATTGTGATGCCTCCAGCGGGTCCCTCGGCTCCCTGGATGGTCATACCCGCAAAGGGTCCACCGCCCGGGCCGGCTCCCGTCCCCGTCCCTGTTCCGTGACCTGATCCTGTTCCGTGACCTGTGCCGGGGCCAATTCCAGTCCCTGTCCCACCGCCGCCACCGCCACCTCCGGGTCCGCCAGACCCGGTCCCTGCTCCACTTCCTTTTCCTGTTCCGCCCATACCGGGGCCAGCGCCACTGCCGGCACCCTCGCCTTTGCCACCGCCTCCATGACCCCCGGTCCCACCTCCGATGGCATCGCCGGCTCCCGACCCTGATGTCACCCCCAGGGCTAACGAGTTGGCGCCTTTGGTTCCTTGCCCCGAACCGGCGCCGGTCAGTAGGGGATCCGAAGTTGCCTGCGGTGAGATTGCGAATTGCCCCCGAGCTTCGCCCTGCGGAACTTTTGGTTCCACGTTGGCTGGAACAGGTATCGGATTCAGTGCCAGCAGATTGTGGGTGTACTTGCTCTCTCCCACTGACAATGCTTGCGGGGGATGAACTGCCGGCTTAACTTCCGCAACCTTGGGGGGTGGCGTGATCGGAGCAGGCGGGGCCGGCGCCGAGGGAACGGTTGGGGTAATCTTCGTATTCGTCGGCGTCATGGGTAATGTCAACTTGGGTGTTTCAATTGTTGGCTGCGCAGCCACCGAAACGACGGGCATCACCACCTGCGGTTCTTTCTTGGGAACTGGCTGGGGAGGAGCCTCTATCGGTTTCACAACTGGTTTTGGCGGCGCGACGACCGGGGGCGGCGGAGGCGCTTGCGCCAGCGCAATGATGTTGGGCAAAGGAACGAAGGTTTTCAGGACAGGAGGCTTGGGGAGGTCGGGTTGAAGGATCGTCTGGATGTGGTTGGTTGGGTTGGGAGGATTGGAGACAATCTTCTGCGGTCCTGCATAAGTTAACCCCATATTTGTTGCCGGGGCAGGGGACCGCCCGCCTCCCTTGGAGCCTCCGCCACCAGCCTTTTTCGGACTCCCACCCTCCTTACCGCCTCCGAGATTGGGAAGGTAAAGTATTTCATCCTTGGGAAGCATCGTCGCCTCCCAGGTTCTTTCCTGCCGGTTGAGATAGGTCGAAATTAAAAGCGGGGGAAGAAACATCAAAGCGATGACTGCGATTTCGTGGAACAGGAGCGAAAGTAGAAATCCTCGGATAGGGAAGACGTGTTTGTCAAATGAGCTGAGGGTAAATCGTGGGCTTCTGGATCCGGATGGCAGCTGGACCGGAGCATTTTCCGGTGAAGGAAGTTTGAGATCGAGAGATAAGAGTGGCATGCGCGGAAGCCCCTGTTACCAAGCCGGTGTTTCTGCAATACCGGGGCCCTCCGGCGCTCTGCTTGGCCACCCCTGCTTTCCGGGCCACATCCGAGTATCCGGCAGCTCATGCTCCTTGAAATTGATAATGACTTGTCTTACCAATGTGGCCAATTGCCAAGATCGAAATCTCCATTCGCGAACAGACCGGCCTTGACCGCTATTGGAGCAGGCTAGCTTTAAGAATGTAATAGGCTGCGTTGGGATTCAGGTCCATCGTAATACCCGGTGTTCCTGATAAAGTGAAGTTATCTCCAATGATATTTCCAAGAACATAGCTGCCTGAACCAGAGTTCCCGCCAAACGAAAAGGTATCCGTATAATAGGCGGTAGCGCCCGGCACGCCTGCAGTTCCGCACCCGGTTCCCGTACCGCTTGAATTGCAGGAATGAATATACATCGTTCCGACTAAGGCGAACGCACCCCCGCCACCCCAACCTGAGGTGACATTCTGGGCGGACCGGTCCTGGAAAAAGAGGATCCCGCGTTGGGTCCCGGCAGGGTCGGTTAGGCCCTCTGCCACAAGGGGGTCCCCGTAGGTGCCAGTGCATGGAGCGAGGAGCAAATTTCCAACACTTAAGGTTGCCCCGATATTCGAAGGTAAGGTCGAAGTCGATGTGCACTTCAATCCATTAGAAAGGGAACCGGAGCCACTAGCGGTACTGAAGGCGTAAATTGATTTGCCAGAATTCGCATCCACACTTATGCTACTGGTGCCACTGAAGTAGAACATTGTGCCGCCGCTGCCGTCACCCGCTTGAGTGCTGGGACGCACGGTCGAATTCGATTTTAGATTCAAATTACCCTCAAGATAGTAAATACCCGGTTCGAAAATGGCGGTGTCATATGTTTTATTTGTGCATCCGCCTTTCCCCACGCATATACCGCTAGGGTAATCTCCTCCAACATATTCATAGCATCCTCCCGCGTCTGGGCAGCCGTCTACGCCGAGCGCGACGGACGTAGGAGCCGGCGCTGCGGCGGGCTTGCTAGGAGCTGCCAACGAAGCCAGAGGATCGGAAATCGGTGAAGCGCCTGACGTCCAAGTACAACAGCTTCCCGTGGTGACGAAGCCTCCGGGAGCAGTCGTCGGCCCGCCGTACACATCCAACGCACTTCCAGTACCGCTTGGGCCTCCCTTACTGAGGTCTATTGTCGAGCTTCCCCCGATACCCACTGCGGCGGCGTTGTTTGAGTTTACTTGGATGCTTGTACTGGGCCCCCCCACTATTGCAATATTCGGGGTTCCCGAAAGACTAAGAGAAGGGCCGACAGGATCCAATACGAGAAGGGGGACAGGTACCAATGCTGCCACAACGCCACAGGTTGCCTGCGCACTTACATTCATAGTCCTGGAACCACTGACCATCCCGGCAAAGTAAACTCTGACGGCTTCGCCCACATTCACTTGAATAGTCGGGAGTGCCGGAAAACCAGGGAGGCAAATAGGCGGGGGGGGAGTACCGCTGCAGGCCGGGACTCCGGAAAATGAGCTGGGAAATGAGAACTTCACACTGCTGCCGCCTGTGCCAGCAACAATACCTGCGCCGTTATAGCCGTTCAAGGCCGCGTATTGGCACGGCGCTGCGGTGGTCAAGGTTGCGCAATCATACGTGGTGCCTGCTACCGCCGGCGACGGCAAGCCTCCCCAGGTAGTCTCTCCTCCTGGCGCTGGCGACGGCAATGAAACGCTGTTCGAGGTGAAGAGCATGTCCATGGCCGCTGCCGTACACGCGGAGTCAGCGACGTTTTGCGCAGCCTGGCGATGGAACCATAGATTGGCGATATCCACAGCGAAAGCGATGGCCGCAAATAGAAAAATGGCCAGGCCAAGCAGGACGAATATTGTAGTTTGGCCGGATTGGCTTGCGCACCGGGAACGCAATCTCCGTGATGTGATGATACCCATGGTTAACTCCTCGCGACTAAACTTCAAAATGCTATCCTACCTTCCGCAGCCGCGTTTATGGTCACCGTTGGCCAGCCGAGTCCAAGAAGAGGTGAATAGGGGTAACTAACTGTTATCCGAACCGCGCAGCCTGCTTTGTTGCAGGCGCTCGCTCCATTGATTGAGGAGGGGTTATAGTCCGCGGTGACTGTCATTGTGGAGATGTCGTGAAAGCTATATTTAGCGTAGGTTTTGACGATTCCTGTCCCCGCTGCGCCATCAATCGCCGAACAAGGGCAAGTAGGTCCTGATGGAGCGCTGGAATCGACCCCATGAACGACGGCGTAGCGCACGCCCTCTTTAGCCGAGTCGGCCACAACAGTGTATGCGTAGACCAACATGATCAACTCAAAGATGCCAAACACGAGAAAAAGAACAAAGAGAATGGTCAAGGCAAATTCGACTTGCGCTTGTCCATTTTCGCCTTTGTGCAACAGCCTGGAGCGCGATTTAATTCTTCTTAAGACGCTCATATGATCAGTTCATGGACCGCATTGAAACCTGCCGATGGAAAGTGCAAGTCACGGGACTGCCGGAACATAGTGAACTAGGCAGAATAAGGTTGAAAAGCCTCTGATCTATCAAAGGGTGAAAGGTGTAGGTCACATCCACTCGGTTGAGAATAAATGCCGGAGCTTCCGGATCGGCACTTACGGTATACGTGGGTGAGCTATTATACTGGTTGCAGACTGACTTCTGCGATGTTCCACTACCCGTTGTGCCGGCCTGCGCTGTACATACCTGAACCTCGGCGGATCCTCCAGAGGAAATGGCGCCAGTCAAGTCGTTCAAGGTAAGATAGCTTACAGACGTGGTGGTTGTCGTCGGCCCGGGCGCTGGAAGTTTCAAATCTCCCGGGGTCGCCCCCCCAAGGATGGAGTACTCCACTCCGCTCCTCGGTGCGGCAGCCAGGTTTACTGCCACAATGAAGAAATACCCGAAGTTGACCACATTGAATGCCAAACTGAGGAGGAAGGGCAGCAGCAGGGCTGTCTCCACTGCTGCCTGGCCGCGCGTCTCACGTTTTAGTCGCTGATATGGAGTGGCCATACTTTACCTCAACTCGCCTGAGCACTCGGAACCTGCTCCTCTTCGCCGACAAGTTCGTCGTCGAGATCAAAACTGAAATCCCCTTCAATTCTAAATTGATTCAATAGCCGGTGCAAATAGCATCGGCTGATTTGCAGCTCTTGAGCCGCTTTGAGTTTGTTCCCATTGCACAGACGCAAGGCGGAGCGCACGATTTCACGCTTGAAACTCCGAACCGCTTCCTGGAAAGTGCCCCTGGGTGAATCCGTGGCTGCCGCCAAGCCGCTAAGTTCGGCGGGCAGGTCATCAATTCCCAGGCTCAAGCCATCCGCCATAACCACGCTGCGTTCAATGACGTTTTGCAATTCCCGGACGTTGCCCGGCCAGTCATGAATCGCCAGGGCGTTCAGGAATCCCTGACTGATTCCCCGCAGTTCTTTTCCATGAGCTTTGGCATAGGTGCGCAGGAAAGATTCGGCAAGAACGGGGATATCGTCGGTCCGATTTCGCAATGGCGGAAGCACAATCTTGAGGACCATAATCCTGAAGTAAAGATCCTGCCGGAAGGTCCCCGCCTGAACCATCTGCTCCAGATTCTTATTGGTAGCGCAAATCAGACGAATGTCTATGGGCACAGGGGAATTCGAACCCAAGCGCTCCAAGCTGCGTTCCTGGATAACCCGCAGTAACTTGGCTTGCAGGGGAAGCGCCAAATCTCCAATCTCGTCCAGAAAGATTGTTCCGCCATTGGCTTCTTCAAATCGTCCACGGCGGCTCTGGGACGCTCCGGTGAATGCGCCCTTTTCATGGCCAAAAAGTTCGTCTTCAATCAGACTCTCCGGCAAGGCGCTGGCTGAAAATGCTACAAAAGGTTTCCCAACTCTTGGACTCAGGCGATGTATCGCCCGGGCCACAACTTCCTTTCCCGTCCCACTCTCCCCGTTGATCAGAACGCTGGTTGAAACACCCGCCACCTTGCGAATCATTTCGTGGACGCGTTCCATGGGTTTGCTGTTTCCAATCAATCCGTCCACATGTTGTGCGGGAATTAGCTTTCGCGCTTCGGTCAAGTGGCGGGAGAGAATCATTCGGCTGTAGGCCCTGTCCAAGGCAAATTTCAAGGTGAGGATGTCAAGTGGTTGCGGGAAGAAGTCCCATGCCCCGCGTCTCATTGCTTCCAGGGCGCTCTCGCGTCGGAGATCCCAGCTGAACCCCAACACGGGAGGAGAGACTTCATGCTCCTGAATCTCATTCAGAAATGCCAGACAGGAGGAATGGTCTGTTCGATTGGGCTGGTCCCAATTGAGTAAAGCCACATCAAATTGGTCTGAATGAAGGCAGGGTAGAGCTTCCGCGACTGCCCCTACATGAGATAGTGAGTACTCCCAGCCGAGTACGTTTCTCAGGGCACCTTCAAAGGCCTCGTCAGGATCGATAAGAAGAATTCGCTTATTCAAAGCGCTCCCCTGGTCCACCCTCGCCACCCTTTTTGCGCCTGGCGCACAAAGGCGAAAATGTGCCGTAAAACCGACTTAATCTTTTGTTTTACCGTTCAAAGAGCAGGTCTGCCCTTCAACCGGGCCATTCTGGAAGGGTAAATTCTCGCTCCACCGCCATTTTGAGTCAATGGGACTAAGGTACCAGCACCCAAATGCGACTGGAGTGTATATTCCTGCAGTGCGACCATTGAATACCCGAATGGGCTCTTTGGGCGCATTCCGCCTGCGTTCAATACTCATCTTCGGCCTAAACTCGCTATAACTTTAGTCGACGCTAAGCTTGGATTCCCTTGAATTCACGCCGTGTCCGCTGGCGCACCCCAAGCGGGCAATAGCCCAAGCGCCATTCTAGTATATCGCATCAACTTAAGTTGTCAATAGACGATTCTTAGTGGTACCTAGAGTATTCAGGTCCAGAAATGCCACACTCTAAAGCCCATGGTACAAATGTATTCAGTTGTTTCCACTCGCGATTCACCCCCCAGTCCCAACCCTTCAATACAATGCAAAGGTTAGAGTCTCCCGGGTAAAGGCCTATTTTCCAGCTTGTGAATTATGTCGCGCCAACGAAAAATAATGAAAGCGGGCTCAATGGGCCTACATTTCGCATCTTCAGGCGGTCTTGGAAGGTGAATTGCATTGGAGACCGATGGAGTATACTCTAAGCGGAATGAACGACGTATCCAGCCCAGAGAGTGCTACTTACCCAAACACAGGCCTGACCTCCCATTTGAGTGATCCTCCACTCAAGCCCCTGGGAGAATGGGGCTCCGCCCTGCGTCAGGTGTTCTCATTTCCTGCCCTCCTTCTGACTTTGCTGATTACAACCGTCTTTGTCATGGGCCGCAATGGACTCTCCGACCCGGATATTTGGTGGCATCTTCGAAACGCTGAATATCTGCTTGCCAATCATCGGTTCATTCGGGTTGATATGTATTCATTTACGCTTGCAGGCCATCCATGGGTCAATCCTGAGTGGCTGGGAGAGATTCCCTACTACCTGGCTTGGCGAGCAGGCGGGCTGGTTGGAATCAAATTGGTCATGCTTGTCTCGTTGGCGGTGATCTTCCTGGGACTTTTATATCTCTGTAATAAGAGCAGTGGAAACCCCAAAGCCGCGGCTCTAGCCTGCTATTTCGCAGTCTTTCTGGCCGTGGTCAACTTTGGCCCCCGCACTATTCTTTTCGGCTACTGTTTCTTGGTCATGCTCCTCATCATACTGGAGCGATTTCGCTCCTGTGGCAAAGGCCCACTATGGATTCTTCCTCCCTTATTTTGCCTTTGGACCAATACCCACGGCTCATGGCTCATCGGTTTGGTAGTGTTTGGGTTAATTGTGGCCGCTGGATTCGTCGAAGGCAGATGGGGACGCATTGAGGCCCGGCGATGGTCCGCAAAGCAGTCTCGCAACCTCATGCTTGCCATGGGAGGTTCACTTGCCGCAGCATTGGTCAATCCTTACGGCTTGGGCCTTATTCTCTGGTCGATTGAATATCCCTTTCGATTGAAACTGAATGTCGAGCATGTACAGGAATGGACATCTGTAAACTTCCATGATCCCCGTGGAAAGGTCGCATTGCTACTGATCATAGCCCTCCTATTGGGTGCTTTGCTGAGGGATTATCGGTGGCAACTAACCGAGCTCGTTCTGGTTCTCTTTGCGTTGTACACCGGTTTGACTCACATTCGGTTTCTCTTTTTGGCTGCGATCCTGACCGCACCCCTCCTGGCGAAATTCCTGGATTTCGTTCCCCCGTACCAACCGGAGATAGACAAACATGTGCTCAACGCTCTTCTGATGGCCGGGATGACAGCCTTCATATTTTATGGGTTTCCGTCTTCAGCACAGTTGCAGGAGTCAATTGAAAACGAATATCCAGCGGAAATACTCCCTTACCTTTCCTCTCATCCACCTTCAGGGCCCGTCCTGAATGATTATCTCTGGGGTGGCTATCTGGGGTGGGAGGACCGAAATTTCAAGTGCTTTATAGACAGCCGGGTCGATATTTTCGAGTACGCCGGCGTATTCAAAGACTACCTTGATTTGGTGGGAATCCAAAACCCGAACGCCGTCCTCGACAAATACGGAATCCGTTATGTTTTGTTTCCGCCCACTGAAGAGCTCTCTTATGTTCTGCGCCGCGACCCAGGATGGAAAGTGGTTTACAGCGGCAAAATCAGTACTTTGTTCGAAAGGGTTGGAAATCCTCCGCCAGCAAAGGCGGGCAACTCAAGCGGTGTCCAGGGGATGTAAGAACCGTAGGGAAGCCTTACTAACCGGGGTGCGGGGTACTCCGCTTTCCCCCCATCTGATTCGTAATTCGTGACAGCCAGTCGTGTGCTTAATAAATCTAAAAGACTCGAATGGTTGAAGCAGAGTCGCACGTGGCATCAGGCAAGTAACAAGGCACGAACAGCAGATTTCAAAAGGCGCTTACTGTGTTGTACAACCGCAAGATCGATCGCGCTTTAATCTTGATCATTCCGGCCGCGTTATTCATTTATGAATCGGCGCGGCCCCAAGTAAGGCTCCGTGCCGAGATGCCCCCGGAGTTCATGGATGCCCCTGCCCATGTAGACCCGGCGCGACAGGCGGCGGAAGAGCGGCTGGCACACGAATATTGGAACATCGCGCTTAACGTCATTCAGTGGAAGTATACCTACGGTTCTCCTTTGCCTAATGTCCCGCCGGAGGAATTCCATGTAACCACAAGCTCGACTACCAAAGGCGAAAGTGATTCTTCATCCAGGCTGCGATACTGGCAGAGGTTGCAACACGTCTGGCTCTTACCGGCATCATGGAAGGTACAACGAGTATGGAGTACCAGTTGGCTGACTGGCAGTATCGGGCAAGCCTTGACGTGGATTGAAAGTGCTTTTAATGATTTCTTCCATGGACGATAATCAGGCAATTGCCCTTTTCACCGGCGACGCCACATTGTGCGGCACTCCGGGCGGTGGCAAGCTGTCGAAATATCCGGCGCAACCATATCGTGTTTTTCCTGCATGCCCTCAGATGGGTTCGGCCTCTTGAAAAGTATCCTGGTTGTTGCCCCTTGGGCGCCCAGTACGTGGTCACGGCGGCCAAAGCGTGATGCCATTAATTCGCTGGCTAAAACAACCCGCCAGTGGCATACAATCTGAAAGCTTGTTGTGGCGTATGGAGACCAGATGACGCCGGAAGCTGAGAACAAACCTAGCGCGCAGGATTCCCAATCTGCTCGCGAGAATGCCCGCCCGATGTTGCTCTCCGTAATCGTTCCCTGCGCCAACGAAGAAGAAGTGCTGCGAGAGACTCATCGCCGGCTTTCGAACGCCCTCAATTTAATCGGCATGGCGTTCGAGATTCTTTACGTGGACGATGGAAGTACCGATTCAACAATGAAATTGCTGAGAGAGCTGCAAGAGTCTGACTCTCAAGTCCGAGTCGTGTGCCTCTCACGGAATTTCGGCCACCAATTGGCCATTACGGCTGGGATGGAGCATGCCGCAGGTGATGCCTTGGTTGTAATCGATGCGGACTTGCAGGATCCTCCCGAGGTGATCGCGGAATTTGTAGAGCGATGGCGGGCCGGTTACGATGTGGCTTACGGCGTCCGCACGGAGCGCGAAGGAGAAACTGCTTTCAAGCTCTGGACTGCGAAGGTTTTCTATCGGCTCATCGGACGATTGTCTGACACCAAGATCAGCGTGGACTCAGGAGACTTCCGCCTGCTCGATCGCAAGGTGGCAGGGGCGTTGCTCGCTATGCCAGAACGCGACCGGTTCATCCGCGGCATGGTCAGCTGGTTGGGGTTTTCCCAAGTCGCCGTCCCTTACCGCCGCGCGGCCCGGCTGGCGGGAAAGACCAAGTACCCCCTTTTCAAGATGGTCCGCTTCGCCGCCGACGGAATCGTCTCGTTCTCGACGACGCCCTTGAGAATGGCAACTTGGTTTGGCTTTATCGTATCAGCACTTGCTGTGCTCGGAATTTTTTTCGCCCTTTATGCGCGGTTGTTTGAAAAAGACTGGGTGAAAGGTTGGGCAAGCACTTTGATTCCGGTCCTTTTCCTGGGAGGAGTCCAACTGATCTGCCTGGGTATCATCGGCGAGTATGTGGGGCGGATTTACGGGGAATCAAAACGCCGCCCACTCTACCTGGTTCAGGAGCGGCTGGGATTTGCTGTTCAACCTCGCGAGCATGAGCCCGCTCCAGGGGTAAAAAATTCGGTTGAGGCGTTTGATCGTACGAATTTCCGCCGCCCGAGGCCTCTGCCCGTTTCGGCTGAGAGAAAATCGAATGTGCCAGGCAATCAGGGCGACCATGGGGATGCTGCCCATCCGATACAAACCAGTCCTAAAGAAAAACTGAAACTTTAATCATGCATCATGCAACCGATGCCGCCCCGCCTGGAGTCACGCCACCGAAAGGCGGAGCGGCCGGAGGACTTCTGGGAGCCCTGCGCACCGCGTTTTCATTCCCCGTTATGCTGGTGGCTTGGATTTTCCTGGTGGTGGTGCGCTTGGCGGAGCGTAATCTGCCCGATCCCGACATCTGGTGGCACCTTCGAAACGTCCAATACCTTTTCGCCCATCATCAACTACCGAATGTTGACACCTATTCATTTACCGTCGCAGGTCAACCGTGGATGAATCACGAATGGCTGGCGGAGATTCCCTACTATCTGGCATGGCGCGCGTTTGGTCTTGAGGGAATCGAAATTCTGATGCTGGTCCTGCTTGAATCCATATTTCTGCTCCTGGTCTATCTCAGCTATCAGCGCAGTCACCACATCAAGGCATCGATTCTCGCCTGCTGGTTTGCGGTCGCATTGGGCACGGTGAACTTTGGTCCGCGCACTGTTCTCTTTGGATATTTGTACATGGTGATTCTGTTGATCATTCTCGAACGCTTCCGGGCGCGCGGCGGTGCAGTACTGTGGTGGCTCCCGCCATTGTTCTGCTTATGGATCAACACTCACGGTTCGTGGTCACTGGGGATGCTGATCTTCGGCTTGTTCATTGGCTGCGGAATGGTGCAGGGCCAATGGGGAAACCTGGTGGCACAGCGATGGGCTCCGCAGGATCTGCGCAAGCTGGTGATAGTTTATATCACCGCCGGCGCCTCCCTTTTCGCAAACCCCTATGGTTATAAATTAGTTGCTTATCCTGTAATCTACGCATCCCGCCTTCCACTCAATATTACATTCACGCAAGAGTGGATTACCGTTGACTTCCACAGCCCGCGCGGCAAAGTGGCTTTGGTTCTATTGGCTACACTTTTCACTTCTGCCCTCGTATCGCGCTTTCAATGGCGGCTTACCGACCTGGCTTTCATTCTCTTTGCATTCTACTGCGGCCTCACTTATGACCGGTTCTTGTTCCTGGCGGGCGTTATCGCCGCGCCCATCGTAGCGGAGATGGCCACTTTCGTCCCTCCCTATCGCCCGGAGATTGACAAGCGCTGGCTGAATGCAGCGATTATTTTTGGAATCCTTGCCTTTGTCACCTACCGTTTCCCAACTCCTGACGATCTCGAAGAGCAAGTCGCGCAGGAATATCCCGCCGACATTCTGCCCTTCCTGAAAGCGAATCAATTTCCCGGCCGCACGTTGAACTATTACAACTGGGGAGGTTTTCTTGAATGGAACGCCCCCCAGATCAAAACATTTGTGGACACTCGCGTGGACATTTTTGAGTACGCCGGAGTGTTTGGCGATTACTTGAAAGTGCATGCCCTGGTGGACCCGGAAGGCGTCCTCGATCAATATCATATTCAGTATGTCCTCTTCCCGACCCAGGAGCCCGTAATTCGGATGCTGGAGGGAAGTTCAAATTGGAAGCCAATCTTCAAAGATCCGCTCACCACAATGCTCGAAAGGGTGGAACCGCAGCCAACCGGCGCCTCACCCCAGGGAAGCAACTAGGCTGATGGCTACAGTCCAGGCAATTGAAAACCCGGCCCCTCATCATCCGGATCGCCGAGGCGCGGTGACGATTCTGGCCAAGGTGTTTTCATTCCCTGTTTTCATGGGCGCCGTGCTAAGCGCCGGCGCGGCTGCTGCCACGGTGTGGAACGAAGCTCCCATCATGGCCGGCAAGCTTTTCGGCGAGGGAGACACCTGGTGGCACCTCACCTACGGCCAAAGCATTCTCGCCACCCACACCTGGCCGCGGGTTGAAATCTACTCTTTCACGGCGCATGGGGTTAGCGTAATCGCCTATGAGTGGGGGGGCGAAGTCATCATGGCCCTGGCTTACCGCCTGGGGAGCCTGCGCGGCCTTGCTGCGCTTTTGGTGCTACTGGCCATTTCCTTTGTCTTGCTGATGTTTTATTACGCCTGGCTTCGTTGCCGGAATCCTTTGGCGGCGGCGGTGGCGGCAGCCATGCTGACTCCGGTGGCTTCAGCTTGTTTTACGATGCGGCCCCAGCTTCTGGGCTATACCTTTTTTCTGGTCACTTTGATTTTCCTGGAGCGGTACAAGCAAGGGCTGACAAAATCCCTGTGGCTGCTTCCCTTGCTCTTTTTGGTTTGGGTCAACACTCACCCCAGCGAAACCTTGGGACTATTTGCCCTGGGACTTTACTGGGCTTGCGGCCTGGTGAGCTTTAAATGGGGACCGTTGGTGGCAGAGCGCTTCCCAGCGGGGCGCCGCCGCCACTTGCTCCTGGTTTCATTGGCATGTGCCGTGGTAATCATGGTGACCCCTTACGGACCTAGCCTGGCAGCATACCCTTTTGAATTCATCTTAGGCCGGTCCTATGTCACGTGGGCTTTTACGGAGTGGGGGCCGTTGGATTTTAGCGCACCGTTTGGTTGGATGTTCCTGGCTATCATCCTCTTGATGTTGGTTTCTCAGTGGAGTTCACCCGCGTCCTTTCCAATTGAGGCCGTGATCCTGCTTCTGGCTGGTACAGCTGAGGCCAGTCGCCATGCCCGCTTTGTTATATTTTTTGCCGTGGTCAGCGCACCGGTTCTCGCGAGTCTATTATCAAAATGGCTTCCGACTTACCGACCGGATGAGGACCATCCCATTGCAAATGCCGTGCTGGTTGGCGCCGTGATACTTGGATTGGTCGCCTTTTTTCCATCGCGCCTGCGGTTGCAACAAACACTTGAGGATACTTTTCCAGTGGGTGCAGTCGATTACATCCGCCAGCACGACTCGTTAAATCACATGTTCAACGATGAGACTTGGGGAGGTTTTTTGATGTTATCTATTGGCCCTACGCATCAGGTCTTCATGGACGGGAGAGACGAGATATACACATATAATGGAGTAATTGAAGATTACATCCGGATCGTACAGGCACAGCCGGGCGCTCTGGACCTGTTTCGCAAATATGGTATCAATGGTTGTTTGATTCGGAGAACTGCGCCACTCGGCAAGCTGCTTTCTGGCAATCCCGAATGGAAGCAGGTATATTGCGATGACCTGAGCGTCATTTTTGATCGCGTAGAGCAACGGATGAAGTAGGGGCCCGGAAAATTAACGGCCTGACGAAATCAAACTTCGATGGGTGGCAGCATCGATTTGTCGGTAATTATCCCCGCGTTGCGTGAGGGTCCGAACCTTGCGCTGCTTCTTCCACTCTTGCGGGGAGTGCTGAACCGGCTTGGGATCCCCTACGAAATATTGGTAATCACACGCGAGCCGGACGTACAGACTCGGGAGGTCACCGCGCAATTCAGCGCCAAGCTGGTGGAGCAAACTGCCCCGGGCTATGGAGGCGCTTTGCTCACGGGTTTTGCCAACGCTTCCGGCGCCTACTGGTTGACCATGGACGCCGACTTGTCCCACCAGCCGGACTTTATTGCCAAATTGTGGGGGGAAAAAGAAAAGGCCGAGGTCTCCATAGCTTCCCGATATGTGAAAGGCGGCACGGCCTCCATGCCCGCCCTGCGCTTTGTGATGAGCCGGACGCTGAACTTCTTCTTCAGCCGCGGGCTCGATCTGCCTTTTCGCGATATGTCGAGCGGCTTTCGGTTGTACAAATCCACCGCCCTCCGCGGCGAAACCTATGCCGCCCGAAACTTCGCCATTCTCCAGGAGATCTTAGTGCGGGGCTACGCCCAAGGATGGAAGATTCAGGAAATCCCCTTCCACTATGCGCCGAGGCAACTGGGAAAATCCAAAGCCCAACTGATTGGCTTCGCGTGGGATTATTTGAAAGCATTATGGTCGTTATGGCGGCTGCGCAATTCCATCGAAAGCGCAGATTACGACAGTCGAGCTTATGACAGCATCATATTTATCCAACGCTACTGGCAGCGTTCACGGTTCCGGCACATCACCCAATTAATTGCCGGGGAGGGCCGCGTGCTCGACGTTGGGTGCGGGTCAAGCCGGATCATCGGCGCGCTGCCTCCGGGGAGCGTGGCGCTGGACATCCTACTCCGCAAGCTCCGCTTCGCACGGAAATATTCAAAGCACGTGGTCCAGGGAACCGGCTTTGCCCTCCCTTTCCCCGATGCTTCATTCCCTTGTGTGCTATCTTCCCAGATGATTGAGCACGTTCCCAAGGAACCTCAGGTGCTTGATGAACTTTGCAGGGTATTAGCCCCGGGAGGCCGGTTGATTTTGGGCACCCCGGATTATGCAAACTGGGAATGGGTGATCACGGAGAAGATTTATGAAAAAGTTGTACCCGGCGGATATGCGCATGAGCATATCTCCCACTACACGCGCCGCGAATTGATTGACACCTTTGAGAAGCGTGGCTTCAAGTTGGAAGATACGCGTTATATTCTGAAGGGTGAGTTGATCCTGGCGTTCAGGAAACCGCGGGCTGGCTGATTGATTCAGTTGAATATGACCACCCCAAAGTGGTCTGCAAATTCCTTTCCGAGGGAACCAGATGAACCTCTTGGACCAGCGATTTTTTGTGACAGGCGCGACGGGATTTGTAGGTGCGTCGCTGGTGCACAAGCTGGCCGCGAGCGGATGCGAAGTTCACGCGCTGGTGCGAGAAGGCGCGGACTTATGGCGGTTGAAGGGCATCGAGCAGAAGGTTCACTTGCATACGGGCGACCTTACGGGGGCCGACCGACTGCGCGATTTGTTGTCGGACATCCAACCCAGCGTCGTTTATCATCTCGCCGTGCACGGAGCTTATCCGCACCAAACCAACGCCGACCAGATTATTCTCACCGACATCTTTGGAACATGGAACCTTCTGAAGGCCTGCGCCGAAGTGGACTACAAAGTCTTTGTGAACACGGGCAGTTCATCCGAGTACGGCGCCAAACTATACGCCATGCGGGAAACGGACATGCTGGAGCCGAACAGTTATTATGCCGTGGCAAAGTGCGCGCAAACCCTGGTGTGCCAACACATGGCTCGGTCGGACCGGCGCCCTGTCAACACTTTCCGGCTATTCTCTGTATACGGCCCCTATGAGGCGCCCACACGATTGATTCCAACCATCATTCGCCGCTGCTTGGACGGGAAGGACCTGGAGATGGTCTCGCCCGACACCGCCCGAGACTTCATCCATGTGGACGACGTTGTGGAAGCCTACCTGCAACTCGGACAGTTGAACTTGCAGTGCGGGGAGACCTTCAACATCGGAACCGGGGTGCAATCGACCATGAGGGATGTGGTGAAGGCCGTCATGCGTTCGACAGGAGCGAAAGTCAAAGTGAAATGGGGGAGCTTGCAGGCCCGCGTATGGGACACAGAGACCTGGGTGGCGGATCCGTCCAAGGTGAGGCGGGTCTTGAAATGGGCGCCAAAGATCGGACTGACCGAAGGAATTGAGAGGACCACAGAATGGTTTCGGCAGAACTTAGCCGCCGCACAATGATTCACACACTGTGCGCCATCTGCGAGAGCGATACCTCGGATGATGAATTGTATGCCGATCGGTTGGGGGCGGACGCGGCCACTTATGGGCGGTTTTCGGCGAGACGGCAGCCGGATAGGATACATTACCGCATGGTCCGGTGCCGAAAGTGCGGGCTGATTCGTTCGGACCCGGTACTGCCCGAGGAAGAATTAGGCAGGCTATACCGGGGAAGCGCTTTTACCTATGAAGAGGAATCCGGATTTGCGCGCCTAACCTATGCACGGTACCTAAAGGAGGCCATGCCCCTATTCAACGGACGGGCCCGGATGTTGGAGATTGGCTGCGGGAATGGCTTCTTCCTGGAGAAGGCGCTCGAACTTGGATTCGCAGAAGCACATGGAGTGGAGCCCAGTCGCGAGGCCGTGGAGTCAGCTCCTCCGGCGGTGCGAAACCGCATAAAAAATGACCTTTTCCAAGAAGGGATGTTCCCGCCCGGATGGTTCAGCCTGATTTGTGGTTTCCAGGTTTTGGATCACCTGACGCGCCCGAACGAAGTATTGCGTACTTGCCGGGCGATGCTCGAGCCCGGTGGCGTGGCTCTATTCATTAACCACGACGCGGCAGCGTGGACAAACCGGATTTTGGGCGAGCGCAGCCCGATCATTGATATCGAGCATACCTATTTGTACGACAAGAAAACCATGGCGCGCATCTTCCGTAAAAACGGCTTTGAGGTCCTGCGAGTTTTTTCGGTGCGGAATGAATATCCGCTCGCGTACTGGTGGAAAATGGCGCCGATACCAGGGTGGCTGAAAGCAGGACTACAGCCAGCCCTGAAACGGTCTCGATTCGGGCGGTGGGTGGTGTCAATGAAGGCAGGCAACCTTGGAATTTTAGCTCGAGCGGGAGGGCAATAGCCCGTGTATCGGGAAAACGTGGAAGTGTTCAATCGCGACGCCGCCGCCAACGCAGGCTACGGATATACCACAGGCGAACGGCTGAGCAGCCGGATGGCCACCAATCGATCAAGCGACGTGGTCATAGGTACCGCCGAGTTCGCTGGGCGCACAATTTTGGAGGTCGGGTGTGGCGATGGCTTTTATACCTTTAGAATTTGGGAATTAGGCCGTCCGCGAGGCCTGGTGGCACTCGACGCGGCTGAGGCGGCGGTTCGGGTGGCGGCAGTTAATCTGGGCGGGCGTCCAGTGCGATTCTTGACAGCGGACGGCCACCGGCTGCCGTTTCGGGACAACAGCTTCGACGTAGTTCTGCTTCAAAGCATCCTGCATCATGACGACGCTCCGCAGGACATGGTGAAGGAAGCATTGAGGGTGGCCTCGCGCATGGTTGTACATGAGCCGAACGGGAACAACCCGGGGCTAAAGGTAATCGAGCGGGTATCGAAGTATCACATCGAGCATGGAGAGAAATCTTATACGCCGCGGCGGGTGGGCAGGTGGGTTTCAGCGGCGGGAGGAACGGTTGTGTCCTGCCGCTTCGCAGGTTTTGTGCCGATGTTTTGCCCGGATGTCGTGGCGCGACTTATGAAGTTCCTGGAGCCGCTGGTGGAGCGGTTGCCACTGGTGAATGCTTTGGGCTGCGCTGTGTACGTGATGGTGGTGGAAAGATAAATGACCGGAGTGGATTCCATTAGAGCGCGGACGCGGGCTATCCGTGGCAGGATCGTCCGGATGGCGCATGCCGGCAGGACGCCACACGTGGCTTCTGCACTCTCATGCGCAGATGTGCTGGCCGCTTTGTATTTTGGCGCCTTACGAATCGATCCTTCGACGCCGGAGGACGAGGAGCGTGACCGGTTCATCTTGAGCAAAGGGCACGGATGCATGGCCTTGTATGCGACGCTGGCCGAGCGAGGTTTCTTTCCCGAGGAAGTACTGGAGGAGTATGCGCGTGATGGCGGGCGGCTGGCCGAACACCCATCGCCGCGTTGCGTTCCGGGCCTCGATGCGGCCACCGGTTCGCTTGGCCATGGACTTTCGTTGGGCGCAGGTCTCGCCTTGGCGGCCAAGATTCAGGAGCAAAGCTTCCGCGTTTTCGTATTGCTGAGCGACGCGGAATGCGCCGAGGGTAGTGTGTGGGAAGCCGCTCTGTTCGCCGGTTCTCGCGGGCTGGACAACCTGGTGGCGATTGTGGACTTCAACAAATGGTCGGCGATGGGCCGGACCGGTTCCTATTTAGAGCCCCTGGCGGATAAATGGAAGGCGTTTGGGTGGTCGTGCACGGAAATCGACGGGCACGACGCCGACGCCCTCGGTGCCACGTTTGCGCGGGTCCCATTTGAGCCCTCACGGCCGGCTGTGATTATTGCGCATACCATCAAAGGTAAGGGCGTGTCGTTCATGGAAAACAATTTGGAATGGCACTACCGCCCGCCCAACGACAATGACCTGAAGCAGGCACTGGAAGAAATCGAGGGGCGCGAGTCATGAGAAACGCGTTCATCCGCGGGTTGACGGCGCTGGCTGAGCGCGACAGGCGCGTGGTGCTTCTGACGGGAGACCTCGGGTTCAAAATCTTCGATGACTTCGCGGCGCGGTTTCCCCGGCGCTTCTTCAATGCCGGCGTGGCCGAAGCCAACATGATGAGCGTTGCCGGAGGATTGGCACTGGGCGGGCTCAGGCCGTTCGCGTACTCGATTGTACCTTTTGCAACCTTGCGATGCCTGGAGCAGATCAGGAATGATATTTGCTATCAAGAAGCTGCGGCAACGGTGGTTGGGGTGGGTGGAGGGTACAGCTATGGACCCAATGGCGCGACCCACCATGCCCTGGAGGACATCGCGATCATGCGGTGCCTGCCCAACATGACGGTGGTCTGCCCTGGCGATCCCGTGGAAGCTGAGTTGGCCGCACTGGCGGCGGGCACACACGCTGGTCCGCTCTACCTGCGGCTGGGGCGTGCGGGCGATGAGGTGGTGCACACGAGCCCACCGCCGTTCTCAATTGGCCGCGCCCTAGTGCTGAGTGAAGGCAGTGACTGCGCGCTGATCGCAACCGGCGGCATTTTGCCGGTGGCCGTGGCCGCGGCTGAACAATTGGCCCGGGAAGGCATCAGCTGTCGGCTAGTCAGTATGCACACGGTGAAACCGCTTGATGAGGTTTTGCTGCGCCGGTGCGCGGCGGAATTCGGGGTATTGTTTACAATCGAGGAGCATGGACTTATTGGTGGATTCGGCTCGGCTGTGGGAGAGTGGCTGGCCGCAAGCGGCGTTCGTTGCCGGTTGCGGAGTTTTGGGACGCGAGACGGGTTCGCGCATCTTTGCGGGGATCAAAAATACTTCCGGCAGTTGCAGGGCCTCACGGCGGAACACATTGCGAGGCAGGTTCTCGAGGCGCTGAAGGATTGTGCGTAGTGCTAACCGAGAAGACTATTTCCATCGTAGTGGCATGTTATCGCGACGGAGGCAACGTCCGTGAGATGTACCGCAGGCTTACGGACGTGCTGAAACAGGTGACGCCGCATTATGAGATCATTTTTGTAAATGACAACAGCCCCGACAACGCGGAAGAATTGCTCGCGGAACTGGCGGTGCAAGACGCGCGCGTGACCGTGATTTCGCACAGCCGGAATTTTGGATCGCAGATGGCCTTCACCAGCGGGATGCGCGGAAGCGTAGGCGACGCGATCATTTTGATGGACGGCGACTTGCAGGACCCTCCCGAGGTGATTCCCGACCTGGTGCGTGAATGGCTGGCGGGCTACGACGTTGTCTACGGAGTGCGGGAGCGGCGGCGTGAAGGTTTCCTGATGGAGGCGGCGCGTAAGGCGTTCTATCGCATTTACCGGCGCCTCTCCTACCTGGAAATGCCGTTGGATGCGGGCGACTTCTCCATCATGGGCCGGCGCGTGGTGGATGCGTTGCTGTCCATGCCGGAGCGCGATCGCTTTCTGCGCGGGCTGAGGGCCTGGGTGGGGTTCCGTCAGACGGGCGTTCCTTACACGCGCGCCGAGAGGTTTGCCGGGCAGTCCACCAACTCGTTTCTGGATAATATCCGGTGGGCAAAGCGCGGCATCTTCTCGTTCTCCTATCAGCCGCTGGAGATGATCTCAGTCCTGGCATTCGTGGCGACATTGGCGACTTCAGTGGGCATCGTATTTTATATTGCATATTTCTTTATCGTCCCGAACGCCCCGCGCGGTTTTATGACTTTGCTGGTGGCGATTCTGTTTTTGGGGAGTCTCCAATTATTCTGCCTCAGTATCTTGGCAGAGTACATGGGGCGCATTTTCGAGGAAGTTAAGCAGCGCCCGGCCTTCATCGTGCGCAGCATGATCAATGACCATCGTGAAGGCGCACTCAGGGCAGCCGCGAGCGGCCTTCCGGCTGGGGAAAACGGAGGCGACGCGCAACAGCCTCGCTAGGTTCGAGTGCTCGTGGCGGCGGTCGATTGTGCGTTCCCACGCAGAAGTCGCCTATAAGTCAGCGGCGTTCCTATGAAGGAACCCTCCACAATCGACCTGAGCTCCGAGGTAACCACCTCGGAAATCGCCCCAGTTCGGGAAACGGACGCCATCAACATTCCGGAGAAATCGTGGAGCGAGTGGGCGATCGCGCTTCTTCTTTTTGTCGGAACGTGCCTCTATTTGCGGGTTTTCTATAACTATACCCAGATGGTCAGGGATGAGGGCTTTATTTTGCAGGACGCCCAGCGCGTCTTAGGTGGAGAGGTCCTCTACAGAGACTTCTTTTCCTTTCTTACGCCAGGCTCTTACTACTGGCTGGCAATGCTCTTCAAAATCTTTGGCGACTCTATTTTGGTGGCGCGCGCCGTTTTGGTTATGTATGGCGGAACGTTCTCCGTCCTCCTCTATATGCTCGCCCGTCGTGTATGTTCCCGCACCAGCGCCGTGCTTGCAGTCTGTATGCTCATGCTTACTTGCCTGCCATCTCGTTTCATCGTATTGCACAACTGGGATAGCACGTTTTGGACTTACCTGGCAATTTACAGCGCAGTGTGGCTTATTCAGAAACCGCATTGGACTTTGGCAGGGTTGACGGGTTTTTTGGGGGCTCTGACGTGCCTCTTCGAGCAGTCGAAGGGGGGAGGGTTGGTCCTGGGCCTGGCCGTGGGGCTACTGATCCTCTCGTTTGCGAGACGGGGCCGTTTAAGATGGAGTCTCGGGAGGATCGTTGCGATGTTGGCGGGGTTTTTAGGGCCATTCCTGGTGGTCTTCATCAACTTTTGGACGAAGCACAGCGTTGGAGTAATGCTTGCGGATTGGCTTTGGCCTCTCAAAAACTACTCGGCAGTCAATAAGGTGCCCTATGGGTTTCTTGTCTTCCTTAATGCGGGTGAAAATGTCTTCACTGCCAGTGGTTGGGGCGTGCGGTTGATTACAGCTCTGATTATTTCTCCCTTTTTCTGGATTCCGGTTTTGCCATTTCTTTTTGTCTGCACTTTAATCTTTTGGACTGCGAACGGAGAACGACGAATGTGCTCCGAGGGCAGGCGCCCATACTACATATTAACTTCGGCGATCATAGTCGGATTAATTTTTTCGACCGTTTACACATGGCGGGCGGACTTTACCCACATTGCTTACCTAAGCCCCCCGATGTTTTTGATGGTTGCCTGGATCCTTGACGGACGAGATATCCCATCACCCCTTCTCCGCCGCCTCAAGCCTGCCCTTGGCTTATTCTTATTCGTTTCATGTTTGGGCTTTGGTCTTATGCTTCTGTTGGGACCTCTCAACTCGCGCCACACCCTTCAAACCCGGCGTGGCGACCTGAAAGCAGCCAAGGCAGACGAAGTTCTCGATTACGTTCAAGCCCACGTCCGCCCCGGAGAAAAGATGTATATCTATCCCTCATTTCCAATAATTAATTATCTGACTGGCACTTTCAACCCTACCAGGCACCTAGAGTTAATTCCGGGGGTATCCACCCCCAGGCAGTTTCAAGAGGCTGCCAACGAGTTGTCGGCGGACCGCACCAACCAGGTCTTGTTCGAGCCCTCTTTCCGTGAAAGAATGCCCCCAATATTGCCGGCCGCTTCGCCGGAAATTATCGCATCGCCCGACCCGGTCGCCGAGTACATTGCCACCCACTATCGGGCGTGCGCAAGTTTGACCTCGCAAAGCTTTTCAAATTTGATTTTCATGGTTAGAAAAGACTTGAATTGCCCAAACGACCGGACCATTCAAGGACCAGACCAACATTAGCAATTGCATATGGGGTTTTACACTGAAAACAAACGAACATCAGAACGGCGTCAGCGGCAATGAGAAGAGTCTGCTCGTGCCGGAAAAATCCCGAGCGGACTTGCTGATTGCTCTGGGGCTATTTGTTGTTACATGCCTTTATCTGCGAATATTCTATAATTACACCAAATTCAACCCCGACGAGGGACTCATCTTACAGGGCGCAGAGCGCATCCTGAATGGGGAAGTACTATACCGTGATTTCTTCTCCTTCTATACCCCGGGCTCATATTATTGGACTGCGTTATTGTTCAAAGTATTCGGCAACTCCTTGTTGGTGGCGCGCGCGGCGCTAGTGGTTTACGGCGGAATCTTCTCCGTGTTCACCTATCTTCTCGCCCGCCGCGTCTGCTCGCGTTGGGCGGCGATCTTCACCGTCTATCTCCTCACCCTGACCGCCTTACCTTCCGCATTTGTCTATCTACACAACTGGGACAGCACGGTTTGGGCTTGTCTGGCCGTCTATTTCGCGGTTCGATTCCTGGAAACACCCAATTGGAGATTTGCCTCGACTATGGGCGCCTTCTCCTCGCTCACTTGCCTATTCGAGCAGTCCAAGGGCGGAGGCTTGGTTCTCGGTCTCGCCCTCGGTTTCGGAGCCATATTGGCACTGAGCGGTAACCGTAAGTTTAAGTTGCAACATATTGGGGCTGCGGGTGCGGGGTTCGCATTGCCGCTCCTGCTTACTGCAAGTTACTTTGCCTTGCAACACAGCCTCCCACAGATGCTGGAAGCCTGGACTTGGCCCCTGTGGCACTACTCCTCGGTGAACAAAGTTCCATACGGTTGGCTTGAGCTTACGCCATCCAGCCTTCAGGAGATCCACGCTGCAACCTGGCCTGTTCGGCTCGGAATCATCTTCATATTGAGTCCGTACATTCTCGTCCCGGTCCTGCCCTTTCTGGCGCTGGGCTTCCTTGGATTATCGGGCTATCGCTTGAGGCGTGGGCAGGACAATCGAGATGTAGCACGGTACCTCGTACTCGTGTCCGGGGCGCTGGTGGGTTTGTTTCTCTCGGTTCTGATCGCCCGGCCGGACACCAACCACATTCTTTTCGACGGGCCATTGTTTTTCCTGGTCCTGGCGTGGGGCTTGGAAGACTCTTGCGTCCGGTCGCAGTTGTGGAACACCCTACGACCGCTCGCCACGCTCGACCTTTTGCTCTCGTTTACGGCCCTTGGTTTGGCACTACTCCTGATCCCTCTCCATGCTCTGATCCAGGTGCGAACCCGGCGCGGTACGCTCAAGGCTGACATGGCGGACTCCGCCCTTGAAGAACTCCAAGCCCGCGTTCAGCCCGGCCAGAAGATCTTCATCTACCCCTATCAACCCCTGTACTATTTTTTATCGGCAACCTTCAACGCCACTGGCTATGAAGCGCTGTTCCCTGGGATGCATACCCCTGAGCAATTTGACGAGGCATTTCGCGAACTTGGTTCTGCACGTCCACCCGTGGTCTTGATTCAGCCCTCATTTCCGGAAGTGATGGCCGTGTACTGGCAAGCTAAGCCGTCCAAAGAATTCTCGGGACAAGACCCGGGAGTGCTTTATCTCTTGGCGCACTATCGACCATGCAAGGTAATGATGACATCGCATTCCTTGCGCTTCGTGTTCATGGTTCGCAAGGACTTGAGCTGTGCGGGGCCGCTTTGAAATTTCGTTTAAATATCAACCAGGGCGATAAACGGCAGCTTAGATTTAAAATTGATCAAATTTTAGTTATGGTGAGCCCCCGCGTGGAACTAATCCGGAAAGCGCAAAGGTCAGCTTGCTTTGAAAAACGATGAACTTCCGATGACATCTCAAACACCAGTTTCATCGACCCGCGCCCACTTCATCCAGCTTGCGCGATCGACTGCCCACAATCTGCACTGGGTGATGACAGCGCTCCTGTTTGTGGGCCTAATTCCGGCGTTTCGGGCTGCAAAACTGCCTCTACAAATTAATTGGACCTTTTTTCTCGTTAGCTACTGGATAGGTCTCACGAGTAGTTCGATATTCGCTGCGACGCTACTCTATTTGCTGATCTCCCCTGTCCGAGGGAATCTGCGTTCGGTTTATGAGCATTGGCGAGCCCAACCCGTGCGGCTGGTCTTCCTGGCCCTCTTTGAAGTAGTCCTGATCCGCGAGCTTGGCTGGCGTTTTGGGTTGATGCTGGCCGTAGATCTGATTGTGCTTACCGAATTATTCGACCGGCTCCACGGCGACACGGACAAGCTTTTGTTGGCCGCAAAGAGCGTCTTCATTCCCGCCGCCTATTTATTTGGGGGCGTCGTGCTGGTGTTTTGTTACAACGACCTCATTGCCAGCGTGCGATATTACGGAAGCTTCGACGCTTTTTTTAACAAACTCGACTCCATCCTGTTTTTTGGATTGTCCGATTCGCGGCTCGTCCACAGGGCTTTGCACCGGCTTCCTCTGGCCGCTTTCCAAGCTTTCGAAATTTTTTATTATGGGATGTTTGCGCAAATCGGGGCGGCGTTCATCATGACGGCGCTTGCATTTGGGAAAAAACGCGCGCTGGAACTTGCCGGTACTTTGCTCACTGCCTACTATATCTCCCTTACGATATTTTTTATTTGGCCAAGTGTGGGGCCATTCTTCTTTTGCCCGGTTCACTTCACAGATTTTCCCAAGACATTGGCCACCTACGAATTTCATAGGGTCTACTTCGAAAAGGCACACGCCTTGTGGGCCCACCTACCCACCTCTCCCGTGAGCTCAGACTTCTTTATCGCCTTCCCATCCATGCACATCGCCCAACCACTAATCGTTTTGTGGTTTCTTCGAAAGTGGAAGCGGATTGCCGCAGTCCTGATTGCCTATGACATCGTACTGCTGGCAGCCATTATCCTGCTGGAGTGGCATTACATGGTGGACCTGCTGGGGGGTGCGCTGGTTGCCGCGGTGGCCATTGCCATGGTCCATTCCGGGGAGGGAGAGGTTCAATGAACACCCCAACCCGTGACCAGGTTCCCTCTAAAGATAATGCCTCACAACCTGCTTCACCTCATCAATCGGAGAGCATCACCATTCCGGAAAAATCCCTGATGGATTGTTCTCTTGCCTTGGCCCTATTTGTCGGCTCCTGCCTCTATCTCGTCCCCTTTTACAATTACACCACCATGTTCAGTGATGAGGGAATCTTCTTGCAAGGGGCGCAGCGCATCTTGCAGGGCCAGATACTCTACCGGGATTTTTTTTCGCTCTTCACACCCGGCTCGTTCTACGGGTTGGCTTTACTCTTCCGAATCTTTGGCAGCTCCATCCTGGTGGCGCGTGCGGCCTTGATTGTCTACGGCGGCGCCTTCTCAGTCCTAACTTATCTGGTTGCCAGACGCGTCTGCACGCGCTTGGCTGGATTGGTTACCGCGTGCCTCGCCACCATCACTTGTCTCCCTTACTACTTTATGGCGCTCCATAATTGGGACAGCACACTGTGGGCTTACGTTGGCCTCTACTGCGCGGTGCGATCCCTCGAGTCCCGCCAAAGGGCATGGCCTATGCTGATGGGAACCTTCGCCGCATTCACCTGCCTCTGCGAGCAGCCAAGGGGAGCGGGCCTTGTCTTTGGAATGGGGCTCGGTTTGGTGCTGATTGGCTGGTATCGCGAGCGGCGAATATCAATTAATTGGCGTTTCTTGTCAACTCTCACGGCGGGGTTCGCGTGGCCTCTTGTTGCCACATTTGTCTACTTCGGAATGCAACGCAGTCTGCAGCCCATGCTTGCGGATTGGTTCTGGCCGTTGAAGAATTACGCGGCAGGAAACAGGGCATTCTATGGACAGGTTTTGCTCCCCAGTTCGGATCTCCACATGTTGCTCTCGGGACCCTTGCTCGCTGGCCTGATCGCGATCTTCGCCTTAGCCCCGTGCTTTATCATCCCCGCGTTGCCCATCCTGGCGGTTGGGATTCTTGCGTTTGGACTCTTTCAACTTTGGCGGCGCCGCGAATCTCAAGATGTTTCGAGCTATTATGTTTTGGTTTCGGCAACGCTTGTTGGGTTGCTGCTCTCCACTCTCGCCACGGGCAGGCCCGACCTTGTCCACATTATGGTCCAGGCGCCGCTTTTTCTTCTTGTGTTGGCGTGGGGGTTGGGTGGACGAGGATTTCAATCGCCACTCCTGACTGCGTTACGGCCACTCGCCGGGACCGTTATTACTTTGTCCTTTGCCGCATTCGGCTTAGCATTACTTTGGGCCCCGCTCAATGCTCGCTATATTCTGCGGACTAGACGAGGTGACCTGAAAGCGGCCGGGCCGGATGCGGTCCTTGAGGAGTTGCTCGCCCGCGTGCGCTCCGGGACGCGGATTTACGTTTATCCCAACCAGCCCCTCTACTATTACCTGGCCGCCGCGGATAACCCCACTCGGTATGACGATCTGGGCCCTGGCGTGAGCACACCAGAGGAATTCCAGGAGGCCCTCCTGGAAGTTGAGAAGGACAGGACACCGGTCGTGCTTTTCGAGCCGGGTTACATTCAGAGGCTCCCGGTTTCCAGGTCGAGCATACCGTTAACCGTGATGGCGGCAAGAGATTTTGGGGCGGAATATTTCCCCGCCCATTATAAAAATTGCAAGACTCTAAATTCAGGATCCCAGAATGCCATATTTGTTTTGATGGTGCGAAAGGATTTGAGTTGCGATGGACCGTTTTAATTTCGCATATGATGACGCGTGAATGCTTGGGCGGTCGGCCTGACCGGACGAGATATGAATTTTGAGTTACCATGGCCGCCTAATTGCCATGACAAATGAACGGCGCAAAATACTAATCGCGTTTCCAGACCATGAATGAATTTCTGAGAAAGTTATTCTCCTTCCCAGTCTTCGTTGGCGCGATGGTGAGCCTGGCTGCCGTGGCGGCCACCACGGTGACGGACGGCGGACTGGTGGCCGGAGGAAGGGTCTTCGTTGAAGGCGACACGTGGTGGCATCTTGCCGTAGGGCAATCGATTCTATCAACGCATACTTGGCCCACTGCCGACACATATTCTTTTACCATGCGGGGCGCTCCCTTTGTCGCCTACGAATGGTTGGGGGAAGTGGTGATGGCCGTTGCTGTCCGTGCAGCCGGCCTTCAGGGGCTCACGGCACTGTTTGTTTTCCTTGGGATCAGTCTGGCCTTGTTGATTTATTTCTATGCCTGGCTGCGCAGTGGAAACGTGCTGGCGGCGGGCATCGCAGCGATACTGGTGTTGCAAGTTGTCGAGCCAGTCTTCGGGATGCGCCCTCAGATGATGGGTTACGCGTTTCTGATCAGCACGCTGATTTGCCTGGAGTTTTTTAAGCAGGGGCAATCCAGAGCGCTGTGGCCATTGCCCCTGATTTTCCTATTCTGGGTTAATGCTCATAGCAGCTTTATTCTGGGTTTCTTCGCCCTGGGAGTTTATTGGGCGTGCGGGCTGGTGGAATTTCGCTCTGACTTTCTTGAAGCCAAACCCTGGACGACGCGGGAGCGGTTTCAGTTAACGTGGACATCATTGCTTTGCCTCGTAGCCGCCATGATCACTCCGTATGGGGCTCGCATGGTCGTGTACCCTGTCGAGGTCCTCACCCATATGCGCCTGACTCTTCGCATAGCTACCGAGTGGCAGCCCCTGGATTTTTCCACGCATTATGCGCAGGCATTCCTGGCATTAATTCTGGCAGTTTTGTTATTGCAAGTCGCCAACCCTGTTTCATTCCGCTTGGAAACCCTGATTTTATTCCTATTCACCCTTGCTGAGAGTTGCTTTCATCCCCGCTTTCTGATGTTCTTTGCCATCATCTTCGCACCCGTCCTTGCCACGTACCTGGCGCGTTGGCTGCCTGCTTACCGGCCTGCGGAAGATCATCCCATTGCGAACGCCGTGCTGGTCAGCATGGTGGCTCTCGGAATCGTGGCGATTTTTCCTTCTCCCGCAAGACTAGAGCAGATGTTGGCCGCCTCCTACCCCGTGGGCGCCGTCCAATATCTCAAGGAACGACCCGAAGTAGGCAACCTGTTCAGTTCCGATTTGTGGGGTAGTTATCTGATCTGGGCCATCCCAGAGAGAAGAGTTTTCATCGACGGGCGAATGGATATTTACGAATACGGCGGAGTTATCCTGGACTATTACAACTTTATTAACCTTCAGGGGAATCCCGACCGGTTCGCTGGCAAGTATGACCTGAAGGCCGCACTGGTGAAGCCCGGAGATCCTGTCACCCGTTACTTCCAAAACTCACCGGATTGGAAGATCGTTTATCAGGATTCCATCAGCATCATATTCTCTCGCAACAGCTCAGGACCTTCCGCAAAAGCAGCGGAGACGAAAGTTCCGGAATCTCGATGAGCCAGGCGCGCGAAATTGAAAAAGGTTCGGCGAAGACTGCTCCCTGCCAATCAGGACCTCTGTTCATTCCCGAGAAGATGGCCCTTGAGAGGTGGATCGCGATTGGGGTCTTCGCGGTCTCTTTGCTTTATCTACTCCTCTTCCGACGGATGACATCCATGGAGCCAGATGAGGGCATTATTCTGCAGGGCACGGAGAGGATCCTGCGCGGCGAGGTACTCTATCGCGATTTCTTCTCCTACTTCACACCCGGGTCTTATTATCTGCTGGCGCTACTTTTCAAGGTTTTCGGCGACTCGTTGTTGGTGGCGCGCACTGCACTGGCTGTATATGGCGGTCTTTTTTCGGCCTTCACCTACCTCATGGCGCGCCGAGTGTGCTCTCTATGGGCTGCCTTGGCCGCCACATACCTGGTGACCATCACTTGCCTCCCGTGGCGCTTCCTGGTGCTTCACAACTGGGACAGCACACTGTGGGCTTGCGCGGCGGTTTATTGTGCGACCAGATTTATTGAGGCTTCTGGTAACGCCGGGCTTCAGCCCGGCATTTTCACTCCGACAACGGACAAGACAAAGTGCCGCCCTAAAGAGCGGCGCTACAAAATCTTCCAAATGCACGTGGGATGGGCTTTCGCCGCGGGAAGTTTTGCGTCACTTACCTTTCTATTTGAGCAATCGAAAGGAGCGGGCCTGATGCTGGGCCTTGCTTTGGCCTTCATGCTAGTTTGGATTTTCGCGCGCAGTTCGCTCCGTGTCGGTCGCCCACAATTGCTGGCGCTCGCCACCGGTTTGGCTTGGCCGGTTGCGCTCACCTTTGCCTACTTCGCATCGCAACATGCCATGCGTGAGCTCCTGACCGATTGGTTCTGGCCGTTGCACAATTATTCGATTGCCAACAAGGTGCCGTACGGCCACTGGGATTTATCCGACGAAACTAGCGAACTGCTCTTCCATTCCGGCCCTTGGCTGGGGCGGGGGCTGGTGTTATTCTCGCTGAGCCCGAGTTTCCTCCAACCGGTATTGCCCATCGTCGCTGTGATCCTGCTTGCGTATTGGACGCTCCAAGCACGCAACGGCGGGCTGGCGCCGGACCGTGCCGCTTACTACATCGCAACCTGCACATCTCTGGCAGGGCTTCTGTTTTCTGTGGTAGTCGTTCGGCCGAATATTATTCATTTTGTATATCTCGGCCCGCTGACTTACTTGGTGCTGGCCTGGATTATGGACGGGGCTGACATTCGTGGGAGGTTGGTCAATTCGATCAGACCCATTGTCACTATTGCTGTGCTAATTGCTTTCACCGCGGTAGGCATGGCGTTTCTGGTGGCCAATCGCGGGGCGCATTGGACGATGGAAACGCGGCGCGGTCGGATAACAGCCGATGGGCCGGACGCCGTCCTGCCTTACGTTTTGGCCCACGTTCCTGCCGGGTCGAAGATGCTGGTTTATCCCTACCTTCCCCTCTACAACTATTTGACGGCGACTTACAGCCCAACCCGCTATGAGTATCTCCAGCCGGGGATGCACACCCGTCAGCAGGAGGAGGAGGCGATCGACGAAATCGAAGCTGACCGCACCGATGTGGTGCTAATTGAGCCCGGCTTCAGCGAGAAGATTGCCAATGCATGGCCTAACACGCCTCTCGAGTCGGTGGCTAACGATCCCGTGGGGGACTACATTTTGGCCCATTATCATTCGTGCCGGATACTGCGTTCCGCCCCTGGCTGGCCCTTTGTTTATATGGTGCGCAAAGACCTGGCCTGCCCATAATTCAGTTATGACGCTTTTGTTGAGGCATTGTATAGCCGAACGGAACGTGTCCCGCCGCTGCGGGTGGGCAATGGCGACGTCAACTTGACCTATAAATTGAGTTAACTATTGGCGTAGCAGATAAAGCCAGGCTCAGAGCAGCAGATCAGGACCAAACCCAAGACGGATGAAGTTGGACCAAGGCTAACTCCTTCTTGCATACGCGATAGCTTATAGGCCGACAGCGCAATCGAACAAAAATGGGCCCCGGAACACGAAAGCAGAGTTTGGACATTTTGAGGGGAGTGGCGGTCTTGCTTGTGCTTGGCTCTCACTACCCTTACTTCCATGCCTGGGCCAACATTGGTTGGGCTGGCGTGGATCTATTTTTTGTTTTGAGTGGATTTCTGATCTCCGGATTGCTCTTCTCAGACTATCAACGGAATGGCAGGATAGACGTCGGCCGGTTCTGGATTAGGCGCGCCTTCAAAATCTATCCTGCGTTCTATACAATGATTGCGTTCACGGCCCTCTGTCTGTATTTGGAGCACCGTCCTCTTCCGATTTCACTCTTTCATGACAGCATTTATATGGGTAATTACCTTTCCAATTTTTGGGACCACACCTGGTCACTGGCCGTGGAAGAGCACTTTTATTTCGTGCTACCCATCCTATTGGTCGGCCTTTCCACTCTAGCCAAAAACAAAGTGAGGCCTTTTCGTGCTGTTCCGGCAGTTTCGATTATCCTCACCGTCGTTTGCCTCTACTTGCGGAACCGCGAGTTTGTGGAAGGGGCCCCCTGGACATCCATCGAATGGCCAACACACCTCCGTATCGACTCTCTTTTTGCAGGTGTAACCCTCGGCTACTTTTACCATTTTGATGCGCCTGGGTTTGGGAGGACTTGGCCGGGGTGGCTGTGGATAGGGGCGGCATCCCTGATGTTACCAGTTGTATTCCTCTCGCTTCATGGTGTGTTTTTCCCTGCGACATTCACTCTCACATTTGCTTCATTCAGTTGTGTGATTGTGGCCATGATGGATCGTCAGGTATCGCGCCACCTTACAGCGCGCTCACTTGCTTTTGTCGGCTCCCGCTCTTATTCGATCTACCTTTGGCACGCGGTCCTGGTTGGATTGGTCTTTCGGTTCTACCGCCCGACTTTGTTACTCTTCATTGCTTACCTTGCTGCTTCGGTCGCCACAGGAGTTCTCTTGACCGCGCTGGTAGAGGCCCCCTTTCTGGCCCTCAGAGACTGGTGGTTTCCGTCGAAGGGGGCCCTCGGTTCGGCTACCAAGGAAGACGCTCTTGATCTAAGCGCAAAGCGCTAATCGCATCTTCTGCAAGCCGCGATTTGGGTAGTGAACCGTCGATAGAACGGTCAGTTTATCCTTGAACTATTGCACTTAATTCAGACCTTATAAACAAAGTCTCAAAATTTTGGATGTTGCCGGCACTTTAGTGCCTGAGAAAACGGCTTTCCCAAAGAAATGGAAAAACCTTGCCACTCCAGGGTTGATGTACCGTTAATTTCCATCATCATTTAGCATATAAGCTATTTGTTTATATATGTTTACTGGAATCTTCGAGCAAGGCAGGTCGTTTGGGCCGGGAATTGCACTATTCCCAAGTGATAGAGGAACTCAGTAGAAAAGGAGGCACAATGCAGATAACGCAATCGGTTGCAAGATCTCTAAACCGCCTCCAAAATGAGCCAGGAAGCAAAGGGCTGCTGGAAAATGCCCTCCTTCTTTCCCTTATCACCCTCACATCCACCGCCGGAATGAGCTCACTCGCCATCCACCTTATGGATGTATGCACAACAGTGGGAAGAATCCTCGTAAAGTTCATAGTTTAGGCTCCCCCCTTTTAAGACTCCTGGCGTATTTCGCTAAAATGTCACTAGACGAAGGTCCATAGCCTCAAGCTTTATAGAGGGGAAAGCGGCAGAAACCGGGCTGAATGAATGCGAATAAGTCAGGCTTGGTGGACACTCTTTAGGGTTGGATGGAATCGCGCGTAATCGAGCTGATCGGTTTCCAGTGAGAGTGGAAAACATTTACCACTCCTTGTTAAAGATAATTTCCCATGGAGATTATGTGTGTTAACAAATGTATTCACCTCACTGTTTCTTAGTGCTTAGAGGGCTCAGCATTCCTACCCCATGTGCAAACAATTACATCCTTTGAAATCAGTCGATTGCCGATTGCATTTCGATTGGCGAGCATAAACAGTTGATTTTCTTATGAACAGGGAAGGTAATCTGCAATTCCTTTAAAATTGATGTGCTGCTGGACCGAAAATTGCTCAGTATACTGGCGTTCGGGATTTACAATATCTTACAACGAAGGAGACTCACAATGGTTAATTCTATTTTGAATTCTTTTGCCCGCCTGCACCGCGAAGAAGAAGGCCAAGGCGTGGTGGAATACGTTCTGCTAATCGCCCTGGTTGCTTTCGCGGCGACTGCGGGAATGAGTTCTTTGGCTAGTTCCGTAAACAGCGCATTCTCCAAGGTCGGAACGATCCTTGCCAAGTACATCAGCTAGTCGGACTCGGCTTCCTGGCGGTTGAATAGTAACTGCCGGTTCCCGTGTCCGTTCGGCCCGAAAAATGGCGTTCGGGACTTCAGTACATCTTAATTGGAGATTCGCAATGGTTAATTCAATTCTGAATTCTTTTGCCCGTTTGAACCGCGAAGAAGAGGGCCAAGGCGTGGTAGAATACGTCCTGCTAATCGCCCTGGTTGCTTTTGCGGCCACGGCGGGAATGAGTTCCTTGGCTAGTTCCGTAAACAGTGCATTCTCCAAAGTCGGAACGATTCTTGCCAAGTATATTAGCTAGTCGGACTCGGCTTCCTGGCGGCTGAATAGTAACTGCCGATTCTCGTGTCCGTTCGGCCCGCAAGATGGCGTTCGGGAGTTCACTACATCTTATAAAAAAAGGAGATTCGCAATGGTTAATTCAATTTTGAATTCTTTTGCCCGTTTGCACCGCGAAGAAGAAGGCCAAGGCGTGGTGGAATACGTTTTGCTAATCGCCCTGGTTGCCTTTGCAGCCACGGCGGGAATGAGTTCTTTGGCTAGCTCCGTGAACAGCGCATTTAGCAAGGTCGGCACCATCCTTGCCCAGTACATCAGCTAGTTGTCCCCTGCATCCGGGCGAATGATTGGTAACTGCGAGTGCCCGTCTCCACTCGATGTGCGGAGAGGAGACGGTAAGGCTGGTGATTTTTAGTAGGACGGGGCAACTCGCGGCGCGAGTGTAAGTTGCGCGCCCGCAGCGCCGAGGTTCGCCTCAGTTTTCTCGAAAGTCGGGACGGCGCCTCGGTTCGATGCCTCCGGCGCTTGCTCTGCGGGTGTAACGGCGGGGTTTTCCAGCCAAAGCATATAGGGGCGGGTATACACCGCTACCGTTGAAAATAATCCTAAGGTCTGGCGGCATCTCGATGAATTGGAGCAGCTTCGGTCGCCGACCCGATACCAAGTGGAAATCTACTTGATGCTCGGAGCCACGGTTTGCGCCATCATTGGCGGTGCAAGCGACGTGCATTCACGTCGAATTCCCAATTGGTTGACTTACACAAGCTTGGCGCTTGCTCTCGCCGTTCGAGGCGTCTTTGGCGGCTGGCGCAGTTTGGGAGAGGGAGCGGGCGGCTCCTTACTATGCGGCGGAATCTTCTTCGCGCTTTTCCTGATCCATGCCATGGGTGGGGGGGACGTGAAGTTGATGGCCGCGACCAGCGCCTGGGTAGGTATTCATAATGCAGTGATATTACTTATCGCTACGGCGCTGGCGGGCGGAGTTCTGGCTGTAGCTTACATGGTCTTCTATAAAAAAATAGGAAGCACTTTTCGGAATATCGGAATGCTCCTCCAATTTCATACCTATTTCGGCGCCCAGCCACATCCGGAAATCAACGCTCAGAACCCAGCAACAATTCGCCTCCCCTATGGATTAGCCATTGCAATAGGCGCGCTTTATCTGTTACTTTCGGCTAGTAATATACCGGGGGTGATTTACGGACATTAAACGGATTGTAACCGCCTTGATCGTTGCCTTGGCCCTGGCTGGGGGTATAACTTACTTTGTATATCGCCGATTGCGATCGAACGTTGCGGTGATACCGATGATACAAATTGTTGCAGCCCAAAGGGATGTGCCCACGGGTGTCGCACTGGCAACTGAGGATGTGGGCCTTATCGAATGGCCTGCCAAAGCGCCATTACCAGGTTCATTCAATAAGCTCGAGGATGTGGTAGGCCGTCCACTGATCTATCCTCTGGGCAAGGGAGAGCCGGTAATGGCGCGAGACCTGGCTCAGCCCGGTTCGGGAATTGGGCTCTCAGTTAAGATTCCGCCAGGAATGAGGGCAACCTCGGTCCGTTCAAATGAAGTGACGGGCGTTGCCGGGTTCCTCTTTCCAGGGTCGCACGTGGATGTGCTGGGGACATTCACTGTACCGGGCAGTACTGGCCCTGTCACTCAAACTATATTGCAAAATGTCGAAGTGCTGACAGCGGGCGAGAAGAATGAGCCGGACCCTTCCGGTAAGCCCCAGACCGTTACGGTAGTAACTTTGTTGTTGAGCCCCGAGGATTCGCAGAAACTCTTGCTGGCCAGCACGCAGGCCACGCTCCAATTTGTATTACGCAATGGGGCGGATCAGGCGCAGGACAAGGTTGCTCCTACGAGCTTGCCTCAATTGACGAGTGGGGCTAAGCCCCCGGAGCCGGTGCGAGCTCCCGAGCGCCATACACCAAGAGTCGTGTCCAAGCAGGAGGTTCATGCCTCGCCGCCAACAACCATTGTGGTGGAGGTTATTCAAGGCCAAACACGCAAAGAGGAGAAGTTTCCGGAAACTCCCAAACAAGGGAGTGACAAAAACCAATGAAGATCCTCCCTCGAACACGAGTCTTGGTTTTAGTTTGCACATTGGCTTGCCTCTTGGCGGGCGGAAACTGCTTTGCCCAGGGCGTACCCGCTTCAACCGAAGCTCAACCTCTTCACATCCTGGTGGGCAAGTCTGTGATCATCAACCTGCAAACGCGCTTGACGCGAGTGCTGGCGAGCAATCCAACCGTGCTTGAAACGCTGGTGACGAGCCCAACGCAGCTGGTAGTGGAGGCAAAATCGGCAGGCAACAGCAGCCTCATCCTTTGGGATGAGTCCGGTAATTCCCGCATGTTAGACGTGCACGTGGACCTGGACCTCTCAGGCTTGCGCACAGCCATTCAGGATGCCTATCCTCACGACTCAATCCAGGTGCAGGCCGAGCAAGGGCGAATCCTTCTGAGCGGGACGGTAGAGAGCCAGGCGGCGGTGGACGACCTGACCAAGATGGCGGGCGTCTATTCGAAGGACATTGTGAGTTCGCTGACCACGGTCTTAACTCCTCAGAGGCAGATACTTCTGGAAGTCAAATTTGCAGAAGTCGACCGAACCAAATTGGACGAGGTGGGCCTCAATTTATTCAGTACGGGGGCCACCAATACCATAGGTGTGATCGGTACGCAGCAGTTTGGTCCCATAACGGGCCAGGGACAAGGCACTCAACTCACTGCCGGCGGAACTACTCTTTCACTGTCAAGTTTGCTCAACCTTTTCCTATTTAGGCCCGATATTAACTTGGGGATGACGCTGCAAGACCTGCAACAAAAAAGTATCTTGCAGATTCTTGCTGAGCCGAACCTGCTGGCGATGGACGGAAAGAAGGCGAGCTTCCTGGCCGGTGGTGAGTTCCCCTTCCCGGTTGTCCAGGGAGGAGCGAATGTGGGCGCAGTCACGATTCAATTTCGGCCGTTTGGCGTGAAGCTTGATTTCACCGGCCACATCGGGTCTGACAATACCATTCACCTTCAGGTCGCGCCTGAAGTGAGCACGCTTGATTTCAGCAATGCGGTCACCATCTCCGGCTTCACCGTTCCGGCCCTTTCAACCCGGCGCGCCGAGACGGAAATCGAGCTGAGGGATGGACAGTCTTTCGGAATTGCAGGATTGTTGGACCAGAGAGCCCAGGCTCAACTGAGCAAGATGCCGGGGATAGGGGATCTGCCGATTTTGGGCCAATTGTTTCGGTCGCGCTCCATAAAGAAGGATCGAACCGAGTTGATTGTCATTGTAACGCCCCATATCGCCGATCCCGTAAAGTCCGGGCTGCAGATGACTACAACACCCAAGCTTATTGTTCCTATGATGAATGCCCCAAGGTATGATAGCGATTTACCGGGCCATAAAGAGCTTGAGAATCCGTCGACACAGCCTGTGCCGAAGAAAGAACAGTAAAAATGGCCACTAAAGAGGGCGCAAAAACTCCGTTTGGCGATGGGTCTCCATCTGGAGAACGGCTCTCGCTTGTTACCGTTTGCCTGGAACACGATGCCCAGGCAGAGTTGAGGCAGTTTGTAGTAGAAACCCCATTTTTGCGGCTTCAAGCTGAAGCGAATGGTTATATTGTTGATGAGGACACCGTCCTCTCTTGGATGCAGCCCCCCGGGCCGGACATCTGCCTGATTGATTTTGATCGGGACCGTGCCAAAGCCATTACCACGGCGGAACGTATCCACGAAAGATTACCTAGGACTGCCATCTTCGCAATTTCGGCCAACTCTCAACCTGCGCTCATTATCGAAGCCATGCGCTGTGGCTGCAGTGAATATGTGGTCAAACCCGTGGACCGGGAGCAGTTGCTGGAAGCCATTGCGCGGGTGGGCGGGCGCAAGCGCGAGAAGCGGGAAGAATTTAGCGGTCAACTGCTGACGGTTCTGGGCGCCAAGGGCGGGTCAGGAGCGACGACCATCGCGACCCATCTGGCCGCCTTCCTAGCCAAGTCCTGCGGACGGAAGACTCTCCTGATCGACCTGCATTCCACTTGTGGCGAAGCCGCATTGTTCCTTGGCCAGACGAAACATCAGTACCACTTCTATGAACTCGTGGAAAACGTAGACCGTTTGGACGCAGAGTTGCTTCAGAGCTTTGTCTTGCACCATCCCAGCGGTTTGGATTTGTTACCGGCGCCCGATTTCAGCGAGGCGGAGCGGCACGTGAGAACGGAGCATATCGGCCAGGCCATCGATTTCATTCGCTCCAAATATGAGTTCATCGTATTGGACTGCACTCCGGGGTTGACTGAACAAAATCTCGAGGTGATTCGCCGTTCCGACTATGTTTACCTAATCACGACCCCGGAGGTTCCCGCACTCCGGAACGTTGCGAGATTGCTCGATTACTTTAACCGCCGCGAATTCTCGCACCACAAAGTGAACGTGGTCGTCAACCGTCATCATGTGAAGAACAGCTTGATTTCTGACGGCGAGATTGAGAAGGTGATTCGGAAAAAGATCTTCTGGAAGGTCCCGAACCAATACAAGGAAGTCATTCGGACGATTCACTCCGGCGATCCATCCGCTCAGCTTGGCGATTCCGCGGTGGCTCGCAGCATTCAAACCTGGGCCAAGACTTTGGGCAGCAAGCCCGAAGCGCCGGTTGATAAAAAGAAATCCAGCAAGTCTTTCCTGAGTTTGTTTGGAGGATAGGGCCATTGCTGGGCTTGTGCCTTAATGGCAAGTGGGGGAATTAAATACCATGGGACTATTTTCAAACAAGACAGCAACCTCACCGGGTGGTGATGCGAAGAGGAAGGTGGGAATTCCCTTCAAAGCCTACCAGGAACTGAAGTCCACCGTGCATCAAGACCTTTTGAGCAAAGTGGATTTGGAGAAAATTGCGTCCATGCGCGACGGGCGCGTGCGCGGCCAGGTTTTTGGAATTATCCAGGATTTGGTCGGGGCGCTTCAGACCCCGATGAGTGCTCCCGAGCGCGAGCAACTTTCTCGGGAGGTGCTCGATGAAGTGTTCGGGCTGGGCCCCTTGGAACCCCTCCTGCAAGATCCTACCGTCAACGATATTCTGGTCAATACCTTCAAGCATGTTTATGTTGAACGCGCGGGAATCCTGGAAGAAACGAGCGTGATGTTTAAGGATGACGCTCACTTAATGCACATCATTGATAAGATCGTCGCCGCCGTGGGCCGCAGAGTCGATGAGTCCACGCCGATGGTGGATGCCCGGCTCCTGGACGGTTCGAGAGTCAACGTCATTATTCCGCCCTTGGCGATTGACGGCCCGATTCTCTCCATCCGCCGGTTCGGCACTGTTCCATTAACCGTAGACGATTTGATTCTCAACCGAACTTTGACGGCACCTATGTTGGAGCTTCTCCAGGGTGCCATAAAAGCGCGGCTCAGCATGGTTATCTCCGGTGGAACAGGCGCCGGCAAAACAACTTTCCTCAATGTCCTTTCCGGATTCATATCCGATAAGGAAAGAATCGTAACCATAGAAGACTCCGCAGAATTGCAGTTGAAGCAGCGTCACGTCGTCCGCTTGGAGTGCCGCCCTCCTAACGTGGAAGGGAAGGGTGGAGTGAAACAGCGGCAACTGCTGATCAATTGTCTGCGTATGCGACCCGACCGGATCATCGTAGGTGAGGTCCGTGGCGAGGAGGCGTTGGACATGCTCCAGGCTATGAACACGGGGCATGACGGCTCGCTCACCACGGTTCACGCGAACAGTCCGCGTGATGCCATTTCCCGTATGGAAACCATGGCGTTGATGGCAAACCTTAATCTTCCTGAAAAGGCTATTCGCCAACAAATGGCTTCTGCCGTCACTATCGTAATCCAACTGACCCGAATGAGCGACGGAACACGAAGGGTAACGCATTTGTCGGAAATCACCGGGATGGATGAAGATGTCCTTAGCATGCAGGACATTTTCCTGTTTGAAAAACAGGGAATAGGGCCCAATGGACGCGTGCTCGGCCAGTTTGTTTCCACGGGCATCCGCCCAAAATTCGCGGAAAAGCTTAAAGCATCTGGCATCATTTTGCCGGCAAACCTGTTCGAGCATTCGGTCCAAATCTAGATTGATGTAGGATTTCTTATGTCCCCAGTACTACTTTTCGGATTTCTCCTGCTCCTCACTTTCGGCGTTCTGGTCTGGATGTTAAGGCCCTCCAAGACCGAAGCGGATGTTCAGCGGCATTTGTCAAGCATAGGAGGGATTTACGGCGCCAGCGGGGAAGCCGCGACTATTCTGAAGCAAGAGGCTCTTAGTTCGGTTCCCCTGGTCAGCGAATTCTTGGGTAAATTTCCCGGCGCAATCAAGCTGCGGCTTCTTATATTTCAAGCTGGGCTTACTTGGACCGTGGCCAGGTTGCTGGTGGGGTCGCTGGTCGCGGCTGGGCTGGCCGGGTGGGTGTCCAGTTGGTTTCTATCTTTTCCGATGCCGCTGGTCGCTGCGGGCGCCATGGGCTTCGCACCTTACGGATTCTTGCTATGGAAGAGGGGGGCCCGGTTCCAACGCTTTGGAGAAATTCTTCCCGATGCGATTGACCTGATGTCACGGGCACTGAAGGCGGGCCACGCCACCACGTCGATGATTGAGATGGTGGCGCAGGAGACTCCAGAACCCGTCGCTGGAGAATTTCGCCTGGTTTTTGAACAACAAAATCTGGGCCTTCCCATCCGTGATGCGATTTTAAATTTGGCGGAACGCGTTCCTATTGACGATGTTCGATTCCTTGCGACGGCGATACTGGTACAGAAAGAAACCGGAGGCAATCTCGCCGAAATTCTGGATAAGACTGCAGCCATTATGAGAGAACGCATTCGACTAAAGGGGCAAGTGCGGATTTATACGGCGCAGGGGCGGGTTAGCGGGTGGGTCCTTGGTATGATGCCTTTTATTATGTTCGTACTGCTTACCTTGATACATCCTGATTACGAAAAGAAGTTGTGGACGGACCCATTGGGAATCCACCTGATTTATGCCGGTTTGTTTATGATGGGCCTCGGAATTCTGATTATTCGAAAGATCGTCGACATTAAAGTGTAGCGCCATGAGCTTGTATCTCATCTCGGTCGGAATAGGGTTCGCGGTAATCTTCTTCGTGAGCATTTTGTTGTTCGTCCGCCCCTCTCGCCAGAGTGAGCTTCTGGCCGATGTCACGAGTCAGGCATACGAACCTTCAGGAGGGGCTCTCAAACAAGATAAGCTCGAAGCGGAAAGCCTGCTTAGGCCCCTCGGCAAAATCCAAAAGCTTTTTGGCGGAGATGCTAATCCGGATCTGGTCCGACGACTTATGTTGGCGGGCTACCGAAAGCCCTTTCATGTTGATGCCTTTTTGGGCGTGAGATTAATCCTTCCGGCCGTATCCGGCTTGCTCGTCGCTTTCTTTATGAGGGATAACGTCATCATCATGTTTATTCTGGCTGTGTTGCTGAGCTTCTTCTTCCCGGATTTCTGGCTGACGTGGGCTATTAATAAGAGGCGTGAACTTATTAAATTCAGTCTTCCTGACACGCTCGACCTGCTTACGATTTGCATGGAGGCCGGGCTGGGGCTCGATCAATCCATCGTGAGGGTCGGCACGGAGTTGGAACTCAGCCACCCCGAGATCAGCCAGGAGCTCCTTCAAATCAATTTGGAACAACGAGCCGGCAATCCGCGTGTTGGGGCCTGGCGCAACATGGCCGACCGGGTGGGCCTGGAAAGTGTTCGATCTTTTGTTAATATGCTCGTTCAAACGGAACGCTTCGGTACTCCAATATCAAGGGCGCTCGGGGTTTTTTCCGAATCCTTGCGCACTCAAAGAAGACAGCAAGCTGAAGAGCGTGCCGCCAAGACGACGATCAAGTTGGTTTTCCCTCTAGTCCTTTTTATTTTTCCAAGTATATTCATAGTCACAGCTGCACCGGCGGTGATAAGTCTCATCGATAGCTTTGCCAAAATGTTCAAATAGGCCTTCAATGAGCCAAAAGGGTGGGAGGTGATTGTGGACAACGTTACGCTGATTCGAGTGGTATCGGGAGTTCTGGCCGTGATCGTGGCCATCATTTTAATTTACAGGATGAAGAAAAAAGCACCTCGCTAAATTCCAATCGCAACTCGGGGACCGGTAGTGGAGGGAAGGAAGCTCTCATGGCAGAGAAGCGCAGTGGTGTCTACGTTTATAATCAGTCAAAGGAAACATTCCTGGCATTCCGGGTCAAGGTAGCAGACTCGGTGTTAAGCCGTATGGTTGGGCTTCTCGGCAAAAGGAAGCTGGAACCGGAGAGCGGTGTTTGGATCGTACCGTGCAATTTCATCCACACGATCGGCATGCTCTTTTCAATTGACGTGGTGTTGCTGGATAAGGAATTCAAGGTCGTCGGCTTGCACGAATTGGTTCGGCCATTTTCATTCACCCCGCCGAATTTTCGCGCCGAAAGCGTCATTGAACTTCCGCCGCACTCGATCTTCAAGAGCGGAACCGTGGTCGGCGATCAGTTTGTAATCGAGCGGTACGAAGCCAATCGAAATCCAATGCTTGAGTCACTCTTGGACAAACCCCCAGTTGGCCGGGGAACGACCGCCGCCCACCCTTGACACCCGGGGTTCGCATGACTTCCAAAGATAGGGCAGGCGTGATGTCCGATGCTCTATTGGGGCGCTGCAAGTATGGGTGGAGTCGTTCGTCTGCGGGCCAGCCGTCGGAAAACATTAGTGCGGCCGTTACTTTCCCATGTTAAAAATTCTGAATGTCCTAATCGTGGCTACATGGTTGGTCCTGCCATTGGCAAGGCTGACGGCGGGCTCTCCCCCTGACCAGGAAACGAAGCAACTCAAGAAACGCCACAAAGCTCAAAAGAGGGAAGCTAAGCAGCAACAACGCGCGATGCACAAAGTTATGGCGCAGCATGAGCAATCCAGCGCCTCACGAGCGCGATTCAAAAACGATATGAAGATGCAGCGCCAGATGCTCCGAAAAAGTCAGAAGGATGAAACTCGGCGCGTGAAGGATAAACATAAGACTGACAAGCATCTCCATTCATTATCCTGAAACGCCATTCCCCAGGGGAGATCGATGCTTTCTCTGCCGGCCGCACAAAATGCGGGTGTTCATTCCACTCCAGGGCCTGTGCCGAAAGCAATTTCCATTTTCAAATGTTTACCTTCTCAAAAATTGCCCCAGCGATTTCAGTGGAGAGACTATCCAGTCTGTATTCCACTCGTATGATCCCTCCCAAACTTGCGGGTTGGCCCAAACCTTGCGAAGTCTCTGCCAATAACGGTTTCGGGTGGCCTCAAGATTAAGCTTGGAACCGACATCAAACGCGTCCTGCGGCTGGATCTGAAAATCGGATGGCGGCTGCTCCGGCAAGATCGTACCGAACTTATAGCTTCGCTGCACATTATGAACCGTGGAATTCCAATACGCGTGCGCCAACTGCTCCTCTATTTCACTGTGATCGGCATTCGCATTAGGGTCGACGAATTCCGCGGGCGGGTCCGGGCGTAACCGCATAACGGACTGAGTGGAAAAATAGGCGAAGGAGAAAAGCGCTATTGTCGCTATCATTAACATCCCCAGGATCCAGAGAATGGGCCGGGGCGCCACAGCCGATTTCGCCGCAGCGATCTCTTCGCGCACCTTCATCTGTGAGGTGCGCATGTATTCCTCATTCTGGTATTGCAGTTCTGTATTCCTTTCTTTCAGCTCGGCCAGGTGCCGGGCGAATAGGTCTTTGGAGCTGGTCGCAACATCATTGATCTGTTTAACGCTGGCCACTACTAGCGCCGCAAGCTGTTTCTGGTTTTCGGCAATGACCGCCCCAATTTGGGCCTCCGCCTCGCGTTGCAGTTGTTTGCGGAATTCCTCCAGCAATGCCTCCGATTGTTTTTGCAGCGCGTCGGCACTCTCGGCATTGATTGCGGCCAGATGTTTCTGGTCGGTCGCCGCAAGTTGAACCTCAATCTGTTGCCGGGCGAAGTGCAACTTCGCCACGCTTTCTTCTGCGGCGGACCGCACCTCACTCACCGCGCGATCGACCCCTTGCGTGATCGTTTCTGCCTGCTCGCACAATATTCTTGCCAACTGGTTCAATGCCGCAGCTGGCGAGTCCGGCGGCGCGGCGCTTCCCAAATTGATCGGCGCCTCTTTTGGGATTCGCGGAGCTCGATGGCTTTCTTCAATCGACTCCGACGATTCTTGCTTGGCCTGCGTTGGAATCAACTCATCTAGGGAGGCTGGCTGCACCTTGGGCGCCGCTGATTCGACGACAGGAAAGTCCTCCACCTCATCGGCAAGGATCTCTTCCCAATTGATCGCACTTTCCGATGACCTAGCGGAGTTGACTTCCAAGGCGTCCTCTCGAACGACGGGAGCCGTTTGGACAGAGGGAGCTTTAGCAGCACCTGGCATTGCCTGCAGTTCGGGGAGCTTTTGAAGGGTTGCGCTGCGTGCCCAAAAGTATTCCATCTTCTGAGGCGCCGTCAGCGGGACTTGGCCATCCACCCAGTCGGCGGGTGGCGAATCTAAGGTCCAGATGTTTCCAGTTTCATGTGGCCCCAGAAATTCCACACCGATTTCCGACCTGTCATCAGGCCGACCCGTTTGACCCAGCCATGCTACCCGGGCAGGTAACGCTTGGTGTGGATGACCGTTGGAGATGTTGATTTTGGAGTCGACAAGAAGTGAGTGAATCGTGGAAGTCTTGATGCCTTTCTTACTGACGTCGATAGTCTGAGTGCGCTCTTCGAAGGCGCTCCCCACTCTGTCCTGCCCGCGAATCGTGATGGACAGGCCGATGGGGATGCGGGTGTTCTTACGATATGGTTCGGATTCAGCTTGGGCAAGCAGCAACTTGCCAAGCGATGGCCCAGGCACAGACTCTCCCTCGCTCGGGCTTTTGCTTCGACTCTCAATCGAAACTCAGCCCACATGAATTATACTCCCGCTCCTTTCTCTAGCGCCTGTTTCTTCCTACGGAAATCTGAGGCGCCGTTGGGGGATGTCAGCCGGATGTGTTCTCGACTGCGGATGAAGCCCGCTGGGATTGCAGTCCGTCGCGCGGTACCGGATTGGTCTTTGACCGTCCCACGCGATGCGAAGGGCAAACCGGGCCTATGCGAGCGGTCCAATTGTTGCCCGGCCAAAAGAGGACAAAAGCGGCCTGCTGAAAAATTATGGAGGAAAAAGCGACCTGCAAATTCCTTGATTATAGAAACATAGAACGAACTGTTTCATATGCCGCTCATGTTACGCTGGTCTCGTTCCTGGGTGGGTCGCAGAGATGTGTACTTTAGCTATAATACTGCTAATAGAATCATTCAGTGCCTGGTTTTACCACCGCGAATTTGTAGAAGTACGGCCCCTCCCGCCCAGTGACGTCCCTGAAATCATACTTGGGGCCGCGTGCCAAAATTTAGCGGGTCATGGCGCGGTCCCGATCCCGTCCCTTCGTTACCCCAACACCCTAAAAGGCCAACATCACAGGTTATGTAATATGGCTACCCGCTCTGGAGCCGCGATTGCGAGTCGAATTTGTCGGCTCGGACTTTCCTATGGCCGGGTTGCATGAATGTGGAAGGTCAAATAGAAATCGCCTTCGTTGGTGATGTTGCCGGTTCCATGGGTGTTAACCAGGTTCAAGCGGGCGCGAGATTTGCCAGGGCTGGTGCTCCCATCCGGATTGACCACTGGGACCGGATCGATGAACCAATCGTTGCAGCCTCCCGAATCGGCGGTATTGCATGCCAACTGTGGCTCCTGCACTTCGGGTTCGCCCTGGAGCGGATCCATTTCCAGGCGGTAGAATGTGGTGCTGGTGGTGGGCGGCAGGCGGAAGGATAGGATGCAATTAAATTTGTCGCCGGGCTTCATGGTCATCATATCGTGGTTTTCCTCCGAGCATTTTGTCTCCGCGCGTACCTCTTCAAAACTCGTTCCCCAGAATGGCGGGTTGGCGGGTGCCATATAACCCGGGTCTCCCGGCTGCACGGCGTTGGATGTGCTTAGCGTGATCCCCATCTTACGAGGCGACGAAGAACTCAGCAGGTCCAGGCGCCAATCGCCCCATACGATGTGGTTGTAACCGTTGGCCACGAGAATTGAAATTACATCGGCTACGCCGTTGTGGTAAGCCCCCAGGCCATCGCTCTGGACGAAGTACGATGTTCCGGTGGCATCGAAATCGGCCAAAGTGTTGGTGATGGGTAGGTCTGAGGGAGTTTTGCCGCCACCGGCGGCGATGGTCATTTGCAATTTGCCAGCAACGACTAGCAGTGCCACTGCTACTCCTGCCTTAAGAACCCAATCTCCGTTAAACATTGATTTACCAATCATCTGAATTCTCCTTAAGTTTGATTTTTAAATCAGCCAAAAACAAAGTTGGGCAACGGCTCAGCGTTCTCTACTTCTTCGTGCTCACCAATGCCGCCTGGGCGAGAACCGCGTTGGCTCTCACTGTCATTTCTGCCGCCTGCCGGCGCTTTCCATGGCTGGCATAAAAGCGCGAGAGATTGGCAAAAGCCTCCGCAACCTTCGGACTGTCGGGGCTGAAAGAGTTCTGCTGAATGGCCAGAACGCGCTTGAAGAGTCTTTCCGCGCGGCCACTCTGGCCTTCCCGGTTATAGAATGCAGCGAGGTGGTTGAGGATAGGCGCCAGGATAGGATCGTCAGGGCCCACGGCCTTTTCGATAATGGATTGCGCCCGAAGATAAAGCGGCTCAACATTCATCGTTTTTTTCTGGATTTCCTCGACACCGGCGAGATTTACAAGGCAAGGGGCGACAGCAAGGTGATCAGGCCCGAAGGCTTTTTCCGTGATTGCCAGCGCCCGTCGAAAAAGCCGCTCAGCTTCTGTATACCGCCCCGATTGAAAGTCAATGACGCCAAGATTGTTGAGGGTGAGCGCCACCTCAGGGTGGTCAGGACCCAAAATCTTTTCGAAGACCGGAAGGGCCTGGTTGTAGAGTTGCTCGGCCGGCTCTTTCTTGCCCTGCAACGAATAAAGTCCTGCCAAATTCTTGCGCGCCCATGCTAATTCGATGCTCTCCGGCCCCCGCACCTTTTCCAAAATAGCCAGCGAGCGAAGAAAGAGTGACTCGGCCTCAGGATATTTGCCCTGAAATTGATAAAGGAGCCCAAGACTACCCAACCCAGTTGCCACTGTAGGGTGCTCCGTGCCCAGAGAATTTTCTAAGCTGGGGAGCGAGTGAAGAAACAGAGATTCGGCTTCAATTAACATGCCCCGGTTTACATAGCACCTTGCAAGGTTGAGCCTCGCAGTAGCAAGATCCGGATCGTCCGGCTTGGACGTACCATCCAAAATAGCAATGGCCCGATTGAGCAGCGGCTGAGCCTCGGCGTACCTGCCTTCGTCTTCAATGACCTCGGCAAAGTTCTCAAGATCGCGGGCTACTGAGAAGCCCATCAACCCGAACACTTTTTCGTCTTGTGCCAGGGCCCGCCTTTCCACGGATTCTGCCCGTGTGTAATCGCCCAAGGCTCGACAGACCATGGCGAGATTGTTAAACCTGGTCGCCACTCCGGAATCCATAGAGGGTCCGGCCTGGTCGTATAATTGCACTGCGCGTTCGACGTACTGCCTGGCCTCAACTAACTTGCCTTGGGCCTTGCAAGCCATTGCCAGATTGTACAAGCTGGTTGCAACGTGAGGGTGAGTAGGCCCAAGTTCTTCAGCGCGTTTAAGAGCCTCCAATTCGAATGCTTCGGCCTCAGGGTAATGGCCCGCTTCGTAGGCTTTTTCGCCAGCGCTGTTAAGCTCTTCCCAAGACGAGCGAGAGTTGCTCTGCGCCCAGGCGGGCGCGGTGCCAGAGCATATTCCGAGGATTCCAACGAGCGCTGCGATTATGCAATGGTTCACCGCTTTTCACCCCACTCGGATAGGGTTGCTGCCCTCTAGAATTCATCACTTAAAACAAGAAGGCCGCCGGCAAGGGCGAATAAGCCCATACCGACGGCCTCTGAGTCCTTCAGTCAGCCGGGAAGAACAGGGATTAGGATTTAGGAGTTAGCGCAATTCTTCTGTCTATTGACTTCTAACTCTTGACTCCTGGCTCCTGTCTTCTGACTTCTTCTTTCAAGTAAACTTCACTTTCTTCTTTGTCACTTCCGCCATGACGGGCAAGCCGTCCTGTATCTTAAGGCACTCAATCTCGCCATGCCCAAGGTCCTGACAATAACGGACGAATGCCGACCATGCGGGATGTATCGGCCCGACCAGGGATCCGCATTTGGACCGCTCTCTGCTTGCGGCATCCGCGACCGATGCTAATTTGGAGGATTCGTTTCCATTTGCCATCTTTTGAATCCCGCGCTTCGAATTCGGGCGGGACAGCGTTCTCAGTTCTTTCTGTAGACGTAAACCTGGCCGGCGCCTGTAACGCCACCCATGTCCCTGCCGTTCTCTCCAACCATTAACAAAGGCGGATTCCCCAATGAATAGGGAACCAGTCCCACGCCAAAACCGAAGCCACCAAAACTCGGATCGACGGTCGGAGGTTGAAAAATCGTCAGCGTCGGCTGTGAGGGATTCGATGGATTTGAGAGGAATAATTGCGCAGCCCCCACGCTCGAATTGCAGGAATTCGAATTCGATGCGTTGGGTGCGCCTACCAGGACTTCAACATGGCCGTCGCCCGTAATGTCCCCAGTATCAAAAGATGTTGCCCATCCGCCTGTCAGCCCTTTGTCGGGTAAGAAATCGAAGCTCGAAGCGGTGCGGTTCCCTGTGATAGGTCCGCTGAAAAGCACGTCCCTGGGGTTGGATGAGGAAGTAGAGGTAGCAATGACGTCGGTTGCCGTCGCACTGCTCAGCATTCCTGAGCCAACTTTTGTTCCAATGAAGTCGCTGCTAATTCCTGTGGTCAACATGAAGTATGTGGTGGAGGTTAGCGGCGATGGGAACACAAATACCGCCCCCGCGTCGGAGGCGGCACCGACGGTCGTGCTTGGCGCCCCCACCATCAGGTCCGGAACGCCGTCGCCGGTAACATCCCCAACGGCCAGGCTTTTGCCAAATCCGCCGTCATTATTAACCAGAGGGGAGACCACGGTTTGGATCAAATCGAAACCGGATCCATTGAACCGGAAAATATAGACCGCACCCTCCGTCCCTTTTTTGACGCCCGTGCTGATTGTCCCGCTCACAATAATTTCGTCACCGGCCGAACTGCCGTCTAACGTGCCCGTCGCCACACTTTTCCCGAAATTTCCGAGGTTCGACGCGGGTGGGCTAAGGTAAACAAATTTGTAACTTAAAATCCCGTTCGCATCCATGCTCCCAAGAAATGCGATGGCCGTATTATTGTCGATGCTGCCCACCACGAAATCAGGTATGCCGTCGGCGTTCACGTCTCCCGCCCCTATTACCCTTGCTCCGATGGTCGCGGTCGAATCAAACTGTACGGTGATATGCGGCTGTACCTGAGTCCCCACAATTGCCGTCCCGTCGAGCACTTGCCCGGTGGTAGGATCCAGGAAAAAGAATTCCATTCTCCCGCTATTATTGCCTGACCCAACCGCTGCGATTTGGACGGTGTGGTAGTCCGAACCGTTGGTTAGCGTCACGGGCCTCACGCTCATGACCGTTCCGAGATGCGGTTGATATTGCGGCGCGCCGGAAGAATTGACGTAATTCAGTGTGCTCGCCAGCGTGAACCCGCTTGGCGTCCCCAGCGTCGTGCAGCCAACAGGTGTTCCTTTCGCAGTGACCGAGAAGAGCTGCGTGCCCTTGCCGCTGCGGCCGTCGGTGTTGGTCACCATCACATCAAAATTGCTGATGGTCGCCGTGTCTGCGACATTGATGTTCGCCGTCACCTGCGATTTGCTGTTGAAGGCGGTAGAATTGACAGTAACTCCGGCTGGATTGTTGGTGCCCGAAAGGTAAAATGCCGCCTTCGCTCCCTTGGCAAAGCCGTTGCCGCCAACAACCACATTTAAATTAGTGGTTCCCTGAGGCGCAGCGGGCGGCGTGGCGGAGGTCACTTGGAGATTTTGGGCCAGCAGGAGCGATGGCGTGGCGCTCAACACGATTGTAACCAGGGATAAGTAGGCAGCACAACCCGCAAGAGTCCTACGCTTCATGTCGGCACCAATCCTTGGCCCGCCTCATTGGTTGATCCAGTCTTATGAGATTTGGCCCTCTGAGGGTGTTACACGGACACGAACTTATTATTTCCGCATCATACGCTTATTTATTTATTCCCACTAGGACAAAGGGCGCCCAGAAGCATGGCTGGCTGAAGCGGCCGTGGGACTCGATCATGGCCAGTTGGGCCTGGCGCAGGGAAGTTGCCTGGTCACTTTGTTGCAAGGTTTTGTAGAAGCTGCGCATAAATTCCAAAGTGGATCGGTCGTTTACTTCCCACAGGCTTGCCATCACGGATGAGCTTCCGGCGTACAAAAAGGCACGAGTGAGGCCCACTATTTCGTCGCCCGCCGGATAATCGGAAAAATAACCGCTGCCCAGGGCGGTTTCGCAGGCGCTCAGGGTGACCAACTGAGAGTGAAGGTGCAGTCCCAGGATTTCGTAAACCTGAAGGCGGCCGTTGTCTTGTTTGTCCGGCTCCAACTCCACACTGGAAAACATTGGATTGATATGGTCGAAGGAACCGTGCGCCGCCAGGTGAATGATCTTGAAACCATCGGCCTGCTTTTCAAAGGCGCGCTTGGTGGCGCCTGGGCCGACCAGGACAAGGCTTTGATCGGGGTAGAGCCGGCCCACGCTGCGGGCTTCCTCCGGTGTAAAGCGCAATCGAGAGCTTCCGGGAGCCAGGGCAAACAAATTTCCTTTCGGGTCCTGAACGTCCTTCGCATGAACGAGGGCGCTCGCCGCCGGCAGATAATTCACCGTGTAGTCCTGAACCAGGAAATGCATTCCCATGGTTCCGGGCTGGGGCAGGGCGGCAAACGGGAGGTAGTGAAGAACTCCGCTCGGCACCAGCAAGATTTGGGTGATGCCCGCGAGCCACCCTTCATTCTTGATCGGCGCGATCAATAATCCATCCAGGCTTTCACCCGGCTTGATCCAATCCCGATTGTTTTCGTGCGCGATCAAGGCGCGGAAAAGTTCGACCTTGGATTGCAATTCCGCGGATCGTACGGGGACAGTTTGGGCGCGCAGCTCATTCCGGGTAAGCACGAAAATGGAGAGAGCGTTGTCAGCGACGGTGTATTCAATCAAAGCGGTATGGGCATCGAGCTGTGCCTGGATTTCCTCCGTACCCGGAACGGCGAGCGCGTGCGCGGCCGCATAATCGGGCCGGCTGCTGCGCAAGTCATCGAGAAGCGACTGATACTCGCGTTCGGCGGCGGAGAGCTCGGTGGAGAACCCCTTTACCTTGTCGCGTCCTCTCTCAGGTTGCGGATTGGATTCCTCTTCCTCGATAGCCTGTTGGAGTTTTCGGATTCGGGCCCGCAATTCGGCTTCGGCACGGCTCGACGCAGGCGCCTGATTGCGGTCAAGCAGATCGAGGAAGCTGCGGGCGCGCAGCTTTTCCGAGAATTGAAAGGCTTGCCCGGTCTTTCCCATTTTCAAAAGCAGGTGAACCACGGCCACATAAACCTGGTAGCGATCTTCGATGTAGCCAGCCCGGAAGCGCTCCTCGCGGAGCTGGTCCCGAACGCCTTCGATGATTCCCACGGCCTGCTGGTAGGCGGCGAGGGCGTCTTCGTCGTGCCCCGAGCTTTCGAGCGCCTGGCCCTTGCCGTAGGCGAGTTGCCACTCCAACTCTGTGTTGCCCGCCGTTCGAGCAATGTCCATTCCGGCGGAATACTGTTCGATCGCTTTCTGAGGCGCATGGGCCAGCCGCAACAATTCACCAAGAGAATATAGTGCCTGCGCTTCAGTCAATGACGCGCCGGTTTGGCGGGCGATTTCCAGCGCCTCATGGACCTTGAGCAGAGGTTCATCGGACTTTCCCTCATCGCGCAACGCGAATGAGAGCGCGATCAGGCTGGCAGCCATCGCGCCGCGGTCGTCGGCCTCTTTTGCGCGCCCGTAGGCTTGCTGATAGAGAGCCGCAGCCTGCTCGTAGCGCTTGCGCCGCCATTCGAGATCGCCAAGTGCCATCAAGCTGTCGGTGACGCCGCGCGGGTGGCCGATGGCGCGGGAGAGGTCGAGCGCGCGCCGGAAATCCTTTTCCGCGGAAGCTGCGTCCCCCAGTTGCTCATGCAAATTTCCGTCGTCCTCGAGCCCTTCAATCAGTTGCTGCTTCAGTCCCGCGCGCTCGTAGATTTCAATTGCGTTGCGATATTCTTCGCGCGCCAGATCGTATTTCCCCAGATTGACGTAGGCCGTTCCTTTTCCTTTGTGCCAATCGGCTTCGTCTTTTTGCGCTCCAGTTTCGCGGGCGAGGGTCAAGGCGCGGTCATAGGTTTTGAGTGCCTCATCCAGTTGCCCCAAACCAATTTGGCATTGGCCGATGTTCCCCAAGTCAAGGCCGGCCTTGCGCTTCACTTTTAGCCGTTCGTCAATTTCGAGCGCCTGCTGGTAATAGGGAATGGCTTCGCTAAACCGGCCCAGCAACGAATACCAACCGCCCAGGTTGCCGAGCGCGTCGCTTTCTCCCTCCTCATAATGAATGGCGCGCTGAATTTCGATAGCCTGCTTGTGATAATCAAGCGAGCGCGTGTATTCGCCCTGATCATCATAGACGAGCGCCAGATTGTTCAGGACGCTTCCTTCCAATTTCTGATCTTTGACTTCGTGCGCAATTTGCAGGCTTTGATTGAAGTGATCGATAGCTTTTGGATAGTCTGCCTGGTCCCAGAAAACCAGTCCCAGGTTGCTTAGAGTTTTGCCAATTTCCAGTCGCTCGCCCAGCTCCTGTTTGATGGCGAGGGCGCGATTAAGGAAATCAAGGGCGCGGTCGTAATCACCGAGATTCTCATAAGTGTTGCCGATGGCGTTCAGTGTTTGAGCCTCGCCGTGGCGGTCATGCTGAGCGCGGTAAAGCGCAAGAGCGCGGTCGAATTCGGGCAGAGCGGCGCGCGCATCGCCTTGTTTGGCGGCCTGGCGCGCGTGCGCAAGTATTTCATCCGCAGTTTGTGTTTGGGCGCAGAATGACGCCGGGCATCGCGTCAACACGCAGAGGAGCGCCAGAGAAATACCTGCAACACGAATTTTCACGATCTTCCCTTTAGAATTGCAATCAGGGATTCCCCACGGTAAACGCCACGGGGTCGGATTGAACCGATTTGCCTTCCATCAGAAAGGCTTGGACAGTGACAAAGTACTTGTGGCCCGGTTGAAGATTCGCGTCGCTGGTGATTCGAACCGAAGGCGCTATGGTTTTTTCCCGCCAAATCTCATCGCCATCTGGAGTAAGAGCAATCACCACGTAATCGAGCGCGCGGGCTTGAGGTGGCCAGCGGAGTTCGACCATGCCCGCGGTTGGCGCACCTCCTGGCGCCGGGGATATGACCGTGATAGTGAACTGTGATTTCTTGCCTCCGCGAACCGTGGGCGCCTGGTTGCTCGGAGTAGTGGGCACTATCTGCAGGGGCGCGGTGGCCGGCTGGACAATTGGAACTTGGCTCTGCGTGATGATCGAGACCTTCCGCGGCTGTCGAAGCGAGATGGCTGTGATCAGAATCAAGCAGACGACGGCGGTGGCGGCTACAAATTTCCCCCAAACCCAGACCGTGTTTCTTTCGGACTTCGCTGGCGTACGCTTGAGTTTTCTGGCTTGGGAAAGCAATGGCTCCGGAACCGATTCTGGTAGGTCGGCACTCCGCATACGGATCAAAAAGGCCAGTTGATCCAGGCAGTAATCACAATCGGCCAGATGAGCTTCCGCGCGTTGTTTTTCCCCTTCCGTGACCTGATGATCGGCGTACGCTGCAATCTGCGTTTCGTCCAGGCACCCCCAACGCCGCTGGCCCAACCTGGTCTGGCGGGATTTGAAAAATTGGATCAAACTCTTTTCGTCCATGGGTGCATTTCCCCTCGCCGAATCGTATCGATCGCAACTACCCTTATTACACGGACGCGGATCAGGTTTTTCCGCGCCGGTTTGTAAAGTCAGTGATTGCTTTGCGCAACTGCTCGATCACTTCCCGCAGGCGACGGTCGACTGTTTGGGCGTCTTTTAAACCCAAAACCGAAGCAATCTCCTGCAAAGTCAGGCCTTCTTCAAAGCGCAACTTAATCAGCAGGCGGTCGGGTTTGGAGAGCCCGCTGAGCGCCCCCTCCAGGGCATCACTCTGTTCTCTTACGACGAGCAGGGATTCGGCATTGGGCGCCGGGTCAATGAGCGCGGGAATGGATTTTCGGGCTGGGTCATTGGGATCGTCATCCAGCGACAAAAACGTGTGGCGGCGCGCGCTCGCCAGCCAGATTTGGCGATCGGTGAGCGCGCTTTGAACTCGCTCCACGCCTGCTTCGACTTCGGAAATGATGAGCCAGGGATATTTGGCGCGAAGGAAGTCCAGACTTTCGTCTTGCGTGAGCCCTCGCTCGAAAACGCAGCGGAAAATTTCCTGGTCCAGCGCGCCCAGCGCGGCAATGGATTGGAAAATGCGGTGACGCCCAAACTCCTGGCGGTGCCAGTCGAGGCAAAGATTTCGAACTACCACGCGCAACCAGGTGGGGAATTTTGCCGCGCCGCCCGGCTTGAAAGACCGTAAGCGCCGGAAACTCTTCTCGCTGAGCCGTTCGCACACATACAGAAAACAGTCCGCGACGGGATCGGGTTCTCGCTCGAAGTGCTTGACCGTTTGCAGGATGAGCGGGGAATAAGCTTCCAGAAAATCCGCCCACGCCCGCTCGAATTCGTTCGAGGCGAGTTGTTCGAGAATGCGGGATTCCTGAATGTTTTCCATTACTGCGCCAGGATTGCTTTACTCCTAAAGGTATTTCCAGGGAACTAACGCACAGACTACCGTTGCATTGCGAAAAGCGCAAGGTTGGAGAATCTCCTTGTCTTCCATCCGCGAAAATCGTTACTTTACTATTCGCCTGTCCAGCGCGCTGTTCGATTGCGAACAAACTTATGCCGGGTTTCGATCCATCAGTTCACACAGAGGAATCGAGCGTTCCCAATCCCAAGGGCCGGGGCTATGCCGTTGCCGCCGGCATCCTGGGCTGGACCCTGGACGCGTTTGATTTTTTTGTCGTGGTGTTCCTGGTTGACATCCTTGCCGAGCACTTCGCGGTGAGCAAGGGTCAAATCGTTTTGACCCTGGGCGCCACTCTCGCCATGCGGCCGGTGGGCGCATTGCTCTTCGGGGTCCTGGCGGACCGCTTCGGGCGCCGCAGGCCGCTGATGGCAGTAGTGCTCTACTTCTCGATTATCGAAATCTTAAGCGGCCTGGCGCTGAACTACCCCATGTTCTTTGTCTTGCGCGCCCTTTATGGCATCGGCATGGGAGGCTTCTGGGGTGTGGGCGCATCGCTCACGCTCGAAAGCGCTCCCACCCGTTGGCGCGGCATGCTATCGGGATTGCTGCAAGGAGGATACCCGCTCGGTTATCTGCTGGCCGCCGTGGCCGCCCGCGCCGTGCTTCCCGTATGGGGTTGGCGGTCCATGTTTTGGGCGGGAGTGATTCCCGCCATGGTCACATTGTATGTAGCCTACAAGGCTCCCGAGTCCGAAGCCTGGAAGCAGCACCTGGTGCCCAGCATTCACGGAATCGCGAAAGTGGTTTGGTCGAACCGCAATAGTTTCGTCTATCTGGTGCTCACCATCACCCTGATGATTGGCCTCTCGCACGGAACCCAGGATCTCTATCCGGACTTCCTGAAAACGGCGCAGCACGTGCCGGCCAACGTCGTGGCGTACCTGGCCATGATTTATAACGTGGGCGCCATCCTTGGCACGATTTCCGTGGGCCATTTTTCAGAACGCCTCGGCCGGCGCTGGAGCATGATCGCTTCGCTCCTGCTCTGCCTGCTGGTGATTCCCGCCTGGGCGTTCGGAAATTCGCTTGCCACCTTGACCGTGGGAGCGTTCCTGATGCAAGTGGGCGTACAGGGGGCGTGGGGAGTGATACCCGCGCATCTCAACGAGCTTTCTCCCGACGCGGTGCGCAGCCTGTTTCCCGGATTTGTGTACCAACTCGGAGTGCTGTTCGGCTCGCCGACGAACTCCATCGAATACGCCTTGCGCGACCGCATCGGCTACCGGTGGGCGCTGGCGAGTTTTGAGGGGCTCATCATTCTTGCACTGGTGGTTGTCTTCGCTCTGGGCCCGGAAAGAAAGGGCAAGAGTTTTCATCGCCAACCGGCAGCGGAAGGCCCGATCTGAGAGCCACCTGGTTTTTTTCTTGCTCGTGAACGATTAACTTAGAACGTGCCGCCACTTCACAGCGCATGGGTTGACTTTGCCGGTCTCAGCCTTGCGATCCATCTTCACCTTGCCGGCCGCCTGGCAGCGGGATCGTTCCCCCTTTCACTCAAAGTTGCCCGGCCACCCACGTGGCGAGGCCCGTCAGTTGTTTCTCTGTTTTGGTCTTGTCATTTCCGACAGGACTGAGGTCAAGGTAATAGCGCACCTTGTCTTTTTGCACGTGAATGGCATGGCGCCCATCAAGATAGCCAGAGTCCCAGGGGCCCGTCACGGCGGTGTTGGGTCCATAGTATGGACTTAATTTATTGAAGGTCTCTTTGGCAGCGGTGGCTGAGGACTCCACGTAGATCCTGAAGAGGAGCGTGCGCGACGATCCCTTTTCCGTTTTATACGTGCAATCTGTTCCCGTTGGACTGTTGCGGAATGCAGCGGGAGCCACGGACTTCATCGGTGAGCCGTAAGTTTGTTCCAGAACTTTGGCTAATTGCGCGGCAGGTAACATGGAACAAGCGTCGGAGGGAGGATCTTTCGCTTGCAAGGAATGATTTTCGAAAAGTAATGTGGGAATCAAAAACGTTACGATCAGGAAAGCACGTTGGGGGGAAATTTTCAGGCAATTCATGGTGGGCTCCTTATGAGAATTTTCCGTTATAAGCGGTACTGCCGGCGTTCACAATGAGCAGGCCCTAAAGATACCTCCGGCGAGTGCCCAACGCAACCGGGAATGGAATTTTGCCGTGTCCTGCTTTCTCTGGGACGGCGGGCGTCTCGACCGCAATCAAAAAATCAGGAAAGAGCGGTCGAGACGCCCGCGCTCCCGGAGATGCAAACCCTGACCCTGCCTGGAATTTGTAACGCCAGGTAAACTTTTCCTCCGACAGTGTGAGAATATGGGTAGTGATGTCATTTGCAATTGGATTCATTTCGAGGCCCGCCGCGGCGGGTCATTCCCGTGAAGGCGCGAATCCAGTCAATCGTCCGCGCATTTCTAATTATTCAGGGGATTGGATTCCCGCCTTCGCGGGTAATGACGGCGCGCGGGATCACCCGGTTCGCGCGACTGACACCACTGCCAGAAGTTGAACGGCGAATGTTATGACACAAGTTAAACCCAAAACGTTTTCCATTGCCGTGATTCCCGGAGACGGTATTGGCCGCGAAGTCGTGCCCGCGGCGATCTCAGTGCTTCAGCGATTGGGCGAAAAGTTCGGCATCGGTTTTGATTTTCTCCAACTTGATTGGGGATCCGACTATTACTTTCAGCACGGCAGCATGATGCCCGCGGACGGGCTCGACGGGCTGCGCAGCTCGGACGCCATTTTACTGGGGGCTATCGGTCATCCGAAGATTCAGGACAATATTACCCTGAATGGTTTGCTCCTTCCGATTCGGAGGGTGTTCGACCAGTTTGTAAACGTCCGTCCCGCGATTCTTTTTCCGGGAGTCGAGTCTCCGCTGGCCCACGTCAAGCCCGGTGGGATTGACATGGTGGTGGTACGCGAGAATACCGAGGGCGAATACGCCCAGGTGGGCGGCTTTGTGCATCACTTCGATCCAAAAGAAGTGGCCGTGCAGACTTCCGTCTTTACCCGCCCGGGAGTGGAGCGCGTGATCCGTTTCGCCTTTGAGCTGGCTGTTAAACGCAATGGGAAAAAGCGCGTGGCGTCCATTACCAAGTCGAATGCGCAGGCGTTCGGGATGGTGTTGTGGGACCGTGTATTTGAAGAGGTGAAATCGCAGTTTCCGCAAATCGAAACCGAGTCACTGCTGGTGGATGCGGCTACCATTCACATGCTCAAGCGGCCGGAAAGTTTTGATGTGGTGGTAGCCTCCAACCTGTTCGGCGACATCCTCAGCGATCTTTCCGCCGCCATCACCGGCAGCATTGGCCTCGCGCCGAGCGCCAATCTTGACCCGCTGCGGCGCGCGCCCTCCATGTTCGAGCCTGTACATGGTTCGGCGCCCGACATCGCGGGGCAGGGGAAGGCAAATCCATTGGCCACATTTTTCTCCGCCGCCATGATGCTTGAACATTTGGGAGCAGGCGACGCCGCTCAGGCGCTAGATGGGGCGGTGCGGAATTTACTTCGCGAAAAGAAAGTGCGCACGCCGGACCTGGGTGGCATCAGCAGCACGCAAGATATTACTGACGCGATTGTCGCAGCGATCGTGCATGGTTAGCGCCCCTCAGTTCACCCTTGCCGACCCAGCGATTAAATTTCCAGCCGACATTTCCGGACATTTCTTGCAGAACACTTTGAGGCCCTGCCGGACGGTTCCATGTTGGGCGCATAAAGTCCGCCCACAGCGATGGCAGCGGAAATGAGCGCGAGCGTTGCAATCGCCGCAGCGGTTGCGCCAGGGCAGAACCGCGTAGCCGATGATCAGCCGGTCGAGGTCAGGAGATATTATTTCAAGCGGGGTTCGGTGGTGGCGAAGGTAAATCCAAATCGTCATGCTCAAAATAAATAGAATCGCCGCGGTTTGGAAGAGCCCTTGCACCACCCACGGTTGAAAATGGACGGAAAGGTTTACCATGGCCGCATTAAACGGCTCCCAGGGAAACATGTTCCATGAAACGGTGAAATAGTCCTCCACCATGTGCATGCCGAAGGCGAATACCACCAAGAACCAGACTACCGGCCGCTTCCAAAAAAAGATTCCGGCCAGGGGGATCACCGCCAGGGTGGCTCCGGCATTGTGAAAGAGGGTGTGGTGATAGCGATAGTAGGCGTCGCCGCCGCCCAAAAGCGAAAGCCCGTCGAGATCCGGCCCCGCTCCAGCGATCGCAATGGCGGCGCGCTCCCTGCGGCTGGTTTGCAGCCAGTGCGCAAACCACCATCCATATTGCAAATGGGCGACAGGACTCAACACTTCCTCCTTATCGTTGACGCTCCGCCGATGATAACCGATAATCACCATCGCCGGTAAACTTCAGCCATCGCTTGGATTTTATAGTTTCGTGTCCGCTTTGATTTGATGGACCCCCTCACCCGGTCCCGCCCTGCGGGACCACCCTCTCCCCCAAGGAGGCGAGGGTTACGAATGATCGAACATCTTCTCTCCTCCGTCGCCGCACCGACAGAGGGGCAGGGGTGAGGGGGTGCAGGCTATATGACCATAATTGCCGAGTTGAAGGGTCGGCGGGGTAGGCTCGAATTTTTTATTAACTGAAATCAACGACGCAGATGAAAAACTCAAATGAGGGAAGTTGATGGGGCCTCGCCGGTTCATTCCTCCCACCTGGGCATTGGCCTGGGGCTCCGCTTTGGTGTTCTGCCTGCTCACGCTATTAGTTCCCGCGCCGCAATACCGGTTGGAATACGCGCGCATCAAAAACCGGCAGGGGATGCCTCTATGGGTGATCGTATATCTTCCCCAGCCGGCAAAATTTCCCCGCGCTCCCGCTGCTGTTGTTTGCCAGCCTTTGAATGATTCCCCCGAATACAGCCGCATGTTGGACCTGGAACTTGTTCAAGACGGTTTTGTGGTGCTCGCCTTTGACTGGCGGGGACGCTCCCCGGAAGAGAATCGCCAGTTGCTTCGCGTGCGCACGCAAGAGACCGTTCGCTCCGATGTGGCGGCGGCGGTAGCCTACATGCGCGCGCGGCCTGAAGTGGATCCGGAGAGAGTTGTCATCGCCGGGCACTCCGTGGGCGGGACGATGGCCATTGAAGAGGGGATGGCGGACCCCACCATCAAGGCCGTGGTTTCCGTCGGCATGGAGGCGGACACCACGCCGCACGAGCCGCGCAACCTGCTTTGGGCCCTCGGGCTCTATGACGAATTTCGCGGCCTGTCGCGAATGCGCGAAGTGATGAAGGAGAGCGCGGGCAAGGACGTGCCTGAAGAAATAACCGCAGGCGATTTCGGGGATGGAACGGCGCGGCGCCTGAGCGTCTCCCCCTCCTCCGATCACTTTACCGAATTACATGACCGGGAAATCCACCGCATGGTGATTGACTGGTTCCGGCAGGTAGTCGGCCTGCCTGCCCAATCGCGGCACATGTGGATGGAGACGCGCGGCCTGCTGATCGTTCTCGCCTGGATGGCGGCGCTGACCGGCGCAATCCTGACTTTGCGGCGCATCGCTCTCGACCATCCCCAACGCATTTGGATATTGCGCGGCGCCATGGCCGCCGCAATTTTGGGAGTGGTCCTGCTAACCCGCGTGCGCGGCCTCGGATTCATTCAGGCCACCGACGCGATATTTGTTCTCGCCCTGCTCGCACTCTTTTCGGGATTGCTGTGTTCGCTCGACGCGGAAACCTACCGGCGCGCCTGGCGTAAGGGATGGAGAATTGGATTAGTGCTCTGGGCCAGCCTGCTGGCTACGTTCCTGGTGAACAATCTTCCTTTCTATTTTCACACTCCGCGCTATCTTTTCTGGTTTCCGGAATTCGCTCCCCGGCACTTGCTCGATCTCGTGGATGGTTATGTGTTCGCCTACTCGCGGCCCATACTGTTCTCTGTTTACGCTCCCGATCAACTTTCTGTGCGCTTCTGGGTTTACGCGATGATGGCCGTCATGCTGGCTTACCCGGAGACACTTGCTGCCCTCATCGCGCGGCTCAGGCAGGAGCGCGCCAAGCCGTCGGCGGCCGGAAAGCCGATCTCACCGGTCAGCCTTGCGCTCCTGATTGTGGTTCTGATTTTCCTGGGCGCCGTCGTCTGGCTGCGAATTGGTCAGGGCTTCCTGACCCGCGAAAGCGCACTCGCCGCGCTTAATTACATGCTTCGCTTTACCGTTCTTCCGTTTTTTGTTTTTGCGTTGTTGTGGAAATATACCGGGAAGAAGGCCGTCGACAGAAGACTGTAGGTTGCCGGGAATGGGATATCAATAATCCAAGCTTGACACTCAGGGTATTTCACTTTTACGATGGGAAACATATGGAAGTCGAGTTGCCCCCTGACCTCGAAGCCAAACTTAGCCGCCTCGCCGCCGAACAAGGTCGCGACGAGAAAACACTTGTGCTTGAAGCGGTAGAACGCTTCGTGAACTACGACCAGTTGTTTATACGCGAGGTGGAGAAAGGTTTAGCCGCTGCCGACCGGGGCGAGTTCATCGAACACTAGGAAATCGGCAAGCTCATTGATCGCCGGTATCCCGGCTGATGCGAATTCGGTGGACAGAGCCCGCTGCCCGCGACCTCACACACATTTGTGATTACATCGAGGCGCAGGACAGCGCGGCAACGGCCCGTGGCGCTCGCAATCTACCAAGGCGTAAGCTCCCTCGCGCACTTTCCGCACCGAGGCCGCTCGGGCCGCAAGCCGAACACCCGCGAGCTTGTATTTGCGGGCCTGCCCTTTTTGGCCATCTACCGTATCCGCCAGAATTTGATTGAAATCAACCGCATTCTGCACGGGGCCTAGAATTGGCCCTAGGATCAAGCGTTCTGTTTCTTAGTGCCTACTGCCTTTTGCCTACCGCCTACTGCTTTCTGCCTTCAGCTTTGTAATCTCCGCATACATTTCCGGCCGGCGCGCGGCCATGCGGTCGAACTCCCACTCACCGGGGACGCGCACTACGCGATTTTCATTGGCGGCGGCTAGATCGACGTCGCCGTAGAGTATGGTCTCCTCGGTTTCGCCAGCTTCGCCCAGCACCTGGCCGCCAAAATTCACAATCTGCGAGTGACCGGAGAAGCGGAATCCGCGTTCTTCGCCCACGCGATCGGCCGCCACCACCACCATGTGATTCTCGGTGGCCCGAACTTTTGGTGTGTGCTGCCAGGAGTCGGAGCCAATCGGCCAGTTGGTGGGAATGGCCAGCAATTGCGCGCCCTTTAGTTTCAAGACTCGTCCTGACTCCGGAAAACTACAGTCGTAACAAATGTTGATTCCGATTTTCGCCGTCTTGTCGCCATCGGGAATTTCAAAAACGGGGAAAGGCTTGTCGCCCGGCAGGTCGAAGCGGTCAATGCCGAGGCAGAGCAGATGGACTTTGCGGTGAGTGCCCAAGATCCCGCGCGGACTGATCGCGGCGGCGGAGTTGTAGATCACGTCACCCTCGCGTTCGAGCATCCCCACCACCACGGAAATATTCAATTTCCGCGCTACGGCCGCAATGCGCTCCGTACTTGGCCCGGGCACCGTCTCCGTCACCGGCCATGCTTCCGCCTTGCCGGTGTAGCAGTAGCCGGAGAGAGCGCACTCGGGGAACACCGCCAGTCCAGCGCCGGCCCGAGCAGCCGTTTCCAAGTGGCCCAAAATCGTTTCCAGATTCTTTTGCGTCTCGAAAATCGTAATGTCCATCTGGACGGCGGAAACTTTCATGCAGAAAACTCCTCCTTGAACCTTGGATGCCCCATCGCACATTCATTCTATCAACTCTTGCTTTATTAATCTTGCCTTTAGCCAAATCAGTCTGTATAAGCGATGGGTTCCCAATCCAGTGGTGCAATTTAAGGAGCATATGACGAAGACGCGTGGATTATTTGACTTGACCGGGCAAGTGGCCGTTGTGACCGGCGGCAACGGTGGAATTGGCCGTGGCATTGCCCTCGGACTGGCCGAAGCCGGGGCCGCCGTCGCGGTGTTTGGACGCAACGAAGAAAAAAACAAAACAGTACTATCCGAATTGAAGGCCATCGGCGTTCCTTCCCTTGCTATGAGGGTCGATCTGACCGATCGCGCCGCCTTGGGGCCCGCCATGAAAAGGGTGGAGAGCGAACTTGGCGCCATCGGCATCCTGGTGAATAATGCCGGAATCGTGTCGCTGAGCGGCGGCATCATGAATGAAAAATCTGAAGATTGGGACCGAGTCATTGAGACCCAACTGAGTGCGATGTTCCTTCTGTCCAAGCTTGCCGCCCAATCGATGATTGGCCACAAGCGCGGGAAGATTATCAACATTGGGAGCATGTACTCGTTCTTTGGCTCCGGGCTCATTCCCTCTTACAGCGCGGCCAAAGGCGCGATCGTTCAACTGACCAAGTCCATGGCTATCGAACTTGCCCTCCACAACATTCAAGTAAATGCCATCGCGCCCGGATGGATTGAAACGGACATGACGGCGCCGGTACGCACGATGCCCATGAACGACGAGATTCTTGCGCGCACCCCCGCAGGCCGATGGGGCCAGCCGGAGGAAATTGCCGGAACGGCAGTGTACCTGGCCTCACGCGCTTCGGATTTCGTGACCGGCGAGACGATTCGCGTCGATGGCGGTTACGCGATACGTTGATGCCCGAGCGTTCCAATTTATTTCCGCAAACTTGAATTCACTGTGACACAATCCAGGGCTGTGTCCACCAAAAAACCACTTTCGGCATGGAAAATCATCCGATGGTTTGTGCTGGCGGCGCTCTTGGTCGTCTTCCTGCTGATCCTGAAGAAGCCGCGCCCGGTGGCTGAGCCCATGCCACCGGCAGTTGCCAAGGAGAAATCCGAGGAATTTCAGTCCAAAATGCAAGTCTTGGCGGAGTCACATTCTCGCGGCCAATCGGCTGAAGCCCGATTTAACGCGGATGAAGTCAACGCCGCTTTCCAGCAAAGTGCTGCGGAACAATCCGCTCCCCCGGCCTTGAGCGCCCCGCCGGCGCCCAGCGACACCGACGCAATTCCCGAAACCAGGACCGTGCAGATCGCTTTTGTGGATGACCATGCAACCGGCCAGTTCGTCGCGGATTTCCACGGGAAAGATGTGTACTTGACCGTTTCCGGCAAGATTGGCGTAGCCGACGGCTATGCGACGTTTGAATTTACCGAAGCCAGAATTGGGGATATGCCGGTCCCGGTGTCGCTCCTGAACCCAAAGCTGCAAGCGAAATTACAGGCGCCCGAAAATCACGAGAAACTCAAGTTGCCCGATTACGTTGCCGGCCTGCGGATTGAAAATGGGCAACTCGTGATTGTGGAGAAGTGATCCACTCCGATTCCAAGCCCGGGGGAGTCGCTTTCTACAGTTTATTCCGAAGAAATTCAACCAGCAGAAAGCCGATGAGTGCGGCCATTAGGCCGATCATAAAATTGGACGCCGTAAAAATATCCCCGAGAGCCCAAAGCAAACCTTTGCTCTGTCCCAACCCGGAGTGCTCAAACTCACCCATCAGTAGATTGGAGTAAAAAAGGAAAATAATGAATCCTGCCTCGACTACCGCCCGCCAAATCTTTTTCATATTCTTGGTACCACCATTTGGAAGTGTTTCAATTTGAATACTGGGCTTAATTTGGATTTCTGCCGCTCAGATAATAGCATCTGATCTTTGCGTCTCCACACTGTCAGCCGCAAAATTAAGGTCGAGGACTCGAGTCCGGTTCCTATTTTCCCTTGCCTATACTCAGTTCGACTGTGCACCTTTTTTGAAGAAATCTCTCTTGACAAAAGGCGAACAAAAAGCGAAAGTAGTTTTTGCCGCTCCAAAGTTGGCAGGGAAGAGGGAGGGACCCAATGGCAACCGCGCTCATCTCAATTTCACCGGCTGGGTTGGGGCCGCCCTCGGCGAGGCCCAGCGCCGGTCTGGTGGGCATTGCCCGCATGGCGGCGGAAAGCCCGCAGGTACGTGCCCGGGCAGACACGGAGTACTTTGCCATGCAGTCGCGCTCCACGCTCAATCGCGAATCGAGCGGCCGCATGCCTTTTGCCTGGACGCTCAACCCTTACCGGGGCTGCGAGTTTGGCTGCAAGTACTGTTACGCGCGCTACTCGCATGAGTTTATGGAAATGTGGGACGGGCTTGATTTCGAGCGCAAGATCTTTGCCAAGATTAATGCCCCCGAACTTTTGCGCGAGGAATTGCGCCGCGCCCGCGATAAAGGCCTGCCCATCGCGCTCGGCACGGCCACCGACCCTTACCAGCCGGCGGAAAAGCAATTTGGCATTACCCGCAAGCTACTCGAGGTTTTTGCCCAGTTCGAAGGGCTCGAATTTTCCATCACCACCAAGGGCACACTGATTTTGCGCGACCTGGATTTGCTTCGGACTATCGCCGCACGCCACAAGTTCAGCGTTCATATCACGGTGACCACCATGGACGAGCGTTTGGCGCGCCTGCTTGAGCCCAAAGCCCCGCCGCCTGTAAAGCGCCTGGAGGCGATATCGGAACTCGCGCGTGCGGGCATGCACGTGGGCGTCAACGCCATGCCGATTCTTCCCGGTCTCACTGATTCCGAGCGCTCGCTCGACCAGTTGGCAAGCAGCGCTGCGCAGGCGGGCGCGCGATATATGCCTGCCAGCATTTTGTTTCTGATGCCCAGCGCCATGAAGCAGTTCATGCCCTTCCTCGAGCGCGAGTTTCCCCAATTGGTGAAGCGATATCGAAAACTTTACGCGCGCTCGGCGTATTTGGACGGAGAGTATAAGGAGCAAATCAAGAAACTCATGGCGGAATTGCGCGTCCGCTACGGCTTGTTGGGCGGGCGCGCAGGGGATCAGGACAAACTTCATCGACTGTCCGCCCGGAGGCAAATGGCTTTGTCATTTCTGGCATCAGGCGACGTTGTGGACCACAAAACGGCGCCGTGAGGACATGCACTCATCGCTAGCGCAGGAAACCGCTCTGCCCGGTGGCGGCGGAGGAGACTTCGTCATTGAGTGGATCATCGAGCGCCAGGATTTGGCGCAGTTCGGGAGTGAGGCGTCGCTGAACTTCGGGAGAAAGAAGTTTTTTCTGATACTGCTGCTGCGGCTTGTCGCGGCGGGTGTAAAAAGCGTGCAGAGCGCGGCGCGGCTCCGCGGTACGGTTGGCTGTCCCGCCGTGCCACATGTGCGCGTTCATCACCACTACCGTTCCCGCCGTTCCGGTGATTAATATTTCTTGCGGGTGAGTTGCCAGCGGGTCTTTCACCGCCTGCTGCGGCGACTGCCCCCAGCGGTGTGAGCCGGGTACGAGGCGCAGCGCTCCGTTCGATGTAGTGAAGTCGTCGAGCATCCAAACTGTGTTCGCCACCCAATAACCTTTTTCGTCCGCTATCGCGCCCAGGTCACAGTGGAGGGGCTGCGCCCAGTCAGAATGCGGGTTGGCTGAGCGCGCGTTCAAACTGCCCAGCTTGAATTCGGGCCCCAGAATGTGGCGGACTCGCTCCAGGATTTCCGGCATCACGATCATGAGCCCAAAGATCTCGCCTTTGTTTACCAGGTTGGCCAGCCGCCGGGTCTGCGGCTCCTGCTTGAACTCGGCGCCGGCATGGCCGCCTTCGAGTTCAAATAATTCATCCAACCGGCGGCGCAGGGCCTGGAGGAGCTCTGCACTCATAAATCCGGGGAGCGCCACGTAGCCTTCGCGGTCCAACGCCTGTTTTTCGATTTCAGTCACAGCTGAATCTTACAACCTTATTTTGTAGAAGCAAACGAGTGGGGGATCGGCCATGCCAGAGGATCACGCCGCCGTTACTTGAATGCTTCCTTGTTCACCACATAGGGCATCTTCGCGGGGTTACCGCCGTAGTTGGCTTCCAGCACGTCTATCAGCGCCTGGACGCAGCGTCCGGCCATGCCTTTGTTGGGGTCGGTGGAGAGCCGGGTAATGCGCCCGGCGCTGGCAAAATGATTGAACAGGCGGATTCGATCTTCGAGGTCGGGGGCGCGCAAGGGCGAGTTTGCCGGAAGCGGCTCGCGTTCAAAAACGTCGAGCGCCGCGCCCGCAATCATTCCGGCTCGGACGGCGTCGGCCAGGGCGTCTTCATTCACCACCGGACCGCGAGAAGTATTGATGAGGTAGGCGGTGGGTTTCATCAAGCGAAAAGAGCGCTCGTTGAATAGATGGAAAGTGGGCGTTCCGGAATCGCCTTCGCGCAGCAGGGGCACGTGAACGCTCACAAAATCGGCCCCCGCCAATGCAACTTCAAAGGTAACGTAGCGGGCAGTGCGCTTTTCGGGGCTAAAGCCGTGCATGAATCGCAGATCGAGTTCGTCCTGAATCTTGGCGACAAAATCATCGGCCTGGTAGGCGGGATCGTAACAGAGAAAATTGACATCAAAGGCCAGCGCCTTTTTCATGAATGCCTGGCCGATGCGACCCGTGCCGATCACGGCCACGGTTTTGCCGGTCACTTCGTCGCCGAGAATGGGAAGGAAAGGATGCCACGCGCCCCAGCGATTTTCCCGCACCAGGCGCTCGCTGGGGTAGAGTTTGCGTGCCACGCAGCCGAGAATCAGGAGGGCAAACTCCGCTGTGGCTTCGGTCAGAACGTCGGCGGTGTGAGTAAATGGGATCTTGTACCGGTTGGCGTCGGCGCGATTGATATTGTCAAAACCGACGGCGTCTTGCGCCACCACCTTCAGTTTCCCGCGCCCGGCTTCAAAGACCTCGGCGTCGATTTGGTCGCGCAGAGTGGTGATGAGTCCGTCCACTCCACCCCGGACTTTTTCCAGGATCAAACTTTTGGGCGGGGGTTCGAGTTGATCGTAAACTTCGACCTCATACCCGCGCCGTCGCAAAAGTTCAATCGCCTCGGGACCGATGTTGCAGGTTGCAAATACGCGAAATGTTCGGATGGCGTTGCTCATAGTGTAGGGGGTTCCGTCAGCTGACGAACCGCGCCCTCTTGATTTGATTCAAAAGAAAGAGGGCGGGGCAAGCCCCGCCCCTACAAATCGTCCGGCGGTCAACCGTTAAGTGAAACTAAATATTCTTTTTCGCCCAGGCGGAAATCCGATCCAGCGCCTTTTGGATATTCTCAATGGAGTTGGCATAAGAGAACCGCAGGTAGCCATCGCCCCATTCGCCAAACGCCGTGCCAGATAGGCACGCCACGCCCGCTTGCGTCAATAGCGCTTCCGCCAAATCGCGCGAATTCCGGCCTGTGCCCGTAATGTTGGGATAGACGTAAAACGCGCCGTGCGGGAGGCGGCATCGGAAGCCGGGAATGGCGTTGAGGCCGTCCACCATCACGCGCCGCCGGCGCCTGAATTCCGCCAGCATTTCATCCACACCATTCTGCGGCCCGCGCAGAGCCTCCACGCCGGCTATCTGAGTGAAACTCGCCGTGCAGGAATTCGAGTTGGTCATCAGCAGAGTAATCTGCTGGGCCAGATCCGGACGCATCACGCCGTAGCCGAGCCGCCATCCCGTCATGGCATAGGCTTTTGAAAATCCGTCCAGGATGATGGTGCGTTCCTTCATGCCCGGGAACTGCGCCAGGCTCGAATGGTTTCCCTCATAAATCAGGCGGCTGTAAATTTCATCGGAGAGAACAAATATCTCATTGGCGCGCTGGAGGGTGAGCGCCTCGGCAAGGTTGGCCAGTTGCTCGCGGCTCATCACCCCGCCGGTGGGATTGTGGGGCGAATTGAGAATGATCAGGCGCGTGCGTCCGGTAATTTTGGCGACGATGGTGGAAACGTCGGTATCAAAATCATGCTTTTCAGGAAGCGCGTAGGGTACCGCGTGCCCTCCCACAAAGTGGACCATAGATTCGTAAATGGGGAAACCCGGATTGGGATAAATGACCTCGTCATCCTTCTCAATCAGCGCCAGGATAAGAAAAAACATGATGGGCTTGGCGCCCGGAGTGATTACCACTTCGGCGGGATCGACTGCGATTCCGCGGCGACGTCCAACATCCTCCGCCACTGCTTCTCGAAGCTGGGGCAGGCCGGCGGGCGGGCCGTAATGCGTCCAGCCTTTTTGCAGGGCGTCTGAACCTGCATCCACAATATGTTTCGCCGTGGGGAAGTCCGGTTCGCCTATTTCCAGGTGGATGATTTCCTGCCCGCGCGCTTCGAGTTCACGGGCGCGAACCAATACCTCGAACGCACTTTCAGTTCCCAGGCGGGACATGCGTTCGGCCAGCCGTGACTTTTGGATTAGGGTGGGCATTGTGAGAACTCAGCATATTTCCAAAGGGCGTGAAAGTCCATAGGAGCAGATAATATTGGAATTGCCATGGGTCAATTACTTTTCGATGAGCCGGTTGTATTTCTTCATCACCTGTTGAAGGCGATCGTGCGGGATGGCGTCCACCTTGTGATCGTCCACGCCGGTCATAGTCTCGGCGGCGACCAGGGCGTTGACAATGGCCTCCTCGGTAGCCTCAACTGTGGCTTCAAAAAGCGGTCCAATTTGATCGTTGGGCACCATCGTGAGTTCCCGCAGGCCGGCGGGCTTGCTGGCGCCGGGATTGGCCGTGGAGAACGCAATGAAAATGTCGCCCGAGCCGTTGCCGGAAACGCTTCCCGTCCGGGCCACGCCGAGCGCGGCGCGCCGCGCCAGCCGCTTCAACTGGTGCGGCAGGAGAGGAGCATCCGTGGCCACGACAATGATGATGGAGCCCGTGTCGGCATGCGCAGGTCCCAACGCGTTCGCCCAGACTTTATTCTCGGGGATTTCTTTTCCCACTGGCGCGCCGGCGATGGTCAGCAAATCCCGCGATCCGCAATTGCACTGCACCAGCACTCCAACCGTGTAGCCTCCGACCTTCATGTCCAGCTTCCTTGAAGCGGTGCCTATGCCGCCTTTGAATTCGTAACAAATCATTCCCGTGCCGCCGCCCACGTTACCTTCCGGCACGCGGCCGGGGGCAGCGCTTTCGAGCGCCTTAAATACGTCATCCTTTTTCACGTGGAATCCGTTGGTGTCGTTCAAGTAGCCGTCATAAGTCTCGGCAACCACAGGCAGCGACCACCAATACTCGGAATCGGCGGGCTGGCCGTGCTCCACTCGCCAGGCGATGACGCTGTCGCGCACCACGCCCACGCTGTGCGTGTTGGTGATCATCACCGGGCCTTCGAGGAAGCCGGACTCCTCCACCCAGGTTGTTCCCGTCATTTCACCGTTGCCGTTAAGAGTGAACCATCCGGCAAAAACCTGGTCGTCCGATCCCTTGCCGCGGGGAAGAATCGCGGTCACGCCGGTCCTCACCGGGCCTTGACCCACCACAAGTTTGCCGTTCCCTGAAATCAAGGTCGCGTGGCCCACTTCAACTCCCTTGACGTCCGTGATGGCGTCGAGCGGGCCGGGATTTCCTTCGAACGGAATGCCCAAGTCGCGGGCGCGCGGCTTGGTTTGCGCGAGGGCGATTGGTGAAATCATGAGGCTTGCGATCGCGAAAGAAACCTTAAGCCGGTTTACAATGCTTTTCATGTGTGATCCTTGGGTTGCGGTCAGCGTGACTCTTCCACTTGAAAGTGAAGGGAAGTGAGTCCGCCAGGGAAAGTGGTGGGAACACTGCTTCCGCCAATAAGTCTGGTACACAAATCTCCGCTCTGATTGACTTTGGGCCCAAGCCAAAGACAGACCCAATCTGCCGGAAAGACACTGTTCGGGGCATCCGTTACGCTATCGGGTCGGTTTCCCGATCGTTCGACGACGGCGGTTTGCTTGCGTGGGCTCCTTGTGAGGTCGGGCTTCCAATGGAACATTTTTCTTGGCGAGCTGCAAGAGCATTCGCAAGACCTGGTTCACTGACTCCGAGTTGGTGAATACCTTGGCCAAATCAGGGTCAAGGAGCACAACATTTGTGCTAGCGCGGTAAGCCTTGTAATGTTTCCCCCGAACGCCTTGGGAGAAGTCGTATTCGGGCAGCATGTCGTCGTTATCGTCCTGGGGAACCTGCTGATTCATATTGTCTCCGTTCTTTGGGCGACGCCTCGCGCGCGCTGATAATTCGGATTCGGCCTTCGCGTTCTGTGTACGCCACCACGAGTAGGCGGCCGTTGGCTGAGAGACCGACGCTTAGAAACCGGCATTCATCTTGCGAGTGGTGTAAATCCGCAATCGTGGTCTCGAGTGGGTCACCAAATACCGTCCTCGCCTCGACAAATGTCACACCGTGCTTTTCGTCGTTTGACTCCGCCTTGTTCTCGTCCCATTCAAATATATACCCCACTCGAACCCCTCGCAACAATTCAGCCAGATAGCGAAGACACCCAAATTCGGGTAAAACCGATTTGTCTGAATCTTCAAAATGGATCTTTTGCTACAGCGCGCCCGGCGAAACGAAATCGACGCCGCGATCATCGTTCATTTTCTTGGTGCTATCGAGATCGAGATCGGCGAGAGCGATTTTCTTTGTGGTTTGGCCGGCAAAGATCCAGAGGGTTTTGCCGAGGATGGCGTAATCCTGGACTTCAGACTGGTGTCCGTCACGGTATACCAACACGGTCTTCAGCGGTTTTTCGGCATCCGAATTTGAAGGTTCAGCTTCACGAGGAGGCAGGTCCCGGCGCGATGCTTCTTCTTCCCTCAGCGTTTCCACTTCGTCGGTAAGGGCCTGCACCTGGTTGGCGATCGAATTTTCTGCTTCGGTTGGTGCGGGAGGTGTTTCTTCCGTCTGCGAGTAATCCATGGGCGCAAGCCAGTAGATGGGGGCAATCGCCGTCGCGCCGAATCTTGGTCTCTGGCCATGCAGATACTGGCTGCAGAAAAATGATCCCGAATAAGACGAATTGGCAAGGCACGGCGTTCCGGCAAAATAACCGGGAGCGAGGCCGGGGTTGGGTCCCGTCACGAAATGAAGTCCGGCGATGGGCGCGCTACTTAACCTCGGCGACCCAGGTCTGAGAGGCCTGGAGGGCCCAGAGCGAAAAGTAGAACTTCCAGACCGCATTCTGACCGGGGTCAATTTGACCGGCGCCATTCCTGCCGGCCCTGGCGCAAATGATCGCGCGGCTTGCCGATATTGAGCGTGGAGGGACAGAGGCAAAATGAGAATTGCTAAGAGCACCGCGATGGCGAGCGGGCGCTTCATAAGAACAGTCTACCACCTTTACCCGGATTCAATATAAATTCGGGATAGCATTTCACTTTGCCTTTTATGCTAATGAAGGCGGTGAATGCTCGAATATGTGAGGTTAAACTCTTGTGGGAGGAAATGCCCCCTCATCCGTCCCGATTGGATCGGGGCACCTTCTCCCCTGGGGAGAAGGCTAGGGGCTATCCAAAATCCCAATCTCACCATCATGCCTTGATGCTAATGTCCCGCCGTGCGGGCGTACCGGCGAAAGAAACTTTCCTGCGCCCATTGCGGACGCTGGTCCTTGTTGGCCACCGCGGTCATCAGGCCACGAATCACGTCTTGATAACCGCCCGCTGGATTTACTTCCACGGCGGATTTTCCGGCAATAACTTTTCAAATTCCGCGATCAGCCCTGCTTCGTATTCCCCGGCGTAAGTGCGGTTGAAGAATTTCTCTAGAGCCTTACCATGCAGGCGTTCCCATGAGGCTTCCTCGTGGCCGGGGTTGACGGGGAAAAACAGAGCGTTGTTGGCGCGGGCGGCGGCGAGGTCGCCGGGGGCGTCGCCAATCATCAGAACGCAATCCTGAGCGTATTTGCCGCCGGCGGTGAGCCGCAAGTGTTCCTTCTTGCTGCCCATCTCCTGGCCGGCAATTACCGCGGCGTATTTCGCGATGTCGTGTTCCTCCCACTCGCGCTCCAGGGCTTCGCCGGGCGTGGCGGAAACGCAAACAATATCTGCCTGGGGGCCGATTTGTTCCGCGCACTCACGGAAGAAAGGAAAGGGCGGAACGCCCGCGACTGTTTCAGCGATGCAGCGGTTTACGGCCTTGCTCCACTCCAAAGTTTGCTTAAGAACTGGATCACCATTCTTCGCCACCTCGGCTTCAAGCGAAGGATTGCCAAGCGTCTGGCCGGAATTGATCCAGGCTTCGAGGGTGGGAACGTGGGGGATTTTCGCGCCGCGCCGCAATGGCTCCGGCCAATCGCGGAGCAAGCCCAATGTTTTGGTGAGGGCAGGGAAGCGATTTACGCCCCGCCATTTCGAATAGAGATTCACGAACTCCCAGGCGGAGCGCGCATATTTTGAAATTGATTGGAGCTTCCAATGGAAAATAAAGTTTGGGACAAAGCATTCCTTGTGCTTGATCTCCATGGAATCAAAAACGCAGCCGTCCGAATCAATGCCCACAAAGAATTTGTGCTGGGGCTTGAAAGCGAGCAGTTTTTGCTGGGCCGATGAATCCGTCAAGAATTATTCCTCCGCGGCGGTCCGGCTTCGGTCAGATGAGGGACCGCGTGGACCGCCTATGATTTTGCGCCCACATCTTAACGTAATACAAGCAGGGGAAAGAAGCTCACATCCCATTCCTTAATCTCAGCATCATTTAAGCTTCCATCGGCTGGGGCCAACTTAGACAGCGTTGTCTTTTGAAAATATCCGCCGGAACTGGTCCAGGGCAAGCGGCGCCACTTGAGCCGTTCCCAGATTTTCATCCACGTGTTTGGTTTGGCTCATGCCCACCAGCGCTGAGGTAATTCCCGGCGCAGAGCGCACAAACTGGATGGCCCGTTGCGCGTCCGAGCTGAGGCCCGGAAGAAAGTTTTGAATTTCCGCCGGGATGCCACTCGAAAGCTGGCTTTGCAGAAGGCTCGCACTGGCAAAGACGGCCAGCCCCCGGGTGCGCGCCACTTGGAGCGCCGGAACTTGATCGCCCTCCGATTGCTGCGTGCGCGCTACCAGCGCCTCCGGCATGGCCAGGTTGAAGGGGAGTTGGATGGCGCGAAAGTGATGATGCTTTCCGCCCGCCCTTTCCGCCACCCGCATTACTTCCTGAAGGGACATCGCCTCACGCGATTCGCGGCCGGCGCGATAACCGTTCCAAGTGGCCGTCCCGTAGGCTCGGATCTTTCCATGCCCAGCCGCTTTCTCAAGCGCAACGAATGATGCTTCCAGACGGCGATAAAACTCGTCGGGCGAGACCACGCTCAACTGGGTTTCGGGATTGTGAACGTAATAAAGATCTATGGTCTCGATACCCAGATTCCGGCAACTGGAATCAATTTGATTCTCCAGATATTTCGGCGACATCACGTGGCACCCGGCGGCCACTTCTTCCGGCCGGATCAGTCCGGTTCGAATCAGGTTTTCCTGGAAGAAAGCGGCTGGGTCGGCGGGCTCATCGGCGTCGAAGGTAAGGAAGCCGCCTTTGGTAGCAATAAAAATTTCATCGCGCTTCAACCTGCCATCGCCGATCATGCCCGCCAGCGCCTGTCCAATGGCGCGCTCGCTGCGCTGGTGCCGGTAATTGATGGCCGAGTCGATGACGTTGACGCCCAGTTCAACTGCGCGCTCCATGGCATGGCGGTAGAGCGCGTCGTAGGCGGCAGTAGGCTCGCCAAGATATGTGCCGAGGCCGATGGAGGAAAGGCGGAGACCAATGGCAGGTCGAAAATGTCCGGGCAGCTTCGTCGCAAAACGACCTTCGAATCGTGCCGTCCCTTCCGCAGTGGCGCAACCTGATATCAACATGAAGTGAATCCTTTGCGCGCTTTTGCGGCTTTGCGCCTTTGCGCGAGAGCATTTTTTTCGCAGCTCATCTTCTTGGCACCTCAACGAGGATGGTTTCTCTCTTACTTCGCTCTAAGCAGGAGCACCGGCACTTTGACCTTGTGCTGGACGTTGGGCGCGGTGGTCCCCAGCAACAGGTCGCCCAGAAATCGGTGTCCGTGAGTGCTCATCGCTACCAGGTCGCAACCCTTCTCCTGAATCCATTTGACGATTTCGTCGGTCGGTTCGCCGAATGCCAACTCGGCTTGAGCAGGAATTCCTTCTGCTTGAAACTCGGCCCGAAGCTTTTCCAGGTACGCTTTGTCCTGAGTCACTTCGGGACTGACGGCGTCGGCGCCGTACATGCGCGCCGCCCAGCCGTCTGCAACGTGCAAGAGCACAATGGTGCTGTGCATGATTTTGGCCAGCGCCTTGATGTGCTCCACGATCGCCCGGTCGGTGGGCGTCGCGTCGAGGGTCACCAGAATCTTGTTGTACATAGCGTGGTCTCCAGGAATTTTCGCCACCGGCCGCCGTTCAGCGGCCAACGATGACCACCCAAGCCTGCTTGAGCGCATCAGGTAAGCTGTAAATGTCCATGACTGTGATCAGCACAGCGCTGCCCCAGCCGGTTGTCATCAGGAACCAGCCGTTTCGCCACTTGCCCATTCGCTGGCGGGAACTTGTAAAATGGAGCAATGGAAACATGGCGAAGGGCAGTTGCAGCGCCAAAACCACCTGACTGAGAACCAGTAAGTCCGTCACGCTGCTGTTGCCGCGAATCCCGATGACCACGACCGCCGGAATAATCGCCAGCGTGCGGGTGATGAGCCGCCGCAGCCAGGGGCGGATTCGCCAATGCATAAACCCTTCCATCACCACTTGTCCTGCCAATGTTCCGGTGATGGTGCTGCTTTGTCCGCTGGCCAGGAGGGCGATGGCGAACAATGTGCCGGCGAGAGAGGTTCCCAGCAACGGAGCCAGGGTCAGGAAGGCGACGCGGATCCAATCGCTTTCGGGGCTGAACGTCACCACTTGCCCGCCGGGCACGGTCACACTTGCCTTTCCGTAAAACACCAGCGCGGCGAGCACCAGAATGGCGGCGTTCACAAAGAAAGCGATGGTCAGGGCCGCGGTCGCGTCAATGGTGTTAAATAAAATCCCGTTTCGGACCGAAGGTTCATCTTTCTGCATGATGCGGCTCTGCACCAGCGCCGAATGAAGGTAAAGGTTATGGGGCATGACGGTTGCGCCGATAATTCCGATGGCCAAAAACATCATGCCGTTCTGAGCGAATCCGGGATGGACGAGCGCGGCGGCCATTTCCGCGAAACTTGGGCGCGTCTGCGGAAGGATAAAAATTTCAATGAAGTAACACACGCCGATGGTGATCACCAGGAGCAGGACCACTGCTTCAATGGTCCGCACCCCGAACCGTTGCAAGCCGAGAAGCAGCAGCACGTCCAGTCCGGTGATGATGACCGCCCAAAGCAGCGGAATACCAAACAGAAGATTGAGAGCCACAGCGCTCCCCAATACTTCCGCCAGGTCGCAGGCGCCAATGGCGAGTTCGCAGAACAACCAGTTCGGCTTGCGAGTCCAGGCGGGATACCAATCGCGGCAACATTGCGCAAGGTCCTTGCCGGTGACCACTCCCAGGCGGGCGGCGATGACCTGCATGAAAATGGCCATCAAGCTGGCGAGCGCCACCACCCAAAGCAGCATGTACTTAAATTGGGCTCCGGCGGCGAGGTCTGTGCCCCAGTTGCCCGGATCCATGTAGCCCACACTGACGAGGATGGCGGGCCCTACAAATGCCCTCCATTGTTGCCAAAAACCTGCCTGATGGTGCGGCACCGCCACAGTGCCATGCATGCCTTCGAGCGAAAGCCCGGCTCGCGGGGATTCAGCGACAACTTCTGTTGCCGTCGCTGTGGCCAATTCGGCAGATTGGTCGCTAGTCGGATTCTGGCTTGATTTACTCACACTCATGATTTTGCTGAAACGCCGGTTGTCCGCGCCTTCTCTGTGTGCACCGTAGGGGCGGGGCTTGCCTTTTCCTTCTCGCAGGCCGCCATGAAGAGGGCTGCCACAAATAGTGCCCCTACGCTCGCCGTATCACCACGTTTCCATCACGGAAAACTATCAAGGTTCAGAGTACGGTATCGAACCTTTCATGGTCAAGGCGGGTTGCAACCAAGAAGTGGGTTAGCTTCGTTTATGCCGACTAACCGCCAAATCTGCGGAGAGATCATTTCGCGAATCGAGCTCGTCAAATCAGAAGGAGCGGCAAATCACTACCTTTGTTCGAGCTCTTTCAGTTTGTCCACCGCGTTCTGATTCTTGGGATCGAGTTCGAGGGATTTGCGATAGTTGGTGATGGCCAGTTGTTTTTGACCATCCCTGGCATATGCTTCGGCCACGCTGTCATAGACATTGCCTGACTTGGGATATTCCTCGACATTGAGTTTGAAGATGGCGATAGCGTCGGCATTCCGGCCCTTTTGCAGGAGGCCGTACCCGAGCTCATTGAGTGCCCGTTCGTCGAAATTGTAACCCTGGGGATTGGTGCGCTTAAGTTCGCGGTATTGAGCGACTGCAGCATCCGCGCCACGGTTCACCAAAGTTCCGCCGAGGTCATGCACCAGTGAGCGTTTGGGCGCGGCCGGCTCCTGGCCATAGAGGATGGCGCGAATGCCCTTGGCCATTTCGCCTAGATTCGCTCCAGGCGTGTTGTTGAAGATGACGATGAGATCGTGATCGCCGACAAGGCGCTGTTCGAGCGTGTTAAAACCGTTGATGCCGCCCTCGTGGGAGATCATCGCTTGTCCGGCGCCCGGCTCACTCGCGGGAATGGTGCGAATGTCCCAGCCGTATCCGTAGTTTTCCAGATTGGGAGTAAACAGTTTTTGCTTGAGATCGTTGGGGACAAGTTTGTCCGTGTAGAGAGCCTGGTCCCACTTATAGAGATCTTCGACGGTGGAGTACAGAGAACCGGCGGCATAAGGCAGCGCCATGTCGAGATACGGGGCGTTCTCTACACCGGCCAACTCCTGTTGGTAGCCCGAGGCCCGCATGGGAAGGATATCGCCAAAGTGGTCGTAGCCGGTGTCCTTCATTCCGAGCGGGACGAGAATGTATTCCTTTAAGAGCGCTTCGTAAGTTTTTCCCGTGACATGTTCGAGAATCGCGCCGAGAAGGAAGAATCCGGAGTTGTCATAGTGGAACTTCGTGCCGGGCGCGAACTGCAAATCGCCACTACAGAATTTTTTCACGAAATCGTCAACGGTGTAGTAGTTGCGTGAAACGTCGGGAAAGAATTTGGGATCGTCGGTATAACTGGGAATCCCGGAAGTGTGGCTGAGCAATTGGCTGATGGTGACTTTTGAACCGGTGTCCTGGCGGTAGTAGGGGAGATAGTCGGAGAGGTGGCCGTCGAGCTTAATGGAGCCCTTGGCCACTTGCTGCATGATCAGCATGGAAGTGAATTGCTTGGTGATGGAGCCGAGGCGAAACTTCACTTCCGGCGTGTTGGGGATGTTCCACTCACGATTGGCCAGTCCATAACCCTTTTTGAAAATGACCTTGTCGTGATCCGATACCAAGACCGTGCCGGTAAATGAGCAGCAGTCGGCATACTGCGCCATGAGCTTATCGATTTTGGCCGCGTTGTCGGAGATGCCCGCGGCCGAAGCGGACAAAATTTGCCAGGGGAGAGTTAATAGAAGGACGAGCAGGATCAATTTCTTCAAGGTAGTCCTCACATTTGAAAGTGGTCTTGATTGTCGGGCCAGGAGGGATTGTACACCCGGGGCGGCGACACTGCATCGAGCAATCGGTCTGATGAGCCCGCGACCGCCAAAATAGTTCGTGCGAAGCAATGCGAAGCGCTAGCCTCGGTTGGCGCCCTTCCAACCGCGGGCTTTTTCGAGGCAACGGCCCACGGTCACAAAGAACCGTGACCGTGGCTACCAAACAAGGCGCAATCGGGGACTACCTACTCCGAAATCATCCCGAGCGATTCCAGCCAGGTCTCCACCAACTGAGGCCATCGCGTCACGGGCAGCTTGGTGCGCCGCAGTCCAAACGCATGCCCGCCCTGCGCATACAAATGCATCTCCACGGGAACCCCGGCCTTCTTCAGCCCAATGTAGTAAGACAACGAGTCGTCCACGCTGTCCACGTGGTCATCCTCATTCTGTAGCAAAAACGTAGGCGGCGTCTGACGAGTGACGGGAACATTCGGATTCAATTTGTCACCTTCATCGCCAACCTGCAGATGCCCCGGATATACGGCCACTGCGAAATCCGGACGGCAGCTTTCCTTGTCAGCCGCATCGACTGGCGCGTACAAACGGCGATGGAAGTCGGTGCTAAGCTCCGCCACCAAATAGCCGCCCGCCGAAAACCCGAGCACTCCAACCTTGTGGGGATCAATGTGCCACTCCGCGGCGTGTAAGCGCACCAGCCCCATCGTCCGCTGCGCATCTTCCAGCGCCAGGGACGATTTCACCAAACCGTCGGGCCGGCACTTGCAGTGCCAGTCATAAGGCAGGCTCGGCACGCGATATTTCAGCAGAACGCAGGTGATTCCCTTGGACGTCAGCCAATCGCAAACCTCCGTGCCTTCCAGATCGATGGCCAAAATTTCAAAGCCCCCGCCGGGAAACACCACAACCGCAGCGCCCGTATTTTTTCCGGTTGGCGAATAAACTGTCATTGTCGGCCGCGATACGTTGTACACACTCACAACCGGGCTCCCGCCAATCAGCTCCTTCGACGTCTCTACATACTCCGGCCCCGGAACAGTCTGCGCGTCAGGGAACACCCCCGGCCATATCGGCACCTGAGTATGTCCCGGCGACGGTTGCCATGTAGCCTGCTGCGCGCTCAGGCCGCCACACGCAAACACAACAAGAAGAGCATAGAGCAATGGTTTCATCATAATCCTCACAGTCTAAATAAAAGCTGAGGCAAGTGTCGGGCTATCAAAGATCAAGTAGCGCGGACCACCGCTATTCTGGTCCGCGTTACTTCATTGAACCGGCGATGTATCGCGCGGTGATATTTCGCCGTTTAGGACTGCGCTCATCGGAAAAGCTCTCGTACTGATTCCGCTCGCAATACGCCCTCCTAACTGGAGACGGTCCCTGTTGCGTGACTTCCAATTAGTCGTTAGATGAACAAAGAAGCGTTGCCCTGCGCATCGAGATACATCGAAGGTAGCGCGAAAACGACTAACGTCACAAGCCACCAAGGAACTATACAGGCTAACGAAAGTCGGGCCCCGCCACGCCAGCCAATAAACAGGGCTGCAATCCAACAAACCGACAGACAAGTGAACCCCACCCAGAATGGGCAGGTAAGGCTCCAGAACTGAGCCTTTGCGCCTTCAGGCTTGAGAAAAAATCCGTACGCTAGACCCGAACGTGGAACAAGCGAAATAATCGCCAGTTTCTGCCACACCCATATCGTGAGCGTGGCGACGATGGCGGCCCTGAAAGGAAGAATTGTTTTTGCGCCCACGAACAAGACCTGATTGAGCCAAGAAGCGGACGCTAACAATACAGCGCAACATCCCACCAAAACGAATAGCGCCATGTTCACACCAAAAATTCCACCTACAACCATTGTTGCCCGCATGGCGAAGAACCCTATAATTACGGGGAAAAAGGTCGCAAGCGCGACCTGCAACGGTGATGAATCCTTAGGAGCAGTTTTCATGTGTGGAACGGTGTGTTCTCGGACGACCGCCAATTAAGAGCGCTAGATTAACACCACTAATCAGTTTCATTAACCGCCAGGCTGATATGACTCACTCTCCTTAGCCCCAAACGCTACCGCTCCGGAGAGAGGGTTTGAATTTTGGCTTCTATTTGTTTGACCCAAACTGAATCCTTGATGGATGGCAAGTTGGCGCGAACATTGGCGAGCGCGCCATGGAGCGCCGAATGGGCCAGTTCATTGGCAACAGTCAAATCCGACGCCGCCTGTGGGGCGCTGATTGGGCGCAGGGAATCGGCGAGCCGCGAAACCTCGGCGGATAGTTGCGCAGTTTCAAGCGGAACCTCCGCTGCATTCTTGCTTGCTAATTCGATGGCATCGGCACGGGCGGTTTGTTCTGCTTCCGTCGATTTGGGAAGCTTGAATGCCGCGAGCACAGCTTCGTAGCTGGCCGCATCGCGGTCTACTGCTTCCATCAGTCGCGCGCGCAGTTCCACCAGGCGATCGCGCGTTTCATGGACGGTGCCGTGATGAGCGGCCAGGTTTTTTTTCTTGAGAGTGATTCCACAAACCATTTCACCAAGCGCGGCCGCCATCGCGCCGGCGAGGGCTGAGGCGCTCCCGCCTCCCGGCGTGGGCGTGTCCGCCGCCAGGGCATCTACGAACGTCTCCGCGAGTAAACGTAGAGGCGGCTTTACGCCGCCAGTATTTCCCTGGGGGGATAAACCCGCCGCTACTTCCAGGACTCGCGCCAGACGGTTTTCAACGATCAAGTCGGAACGATAGTTTTCCACCTTCAAGTAATGAACCGCCGCGTCCTCGATCGCCTGGCGCGGGATCAACCCAACGATCTCACTGCCTATCACGGCAACCCCTTGCGTCGCGGCTTCACGCGTGACCGCGTCAAACACCGTGCCTACGGAAGTTGTCTCAAAGTCGGTGAGGTTCATGGAGACCTGGACCAGGTTGCGCGCTTTCAAATCCACGCCCATGGCCTTCACGCAAGGGAAGCCGCCGCTCGAGGCGCGAATCTTTTTCGCGATCGCCTTGGCCACGGCAACATCAGGGGTATTCAGGTTAATGTTGTAAGCAATCAGAAATTTCCGCGCGCCCACCACGGTAGCGCCGGCGGTAGGATGAAGGCGGGCTTCCGCGAAGGGCAGACCGAAATCGGGCAGACGTTCCGGGTTGGTCTTTACTTCTTCGCGCACTCCTTCAAATTGCCCACGGCGGATGTTTTCAAGATTTTTCCGCTCCGGCTTGCGCGCAGCCTCTTCATAGAGGTAAGTGGGAATTTGGAAGCGCCGCCACGTTTCTTCCGCCACGAATTCTGCAATGCGCACGCAGTCCTGGAGCGTCACGCCGCTGATGGGGATGAATGGCGCCACGTCCGTCGCGCCCAGGCGTGGGTGCGCGCCTTGATGATGGTTCAGGTCAATCAACTCCAGCGCCTTTCCGATGCCGCGCAAGGCCGCCAGGCCGATCTGCTCCCGCGAGCCGACGAGTGTAATCACACAGCGGTTATGGTCAGCGTCCATCTCCCGGTCGAGAAGGAAGACTTCGGGACCGGCGAGCAGCGCCGCGACGATGGCATCAACTTTGGCGGCATCGCGGCCTTCGCTGAAGTTGGGGACACACTCGACAAGAGTTTGCATCGGAAAAAGGGTAATTGAAAAAGGGTAAAGGTTAAAGGGTAAAGGTTAAAATACAAAAAAGCGTGCGATTATCTGGCAGACGCGGCACTGCAAACGATCCGCCCGTTCTTCACCGTCATCACGCAGTGGTTCCAACCGAAATAGTAGGGAATCATGCGATAGTCTTCCACATCCATCACGGCGAGGTCAGCTTGTTTGCCGGGCTCGAGCGAGCCGATGCGATCAGCCCGGCGCAGCGAATAGGCAGCGTTGATGGTGGCAGCGGAGATGGCCTCGGCGGGCATCATCCGCATTAGAGAGCATCCCAGTGAGAGGATGAACTGCATGTTGAGAGTTGGGCTGGTGCCGGGATTGAAGTCGGTGGCCAGCGCGACCGCCGCTCCTTTCTCGATCAGCCGGCGGGCGGGCGCCATGCTCCGCGTGGCTAGGTGAAAATTCGCGCCCGGCAGCAGCACCGCCACGACTTTCGATCGCGCCAAGTCGGCAATTTCCGGCGCCGTGATATTGTCCAGATGATCGGCGGAAGCCGCCTCCAGAGCAGTGGCCAGCCGCGTGGAGCCGGTATGGGCAATTTGTTCGGCGTGAATCCTAGGGATCAGACCGCGCTTGGCCCCGGCGCGAAGCAAGGTGGAACATTCCTCAGGTGTAAATGCACCGCGATCACAGAAACAATCCACAAATTCCGCCAACTTCTTGCGCGCCACGAGCGGAATCAACCTGCGCTCCATCATCTTCACGTAGGCCGCACGCTTATTTGTGAACTTTGGTGGAATCGCGTGACCGGCCATGAGCGTGGGCACCAGCTCCAGGGGCGATACCTTTTGAAGTTTGCGCACCGCCTCGAGAATTTTTATTTCGTTCGCCACATCCAGGCCATAACCAGACTTCACTTCGATGGTGGTAGTTCCATAGGCCGCGAATTGGTGAAGAAAAGTCTGCGCCTGCGCAACCAACGCTCGCTCCGTAGCTACGGCCACCTGGCGTGCGGAGAATTGAATTCCCCCACCCCGGCGCACAATTTCCGCGCCCGTTACGCCTCGCAGGCGCAATTCGTAGTCTTCCAATCGATGCCCGGCGAAGACGAGGTGGGTGTGGCAATCCACGAAACCCGGCATCACCACCCGGCCCCGGCAATCAATGACCTTCGCATTCAAGCTGCGAGCCTCCGCCACCAGGTCGCGGGTGCGCCCCACGCAGTGGATGGTGGCGCCTTTGGTCAACACGGCACCGTCCTCAATAATCCCCAGCTCGCCCAGATCGCGCCCGCGGCGCGGCGCGGGTGGGCCGGCGAGAGTGAGCAATTGCCGCGCGTTGCGGAAAAACAAACTGGAATGGCCGTGTGAATTGTCGAGGGGCCTCGCCACTTGATTAGCCTTTTCCATTTGTTAAAATTATTGAATCGACATTTGGAGGTGACTGGCCATGCCTACCTATGAATTTGTATGTACGGAGTGCAATAAAACTTTTACCAGCTTAATGTCAGTGGCCGAAATGGAAAAAGGGAATGCCGTCTGCCCTCATTGCAGTAGCAAGAAAACCGAACAGAAGCCTGCCGCGTTCTTCGCCATGACGGCCAAGAAGAGTTAGCGCGGCTCCCGCGGCATGGGGATTTTAATTCCGGCTCCGCGGGCAAATTCCTGCGCTCTCTCATATCCGGCGTCGGCATGGCGCGCCACGCCGATGCCCGGATCGTTGGTGAGCACGCGATTAATGCGGAGGGCCATTTCCGGAGTCCCATCCGCCACCGTTACTTGTCCGGCGTGCAGCGAATACCCAATGCCGACGCCGCCGCCGTTATGAAATGAAACCCAGTTCGCGCCCGATGCCGTGTTCAGCAGGGCATTCAGCACCGGCCAATCCGCGATGGCGTCGCTGCCGTCCTTCATGGCTTCGGTCTCGCGGAAAGGCGAGGCCACTGAACCGCAATCCAGGTGATCGCGTCCCATAACGATGGGCGCCTGGATTTCGCCTTTGGCCACCAGATCGTTCAAGCGCTCGCCGAAGAGGGCGCGCTCGCCGTAACCGAGCCAGCAAATGCGCGCCGGCAGCCCCTGAAACTTCACATGCTTCCGCGCCAGGTGAATCCAGCGGCTTAGAATTTCGTCCTCGGGAAAGAGCGAGAGCACCAGATCGTCGGTGCGATAAATATCCGATGCTTCGCCGGAAAGCGCTGCCCAGCGAAACGGCCCGCGGCCTTCGCAGAAGAGCGGGCGGATATACGCCGGCACGAAGCCGGGAAAATTATACGCATCCTTCACCCCGCCGTGCTCGTAAGCCATGGTACGGATGTTGTTTCCGTAATCGAAAGTGGCCGAGCCCAGTTTTTGCAGGTCAAGCATGCCGTTCACGTGCCGCGCCATGGATTCGTACGACCGGCGCAAGTAATCCTCGGGATCACGACGGCGCAAATCCGACGCAGCGTCCAGGGTCATGCCGCGTGGGACGTAGCCGTTCAGTGGGTCGTGGGCACTGGTCTGGTCGGTGAGCAGGTCAGGGACCACCCCGCGCCGAGCGAGTTCCGGAATGACATCGGCGCAGTTGCCCACCAGTCCGACGGAGAGCGGCTGCTTTTGCCGAATCGCATTCTTGATGATGCGCAACGCCTCGTCCAAATCGTTTACGCAAACATCGCAATAGCCGCTGCGAATGCGTTTCTTGATGCGCTCTGCGTCCACCTCAATGCCCAGGAAGGCACCGCCATTCAAGGTGGCGGCCAGCGGTTGGGCGCCGCCCATCCCGCCCAGGCCGCCTGAGACTACCAACTTGCCCGAGAGGTCGGCGCCAAAATGCTTGCGCGCGGCGGCGGCGAAAGTTTCAAACGTGCCTTGCAAGATGCCCTGCGAGCCGATGTAAATCCAGCTTCCGGCGGTCATCTGGCCATACATGGTCAGGCCCATCCGATCCAGCTCGCGAAATTTTTCCCAATTGGACCAGTGTCCCACCAGGTTGGCGTTAGCAATCAGGACGCGAGGGGAGTTTTCATGGGTGCGGAAAACCCCCACCGGTTTGCCGGACTGCACCAGCAGCGTCTCATCATTTTCAAGCTGCTTCAGCGCCTGGACGATGGCGGCGTAGCAATCCCAATTTCGCGCGGCGCGCCCTGTGCCGCCATAGACAATCAATTCCTCGGGTCGTTCCGCCACCTCTTCGTCAAGATTATTCATCAGCATGCGCAGCGCTGCTTCCTGGTGCCAACCTTTGCAGCTGAGCGTTGTGCCTCGGGGAGCGCGAATGGGCCGGTATTGGTGCGGAACGCGAATTCCATTTTCGCGCGTGGTGGTCTCGATGGATGACATGGCCGGTTCCTCAATGGAATTTTAGCCTACTAGGTCCGAAATCGAAAGCGGTTCCCTGGGAGCGCCGGCGTCTCGCCCGCAGATCAGGAAAGAGTGGGCGAGCCCCAGTGCACAACGGGGGACCCCGGCCCACGCTCCCGGCCATGCCACCCAGACACTTCCCACTGATTGCTTTTGTTGACTGAATCGTGAGCGAATGATAATTTAGCCACGCGCGTCTGAAATTAAAATTAGTCTTCCATTTTGATAACCTGAGCCGCGGGACGTCACATCGATGCGTTGGCGAATACTGCCGCAAGCTCCACAGGCCGCTTTTCAATCGCTGCGAGGCCAGCGACTCCGGCTCGGCCTGGGCCTGGTCGTGTGCCTTGCCGGGAGCAGCGTAGCGGCGCGTCCTCTTCCTCTTTCTGAACGCGTGGCCGCCGCCGACGATTATTACCTGGGCAGAGAGAAACCTGAAAATGTAGCCAAAGGCCTTGAACTGCTTCGCGCCGATGTAGCCGAGAACCTTGCGGATTATGAAGCTTGGTGGAGGATTTCCAAATTCCTTTACTATCAGGCCGGCCGTGCCAGCGAGCCTGACAAGATAAAGCTCCTGGAGGGGGGCATTGATGCGGCTAAGAGAGCGATCGCCTTGGATCCCAACCGAGCCGAAGGACATTACTGGCTGGGGGCCAATTACGATCTGATGTCCGAAGCGCGCGGCTATTGGAGAGGATTGTTATTCTTGGACGACATCCGCGAACAAATGGAAACTGCCAACGGGTTCAATCCGGATTATGAACAAGACGGCGCCATGGTGACCATAGCCCGGCTCGATTTCCGGGCTCCATTTTTCAAAGGAGGCGACAAACGCCTCTCCATTCAGTTGCTGAAAGAGTGTCTGCAACATTTTCCTGAGAATTCAAGGGCCATGCTTTATCTCTCGGACAGTTATCTGGCCATGGGCCTTCGCAAAGAGGCGCACGAAGAACTCGATTCGATTTTGAATCTTTGTCCGGACCCGCAGGTCGCTCCGGAGCTCGCAGAGAATCAGGAGGAAGCGCGGGCTCGACTGGCCAAGTATTTCAGCGCCAAGCCGTAAGTGAGCGGGGGCTTGGGTTCGTAAAATGCTTGTCGCCGGCGTCACTTGGAATCCGATTCACCACCGGACATCGGTCATTCCCGCGCAGGCGGGAATCCAGTGTTGCCACGGCGCTCGCATCCCCAACGATTTAACAAAATGGATTCGCGCCTTCGCGGGGATGACAGTTGTTACCTGCGCCCCGGAGTCCTCCAAACCCGGCGCGCAAATATGCTAATATCATCGGTGGCAGGTCGGAATTCCCCGGCGCGTTTTATTTCCACTTCATGGCCAATCAAGAATTTCGCACGCTTAACGAACTCTTCCTGAAAGCGAATGCAAACTATTCCAAGCCCGATGCATTCCTGTTCAAAGAGGCGGGTAAATATCGCGGCCTCTCATCTCGCAAAACCCTTGAGAACGTAGCCAGTCTTGCCCTGGCCCTTGATCGCCGTGGCATTGCTCCCGGCAACCGCGTGGCGTTGCTTTCCGAGAATCGCTACGAATGGGCGTTAACGGACTACGCCGTTCTGGGACTGGGCGCGGCGCTGGTCCCCATTTATCCCACGCTGCTTGAAAACGACATTGAACACATCCTGCGCGACTCGGAATCACTGAGTGTGATCTGTTCGGATAACGCCCAACTCAAGAAAATCCTGAACATACGCCAACGTCTTCCCGGGCTTCGCTTTATTTTTGTGATGAACACCCCGACAGGCCCCCAGGAAGGCGTCGAAGTCTGGCAGCAGGTGATTGACTCGTGCGCGGATTCCGGTTCAATTGATTTTTTTCGCGCCCACGCGGCCGAAGTCCAACCCGAAACCATAGCAAGTATATTGTACACTTCCGGAACCATGGGCCAGGCCAAGGGCGTGATTCTGACCCACGCCAATCTGGTCTCAAACATCCTGGCATCGCTTGGTCTTTTTCCTTTTGAACCGGACGAAGTAGCCATGTCCTTCTTGCCCCTCTCCCACATTTTTGAACGAATGCTCGACTACCATTATTACTGGGCGGGCGTTTCCATCGCCTACCCGGAAAACATGGAGGCTTTGCCGAAGAATTTGCTCGAAGTCCGTCCCACGGTAATGGCTGTGGTGCCGCGAGTGCTCGAGAAAGTTCACGCTCGGGTGATCGAGGTTGTCCGTCAGTCCTCACCGGCGCGGCAAAAGCTTTTCCATTGGGCGCTCGAAGTGGGGAAAGAGTATTTTCCCTGTATCCTCGAACACCGCACGCCCTCTGCACTATTACGCGGGCAGCACGCTCTGGCTGATTTCCTGGTGGGCTCCAAAGTTCGCGCCCAGATGGGCGGGCGGATTAAAGAATTGATCTCAGGCGCTGCCCCTCTTTCCCGCGATCTGGCGGAATTCTTTTTTGCCGTGGGCTTGCCGGTTTATGAGGGTTACGGCTTGACGGAAACCTCTCCGGTGATTTCGGTGAATTGCCCCGACAGCGTAAGGCTCGGCACGGTAGGGCGTGTGATTCCGGGCGTAGAAGTGAAACTGGATTCGGGCGCGGCCGAAATGGACGGGACCGGCGGCGGAGAAATTCTGGTGCGCGGTCCGAACGTCACGCCCGGCTACTACCATCTGGAAGAAGAAAACCGCCAGGCATTCCAGGACGGATGGTTCCGGACCGGGGACCTGGGAAGGCTGGATGCGGATGGCTTTCTCGCCATCACGGGGCGAAAGAAAAACCTTTTCAAGACTTCGGGAGGTAAATACGTTTCGCCGGAAAAGCTGGAGAACCTGTTCCAGGGCCACCCCTATGTTGCGCAGGTTTTGATTTTGGGTGATGGCCGGCGTTTCGTCAGCGCGCTGATTGCGCCCAATTTTGTCCGGCTTGAAATCCTGGCTCGCAGCAGGAACGTCGCCTTCAAGGACCGAACCGATCTGGTCCAAAACCTCGAAATCCTCGCCTTTATGCAGGAACAGGTGGACCAACTGACGGCGGTTCTTCCACCGCACGAGAAGATCCGCCAGATCGCCCTGCTCCCGCGCGAATTCAGCGTGGAGGAAGGCGAGCTTTCAGCCACGCAAAAAATCAAACGTCGCGTTGCTGAGGAACACTTCCAAGCCTTAATCGAAGAAATCTATCTTCGGCAGGCTCCTCAAGCCCAAACCGCTTAGTTCCTCATTTTTGAATCGCGATGAATTAAATGTCATGCATCACTCTCCCCCTTACCCCCGGCCCCTCTCCCCCAAGGGGGCGAGGGGAGAGGGTGTACCGTGGAGGCGGGACAGGCGAGGGGGTTCCGCAAAACGGGACCGCGTTCCTGCAACGTACTATTTAGCCTGCGGCCTGGAATACATTTCATCTCTCATCCTAAAAACTTTGTAAAATAACTCCGACCATGCAAATCGCGCCGCTCGCCTTGCTGCGCCGATGCTTTGGCCCGGGCTCGCGCTCGGGTGATGGCTATTTGTGGCCGCGCTGGCTATTCATGCGCGCGCTCGGTCTGATATTTTTTTCCGCGTTTTACTCTTTCATCTTTCAAATTCGCGGGCTCATCGGGCCCGACGGAATCCTTCCCGCCGGCGCCTATCTCGACTCCGTATGGCAATACATGGGCGTGAAGGGTTACTGGTACGCGCCCACGGTTCTGTGGCTGGGCAGCGGCTCGCGCGCTCTCATGCTGCTGAGTTGGCTTGGCCTCGGGGCGTCCATTCTGCTGGTGCTCAATCTTTGGCCGCGCGGCATGACGGCCGTTTGCATGGCTTGCTATCTTTCCTTCATCGCCGCCGCCCAGGATTTTTCCAGCTACCAATCGGACGGCATGTTGCTGGCGGCCGCGTTTGTCTGTCTTTTTTTCGCGCCCCCCGGGTTGCGGCCCCGCCTGGGTGGCGATCATCCGCCCTCCTGGGCCAGTCATTTCCTGCTGCAATGGCTCTGGTTCCAGATTTATTTTGAATCGGGATTCGTGAAGATGGCCAGCCACGACAAGGACTGGCACAACCTGACCGCCCTCGATCACTACTATGAAAACGGGCCGCTGCCCAACTGGATCGGCTGGTATGTTCAGCAATTGCCGCACTGGTTTCACGCCGGCGCGGCGCTCTACACCCTGGTGACGGAACTCGGATTGGTATGGATGCTCTTCCTGCCCCGCCGTTACCGAATCATCTGCTTCTTCATTGTCGCGCCTTTTCAAATCAGCATAATTCTTACCGCCAATCTGGCATTTCTGAATTATCTGGTTTTGTGTCTCGGAATTTTTCTCCTGGACGATCGCTTCTTGCTTGCCCTTTACCATCGCGCGTGCACGCTTTTGCCCTCCCGTAAAATTCAGCCGAAGGTTGATGCATCGATGCCCGTGGCAAACGCCGCCTCCTTAATGGAAAAGCCGTCAGCCCCGGTTGGCATTGCCACTGAAGTTGCGGCGCGCCGGGGAAATGCTTCGCATTTAATTTCAGGGGTGAAAAAGTTTCTCCAATGGGCGTCCTTGTTATGCTCGTGCGTCATGCTGCCCTGGACGTTCTATGCGACCGCCGCGCTTCTCCTCCTGATGCTTTTTCCGAATTTGCCCCTCCCGCGAAGCCCCATCGCGGCCCTCGAGCCCTTTCGTATTGCCAATTCCTACGGACTCTTTGCCGTGATGACTCCGGCGCGCTTCGAAATCGAATTCCAGGGCACCCGGGATGGCACGACCTGGACTCCTTATCCCTTCCGTTACAAGCCCCAGGACCCTTCCCAGCCACCGAAGATCCACGCGCCTTACCAGCCGCGCTTCGATTGGAACCTCTGGTTTGCGTCGCTGGGAGGTTGGCGCGAAAACAACTGGGTTGTGCGCACGGAAATGTTGTTGCTCAAGAACGATGCGAGCGTGCTCGAACTTTTTGCCGGAAATCCGTTCGCTGCCAATCCGCCTGTGCAAGTGCGGGCCGTGATTTGGCAGTATTGGTTCACTGACATCGCCACCAAGCGTAAGACGGGGCTTTGGTGGCGGCGCGAATTTCAAGGGCTGTATGCGCCCACGCTCGAGCGCGAGCCCGATGGAACCATCAATGCTGTGGATGCCCCCGGTTCGGTGGAGGAATTGAAAATCCCCCCGCAATGATTTGCGCGCGTATTGAGGAATGGTAATGTTCCTCCCGTATAGGCCAGGTCCTCTCGGTCGCCGAAGGGGCGATGGTGTCATTTGCGATATGCCGACGCTCCGATAGGCTGTCATTCCCGCTTTTGCGGGAATGACCCGCAGCGGCGGGCCTCGAATAAAGTCCATTTCCAAACGACACCACTACCGACGAACGCTCTCGATTGAATTCCCCCTGAATGGATATTAGAATGAGTAAGAAAATAAGTGCGTGACACCAAATGCGAATGAACCGTGGGAAGTGATTTCGCCTCCTCGCGATCTTGCCCTTCGGCAGCCGGAGCATCTTTGGAGAGAAAAAAATGAACAACGACGTTTTGCGCATCGCCGATAAGGAATTTCATTCCCGATTGATTGTGGGCACGGGAAAGTACCGGAGTTTTCAGGAAATGGCACGCGCTCATGAAGCATCAGGCGCGGAAATCGTAACTGTCGCCGTGCGCCGCGTGAACCTGACCGACCGGAGCAAGGAATCATTGCTCGACTACATCGATCGCGCGAAATATTTTATCCTTCCCAACACCGCCGGGTGTTATAGCGCCGATGACGCCGTGCGCGCAGCCCGCCTGGGAAGAGAAGTCGGGCTGTCGCACTGGGTGAAACTGGAAGTGATTGGAGACGAGAAAACGTTGTTCCCAGATAATTTCGAGCTGGTGAAAGCCACCGAACAACTTGCGCGCGAAGGCTTCGTGGTGCTGCCCTATACCAATGACGATTTGATTTCCGCGCGCAGGCTCATCGACGCCGGCGCCGCCGCGGTGATGCCTCTCGGAGCGCCCATCGGTTCCGGACTCGGCATCCAAAACGTCGCCAACATGCGCATCCTGAGAGAAATGATTACCACGGTGCCCTTGATCCTCGATGCGGGCGTGGGGACCGCGTCTGACGCCGCGATTGCAATGGAATTGGGCGCCGATGCCGTGTTGATGAATACCGGCATTGCCGGCGCTCAGGATTCTGTCCTGATGGCCGAGGCAATGAAGCACGGTGTCCTGGCCGGCCGCCAGGCGTTCCTCGCCGGCCGCATGCCTAGGAAGCTCTATGCCACGGCCTCCAGCCCGGTAGAGGGAGTCGTGAAGTAAGGCAGAAGGCAGAAGGCAGAAGGCAGAAGGCAGAAGGCATTCACACTCCCCGTTTTATTAACACCTAACACCCGTCGGCGCAACCGCGAGCTTACTGCTTGCAGTTGTTTTCCGCCGCCCGAATTTCCTCAACGTCTGCCAGGTCGCGGGCGCGACCCGAGGCAAGCTTGGAAGCAACCAGGTCCGCACGAGAGATGAAGAACGCTTTAACCCCGCTTTGTGGCTCAATGATAGCCTCCACCCGATTTTCCCATGCGGTGTCAAAGGCAACTCCTGGAATCGCGGGATGAATATCAACCGCCATGGGTTCCTGTCCAAACCGAATAAAGCTGCTGCTGTCGGCAAGGTCGTCGATTTCGACACTCTCGACGGGAGCGCCGAAATCAGCCAGCGCCGCATAAACTGATTTGGCGTTGGTCAGGTCTGCCTTTATGAAAATGTCAATATCCTTGGTGGCCCGGGGTTGCGCATGCAGCGAGACAGCGTAGCCGCCAATAATTAGGTATTTAACGCCATGGGCGTTGAAGGCGGACAAGAGGTCCTTGAAGTCTTGGTGCATTCGCAGCCATGCCTTTCAATTTGTAAGCAGCCAGCGTCAATTCAGCAACAGCAGCCATCCGCTCATGGACAGGGCGACTCTGCCAGTAGCGGTATTCGTCGGCCTTCATTTCCTCAATGCTGGTGTACTTACGGATGGTCTTATCCATGCGGTAATTTTATCACAAGGAGCAATGATGGCGCCGCGTCGAACCCCGAACTCCGTTCTTCATCACTTCGGCGGCGAGTCTTTCGCCGTCACGGGCGGGTCTTTCTTCGCGTCCTTATCGGGGAGGGTAAAGATAATCTCACCGGGGCGCGCCAGGCCCATTTGTTCTCGCGCCATTTTTTCAATTGCTTTGGGATCTGACTTCAGCGATTTGATTTGGCCTTCGAGTTGTTGGTTCTCTTTTTGCAGGTCCTGAATTTTTTGCTGGAGTGCATCAAAGTCCTGCCGTTCGCGGCGCAGGGCCAGATATCCGTGCGAGCCAAAAATTTCATGAACGACCAGGACCACGCAAACGAGGGCGAGGGCCAAAATCGCGGCTCGCTGGTAGCGCGCATTCAAGCGGAGGGACTGCTTCATGGATTCAGCACAAATTTCCTGGCCGCCTCTGCCAGGCGGTCCAATTCTCCCTGGGAAGATGCTTCGCAATAAACCCGGACGACAGGCTCGGTGCCGGAGGGCCGCATCAGGACCCAGGAGCCATCCTCACGAATGATTTTCAATCCGTCGGTGCGGTCGATTTTCGTTACCGTCTGCGCGTCAAACTTATGCACGTCCTGCTTGAGTTTTTCCGCCAGGCGCTGCTGCACGTTGCCCGCCAGACTCAGATTCAGGCGCGTCATGTAAAAAGGCCCGGTTTGCTTGAAAAGCGCTTCCAGTTGTTGCTTCAGGGAAAGTCCGCGCCGGGCCACCATTTCCGCCACCAGCAGGCAAGCCAGAATTCCATCCTTTTCCGGAATATGTTTTCGGATGGTTAGTCCCGCGCTCTCCTCGCCCCCCAGCGCGATTCTGTCATCTTTAATCAGCTCGCCGATGTATTTGAATCCCACCGGCGTCTGGTAAACCGGCCCGTGCCTAAGTTCGGCTACGGCATCCATCAAGTGGGTGGTGGCCACGCTCCGGCCCAGGCCTCCGGGAATTTTGCGGTCAGCCAGCAGGTAGTCGGCAAGCAGGCCGAGTATGTAATTCGGATTTATCCAGGTGCCATCGGCGTCAACGATCCCGAAACGGTCGGCGTCGCCGTCGGTAGCCAGGCCTACCGCGCACCGCTCGTTCTTGACCACTCGGGCGAGCTCGGCGAGATTCTTTTCGCTGGGGTCGGGCCCCACGCCGGAAAATAGAACGTCGCGGGAATCGTGGATGGTGATCACTTCGGCGCCGGCGTCGACCAACAAATCGTTCAGGTAGCCGCGGCCGGTGCCGAAGAGCGGGTCGTAAGCGATCTTGAGTTTTGCTCCGCCAATCGCTTTCAAATCCACTTTGCGGCGGATGGCTTTCAGATAGGATGGCCGCGGGTCGGCAGCTTCACGAAGCGACGCGCGCGGCGCCGAACCATTCACCGGGATTTTGCGCCCAAGCAATTTCGCCACATTGCTCTCAATCTGGCGCGTCACTTCGGGCAATGCCGGCGCTCCGTCGGCGCCGGAAAATTTCAGCCCGTTGTATTGGGCGGGATTGTGGCTGGCGGTAATGTTCACGCCGCCGTCCAGCTTGCGGTGTATGATTTCGTAGGCGAGCGCCGGAGTGGGATCGGGCCGCGTGGCCACCAGAGTCTTCACGCCGTGCGCGTTCAACACATCGGCGGCGGTCTCGGCAAACTTCTCGGAGAAAAAGCGCGTGTCATATCCCACCACCACGACCGGGTGGCGGGACTTGGAGAGCAAATATTGGGCAATGCCCGCCGACGCCAGCCGCACGTTGGCGAAAGTGAAGTTGTCCGCAATCACGCCGCGCCAGCCCGAAGTCCCAAAATGAATGGGATTGTCTCGCATGCCGCGTTCATTGTATCGTTACGTCAAGACTCTGGCAAGCGTGCCGGACCTCAGGTAATGGGCCGGTTTGGTTTTGAAACGGCGAGTTCACCTCGCCATCTGGGGGCGTAAAGCCGCCGTTACGTCAAACTGAACCACTGTTGGACCTCAACCCTTGGAGGCCTTGTGACCGACAAAGTTTTGATTTTGGTAACCGCCTCGAATCGGCGCGAGTGCCGCAAGATCGCCCGCCACCTGGTGGAATCGCGACTGGCGGCGTGCGTGAACATTTCACCTGCCATGGAATCCCATTACCGCTGGAAAGGAAAGCTGCAAGAGGAAAAGGAATTCCATTTGATGATCAAGAGCACGCGCGACCTTTTTCCCGAGGTGCGCAGGGAAATTACGAAAAAGCACAGTTACAAAATTCCCGAAATCATTTGCCTGGCCATCGTGGATGGTTCGCCCGAGTATCTGAATTGGGTGGGCGAATCCGTGAAGCATGCGGTCCCCATTGATTTGGCTGCGCCCGGTGGGGAACCAGGGCGCTGAGAATTGCGTATGCAAGTCTGGGACGGAATGTGGGAGGGGCGAACAATAAAATGATCCGACTGGAAAACGTCCGCAAGGAATATGACGATCTGGTGGCCGTGAATGACCTGAATGTGGTCATCCCCGAAGGCCAGGTCTACGGCCTGATTGGCCCCAACGGGGCAGGGAAGACCACCACCATCCGCATGGCTTGTGGATTGCTTGAGCCCACGGCCGGCTCAGTTCACGTTTCCGGAGTGGATGTTCATCAGGAGCCCGAGCGCGCCCAGCAATTCATCGGCTACCTTTCCGATTTCTTTTCTCTCTACGAAGATCTGAAGGTTTGGGAGTACCTCGATTATTTTGCCCACGCCTACAAAATGCCGGAAGCTGGAATTCGCGCCCGCGTTGACGAAGTGATTCAGGAGGTCGGCCTTGAAGTGAAGACTGACGCCATGATCAAAGGCCTTTCGCGCGGCATGAAGCAGCGATTGGGAATCGCGCGCGCCGTAATCCACAAACCGAAAGTTCTGTTGCTCGATGAGCCTGCATCAGGCCTCGATCCCAAGGCGCGCCTGGACTTGCGCAATCTGCTGCGCTCCATGAGTCAGGAAGGGACCACGGTTCTGATCTCCTCCCACATTCTTACCGAGCTCGAAGGCTTCTGCACATCCATCGGATTGATGGAAAAAGGCCGCATGGTGCGCAGCGGCACCATCCAGGAAATTACGGCCACGGAAAGTGAATACCGCGTGGTGCGCGTGAGCTGGGTGGGCGACAGCGCGGCGATGATCAAGGCCAGGCTTGAAGCGAATCCCAAGGTCAGCGGAATTTCGCTCAACAACTTGGAAGGCGTCTGCAAGTTTGCCGGTCCGGAGGAAGAATTGGCCGACGTTCTTCGCGATCTGGTCTCGGCAGGCGTGCGCGTGGTTTCCTTCGGGGAAGTGAAGCAGACGGTGGAAGACTTATACATGAAAATTTCGCGCAACGAGGTGATGTAGTGCTCTTCTGGAAAAATCCCGAGTTCATTCGTTACGCCCGGGCGGAGTTGCGTCCGGCGCGCGCCGTCACCGCCGCCGCCCTCGCCCTGGTAATTTGCACTCTCATCGGCCTCTCCTGCTGGAGCTCAACGGAATCGGGTGCGGAGCGCGAATTCTTCCCCGTCTTTTACCTGTGGACCATGGGATTTCAGTTTGTGGTTCTTACCTTCTGGTGCGCTTCCGCCTGCGGCCAGGCCATTGCGCGCGAGCGGGAAATGAAGACTTACGACTTCCTCAAGACCACCCGCCTTTCGGCATCCGAGTTGTTGCTGGGCAAAGTTCTGGGCGTGCCCATCCTGGCTTATTACACGGTGGGCTGCACGGTACCCATTTCCGCGGTCATGGGGATTGTGGGCGGCTACGGCCTCGGGACCATCGTGATGACTTATCTCTTGCTCTTGGCTCTGGGATTATTCGTCAGCATCATGGCCCTGTGGGCTTCCATGCAGGTGGAAGGCGCCAGCGCCCGGGCGGTGGGATTGCTCGTTGTCGTTCCGGTTGCATTCTTTTTTAGTTTCGCCAAGTCACCGTTTCCCGGATTTGGGGCCATCAGCATCTTCCCGGCTCTCTTTTCTCTCTATCGGGTAAATCTTGATTTGGCCCGAGTCGCTCCCACTGTGTTTGGTTGGAGGGTTTCCTTCTCTGTGCTCACCCTGGCGCTTTATTTGTTGTTCGGCGCCTGGTTCGCCCTGATGCTGGTCCGCAATCTCAAAAAGGAAATTGCTGGGATCAGGCTCCTCTCGCGCTGGCAGGCCATTGGACTTGCGGCATTTCTGAACTTGCTCTTCTATGCGTTTTTTAACCAACTCTTCCCTTCAAACGCGATAACAACCTTCGACGATGTTCACCTGATCTCACAGCACCAGTTGGCGATTTCCGCCGTGGCCTTTAACGCATTCATCCTCTATTTGATCGGCATTGCCACGCTCTCGCCCCACGAAAAGCTGAAAGTGTGGTGGAGGGCATACGAGGCGCGTGACGCAAGTTACTTTTCCGAGTCAGGACCCTCCTGGCTATGGCTCATCCCCGCCGCGCTCATTGCTTACCTGATGCTGGTGGCCGAAGCGCTGGGAATGCGAGCGCGCGTCTCCCTCGATCAATGGGATTTGGGCATCGCCGCCGCCGTGTTGGGCGTCACACTCATTTTTGTAATTCGGGACATCTTATTTCTCCAGTGGGCCGGCTTGACCCGGATGAAGCGCCCGTTGTTGAAAGGGTTTCTCTATCTCTGGCTTTACTACGTCGCCGCCGGAGTCATCGTCATTTTGACAACCGCCATATCAACCCCCAAGGCCCAGTTCATGGTGCTCGGCGCGCTCACTCCTTATGCCGCCTTTGCCTACGCAGACACCCCGGTAAGCGTCTGGCCGGGAGTGTTGGTCGGATTGGTGTTGCAACTGTTTTTCATCGTGCTCCTTTTGCGCGCCATCGGCGAACGGCTTCGCCGCCCCGCCCTGGTTCCAGCGCTTTCGGAAGGGTAAGAATGAAGGGAGTAGGGAGCAGGGCCCTTCCACTTTCCCCACGTACGAGTGCAAAACGTGGAGACCCCCCTTGTAGGTGCCCTCCTGGAATCAAAAAGGGCGGGGCAAGCCCCGCCCCTACTCTGGTTTTTTTCCCCAGATCCCATCTTGCCTCGGCGGGAGGGGATTCAGCGGTGGTCGCCCTCCGGCGTGCGGTGGCACGCGCCCTTATTCTACTTGACAATATATTTGTAGGAGAGGAGACTTCTTCAAGCAGCCAGGAAATCAACAGCCCGGCTCCCGCGGAGGTTACGCCTCATGACCGGGAAAGGCCCCCGCGTTCGTCCTATCATGGAGGGCCCATGAATACCCAACACTTTACCTTCCGCCGGATCGGAATTCGACGGCTCTCAATTCTCGCAGCTTTAGTTCTGGCGGCTGTCGCGGCCCTTGCATCACGAATCCAGGGAGTGCAGACAAAGCCCGCCGAAGAGATTTCCACTCATGATGTGGAGACACCCTTCAAGCTCCAAACCGAGCGCAATCTGGTGATGGTACGCGTGGTGGTGCGGGACGCGAAGGGCGCTCCGGTCAGCGGCCTCGGCAAGGGCGATTTCCAAATCTACGATCGCGGCAAGCTGCAAGATATTTTGCACTTCTCGGCGGAAAAGCCTGATTCGATGCCAGCGGGAAGCCCGGCAGACAAGGGAGTTGCTCCTGCACCGGGAGCCGCTCCAGCGCCCGCCAGCACGCATCCGGCGCCTCTCCGGTTTGTGGCTTTGTATTTCGACGATGTCCATACCGCGCTCGAAGGTATGCAGGTATCACGCAACGCCGCGGACCACTACCTTGCAACCTCGCTTCGGCCCGGGGACCGCGTGGGATTGTTCACGTCTTCGGGAAGGAACCAAGTCGACTTCACTGACGACATCGCCAAGTTGCACCAGGCGCTCTTCGATCTTCGTCCCAGCACGACCGAGGCGCCAGGTTCAGCAGCGTGCGCGGAAATCTCGCCCTATCAAGCGTATTTGATAGTAAAGGGACAAAAAGAACCGCTGGATTTGGCCGTGCAAGAAGCGATCTGCAGGTGTGGACACCAAATGTGCGGCCGAGCGGTCGGAGGTATTTCCGAATTAGACATCGGATTTCGGGCGCAAATGGAAAATGAGGCCTACCGAATACATGACGAGGATCAAACCGCAGCGCACGGCGAATTGCGGAATATTGAGACCCTCATTCGGGGCATGACTTTGCTTCCCGGCCATCGCAGCGTGGTAATTGTTTCCGGTGGATTCCTGACTCTTGAGCTCAAATACGAACTCGACCAGGTTATTGACCGCGCCTTGCGGGCCAACGTCATCCTGAACGCGTTGGATGCTCGCGGCCTTTATCAGGACCCGGGGCTCGTGGAGTCGCAGGAGCTGGCCGCCGCCGCCGGCGTATCCAACGATGTCCTGGATTGGAAAAGGGGAATGATGAGGCCGAGCGCTGGCCTCGACAGTGAGGTTATGGCAGCGCTGGCGGAGGGAACGGGCGGGGTTTTCTATGAGAACAACAATGACTTTGAAGCGGGTTTTCGCCTCATGGCGTCGGTTCCGGATGCTTATTATGTTCTGGCCTTTTCACCGCAAAATATGAAACTGGACGGCGCCTTCCATTCCATCAAGGTCAAACTGGTCTCAGCTCACGGCCTCACGCTTGAGGCGCGCCGCGGCTACTACGCGCCCCAGAACCCCATTGACCCAGTGGCACGGGAGCGAGAAGAGATGAAGGAGGCGGTTTTTTCCCAGGAGGAATTGCAGGAAATCCCAGTTGAAGTTCATACCAAGTTTTTTATGAAAAGCCGAAACGACGCCCAACTCGATGTCTTGACGCGTTTTGGTGTTCAACAGGTGCATTTCCGCAAGCAGAACGACCTTAATCTTGACAACCTGACTTGCACTACCGCGCTCTTCGACCGCGACGGACATCTGGTAACTGTGCTGACTAAATCTGTTGAGATGAAATTACGTGACCAGACCCTGGCCAGCCTGCTGCACAGCGGGGCAACTCTGAGAACTCGATTCGAAGTTAAACCGGGGACTTACTTTGTGCGCACCGTGCTCCGGGATTCTGAAAGCGGACAAATCTCCAGCCTGAATAGCACGGTGGATATTCCTTTTTAGTTTCCGGCAGTTTTTGGCAGACGTCGGGTTTCGGGATTCAGGCGTGGTTTCCGCGCTGTTCAATTCCTGCTTGAAATCTGGTAGCGCACCAGCGCGGGATAGATTAGAATCACCGCCTGGAGGAAATCACATGAATAAGTTGTTTAAGGCGTTTCTGGTTCTGGCAATTTTCTGTCTGGGCGCAAGCCTGCCGGCTATTGGCAAAGACAAGCCGGGCCCCGTCTCGGGGACGTGGGCCTGCGTGGCGCACGGAACCGACCAGGGCGATATCAATTACACCTACAATCTGGTGCAGGCGGGGGAAAAAATCACGGGAAGTTTCGCTGAGGTTTCCGACAGCGGCGAAAAAGCGGACATCAAGGACGGCTCCTACAAAGATAAAAAATTGAATCTCTCCTTTGACGCCCACAACGGCACGGTCACCATCACCGGAGCGCTAGCCAAAGCGGGCGCGATGACGGGCAATTGGAGTCACTCCGGCGGCGCCCAGGGCACGTGGGATTGCACCAAAGGTGCGCCCAAACCCGCCTCCAAGTAACATGTGTCTTTTGGGCGGCGCTTTTCGTAGGGGCGGTTCGCGAACCGCCCCTACTATTCCTGGTTTTTTACCACTGCGCCCCCTTTCATTACAAATTTCGCATGTTCGAGCGCCTTAATGTCTTTCAACGGATCGCCAGGCACGGCAATAATGTCTGCCAACTTCCCCACTTCGAGTGTTCCAATGTGTTCCCTCATTCCCAGAAGATCTGCCGCGTTGCACGTTGCCGCATGGATGATCTCCATCGGCGTCATTCCCGCCTCCGCAAGAGCCTCATACAGCAATAAGCTTGCCTGCCCGCGATTCTTCCCGGGCATGGTCAAATACATGTCTGAGCCGGCGGCAATCGGCACGCCCATTTTCTTCGCCCGTCTCAATCGCTCCTGTTCTTGCTCCACAAACGGCTGAAGTTCCTTCTCCAGCTTGCTTTGCTCCTCCGCGGTCGGCTGACGCGTCCCCAACGTCATTTCTACGAATGTCTGGAGCGTGCCATCTGTCGGGACCAGGTAAATATGCTTCGCCGCCATCATTTGCAGCACATCATCGGGAACCACATACGCATGCTCGATTGAATCCACACCGGCCTCGGCCGCAATTCTTGTGGCTTTATTGCCGATGGCATGCGCGGCAACCTTGACTCCTGCGGTATGCGCTTCTTCCACGATAGCCTTCATCTCTTCGAGCGTCACGTTGGCGGGCGACCCGTTCACAATCACCTTGATGCATCCTGCTCCGTCATACAGCGCCTGCCGCACCGCCTGCCTCGCACTCTCTGCGCCACGGATTGTGACATACTCCTGCTCGATTATTTTCTGCGCTTCCGGCGTCAGTCTCCCGAACTGGCCTCCCTGGGCCGCCAGAGCCCGCGTTGATACCACCATACGCGGGCCGGGCAACCAACCGCGCTCGATGGCCGTCCGTAAGGCAACGTCGCCATTAACCCCGGAATTCCCGACATCGCGCACGGTCGTGATTCCCGCCTCCAGGTCCTCTCTCCCCAATTTCGCTCCGAGCAGGGCCCGCTCCGCGGTACTCTGGGTGGCTACAATGCGCAGCATCTCCACGTCTTGGAGTGACAGGTTTGATCCGTCCATCTCTGAAAGCAGGTGCGTGTGCGCATCAATCAGTCCCGGCAGCAACGTCGCATCTCCCAAATCAATTACCTTTGCATCCGGGGGAATTTCGAGGCCGGATCCCACCGCCGTGATTTTTTGTCCCTCCACCAGCACCACCCCATTGTTCACCGTCACTTCGCTTTTTCCATCAATCAGGCGCGCGGCCCGTAGCGCCACTCGTCGCGCACTCCCTGCTGTCCTTTGATCACTCAGAGAGACGCTCGCGATGAATATCCCCACGCTGGCCAGCCCAACCAAAATGTAACGTTTCAGCATATATTCCCCCCCTTTGAAGGGTCATTTGCGCGGCCATAATACCAACGAGATTTCACAAATGCGGTTAGGCCGTTAATCAGGCATGTGCGTGATTGGCTTGCAATCGCAGGTGAATGGAGTTCCTCGCGCGGCCGCCTTTTCCGGCAATTCGTGAATGAAGGTTTGGACAGTCTTGCGTATGGGCGGTTCGCGAGCCGCCCTATTCTTGCCGTTTCATGCGGTTGTTTTCCCAGCCAGGGCGGAGAAAAAGGCCGCCAACTCAAATCTTTGCCAAGGCCTGATCCAAATCAGCAAGCAAGTCTTCGACGTCTTCTATACCCACCGAGATTCGCACCAGGCCGTCGGTAATGCCCAGCCGCTGGCGCTGTTCGACTGGAACGCTGGCGTGCGTCATGGTGGCCGGGTGCGAGATTAGCGTTTCGACGCCGCCCAGACTCTCCGCCAGCGAGCAAAGCCGAACCGACTTCAGCAGAGCCTTCGCGTTGTCCAGAGATCCGGTTTCAAAAGAAATCATTCCGCCAAATCCACGCATTTGCTTTTTGGCCAACTCATGTTGTGGATGCGATTTCAAACCCGGGTAATGAACCTGCTTGATCTTAGGATGCCCTTCAAGATGGCTGGCGATGGCCATACCGTTTTCACTATGCCGCGCCATGCGCAGCGCCAGCGTCTTGACGCCGCGCAGTATGAGCCAGCTATCCATCGGTCCAAGAATGGCGCCGGCGGCATTCTGAATAAACTTCAGCCGCTCGGCCAGCCCTTCGTCATTCAGGATTACGGCTCCCCCCACTCCATCGCTGTGGCCATTCAGGTATTTGGTGGTGCTGTGGAGCACGACATCCGCACCCAGCTCCAGCGGGCGCTGGAGATATGGGCTCATGAAAGTATTGTCCACGGCCATCAGGATCCCATGTTGATGGGCGAGGCTGGCCACTTCGCGAATGTCCGTGATCTGCATGATGGGGTTGGTGGGCGTTTCGATGTAGATCAGCCGGGTTTCGGGCCGGATCGCCTTTTCCACTTCTTCCATTCGGCACGTGTTGGCATAAGTGAACTGAAGGCCGAAATTCTTCAGGACGCGCTCAAAAAGACGGAATGTGCCGCCGTAAAGGTCATGGCCCGCCACGATGTGATCGCCAGCCTTAAAAAGCGTCATCAAGGCGTTGATGCCTGCCATGCCGGAGGCAAACGCATAGCCAAAGCGCCCGCCTTCAAGGCGAGCAAGATTCCTCTCCAGCGCCACTCGCGTAGGGTTGCCGGTGCGCGCGTACTCATAACCCTTGTGCTTGCCTAGTTGCTCCTGAACGAATGTGGAAGTTTGATAAATGGGAACGATGATGGCCCCAGTGGCAGGATCGGGCTCCTGGCCGATGTGGATAGCGTCCGTTGAAAATCCCATGATGCAGTGCCTCCAAAATCTATTTAAGGCCGGTACGGCGCTCGCTACCTGCGCGAGGCCTGGCTTCCAAAATCAACGGGCCGCAGAAGCAACCCAGGTTGCCGGCCCCTGGGAAATCAGCCAAGTTTTGGCAGGGCAAGCCTGAACCTGCGGCGGCGAAGTTATAGGAGTTGTGGCGATAAGTCAACGCTCCGTTGCGTAGTGCGGGCAAAATTGCAAATCAGGACCTGTTGGATGGCACCGTCTCTGATATAATTCCCCTTGGGATTCTTGCGCAGCGTCGACTGGCCATTGCGCGCATTTGGTAGCCTTAACATTCTGGTGCCGATTGAGGTACGCCTATGAAACGTTTTCCCAGATCGCTTTTGCGGAATTTACTCTTGGGGATGATGGTTGTGGTGTCCCTAGGGGCCTTTCAAAGTCCTGCGCCCGCGGCGGACGACCCCGATACCAATATCCATGTTGTGGTAACGGATTGGGACACAGGAAAACCAATTTACCAGGCTCGGCTGACCCTCACTTTCCAACAAGAATCCACTACCATAAAAATAAAGCATTCCAAACCCATATCTTTCAGCGCCAAGACCGATCTTCAAGGGCGTTACCGGTTCACGGATATTCCCAAGGGGACAGTGAGATTGATGGTGACGGCGGAACGACACGAATCTTACGGCAAAGAAATCAAAATCGAAAAAGACAATCAGGAAATCCTGGTCAGAATGAAAAAACCGCAGCCTCAAATCTAGCCTTGAACTTGCGCCAAGTTGGCGGAGCCAAATCGCCCTCCATTCAAACTCTTTACAATACATTCTTGCGCTGCAAATTGAATTCCAAACCAGCTCCACTCGCCATTACGGCGGAAGATTTTTGATATAGCATCTCGGCCTTTTGGATCTCGGGTTTAATTCATAATGTGGGCGTAATGTCTGCTACACATTGGTGCAAAGAGTCAGAAGCTCTTAAGATTCGGACGCTTAAAACGATTTGGGATATCCTTTTCCACAAACTTTTCAACAGACCTGTTGAAAACAAATTTTGATGGGAAAGATAAATCCACCCGCCCAAGCTGAATTGATAAGATTTGGAAAGAGACTTGCATCGCCGAAAATGCAAAATGAATCCCTAGACTTCAGGTTTGTCCTTAGGAGGTCCAAATCCCGGCGAATAACTCGCCCGCCATCTTGGCCAATCGGCGCTCTAAGGTTTGGGTGCCGCGGGAGGGGCTGGAGCCTGAGGAGGGGCGGGGGGAACGGGCGCCGAAGGACCTTTGAAGTAGTCTTCGTCCAACCACACATCGGTCTTCTTTCTCAAATCTGCCATTTCATCTTCCAGCTTCTGTTGCCGGATCTTATTTTCGATGTCCGCCGCAACATCCTTCTGTTCCGCAGTTTGATGGCTCACGATCTGCAAGAAAACGATCGCCTGGGGAGTTTCCAGCGGCTCGGAAATCTCGCCATCCTTAAGCTCAAACGCTGACTTGTCCAGCGGGGCCAGCAATTGTCCGCGACGGATCGTGCGAGGGTCAGCATCAATCATCACTGCGTTGGCGGCCACAAAGTCCTGGGTTATTTTCTTAATGTCTGTCCCGGCAGTAAGAGCTTTGCGTATGGCATCTGCCTTGGCCTTTGCGTCCGCGGCGGCAAATCCCGGAGTGTTCTCTTTCGCTCCTTCGGGCTTCTTAATGACAACAAACTCGCGGACTTGCGCCGTCTGATAATCAGGCTGGTGCGCCGAATAATACTTCCCAACCTCATCGGGGCTTATTTTCACATCATTCGACATTTTCTCGTACTCGGCTTGGGCCAACATCTGGGTGCGTTGGAGCTCGATTCGTTCCCGGACCTCGGGAGTGGCTTCCAAATGTTCACTCTCCGCTTGGTGCGAAAGCAGAAGAACCTTCACATACTCCTCGCCCAGGGGGCGGCGTCCCGCCGAGGCCAATGCTTGCTTGCCCTGGGGATTCAGATTGGAAATGAGAAAGTCGATTTCACCCTGAGTCACCTTATGATCCGCGACCTTGATAACGACCTTTTCCGGTGAATCCGCAGCCGGTTCGGGTGCTGCTTTGGCCGCTGCGGGCGCGGAGGGCTGTTTCTGGGCCGGCTTTGAAGCTGGGGCCGGATTTTGCGCCGCAGCCTGCAAGCCTGCTGCCAAGCCAAGCATAATGATTGCGATAACCAAAAAACGGGGATATTTATTTTCCATGGAATCTACCTTTTGTGGAATTAGGATGATTGCCTGCTTTAAAATTCTAACACAAAAGGGTTTTTTGCATAACTGCGTTTCCACTCATTCGGGGAATGAATGCCGATCGGTTGTTTTCTTACGCAGAGGGCAGGGAGTCCTTTGCTGGCAAGCTTGCGCGCCCGTGGGCAGTGTCCTGGTTTTCTTCGCAGGGACCGCGGGCGTCTCGCCCGCTCTTTGCTTATGATTTGCTTGCGGGCGAGACGCCCGCGCTCCCAGGAAAACTAGGGCACTACCCGCCCGAGACCGATATGCCGGAAGTCCGGAGGGAGCCCCACTCTGTGACTCTGGCCTTTTTGCATTGAAATACTCGCCTTCGCATTTCCCGGGAGCCTACTTATTGGGCGGGAAATACGGATCAGGCTCAGGAACAGCGGCGCCGTCTTTCCGAGGATCGGAGGCGCCGTAGTTGACGCCCGTCAACGAGTCGTGCAACACAGCTTGCCCACCGCCCATGCGATCCGAATAGTCGCCTACGACTACTAGTTTGTGGCCCTTCTGGATTAATGCCTGGCGAACACTTTCAGGAACGCGGTCCTCGATCAGAAATGTGCTGCCGCCGAAACTTGGGTTGGTAAAGCGCGGAGCTTCCATGGCTGCCTGGATGCTCATTCCATAATCGGCGATGTCGGAAACGTATTGGGCATGCGCCTGGGCCTGGTTCAGGCCGCCCATGATTCCGAATCCGATGTGAATGCCGCCGCTCTCCATGAAGGCGGGAATGATGGTGTGGAAGGGACGTTTGTGCGGCGCCAGCATGTCCGGATGATTGGGGTCGAGCACGAAGAGCGCGCCCCGGTTTTGCAAGGTGATGCCGTAATCATCCACCACCACGCCCGATCCAAAAGCGGAAAATAAGCTTTGGATCAAAGAGATAATGTTGCCATCGCGATCGACCGCCGACATGTAAATGGTGTCACCCATAAAGCGCGCGGGATCGCCGGGTTCGACGGGCGAGTGGGCATGGTCCATGTCTATGGTTGCCGCGCGGTCGGCGCCGTAAGCCTTGGAAGTGATTCCCGCGGTCGGAACTTTGGCGAAGTTGGGATCGGCGTCATAGCGGCGCAAGTCCGCGTAGGCGAGCTTTTGGGCTTCCATTTTTACGTGGAGGGAGCGCGCTTCAAGCATCCCCCAATAGGGCAGTTGGAATTTTTCAAAGATGTTAAGCATTTCGAGCGCGGCCATGCCCTGGCTGTTGGGCGGAAGTTCGTATACTTTCCAGTCGCGGTAGGTGGTGGAAATGGGTTCCACCCACTCGGGCTTGAAATCTGCCAGATCTTCGGCGGACATCACGCCTCCCAAGCGGTCCGAGGTTTTCAAAATCGCCTTGGCGATGTCGCCCTTGTAGAAAGCATCGGGCCCATCCCGAGCGATCAATTCGAGCGCGCGGGCGTATTCGGGATTCTTAAATACCTGGCCTGTGATGGGCGGCTCAGCGTTATCCAGCCATACGCGGCGGCTGTTGACATCCGCTTGGAGTTTTGACCTCTCGCCTTGCCAGGTCCGGCTGATCCATTCGGTGACTGGAAACCCGTTTTTGGCGTAATAAATCGCGGGCTGGAAGAGTTCGGCCCAGGGCAGGCGGCCAAATTTATGGTGCAGCGCTTCCCAGCCGCGCACGCAGCCGGGCACGGTTACGGAAAGGATTCCGGCGTTGGGCATTTCGCGCAGAGCCTTTTGCTGCATCAGGGCGGGAGTAAGTTTTTCCGGCGCCCAGCCGCTGGAGTTCAGCCCCGTGAGTTTGCCCGTTTTCGCGTCCCAGTAAATCGCGAAAAGATCGCCTCCCATGCCGTTCATCATGGGCTCGACCACGCCCAGGACGGCGTTGGAGGCGATCGCCGCGTCCACCGCCGAACCGCCGCGCGCCAGGATCTGCGCTCCGGCCTGCGAGGCGAGCGTTTGGCTGGTGGCCACGATGCCGCGTTGCGAGATGGTCATGGACCGCGCCTGCGAGCGGTCTGAAGGGCTTGGCGGTTGTTGGGCGAAAGATAGCATGCCCCATACAATAACAAAGAATGAAGTACGCACCAGATTTCTCATCCCAGTTTTTCCTTATTTTCTCCGAAAGAGTGTGCATCTGGGGTAGTGGTGTCATTTGCCCAGCGGGAGTTCTGCCGCGCAGTCATTCCCGCGAAAGCGGGAATCCATTTCACTAAATTATTAGAAATGGCCGGAAGAAAAACTGGATTCCCGCCTCCGCGGGAATGACAAGTTCCTAGAAAGCAATCCAATTCCAAATGACACCTCTGCCGCATCTTGGTTCTGCTTATGCCATGCGCAATGCATGGTAGCAACTCCGGGCCATTTCTGAAAACATAAGTTTTGCCTTTCTCTTCCCGCAGCAAGTGTAGCGCTGATCCCGTGTGCGCGGGATCAGCGGCTCTTGTAACGGAGGCGCCGCGGACCCCAAGAGCGGGGGATCCACTCTAAAGGCTCCGCAGGTTTATGCAGAGCATAAAATCTTTAGATTGGACTATGCTTTGACCGTCCTTTAGAGTATTCCATGTAAGCAAGGTGTTTCCTCGAAGAAACTCACCGACTGAACCTTTGACGACGCGAGTTCTCTCCCCGCAGAGTGAAGTAAGTCTTCAAAGCCCTTGATCTAAATCAGTCTTGCCGGGAAGTGAAGTTTTCCGGCTCTTGGGAGCCGCCGGTCCAAGGAAAACCTTTTTTCCGTCCAGACTGACAAAACTCAAAAAATGGAGGCTCGAAATGAATTCACTCAGGAAACACGCTTTACGCAAATCAATCTACCTTCTGGCGCTCGGTCTTTCCCTGATTCCGGGGGCGGCAATGGCGCAGACCACACCGTCAAACGTGGAAGGAAAGTTTACCTTAACCACGGAGGCACGTTGTGGAACCACGATTTTGCCTGCGGGAAATTACTGGTTCTCACTGGACGGCGACGGCCCCTTTGCCGTCATCAAGATTTCCAACCGCAAGCGCGTGGTCACTTCGTTCATCACCCAGGGAAAGCCGAGGGACATCACGACAGACGACAGTGTGCTGAACCTGGTGAGGATGGGTGGCGGGCCCTACGTTCGATCCTTGGACCTGCCCGAACTCGGCCTCGAGTTCAAGTTCCCGGTCCCTAAATCGGCGATCACTTCTATGGAGGCGCCCGCCCTTCCATAAAACAATTTGACCTTCTCCACGTCTACCCGACGCAGGGTGTGGAGACTATAAGAGGGGAGTAAGCCTTCCGGATCCCCGGGTCCTCCCCATTACCGGAGGCCTCCCCTCTTTTTTTTGCGAACACATTCTTACGTCAGAATCCTCCCTTGGTGGCGGCACTATGGCATTCATTTTAAGCGGCCTGAGCCGGGGTATTGGTGTCACTAAGAATCGGATCAATTTTGAAACACAGGTCATTCCCGCGACGGCGGGAATCCAGTGTCGCGGTGGGGACCGCATTTCCATCTGCTCTCGAGGTGGATTCCCGCCGTCGCGGGAATGACGGCGCCGGGACGATACCGTTTATTGGAAATAACACCACTCAGTGGCGGGAGGCGCGGCCTAAATCCACCGCGACTCGGTTATAATGATTGATTCATATCAGCCCGGCGAGGCCCTCTATGGACTTCAAACTTCATTCCGACTACCAGCCGCGCGGTGATCAAATCACTGCGATTGAAGAATTGCTGCGCGGCGTTAACGATGGCGAGAAACACCAAGTGCTGCTGGGCGTGACGGGTTCGGGAAAAACGTTCACCATGGCCAAGGTCATCGAGGCGGTGAACCGGCCCACGCTGGTGATGGCGCACAACAAGACTCTGGCCGCGCAGCTCTATCACGAGTTCCGCAATTTCTTCCCCCAGGACGCGGTGGAATATTTCGTCAGCTACTACGACTATTACCAGCCCGAAGCTTACGTCCCCGCCGCCGACGTTTACATTGAAAAAGAGGCCACCACCAACCAGGAGCTGGACAAGCTGCGCCTTTCCGCCACCCGCTCGCTCTTTGAGCGCCGCGACTGCGTGATAGTAGCCAGCGTCAGTTGCATTTACGGCATCGGCTCGCCCGAAGCTTATTACGGCATGCTGGTGATGATCGAGAAGGGACAGAAAATTCCGCGGCGGGAAATTTTGGGCAATCTCGTCGAAATCCAATACGAGCGCAACGATTATGATTTCAAGCGCGGCACCTTCAGAGTGCGCGGCGACGTGATTGAGATTTATCCCACCTATGAGGACAACGCCTACCGCATTGAGATGTGGGGCGACCAGGTGGAATCGATTTCACAAATCGATCCCCTGTTCGGGCAGGTCAAGCAAACCTACGACCGGCTTCCCATTTATCCGAAGACGCACTATGTGATGCCGGCCGACCGGCGGGAGACGGCCATCGAGCGCATCAAGAGCGAGCTCGATTGGTGGCGCGGGGAGCTGGAGAAACAAGGCAAGCTGGTGGAGGCGCAGCGGCTGCATCAGCGCACCATGTTCGACCTCGAAATGATGAAGGAAATGGGCTACTGCCACGGGATTGAGAATTATTCGCGCCACCTTTCCGGACGCCTCCCCGGTGAGCCGCCGCCCACCCTGCTCGACTACCTTCCGCAGGATGCGATGATTTTTATGGATGAAAGCCACCAGACCATCCCCCAGGTGCACGGCATGTTTCACGGCGACCGCTCGCGGAAGCAGGTGCTGGTGGACTACGGCTTCCGCCTGCCATCCGCGCTCGACAATCGTCCGCTGACCTTCGAGGAATTTGAGCATCGCATCGGGCAGGTGATTTATGTCTCCGCCACGCCCGGCCCTTATGAACTGACCAAATCGGGCGGGGAAGTGGTGGAGCAGATTATCCGGCCCACGGGATTGATCGATCCGGAGACGGAAGTGCGGCCCACGCGCAATCAGATTGACGACCTGCTGGGTGAGATTCGCGACCGCGCCCAGCGCAACGAGCGCGTGCTGGTGACCACTCTCACCAAACGCATGGCGGAAGATTTGACGGGATATTACACCGAGGTCGGGGTCAAGTGCCGCTACCTGCACTCGGAAGTCGAGACGCTGGAGCGGGTGAAAATCCTGCGCGATTTGCGGCGGGGAGAATTCGACGTGCTGGTGGGCATCAACCTGCTGCGCGAAGGTTTGGATTTGCCTGAAGTGTCGCTGGTGGCCATTCTCGATGCCGATAAGGAAGGCTTCCTGCGTTCGGCCGGGGCGCTGATACAATCCATGGGGCGCGCGGCGCGCCACGTGCGCGGACGCGCTATTCTCTACGCCGACAATATGACCGACTCCATGAAGCAGGCCATTGGGGAAACCAACCGGCGCCGCGCCAAGCAGATTCAATATAACGACGAGAACAACATCACGCCGGAAAGCATCATCAAGCCGGTGGATATGGCGTTGGCATCGATCGTGGCGGCGGATTACGTTACTATCCCGCTGGACGACGATGAGACCGAACCGACTTCACCGGACCAGCTCGAAGAATTGATTGGCAAACTCGAAAAGCAAATGCGCGAGGCGGCCAAACAATTCGAGTTTGAAAAAGCGGCGCAGTTGCGGGATCGGGTCAAGGGGTTAAAAGAGAAGTTAACAGTCGACAGTTAACAGTTGACAGGCAAGAGCCGAAAAGTCCCGAGGCTTACTCGCAGACTCTAATTTACGAGATTGAAGAAACCTGCCTGCGACGAGCGGCCCACTGCATGAATGCCCGGAAACAACCTATTGCGATTGTCGGTCCGGGGCGGCTCGGTCAGGCTTTAGGTAGGCTTTTGAATGAGGAAGGATTCCTTGTGGCCTACGTCGCCGCGCGCCGACGAGCGGCGGCGCGGAGCGCAGTCCGGTTTATCGGGACCGGAGTTGTGGTGGGGATGGACTCGCCGGAATTGGCTGCCGCGTCAGTGATTCTTTTCACCACCTCGGACGCGGCGCTCGCTCCTGTGGCCAGGCAGGTGGCCGCACTGCGCAAAGATTGGCGGGGCCGGGTCATTCTCCACACCAGCGGGTCCGTCCCGGCCTCGGTGCTTCTGCCCTTCAAGCGGCGTGGCGCGGCCATTGGTTCGCTTCATCCCTTTCAGACCATTCCCTATCCATCGGTCGGAATTCGCAACCTTCGCGGGTGCATGTGGGGGATTGAGGGCGATCCGGCCGCGCGGCGGCTCGCTAAACGATGGGTGAAGGCGATCAATGGAACGACCTTCCAGATTCGCGCGGGCAAGAAAACTCTTTATCACGCCGCCGCATTCATGGTTTGCCCGACGCTTGTTACCTTGATGCATCATTCCGTAAAGTTGTTGAAACTTTCCGGGGCTTCGGAAATAATCGCCCGCGCCATGCTGAGCAAGATTGTGGCTGAAACCGCCGGGAATTTTTTCGTGTTCGGTTCCCGCAGAGCCTTGACGGGACCCGCTGTGCGCGGCGACTGGGAAACGATCCAAAAACACGTTGCTGAACTGCGGCGCGTTATCCCGGAGGTCCTGCCAGCCTACCGCGAATTGGTGCGGCTGATGGCGGCTCTGGCAGGGAGGTCGATTCCAGCCAAGGTTTTGGGTCCCTAAGGGACTGAAAGGTCAATAAGCAGGCGGCGGCTCATTAAGTTTGAATAGATGAAATTCGAAAAGGAGGCAAGCTCATGACATCTCGCGAACTATATATCCAGCGGCTCAAAATTGAAATTCCGGTGACCTTGCAGGTTCTGAAGGCGCTCCCCAAGGATCGCTTAAGTTACAAGCCGGATGATCGCTCGCCCTCGGCCGAGCAACTTGCCTGGACTCTGGCCCAGGAACTCCAATCATGCGTCGAGGCCATTATTGACTTCACCGGGGAATGGAAAGTAATTCCGCCCCCGCCCATTGAAGAGATTCTCAAGAAGTTCGAGCAGGAAGCAAAGAAACTCGGGGAGCTTGTGCCCAAGGCGGATGATGAGGCCTGGGACCGTGTTGCCAAGTTTTATTACGAAGGCAAAGTCGTATCTGAGCAACCCGCGGGAACATTTATCTGGCTCTGTCTTTTCGATTCCATTCACCATCGCGGACAGCTCACCGCGTACCTGCGGCCCATGGGCGGAAAAGTGCCCGCGATTTACGGGCCGTCGGCAGACGATACAGGAGGATATGGCGCCTGGCAGTGAGGCAGAAGGCAGAAGGCAGAAGGCAGAAGGCAGGAGGCAGTGACACTTAATGGAATTGTTTTCTTCGGCGCTTCACGCGGAGGCGACTGTTGGAAATCGATTCCCCTCAAATTTCGGGCCTAAATTTCTCCCAGCTCTGGTCTAGAATTGGATTCCCACGCCGCTATCAGTTGCGCCTAATATCAAAAACAAAAAGGGCGGGGAAGTGATCCCCGCCCTTGGAAGAGCCGCAGGGCTGAACTGCGAGCCCTGCGCTACAGTTTTGACTATCGACTGTTCTTAGTACATTCCTCCGCCCATGCCACCAGGCCCGCCTGCGGGAGGTCCGGAGTGTTTGTCTTCCTTTTCCGGAACTTCGCTCACCAGGGCCTCGGTGGTCAACATCAATGAGGCGATGGAAGAAGCGTTCTGGAGCGCCGTGCGGGTAACTTTGGTGGGATCGATCACTCCGGCTTCCACGAGGTCGCCGAAGGTTTCGGTTTGAGCGTTAAAGCCGTAGTGAGTGTTCGAATTGGAGCGGACTTTGTCCACCACCACCGCGCCCTCATGTCCGGCGTTGACGGCAATCAGGCGCAGCGGCTCTTCGAGCGCGCGCTTGACGATGTTGATGCCAATCTGCTCGTCGCCTTCCGCCTTGAGTTTTTCCAGAGCGGGAATGCAGCGAACCAGGGCCACGCCGCCGCCGGGGACAATGCCTTCCTCGACAGCCGCTTTGGTGGCGTGCATGGCGTCCTCAACCCGAGCCTTCTTTTCTTTCATCTCGGTTTCGGTTGCCGCGCCCACCTTGATCTGCGCCACGCCGCCCACCAGCTTCGCCAACCGCTCCTGAAGTTTCTCGCGGTCGTAGTCGGAGGTGGTCTCTTCGACCTGAGCACGGATCTGCTTCACCCGGCCTTCGATTTCAGAGGTCTTGCCGGCGCCTTCCACGATGGTGGTGTTGTCTTTGTCCACCGTGATCTTCTTGGCGCGACCGAGGTCATCCAGCTTCACATTTTCCAGCTTGATGCCCAGATCTTCGGAAATGGACTTGCCGCCAGTAAGGATTCCGATATCTTCCAGCATCGCCTTGCGGCGATCACCGAAGCCCGGAGCCTTCACCGCGCAGCAGTGCAGGGTTCCGCGCAGCTTGTTCACCACCAGGGTGGCCAGCGCTTCGCCTTCCACTTCCTCGGCAATGATCAGCAGGGGTTTGCCCGACTTGGCAATCTGTTCGAGCAAAGGCAGGAGGTCTTTCATGGAGCTGATCTTCTTCTCATGGATCAGGATCAGCGCGTTCTCGAGGGTGGATTCCATCCGCTCGGGGTCGGTGACGAAATAGGGGCTGAGATAGCCGCGGTCAAACTGCATGCCCTCAACCACCTCGAGCGCGGTCTCCATGGTCTTCGATTCCTCCACGGTGATCACGCCGTCTTTCCCCACTTTCTTCATGGCCTCGGCGATGATGTTGCCGATGGTGTGATCGTTGTTGGCGGAAACGGCGCCCACCTGAGCGATCATGGCTCCCTCTTTGACTTCCTTGGAGAGCTTCTCGAGCTCGCCCTTGATGTGTGTTTTGTTGCCTTTCTTGTCCGTCTCGTCATAGCCGCACACGGTGCGAACTGCCAGCTCGATGCCGCGCTTTACGGCCATCGGATTGGCGCCCGCCGCTACGGTCTTTACGCCCTCGCGGAAGATCGCCTGGGCCAGCACGGTTGCAGTGGTGGTGCCGTCGCCGGCCACGTCGGAGGTCTTGGAAGCGACCTCGCGAACCATCTGCGCCCCCATGTTTTCCAGGGGATCCTGCAACTCGATTTCCTTGGCCACCGTCACGCCGTCCTTGGTGATGGTGGGGGAACCGAATTTCTTATCCAAAACCACGTTGCGACCCTTGGGGCCCAGCGTGATTTTCACGACGTCCGCCAGTTGATTCACTCCACGCAGAATCGCCTGACGGCTATTTTCGCCGTGTACAATTTGCTTTGCATTTGCCATCTTTTATCTCCTCCAAAGATTTCTTTTTAGGTATTTTTTGCGATGCTTCTTTTATTCTTCGACCGTTCTCAATCGTTGAAAAGATTTTCGATTCGTCAGTTGCCCGGCCATTCAGTTCGCTGACCCACTGACGCCACTAAACTAACTGACCGCTTACTTACTTCTTGCCGCCGGCAGCCTTGGCAGCTCCCTCAAGAACGCCCAGCACTTCTTCCTCGCGGATGATCAGGAATTCTTCTCCGTCGAGTTTGATTTCGGTGCCGGAATATTTCCCGAAAAGAATGCGGTCGCCCGCTTTAACATCAAGGGGCACCACTTTCCCTTCTTCGTTCCGCTTGCCATTGCCCACCGCAATTACTTCCGCCTCTTGCGGTTTTTCTTTCGCCGTGTCGGGAATGATGATGCCTCCCTTCACAGTTTCTTTATCTTCGATCCGTTTGATCAGAATGCGATCGTGCAGAGGTCTTACTTTCATCTGTGCGTCTCCTTTCGTATTCAGGTTTGAAGTATGGATTAAACTTAGAAGCAGGCCCTAAACCCGCTCCTTTCCCGAAGCGAAATGCCGTAATTAGCACTCTCTGTTCGAGAGTGCTAATTTACTTCAAGAGTTGTCTGATTGTCAAGGTACAATGTGCAATCGGTTTGTTTGACTGGTATTCTGAATTGGGCGCGAAGTCAGGAGGCGGCGAGTCCGCTTCTTGCCTTCCATCCAGTAATGGCGTGTACATATCTTATTATCAATAAGATGCGTCGCATAGCGGTTTTTGGCTTTAAGGATAAAATCCCAGTTTATTGGTTCAGTAAAGCGAGTTGCTCCGAAAAGTCCTATCCCAGGCTTGCATGCTATCTTCCACCAACCTTTTTTACTCGAATTATCATCAAAGACTCCTTACGGTCGAACTAGGACGCTGGAACCATGTTGAAGAATTCTAAGTGGACGTCTTGGCCGCCATCACATCCTCAACCGATATTAATGGCTACCCACGTCTCAGCGACTTTGGGTGAATAGTAAGGGTTGGGGCTATAATGAAAATCATCCTATGCGGAAAAGGAATTCACTCTTGCTATGCTTTGCGAATAAGTTTCAATCCATGATGTCGCGAGCTTGGAAACTAAGTTTCTTATTGGTAACTGTTCTGGCGGCCCTCTGGTGTTTCCCGGACGCGTCCAATTTGCACGCTACGCCATTGGGCCGGCAGCAAGCCGGCAACACAAAGCAAACCCAAGCCAGTCCAACAAAAAAGGAGGGCCAATCCACCACGCCGCTTGCGGACTCCGCCGCCGCGGAGGAAGAGAGCGATCTTGCAAATGTTCAAGCCGAAGCGAAAGCTGTGCAAGTGCCGGACGTCCAAGCTCTGGCGAAGGCTCTGGGAATTGATCTGTCGCCGGCGGGTGATGATCCCGCTGATTCACCCACGAATTCTCTCCAGGAATTGGGTGATCTGGATGGCGACGGAATTTCTGAATTCGCTCTAAAGCTTATGCCCTCGATGAAACGCGAGGCGCCCGAGGGTGCAGGGACAAATCGATTGCCCTCCTGGCAATTAATCCTGCTGGCTTGGGACGGCGCCCGGTGGCAGGCGTCCCGAATTCAAACGGGATTTGAGCTCTACGAATTGCAGGTGCTCTCCTCCCTGATTCCGGGATCAAAGCAACTGGCCCTGACTGTATATTCGGGCGCTCGCGCGATTCCTTTTCCGGCCATCTATCAGATCAAGGATCACGCCGCCGCCCTGATGTGGGATGGCCGCTCGGACGAGAGCCTTTACGAAGGATTTGTCCAGGGGCGATTAGAATTTCGCGACTCAGATGAGGGCGCTACACCGGTGATGATTGCGTCCGGGCGCGCGGACCCCGGTCTCCTGCATTTCCCAAAAGAGAGCACGCGCGGATTCGACATTCAGACTACTTATGCCTGGGATGGCCGCGCATTTACCCCCAAGCGCACTGAATACGAGGCCAACGAAGATTACAAGATCTACCAGTTTATTTCCGATTTGCATCTCAAGGATTTCCGCTCAGCCTACGCGCTGATCGATCCGGCCAAATTGTTGAAAACTGATGAGCCCAGTCTTGAAATCTTTCGCAAGCACGTCGAAGAGTCCTGGCCGGAATTTCTGGATGACGAGATTTTTGAAGTTCTTGACCTACAACCCCCCGTTCCGGGCGACTTCAGCTTTGCCCTGGTTCGCGAGGGCAGCACTTACGTCTACCATCCTCAATTTGCCCCCGGCACGAAGCATCTCCTAACCGGTCTTGAGCGCCGCGAGCAGCCGCGCGGCAAGGATTGAAAAGCATGATCCTTGAGGTCATGGAAGCGTATGGTTCACCATTTCTATGATCCGTTCCCGCAGGTCGAGGACTGCGAGGAACCCCTTCAAGCGCAGCCATGAATAGGCAATCTCAATCAATCACCGGATTCGTGCTGGCCGGCGGCGCGAGCCGGCGAATGGGCTGCCCCAAAGCCCTGCTGATGCTGGGGGGGGAGACTATGATTGAGCGGCAGTTGCGTGTGCTTCGTTCCGTGACTCAACGCGCGCTGGTGGCCGGATGGCCCTCGGATCTTCCCTGGCCGGCAAGAATTGAAACCCTCACGGGCGTGCGTCGCCTGCCTGACGCCCAAGCGGGCAGGGGCCCGCTGGGAGGAATTTATACCGCCCTGACCCACTCGCGATCTGAATTCAATTTATTTCTTGGATGTGATATGCCATTTGTCGAGCCGGCGTTGCTCCATTTCCTTTGCGGCAGGGCGCTTGAATGCGGAGCGGACGTCACGGTGCCGAAATCGCATCAACGCAGGCTGGAGCCGCTGTGCGCAATCTACCGGCGGCGGGCGCTTCCGACGATTTCGGCAAGCCTCAAAGCGGGGGAGTACAAGGTCTCGAGGTTCTTCACTCGAATCCAGTGCGAGGTAATTCCCTGGCGCGAAATTGCCAAGGCGGGATTTCCCACTCAAGTTTTTGACAACATGAACCTGGCGGAAGATTTCGAGGAGGCAAAGAAATTCTTGAGCCGATCCCGTCCTCAAAAGCGTCCTTCAGGCCAATTGAAAAATCGTCGGCGTGATTAATCCGGCGGTGGGAATCAACCGGCCGACTGCAAGTCTTTGTTCTCATTTTCCCCCTTTTAATTCATAATCGATGGCCGCATGTCGCTGGTTAATGGAACTCTCCTGTTTCTTGCTGCCATGCTTGCCGGAACGATGAATTCGGTTGCAGGCGGGGGCAGTTTTATTTCGTTTCCCACCCTGATTTTTACCGGGGTCCTTCCCATCCCCGCCAACGCCACGTCCACCGTCGCCCTTTGGCCCGGATCGGTGGCCAGCATCGGCGCCTACTGGAAGAAACTTCCGAGGGGCAGCCGACTTCTTCTCCCCTTGACTCTTGTCAGCATCGTCGGCGGCCTGCTTGGCGCGCTGATCCTGCTGCGCACGTCACAGCAAACGTTCATGCAACTGGTTCCATATCTGTTTCTTGTCGCCACACTGCTATTCACGTTCGGCAAGAAAATATCGTTGAAGTTAGGCGGGCTGGTTAAGAGTTCCGGACCGCCCTCCTGGACCACAATAACGGGCGCTGCCCTGGTTCAGCTCCTGATCGCGGTTTACGGTGGATTCTTTGGAGGCGGGATCGGAATACTGATGCTGGCTCTTCTGGCGATGGTCCGAATGGAGGACATCCACAGTATGAATGCCGTGAAATCATTACTCGCCGCCGCTATCAATGGCTCCGCCGTGGTCACGTTTATACTGGCGGGAGCCGTACTTTGGCCGCAGGCGATTTTGATGGTGGGGGGAGCAATCCTCGGCGGCTATGGCGGCGCACGGCTGGCCCAGAAACTTAATCCGAAACTGGTGCGCGGATTTGTTATCACGGTGGGTTTCTCCATGACCGCATACTTCCTCTTGCGGCGGTAAAAAGCGAATACAAGGCACGGATAATATCTGCACGGGACACTCGCCGCCTTTTTTAATTCATAATTTATTATTCATCATTCATAATTACTCCCATGCCTGACGATCTCCACCCAACACCCTACATCCAATTCGTCCACGTCTCCAAAGCCTTCGACGAGACGCAGGTATTGAACGATGTGAATTTTGAAATCCGCCGCGGCGAAATGGTGGTGGTGCTGGGCCGCAGCGGGGTGGGCAAAAGCGTTACCCTGAAGCATATTTTGGGCTTCATGCAGCCGGACGAGGGCAGGGTCTTGGTGGATGGGCGGGAAGTTTCGAAAATGACGGAAGTAGAACTTGCGGAAATGCGGCGGCACGTGACGATGGTTTTTCAATCCGGAGCGCTTTTCGATTCTCTCACCGTGGGCGAAAATGTCGCCTATCCGCTCGAGGAACGCGCTCTGCGAGGCGCCACTCTTGACGAAGATCAAATTCAATCGCGCGTCGCCGAACTCCTGGCCCTGGTGGACTTGACCGAGGCCGTTGACCTTAAGCCTTCCGACCTGAGCACGGGGATGAAGAGGGCCGTGGCAATCGCGCGCGCGCTGGCGGCGGAGCCCGACGCCATACTTTACGACGAACCCACCACCATGGTGGACCCCTTGATGGCGCATACCGTGGGTGACTTGATTTCAAAACTAAAACGCCAAAAGGGTCTGACCTCCGTAGTGGTGACCCACGACATGAAATTGGCGCGGAAGCTTGCCGATCGCCTCGTCTTTCTGGAGGACGGCCGTGTCGCTTTCTTTGGCACCCCACAGGAAATGAACGCGTGCCCGGACCCGCTAATCCGTGAATTCATGGAGCTGGACGAAGTCTCGTTTCTGAATTGAATAATTGTCCCATTGATTCATTGAAACATTGGGTTGTGCCGGCAGGATCCTCCAATGAGGCAGTGAACCAATGAACTAATGAACCAATGGATCCATCATCCGATGCTCTTTCTCAATCGCAGCGAAGTCGAAAGCCTGTTGAATCTTGACCAACTGATTGAATGCCTTGCGCCTGCCATGGCGTCTCTGAGCGCGGGAAATGTCTCCATGCCCGCGCGCGGCGTGGTTGAGATTCAGGAGAATCGCGGCCTCCTTGCGTCGATGCCGGTTTACGTCCCTTCATCTCAAACGCTTTCCACCAAGCTGGTAACTGTTTATCCGGACAACGAACGCCTGGGCATCCCCTCACATCAGGCGGTAGTTTTGGTGTTTGATTCGAAAACCGGAACGCCCCTGGCGATGATGGACGGCGCGTCAATCACCGCCATTCGCACCGCGGCGGGTTCGGCGCTGGCTACGCGCCTGTTAGCGCGGCCTGAAGCGCAAGTGTTAAGCGTTCTCGGAACCGGAGTGCAGGCTCGCACCCATGCCAGGGCCATCACGCGCGTTCGGCAGATTCGCGAGGTGCGCGTTTGGGGGCGAAGTCAGCAAAAAATTGATGCCCTGGTCAAGGACCTAACTTTGGCTCCCGGAGTCCGGGTTCGCGCCGTCCCGCAGTTAAAGGAAGCGCTTGCGGGAGCAGAGATAATTTGCGCTTGCACTCACAGTGCAGAGCCAGTGGTAGTCGGAGAGTGGCTGGAGCAGGGGGCCCACGTAAATTCCGTCGGACTCAATGCGCAAGGTTGCGAAGTGGATGAAGCCGCGGTACTCAAAGCCCTGGTGGTTGTGGAGTCGCGCGACGCGGCTTTGGCGCCCGCGCCTTCGGGAGCCAATGACTTGCTTTGGCCGATTCAAAAGGGACTTATGACGCGGGACCACATTCATGCCGAGATAGGCGAGTTGGTCTCGGGGGCGCGGCCGGGGCGCACTTCAGCCGTTCAAATTACGATTTACAAATCCGTGGGCGTTGCCGTTCAGGATGCGGTGGCTGCGCGATTGGTCCTTGATGCCGCACGCGCGCGCGGGGTTGGAAAGGATATCCAGTTGTGACCAATCCTGAAAGGAATCCTTCTTCGTAACCATGAAAACCAAAGAGGCCATGACGCTCGATCGCGTTCTTTCCCGGATGGGAGTGACCTCGCGATCTTCGGCGAAGGAAGCAATTCTTGCCGGGCGTTTGAAGGTGAACGGGCGGGTTGTCCGCGATCCGGAATGTTGGGTGCGGCCGGGCCGCGACTTTATTCAGTTTGATGGCAATGCGGTGAAGCGCGTTCGCAAGATTTACCTTCTTTTTTACAAACCCAAGGGTGTGATTACAAGCCACGGCGATCCATCAGGCCGCAAAACCGTTTACGACATTTTGAAAAATGGAAACAACCCCACCGCGCCGAATGAAGATTTCTGCTGGGTCGCTCCCGTCGGGCGGCTGGATAAGGACACTTCCGGCTTGCTCCTGATGACCAATGACACCGAGTTCGCCGACTTTGTCACCAGCCCTGAATCTCAAGTGACCAAGACCTACCTTGTAAAAACCAGTGGACTCCTGAGTGATGAGATTATTGCCAGGCTTGAAGACGGCGTGGAAATGAAACGTGGCGACCAGGCGCGCCCGATAAGCGTCCGACGAACCGAAGACCGGGGAAAATACACCTGGCTCGAAATCGTGCTGACCGAAGGCAAAAACCGCGAAGTCCGGCGCATGATCGAGGCGGTGGGATTTAAAGTGCTCAAGCTGGTGCGAACGCAAATCGGGTCGCTGACATTGGAAGGTTTGGAAGTGGGGAAGTGGAGGGGGTTGACTTCACGCGAGCTTGTGGCGATTAGGTCGTCGAAAGGGAATGCGTAATAGCCAAGAGTCCACTGAGATGCGTCCTGAAAGAAACATGGCTTGCTCACCCAGGGTGCCGCCCCAGGAAAATCACCGCATATTGAGGCAAATCTTCTGCGTGGCGTGATGCGAGTCGGGCGAGCAGTTTGGCGAGAATTGTTGGATCGTCGGCGCGAATGGAATGAGGCACGATGATGACGCCCGAGTGCTTGTGGCCTTGGTTGAAAAACTCCATCGTAAGGGCGATGAAATCGTTGCGATTACGCGTCACAAGCGCGGCTCCTATCCGGGATGCGTAAACTAGCTGCTCCTCATCGTCGGCCCCGCGATTTCCGGCTGCTTGGGTACTGGCGGCCTCGTACCCCAGCCTTTTGAGGATCTCAGCGACTTTGGGATTAATGTCCTCATCCAGGTAAAACCTCACCGGATCTCACCTGCCGCGACGGGGTGCTGAGCGCGAAGTTTTGCGGGAGTCCACGAGGAATTGGCGCGAATGCGCCGGTCTATTTCGGCTCTAAAACTACGATAGTAATTCAGTGCGGCAAGTAATTGAGCTTCGGTCAACTGCGGATAAGCTTTTTGCAGCCGCTCAAATCTGTGCCCAATGCTCTTGTGGTTGGCGATGATTTCCCAGACATCAATCCCGGTCCCTGCGATACGCGCGCGGCGCCCAGTGGGGCCGTGGCCAAAGACAATACCCGGGTAACGGCGCATCCGCGTTGCCTCATCGAGCAAATCGTTGGCCACGGTCGAGAAATCCTCATTGCGTTCCTCCGCGATCTTCTGCATGGCTCGAAGTGTTTCCTTTCGGATTCGCAGACTTTTTTGAATGGTCGGCATGGCTCAGCCTATATCCTACAATGTATCCCAACGTATGACAATCGATTTGAAGTCGAAGAAGTCAAGAAGATGCCAAGCGGGGAATACGAAATGACCGTATCGCGCTCGGATGTTTGGGGTTTGTCAACAGCCCACGCTTTGATCTCACGGATTTGCTGGCCTCTTCGGCGGCAAGAATTCGTCCAATGCGACAGGTAATTTGAATAGCAGCATATCGTTTGCAAGCTGGCCAATCGACTCAAACTTGATTGCTTCAATTCCGAGCGCGCGCGCTGCCATTACATTCACCTCAATGTCGTCTATGAACAAAGCCTCTTTGGGAAGGACGGTGATGGCTTCAAGGCAGGCTTGATAGATTTTTGCATCCGGCTTAACCACGCCCAGTTCGCCGGAAAAGACTTTCACATCGAAGTGATTCAACCATTCAGCGCTCGAGCGCAAATATCTTGAGAAATCGCGCGGCATGTTGGAAAGGATCGAAGTTTTAATTCCGCCCGACTGAAGCTTGCGCACCCACTCGAGCAAGACGGGCCGGGGATGAATCCAGAGGGCAAAATCAGCTTTCATCAGCTTGTCGATTTGCGAGTCGGAAAATTGCTTTTCATTTGATGCCGCGATTTTCTTCCAATAGGAAGTCCCGTCAAGCGTCCCCCGGTCATAATCAAGCCGGTAACGCCAAAGCGAATCAATAAAGGAGGCCGATGGGATCCCGGAGAGGCGGGCCATTTCCTCAAACGCGGAAGCCGGAGGCATGGGGCACAGGACATTTCCATAATCAAAGATTACCGCTCGAATATTTTTGGCCATAGGTTTCGGTTTTTTTGAGCCGCGTCAAGTCGAGTAAACGGCTGGGTGGGAGTTGAAGAATCGCTCCTACGCTTCAAAAAGTGACGCAACGAATTCCCTGGGATTAAAGGGAAGCAGATCGTCAATCTTTTCGCCGACGCCCACAAACTGAATGGGCAGGCCCAGCTCGCGGGCAATAGCCACCACCACGCCGCCCTTCGCCGTCCCGTCAAGCTTGGTCAGAATGATGCCCGTAGTTCCGGCATGTTCCGTGAATTGGCGCGCCTGCTGGAGGCCGTTCTGGCCTGTCGTCCCGTCAATCACCAGAAGGACCTGGTGCGGCGCGTTGGCCACTTCGCGCCCGGCGATTCGGCACATCTTTTCGAGCTCGGTCATCAAGTTGAATTTTGTGTGCAGCCTTCCGGCGGTATCCACAATCACCGGGTTTTGGTGGCGGGTTTTGGCGGCGGCCAGGGCATCAAAAATTACCGCAGAAGGATCCGCGCCCGGCATTTGCTTCACAATTTCGATGCCCAGCCGTCCCGCCCAAATTTCGAGTTGTTCGTTGGCGGCGGCGCGGAAAGTGTCAGCCGCGCACAGTAAGGGTTTCCGCCCTTGCTGAAGGTAATAGTTGGCGAGCTTGGCGATCGACGTAGTCTTGCCGACACCATTCACGCCGACTACGAAAATAACCTCCGGCAGTCCCGCCGGGGGCTGGGTGGGCGTCCGGGCGCGTCCGGAAGCGCCCAGGGAGTCGGCTGGATTCTCAAGGATCCTCAATATCTCCTGCTCAATCGCGGGGCGCAGTTGTTTGGTGGTTTGGAGGGTACGGCGATTCATCTGCTCCTGCAAATGGGCAAGAATTTCCTTGGTGGTGTTCACGCCGAGGTCGGCGACGATGAGCGTGGCCTCAAGGTCATCGAGAACCGAGCGGTCAATGGTTTCTTTTCCCTCGACGATTTCTTCGATTCGTCCCACCAGTTGCGCTTTGGTGGATGCAACGGCTTTCTTCAAGCGGTCGAAGAGGCCTGGCTTATTGTCCGCGGGTCCAAAAAGTGTTTGTACCATCGCTAAGGATTCTATCCTGAACCGTCGACGCGCGGGAGTGAAATCGAAGGGGAGAGGCAAAAGGGAACCGGGCGGCGCCGACTTAACTCGAGGGTGCGACCGGCGTCACCGCATCGGGGATGGTGATGAAGCTGCTTCGGCGCGCCTCCGCCTTGCGCAGTTCGCCCTTCTCGTAGGCCGAGTGCATGGCATCCACAACGATGGGATCGTATTTCGTGCCCGCCAGCTTGCGCAAGATTTGCAGTGCCTGGGGAAAGTCCTTGCCGGCCTGGTAGGGCCGGTCGGTGGTGATGGCGTCGAAGGTATCGGCCACCGACATGATTCGCACCATGAGCGGAATTTCGTCACCCGTGATCCCATCGGGATAACCCTTGCCGTTTAACGCCTCGTGGTGCCAGCGAATCCCGGGCAACATTTCGTGGAGCTGATTAACCTGCCGGACAATTTCATACCCCATGATGGTGTGGCGCTTCATGATTTCAAATTCATCATTGGTCAGCACGCCAGGCTTCTTGAGAACTTTGTCGTCCACTCCTATCTTGCCCACGTCATGAAGCGTTGCCGAAATGCGAATCTTATCGATCTCATCGTCGGGCAAGCCCATTTCCCGAGCCAGAATAACCGAATAGTTCGAAACCCGGCCCGAATGCCCTTTCGTATAAGGGTCTTTGGCGTCGACCGCGGCCGCAATCATTTGAATCGATTCCATAAAAAGATTTCGATTTTGTTCTGAGGCCCGAGTGAGGTCTCCGATGTAGTGTTGGATATCCTCAGCCATTAGATTGATATTGCCCGCCAGTTCGCCGATTTCTTCGGTGCGGCTCCGAACATCGGCGCGTTGGGTGTAATCGCGCTTAGCGATAGCCCGGGCAGTGTGGCTCAGTTTGTCGATGGGACTGGTGATCCATTTCGCTGAAGCAATGCCAACACCCAGGCTGAGGAAGATCACCAGAATTCCCCACTCAATTGTTTCCTTGCGCATTTCAGCGGCGGCAGAATAGGCGTCACTCACTTTTTTCTGCACAATCACGCCCCAGCCGGCATTTTGAATGGGGGAATATGTCCCGAGCATGGGGATGGTTTGTTTGCCGTCAATCAGGTCAAAGGCGGATGTTTCAGTGGCGCGCGCTTCACCCCGCCATGCCAGGAATTTCTGGACGATGGGAATGGCCACCATATCCATCCCCGCATTCTTGCCATCGACGTTGGAAGCGACCAGGCGGCCGGAATTATCCACGATATAGGCGTCGAGGCCCGCCCCCATCTTTCGAGTTTCCTGAAGACGTTTACTTATGGGAGCGAGCGTGACGACGGCCCCCACCATCCCCAGGAATTTTCCGTTGCCCTGAAGGGGTCGAGCAATCAACAACACCGCTTCGTTTCCGCCCGAGCGCATGATGGTGATGGGGTTGCTTTGATACTTGGCGCCCTGATGGGCGGCCAGGAAGGCCGCTTCGAGTGATTTTCGCAGGAAGGTATCCCCGGCGGCATCATATTCGCCCGCTCGCGCCCCTCTGGCCTCATCGTTTAACACGGTGGCGAAAATGACGGTGGATTGTTCACTCACAAATCGCTGGAGCGCCGAAAGCAGGCGGGGATCCTGGTCATACTTGGCGGCAGGGATCTGCGCGGCCAATGGGCCCACCGAATCAAAAAACTCCGCCAGATGCTGATTTACATTGTCCATGTAAAGGGAGATTTCAAGGGCCAGCGACTGCGAGGTGATGGTTTGCAGGACCTGCTCTTGCGTCTTCAAAGTCTCTTGATTCGTTGAAATCATCATCGTGCCATAAAACCAGAGGGGGAGCACGCTGATGCCAATCAGGATCAGAAGCAGCAGATAAAGGATCCTAAGCCGCCAAGGGTGGCCTTTTTTCATGGAGACCTTTGCCAATCGAATCTTAGGCAAAAGCAGGTTAGAAATCAAGAGTTCGAAGCTCTCGGGAGTGGGTCAGTTAGTTGTAGCGGCGAGTTTACCTCGCCACGTGGCGGCGTAAAGCCGCCTCTACGTCAAAATGACCCACTGCCAAACTCTGGGGACGGAATCATCGGGCTCTTTACAGAAGGGAATGAAACCTCAGCCCGCCTTTTCTCCATCAAACTTCCATTCCTTTTTGTTCAATGCTACGGACTATATCCAGGAGTGAATAGAGCGTCACAACCGAGCACCCGCTTATGATGGCAATTCAGAATGAGTCTGCGGGTTATCGGGATCATCTTCAAAGGGGAGCATTGTTTCCATATCGCCTTCGGTGTGCGGTTGAGTCTTCTCCAATTTCCGGGCGGCGCGCTTCTCCGCCTTTTGCCTTTGCTTTTCCAGCCGCTTAACTTCTTTTTGTCGTTTCTGAAACGTGGCTCTCTGTCTGCCTGCCATGGAGGCTCCTTTCTTGAATGGATTGGAAAAGGCCGGGACCGAATCGGCGTTTGCCTGCTATGGCATTGATTTTTCGCCCGGCCGCGGGGACGACCTTACCAGCGGGGTTCGCGGGGCTGCCGAGCGGAACCTCGATAATCATCCTGGTTCCCCCTGCGCTTGCCACCATGACCTCCGCCGCCACCGGGACGGTACCCGCCCCCCCCACCAGTGCGTTCCGGTTTGGGCCGTGCTTCATTTACCGTCAGGGCGCGTCCCTCAAAATCTTTCCCGTTGAGGGCTGCGATGGCTTTGGCTGCGTCCTCGTCCTGGGTCATCTCGACAAAGCCAAACCCGCGCGGTTTTCCAGTGTCGCGGTCAGTCATGATTTTTACTTGTTGGACTTCCCCGAATTGCGCGAAAAGGGTTCGAAGCGCATCTTCCGTTGAGCTGAAGGGCAGATTTCCCACAAAAAGATTCTTCATTCCGTCTCCTTATTAACTCCTGGTGACTGCATCATCCACTTTGGGTTCGGTGCCGGCGACCGGCACTCGTTTGCGGACCCACGTCCGTGCGGTCAATCTGCTGCGCCTCAAAAAGGCTTTACAGTCACAACTGAATGCACATTCGAATTCCAGCGCCCGCTTTTCGTGTTCCGGATTGTCTCACACTTCAGACTGGATTTGGGAAGAATAAATTTTGTGCCCGCCCAACAGGCGGGAAGCAAAAATGGGTCAGTTTGTCGTGGCGGCGGCCGGAGTTTACCCCGCCTGGGCGGGTTAGCTCCGACCGCCGCTACCAGAGGATCAAACTGAACCACTATCCGGGAGGCAGGCGGGTTCTTATCCGAGGGTGGATATGCTACTCTAATAGCAGGCATCACATGCGCCGGATCCTGCGCAGTGCCGGGGAGAGTGAAAATGTATCCTGAAGAAATGGTTCGGCCCATGAGGGAGGAGCTAACGCGGCTCGGATTTAAGGAAATGAGAACCTCCAAGGACGTAGAAGCCCTGCTTTCGAGCGCGAAAGGTACGGCGCTGGTGGTGGTCAATTCCATTTGCGGGTGTGCCGCCGGAAAAGCGAGGCCGGGAGTTGCCTTGGCGCTTTCCCACCATCAGAGGCCGGAACTTCTGGCCACCGTGTTCGCTGGACAGGACCGGGAGGCCACCGCCCAGGCGCGCGCCCACTTTACAGGGTATGAACCGTCTTCGCCCTCCATCGCTCTTCTTCGCGACGGCCAACTGGTATTCATGCTCGAGCGGCGGCAAATCGAGGGCAGAATGGCGGAGGAAATCGCGTCCGACCTGAAAGGTGCATTTGACCGCTTTTGCGCCCCAACGGTTTCCAAAGCTGGAGCATGAATCGAGCTGAATCCTCTATAAGAATTAGTTGATCTAATTCGAGCTATCAATCTATTGACTCGGAAGTTGCGCCTTGGTTGTTTTCAACGGCAAATAAACCCCGCGCTATCTGCGGAAACCGAACCACCTTTCGATATTTGGATCCTTCCGGCGAGAGCTTGCTTTCAAATAAAAAGTAACTACCAACTTCAAATCGCCCCAATGACAGTTCCTTTTGTTCTTCCACCAGCGCACGCAGAGTTGGTTGAGGCCGCGGACTGGTAAACCGGGCAAGCGTCAAATGGGGATTGTAGTCCCGGCTTTCGTGCGTAAACCCCAACCCTTCCATTTTGTCCTCAATCCGCCCCGCCAGTTGAATCAAGGCCGGCGGCGCATTTATGCCCGCCCAGAAAACGCGGGGACGCGCGGCGCCCGGGAAGAATCCGAACCCTTTGACTTGGATGTAAAACTTCTCAAAGGGCTCAAGGGCCGAGAGGGCGCTGGTAACTCGATCAACTTGCGTATCTGCGATTTCACCCAGGAACTTTAGCGTGAGGTGGATGCCTTCCAGACGGCTCCAACGAATGCTGGAATCTCGTTGGGACTTTGGCAGGTCCGCGTGCCCAAGGGTGTGGCGAAACTCTTCCATTTTCCCGGCAAGTGCCTGGCGAATGTCATCGGGAAGGTCAATGGCGATGAAGGCTCGCATTCTAAAGAAAGTTGCAAGTGGCAAGTGACAAGTTGTTAGCCAAGAATCTTTCCATAGCTTGCCACTTGCCACTTATCACTTGCCACTTCTTCAAAGGCTTCGAACTCGCCTGCGGACCATTTCCAAGGCCGCTTGCGATGCCCAATGGCGGATCTTTTCCCGGTTACCTGGGAAACGGAATTCACGGATTTGCGTGCCGCGCTCATCTGCCAGAGAAATGAAAACCAGTCCCACCGGTTTTTCAGGGCTCCCGCCCGTCGGGCCCGCGATGCCCGTGATTCCGAGGCCGATATCGGCGGCGGAGCGTCTGCGAATGCCCTCGGCCAATGCCTGAGCCACAGGCTTTGACACGGCGCCGTTTTCCGCCAGGAGAATTTCCGGCACACCGCAGAGTTTCATTTTCAGATCATTGCTGTAACAAACAACACCGCCAAGGAAAAAATTTGAACTGCCGGGAATTCTGGTCAGGCGCTCGCTCAGCAGGCCGCCCGTACAACTTTCCGCCACCGCCACCGTCTTGTGCTTCATCACCAGGTACATGCCCACAATCTCTTCCATGGACTCACCGTGGGTGGAAAACACATATTCGCCCAACGCCAATTCAATCTTGTCGCCCAATTCCGCCAGCATAGCCTCCGCCTCCTCATCGCTGGCCGCGCTGGCGCGCAAATGGATTTCCACGGCTCCCGGGGTGGCGAGAATGGTCGTGCTCGGATTTTGGTATTGCTTGTAGAGGGGGGCGATTCGCTGGTCAACCTCGGATTCGGGCAGCCCCACAATTTTGAAGACCCGGCTGCGCAATCTCTGCCCGCCGGCCAGGGGTGCAAGGCGCGGCAGACATTCCGATTCGAACATCGCTTCGAGCTCGACCGGAGGCCCAGGCAGGAGAATTACAACCGCACCTTCGTGGTCGATCCAAATGCCCGGTGCGGTCCCATTCTTGTTTTCCAGCCACATGGCCCCTTCCGGCACCATCGCCTGGCGCATGTTGTTTTGGGACATGGCCCGGCCGATTCTCGCAAAGCGTTTTTCAATATGTTCGCGGATCTCCTCGATTTCCCGGAGCGGCCGAACGAGAACTTCAGCCACCACCTCGCGATTGATGTCATCTTCGGTGGGTCCAAGCCCTCCGCTGAGGATAACCAGGTCGGACCGGCCCAGGGCAACTCGAAAAGCTTCACCCAGTCGCGCGCGATCATCGCCGACGACGGTCTTGAAATGAACTTCAATCCCCAAGGTGTTGAGCTTGTCCGTCAGGTAAAGTGAGTTGGTGTCGGTTCGGAAGGGAGTGAGGAGTTCCGAGCCTACCGCAATGATTTCAGCATTCATTTAAATTAGGCGACCAGTTTGGGATTCCATGCGATGGACCGATCAGGCGCCGGCCGTGGATTAGGACTAAAGCCAGGGCTGGCCATCGATGTCCAGGAAAAGCTCAATCAAAGAATTTCCCGTCGTCAGCACCATTGACCGATAAGACGTGAAGGCCAGTCCCACGATGCCGAAACCCGAGACCGCCAGTTCGGGCTTGGCATCGGAAGTGAATCGAATGATGCCCCGCTGTCCCGCGAGTGATGCGGCAACATAAAGATTGCCCTGCGCGTCAAAGGCCAAACCCTGCGGCCTGCCAAGGCCGCGATAGAAAGACGAAACCTGTCCGTTGGGCGAAATGCGGATGACGTGATCGAAGCTGGAGGTGGTGGGTCCGGTAACGAAAAGACTCCCTCCCGGGTCAAACGCCAGGTGGTAGGCGGCAACACTCGGTTCCAGGGTTGCAAAGACAAATATCTGGCGGTCGCGGCTGATCTTGAAAATCGTCCCGCTTCGGTCGCCGACATAAAGATTCTCATCGCGGTCGAAGGCAATCCCGGTGGCAATACCCATGCCCTCGGCATAGACAGAGTGGACTCCGTCGGGAGTAACCTGAAAAATCGTTCCTTCCATGCGGCTGGAAATGTAGAGGATTCCATCCCGGTCGAAGGCCATGCCGGTGGGATTCACCAGATCGTTCAAGAAAGGCCGCATCACATGGCTGCGATCAATTTTAAATACCGAGGTGGGGACTTTCTGCCCGCGAGTTCCGCTGAAAGTGGTAAAAACATTTCCGGCCGCATCGATGGCAGGGTTGGCGACCGGGTGGAGGTTCTCGGCAATGGTGATGCCTACCGCGACGGACACGGGCGCGCTGCTGGCGCCGTCATTAACGACGGTTAATTCACCGCTCACCGCGCCTTCAGGAACTCGAACCACCAGGCGATTGGCCGAACTCAAAAGTAAACTGCCCGGCCGGTCTCCGAAGAACACTTGGGGGCGGCCCGCTCCATTTTCAGAAAAACCGTGTCCGCGAATGGCGATTTCGCCGCCCGAAATAGCCGCGCGTGGCAAAATGTTCTCTATTTGCGGGTTGCTCTTGGCCAATTCGGTCTGTCCCATAATCTGTCGATGAGGAATGATATTTGGTTTCGCCGGCTCTCTTCAATTGGGAATGACAAAATGTAGTGACAACTTCTTTTGTAGCGCCGGTGTCCCCACCGGCGACCGCGCTGAGAACAGCGCCCCTAAATTAAGTATCTTTCACTATAATTCGTCATCCTCAAATTACGGTTCGCATCCAACCGAAAAGTCCAAGCGCCAGGGCGCCGTATGTCCCGGCGGCAACATCATCTAACATGATACCCCAACCGCCCGGAGCATGCTCAAGGCGTCGGGCGGGAAATGGCTTCACAACGTCAAAAAACCTGAAGAGAAGGAATCCCGCCAGCAGCCACCGCCAGTTTGCGCCCGGCCAAAGGAAAAGTGTGATCATTTGACCCACCACTTCGTCAATCACCACTTGGCCGGGGTCTGTCCTGGCGAAATACTTTTCAGCTTGTCCTCCTGCCCAAACGCCCAATGCGCCGAGGCCCAATGCCACCGCCGCAATCGCCGCCTGCTGCCAAATCCTGGCCAGGGGCAACGCTCCGATCCCAGCCACGATTCCCAATCCGACTGCCGAGCCCGCTGTGCCGGGAGCAATGGGAAAAAAGCCGACGCCGCCGCTGGTTGCGATCCAGACTGCGACTCCGCGGGGCCGTTCAGCCACGTTTCCCCTTGGCGTCCTGGTCATCGAAGTCAGTTTGGAAATCCTGGTCCGGAGCCTCCGCATCGTCCGGACTCGATATTCGGTAGCGCTCGGAGAGCCAATTGTCCAAATCAATCATCTTGCACCGCTCACTGCAAAATGGGCGGTTGGGGTTGCCCACGCCGGGAACCTCTGTCTTACAAATGGGGCACCGCATGGCCTGTATCCATTGCCGGAGCGCCGGCAGGCTGAATTTGAATCATCTTGGGTCCGGGAACTCGGCGCGGCAGAGAAATCACGCGGGCAGCAAAAGATTTGGTCTCCAATCGCGCGATCAAATCGTAATCGGAACTATCGGTCACCGTCGCCCATCGAAAGTCTCCGGGGCGAGGTTCGTCGCCCACAAAATCATTTACGAAAACCCGGCCATCAATTTCCGGGGCCTGGGATTCCAGCCTTCCCGTAAACAGCAAGTCCGTTTCTTCCGATCGTCCTTCCACCAAAAGCGGATAAGTCTGGCCCACTTTTCTCTTGAGTTTGCGGCGCGAGATCTTGCGCTGCAATCCGAGCAGCGTCTTCTGGCGGCGTATTGCCACCCGGCTCGCCACCTGGTCAGGCAGCGAAAAAGAGGCGCTGGAATCCTCGTTAGAATAAAGGAATACTCCCAGGTGGTCGAATTCCGCGGCTTCCACAAAATCGAGCAAGACTTTGAAATCGTCCTCGGTCTCGCCGGGGAACCCGACGATGAAAGAAGTTCGAATGGAAGCGGTGGGAATCTCGCCCCGGATCTTTTCCAACATTTTCAGAAAGCGGCTCGCGCCCGACCCCCGGCGCATCAGCTTCAACACTGGTCCGCTCGCGTGCTGCAAAGGGATGTCAAAGTATTTGCAAATTTTGGGTGTCTCGGCGATGGCGGCGATCAATGCGTCATTCAGCCGGTTGGGATAACAATAAAGAAAACGCGTCCAAACTAAATCCGGGATGCCCCCGAGTTGCCTCAGCAGCATGGCCAGTCCATCCCGGATTCCAAGGTCTTCGCCGTAGCTGGTGGTGTCCTGGCCGATGATGGTGATTTCACGGACGCCCTGGCTTGCCAGGTTTTCCGCTTCGCGAATTACCGATTCAAAGCGACGAGAGCGAAATTTCCCCCGCATCTGGGGAATCACGCAGAAGGAACACGGATGATCGCAACCTTCGGCGATCTTGAGATAGGCGGAATACGAAGGGGTGGAGAGAACTCGGGGAGTGAAATCGTGGTAGAGATAAGGCTCGGCAGGTGTTTTGGCTTCCCGACCCGCGCTTTCCTGCGCGCAGGCCTCGATCACCCGTTCGAGTTCATTGGTCCCGATAACATAATCAACCTCAGGGATGTCCTCTAAAATTTCCTTGCGGAACCGTTCTACCAGGCACCCCGCCACCACCAATCTTTTGGCGGATCCGGTTTTCTTCAGCTCCGCCATTTCAAGGATGGTGTCAATCGATTCGCGCTGCGCCGGTTCGATAAAGCTACAGGTGTTTACAATGATCACTTCAGCGTCAGCAGCGGAGGGCGTCAACTCGAAGCCGTGGCGCGCTAGGATGCCGAGCATCACCTCGCTATCCACGAGATTCTTGGGACATCCCAGACTAACCATTCCCACTTTGGGCATAACGGCGGACACCAGACCTGTTTATTCTTGAAATTAGCCCGAAATAAAATTCTAACACGATTCGGAAGAATTGGGCGAATGGTCGAATGAACGATTGAGTGATTTCGCGATTGTGTGATTAAGGATTGTTCTTCGAGGAATTCAGAATCCGATTTGGGTGAGATCAATCACATGTTCAGGGTTACATTCTTCTTCAATCATCCGTTCGCTCAATCGCCCGATCACCCAATCTAATAATCGCTCAATTCTTATTCCTCTCCCACATCAAGACACCTTTTTCGGAGGTCGCAGCAATGAACTCGCCGGTGGGAGAGAAGGCAGCGGTCAAAATCGGGGCCTCACTTTCTCTTAAATTCGCAGCGGCTTTGCCATCAGCCACGGACCAGACTCTGACCGTTTTGTCTTCGCCCGCGGATACCAGCCAATTCCCATCCGGTGAGAATTCAACCCAATGGACTGCTCCGGAATGTCCGGAAAGCGTCTGCAAGAGTTTCCAATCCGGCACTGACCAGATGCGTACTTTGCCGTCTTCACATGCCGTCGCCACCCGCGATGAGTCGCGCGAAAAGGCGATGCTCAGCACGGTGCCCTGATGGCCGCGGAGGGCGTCCACAAATTCGTGGTCGGTCAGCCGGACCACAGTCGGGTCAGCCGTGGAACTGCCTTGCACCTGGGCCAATATCATCCAATGGCCGTCGGGAGAATATGCATATAGGTTGGCAGGCTGGGTGAGTGAGGGGAGGTTGATGCGTCCACCGTGACGGGTCAAAGGATTCCATAGATCGAAATTATTGTCCTTGTTCAAGCCCACGTAGCGGATATCGGGAAAGTAGCGCGGAGGCTGATATCCACCTCCGTTGCCCAGACCATCCACCTTGCCGGACAACGCGTCCTGCATGGTGTCCCATTGAAATGCCAGTTCAGGCGACCGCGGGGGCATCTTATTGTTCTTCTCTGCCACCAGTCCGTTAGCCAAAATCAGGAGCCGGTCGGGAGTGAGGAAGTTAGCGGACTGGACGTCGAGGTCGGTAATGCCTTCCACGTGCAGCTTAAGAACTTTTCGGATTCCGCCCTCGCGAAGATTAAGAAGCACGACTTTGCCTTCATTCGCAATGGCCAGCGTGGTTCCGTCGGGAGAAAATGCGCCGGCGGGCGAGTAATTCAGGGCCAGATGACCATCCACCCGCCCATGACTGATCCACGAGTAGGAGGGGGTGGAGTTCTCCACGGTTTCAATCTGGGCCCTGGAGGGAACCGGATTTGACGCCAGGAATAGAATACTCGCGACGAGGGAAACAAGGCTGGCATGAACCCTTCGCCTTTTTTCCGGTTGTTTTATTACGGCACGATAGTTCGGTTTAAACAATTTCTCCCCTTGCAATCCGGGCCACCAGCTCACGATCCGCTTCCAGGAAATTGAAGTCTGAGATCTGATTCCGGGGCGCCCATTTGATGTTCTCAAACACTTGATTGATCATTGTTCCTTGAAACGACAAGACCGAAAAGAAGACTACCTCCACGAAACGGTCGGGATACTGATGACGCAAACGGAAAACCTCCTCACCCACTTCCGCCTCAATGGCCAATTCTTCCTTCAGTTCGCGGCGCAGTGATTCTTTCGTGCCTTCGCCGGGATGAACTTTCCCGCCCGGAAATTCCCATTGCATCCCGTAGGCGTCGTCGTGATGCCGCTGGCAAATCAGTATAAGGTCTCCATCAACTATGATGCCGGCTGTGACCAGGATGGGTTGGGAGTCGGCCATGGAAATTCGAAACTGGAAAATCGAAAATGGAAAATTGAAGCTCGAAACTCGGAGCAGCATCCGCCGCCTTCGAGATTCGTCTTCTCATTCGCTCAGTCACACACCCGACCGATCACCCAATTCCCTTGATTCAAAGTTTCTTTGCCAAAATTAATGCGACCTCCTCAAGCAGGGAACGGTCCTGATCCGTAAACGCGGCGGGCGCATCGCTGTCGATATCGATTTCACCCAGCACCTGGCCCCCGCGCGCGATGGGAACCACAATTTCAGAACGGGTTTCAAGGCTACAGGCAAGGTACCGCGGATCGGCCCGCACGTCGTCTACCACAAGAGTCTTTCCGCTTGATGCCGCCGCTCCACAGATGCCTTTATTCAAAGGGATGCGGATATGCGGCGTGGGCTTGCCCACGAACGGGCCAAGCACCAACTCGCCATTTTCAATCAAGTAGACTCCTACCCAGGCGTAGTGCGGCCGCTCGCGTTGAAGCAGGGCCACCGTCTCAGACATCAACTCTCGCGTATCCCGCGCGTTTTTGGTCAGGGCTTGGATAGATTGCAGAATTTCAGCGTTATCCATCAGTTTTGATCGGCCTTCGCGAAAAGAGCGGACGTTTGCCATCATAACTCAATATGCTTTAAGCGAAACGCCCATCGGCCGGCCCTGGAGCTTCGCGGGCTTCCGCGGTTCTCCGAATTACCGCAACTATTCCGCAGATTGGGTGTTATATAAGGTGTGGCGACAATGGCCCTAGACCAAGACCTGGAGCTGATGCTGCGGGTCCGCCGAGGCGACGCGGAATCGTTTGAAGTGTTGCTGAAGCGGTACCGCGCTCCGCTGGTGAATTTCTTCATTCGCATGGTCCGTGACCGTGCGCTGGCGGAAGATCTGGCGCAAGAGGTTTTCTTGCGCGTATATCAGGCGCGCCACCGATACCGGCCGGAAGCCCGATTCACCACCTGGCTATATCGCATCGCTACCAACCTCGCTTTGAATTCCATTCGCGACCGGAAGGGAACGGCGCCGGCATATCGTGAAGATGGGGAAAGCGATGCGGAGGTGGCGCGAGTGGTGGACTCAAAGCCGGTGGCTGAAGAGCAGATGATGCTCTCCGACCGGCAGCGCATGATCCGCGAGGCTGTGGAAGCGCTCCCCGAGAAACAGAGCTCGGCCGTCATCCTGCACAAGTATCAGGACCTGGATTATCGCCAAATTTCAAAAATCCTTGGGATTTCAGAAAGCGCGGTAAAGTCCTTGCTTTTTCGCGCCTACGAAAGTCTGCGCGCGCGGCTGGGGCCGTTGCTGAAGGGAGGACAATTATGAACGAACTTGGAAAGTGCCCGGACAAGGAGAAGCTTTTTTCCTATTTTCATCAAATGCTCGACGGGAATGACGAGCTCGAATTGCGGGCTCATGTAGCGCGGTGCCGGACATGCGAGCAGATGATCAACGAGTTTCAGGAATTCGATACTTTGATGGGGGAGTGGAAGCCGGTGGACCCTTCGCCGTATTTTGACGCGCGCTTGAAGGCCAAGGTCGCCTCGGCCGGCGCGGCACAATCGGGATTTCCGATTTTCGGTTTGCGGCGGGCCCAACTCCTGGCGCCGGTTTTTGCAGTCCTACTCGTGGTTGCAGCCACATTAATCGTTTTTCGGACGCGATCCGGCTTTAATCCCCGGCCCACTGTTCCAGCGGTGGTTCAGACTGCAAATACGCCGCCGGCCAAGGTTGAGGATGAATTAACTTTGTACGAAAATCTTCCTGTCCTCGAAGATGAAGATTACGACATGCTGGCGAAATTCGACATCCTGTCGGAAGTGCCGCACGGAGTGAAAAAGATTGCGAATTAGGAAAGCCAGTACAAACCCGAGACCGTCCCCCGCCGGATTGTGTTTGGGAGCTTCCGGCCTATTCTTTATTGGTTTATTGGTTTGCACCATGGCCGCGGCCCAAGGGCCGGACCGCCCGAAGGCTCCTCCACCTAATGCAAATCTGGAGAGAAAGCAGGAGCAAAAACAGGCCCGCCAGCGCGAGCTTGCCCAGCATCCTCACGCTCCGGGCTTTTTCCAACGCCTGCGCGAGTTGCCCCCCGATGAGCAAGAGCGGGTGATGGCCAATGACGAAAGATTCCAGCGGCTTCCCCCGGCGCGCCAGGCAATGATTCGAAGGAATCTGGATCATTGGAACAGCCTCACTCCTGAACAGAAGGAGCGGACGCGCGAACGGCAGGAGATTCTCGAAAGCCTTTCACCCGCCCAGAGGATGGAAGCGCGCACCATTTTCCCGCAGTACCTTCGCCTTCCACCCGAGCGCAAGGAGGCCGTCCGGCAAGCATTCCTACACGCGCGCGACTTACCCGTCGGCAAGCGCGAAGGGTTCCTTTCCAGCCCTGAAGTCACGGGACGATTCTCACCGCAAGAGTTGGGCGTTCTTCGAGGCCTGACCCAGTTGCTCCCTGGACCGGGCGGCAAGACGGGCGGCGATCCTGGCGATGAGCCTTGAGAACAATGTATCGCTGGGAGCGCGGGCGTCCCGCCCGCTCTTTCCTCATCATTGAGATTGCGGCGAGCCATAATGCATGGGGCCCCGGCCCGCGCTCCCAGGGAAATTAGGACACTACCCGCAGGCTATCCCGCGGGCACATGGTTAAGTTCAAACTCAAAGATATAAATTCTGCGTTGCCAGCCCATCTTCCCGCCGTTTGCAATCCTGATATACTCCTCACCCATTTCAGAAACATTCCATTTTGAGGGAGGGGAAATGTCTCTAATGCGCAGCTTTTTGGCCATCCTCGTTTGCGCGGGAATCTTTCTTTTCGGTCCAAGTCGGATTGTGTCCACGCTCGCCGTTGAAGGTCAGAGCAAGGCAGTCTCCGATCAATCCTCTCCGCTGACCTATGTCCATTGTGGAACCTTGATCGGCGGAGCATCGCAAGCGGCACGCAAGAACGCAGTCATCGAAATCCAAAACGGGAAAATCAAGGCAATCCTTGACGCGTCTTCGGAGGCCTTCAAGAACCGGGCCGCGGGCAGCGCCTTCTATGACCTTCGATACGCAACCTGCCTCCCCGGCCTCATCGATACCCACACGCACGTCCTATTGCAGGGAGACATTACCGCCGCCCAGTATGACGAGCAGTTGCTGAAATGGTCTGTTCCTTATCGAACCATTCTGGCCACGCAGGCAGCGCGCAAGGCGCTCGATTATGGATTCACAACCATCCGCGATCTCGAAACCGAGGGCGCCGGCTACGCGGATGTGGCCCTGCGCGACGCCATCAATCGAGGAGTGATTCCGGGCCCGCGAATGAAAGTAGCCACCCGCGCGCTGGATGTTACCGGCGCCTATCCGCTGCTTGGTTACTCGCCCGAGGTTCCCGTGCCGCACGGCGTGCAGTTGGTAGATGGACCAGACGAAGGGCGCAAGGCCGTGCGGGAACAAATATCCAATGGCGCGGACTGGATCAAGGTGTATGTGGACCGATCCTATTTCGTGCGCCTTGACGGCGTGCTGGATGATATTCCCACCTTTACGCCGGAAGAACTGCACGCCATCGTGGATGAAGCGCACCGCGAGCGCCACAAAGTCGCGGCCCATGCCGCGGCCATTCGCGGAGTGCATAATGCGGTGGAGGCCGGCGTGGATTCCATCGAGCACGGCATGTACATTGCCGACGACGATATGAAAACTATGGCCGCGCGCGGCATCGTTTATGTGCCAACGCTCTATGTGGGCGAATATGTTGCCGAGGGACGCGCGGCAGAGGGCCATCCCGTGTGGGTGCAGATGGTCAACATCCACGCGGATACTTTTCGCAAGGCGCTAAAGGCAGGGGTCAAGATCGCTTTCGGCACCGACGCGGGCGGATTTGATTGGAACACCAATCCCGCCAAAGAATTCGCTTTGATGGTCAAGTACGGCATGACTCCGGCACAAGCTATTCGCGCCGCCACCCAAACGGCGGCGGAACTTCTCGAAATGTCGGACGAAGTCGGATCGATCGAGCCGGGCAAATGGGCGGACATCGTGGCGGCACCGGGCGATCCGCTGGCGGATATCCAAGTTTTGGAGCACATTAAATTTGTGATGAAGGGCGGTGTGGTATATCAGAACAAGGAATAATCGGCCTACTGATTGGAGATGACGGCCGAAACTTCCTCCCATTCCTGGAGCAGGTTCTTGAGGCTGGTTTGGGCTTCTTCCAGGAGACTATTCAGCCGGATGGACTGCTCTGCGCTTTCAAAGTGAACCAAATGACCCTCTATTTCTGCGATGGTAGCTTCGTGCTCCTCGATATTCAGTTCAATTTCCGCACACCTTTCCTTCATCTGCTTTAAGCGGATCGGATTCAAGCGCGCAGCCTTGGGCTCCAGCTCCGGGGTGGCGGTGGGTTCAACGGGCTGAGGCTCGGCCGGCAGGGCGAGAGCCGGCAGCGGCTTGCCCTCTTTGCGCCAGAGATAATCCTCGTAGTTTCCGGGGAAGACGCGCACTTCACCGTCAGCGATTTCAAAAACGCGGGTGGCGAGTTTGTCGATAAAATAGCGGTCGTGGGAAACAAATACCACGGTGCCGGTGAATTTTTCCAGGGCCTCCAGCAGCACGTCTTTGGCGCGCATGTCCAGGTGATTGGTGGGCTCGTCGAGCAATAGGAAATTGTGAGGCACCAGCAGCATGCGGGCCAGGGCGTAGCGATTGCGCTCACCGCCCGACAGAACTCCAATCCGCTTGAAAGCATCATCGCCCGAAAAAAGAAAACTGCCGAGCAAACTGCGCAATTCAGTTTGGCTGCGATTGGCTACACTCGAGAGGTCGTCGAGCAGCCGGGCGTCAACGTCCAACTCTTTATATTGATCTTGCGCAAAATAATCCGTCTCGGCGTTGTGTCCCAGTCGATACTCGCCCGAGGTGGGTGGCTCGATGCCGGCCAGCAGTTTAATCAAGGTCGATTTGCCGGCGCCGTTCACGCCCACCAGGGCGATGCGATCTCCCCGGTTGATGACAAAATGCACTCCTTTGAATACGCACTTGGTTCCATAATTCTTGGCCACATCGCGCATCTCGGCCACAATTCGTCCGCTTGCTTTCGGCTGCTTGAAGGAGAAATGGATGATTTTCTCCTCCACAGGCAGCTCGATTTTATCCATCCGCTCGATTTCCTTGATGCGGCTCTGCACCTGTTTGGCTTTGGTGGCGGTGTATCGGAATCGATTGATAAAAGTTTCGAGCTGATCGATCTTTTCCCGTTGATTCCGGTAGGCGGATTCAAGCTGGCTGAGCCGCTCTTGCTTCTGGGCGAGGTATTTGTCGTAGTTGCCGGTGTAAAAATGGACGCGGCGATTCCAGATTTCCGCGATCTTGTTCACCGTGACGTCCAGAAAATATCGATCGTGCGAAACTAGAACGATGGAGTGAGGGTAAGAACCGAGGAAATCTTCCAGCCAGTTGCGCGCTTCGAGATCCAGGTGATTGGTGGGCTCGTCGAGCAAAAGCAAGTTCGGCTCCTGGAGGAGCAGCTTGGCCAGAGCCAGACGCATTTGCCAGCCCCCGGAAAATTCATCGGTCTTTCGCTTCCAGTCCGACTGAGGAAACCCCAGCCCGCCTAGCACAGCGCCGACTTTGGATTCCAAGGCGTAGCCATCATGGGCGCGAAACTGACTGTCGAGACTTTGGTGCCGGCCGGCCACCCGGTGGTATTCGTCGCTCTCGGGGTCAAGTTCGGACATTTTCCCCGTCAAGTCTTCCATTTCCTGCTCCATGTCCAGCAACTCGCCATACACGGAGATACATTCGTTAAAGACGGTACGCCCGGAGAGAGAGAGCCCGTCCTGGGGCAGATAGCCCGTGGTAATTCCCTTGGCCGAAGTCAGCTCGCCATAATCGAGTCCGTCGAGGCCTGCAAGAACCTTTAGGATCGTCGATTTACCCGTCCCGTTTGCTCCCACAAGCCCCACGCGGTCCCGCGGCGTAATCAGCCAGTCGAGATTCTCGAACAGGGTTTTGGGGCCGAACCGTTTTCCGGCTGACGAAAGTTGGATCATATGCTTGGTTTTTTCGAATCACCGTGACTGCTGAGGGGGATTCGGCAACAACTCTAATTATAGTCGATTCCCGCGGTTGTGACGAATTCTGCTCCTTGCCTGCAACCGCCCGCCTCCTCCAGTCGTCATAGTGGATAGCTCAAGGGCTGAAATTTCGTGGAACTATTCAATCTGGGCAGAGAAGTCAGGTTTGAGTGGGCTATTCGGACCGCATAGGGCGCCTTGATGACGGATCCAAACCCGGCCAATGAAAAAGACTTGCTCGAACGGATCAAGGCCGGCGACGAGGAGGCCTTCATCCAGCTCTATCGCGAGCGCCACCCTGCCGTATACCGCTTCGCACTTCAAATGAGTGGGTCGGCCAGCGTGGCCGATGACGTGACACAGGAGGTTTTTCTGGCCTTGATCCGCGAAGTCAGCAACTACGACCCGGCGCGCGGGCCTCTCTCCGGATATCTCTACGGGATGGCGCGGAATATAGTGATTGACCATCTGAAGGGTGGAAAATTGCACGTATCCATCACTGAGGCGGAGGACGATGATGGCCACTTTTCCTCCGCACGGTTGGTCGCCCCAGGCGATCCGCTGGGAGACTTGACCCGGGATGAGGCTGTGGAGGGCTTGCGCAAAGCTGTGCTGGCGCTCCCCGAACATTATCGTGAGGTCGTGGTCCTTTGCGACCTGCATGAGATGAATTACGATCATGCGGCGCAAACCCTGGGCTTGGCGGTGGGGACGGTGCGTTCGCGCCTGCACCGGGCGCGCGACCTGCTATTGAAAAAAATGACTGCAAAAGCCGAAACGGGCGCAGGAGTGGCCAACCTCAAAACGGCAAGGTGTGCATTATGAACTGTCATGAATTTGAAGATTTCGTGGTTGATCTGGCCCGGGGCGTGGTTGCGGACTCAACGGTAGGCACTCGCTGCTGGGCCCACGCTGCGATTTGTCCCCGGTGCGCGGATCGGCTTCTGGATCAGGAAAAACTCACGGCGGGATTCGAAGCCTTGACTGCGCACACTGACGCCAAGCCCGAACTGGAGCAAGTTGAAGCCATTTTGCGCAGGGAATTCCGGAGTCATTTCGCCAAGAATGATGGGCGCGTTGCCAGTCGACCTACTACTTGGGACTATCCCATGCGCGCCTGGATGAGCCCGGGTCAATGGGCTTGGGTAGGGGCGGCTGCGGTTCTTCTTCTGTCTACGGGCGGGCTCCTGACGGTAACCTATAGGACGAAATTACCGACTGCGGGTACGGCCAACAATTTGACCGTTACCAAGTCGATCGAATCGGGCCCGGCGATTGCAAAAAGTAACGCGACCGGGCCGAATGTTGAGCGGGAACATTCCAAGGCAAGAGTCGCAAGGGAGAATTCTGTTTCGGAGACTCACCAGAGTGTAGGAGAAAAAAATAATTCCACGACGCCAGAGCGGCCTGCATTCCACTCAACCGCGCATGATGAGTTGGCCACCAATTTCTATCCTTTGCCTTATGGCAGCGGGCTGCCGCTGGACGAGGGCTGGGAGATAGTGCGCGTAAGCATGCCGCGCTCCGCTCTTGCCAACTTGGGTGTGCCCCTCGCGGGTGACCCAGGGTCAACGGAGTCGATACGCGCAGATCTCGTCCTGGGTGAGGACGGATTGGCTCGCGCCATTCGATTTGTCGAGTAACAGGAGTGAAATCAATTGCCGGGGCGAACGCATCGACAGATAACAATCGCTCAGGATAAAAAAGAGGGTAACAATGAACAAGCAGAATCCTTTTGAAAAAATCATCATGGGCGCACTGGTTCTGATGATCAGCGCCATCGGCATGTGTGCTCAGGAACCGCCGCCTCCACCGCCGGGCGGCCCCAGCGGAGATGTTTTCTTCTTCAATCGCATGGAGGAGGCATCTTCCGCCAAGAATGTGAAGGGTGCGCCGTATTCAGCGGTCGCGGTAACGGAAATGAATCAAACACTGAGCGACGGAAACCAGATCCACCACACGACCTCCGCTAATCTTTACCGTGATACTGAAGGACGGACTCGCCGCGAGCAGGCTCTCGGTGGCTTCGGTCCGTGGTCGGTGCCCGCAAATAAGGCGCGGCAGATTATCAGGATCAGCGACCCCGTGGCGGGCGTCAATTACGTCCTGGATCCCAATCAACGCACCGCTCAGCAATTGCCCGCCATGGGCGGTGGACGCGGGAAAATGTTTCGCGAGCGCAACTCGCCTTCGGGAGCCCCTCTGCCGCCCGGACAAGGTGAGCGAAGATTTAGAATGGCGCCGCCCCCCCCGGAAGGCGCGGGTGGCAGCGGTGGGGTTTCGAGCGACGGGTCTCCTGAGGGAGCGACCGTGCAGACCGAATCCCTGGGATCTCAGGTGATTGAGGGCGTCCAGGCCGATGGAACCCGAAAGACGGTCACCATTCCTGCGGGCAGCATTGGGAACGAAAAGCCCATTCAGATTGTGACCGAGCGCTGGTATTCGAACCAACTCCAGGCTGTGGTTATGAGTAAACGGACAGATCCGCGCGTGGGTGAAACCATCTACCGCCTGACGAATATTAGCCAGGCCGAGCCCGCCGCGGCCCTCTTTCAAGTTCCGGCCGGATATACTGTGCAAGATGCTCCGCCCTTTCAAAGACATTCTTTAGAGGCAAAACCGAAAACAAACTAATAAAACCTGGGTGTGGGAGCAGGCGAAAAACCTGCTCCCCGCCTCTCCAAACCCTCCGAACTTTTTACTCTCTGCATTCACTTGATCCTATCAAACGGCTGAGGGATCTCTTCACTCGGCCCCGATTCAGATTCAGGTTTTTCAGCTTGCTTTCGATGGCCCAAATGGTGCAAGCTTCAGTTCGACCAGAATGTTTTGAATGTAACCTCAACCTTAAACGGGCCAACTAAACATGCACATCACCAGTAGATTTTCTTACCTCCGGAGAACTGTCTCAGGCAATTTGTGTTTGGTGCTCCTCCTTCTTGTGGCGACGATTGAATGCCGGGCTCAACAACCAGGCGCAAATCCGCAGCCGTCGGATTCTTCGGATAAGTCCAAACCCAGTGGCGGGGGGGAAACTGACGGGAGCCACGTTTTCGGATTCATGCCCAACCATCTGACAGTGGAAGATCCCACGTCACATCCTCCGGCGTTGACCGTGAATCAGAAATTCAAGTACATGGCGGAAAATACGTTTGACCCTTTTGAGTTCCTCATTGTGGGCGCCGTCGCAGGCATAGGGCAGGCGCGCAACGATCCCAAATCCTGGGGGCAGGGTGGGAAAGCATTTGGCAAGCGCTATGCTGCTTCGTTCGCCGATCAGGCGGATTGGAATTTCTGGGTGGAGGCAGCGCTGCCATCGCTGCTGAAGGAAGATCCGCGATACTATCGCATGGGGCAGGGAAGCGCACTTAAACGCACCGGCTACGCGATCAGCCGGATTTTTGTTACGCGCACCGACAGCGGCCATGTGACATTTAATTTTCCTGAAATTGCGGGCGCCGGAATCTCCTCGGTCATCTCGAACGCTTATTACCCGAGCGATGACCGGACACTTTCCAAAAATTTAAGCCGGTGGGGTTTTTTGATCGCCGAAGATACTGTTCTCAATATCTTCAAGGAATTCTGGCCGGACATTCACCACCACAGTTCACATTAATTCTGCCGCGCCTTCACAACTTAATCCCATTCGGCGCCATGGGCAACGACCTCAATCGCACGCCCGTCGCGTTAAAGATGGCATTGCCGACTGCGGGGGCAAGCCCGATCAGCGGTGTTTCTCCAGCGCCGGCGGAGGGCAAATCTTTGCGATCTACCAACACAACTTCAATGGCCGGAACGTCGCTGAAACGCGGCACGCGGTACTTGGCCAATCTCGGATTCAGGATACGCCCATCGGCAAATTCAATGGCTTCGAATAACGCCCCACCGATGCCCATGATATTGGCGCCTTCCACCTGATTGCGGAGGCCGTCGGGATTGACCACCGCTCCACATTCAAAAGCCGCCACCACCCGGACGATTTTGACCTCGCCGCTCTTACTATCTATTTTGACTTCGGCGCAGGTGGCAACGTATCCGCCTTTTTCAACTCCTCCCGCGATCCCAAACCCGCGATCGGGTGTGGCAGGTGTTTTTCCCCATCCGAATTTTTCAGCCGCAGCCTGGAACACAGCTTTCAATCGATCATTCTTCAAGTTTTTCAGCCGGAATGCCAATGGATCCATCTTGGAAATTTGCGCCAACTCGTCCATGTGCGACTCGCGGGCGAAATGATTGGCGGTGGCCGCCAGCCCCCGATACGACCCCTGGCGCAGAAGATCCTTCACGGGGTGGAACAGGATGAGTTGGTTCGCAACGTCGTAAGGCGTATCGATGCCCGAGCTGCCGGAATTATAATTGTGAAATTCCCAGGCGGTAATCGTCCCGTCTTTGCGGACTCCAGCCTTGACTTCGATCACTCCGGCGGGCCGGAAGTAAGCCCAGGTGAATTCCTCTTCGCGCGTCCAAACTAATTTAACCGGCCGGTTCGCGGCGCGTGCCAGCCGCGCGGCCTCAATGGCACACTCTCCCGTGTGCTTGCCACCGTAAGCGGCGCCGGTGTCGGGCACGCGAACGCGCACCTGATCTTCGGGAATGTGAAACGCGGCGGCCAGCTCGCCTTTAACGCCAAAGGGGCGTTGCGTGCCTGTCCAGACATTCAACTTGTCGTCTTTCCATTCGGCCACGGCGGCGCGCGGCTCGAGCGGTGTGTGGGCAATGTAGGCCACGTTGTAAGTCTGTTCCGAATGCGCCATCGCGCTCGCCATTCCTTGTTCGATGGAACCGAGCCTCCTCCCTCCTCCCCCCGAGTCGATAGAGGTTGCTGACGCGAGGTATTCAAACAAGATATTGCTGGAGATTTGCTGTGGCGACGATTTCCATTCAGCGTGAATCGCCACCAACGCCCGCGCGGCCAAGGCTGAGGTTGGCGCCGCGACGCCGACAAAGTCGCCATCGTGGACGACGGTCACGCCCTCGATGGCCTCCGCGTCTTTGGTGTCGATGGAGGTAAGAGTCGCGCCAAAAGAACTTGGGCGCAGGACCTTGCCATAAAGCATTCCGGGAAGTTTTAAGTCCGAGGTGTATTTGTGTTTTCCGGTGACGAAGTCCCGACCATCGACCTTGGGCAGGGGTTTGCCCATCACGTTCCATTGGTCTGCCGGGACGAGAGGATCCTCCGCCGGAATAGTTTGGGCCAGCTCTTTTCCTTTTAGTAATTGCGCGTACTGCGTGGAACGGCCGGAAACGGGATCGGTAATTTTTCCCCCCGCCGCCGAAAGTTTCGACCGGTCCACGCCCCAGGTTTTCGCGGCCATGTCGAGCAGCGCGTCCAGAGCCGCTGCCGCGGCTTTGCGAAGTTCGGGATTCATGGTGGGCGTGGTGCGGCTGCCGAACGTTCCCATGTCGAAAGGAGTGAGGTCCGTATCCCCCATCACCATTTGGATGGATTCGGGAGCCACGCGCAGTTCCTCGGCTACCGCCTGAGTGAGCGAGGTGCGAATGTTCTGGCCCATTTCCACTTTTCCCGTATAGACGGTTACCTTCCCGTTTTCTCCGATGTGCAGCCAGGCGGAAATTTCCTTGGGCATTTGCTCGCCGCGCCCAAAACCTCGACGGCCGGATTCCTGGCCAGCCTCGGCTCGGGGCAACACGCAAACAATCAGCAGGCCGCCGCCCAGAATTTTGAAAAACTCGCGCCGGTTAAGATCGAAGTGATAGGCCGGTGAAGAGAAGAGTTCGTAACGCTCGGGTTCAATCTTCGGTGTTGTAGCGCCGGGCTTTAGCCCGGCAGGCGCCGGCCTAATGGTCGGCGCTATGACGGAACTGATCTTTTTGCGGCTCATCGCGACACCCCCTTCATGGACTCGGCGGCGCGCCGGATGGCGGCGATAATTCGAAGGTGCGTGCCGCAGCGGCAGACATTACCTTCCATAAAAGTTCTGATTTCGGACTCCACCGGATTGGGGTTGGATTTCAGCAGCGCGGACGCGGTCAAAATCATTCCGGAGGTGCAGTAGGCGCATTGAAACGCGCCCTCATCGAGAAAGGCCTGCTGGAGGGGATGAAGATTCCCATCCGGCGCCAATCCTTCAATGGTCGTGATCCTTTTGCCGGCGACCGCGCCCACCTTGGTGATGCAGGATCGGCGAGGCAAGCCGTCGAGCAAGACAGTACACGCGCCACATTGACCCTCACCGCATCCGTACTTGCTGCCGGTTAGATCAAGATGGTCGCGCAGGACGCTGAGCAGATTAGTATCCGCGTCTACGTCCACGGAGTGTTTCGTTCCGTTGATAAAAAGCTCGGTAATTTTGGGCATAAGACACCTGAAACTTTCCGCCTCAAACGGCGGCGCATGAATTTAGGTTGAAATGAGGGAAACTTTCGGAATGAGAAACGCCAACCCATCGCTAAATATCTCTTGTTCATCATAGGCCAACGTCCGAATGACAGTCAACGATAGTTGAATGTGATAGTTGAATGTGAGTAGGGCAGGGCTCGATTTGCGAGAGCGGGCAGAATTTTCGCCCCTCTTCGAGAACGCCGGATCCGGCCCGCCGACGAGCATTAAAGAGTTGATATTAACGTGCTTAGGTAGTTTTTATATCGTACTTACAAATTTACCCGGCTCAGTGCTTTAAGGTTCGTCGGGGCATCGCGTATATCCATGAAACAGAAGTGGATGGCGAAGTGTGAACTGGCCCATTGGGTGCTATCTGTGCGACAGCGATGCTCGGGCGGATCAGCGTTAATGGAGGTTGCTGATGGGGTTTAAAAAACCGCCGACCTTTTCAAATCGAAATCTACCTTTCGACAGCCCGTTGAGACTGTATACGAACAACCCGTTGACGCCGGGCCGCATTGGTTCAGCATCATTTGAGAGGGTCTGGCAGATTTATGTTGCATATCAATAAATGAGGTGACAGTATATGCCGGTCGCAATAAGTCAGGAGCTGGTTCAGAAGGAAGCCGGTCCCCAGTCGGAATGGCATGGTTCCCTGGAGATCTCGCGCCTTGGGGGCAAGCATTGGGCATCGAGATTTCAAACACTCCATCGCTCTTCGAGCTATTCCATCCTAACTGTCCAAGAACTTACTGTCTCTCAAATTATTCCGAAGTGGATGAACGCTTCAGGCGCGTCCTCGTTATTGGCGCCAGCATGCGGCAAGAGCTGGAAGAGTTTAGGTAGGGGATTGGAAGATGAGATTTACCCTTGAGAACAAGATTCGCGCCGGGTTCGGATTCGCATTTCTAGTTTTGCTCCTCGTCAGCGCCGTATCCTACCGAAGCATGGCCGGGCTCATCTCCGCCAGCAGCTGGGTGACGCATACCCATGAAGTTCTGGCAGAACTTGAATCGACACTCTCAGCAATTGAAGGAGCTGAGGCCAGTCAACGCAATTACCTCATCACTGGGGATAAAGATTATGTCGCGCAATTCGAAACGGAAGTCGCAGGCGCCTCCGCGCATCTTCAGCGTGTTAGGTTTTTGACTCGGGATAATCCAGACCAGCAGCGGCGCATTGACCACCTCAAACCCCTCATCGACGAGCGCATCGCCATTTTACAGGAGGGTCTCAATTTGCGAATCTCGCAAAACTTTGAGGCCGCGAAACAACAGGTGCAAACGGGCCAGGGAAAGTCAAAGATGGACGAAATCCGAAGCGCCCTTGCCGACATGGAGCATGAGGAGGGCGGGCTTTTGGTTACCCGTGTCAAGGAGGATGAAGCGAGTGTACGAACCACGCTTTGGACAATCGGCATCTTCATTCTGCTGACCTCTGTCTTTCTCGGCATGGGGACTTACCTCATCGAGCGCGATTTCGCCGGCCGCCGGCGCGCGGAGGCAACCCTGCTGGCGCAGACCGCTCTTCTTGAACGGGCTCAAATCGCGATCATGGTCCGAAAGTTTGATGGCGTAATCACTTTTTGGAACCGTGGCGCGGAACAGTTGTACGGCTGGACGAAAGAGGAGGCTGTGGGAAAAAAGTCGCACGACATTCTGCAGACCCAATTTCCAAAACCTCTCCCGGAGATCGAAGGCGACATACAGCGAGAAGGGTTTTGGGACGGCGAACTTATTCATCTTGCCCGAGATCGAAGACTCGTGGTTGTAGCAAGCCGGTGGGCCGTGCAGAAGGACGAAAAAGGAAATCCCATAATTCTCGAAATCAACAGTGACATTTCCGAGCTCAAGCGGACGGAGCAATCGCTCGCGCATCTTGCTGCCATCGTTGACTCCTCTGAAGATGCCATCATCAGCAAAACCATCGAAGGCGAGATTGTAAGTTGGAATCGGGGGGCCGAACGCATGTATGGCTACACCGCAGCCGAAGTTTGCGGGAAATCGGTTTCGATCTTGCTCCCCCCGGACCACAAGGACGAACTCCCTTCAATCTTGGAACGACTCAAACATCAGGAAAGCATTGACCAGTTTGAATCCGTCAGGATGAAGAAGGACGGCACGATGATTGATGTTTCTTTGACCATTTCCCCCATGGTCGAAAGAAATGGAAGGGTTGTGGGTGCATCCACAATTGCTCGGGACATTTCGGCGCGCAAGCGGGCAGAGGAAGCTCTGCGCGCCAGCGAGCAAAGGCTTAGCGTGGCACTTGAGTCGGCACAGACGGGCATTTGGGAACTGGACCTCATGACCGACGCTTCAATCCGGTCATTGCGCCATGACCAAATCTTCGGGTATTCACACATCCAGCCTAAATGGGGTTTTGAAATCTTCATGCCCCGCGTCGTCCCAGAAGACCGGGTCCAGGTACAAGAATCATTTGACGAAGCATTAAAGACTGACCGGCTCAACATGGAATGCCGGATCATACGCGCTGACGACAAATCAGTTCGCTGGATTTCCGCTCAGGGGCGAGTGGTAAAGAATGAAGAAAGAAGGCCGGTCCGGATGTACGGCGTGGTGGCGGACATTACCGAGCGTAAGAAGGTTGAGGGGGAATTGCAGGCCCTCAATAGTGACTTGCAAAAAAGGACCGCTGAGCTAACAGCCGCCAACAAGGAATTGGAAGCCTTTACCTATTCCGTCTCACACGATCTTCGCGCCCCCCTTCGTCACATCGACGGTTTTTCCAAACTACTCGTCGAGGACCATCTGGCAGAGTTGACGGAAGAGGCGCGTGAATACATCTCTTTAATACGCGATAGCACGCGGGAAATGGGCCAGTTGGTGGACGATTTATTGAACCTGGCGCGAGTGGGACGCAAAGAGCTCGCCATGGAAGTGACAGGCCTAAGCTCTCTTGTGGATGAGGTAGTGGCTGACCTGAAGAGAGCAAACCCAGGGCGCGCCATCCAATGGAGGCTGGAGGCGCTGCCCTTTGTGGAGTGCGATCCCGGGTTGCTCAAGCAGGTATTCGCGAACCTGCTCTCTAATGCGGTTAAATTCACCCGCAAGCGGGAATCAGCGGTGATCGAAGTAGGCGAAGACCGCCAAAACGGAGAGCGAGTCGTTTTCGTGCGTGACAATGGTGTGGGTTTCAGCATGAAGAGCGCGACCAAGCTTTTCGGCGTTTTCCAGCGCCTCCACCGCCAGGAGGATTTTGAAGGTACCGGCGTGGGCCTGGCTACTGTCCAGCGCATCATTTACAAACACGGTGGGCATGTGTGGGCGGAGGCGGAGCTCAACCAGGGCGCCACATTTTTTTTCGCTCTGGGTCCGTCCGGAAAACCGGACTCAAAGAATGATCCGGCCAAAGGGGTGCAACCATGACTGACAAAGGAATCGAGATTCTCCTGGTAGAGGACAATCCCAAGGATGTGAAGTTGACTTTGCACGCGTTGAACAGCCGAAAACTTGCCAATCACATCGATGTGACCCGCGACGGAGAGGAAGCCCTCGACTATCTATTTTGCCGCGGCAATTACGCCAGCCGCAGCTTTGAACACCCTCCGCGCCTGGTCCTCCTCGATTTGAAACTCCCCAAAGTCGATGGATTGGAAGTGTTACGAGCCCTTAAATCTGACTATCGCACCAAAGCCATTCCGGTGGTCATTCTCACTGCTTCGAAGGAAGAGAAAGATATGGTGGATGGTTACCATCTGGGGGTGAATGCGTACATTCAGAAGCCGGTGGATTTTGACCAGTTCCAGAATATCGTGGAGCAATTGGGCCTGTTTTGGCTGGTGGTCAACGAGCCTCCACCGCCGGCTGCCTTCATTCCGAAATAGGTGCATTTATGGCGACAAGAAAAGAAGACGCTGATATCCAGCCGGACCGCCTGGCCCTGCATGCGCTCATGGTGGATGACAGCCCGCGGGATGTGAAGCTGATCGTGTCTACGCTGAAGCGCGGCGGGTACAACCTTACATACGAAGCAGTGGATTCGGTCGATTTGATGCAAAGTTTGCTCAGCCAAAAAGAATTTGACGTGATTATTGCGGACTACAGGCTCCGGGGCTGGACGGCGCTCGAAGCATTGGAGATCGTTAAGAAGTCTGGGAAAGACATCCCATTCATTGTGGTCACGGGAACTCTGGAAGATGTGGCCGCTGTGAGTTGCATCAAGGAGGGTGCTGCAGATTACATCCTGAAGGATCGAATGGCACGTTTGCCCTCGGCGATCAAACGCGCGCTCGACGAAAAACAATCTCGTGGTGAGCACAAGCGGGTGGAAGCAGAGAACCGCCGCCTGGCAACAGCAATCGAACAGATTGCCGAAGGGGTTGTGATCACCGATGTCGCTGGGAACATCGAGTATGCAAATCCTGCCTTCACCTGGATGACAGGGTATAGCCGGGAGGAAGTGCTTAACCGGAATACACGCTTGCTCAAGTCCGGCGTCCAGGATAACCGGGTATATGAAGGCTTATGGCAAACTATCAAGTCAGGCAAGACATGGCAGGGCGAAATCATCAATCGCCGCAAGGATGGATCCCTTTACCCCGAGTGGATGACAATCGCGCCCGTACTCGACTCGGCCGGGAAGGTCGTCAATTTCATCTCCATCAAGCAGGACAATTCGCGTCGCAAACTGGCGGAAGAGGCGCTGCGTAAGAGCGAAGACCGCTACCGGGATCTGGTGGAGCATAGCCGGGACTTGATTTGCACGCATGATCTCAGTGGCAAGCTTCTCTCTGTCAACCCGGAACCGGCGAGGATCCTGGGTTATACACCCGCGGAATTGATGAAGATAAATATGCCCGACTTCCTGGCTCCCGATGTTCGCGACAAGTTTGAAAATTACTTGACGAAAATCAAGCGCGATGGGAAGGCCGAAGGACTCATGGTGGTGCAAGCGAGGAGCGGTGAAAAGAGAGTTTGGGAATACAGCAATACTCTACGCACGGAAGGGGTCCAGGAGCCCGTGGTACGGGGGATGGCCCACGATGTGACCGAGCGCATGCGGGCAGAAAAAGCCTCGCGCAAGAATGAGGCCGCCCTGGAAGAAGCCCAGCGCATATCCCACGTTGGAAGCTGGGAATGGGATATAACGGAAAACAAACATACCTGGTCTGACGAGCTGTACCGTATCTTCGGATTAGAGCCCAGGTCCGTTGTGCCATCGTTGGAAATTGGTTTGAATGCCATTCACGCTGGGGACCGCGAACGCGTAAGGCGAGAGCTTGAAAGCTCCCTCCAAACGAGCACTACATATGAAATTGATTTCCGGGCGATCCGCCCCGATGGCACAGAGCGCGTGGTCCATGCTCAGGGGAATGTGGTCCGCAATTCCGCGGGGATACCCTTGAAAACGGTGGGCACGGCCCAGGATGTCACCGAATTCAAGCGGGTGGAGGCGGCGCTCCGTGCGTCAGAAAAGCGATACCGACTTCTATTTGAAGGGAATCCCGGCCCCATGTGGGTCTATGACCTCGACTCGCTTCATTTCATTGCAGTGAATGATGCGGCGATTCAGCACTACGGATATTCGCGCGGTGAATTCCTCTCCATGACCATCAAAGATATTCGTCCCCCCGAAGATATTCCGGCACTGTTGAATGATATCGCGCGCGCGAAAGAGGGCGTCAACCATTCCGGAACGTGGCGGCACCGGAAAAAAGATGGATCGATCATCGACGTGGAGATTACATCGCATCCCATCGACTTCGGAGGAGGCCGCTCAGAACTGGTTTTGGCGAATGATGTTACCGAAAGAAAGCGCGCGGTGGAATTGATGCGACTCTCAGAAGAGCGGTTTCGGAAGGCCTTTGATATGAACCCGGAACCCGTAACCATTTCGACCCTGGTTGAGGGACGGTATATCCATGCCAACGAAACTTTCCTGCGTACTATGGGGTTTGACCGGGAGGAAATAATCGGTCATACGTCAAAGGAAATTGAATATTGGGAGAAGGCCGAAGATCGGGAGAGATTCATCGCGGAGATCAAACGGAATGGTCGTGTCCATGGTATGGAGATCAATTTCCGCACCAAATCCGGGCAAATGCGCGCCGGGTTGCTGTCTGCGGAAACATTGAGGTTGGATGAAAAGGAATGCCTGTTGTCGGTCACCAAAGACATAACCGACTACAAGAATCTTGAGCTACAGTTCCGCCAGACGCAAAAGATGGAGGCGATCGGAAAATTGGCGGGCGGGGTGGCCCACGATTTCAACAACATTTTGACCGTGATCAACGGCTACGCCGAACTGATGTTGGCGCAGCTCCAACCTGAAAATCCGCACAAGAACTACGTGAACGAGATAAGGAAGGCAGGAGAGCGAGCATCCGGATTGACCCGCCAACTACTGGCTTTCAGCCGCCAGCAGGTTTTGGCGCCCCAGGTCCTCGATTTGAATAACGTCTTTGAGAGCGTCCACACCATGTTGAAGCGGCTGATTGGCGAGGACATTGACTTGGTAACAATTCCGGGGAAGAGCCTGGGACAGGTGAAAGCCGACCCAGGCCAGATCGAGCAAGTGCTTCTTAACCTTGCCGTCAACGCACGCGACGCTATGGTGAGCGGAGGGAAGCTGACCATCGAAACGGCCAATGTGGACCTGGACGAGAGCTATGCCCAGAATCATGTGTCTGTGGTGCCTGGACCCTATGTGATGCTGGCGGTAACCGACTCAGGCTCGGGGATGAACGCGGAGATACAGAGGCACATCTTCGAGCCCTTCTTCACCACCAAGGAAAAGGGCAAAGGCACAGGACTAGGGCTCTCCACCGTATATGGCATCATCAAGCAGAGTGGCGGGTACATTTGGGTGTATAGCGAGGTTGGACGGGGGAGCACCTTCAAATTGTACTTGCCGCGAGTTGAGGCGGCCGTCGACATTGCGCCACCTTCAAAAGAGGGCCCGGAGTTGCGCCGCGGGACTGAGACAGTTCTCTTGGTGGAAGATGATGTGCCCATCCGGACGCTCGTACGGTCGACCCTTGCGGGACATGGGTATACTATTTTGGAGGCTCCCGATGGGGCAGACGCTCTGCTCCTGGCAGCGCAACACAAAGGGACGATCCACATTTTATTAACTGATTTGGTGATGCCGGGAATAAGCGGCCGGACTTTAGCCCAACATTTGGCGGTGACGCATCCGGAAACAAAGGTTCTCTATATGTCAGGCTATACGGACGACGCCGTAATTCGCCACGGCGGGCTTGAATCCGGCGCCGCCTTCCTTCAAAAACCCTTTACCCCGGAAACCCTGGCCCGCAAAGTCCGTGATGTACTAGGCTCAGGTCACGGCAATTAGACGATTTTTGATGGACCTTGGCATGAGTTAAAGATCAGGGAGCGGTAGCCCTCTCTGAAAACGCGAAGCCGTGTCAAGCGGATATCAGGCGGGTAGTGCGGACCGCCTTGTTTGCGGTCTGCGGCTTTTCTCCCAGCCTGACACTGCATAATCCCAGTTAATGCAATATTCTTAATTGAATTATCGCGGCAATCTGCTGCGATGAAGGAATATCGATTCGAGAAAGATACGGACGGCGTGGCGGCGCCATGCAGCACGGTGAATTCAATTGCGAGTGAAGAGCCGCGGACCTTAAGAATGGAGGTCCGCGCCCCGACTCTGGGTGGCAAATTCAAATTAATTTTTGCTGGGAACACGTGCGATTTGAATGTAAATTGGGAGGTGATCAAGAACCATCGAAGGGAGGAACCGAGCCATGCCCCTGACTACGGACCCGAAACTGATGTCTGTGAGCCAAAGCGTTATCGAAGGTTTTGACAAAGCGAATGGCGGCGTCCACGCGGGATTCAGGCCCGCTCACGCGAAAGGCATTCTGCTGACGGGTGTGTTTACGCCAACGCCCGAAGCCGCATCGCTCACGCGCGCGCCGCACGTCCGGCGGAATTCCACTCCGGTGACGGCGCGATTCTCAGATTCCACGGGAATTCCGTCCATTCCCGATAACGACCCGCAGAAGTCGGGCCCTCGCGGCTTTGCGATGCGCTTCCACCTGGGCGAGCATATTCACACCGATATCGTTTCCCATTCGGTTGACGCGTTTCCCACGCGTACGCTGGACGAATTCCACGCCTTCTTCAACGCTGTGCTCTCGACCGACCCCAAGGGGCCGCACCCGAGTGCCATCGAGCAGTTCCTGGGCGCGCATCCCGCCGCCTTGAAATTCGTGCAAACGCCCAAGCCCATCCCCACCAGCTTTGCCAGGGAATCGTTCTACGCGGTTTCCGCGTTCAAGTTTACCAACGCAAACGGCCAGAGTCGCTATGGGCGCTATCGAATGCTGCCGGCGGCGGGCAATGAATATCTGGACGAAACCGGTGCGGCCGGGCGCGGTCCGAACTTCCTTTTCGACGAGATCAAAGAGCGGGTGGCGAAGGAGCCGGTTCGATTTCGCATTGCCGTGCAGTTGGCCGAGGCCGGCGACACCACCGATGATGCCACGGTCCGCTGGCCGGAAGATCGCCCTCAGGTTGCGTTCGGCGAAATCAGCTTGAACGAAATCGCTCTGAACAACGCCAGCGAGCAGCAGCACATCATTTTCGATCCTGTTCCTCGCGTGGATGGAATTGAAGCCTCGGCCGATCCTCTTTTTGACGCGCGCGCGAATATCTACTTGATGACCGGGCGACGGCGCCGCGCCGCGGTGTAGCCACGGTCAGTGAATTTCCGTCCGTGGGCTCTTCCTACACTCGATACGAACTGGGCGGCGGGACTTGGTTAATCTGAATGGGGAAGTGGTGAGCGTGGGACACCGGCCCAGAGCGTCACTGCGTCCGATATATTGAAAGGACCCACGGTCCGCAAATCACGGATCGTGGCACCCTCCCCGCTGGTATACATTCGTTCGCACCCCAAGGCCGCTCATACCCATTGCAAGTGGGCGGTGTCCGTCTTATGATGCCCGGCAGGATGCACCATATCGCGTGGAGGAGATGAGCAATGAAGGTCGCTGAACTCATCGCGAATCGAACCGACGTATTCACCCTGCCTGAAAGTTGCACCGTTCTTGATGCGGCGCGTTATTTGCGGGACAAGCGCACGCGGGCAGTGGGGATCGTCAGTGAGCAGGGAAAACTGGTGGGCGTGGTTTCACAAAGCGATATCTCCGACAAGGTGGCGGCGGAAAATAAATGTCCCGCCTGGACGAAGGTTTCGGAGATCATGAGCACCGGTCTCGAGTCTGTGCGGCTGGATACGACGCTCGACGAATGTTTGCGCGCCATGGAAAAGCGCGGAATTTTTCACCTGCTGGTGATGGATGAAAAGGCGGGCTATCGCGGGATCCTTTCCGTAAGCGACTTGCTGGCGGCCATCGTCTCCGATCAAAAAGCGCGCGCTGACATGCTGGAAGCCTTCATGTTTGGGCAGCAATGAAGAAGGAATTGGCGAGTGGAATCCGGCTAGTGCTGAGCAGAGAATCCATACCTTTCCGGGAAAAAGACTCAGGTTTGGACGGAGGATGGAAGGAATCTGGAGAATAGTTTATCGAAAGCAAATCCCAGAAGGGAACTTTGAGGCCGAGCTTGGACCACAACCCATAGTGGCCAAAAATGGAACCCACCACCAACGGCGGCACACCCCCTAAATCTCTCTAAACTGCTTAAAAAAATGAAAATAATACTTGACAAGCACATGGTGAGTCCCTATAGTCCGTGGTCAAGAGTGGTCTAAAGTAGTCAAAAGTAGAGTGCAGTAGAGAAAAGTCAAGGGTTGGTGGGAATTTTTAACTTTTTTTCAGGCGATTCAGAATGCTGCGCGGAAATTATCCAGCTACGGTGGACGTCAAGGGCCGGCTCAAGATCCCGACCGCGTTCAAGTCCCTTTTGGATGAGAACTACGGCCCGGATTATTACGTGACCAGTCTGGACGGCAAATCAGTCCGCGCTTATCCGTTTTCAGTTTGGAAGGGGATCGAAGAAAAGCTGCTGGCTTTGCCCTCGATGAACAAGTCCAAGAAAAAATTTCTCGATCGCGCCAATTACTGGGGGCAGCCGGCGCGCATCGATGCGCAGGGAAGAATCCTGATTCCCGCTCTTCTGCGCGAATCCGCCGGAACGCTCGGTGAAGTTGCCGTGATCGGATATTTGAATTACCTCGACGTCTGGAGCATGGAGCGGTTCCGTGAGCACATGGAGGCGGAACCGTTGACCGACGAGGATCTGAATACGCTGAGCGGGCTGGGTATTTAGCGATTTTTGATTTGTGATTTGCAATTGATGAGGAGACAGAAGATCGAAGATGAACAACTCAAATTCGATAATCCAAAATCACAAATCCAAAATCCAAAATCTGAAGCTCCTCATCAGCCGGTTTTGCTCAGGGAAGTTTTGGAGTTTCTGCATGTGCAACCCGATGGAAATTACATTGACGCAACCCTTGGCGCGGGCGGACACGCGGCAGAGGTCCTCAGGATCCTTGAGCGTGGAAAGGGCAAGCTGCTCGGAATTGACCGTGACCCAATCGCAGCGGGACTGGCCCGCCGGCGATTACCGGGCCACGAGGAGAGGTTGATCGTGCGGGTGGGCAATTTTGCCAATATCGATGCGCTGCACGCTGCCAGCGGCTTACCGCCGGCCGACGGCATTCTCGCCGACCTGGGCATGAGTTCCATGCAGGTGGACGATGCGTCGCGCGGATTCAGCTTCAGTATGCCGGGTCGCCTGGACATGCGCATGGATTCCGAGACCACGACGACGGCGGAAGAGATTGTGAACCACGCCAAAGAACGAGAACTGGCGGATATTTTTTTCAAGTTGGGGGAAGAGCGCCACTCGCGCCGTATAGCGCGAGCCATTGTGAAGGCCCGTCCGATTCGATCAACCACCGAACTGGCGCAGGTGGTGACGCGAGCTATCCCCTCCCGGGCGGGCCTCCACCAAATTCATCCGGCGACGCGCGTGTTTATGGCGCTGCGTCTTGCCGTCAATCAGGAACTCGAAAGTCTGGACAGTTTCCTGGCAAAGGTTTTTGAATTAATGGCGGCCGGGGGACGACTGGTGGTTATTTCGTTCCACTCGCTTGAAGATCGCAGGGTGAAGCAGGCCCTGGTGGCAGCAAGGCAGGAAGGAACGGCGCGGATCATCACCAAGCATGTGGTCCGGGCCACGGAAGAAGAAGTGCGGGAAAATCCCCGATCGCGCAGTGCGAAATTGCGGTGCGCGGAAATAATTTGATGTGCTGGCCGGGCGGCGTCCAATCGCCGCGCGCAAGAGCTCGAAGGGAGCGCCAAGGGAGCGCGTCCCCATTCTGAGAGAGCAGGGAAAAAGCCATGGCGACACTCGCTACAACATTACCCGGGCCGCGAAGACGGCCGCGAAACCAGCCGGTTTCCGGGCGCTCCAGCCTTCCGGTTTTCTACACCGTAAAGAGAATCGATAATTCGCGCCTGCGCCGCGAGGTCAATCCCGAGCAACGCCGCGAATGCTACGTTCTGCTGGGGCTGACCGCGGTGGTTTTTGCCTTTGTTTTCCTGTTCGCCTGGCAACACTTCCAATGCGTGAGCTTCGGCTATCAGATCGAGCAGCTTAAGACAGAACGGGCTTCCCTCGAGGAATGGAACCACCAATTGCGTCTGGAGCAGGCCTCGCTGGCGGACCCGCAACGGATCGATACACTGGCCCGCCATTCGGGGCTGGCTTCGCCCACTCCTGACCAGATTATTCGAGTGGAAAGAAGCGGGGAGGCGCCCTCCGGAAATGAGGAGGTGGCGCGAAGTGTTCCCAAACTCGGGCCACCGACGGCGGTAATCACGAGCGGGCATTAGATGGCCACTCAAACACTCGAATCCATTTCCACGATGATGGAAAGGCCGCGAACGATTAACCGCAGCCTGATCCTGAGCGGTGTCTTGGCGCTTTGGATGGTCGGGCTTTTGGTCCGCCTCTATCAACTCGAGATCTTCGAGTATGTTGAATTGTTGAGCCGGGCGCAGAGGCAGCAACAACGCACACTGGAAGTGGCTCCCGAACGCGGCGCCATTTACGACCGGCAGATGCACCCTCTGGCCATGAGCCTGGCCGTGGAATCCGTGTACGCCGTTCCTTCCGATATTGCCAATAAAGAATTGGCGGCCAGCTTGCTCGCGCCTCTCCTGGACCTGGATCGGAATGACCTTCTGGGCCGTCTGAATGCTTTCAAATCATTTTGTTGGGTCAAGCGGAAGATATCGTCGCAGGAAGTGGAGCGGGTTCTGGACCTCAACTTGAAGGGAATCTATTTCCAGAAAGAGATGAAACGTTTTTACCCCAAGGGCGAACTTGCGGCTCCCGTGCTTGGCTACGTGGGTTTGGATGACAAGGGCTTGGGCGGTCTCGAATACGGTTTCAAAGACATCGAAGGTAAGCCCGGGCGGGTGTTGCTGGCCGAAGATGCCCGGCGCCAATCTTTTCAATCCAGTGAGTGGGAAGGACATGCGGGGAAAAGTCTTGTCTTAACCCTGGACGAAAATGTTCAATACATCGCGGAAAAGGCGTTGGGTCAAACAGTCCAAAAATTCCACGCTGCGGGCGGAGTCGCCATCGTTGAGAATCCCAATACCGGCGAAATACTGGCCATGGCGGGCGCACCCAGCTTTGATCCCAATAACTACACGGATAGCGTGCCGCTGGCGCGGATTGACCGCCCCGTCTCCATGGTCTATGAGCCGGGCTCGGTTTTTAAGATCGTAACCGTGTCTGCCGCGCTGGAAGAGAATCTCACCACTCCCAATGAGGTTATCGATTGCCAGGAAGGCAGCATCACCATCGCCGGCCATGTGATTCACGATGATGAACGCTTTGGCCTGCTGACGGTGGCGGAAGTGCTCGCTCATTCGAGCGATGTGGGCGCCATCAAACTTGGGTTGCGGCTGGGCGATGACCGTCTTTACGAATACATCAGAAGATTCGGCTTCGGAGCCCGCACCAATGTGGACCTTCCGGGAGAAGAGCGCGGGATCTTGCGCCCTCCCAGCGCCTGGTCGGCCATTTCGATTGGCGCTGTTTCCATGGGGCAGGAAGTTGGCGTGACGCCCATCCAACTGGTTTCGGCTTATTCAGCCATCGCGAACGGCGGAATTCTGATTCAGCCGCGACTGGTACGCGATGTTTATCGAGGGAATTCGCACGATACGCTTCCACCGGCAAGAGGGAGGCGGGTGGTGAGCGAACAGACCGCCGCGACCATGCGGCAGATGTTCGCGGGCGTGATTGATCATGGCACTGGAACTACGGCGCGGGTGAGTGGATATACGGCAGGCGGCAAAACGGGCACGGCTCAAAAAATAGATGCGAGTGGCCACTATTCTAAAAGTCATTATATCGCTTCATTTGCAGGATTTGCTCCCGCGGATAAACCGGCGATAGCCATTCTGGTGACTATCGACTCCCCGGTGGGGGCAAAATACGGGAGAGATGTGGCAGCTCCGGCCTTCGCGTCCATTGCAAGTCAAACTCTGAGTTACCTAAATATCCCGCAAGACAACCCCTCAAGTGTGCTGCAGGTTGCATCATCCGCATCCGCTCGGTCCCTTCGCCAGCAACGAAGGAGCCGAGAGGATACCCGCACGAAAAACTCAGAGATTGCCGAAGCTGCCCCCTCACCCGTCCAAACGGTCTCATACGATCATGGAGTTCCACGTTCGAAATCCGGGACAATGCTTTTGAACGACGGGCCTTTAGCCACCGTCCCTGACTTTTCCGGAATGGCTTTGCGCGCCGTGGTCGAGAAGTGCGAAACACTTGGATTTGAATTAAAACTAAGTGGTTCCGGCGTCGGTGTGGAGCAAGTACCCGTAGCCGGCGCCAAGGTTCCGCCCGGGTCGGGAATTTGGGTGAGGTTTGGGCGGTAACCTGGTTCTCATCGTCATCCGGCGGGAAAGTAATCACCATCTCCGGGCTTATCGGGTGGTTGGAGCCTTCCAACTTGAGGAGCAAAGGGCGCGATGAAATGTTTAGCCCTCCGTCGAAAACCTTGGGCCAATTTAAAATGGCTTCCAGCATCGGACGAGGGTTGCCTGATCTCAAGAGGGATGTTACGGGAGTGAGAAATGAAACTGGGCGCGCTCCTCAGCGGATTGCCGGGCCTGGAGCTGGGCGCGCAACGAGACCTGGAGATCAGTGCACTGGCTTACGACTCCCGCCGCGTAGTCCTGGGAACGCTTTTTTTCGCCATCCAGGGCGAAAAGGCTGACGGACACCAATATGTTTCGCAGGCGCTCGAACAGGGAGCAACTGCGATTGTCAGCGAACTGAAGCCGCCAGCCGGTCTTGCCCCGCGCTGGATTCAAGTTTCCAAAATTCGGCGAGCCCTCTCCCACGCCGGCCACAATTTCTATCACCAACCTGATTCCCGCCTGAAGCTCGTAGGCATTACGGGCACCAACGGAAAAACGACCACGGCATTTCTGATTGAAAGCATCCTCCGCGCCGCTGGAATCCCATCCGGACTCTTTGGCACCATCGAGTACCGGTTGGGTGACCGCACGGTAACGGCCGGCAACACCACGCCTGAATCCCTGGACTTGCTCACATACTTTGATGAGCTTTTGAAGGGAGGGGCGAAGGCGGCGGTGATGGAGGTCTCATCCCACGCGCTGGCGCAGGAGCGGGTGTGGGAGTTTCAATTTGCCGCGGCCGTATTCACCAACCTGACCCAGGATCATTTGGATTACCACAAGGATTTTGAAAGCTACTTTGCCGCCAAGCGCAGGTTATTTGAAGGTCTCGGGACAAATCCCCCGGCCCTGGCCGTAATAAATGCCAACGATCCCTGGGGAGGACGATTGCTTGGCATGAAATTTGCCAGGTTGCTGACATTTGGGATGAATTCGAACGCTGAAGTGAAAGTAGGTCAATTCGCACAGAGTGCTTCCGGGATTCAAGCCACGATGGTCATACCCGGGGGGACGATTGAAATTAAGTCTCCGCTACTCGGTCGGGCCAATATGATGAACATTCTGGCTGCGACCGCTACGGCAATCGGTCTTGAGGTCGACACCAAACCAATCCAGGCTGGAATTGCATCTCTTGAGTGCGTGCCCGGACGATTCGAGCGCGTAGTTGCAGGCCAACCTTTCCTGGTGCTGGTGGATTACGCGCATACTGACGATGCCTTGCGAAATGTCCTGAAGACGGCGCGCGAGCTCACCCGTAACCGCTTGATTGTAGTCTTTGGTTGCGGCGGTGATCGCGATCGCGCCAAACGCCCTCTGATGGGAGAAGTGGCAGGAACATTGAGCGATCTTGCTGTGCTTACCTCAGATAATCCGCGCAGCGAGGACCCTCTCCGCATTATGAGCGATGCCATGGTAGGACTGCAAAAATCGGGCAGACCCTACCTCGCTGAGGAGGACCGCGAGAAAGCCATCCGCACTGCCCTGGAGCGGGCTCACGAGGGCGATGTGGTGGTTCTGGCGGGGAAAGGGCATGAGACTTACCAAATCTTGAAAGATCGGACCATCCCATTTGACGATCATGAGGTGGCCCGTCGCATGTTGCGCGAGATGGGATACCGCGGTAATGGTAAGAACGGCAAAACCGCGAATCGTGTCCCGCGGTAGGCTTTTCGTGTCAGAGCAACCACAATCGAGTGGGCCCGAGCGGTAATTTGACTCCAGGCAAGCCAGCCGGAACTTAAGAATGCAAATGTCGATGGGAGAAGTCGCGGCGATTCTGGGCTCCTTGACAGGAGAGGGAGGCAGGGTTGCCGGAGGATATTCCATCGATTCGCGCACCGTCCGTCCCGGAGACCTCTTCTTTGCCATACGCGGCCCTCGCATGAATGGCCATGACTTCGTGGCCCAAGCACTGGAACGAGGTGCCGTGGGCGCCGTTGTGGAAAAGGGTTTCCTTGATTCGGGTCTTCCCGTCCTCAGTTCATCGTTAATCCTGGTTCCCGATACGACGGCTGCGTTACAGAAACTGGCCCTAGTCGTGCGAAGAAAGTGGGGGAGGAGGTTGGTGGCCATTACGGGAAGCGCCGGTAAGACCACCACCAAGGAAATGACCGCCGCTCTGTTATCACAACGCCTCTCGGTGCTGAAATCTCCGGGGAATTTGAATAACGACTATGGTCTTCCGCTGGCTCTACTCCAACTCGAGCCATCACATGAAGTCGCCGTGGTGGAGTTGGCGATGTCCGCCCCGGGTGAAATCGCCAGCCTGGCCAGGATCGCCGAACCCCAAGTGGGCGTGGTGACCAACGTGGCCCCCGTGCATTTGCAGTTTTTTGATTCGGTCGACTCGATCGCCGCCGCCAAACGCGAGCTGATTGAAAATCTTCCAGCTGATGGTACGGCCGTTTTGAACAATGACGATGAGCGAGTCCGCCGATTCAATGAAGGGTTTAGGGGAAAAGTCGTGACCTTTGGGCTGGAACCGGGTGCCTTGTTTCAAGCCGTTGATCTTCGGCAATCTGGAGAGCCTGGGACCAGTTTTAGCGTCCTGGGGAAGGGAATCAAGGCCGAATTCAAAGTGAATCTTCCCGGCCGCCATAATGTAAAGAACGCACTGGCCGCCATCGCAACCGCAAGCTTGTTTGATATCCCTGTGCCAGCACTTCAGGACGCTCTTGCCCGATTCCAAACTTTACATCAACGGAGTGAAGTTCTTACATTAGCAGGCGGGATCACGATCTTGAATGACAGCTACAATTCAAACCCGCTGGCTTTGGAAATGATGCTCGATACGCTTGCCAATTGGCCCACCGAAGGGCGCCGAATTGTTGTGGCAGGGGAAATGTTGGAGTTGGGGCCCGCATCGAGGGCGCTGCACCATGAGGCTGGCCGAAAGTGCGTACAAAGCGAGGTTGACTGGTTGTTGGCCGTTCAGGGCGACGCTCAATACATTCTAGAGGGAGCTTTGGAAGCTGGGCTACGGGCAGACCACGGGCGGTTCTTTTCAACCTCCGAAGAGGCGGGAAACTACTGCCTGTCTCTAGGGCGCCAAGGGGATGTAATTCTGGTGAAAGGGTCGCGCGGGGTTCACCTGGAAAAGGTTATTGGCTTGCTACAGTCCAACCGGGAGTTGGCGCCCCGGAATGGAAACTTAGAATCGAAAGGCTGAAAAAGGGTTCATGTTCTACTACCTCTACCTCTGGTTTCATAACCAAATCCACCTATTCAATCTTTTTCGCTACGTTACTTTCCGCACTGCCTATGCCGGGCTAACAGCGCTCTTCCTCTCACTCAGCACAGGGCCCTGGTTCATCAGGAAACTCAAAGAATTCCAGGTGGGACAGTACATTCGCGAGGAAGGCCCGCAGTCACACCAATCGAAGGCGGGGACTCCGACCATGGGTGGAGTCCTCATCCTTTTTTGCGCGGTTCTTCCCACTTTGATGTGGGCTGATCTGGGGAACACATTTCTCTGGCTGATTCTCGCCGTGACCCTGGCATTTGGGGCCATCGGCTTTTGGGACGACTACCAGAAACTTAGGCGCCGGAAAAATCTGGGATTGACCGCGCGCTCGAAGTTCTTTCTCCAGATTATCGTCAGCCTTATTTTTGCTGTCGCCCTCCTGGGGTTGAGCGCGGAGGGCAAATACTCCACGGCTCTGACCTTTCCATTTTTTAAGAAGTTCCGGCCAGAATTGACCCTCCCTTTTTTCCTGCAAAGCCCGTGGACGTACGCGTTGGCCTATTTGCCTTTTCTTCTTTTTGTAATCTTCCTGCTGGTGGGGTCCTCAAATGCGGTGAACCTGACAGACGGATTGGACGGCCTGGCCATTGGGTGCGTTTTCATCACCACATCCGCCTTGACGGTTTTGACGTATGTCGCCGGCCACGCCACGTTTTCCCAATATCTTGAAGTGGAGCACCTACCCTCGGCCGCTGAGTTGACCATATTCTGCGGCGCCCTCGCCGGCTCGAGCCTTGGATTCCTCTGGTACAACGCTTATCCGGCGGAAATATTTATGGGTGACGTGGGGTCACTATCGCTCGGAGGCGCCATCGCCGCGGTGGCCGTGGTGATCAAGCAGGAGCTGCTGCTCCCCTTTATCGGCGGGATTTTTGTGATGGAGGCGCTGTCCGTGATCCTCCAGGTGGCTTCCTTCAAACTGCGGGGGAAGCGCATTTTCAAAATGTCGCCCATCCACCATCACTTCGAACTGACGGGCTGGAAGGAAGCGAAAATCATCGCGCGCTTCTGGATTGTGGCGCTGATCTTCGCGCTATTTGCCTTGACCACGCTGAAACTGAGGTGAAATGATTTGACATCCGGAGTTATTGCGTATAAAATGCGCAGTAATTGAATATGGCCAGACCCAAGTCATTCCGCAATCCGACCCGAGTCAGCCTGACCCTGAACAAAGAGACTTTGACCATGGCCCGGCGGCTGGCCCGCCGCGCCCAGCGCTCGTTGTCGGAAATTATTTCCGAGATCCTCAAGGGGTATTTCCGCAGGAACGGAAATTCGCGGAGGGCCCTATGATGGAAGTTCAGGGCAAGCGCGCTTTGGTGGTGGGACTGGCCCGCAGCGGCCGAGCTGCCGCCCGGATTCTGAACCGTAAAGGGGCGGTGGTCACGGTCACGGATATTCGCCCGCCCTCAACATTTCCGGAGGAAATTCCTGAACTGACCCGCCTGAAAATCGGCCTGGAGCTTGGGCTGCATCGCGACCAGACTTTTCTTCGCCAGGACCTGATTGTGGTGAGCCCCGGAGTTCCCTGGGACATGCCGCAACTCGAATCGGCGCGCCAGCACCAGATTCCCGTGGTGCCTGAAATCGAAGTTGCGAGCTGGTTTCTGCAAGGCTCCATCGTCGGCGTTACCGGTTCCAACGGCAAGACCACCACCACGACCTTGCTGGGGAAAATGCTCGAAAGTTCTGGGTTGCCCACGTTTGTGGGCGGCAACATTGGCGTGCCGCTTATCTCCGCGGTGGAGCAGGCGCGCGGCGATTCACTTCTGGTGGCGGAACTTTCAAGTTTCCAGTTGGAAGCCATTCGAAGCTTCCGTCCCCATGTGGCCGTTCTCTTAAATTTGTCCCAAAACCATTTGGACCGGCATCACACGTTCGAGGCCTATGTCGGGGCCAAGGCCCGCATTTTCCATAACCAGACGGCGGAAGACTACGCGATCCTGAACGCGGATGATCCGAACGTGATGAACCTTGCGCCTGCGATTCCCAGCCAAAAGATTTTTTTCAGCCGCACGCGGAATTTGCCCGACGGCGTATTCGTTTCGAATGGACACATCGTTTATCGCGTGGGCGACCTGGAGCGAATCCTGCTCGAGGCCAGCGATGTGCGCTTGCGCGGCGACTTCAATGTGGATGATGTGCTGGCGGCCTCGGCGGCGGCGTGCGTGGTGGGCGCGGAATTTGGGGCTATCCGTGAGTCCGTCCGAGAATTCAAAGGCGTGGAACACCGCCTCGAATTCCTCTGCCAGATTCATCGCGTGGATTTTTACAACGATTCCAAAGCGACCAGCGTGGATGCGACCGCCAAAGCTCTGACCGCATTCAATAAAGGCGTGCACCTGATCATGGGAGGAAAGGACAAGGGAGCGCCCTACACGCCGCTGCGCCCCTTGCTCAAAGACCGGGTCACTGAAGTGCTCCTGATTGGATCCGCGGCGGACAAGATTGCCAGGGATTTGGAGGGTGCCGTTGAGATCGTGCGCGCCGGTGACCTTGCCACTGCGGTGCGGCGGGCGTTCAATGTTAGCCTGCCCGGTGACACGGTTTTGTTGGCGCCGGCATGCGCAAGTTACGACCAATTCAAAGATTTCGAAGAGCGTGGACGGGTCTTCAAGGACTTGGTGGCAGACTTGGCCAGGGAAGCCACGGTCAGCGACTTTACCCACCCTGCCCAAAGTGCGGGTCCAGCGGCGCCTCTTTCGGCGCCCGTAATTCCCACTCCTGAAAGCCAAGCGCGAGGAGCTTCAGTCGCTCAAAATGCAGATGCCGGCGTTGAGGGCAGACTCCCCGCGAGCGCTGATCCTCCTGCTCCGGAGCCTCGCGCCCCGGCGCCCAAACCCGATCTTGTCTATCTCTATGAAGTCGACGCGGCGGAGTTCGCGCCTGCCCCGGAAGAACCGCCTTTAGATTCATTGGGAGAGGAACCAGCGGCGACTGAGGCGTCGAGCCTGGGCAATCCTGAAGCGGCCGGGGACGAAGTTCTGCCTTATGAAGTGTCGCCAGCGATAGACGAAAGAGCGGGTGAAATCGCCGAACAACCAAACCAGAAATCTGAATCGGGAGCGGAGAAAAAGGAGCAAACATCTTTGTTCGGGGATGCCGGGGATTCAGGGCAGAAACCAGAGGCATAAAGAAGAAATGGCGCGCCAACTCGAGTCCGACAAAATTCTGTTTGCTGCCACGGTGGTGCTGGTCTTGTTTGGCGCCGTCATGGTGTTCAGCGCCTCCGCCATGCTGGCTTCGGAGCGCTACGGCTCCAGCTACTATTTCGTGCTCCGACAGGTAATTTGGGCCGGCCTCGGTCTTGGCCTGATGGTTGCAGTCATGAATCTGGATTACCGCAAGCTGGCCAATCCCCCTGTGATTTTTACCACGCTGGCCGTGCAGTTGATTTTGCTGGTGGCGGTCCTATTTACCACCAGCAGTCACAATACGCACCGATGGTTCCATCTGGGACCCTTAACTTTTCAGCCGGCTGAGTTTTCGAAAATCGTCATGGTCCTCTTCCTGGCCTACTTCCTGGAACTCCGGAGTGAGGACGTTAATGATTGGAAGCATACCCTTGCCCCTATTGGGCTTGTCTCAGGAGTGTGCATTGCGCTCATTCTGATTGGGCGGGACCTGGGGACGTCGCTCGCCCTGGCACTCATTGTGGCATCCTTGCTTTTTGCGGCGGGGGTTCGCCTGTCGTATTTCATCTACTGCGGGCTTGCCTCCATTCCTATCCTCTATTCGCTGATTTTCTTTGTTTCGTACAGGCACGATCGATTGTTGGCATTTCTTGATCCTTATGCTGACCCTCTGGGAAAAGGGTTTCAGATTATTCAATCCACCATCGCCGTGGGAACCGGAGGTATTGACGGTGTGGGGTTGATGGAAGGGAAACAAAAACTCTTTTTCCTGCCCGAACCGCACACCGACTTTATTTTTGCGGTGATCGGGGAAGAGTTGGGGTTGGTGGGAACCGTCGCGGTGCTGGCGCTGTTCGGAGTGATCCTTTGGCGCGGATTGCGGGCCGCCGCGGGCTGTTCGACCCAGTTTGGCCGCTTGCTCGCCACCGGATTGACGGTGATGGTAGTCGGGCAGGCGCTGGTCAATATCAGCGTGGTGCTGGGCCTCGTGCCCACCAAGGGTATTCCGCTGCCGCTGATTAGCTATGGCGGCTCATCGCTGGTAATGAATCTTTTTGCCATAGGAATTTTGCTTAACATCTCGCAACACTCAAACTAGGTGGTCAAGTGGAATCGGGATGTGTGATTCAAGAAATGGAAAAGGTGGAAGGGACAGAAGAACGCTACGACTCTGTTCGGGCGCGCATGGCTGCCGATGAGGTGATCGCACCCATGTCGAAAATTCCGTTCGAGCCACTTCGCATCTTGATGGCGGCGGGCGGTACGGGAGGACATATTTTCCCGGCTCTGGCCGTGGCACAGGAGTTGGTGGCGCGTTTGGGCGAGGATGACCGCGAGGCAGCGAGCCGATCGATCGTATTTCTTGGCACGACCCGGGGGCTCGAGTCACGCCTAATTCCCGCCGCGGGATTTCCGCTGCGAACTGTGGCCGCCGCGGGATTGAAAGGGATTCACGGATGGAAGAGGCTGGCCAACTTGCTCGTGCTTCCCCGCAGCGCCTTAAGGTCGGCGCGCGTCCTTTGGGATATCCGGCCCCAGGTGGTCGTGGGTGTCGGCGGTTATCTGGCGGGTCCCGTAATGCTGGAGGCGGCACTGATGGGAATTCCGACCCTGTTGATTGAGCCCAACGCAGTTCCGGGTTTCACCAACCGCATCCTCGCGGTCGTGGTTCGAGGTGCCGCGGTTGGATTCGGAGCGGCGGCAGATTTTTATGGGATGAAGGCACGAGTGACAGGCCATCCCGTTCGAAAAGCATTTTTTGAAATTCCGCCCAAGAAACATGTGGCCCCTTTCACCGTGCTGATCGTGGGAGGCAGCCAGGGTTCGAAGGCGATTAATGAATGTGCGGTGAAAAGTTTGAATCTTCTTTCCAGCGAGAGTTGGGCTTTGAGCGTGGTCCATCAAACCGGCGAAGTGGACTATAATAATATTCGGGAGATGTATCGAGCGGCGGGAATCGACGCCGAAGTTTGCGCCTTCATCGACGATGTGCCCAACGCCTTTGCGCGCGCGGATTTGATTATCTCTCGCGCCGGCGCTGCCGCGGTGGCAGAGCTGGCTGCCGCGGGGAAGGCTGCCGTGCTCATTCCTTTTCCCGGCGCCACCGATCAGCACCAGAGGGAAAACGCCGGAGTATTGGCGCGCGCCGGCGCGGCGCGACTTATGGAGCAATCGGAGATGACGGCGGAATCGCTGGCCGCGCAAATCCGGGAATTGTTCAATCATCCCGAGGAGCTAACGCAAATGGAGCAACGCGCCAAAGAGCTTGCGCACCCCAACGCTGCGAAGGAAATTGCTGATTGGGTAGTGGAACTGGGCAAGAAGGCATGAATTTTCGACCATGCCATGATTAGAACTGGCGAAGGCAGCCGACACAGAACACCGGACTTCGGACTTTTAAATAATCATGCTGGGAAAAATTCGGCGTATCCATTTCGTAGGTATAGGCGGCATCGGGATGAGCGGCATCGCCGAGGTGCTGTTGAATCTTGGCTTCACCATTTCAGGTTCTGACCTGAAGGGCACGCCCGTGACCGACCGCCTGGCGAAGCTGGGGGCGCGGATTTTTGAAGGCCATGCGGCCCTTAATGTCTTGAATGCCCAAGTCGTGGTGACATCCTCGGCGGTTTCACCCGTCAATCCCGAAGTGCGTGAGGCCGCCCGTTTGCAAATCCCTGTGATACCGCGCGCGGAAATGCTGGCCGAACTCATGCGCATGAAATTCAGCGTGGCGGTGGCGGGCGCACACGGAAAAACAACCGTGACATCAATGATCGCCGTCATGCTGGCCCAGGCCGGTCTTGACCCGACCGCAGTGATTGGGGGCCGGCTGGACGTTTTTGGTTCAAGCGCCCGATTAGGCAAGGGAGAGTTGATGGTGGTGGAGGCGGACGAAAGTGACCGGTCGTTCCTGCATCTGTTACCTACCATCGCAGTGGTCACCAACATCGACCGCGAACATCTGGACCATTATGGCGACCTCGATGACATCGCTTCCGCATTCGCATCATTCATGAACAAGGTCCCGTTCTACGGAGCGGTGGTGGGATGCGTAGATCCGCCGTGGCAGAAAATGTTCAGGAGCCTCATGCCCCGCATCCAACGCCGGGTAGTGACCTACGGCATCGAGCCGGGAGCGGATGTGACCGCGCCCAGCGTCCAATTGAGCCCGGCGGGCGCGGACTTTGAAGTTGAGGTGAAAGGCAAGCCGCTGGGGCCGTTCTCCATCCGCGTTCCCGGGCGGCACAACGTGCAAAACGCGCTGGCCGCAGTGGCCGTGGGCCTGGAGCTTGATCTCAACGCCGCGCAGATCCGCGAAGGGTTTGAGAACTTTCGGGGCGCGGACCGCCGCTTCCAGGTCAAGGCCGTGTGCGATGGCGTCACTCTGGTGGATGACTATGGACATCACCCCTCTGAAATCCGCGCCACTCTGGACGCGGCGCGCCTGGGATCATGGAAGCGAATCTGGGTCATCTTTCAGCCTCACCGGTATACCCGGACGAAATTCCTGATGGATGACTTTGCTTCCTCCTTTGCTGGGTGCGACCGCGTGTATGTCCTGGACATTTACGCGGCGAGCGAGCCGCCCATTCCGGACATCAGTTCGGAGCGGTTGGTGGAGCGCATGAGGGAGTTGGGATTTGACCGCGCCCGTTATGCGCCCTCGGAAGATTTGGTGATAAGTGAAGTGCTCCGGCAAGCTCAGCCAGGCGACCTGATTATGACCATCGGGGCAGGCAGCATTACCAGGATGGCGGAAACGCTGGCAGCCGCCATGCGCAATCAAGGCAAGGAGGCAAAAAATCCCAGGGCGACCGAAGAAGATATGACGCGCCCGGTTTCACTCTAATCTATGTCACAACTGGTTCAGGAAATCGGAATCGCTAAAGAGATGGCCGCCTTCGGCGCCGAATGGCTGCCCGCCGTCCCCATGAGCGAACACACATCGCTTGAGGTGGGAGGGCGCGCGGATATGGTTCGAGTCCGCGATCTCAGGCATATTCCCGAGTTGGTTGAATATCTTGACGAGCGCGGCATCCCCTGGCGCTTTCTGGGCGGCGGATCGAACCTGCTGATTTCTGACGACGACCGAAGCGATGTGATGATCCATTTGGCGCGCGGTCCGTCCGATGTGGTTTTTGATGGAAACCGCGTGCAGGTTTCCGCGGCGGCCAATTTGGGAACCGCGGTTCTGCAATGTGCCAAGAAGAACCTGGGGGGGATGGAAGGCCTGGTGGGCGTTCCCGGGACCGTAGGCGGGGCGCTGCGCATGAATGCGGGCGCCTACGGGCAGCAAATCGGCGACGTGGTCCGCACGTTAACCCTGTATCGCCACGCTACCGGACAGATTGAGACGATTCATCCGGAAAGCGGAAGCTTCGCCTACCGTCACACCAGTTTCGCCCCCGATGACATCATGCTTTCCGTATTCCTCGAACTTGCGGAGCGCCCTTATTCCGAAATCCTGGAGCGGATCAAGCAGTGCAACGTGAAGCGGCGAGCCTCGCAGCCGATCAACGAAAAGAGCGCGGGCTGTATTTTCAAAAATCCCCCCGGCGGATCGACCGGGAAGATGATTGACGAGTTGGGACTGAAGGGCAGCCGGGTGGGTGGCGCCGTGGTTTCAGAGAGGCACGCGAACTTCATTGTGAATCGTTACCACGCCAAGGCTGCCGATATCCTGAAGCTGATTGAGATGATTCGGGAACGAATTCTGAAAGCTTTTGGAGTTGAGCTGGAAGAGGAAGTTATTATTTGGAAGAATTGACGGGGCAATGTCTTTTACAGGAGAGATGAGAAGTGAAACCTCTTGCTGACACTTTAATGCCGGGGGATTTCGACGCGGACGGAGAGGTGCTTTACCGGCGCCGCCCAAAAAATATTGACGTCCGGCGCAGCCGTTTCCCCATGCGCGCCCGTCGAATTGTGGGTTGGCTGCTGCTGGGCAGCGTGGCGATGATGGCCTTTGGTTACGCAGGGATTCGTGTGGCTACCTATGCTTCGCGGTCCCCACGCTTCCACGTGACGGGCAGCGATGACGTTGCGATTGACGGCAACCAGTATGTATCGCAGGAGGAAATCCTGAGCACTATTGGCCTGCCGCTATATTGGTCCTCGGGCCTGGGCGTCAGCATTTTCCGCATCAACCTGAACGAGGCGAGAAAACAGGTGGAGTCCATTTCATGGGTCAAATCGGCCGTGGTGACGCGCGCGTTCCCACATCGGCTGGCCGTGCACATTGTCGAGCGCGTTCCCGTGGCTTTTGTGACCCTGGGCGGACAGGTCAAACTTGTGGATGGGGACGGGGTTTTCCTGGAGAAACCCGAGAAATCCGATTTCAACTTTCCCGTAATCGAAGGGCTGGATCCCACGGGGAATGCGGCGGAACGGGTGGCAAGGATCGCCATGTACCAGGATTTTATGCGGCAGGTCAGTCCGCGCTCTCCATCGTCGGGCTGGTTGATCTCGGAAGTGAATCTGGCTGATGCCGACGACCTGAAGGCCATTCTGGTGCAGGGCCGCGAAAATATCGAGGTCCACTTTGGGCGAAGCAATTTCCAGGAACATTTTTCTGATTTCCTTGCCCTGCTGCCGGATATCCGCAAGACCAACGCCAAGATTGATTCGGTGGATTTACGATTTCGCAATCAGGTGGTTGTGAACCCGGAGGGCAATTCCGACGATGGGCGGCATCAATCAGAAAAGTGAAAGGCGGCCGTTGCCTCGGGGGCTGGAATCATCGCGCCAACTGGAGTCCATAATCGCGAGATTGAGTTGAGCCCAGTAAATCGCGGCCACCCGCTCTTCAATCGCCCATATTAAAAAGATGTCACGCAAAGAATATCATGTCGTAGGCCTGGACGTTGGGAGTCATAAAACGTGCGCATTGGTTTGCCAGCCGGGTGATGATGGAAAGCTCCAGCCCTGCGGGGTGGGCACGGCTGAATCCAAAGGGTGGCGAAAGGGGCTGATCGTCAACCTGGATGCCTGTGTTCTGGCCATAAAAAAAGCGGTTGAAGCCGCGGAGGCCGCCGCGGGCATTTCCATCGATTCGGCCTACGTGGGGATTGGGGGGGCGCACATCAAGGGAGTCAATTCGCGCGGGGGGCTGAACCTGGGGAAGTCCCAGGGTGGCACGCGTGAGGTTACGCGCGAGGATGTAAGCAAAGTTATTCAGACCGCCCAAAGCATGACTCTTCCGCCCGACCGCGAGAGATTTTATGTCGAGCAACAGGAATACTTTCTTGATTCACAGAATGGAATTCACAATCCGGTGGGCATGGTCGGCAGCCGCCTGGAGGTTAACGTCCATCTGATTACAGCCTCTGCAACCGCGTATCAGAATATCGTGACCGCGGTCAATCTGGCCGGGATCAAGGTGCCGGACAGCGGCATCGTCTTCGAACCGCTGGCCGGAGCGCTGGCGTGCCTTACGCCCGATGAGCGCGAGTTGGGCGTGGCTCTGGTGGACATTGGCGGCGGCTCCACAGACCTGATTGTTTATCACCAGAGGACGGTGCGCCACACCGCCGTGATTCCGGTGGGAGGAGACCATTTCACCAACGACATCGCCGTAGGACTTCGAACTCCAATTCCCGAAGCCGAGAAAATGAAATGCGCCTGGGGCGAGCGCGATTCGTCAAAATCCTCGGACAACATGTTGGAAGTTCCGAGCGTGGGGGAACGTCCCACGAGGGATGTGAACTATACGATGTTGAGTGACATCCTGGTGCCTCGCGCCACCGAAATGCTGGAATTGATCCGGGATGAAATAGAGCACTCGGGTTTCGCCAACCAACTTGGGGCCGGGATTGTATTGGTGGGTGGCGGAGCGAAACTGGGCGGGCTGGTGAGCTTGGCGGAGCAGACTTTTGAACTTCCCGTGCGCGTCGGTGAACCCAAGGGTCTGGGCAAGATGACAGACGCACTCAGTGATCCAGCCTCGGCCACCGTCGTTGGCTTGATCGCCTATGGCAATTGGATGCGCCTGCGGCGCGAGTCGCAGGAAAAAAGCTGGACGGGAAAATTGTGGGGAGCCTTCCGAGGCAAGGGCGCCACGTCGTGAAGTAGAAGGCAGAAGGCAGAAGGCAGAAGGCAGAAGGCAGAAGGCAGAAGGCAGAAGGCAGAAGGCAGAAGGCAGAAGGCAGAAACATCACTTCCATGAGATTTTTTTAACTTTTAGGCTTTTGAGCTCTCGACTTTTCAACTTTTAACTCTCGACTCTCGACTTTAGACTGCCTTAAGAGGAGCGACCATGGCATCCGAAACTGAGGGGAACGATCTCCGCGTGGGCTTCACCGATGAACTGAATTCGGGCGCCAAGATCAAGGTGATTGGTGTGGGCGGTGGAGGAGGTAACGCCATCAATCGAATGATCGCCGCACAAGTTGAAGGTGTGGAGTTCATGGTGGCGAACACGGACGTTCAGGCTTTGGAAGCTTCGCAGGCGCCGGTGAAAATACAATTGGGAACAAAACTCACCAAGGGACTGGGTGCGGGCGCCAATCCTGAGATTGGGCGGCGCGCGGCCCTCGAAGACACGGAAAAGATTATTGACGCGCTGGAAGGCGCGGACATGGTCTTTGTCACCTCGGGACTGGGCGGGGGCACGGGAACGGGGGGCGCTCCCATTGTGGCCAGCCTGGCGCGCGAGTTGGGCGCCCTGACTATCGCCGTGGTAACCAAGCCATTTGCCTTTGAGGGCAAGCGCCGCATGGCCCAAGCCGAGCAGGGCTTGGCGGAACTGAGCGAGGCCGTGGATACGGTGATCTGTATTCCCAATGAACGGCTGATGCAATTTGTGGATAAGGGCACCAGTTTTTTCGAGGCGTTTCGCATCGCTGACGATATCCTCCGCCAGGGCGTTCAGGGGATCTCAGACATCATCACGATTACGGGCATCATCAACCGTGATTTTGCCGACATCAAAACGATCATGAAAGGCATGGGCTACGCGGTGATGGGAACGGCCATCGCCAGCGGCGGCAATCGGGCGGTTGAGGCCGCCAACCGCGCCATTTCCAGCCCGCTTCTTGAAGACGCCTCCATCAACGGAGCGCAGGGAATTTTGTTGAACATTACGGGATCGAGCAAACTGACCCTGCACGAAGTTCATGAGGCATCGACCATCGTGCAGAAGGCCGCGGCGGAAAATGCCAACATTATTTTTGGCGCCGTTCACGATGAGAATATGAAAGACAGCGTCAAAGTTACTGTGATCGCCACCGGCATCAAGCCCGACAAAATGGGGATGCGGCCGCGTACCATGATGTCGCCCGCCGTCCGTTCCGCACAGCAGAGCGTAAAAAACTTGATGCTCAAGAAAGAAAGGCTGCCGCTTGAAGTAGCCTCAGAAAAGGCGCCTACGCCCTCCGAACTTCCTTCAGACGATTTGGACGTGCCCACCTTCATCCGCCGCGCCGGACGGCCGGAAGTCAAATAGGACGAGGCGCTTGAAACGCCGACCTCGCCCTTCTTCGATCGGGGCTTCCTCTTCCTTCCTCCCCGCAGGTCGCCTATAATGAAGCGACGAAATAACGCAGCCATCCCATGATCAGTCACGATTCCAATCTCCGCGCGGCTTATGCTGAGTGCCGCAAGCGGGCCCGAAAACACTATGAAAATTTCCCGGTAGCCTCTTACCTGGTCCCACCGGAAAAGCGCGACGCCCTGGCGGCGATTTATGCCTATGCGCGCTGTGCCGATGATTTTGCCGACGAATATACGGCAGGGGAGGCGTCGGCGGGACGTGAAAGGCGCCTGGCCTTGCTCGCCGATTGGCGGACCAAGCTCAATAACTGCGTGTCGGGAAATCCCGATCATCCTGTTTTTATCGCGCTGGCGGATTCGATCAGGAAATTCTCGCTGAGCCCGGAACATTTCGAAAATCTGCTGCGCGCTTTTGAGTCCGACGTTCGAGTAGACCGTCACGAAGATTTTTCATCGTTGCTCGCTTACTGCATCCGTTCGGCGAATCCGGTCGGCCGTTTGGTGATCGAATTGTTTACCCCGCCTGACCGGCGCGAACCGGTTCTCTTTAATCTATCGGACAATATTTGCACGGCTCTCCAACTGGCAAACTTTTGGCAGGATGTCCGCATTGACCTCGAGCGCGGCCGCGTTTATCTTCCTCTCAATGACCTGCACCGGTTCAATCTTTCCTTGCAAGACGTCGATCAACTGCGGACCCGATGCATTCCCTGGGCAGCCGACCGTTGGGGCCAGTTCCTGTCATTCGAGATTGCCCGCACGCGTGAACTATTCGCCAAGGGCAGCGCGTTGCCCGATTTGGTGACGCCGGAATTGCGGGTCCAACTTCGTTTGACCTGGCTCGGAGGCATGACGATTCTCTCCAAAATTGAATCCGTCGGCTACGATGTGTTCGGGCACAGACCAAGTCTCAGCCGTATTGATTTTCTTAAACTTTATTTTCAGGCGCGCGGCAAACGTACTCTGGGTGATACGCCCATGAACGCCCATGCTGCCGCCAGCACCCAACCATGAGCGATTTGACCCGGCGCAGAAGCCTTACCACTTCGCGGGCCACCAACTTCTACTATTCATTTGTTTTCCTGCCGCGCGAAAAACGCCAGGCCATCGAGGCGGTCTACGCCTTTGCCCGCCGGGGCGATGATGCAGTGGACAGCGGCCTTACTCCGGGGGAAGCGGCGCACGAAATAGACCTTTGCCGCGCAACACTCGACTCCTGCTATCAGGACCATTCGCCGGGGGAAATAGGACTGCCCACAGGACCTGACAATGACTTCAGCGTAGCCGCGCTTGCCGAGGCTGTGCGCCGGTTCAAGATTCCGCGCCAGTATTTTGAGGACCTGATCCTGGGCCTGGAGATGGATCTCCGGATGGACTCCGGTGACCAGAAGTATGAAACTTTCGATGACCTGACGGTTTATTGCTATCGCGTTGCCGGAACCATAGGACTAATTGCGATTGAAATCTTCGGATACCAAAACCCGCAGACTCGCGAATACGCCCTGAATCTTGGGCAGGCGCTACAGTTGGTGAACATCATCCGTGATGTGCAGAGCGACGCCCGCCGCGGGCGCGTCTATCTGCCCGGCGAAGACCTGGAGAGGTTTGGGGTGGATAAGGATGGTCTCGCCAGGGGGAAATATACATCGGCCTTTGTCGAATTGATGCAGTTCGAGTGCGACCGCGCGCGCGAACGATTTGCCGCCGCACGCGCGAAACTCGCCAGTGAAGACCGGCGCGCAATGATCGCGGCCGAAATTATGGCGGCTATCTACTGGCGGTTGCTCAAGCGAATCGAAACACGCGCCTATAACGTATTTGGTAAGCGTGTCAGTCTCTCTCGGCCGGCAAAATTGTGGACCGCCCTATCGGTTTATTTGGGCGCGGAATGGCACAAGTAGAATTGTCGAATGACGATTTTCGATTGACGATTGCGTGAACAATTTGGATAAGTTGGATAAGCCCTCCTTCGCATTGCAATCAGAGGAGCTCGAGCAAACACCAGGACATGTCCGACGAAGTTCTGATTATCGGTGGCGGCTTTGCCGGGCTGGCGGCCGGGGTGGCCCTTGCCCAAGAGGGCAGACGCGTGCGCCTTCTCGAACAAAAGCCTCACCTGGGCGGGCGCGCCTGTTCGTTCCTCGATTCTGCAACCGGGGCGGTGGTGGACAATGGGCAGCACCTTTTTATGGGGTGCTATCACCAGACGATCGAGTTCTTGAAAACCATCGGCACCCTCGACCGCCTCCACTTCCAGGCGGGGCTCACCGTCCCATTCCTTGGACCTGATGGTCGATTGAGCGTGCTCGCGTGTCCGAAGCTTCCCGCCCCCTGGCATCTTCTGGTCGGAGTATTGCGCTCGGGCAGTTTCACTTGGGCTGAAAAACTTCAGATCCTGCGCATGCGCCGCGCATTGGGCCGTGCCGACCCTTCAAGAAATAGCCCAAGCTCAGAGACCGTGGACCAGTGGTTGAGCGGGCTCGGTCAATCGGAGAGCGTTCGCCGGAATTTCTGGAATTTGATTTGCATTGCCGCCATGAATGAGGACCCGGCGATTGCTTCGGCCGATTCATTTGGACGCGTCCTGAAGCTTGCTCTCTTCAGCTCGCCCGTCGATTCGAGCCTGGGTTGGGCGCGCGTGGGGTTGAGTGAGTGTTACACCCAAGCGGCCGCCGATTTTATTGAGTCGCGCGGCGGAAAAGTTGAATTGAGCCGGAGCGTCAATCGGTTCCTGATCGCGAATGGTGTCTGCGAAGGAGTCACGTTGGCGGACGGGGAGTCCATTCCTGCCGGTGCTGTGATCAACGCCGCCCCGTGGAATAAATTCACCGACCTTCTTCCGCCGGATCTTCTCCGCAACGAACCCTTCTTTACCAGGATTCTATCTCTGCGGCCGGTGCCGATTATCTCCATTAACCTCTGGTTTGACCGGCCTATTACGGACCTCGAATTTGTGGGGCTGCGCGGCACAACCGTCCAATGGTTGTTTAACAAGAGCAAGATGTTTTCGCTGCCGGGACGACCGGCTTCGCCCTCCGCCACTTATCATATTTCCCTGGTTTTGAGTGGCGCGCACGAGCATATCGGCCGGGATAAGGAAGATTTGCTGAGTGTGGCTTTGAGCGAGCTTGGCCAACTCCTGCCGGCGGCAAAGCAAGCAAAGTTGGTCCACTCGCTAGTGATTAAGGAACGTTTTGCCACCTTCTCGCCTGCCGTCGGGTCGGAGAACGCGCGACCCACTGCAAGGACGCCCATCCGCGGACTGTTCCTGGCGGGTGACTGGACAGCGACGGGATTGCCCGCAACAATTGAAGGCGCGGTGAAAAGCGGATACACTGCCGCCGGCGAATTAACCCAGGGAATTTAGGGGATGATTGAAAAATCGAATCGTCATGCTGAGCGAAGCACCTCTGTATTCCATAAAAGACAAATACCGGGATCCTTCTCCCGTGACTGCGGGATCAGGATGACAGTCCTTAGGACCGTTTCTCAGCAACCTGCCAGATCTTGGAGGACCTTCTTATGCCGTTGAATCGAAGAAATGCCTCAAGGGTTTTGTATTCGACTTTCCTGGGTGTGACAATCCTTGGCGTTGTTTTGGTTCCGTCCAAGTTACGGACTTTATTCTTTTCAGGTGTTACCCTCGCTGGTCCCGGGGCTTACTCGGGCCCGGCAGTGAACTCGGACCCACGCCTGGGCAACGCATACCGATTTGATGAAAGTGGCTGGATTTACGTTCACCTGGCGGGTTCACCGGAGCAAATTGGTTTTCAGCATGGGTCGTTGCTGGCGGCAGAAATTGAAGACGCTTTTGAGGCAGTGAAGTTGGATGATACGCACTCGACCCAGCGCGATTGGGAATTTTTCCGACGGGCCGCTCGCGAAATGCTTTGGCCGAAAATCGAACCGGAATACCAGGAGGAATTGAAGGGAATCGTCGAGGGCCTCCGGTCGCGCGATAAATCGCTGGACATTGACGATGTGGTGGCCCTGAATGCTTTTGAAGAATTGCCCGATTACTATGTTCCGTGGTACAACGCGCAGCATAAAGTTTCGCTTGCGCCCCGCCTGATGAGTCCGGGCAATTGCAGCGCGTTTGTGGCCACGGGAAGTTACACGCGTGATCATAAAATCGTCATCGCCCACAATAATTGGACCAATTACATGACCGGCGAACGCTGGCGCATTATCTTTGATGTTATTCCCCAGCACGGTGCTCACATACTGATGGACGGCTTTCCGGGCGTCATCACCAGTGACGACGATTTCGGCGTCAACTCAAACGGCATCATGATCACGGAAACCACCATTACCCAGTTTCAAGGTTGGGACCCCAAGGGTATTCCGGAATTTGAGCGTTCGCGCAAGGCGCTGCAGTATTCAAATTCCATCAACGATTACGTTCGAATCATGCTGGACGGGAATAACGGCGGCTACGCCAATGACTGGTTGCTGGGGGATAACAAAACCGGCGAAATCGCGCAATTTGAATTGGGCCTGAAGGCCCACAAAGTTTGGCGCACCAAGGATGGCTATTTTACCGGCTCCAATTGGGCTCGCGACCCGGACGTGATCAGGCAGGATACCACTTTCGACCCCAACGATTCGACCTCCTCGCCCAACGCCCGCCGCGTCCGCTGGGAGCAACTCATGAGAGAATCGAAAGGGAAGATTGACGTGTACATGGCGGAGCAGTTTCTGTCCGATCACCGCGATGCTTACGAGAAGAAGGAGGAAGCAGACGAGCGCACTCTCTGCGGCCACACCGACACAAGCTCGCGCGGCATCAGCGTTTGGGATTGGGGACCATATTTTCCCGGTGGGGCGGTGCAAGGGAAAGCAATGGACAGCCAGATGGCCAAATCGCTCAGTTTCTTTGCCCGCCGGGGACATCCGTGCGGCGAGGATTTTAGTGCCGCTCCTTTTTTTAAAAAGCATCCTGAGTATTCCTGGATGGCGCCCAAACTTCAGGATATGAAAGCCGGTCGGTGGACGGAGTTCAGGGCCGGTGAGCGCCTTTTCCGCGCTGACTGACTATAATCATGGCTTAGCTCACTTCTTGGCTCCATCAAGTGCAGGCAGAATAAAACCCGGCTCGTAAAGCATGTTACAATAGCACAAGCTTCTACGAACTGGGAAAACCCATGGCGATCAAGCGCAAGAGAAATATGAAACCCCGTCGGCAGTTCACTACCGTTGATGAAGCAACGATTCGGTTGCACATTGAACCTCTGGATGAGGGCGGGTACGTTGCGACAAGCCCCGACGTTCCCGGTCTAGTTGCCGAGGGACGTAGCGTAATGGAAACCGTGGAGATCGCTCAGGCGCTGACGCGGAAAATTGTCGAGAGCTGCCTTGACCATGGAGATCCCATTCCTCCCGCGCTTGCCGTTCTCAACCACACAACACTTGATCTTCTGGTGCCCGTCGGTATTCGCTGATGGGCCGCCTCTCCGGCTTTAAGTATCGTGAAGTTGCCCGCCGCCTTCGTGCATTTGGATTTGTGTTCGACCGGGTGGGCGCGGGAAGCCACGAGTTATGGCGCAATGCCGCGACTGGACGCAAGGTGACTATTCCACATCATGCAAGAGATATGGCAGAGGGGACACTTCGTGCGATCCTTCGCGAAGCGGGAATTGATGTCGACCAATTTCTAAGACGATCGAGAGCATGAAGCCCCCGAAGACGTTTTTCGATGGACAATTGAAACTAAATCCTGTGTTGGAGCCGCCCCGTAAAAACATTTCCATAAACTCTTTAAGGACGGTGAGCGCCCGTAGCGAAGGCGCGCCGGTTTTCGTAGAGAGGGAACTTTTCTGTCAGTGCCTCGACTTCAGCTCTCACGCCCTTCTGCACCGATTCGTTTTCCAAATTGTGCAGCACTTCGCTGATCCATGCGCCGATGCGCCGCATTTCCGGTTCTTTCATGCCGCGCGTAGTCACGGCGGGGGTGCCGACGCGAATGCCGCTGGCGGTGGCGGGTGGGTTCACATCGAAGGGTATAGCGTTTTTATTAACAGTGATGCTGGCCGCCTCCAGCGCGGCTTGCGCCGCCTTGCCCGTGACTTTCTTGGAGAAAACGTCCACCAGCATCAGGTGATTCTCAGTCCCGCCGGAGACGATGCGGAATCCCGCGCCCGCCAGCGTTTCCGCCAGCACTTTGGCGTTGGCTACAATCTGCTTCTGGTAATCGCGGAACGCCGGTTGGAGCGCTTCTTGAAAACAGACTGCCTTGGCGGCGATCACGTGCATCAGGGGTCCGCCCTGAATGCCGGGGAATACAATTTTATCCAGATCCTTGGCGAACTTGGCTTTGCAAAAGACCATGCCGCCGCGCGGGCCGCGCAGCGTTTTGTGGGTGGTAGTGGTCACAAAGTCGGCATGAGGGAAGGGGCTGGGATGGAGATCAGCGGCCACCAGGCCCGCAATGTGCGCCATATCCACCATTAAAACCGCGCCCACTTTTGCGGCAATGGCGCCGAAGCGCTCGAAATCCAGCAAGCGCGGATAGGCGCTGGCGCCGGCGATTATCATCTGGGGGTGGTGCTCCACCGCCAGACGTTCCAGCTCATCGTAATCGATTGTTTCCGTGTTTTTACGCACGCCGTAGGGAATAATCTTGTACATTTTGCCGGAAAAATTCATCGGGTGACCGTGAGTGAGGTGCCCGCCGTGGGCAAGATTCATTCCCAGCACCGTGTCGCCCGGCTTGAGCGCAGTCATGTATACAGCTTGATTGGCCTGAGCGCCCGAGTGCGGCTGGACGTTGGCGTGCTCGGCGTTAAACAGTTTTTTGGCGCGCTCGATAGCCAGCGTTTCCGCCACGTCCACGAACTCGCAGCCGCCGTAATAGCGCTTGCCCGGCAGGCCTTCCGCGTACTTGTTGGTTAGCGGAGACCCGAGGGCTTCCAGCACTGCCTCACTTACAAAGTTTTCCGACGCGATCAGTTCAATCGTCCTCGCTTGCCGGTCGATTTCCTGATCGATGGCGCGCGCGATTTCGGGATCGACTTCAGCCAGCGCCCGAAGGTGGTTATCCGTCAAACTCATGCCTCACGCTCCTTTTCAATCCAAGAATTGTATCAGACTAGTCCCGAGTGACAAGGGGCGACCGCAGTGTCCCAATTTCCCGGGGAGCGCGGGCGTCTCGCCCGCTCTTACCTGATCAATTGATTGGGGGCGAGACGACGCCGCTCCAAGCAGAATTAGGACATTTAAGAACTTGATAGAGAAAGCCGGTTGGTTGTAGGCTGACGCCTGGGAGTAAAGCATTGTCACGGAGTCAGGGAGTTAGGGATGGCCTCCTAATTCGGCTTCGTCGTAAGGTGGTGAGGGATGGCGAAGCGTCAACCACTTGAAATGAGGTGCGAGCTTTTGGAAGCGTTCGACCACAGCGGCCGGGTCACTGAATATCTGGTCAGCGCTATTCCGCCAAACATTTGGCATGCCGAGCCGCCTGTTGGTAAAGGACGCTCGATAGCGGCCATAGTGGCACACCTGCAAAGTGTTCGGCGAATGTTCGCCAAGATGGGCCGTGCACAGCCCGTGCCGCCGGGATTTGATCGTACCGACGGTACGCCTAAAGAGGCTCTTCAAGCCTTGCGGCAAAGCCGTGAAGCGTTGGCGGAGTTGTTTGGTGGATCTCTCGCCCGCGGTGAAGCACGGGTCAAAGGTATGGCGCGGCGTTCGGTGAATATGATGGTTTACCTCATTCAGCACGACGCGCATCATCGCGGCCAGATCTGCTCACTGTCGCGAGCGCTGGGGCACCCTCTCACGAGGGACGACGTGATGCGAATTTGGGGATGGAAGAAGCTGCCTGAGGACTAGACTCTGGATCGACCGGGTCCTCCATCTTGCCGAGGCCAGTTTCGGGTTTGTCCGATTTCGAGCCAGGCAAGCCCGTTAGTATCTGCGCCCTCGCCGCGGCGAGTCTAACTAAGCAAGAGTTTTCTTTGAGGGAATCGAGCTTCTGACGGTAGTGGGTCGGTTTGAGGTTGTAGCGGCGAGTTGCGAGGACCCCAGTTCGTGCTTTGGGGCTCGCCATTTGGCGGCGTAAAGCCGCCTCTACGTCAAACTGACCCTTTTCTTGACAATCCCGCGCCTCATCTCTAACAATGGATGGTCATCGGTCTGAACGAAAATCTAGTAAAGTTGCTCTTGAAAGGCGGAGAAAATGCGTTGGAGCCAAGCTTTTATTCCCACTTTGCGTGAAGTGCCTGCGGACGCGGAAGTCCCGAGTCACAGATTCCTCCTGCGCGCCGGCTATATCCGCCAGGTTGCGGCCGGCATATATGCCCACTTGTATCTGGCCCGGAAATCGTTCCTGAAGATCGAGCAAATCATTCGCGAAGAGATGAACCGCATTGGAGGCCAGGAATTCTACCTGCCGGCATTGAATCCGGGTGAGCTTTGGAAGGAAAGCGGGCGTTGGGACGCCGTAGACGTGATGTTCAAGCTGAAGGATCGCGGTCAGCACGACCTTTGCCTGGGGATGACCCACGAAGAGGAAATGACGAACATTGCCCGCGGGGAACTGCGGTCTTACAAACAACTTCCTCAAATCTGGTATCAGATCCAGCCGAAATTTCGAGATGAGCCCCGGCCCAAGTCCGGCCTGTTGCGCCTGCGCCAGTTTATGATGAAGGATTCTTACTCCTTTGACCTGGATGACGCCGGGCTGGATCTCAGCTACCAGAAGCACGTGGACGCGTACACGCGCATCTTTGAGCGCTGTGGATTGAAGTTCCTGTACGTGGAAGCCTATTCGGGAATGATGGGGGGCAAAGTATCCGGCGAGTTCACCGCGCCCACCGATGCGGGCGAGGATTCAGTGGCCGTTTGCGATTGCGGATATGCCGCCAACCTGGAAAAAGCGGAGGGCAAAGCGCCTCCTGTGGCCGACCTTCCCGGTGACGCACAGCCGGAAGCCTTCCCGACTCCGGGCCAAAAGACGATTGACGATTTGGTCCGCTTTACGGGCGAAAGTCCATCGCGGATGATCAAGACGTTGGTTTACGTGGTGGACAGTAAACCCGTGGTGCTATTGCTGCGGGGTGATCATACGCTGAGTGAGACGAAGCTGGCCACCGCGCTCGGAACCGATGTGTTTCGGCCCGCCACTCCTGATGAAGCATTAAAGCTGCACGGGGCCAATCTTGGTTCGCTCGGCCCTGTCGGGCTGAAAGGCGCAAGGCTTCTCGCTGACCGGTCCCTGGAGGGCCGGAGGAACATGATCACCGGCGCCAATCAGGATGACACCCACCTCCGCAACGTGACTCCGGGCCGCGACTTTTCCGCCGAATATCGCGACCTGCGTATCGTTGTGGCGGGGGACTTGTGCATCCGGTGCGGCAATCACCTGCGCGTGCTGGTGACGGTTGAGCTGGGCCATGTTTTCAAACTGGGAAGGCGGTATTCTGAAACGATGCATGCCAAAGTGCTGGACTCGAAAGGCAAGGAAGGGCCGCTCGTGATGGGGTCCTACGGCATCGGTTTGGAGCGCATTCTTAGCGCGGCAGCGGAACAGAACCATGACAAGGACGGAATGTTCCTGCCTCGATCGATCGCCCCCTTTGACGTCATCCTGACCGCAGCCAATATGGATGACTCGTCCATCCGTTCGGCGGCGGAAAAGATGTACAATGATATGCTCGACCAGTCTCTTGACGTGCTCTTTGACGACCGGCCAGAGCGGCCGGGGGTGAAGTTCAAGGACGCCGACCTGGTAGGTGTCCCTTTCCGTGTCACCCTGGGGAAACGCAAGTACGATCAGGGGTTGGCGGAAATATTCCGGCGCTCGACAAAGCAAATTGAGGATGTTAAGATCGATGATGCTGTCCAGATTCTAAAAGAAAAGTACCTCCGATAGGGCCAAGACTAGAATTAAAACCGGGGGAATCATGCGACGGTCGGAAAAGGGAGCTGGATACGTCAAACTGATCTTTGCGATCGCTTTCCTCGCATTGGTGGGTTGGGTTGCCGTTAAGGTCGTTCCCGTTTACGTAGACAACTACCAACTTAACGACGACATCAAACAATTGGCCATCCAATCTACAGTGGACCATAGTTCGGTTGAATCGGTCCAAAACAAGGTCTTGGGTTACGCCAAGGACCTGGATCTCCCTGTGGATCGTGAAGACGTCAAAGTCCAAGTCGGGACCAAGGTTACCATCGACGTCGACTACAAGGTCCCCATCGATTTGAAGTTTTACGCCTTTGATATGCATTTCACCGACTCGGCCGCGAACAACTCACTATAAAACGTGCCTCAACGGCCAGCATCAGAAGCTCGAAAGCCAACCACGTCCGGAAAGACGCGGACAACTCCTACTCCTTCGTTCTTGTCACGGTGGCCTTGGTGGCAAAAGACTCTTTTGATTGTTGTCCTGGGCGTGATCCTTGTGGGCCTGGGAATACTCAGCTATTACTACGTTCGGTTTGCACGGATTATCGACGCGCGGCTGAGTGGGGACGTTTTTGCCAACGCCTCCCTGGTGTATGCTGCTCCCACAGAAATTCGAGTTGGGCAGCCAGCCACACCCGCCGCCATTGCCGCCCGGTTGAGAAAAGCGTTCTACGCCGAGGGAGATGCCGGCTCCAACGTAGGGACCTACAAAATTTCCGGGAATCGTCTGGAAATTTATCCCGGCTCCACTTCTTTCTTCCAGGGCGGCCAGATTCAGGAAGACCCGGCCGCACTGGTATTCAGCGCCGGCCACATCGCATCGATTACCACCATCAGCCATCCCACGCCACTGGAGAACTACTGGCTTGAACCTGCCGTCATTACCACTGTGTTTGACCGTGGGCGCTCCAAGCGGCTTCTGTTGAGATACCAGGACATCCCCAAAGTCCTGGTGGACGCCATCCTGGCCGCGGAAGATCACCGATTCTTCTCCCATTACGGGGTGAGCATATATCGAGTTCTAGGCGCCGCCATTGCCGATTTTCGTGGTGATCACGGATTGCAAGGAGGGAGCACGCTGACCATGCAGTTGGCGCGCGAGTTCTTCCTCAATCGCGATCGGACGTTTAGCGTCAAAGTGAAGCAAGCCTGTTTGGCATTGATGCTCGAACAACGACTGAGTAAAGAGCAGATCTTTGAGCTTTACGCCAACCAGATCTATCTTGGGCAGAGGGGAAGTTTTTCTGTGGATGGCTTCGGAGAGGCCGCCAACGCCTATTTCAACAAGGATGTTGGGAGTCTCACCTTGCCCGAAGCCGCGCTTCTCGCCGGACTGATCCGTGGTCCCAATCTTTACTCGCCCTATAAATATCCCCAGCGCGCCCTCGATCGCCGGAATTACGTGCTGCGCCGGATGGTCGAGACAGGATTTGTTTCAGCCCCTGAAGCCGAGCGAGCCGTCCAGGCCCCGCTGGGGCTCGCGCAGCGAAACGTGGAGGGAAGTCAGGCGCCTTTCTTTGTGGATATGGTCAGGGAGCAAGTTCTGGAGAAGTTTTCCGAGCATGATTTGCTTTCGCAAAGCTACCGCATTTATACGTCGCTCGACATGGATCTTCAGGCGGCAGCCTCCAACGGCGCCAGGTCGGGAATCGCCGAGGTTGACCAGGTGCTGAAGAAAAGGCGCCGAAAGAACGCTCCGAGCGAACCGAACCAGCCGCAGCTTGCCATGGTTGTGTTAGACCCGCATACCGGCGTAGTGAAGGCTCTGGTGGGGGGCCGCGATTATAGCGTCAGCCAGGTAAATCACGCGCTGGCCCGCCGCCAGCCGGGGTCCTCCTTCAAACCTTTTGTCTATGCCGCCGCATTGAGTTCGGGGGTGGACGGCTCACAGCCCCTGATCACCACGGCCACCATTTTAAAGGACGAACCTACAACTTTTGACTTCGCGGACCAGCCCTATGAACCGGGCAATTACAAACAGGAATACCATGGTGAGGTAACGCTTCGGCAAGCATTGATGCTTTCCATGAACGTTGCCACGGTGAGCCTGGCGGAAATGGTGGGTTACAGCAAAGTGCGGGAGCTGGCAGTGGCAGCGGGCATTAACAAAGACCTTGGATCGACCCCTGCCTTGGCGCTGGGATCCTACGTGGCCACCCCCGTCGAAATCGCGGGCGCTTATACGATTTTTTCCAATGGCGGCAGGTACGTCGCGCCCCGATGCATCCTGGCGGTCAATGATTCCTCGGGGCACACGCTTTGGAGCAATCCTCCAGTCACTCGACAGGTTCTGGATCCGCGCGTCAGCTATCTGATGGTCAACCTCATGGAAAGTGTTCTCAATAACGGGACGGGTTACCCGGCCCGTGCCCGCGGTTTCCGGCTTCCGGCGGCTGGGAAAACCGGAACTTCGCACGATGGTTGGTTCGCCGGATTCACTTCCAATCTACTGGCCGTTGTCTGGGTAGGCTACGACGATGACCGCCAATTGAATCTTGCCGGGGCCGATTCGGCTTTGCCCATCTGGACCGATTTCATGAAAAGCGCCACGGAACTTCCGGCTTACCGTGACGTGAAGGATTTCGCTGCTCCCTCAGGCATTGTGACCGCCAGCATCGATACAAATTCGAACCTGGTGGCAACAGTGAGCTCCACGGCCACGCATTCTGAGGTATTTATCGAAGGAACAGAACCTAGCGTAGCGGGGATCGGCGGCTTGCCCCCCGGGGCGATTCAAAATAAGGGCGACCAGCCTTCGGGAATCTCAAGAATTTTGGGTGAAATATTGCACGGCGGGAAAAGTCATGCGGAGCCTGCACCCGCCGCCCCGCCTGCGACAGTGAACGGGACGCCCGGAGTTCCAGGGGATAATAGCGCGAATGATCCCGGCGCCAAGCCCAAAAACAAAGGCGTTTTGGGCAAATTCCTTTCTGTGTTTAAAGGAAAGAGCCAAACTCCCACGCCCCAGACACCACCTCCTCCAAAACCTAACGCGCAGTAATGCCGCAGCAGTATTGCACATTGAGTTTTACGGGTGTATCCTGCACTTGAGTTCCCTTCGGGGGTCCAAATGACGGATTTAAAAATGGCCCGGCGAATCACGATTCTTGTCGCTCCCATGCTGGGCCTTGCCCTTGCTCGCGGGGCTGCGATTCCGAATCCATATCCGCTCGACGCCCGCGGCCAGGAGCCTGCGCCGGGTGCGGCGCAAGTTGAAAATCCCAATCCTTCCACCCAGTCCAATATTTCGCCGGAAGACCGGGCTGACATTTTTATGGCTCGGAAGTCCTTTGTGGACGCGGTGGATTACTATAATCGTGCTCTCAAACAACCTGGAATATCGCCCGCGGACTCGGCGAGAATTTGGAACAAATTGGGCATAGCCTTTCAGCAACAGGATAATTTTGGCGCGGCGCGAAGAGCATACACCGCTTCCATTCGCTTCCGCATCGACTTCAGCGAGCCTTGGAATAATCTCGGTACGACCTATTTCCTGGAAAACAAATTCAAGAAGTCGCTTAAATATTATCAACAGGCCCTCAAGCTGAATCCCTCGGGGGCTTCATTCCATATGAACTATGGGACGGTGCTTTTTCGGTTGAAGAAATATAAGCAAGCGGTGGACGAGTATCGAGCCGCACTTACGTTGGATCCCAACATCCTTTCCGACCGGACAACCACCGGCACTGTAATGCAGACGCGAGGCGCGGATGCAAATTTCTACTTCTACCTTGCAAAAACGTTCGCCAACCTCGGCCGCCCCGACGAGGCCGTGCGTTATCTGCGCCGGGCGTTCGAAGAGGGGTTCAAGGATAACGATCGGGTCAGGGATGATCCCGACATCAAGAAAATCAGCCAGAATCCCGACTACGTTGAATTAATGAAGAATCCTCCCGTTTCCATCAAGGATTGACCCGGCCACGAAATCGCCATCCTGCTCCCCGACTCGACCGGGGGCGGGTGATCCAGTCAAGTATCTTCCAAACTTCAAATTTGCTTGTGTCTCAATGTCCGAACTAACGCCCTGAGCCCCAATTTCCCAACGGGTGGGTGCTATAATGGTGAGGGAAAATGGGAAGTACCTCATGAAGAGGACAATTCGCCCGATTTCAATTTTGCTTCTCATGCTGGCGGTGCACCAGCCCGGCCATGCTGCCACGGCACGCACCATCCTGGTTTTTCCCTTCACCAATCAAAGCTCCCGGGCGGACCTGGCGTGGATCTCGGAAGGCTTCGCGGAAATCCTCTCGACGCGGTTGGCAGCTCCGGATCGTTACGTCCTGGGCCGGGACGAGCGCAACGCCGCCTACGCTCAACTTGAGTTGCCCCCCGGAAAATCCCTGACTATGGCCAGTGATTACAAGGTGGCGGAAATTCTTGGGGTGGACTGGGCCGTGCTCGGCAGTTTTGTGGTCGAAGGCAGTCGGCTCACCGCGCGCGCAAGCCTGCTGGAGGCGCGGGGCTTGAAGCTTTCGCCCCCCATTGAGGCATCAGGCGAGTTGAGTGACCTGGTGGATTTGCAGACACAGATTGCCTGGAGGCTGCTGGCGGCCCACGATCCCGATTTTGTCGTGGGCCGGGAGGAGGACTTCCGCCGCCGTCTGCCGGAAGTGCGGCTGGACGCGTTTGAGAACTACGTTCGGGGCATTTTGGCAACCGATGATGAAAGCCGGGTGCGATTCCTGGCTGAGGCGGACCGGCGCAATCCCCAGGATCACCGCGCGGCGTTCCAACTGGGGCGATTTTATTTTGACCGCAAGGACTACGCCAAGTCCGGCACCTGGCTGAGGAAACTGAATGACGGCGATCCAAACTATTTGGAATCGCTTTTTCTGCTTGGCGTCAGCGAATTTTTTCTTGGCCGGGAGGAGGCGTCCGAAAAAGTTTTCGCGGCCCTGGCCAGGCAGATTCCATTGAACGAGGTCTCGAACAATTTGGGAGTGATGGAGGCCCGGCGCCATGATTTTTCCGACGCCTTTACCCAATTTGACCGCGCCTATCAATCCGATCCTTCGGACCCCGACTTTTCTTTCAACATGGGGGTTTGCCTGTGGTATCTCAAAAGATATAACGAAGCGGATAAATCCCTCAAGGAAGCATTAAGCATCGATGACGACGACATTGGCGCTCACACTCTGCTGGCCTTGGTGTCGGGAAAGCTGGGGGATCAAGACCGGAAGCGCGTGGAGCAAAAATGGATTACCGACCACGAGGGGGTATCGGCTTCGCGGGTTACGGAAGAGGATATTTTGCCGCAGACGAGAATCAAGAAACATTATGACGGCCACGCGTTCCGCCTCATGGCCCTCGCCGTCCAAAACGCCGTGGAAATGAACCTGGCCGGCAAACCCCCGGCAGAGCACGCCCAGTATCATATCGCGCAGGGGCGGCGCTTGCTCGCTTCGGGCCGTCCGGCAGAGGCCGAGCGTGAGATGGCCGAAGCCGTCTCCCTGGTCCCAGATGATAACGAAGCCCACATGAACTTGGCGCAGGTCCTGGAAGCGGAGGGCAAGCACGCGGAGGCGGCAAGGGAACTGGAAACATCGCTGAAGTTAAAGGATTCCGTGGGCGCCCACATTCTGCTGGCGCGCATATATCTCACGCTAAACCGGGCCGATGCTGCGCGCACGCATGGCGAAGCCGCCCTAAAGCTGGATCCGGGGAATCACGAGGCGGCTCAACTGGTCCAGCAGATTCACGAGCGGGCTGCGGGAGCGCGGAGATAGCCATGAAAAAAGATGGGTCTTGCCGGTTTCAAAATTTTGGCGTAGTGAGGGCGCGCGGAGTGCTGGTCGCGGCGGCGGTGATGCTCCTGCTCGGAATATCAGCATCAACCCCCCAGTTTGCCGCCACCGGCCCTGTGGTGGTCCTGGTGAGCCTGGACGATACGGTTGAGCCCGTGACGGCCGAGTATGTGACGCGGGGAATCAGTTACGCTAACCAGGTTCATGCGAGCGCAGTACTCCTCGAGATCAGCACGCCGGGGGGGTTGGACACCTCCATGCGCGAAATCATCAGCGCCATTGTGGCATCGCCCGTCCCGGTGATCACCTACGTTGCCCCCAGCGGTCATCGCGCCGCGTCGGCCGGCTTTTTCATTTTGCTTTCGGGCGACCTGGCGGTGATGGCGCCCGGAACCAACACCGGAGCCGCTCATCCTGTGATGCTGGGCGGGGGGGACTTTGGAAAGACGATGGAAGGTAAGATCGAAAATGATGCCGCCGCTTATATCCGCAGCATCGCGGACAAGCGGGAGCGTAATTCTAAACTGGCTGAAGAAGGCGTGCGCGAAAGCAAGTCCTTCACGGAGAAAGAGTCTCTCGACGGCAAACTGATAGACGCCATCGCCAATACGCCGTCCGATATATTTGCCCGGTTTGACGGCAAGACGGTAAAGCGATTTAACGATTCAAGCACGACATTGCACCTGGCGGGCGCAGTCATTGAACCGTATGAGATGAGCGCGAGGGAGCGATTCCTTTCCCGAATCGCAGACCCGAACATTGCCTTCCTTCTGGGGGCGATTGGCGTTCTCTGCCTATACGTCGAGTTTACCCACCCCGGCGCGGTTGCGCCCGGCGTGGTGGGCGCCATTGCACTCGTTCTGGCCCTCTTCGCTTTCCATTTACTTCCCATCAATTACGCGGGTGTTCTTCTGATTGTGGTCGCGCTTGTATTATTCTTTCTGGAGGCGCATACACCTTCGCACGGAGTCATGGCTGCGGGTGGAATCGTGGCCATGGTGGTGGGCTCCCTCATACTGGTCGATTCTCCCTTCCCGGGAGCGGGGATCCGCCTGGGCACATCCCTGAGTGTGACCCTGCCCGTGGCGGTCATCATGGTGTTTCTCCTGCGGATCGCTTTGGCGGCGAGGAGGCAGAAGATTGTCACCGGTGATGTTGGGATGATTGATTCCGTCGGGACCGCGCAGACCGACCTCGAACCGGAAGGGAAAATTTTTGTCCACGGTGAAATCTGGGGGGCGAGAACTTCAGGTAAAATCCAGAAGGGCGCACGCGTCCGTGTTCGCGCCATAGACGGGTTGACTTTGGTCGTTGAACCCTTATCCGGTAACCATTAGATTTGGCGCGAGGCCAGGGAATTCGACTCTTCATGCCTGATACCAGCAATTCATCACGTCCTTCCTCAAATAGGCAGCCGGCGAGGATTCCGGCGCCTTTGCATAAGACAGAAAACGCTGAAAGGAGTTCAACATGGGTTTCTTGGCAGTTGTTGCGGTAGTTTTCTTTTTTTGGATTATGGCCTGCCTCAACGTTTTGCGCGAATACGAACGCGCCGTTGTCTTCCGACTGGGGCGCGTCTTAAAAGATGACAAAGGTCCGGGGCTGGTTCTGATCTTCTGGCCCATTGATAAAATCGTGAAAATCTCCCTGCGAATCGTGACTTGGGACGTTCCGCCCCAGGACGTCATCACGCGTGACAACGTTTCGTTGAAGGTCAACGCTGTGGTCTATTTCCGCGTCATCAGTGCGCAAAAGGCTTTCAACGAAGTGGAGAACTATCGTTACGCCATCGAGCAATTGGCTCAAACCACTTTGCGTTCTGTCCTGGGCGAATACGACTTGGACGATTTGCTCTCTCAGCGTGAAAAGTTGAACGCTCGCTTGCAGTCGATTCTGGATGAGCACACCGAGCCTTGGGGCATCAAAGTAACCAAGGTGGAAGTGAAGCAGGTGGACTTGCCCCAGGACATGCAGCGCGCCATCGCCCGCCAGGCGGAAGCCGAGCGCGAACGCCGGGCCAAGATCATCAACGCCGACGGCGAATTTCAGGCGTCCGCCAAATTGGCGGAAGCCGCTGAGGTCATTGCCCGCCAACCGGTGGCGATTACGCTGCGCTATCTTCAAACTCTGGCCGAGTTGGGAACGGAGAGAAGCACCACCATTGTTTTCCCGCTGCCCGTCGACCTGCTGGGCGCCATTATGGGAAAACCGTTTATTCCGCCGCCGTCAACCCCCACTGTGCCCGGCACTTTGCCGAAATGACGCGGTGGGCTGTGTCTCTGGCACACGAGAGGGCTTGGCCTATTGATTTTTGACCGTTAAACCCCAACTGCGAAAGGAGGAATATGGGCGACGAAAGCAATGCTGAACGCGAAGCAAAAGGCCTTTCCGCGAGCCAGATGGTCGTGCTATTTCTCGCAGGAGCTGCCGTTTGCGCGATTTTCTTTTCCGCCGGATTTGTGGTTGGTTACAACGAGAAGTCCTCCAAGGCGGCGCCTTTGACGGAGCAGGTTTCGGAATCTCAAGATGTCCCCCCCGTGGTTGGGACTGAGCAGCCGCGCTCTGCCGCCAAGCCCTACCACGCAGCGCCCATCGCAGAATCGCCGGTGATTGATCCTGACCAATCGGAACCTGTGCGGCCGCGACCTTTGTCAGCTTCGGCGAATCAGGCGCCTGATGCGCACTCGAGATCGGAAATCGAATCAAAACCATCTCCCGCGGCAGGCCCGGCCAAGACACCCGGTATGGCGCCGGCGAACAATGCAGCTTCATCGCACGAGGCCTCTGGCGCGGCAGGATCCATTATGATCCAGGTCGCGGCCACCGGCACCCTGCCGGACGGCGAAAAAATGGTAAAGACCTTAAAAGGAATGAACTACCCGGCAGTCCTCGTATCCCCGCAACAAGCTCGTGCCGGAGACAATCTCTATCGAATTCAGGTGGGACCATTTCCCACAAGAGAGAGCGCGGAAAAAACCAAGGCCAGGCTGATGCAGGATGGATTCAAGCAGCCGTTTATCAAACATTAGGAGGTAGTTGACAGCGGACAGTTCACAGTCCAAAGCTAAAAATAAAAAACGCGACCATTTAGCGATGGCTGGCACCCATTGACTGCGATCTGTTAACTTCCACTTGCATCCACTCAATAAACAATCCTTCCGGTATGGAGCTTCTACCCTAAGCGGCCTGCTTTTGTTCCTCTGTTTCCCACTGCCGAATTGGAATCTGCTCGTCTGGATCGCATGTGCACCACTGCTCGCCGCCCTTGTGAATGAGCGCCGCCCGCGGCACGCATTTTTTCAGGGCTATTTGACTGGGGCGATATTTTTTACGGGAAGTTGCTACTGGTTCGTATACGTCATGGAGCAGCATGGCGGATTAGGCCCGGTGCTCGCCATCGGCGTGCTGCTCCTCTTCGTAATTGTGTTCTCTTTATACTTCGGCGTTTTTGGCCTGGTCATCGCATGGGTGGCGAAGTATTCGCGAGGATGGGCGCTCGCGCTCAGCCCATTCTTATGGGTCACCATGGAGATTGCCCGGACTTATGTTCTTACGGGTTTCCCCTGGAACCTGCTGGGATATGCCGTCCAGGCGCCGGGCCTTCAAAGGCTTGCTTCCTTTACCGCTGTCTATGGCCTTTCGTTCCTCGTGGTCGCAACCAGCGCATTGTTTGTTTCGATATTTGTTGACCCCATTCAGAAGCGGGCTCGTTTCGCACTGGCCATCTGGCTGGCCCTTTTGGTGGCAGTGAACGTGGCCGCCGCTCCTCCCCCAATGTTGCCGGGGCCGGAGGCAGCCATCCTGGTGCAACCCGATGTGCCTCTCGACGTCAACATCCTGGAGCACTGGGCGCCGTGGAAGGAGCCTGCCCAGCTCGACCATCTGGTAGACCTAAGCCTTGCTGCTCGCAACAAGGTGAATCCGCCTTCCGCCGACCCGCCGCTTGTGGCCTGGTCCGAAAATCCCGCCCCCTTTTATTTCGATCGGGATCCGGTATTTCGCCAGGCGATGGAGAAAATGGCACGCCAGGCCCAGTCTTATGTAGTGGTGAGCACGATGATTACCAATCCGGCCGATGGCGGGCGGCCCAGGAACAGCGCCATAGTTTTGGACCCGCAGGGCCACGAGCTGCTTCAATATGATAAAATTCATTTGGTGCCGTTTGGAGAGTATGTGCCCGAATGGGCCTTCCCCGGCAAGATCGGGAAAATCACCCTGGAAGTGGGCGACTTCGTCGCGGGCTCCAATTATCAGGTCGCCCGGACTCCGCAAGGTGGTATTGGAGTTTTCATCTGCTACGAGGCGATTTTCCCTCAACTGGTGCGCCGGCTGACAGACCAGGGAGCCACGGTTCTAGTGACCATTTCCGACGATACCTGGTTCGGAAATTCGTCGGCAGCTTTTCAGCACCTGGAGATGGCGCGTTTTCGGGCTATTGAGAATGGCCGCTATTTACTGCGCTCCACCAACGACGGCATCACGGCGATGGTGGACCCCTACGGCAGGGTGCTGGAGGCGGCGCCCAGGCACGGACAACAAGTCCTCATCGGGCGTTTCGGCTATCTGGCGGGCCAGACTTTTTACACGTCGCACGGAGACGTTTTTGCCTGGGGATGTGTGGCGGTTACACTGGCAATGATGGTGGGGTGGAGCGTAAAAATGAGAGGGGCGAAAGGCTAAAGTTTAAAGGGTAAAGGATAAAACGTGCGACAAAGAGGAACTGACGCCGGACCCCGGACATCGGACACCGGACTAAAGAATTGAGGAGTTACCGTGATTGAAGGAATAGAAATACTAGAACACGATTTTGAAGCACTCCAGCGGCGTGTTGCCGATCTGCGGAGTTTTCTTTGACGCCCCTCAACGCCGGCGTGAACTTGAAACCATCGAAAAACAGATAGCCCAGCCCGATTTCTGGCAGGACCAGGAAGCTTCCCAGAAAATTCTGCCGGTTCGAAAGCGCCTCGAAGAATCGATTGGAACCGACGAGCGTCTGGCCAGGAAGCTCGCCGATATCCAGGCCTATTTTGAATTGGCGCGCGAAGGCGAGAATGTGGCCGGCGACCTTCGAGCGGAAATGGACGCGCTCGCCGAGGAAGCCCAGAAGTTGGAAACGGCTTCACTCCTCTCCGGCGAACACGATCGCCTGAACGCCATTGTCACCATCCATCCCGGCGCGGGCGGGACCGAATCCCAGGACTGGGCCGAAATGTTGTTCCGCATGTACCGGCGATGGGCGGAGCGGCACGGGTTTAAAGTTACCGTGAATGACTATCAGTCGGGGGAAGAGGCGGGCCTGAAGTCGGTGACCTTTACCGTAACGGGCGAGTTTGCCTATGGCCTGCTCTCTTCGGAAATCGGAGTTCACAGGCTTGTGAGGATCTCGCCTTTTGACCAGGCCCAGCGGCGGCACACTTCATTTGCCTCCGTATTTGTCAGCCCGGAAATCGACGAAACCATTAATGTAGAGTTGAAGCCGGATGAGATCCGGATTGAAACCTACCGTTCCACCGGCGCCGGCGGGCAGCACGTGAACACTACAGACTCTGCGGTTCGCATCATTCACATTCCCACCAACACCGTGGCACAGTGCCAGAACGAGCGCTCGCAACATCGCAACAAAGAAATGGCCATGAGGATGCTGCGCTCCAAGCTCTATGAGTTGGAGCTGATGAAGCGGCGCGAGGTTTCGCAGAAACTGGAAGACTCGAAGATGGATATTGGCTTTGGAAGCCAGATTCGATCCTACGTTCTTCACCCTTACCGGCTGGTGAAGGATACGCGAACGAAATTCGAGATGGGCGATGCCGACCGCGTCCTGGACGGCGACATTGATCCGTTTATTAAGTCCTATTTGACCGCCCGCCGTGGGGTGGCAAAGGCGGGATAAGAGGCCTGACCGAGCCATGGGGATGATGGGTGTAGAATGGAATTTTTATGTTACCGCGATAGTCCCCTGTCGGTGCGGATGCTGAAGTGCCTTTTCGGATGGCGATTAGAGGTCTTCTACTTTCAAACCTGTGTGTTTGGCGATTCGGGCAAGCATTTTGGGCCCAATTTCATCGGAGTCGTGAAAGGCCCAAGTGAATTCGCCCCTAATACCGTGGGTTAGCTGGAGGTGAGAGGAACCTTTGCCTGCCTTTACGGACCAACCTATTCGAAGAAGGGCGGTGAAAACTTTCCGAGCCTTCGTGCTGGGCCAGCGGCTCAATGGCTGCAGGCAATGGATACGGCGAGAGTCCTGGTGGAGTGCTGCGTTGGTTTTTCAACCTCGTCGGCAAGCACACGAAGAGCGAGGGCCTTAGCCTTGGCCACCGCTTCTTGCTTGGTCTTGCCGTACGCCATCACTCCGGGCAGTGAACCGATCTCGGCAATCCAGCGCCCGTCCTCTTCGCGATCCAGTTCAATTTGAAACTTCAAGGCCATTCTCCCTTTAAGAGGTCACTCAGTAAATGGTAGAGCATTGGAGGGCTTATGGTCAACAAGAGTATCGTTGGAATCCGTTGACAGTCCCCATTAGGCGATGATATTCTCATCATTCAATCCAGAATGAAAATCTTCCCACAATGTGTACAAGCCAAGGAGGGCCTGCGTGGCCGACCCTACAGATAAGTTTCTTTTCACCTCGGAGTCCGTCACCGAGGGTCATCCTGACAAAATTTGCGACCAGATTTCCGACGCCGTTCTTGATTCGGTGCTAAGCACGGACCCCAATGGCCGTGTGGCCTGCGAGTCCATGGTGAAGGACAAAACCGTCTATGTGATGGGCGAAACAACCACCACCGCCAAGCTCGATTTCGAAAAATTGGTCCGGGATACCGTCCGCCAAATCGGTTACACCGACCCTGACGGGGGCTTTACGGCCGATGGCTGTAACGTGATAGTGAACATGACCCAGCAGTCCGGGGACATTGCCCAGGGCGTGGACACGGGCGGGGCAGGGGATCAGGGCCTGATGTTCGGCTATGCCTGCGACGAGACAGACGAGCTGATGCCTTTCCCAATCACCATGGCACAGAAGCTTTGCATGCGCCTGGCCGAAACTCGAAAGAAAGGCATCCTCGATTTTGTCCGTCCGGACGGCAAGTCTCAAGTCACCGTGGAATACGAGGGCCAAAAACCGGTGCGCGTGGACGCTGTGGTAATTTCCACCCAGCATGCCGCCACAGCTTCCAATGAAACAATTCGTGAGGGCGTGCTCGAATGCGTCATCCGACCCGTGCTGCCCGCCCACATGCTGGATAAGAACACCAAGTACCACATTAATCCCACTGGACGCTTCGTCACCGGCGGTCCGGTGGGCGACTCGGGATTGACCGGGCGGAAAATTATCGTGGATACCTACGGCGGTTCTGCCCACCATGGAGGTGGTTGTTTCTCCGGGAAGGATCCGACGAAAGTAGATCGCTCTGCGGCCTACATGGCGCGATATATTGCCAAAAACATTGTGGCCGCGGGTCTTGCCCAACGAGCTGAAGTGCAATTGGCCTACGCGATCGGGGTGGCGGAACCGGTTTCTGTGATGGTCAATACCAGCGGGACCGGAAAAGTCAGCCATGCCAAACTGATCGAGCTGATCCGCAAGAATTTTGACCTGACACCGCGAGGCATTATCGAATCCTTGAACCTGCGCCGTCCGATTTACCAGAAAACGGCTGCCTATGGCCACTTCGGCCGCTCGGAGCCCGAATTTTCCTGGGAGAAGACGGATAAAGCGGCGACCCTGCGCCGGGAGGCTGGAATCTAAATGGCACCTAAAACGACTGCGACGAAAAAAATATCGAGTGATGTTAAGGACCTGAAGCTGGCCCCCAAGGGCAAGATCCGAATCGAGTGGGCGAACCAGTGGATGCCTGTCCTTCAATTGATTCGCAAGCGGTTCATCAAGGAACGTCCGCTGGAAGGAATTCGGATTTCCGCCTGCCTCCACGTCACCACGGAGACCGCCAACTTGGCCATCACCCTGCGCGATGGCGGCGCCCAAGTGGTGGTTTGCGCTTCCAACCCTCTCAGCACCCAGGATGACGTGGCTGCTTCGCTGGTGGAGGACTATCACATTCCGGTTTTTGCCATCAAAGGCGAAGACAACAGCACTTATTATTCGCATATCGTTGCCGGATTGGACCACGAGCCCCAAATCACCATGGACGACGGCGCCGATCTGGTCACCACCATCCTGACCAAGCGCCAGGAGCTGATCCCCAAGATCCTGGGCGGGACGGAAGAGACCACTACCGGAGTCATCCGCCTGCGCAGTATGGCCAAGGAAGGCGTGTTGAAGTTTCCGGTGATCTCCATCAACGATGCGGACACAAAACATCTGTTCGATAACCGGTATGGAACGGGTCAATCCACCATCGACGGAATTATTCGCGCCACCAACATCCTCTTTGCCGGACTTCATGTGGTGGTGAGCGGCTACGGCTGGTGCGGACGCGGTGTGGCCATGCGCGCCAAGGGCCACGGGGCCGACGTCATCATTACGGAAGTGAATCCCACCCGCGCACTCGAAGCCGTAATGGACGGTTTTCGTGTAATGCCCATGGCCGATGCTGCCAAGATCGGCGATGTATTTGTCACTCTGACCGGAGACAAATCGATTCTGGTGGGCGATCATTTTAAAGTGATGAAGGACAATGCGGTGATTTGCAATTCCGGTCACTTTAACGTGGAAATCGATATTCCCGCTTTGGAAAAAATGACTCTGGGCAAGCGCACCACGCGCGAGTTTGTGGAAGAATACACGTTGCGCGACGGACGCAAGCTTTACCTCCTGGGCGAAGGACGCCTGATTAACTTGTCAGCCGCCGAAGGCCATCCCGCCGCGGTGATGGATATGAGCTTTGCCAACCAGGCGCTTTCCGTGGAGCATGTGGTGAAAAACCACAAGAAGCTGGAGCCCAAAGTCTACGCCGTGCCGGCTGATATTGATCAAACCGTTGCCCGGCTGAAACTGGAAGCGATGGGTATTGCAATTGACAAGCTCACTCGAGAGCAGGAAGAGTACCTCGCTTCCTGGTCGGAAGGAACCTAAAGAGGTAGACCGTAAACAGTAAACAGTAGACAGGCGATTCCACTCAGCCTATTGTCTTGCCCTTGAAATTTTCCCTGCCTACTGCCTACAGTTTACTGTCTACTGTCTCATATGAAAGACATAGCCGGATGGGCGCTTGCTACCGCGCAGTCCCGTGGGGCCACCTACGCTGAAGTGCGCGTCAATGATATCCACCAGCGTTACCTCTCCACCAAAAACGCGCAACCCGCTCAAGTACGCGAATCGGAATCATTCGGATTAGGCGTTCGCGTGGTTGCGGATGGGGCCTGGGGTTTCGCCGCCACCGACGACGTAACGCGCAAAGGCGCGGACTTGGCCGCCGCGCAGGCTGTTGAAATTGCGGTCGCCAGCGCTCTCTGCAAAAAAGAGGAAGTTCGGCTTGCTCCGGAGGAAAAAGTGGTGGATCGCTGGCAGGGACCCTGCCGCATCGATCCCTTCACCGTTCCTGTCTCTGCTTGCATTGACCTCATGATGAAGGTGGACGCCGAGATGCTTCGCGTAAAAGGCGTGACCCACACAGAGTCGCTGATGGACTTCCGGCGCATCGAACAGTTGTTTCTTTCCAGCCTCGGATCGGAGATTTATCAGAAGAAGACGCAAACGGGCGCGGGCTTTGCCGCCACATCTTTCCAGGGCCACGAAATCCAAAAACGCTCCTACCCCAATTCATTTGGCGGGCAATACCAGACCCGCGGCTACGAACTGGTGGAAGATCTCGACCTGCTCGCCCATGCCGGACGCATTGCTGAGGAAGCCGTGGCGCTCCACAAAGCGGACCAGTGCCCCTCTGGAGTGAAGGACATCATCCTGGGTGGCTCGCAACTGGGCCTTCAGATTCACGAATCCATTGGACATCCGATTGAGCTCGACCGCGTTCTGGGCACTGAAGCCAACTTTGCCGGGATGAGCTTCCTCACCCTCGAAAAACTGGGCCAGTTGAAATATGCCTCGGACATCGTCAACGTGGTGGCGGATGCGACGCCCGCGCACGGTCCCGGGCTCGGCACTTTCGCTTATGATGACGAAGGCGTTCCGGCGCAATCCTCGCCCATCATCAAAGACGGTCTTTTCGTCGGCTATCTGACCTCGCGTGAAACCGCTGCCGCCCTTAACCAGCCCCGTTCGAGCGGCACCATGCGCGCCGAAGGTTGGAACCGCATACCTTTGATCCGCATGACCAACGTCAGCCTGCTACCCGGCACGTGGAAGCTGGACGACTTGATCGCCGACACCGACGACGGGATTTATTTTGAAACCAACCGCAGTTGGTCTATTGACGATCGGCGCTACAATTTTCAGTTTGGCACGGAACTGGGATGGGAAATCAAAGGCGGAAAAAAGACGCGCATGCTCAAGAACCCGAGCTATGGCGGCATTACCACGGAGTTTTGGAATTCCTGCGACGCCATTTGCGGGCCGGAATTCTGGACGCTCTGGGGAACTCCCAACTGCGGCAAAGGCCAACCCATGCAAACCATGGGCACAGGGCACGGCGCGTCCCCGGCGAGGTTTCGTAAAGTAAAAATCGGCGTAGCCTATGCAGATTGATCCATTGACTCATTGAGTCATTGAGGGAGAGTCTCCTTTGGTTCACATCCAAAAAGCCGTCGCCTATTTATTGAGCTGATGATTCAATGAATCAATGGTTCAATTATTCTTATGATTCTCACTCGTCACCAGGCCGAAGAACTTTTTAAAAAAGTCCTCAAGTATTCGACCGCCGAAGAAACTGAGGCCATGATCGGCTCCACTTCGTTTTCGCTCACCCGGTTCGCCAACAACATCATTCATCAAAACGTGGCCGAAGAAGGCGCATATCTTTCCGTGCGCGCGGTGGTGGACCGTCGCACGGCCCGCGCCACCACCAACAAATTTGACGAGGAATCGATTCGCCGGGTCTGTGAAGCCGCTTTGACGCTAGCGCGCTTGCAGCCACCCGACCCGGAAATGCTGCCCATGCCGGGAGCCCAGACATACCGGGCAGCCAACCGTTTTTTTGATGAGACAGCAGCCCTTAGTCCAAGAGCCCGCGCCGAAACTGTGAAGCTGGTGATCGACCGGGCGGAAAAGGACCAGCTGACCGCGGCGGGGATATTTTCGAGCGGCGCTTCGGCCTCCGCAATTTTCAATTCACGGGGATTGAATGCTTTTCATCAGGAAACGTCCTCCGAATTCTCCGTGACCATGATGCTGGGGAACACCAGTTCCGGCTGGGCGAAAAAGACTTCGCCGCAGTGGGAGGAATTGAATTCCGAATCCCTGGCGGACCGTGCGGCGCGCAAAGCGATGGACAGCCGCGAGCCCAGGGAAGTCCCCCCGGGGAAATATACGGTGATCCTGGAGCCCGCCGCTGTGCTCGATCTCCTGGGGTTTTTGTTTTTTGATTTTGGCGGTTTGGCTGTGCAAGAGAAGCGTAGTTGCCTCACCGATCGCGTGGGCACGAAACTCTTCGGCGAGAACATCAATGCCAAGGACGATGTGTTTCATCCTTCCCAAAGCGGCGCGGCGTTTGACGGCGAGGGCATGCCGCGAAAGCGCGTGACGTTGATCGAAAAGGGAGTGGTAAAAAACGTCGTGTATGCCCGTTCCACCGCCCACAAAGCCGGCGTGGAGCCCACCGGGCATGGCTTTCCTTTGCCCAATGAATACGGCGAAATGCCTTTGAACATTGTGATGGAAGGGAGCAAGACGAGCCCGGAAGATATGATTCGCTCCACGGAGCGCGGCTTGCTGGTAACGCGGCTTTGGTATATCCGCGATGTGGATCCGTACCAGAAACTTCTAACCGGCATGACGCGCGACGGAACGTTTTGGATTGAGGGCGGGGAAGTCCGATACGGCGTAAAGAATTTCCGCTTCAATCAAAGCGTCATCGAAATGCTGAGCCAGGTGGAGTCGATCGGACCGCCGCAACGCACGTCGGGTGAAGAGTCGTTTGACATGGTTGTGCCCGCGATGAAAGTCCGCGATTTCAATTTCTCTTCCCTCACCACGTTCTAAACTCCCTCGCTCCCACCTGTTTGAAGGTTGCACTGTGCGGTATACTGGCATTCTGCAACGACCATGACTGACAATCCCAACTCGCGATTGGCGTGCTTCGAGCAATGGGGCGGAAACCGCAAAGCGGAGTTTCCTGTCGAACTCCCGGGACTCGTGGGTTGGATTTCGTCCGCGCCCCTTGACCCGGAGGCGGGCGGAGGAGACGTGTATTACCTCTCCGTTTGCAGCAAGGGAATGGTTTCCCGTATCGCTTTGGCTGACGTCTCAGGCCATGGCCCTTCAGCCAACGCAGTGGCGGAAACTCTGCGCGAAAAGCTCCGTGCGCACACTGATAATTGGGACCAATCCCTTCTGATGCGCGAGTTGAGTGATGCCTTTCACGAGGGCCAGACGCGTGGCCGTTTCGCGACCGCTGCCGTGCTTGGATTCTATGTGGAGACCAGCGAGCTGCTGTTTACCAACGCCGGGCACCCACCCGCCCTTTGGTACCGTCCGAGCCAACCCGCCTGGGATTTCCTTCAGGAGAACACCCGCTTTGCCGAGGATGTTCAAGACCTTCCTTTGGGATTGATCCAGGGTACCACCTATTCGCAAACCGCCGTCCACCTGGGCCCCGGCGATCTGCTGGTGCTTTATACCGATGGCATTACCGAGACTCGAAATGGGGCAGGGCAGGAGCTGGGCACAAAGGGTCTGTTGGAGCTGGCTAGCCGCACGCCCGCCGGGATGCCGGCGGAATTTGGCCAAGCCTTGCTGGCGAAGGTCCAGGAGTTTCGGGGCGCCGCTCACCACAGGGACGACGAAACTCTGGTTGTCCTGAAGCGACTCGCTTCCTAGATGCGGATATCGTGCCTTTTCTGGGATTCCGGGGGGGGACAAACGATGACGAATCTCGTATAATCTATTTGAACGCTCCAACCATACTGGTTTTCGGCAAGTCCCTTCCGGCGCTATCGTCTAGGGGTTAGGACGTCAGATTCTCAATCTGAAAACCCGGGTTCGATTCCCGGTAGCGCTACCAAAACTTACTCTTAGTGTTTTGTCCCAATAAATAAAGGGTGAATGTGAAATCCCGGTCGAATTCCATCCATTGCCCGGGAGTCTTTTCGGTTTCTCTCCAGCTCCATAGAAATGGACAGTAAATGGACGGTAAGATTCAAAGGTCAAGTCAGCTCATGGATGCCGGATTTCTGCGCCTGTGACTTCGAGGCGTTCAGTCAGGTTGCCATCAGGAATCACCAAGGCCACCCAAGGCGTGGCGGAAGAGACCACATGCATGTGCCAGACGAGTTCCCGCGAATTTCCAGAAGTTAAATCGACCTCCTGTTTCACTTGTTCCTGAAGGGCAAGATTGTCGCTGCGAATCGTGAGCGTGTGGCGGCCGCCGCCTCCAATGGTGACATGCAAGACAACATCCCCGTGAGCGAGATCCTGATGCGTGACGTTGAAATCGAGAACGTGGTCACGGCGCAGATCGAGATTATAGTTCCCACCCGGGAGCACCGTGACGCTGGTATGGGCTGAACCTTGCCGCACATCATAATGGCCCTCCGGCATGGTAAGTTTGAACTCGTCGCCCGCCGGGCCGGGAGTCGCCGTCGTCACCCACCCGCTCTTCTGCTCACGGAACTCCACCGGTTCGTGGCTCCCGGCGTTTGCCCTCCCTCGCACGGTGGCGGGAACCGCGACATCCTGCATCAGCCAAATCCATTGTCCGACCGGCTGCGTCCACACCTCTTTGTAGGTCCAGCAAATCTGGGTGGGCCAATAGGGTGCGTCATCGAAGCCCTTAGTTTCAATCCCTACAGGAAGCGCGCCAACAATTTGGCCGGAGCGAACACTGTAAAGAGGGGTCCAGTCATATCCCTCGCCGTACATCAGGCTGGCGGCGAAAGGATTACGGCCTACAAACCATTCGGCCTGTCTTTGAGCCAAGTCATTAGCTTGGAGATCGCCGCGCAATCTTGCCGCCACTGACAGTGCCTTGGCTTGCGACAGCAGAACACTGGAGTTGCCACGGAAGTCGAACCAAACCGGAAATCTGCGCAGAAAGTACTCGCCACCCAACGGAATCCCGCGGCGTACTTCTTGCAGATAGGCGTCGCGATCAGCCGCCCGAAGTGGAGTCCAATTCTTGGATTCGGGCAGCAGGCGCGCTTCGCTTTCCCGGTACACCGCGGCGGGCAAAACTGCAAAAGGTTCATCGACAGCGGCGGCGGGCTTCAAGTAGTACTGCGAGTGCAGCACGACCGCCGCGTACCACTTCATCCATCTGGAATCCTCGGGAAATACCTCGCAAAGGCGAGTAAGGGCGACGATGGGTTCCTGCTCCTGGCCAATGTGAAAACGGTGGAAAAGATTCTCACGCTTCGGCCCGGTGTAGAAGTAGCCGGTCAAGGGAATCGTCCAGGGCTGGATCTCGCGCTCCTGTGAATCCAGCACCCGATCGCCCAGGGCCATCGCTTCGTCCGCATATCGCCGGTCCCCGGTGGCTTGGTAGAGCTCGACTGACGCAACCACGCCGAATGATATGCGTTCCAATTCGTCTTTCGCCCCGTAGACCTCATCGAGTGGCAGGGCAGTTTTCAGGCCTTCGACCGCAAACTTCCAGTCCTCTTCTGCAATCAGGAGGCTGCGATTTGCCAGTTCGGGATCGGTCTCCTTTAACACGCGCGCAGCCAGAGCCTCCACTCCGCTCACTCGAAAGTTCCATTCCGGATCATTCACGGCTTTGCCGAAGCGATCGTCGCCCGTGCCCATAATCCCGTCGGTCCAATAACTGACTAATTGTCCCGTGCTGCGGTACCCGTCGCCAAAGCGGGTCTTGAGCACCCAATTCAAACCCCAGCGCGCTTCCTCCAGCAGGCGATTGATGAGAACCGGGTCCTCGCCCTGGCGTTTCAGAGTGTCCGCAAGTGAAAGGAGTCCAATCACCATTCCGGGCGTGTTTCCAGTTGCCGTGAGGTCGCCGGCATCATGGTATCCGCCGTTGACCACGATTCGCTTGTCGCCATGGGTGGTATAGATATCCTGATGACAGATCCCGTGGATGCCTGGGACCTCGGTTCCGCAACGTTCGCTGTACATGAAATTGATCGCCTTCCACATACTGTTGCGCCATGCGTCATCGCCAATTCGGAACGAACGAGTACGTGTTTCTCCGGCTTTGATCACATAGATGCCGGGCTTGCGGACCTCAGAAAAGTTCAACACCTGGTATTTGCCCAGCGGAGTGCTGATTTGCACGACGGGTTTTGTGAGTACAGAATGGCCGGTCGGTTGGTCAATCACGGAGAACTCGTGGGCCGTCAGATCGGTCGCGATGGCAGACTTCGGGGCCCCTGGCGTGTACCCGCTCTGGCTGAAGGCAATCTTTCCCGGCGCCACATCCCAACCCTCCACGTGATCGGCCACCACCTTCTGCAACTCCAGTTGATCGATATCCAGAATGGTTTGGTCGCCCGGTTCGGGAAACTTCTTGGGAAGGCTGTAGGCAAAATCGAGTCCGGTGACACGATCCCGGTCCAATGGAGCAATTTCCCATACCACATGGTTCCACACGCGGTTCTTCAGAATAATTGATTCGTGGCGGCCCTCGTTGTAACGGTCCGGCAGTTTATGCGTGCCGTCATTGTGCAGGACCAGGGAACAGGAAATCGCGGGCGCGCCGATTACGTCAGGGAAGACCCAGAGAGAGATGCGGTTGAATCCACTCCAATCTTCTCCGGCAAATTTTCTGGATGCGACAAGGTCTTCCCACTCCCCGCCGCCTTCCACCTGAGCGACGTTGGAAGTCGATCGGATTCGCAATGAATGTCGGGCATCTTTGGCACGGACGTCGGTCAGCGTCATCTCTCCCGCGCCGGAGAATGACCAGGCAGAGAGGTCTTCCATGCCGTCGAGCAACCGGGATTTGAGTACGGTCTTGTTCAGCCAGCGGAATTCAGCGCCGTCTTCATACCGCGGTTGCATGGGCATGTGGGAGGCGTTTTCCTGTGCCGCGAGGGATGCGCACTGACAAGAGATTATCAGGGCCGCAACGGCACTGACCCGCCATGCCTTGAGGAAGTGGTGGGTCCATCTCAAATTCGTTTCCATGATTGGTCCCTTAGGCGAACTTCGTCGCACGCCGGAGTAGGAGAAGAAGGTAAGGTAAAGCGATTCTATACGATATACTTGCCCATCGCTCCGAACAAGGACGTTTAGAGGCTGGGGCAAAGGGATTTGTCCAAATTGATGATTGGACGTTCGGCTTGTTTTTTTGGCTCTGCGCGAGAACCTGAAGGAACCCGCATTTTAAGCCACGTTTAGGGCAGTTTATCGAAGAAGAGATAAACGGCGGCAATCCGGCCGTCGCGGGCAATGATGAAATCAGTCCCGGCATAAGCCGGCGCCTCACCAGGGCGGCCCGATACCCATATGATCCGCCCGCCATTGCCCAATTCCTCGGGCTCGGCAATTGCCTGATATTGAAAGTCAGGGTGAGTGGCTTTGATCGCGCCCGCGACGCGATCGATCTCGTCGCGGCCACGGTAGACGCCTTTGGGCTCGTAGAACACGCAATCTTCGGTGAAGATCTCGTCGATGGCCGCGCGCCGGCGAGCGGGGTCGTTTTCACCGAAGACGTCTTGAAGATTGCGGGTCAGCAAAGTCGATATGCTGTAGGACATGGCTTGTCTCCTCAGTCGCATCTATTTCCAGAATCGAGTCGCGATTTATTTGATCGAGTCGCATTTATTTCGAGAAGTGAAGCCGGAGATGTTGGGCGGGTACAGCCTCCCATTGCCCAGGTTGATGGCTGCCGGCAATCCCATCGACGCCCAATAAAACCATTCGAGCTTCATTCCGGGCATCCTTGGTGAGGGCGAACTATCGATCCTGCTTACCGGACCCTGGCCTGGCAAGAAGATCGGTTCGGGTGCAAGCCTTCAGGCCGAAGGAGATTTGAGCGCCCCAGCAAGCACATCGCGGAGAGACTTGGGCGGGCTGCTACCAAGGCGCTCGACGTCGCCGGTCACAATGTCGAAGGCGCCCTCCGCGAAACTCGACTGGATGCTGAGGGCGACGTTGATGACCCCCACCGGCAGACCCGCCTTCGTCAAACCGGCGCGCAGTTGCTCTTCCGAGAGGACACGGAACGCGAGCGGCCGGCCAATGATTTGGGAGATGAGGGCCGCGCGTTCCGCACCCGACAGGCGCTCGGGGCCGGTAGCGTTGTAGATCGCGCCTGCATGGCCGTCGCCGATCAGGATTCCGGCGGCGGCGGCCGCCACGTCACTGCGCGCAACGAAAGCTACCCGGTTCTCGGCCAGCCCGGTCAGCACGCCCTGAGCCAGCGACGCCTGCGCCTGTTGCGAGAAGCTTTCGGCATAGAAGTTCATACGCAGGATAGTCCACGCCTGCGCGGTGGCGATCAGACGCTGCTCGCCCCACCAGTAGGGCGCCCCGAGCGACGGCTCCTTCTGCCGCGCGCCCGCCGCTGACATGAAGACGATATGCTTGACGCCCGCCCTTACGGCTGCGTCGATGGCAGAGACGTTCTGCGACCCGCGCTTTCCGGCATCGAGGCTCGGGATGATGAGCAGACGCTCGAGACCCGCATAGGCCTCGGCAAGGCTTTCGGGCCGGTTGTAGTCCCCGAATCGTGCCTGAGCCTGTCCAGAGACGGTCTCGGGCGTGCGCGTGATAGCCACGACCTCGTGCCCGCCGGGACGCCGCAACAGTTCCGAAACGACGGCTCCGCCCAAATGTCCGCTGGCGCCGCTCACTCCGATTTTCATGTCAATCTCCAATACCTCTTTAACTAAAAACGAGTCTTGAGTTTTCGGAGTCCTTCGCCGTGATCTCATTTAAGGGCATTACGGTTCTTACGAGGGCTGAGCCAGCTCCCAGGGCCGGCCTCTACGCGCTCGCCAGAAGCGCATTCCAATCCTGCGTCTTTGCCCAAGACTCGAAGTCGTGGAAGGCGACGCCGGGAAACTCACGGTGGAGCGCGGCGCGATCCACCGCATAGCCGACGCGGTCGAACCAATCGTACATCCTTGCACCATCCTCGCCCATGCGCTGGCGGATGACATCGAGCGGGACCTGGTAATAGGCGAAGGGGCGGCCGGTGACGCGCGAAAGAATGGCGACCACGTCATTCCCCGTAAGCTCGTCGCTCGCGAGGTCGAAACGTTTGCCGGTGAAGCGGCCGGCGTCTTCGAGCACGCGAACGGCGACCGCCCCGATGTCCGCGACGGCCACTTGCGCAAGCGTCCTCGTCGGAGGGAGCGCCGCCGCGTAGATGCCTTTAGCGAGCTGCTCCTTCCCGAAGTGGAGGTTCTCCATGAAGTAAACGGGCGCGAGAATCGTGGCGCGGACTCCGACCCTGGCGATGTGCTTTTCCACCTCGTACTTGCTGTCGAAGTGCGGAACGCCAGTCTGTTGGTTGGCGGAGCCGACGGAAGTGAAGACGAGATGCACGCCTGCTGCCTTGGCCGCGTCGGCGGCGGCGGCACCTTGTCGTATCTCGGCGTCCGTACCTCCTCCGAACGGCGTCGTCATCGCGAAGAGAGAGGTCGCTCCTTCGAGCGCCCTCGTGATCGCCGCGGTGTCCTCGAGCGACGCCGCAACCAGCGTCGCCCCGGCGTTCGCGAGCGACTTCGCCTGGCTGGAGTTGGGGTCGCGCGTGACGGCGCGGACCTTGTGGCCTCGCCCGAGGAGGCCCCGCGCGACGGCGCCGCCTTGTTTACCTGTGGATCCCGTGACGACAACAGTGAGCCCTTGTGCCATGTTCTCTCTCCTTTCTCCTGCGGTCATAAATCATCAGATGTCTCGCCGGCGGGCGCAATTTGAGTCGTTCCCGCACTTGCGATTGTTCCTACCGCTCTTGCCGGCGAACGCCGGGCCTCTGACTGTTGAGTTCCCGGCGATCTTCGCCATGATCTCAAGTGGCCGATCTTGGCATAGCCGGTACCACCTCTGTCGTTTTGATGACTCTTGATGTGTCGCCGTCACATTGCATTTGCGTTGGGCCGTCTTTCTGTGCCGCCTTTCCTCAGATTTGTGCCTGCCAGCGCGACTGGAACAATCCGGCGAAGGCGGGCCGGACGTTGATGAAGATTAGCGCCCACAGTATCGCCACGAAGAGGGCCAGCGGAAGGCCGCTCGGGGCCATTAAGGCGTGGAAAACGAGAATGTTGACGATCACCGGCGCCAGGAAGGCCACCGCCAACGGCACGTAACGGTTGACTAGCAGAAGCACCGCTGCGATGATCTGAAACGCGAAGATCACCCACAGGTAATGCGAGGCATAGAGGGCGCCCATGAACTGTCCCGCAATGCCCCCCGGCGGGGGAACGGGAATGAAGTTCAGGAAGCCGTTCAGGCCGAAAACAAAAAAGATCGCGCCCGCCAGATATCGGGCGATGGTGGAAGCGGTTTTCATAACGTGTTCTCCTTTTCGATGGGCCGCCATTGCATGGCGCCAATCATATTGATGTCAATATAATTGATGCTGTATAATTCGAGAGGATTCAGGAATTTTATGGACCACGGTATTCAGGAGACGGCGCACTTTTGGCTAGTCATGTTGAAGGCCATGCGGGCCTTGAAGCGCTATGCTGCGGCGGGAATTGAAGAAACGGGACTTGGAGACTCGGATTTCCGCGTGCTGGAAGCACTGCTCCATAAGGGGCCTTTGCCCGTCAATACGATAGGCCCGATCGTCGATCTCACCCCGGGTTCGATCAGCATTGGCGTGGACCGTCTCGTCGCCAAAGGCCTGGTCAGCCGGGTCGAGAGCACCGAAGACCGGCGCGTTCGGATGGTGGCCCTCACTCCGCGCGGCAAGCACCTGATTGCTTCAGCCTTTCGAAAGCATTCCCTGCAGATGAAGAGGGTGTTCTCTGAACTGAGCCCGGAGGAGCTTCGCGGCCTCGAAGCGGCGCTAAAGAAAATCGGCAAGCGCGCGGCCGCGTTGATGGAGGAGAGTTGAACGGCTCACGGATTTGTCAGAGTGAGCATTCGATTGACTGGCACAAGCGATATACAGCCCGAGCGCAATGGCCGGAAGGTAATACTCAAAACCTTCGCCTATTTGGGTGCCGGCATAATTCTAGAACAATCCAAATTGCCCATGCACCATGAGGATGGCAAACTCCATGGTAGAAATAATCCCAAAGGCGGCAATGTGCCCCAGGAGTTCGAGGATCAGGACCGGCCTGCCGCATATCATTTAGCAACGAATCCAGCGCCGATTCCCTTAGGGTTGTTTCCAGCCTCCGCCGAGCGCCTTATAGAGCTGTACCAGGCTTTGATATTCGCTGCCCCGCGCCTGGGCCAAAGTTAATTCAGCACTGTAAAGCGAGCGCTGGCCGTCGAGAACTTCCAGATAGTTGGTGATGCCTCCCCGGTAGCGGGAAAGCGACAGGTCAACCGATTCCTGAAGATCCTTCACTGATTCTTCCTGCCGGACCCGGACCTGGTGAAATTTCTCGTAGCCGATCAGGGCATCGGAAACATCACGGAAGGCAAACTGGATTGTTTGCTTGTAAGCGATCACTTCCTGCCGCTCTTGCGATTCCGCCAGCCGAAGGTTGCCCCTCAAAGCGCTACCCGTAAAAATCGGCTGGGTAATCTGGGCGCCGTATGACCAGATGCTCGTCTGCGTGCTCAACAAGCTAGTAAAAGCTGTGCTCCGCCCGAAAGACCCGCCGCCGGACCCGGTTAGCGAGATATTGGGGAAGTAGGCTGCCTTGGCAACGCCAATCTCGGCATTGGCGGCCACCAGATTCTGCTCGGCTTGGCGAATGTCCGGACGGCGCTCGATCAAAGAGGACGGAAGGCCGGGCGGCACATTAGGGGGAAGCGGTTGTTCAACCAGAGAGCGTCCCCGCGGGACATCCTGCGGGTAATTACCCAGAAGAATGCTGATGGCGTTTTCTTCCTGGCTGATCTGCCGCTCGAGATCAGGAATCTGCGCGTTCGCGGTGTCAAGCACTTGTTGGGCTTGCAGGACGTCGAGCCTGGTCGCCACGCCATGACCCACGCGCACCTTGGTCAGATTGACGGTATTCTCCTGCGCTTTGATAGTGTCACGTGTGATCTGAAGCTGTAAGTCCAGGTCGAGAAGAGCGAAGTAGTCGCTGGCTACGTCACTGACCAGCGTAAGCACCACCGTCTGCTGAGCATCCTGGGTAGCAAGAAGCTGAGCGCGGGCCGCTTCAGTAGCACGCCGCAATCGGCCGAAAAGATCCAACTGGAAACTTGCGTCAATAGTGGTTAGTAGAAAATTAGATTTCGTCTGAAAGTTATGTTCCTTACCACCGGTGGCGTTGGCATCGCCCTGCAATTGCGGAAACTGATTCGAGTGCGTGATGGCAAGCTGGGCACGGGCAGCATCAATGCGCTCCGCCGCCAGTTGCAAGTCATAGTTCTGCTTCAGTGCTGTGCGGACAAGCTGTTGCAGTTGCGGATCCTGAAACACCTGCCACCAGGGTAGATCGGCAAATGATAAGGCCTTCGCTTCAGCCTGGTCGCTTGCGGCGGGGCTGCGGAATGCCGTGGGGATATGCACGTTAGGGCGATGGTAATTGGGTCCGACCTTGCATCCGCCTGTGAAAACTGCCATGAGGATGGTAATAGTCCATATCACTTTCGTAGTGTGTCGGTGTGCGAATTTTCTCGGTTGTAAACATGTGTTAAGCATTTCAGTCGCCCTCCGCTGTCGCCGTTACTTGGGGAAGAGTTGCCTGCGCGTGTTCCCTGGCGGCGCCCGACCACGTCTCCACCAGAAAGAAGATTGCCGGAACGATGAGAATGTCAACGGTGCTCGCTGCCAGCATGCCGCCGATTACGGCCGTACCCATGATTTGGCGCGCCACTGAGCCCGCGCCGGAGGCCGTCCACAGCGGTACACAACCGAGAATGAACGCAAACGAGGTCATTAGGACAGGACGCAAGCGAAGCCTTGCCCCCTCCAGCACTGCATCCACCAACGGTTGCCCCTTTTCAAATCGTTCCTTGGCGAACTCAACAATCAGAATCGCGTTTTTGGCGGCCAGACCGATCAGCATCACCATGCCGATCTGCGAGTAGACATCCGTCTCGATTTGCACCATGTAAGCCGGATAGATCGCGCTGAGCACGGCCCGGCGCAGCCAAAGCACACCAAAGGCGCCGAATACTGCCCCCGACGTGCCCAGGAGAACACTGAACGGCAACGACCAGCTCTCGTAGAGCGCCGCCAGGATTAGAAACACGAACAGTAGTGAGAAGCCGAAGATGACCGACGCTGGCACCCCTTCCCGCGCCTTCTGCTCTTGATAAGACATGCCCATATAATCAAAGCCCATATCGTTGGGCATGGTCTGCCGGAACACTTCTTCCAGGGCCGCCGTCGCCTGGTCGGAGCTATAGCCTGGCGCGGCGCCGCCATTAATTTGCGCGGCCCGATACTCGTTATAGCGCATGGTGAATTCAGGGCCGGAACGCGACTCGAACTTGGCCAGCGCGGAAAGCGGGACCATCCCGCCCTGGCTGTTACGCACGTAAAACTGTCCCAGGTTCTCAGCACTCGCCCGGTATGGGGCCTCCGCTTCCACGTAAACCTGCCAGGTACGGCCGAAATCGTTGAAGTAGTTGACGAATGACCCTCCCATGAAAGCCTGAATGGTGTGGTAAACATCGTCGATGGTGATACCTTGCTTCAGCACTTTGTCGCGGTCCACATCCACGAACTGTTGCGGCACGCTCGGTAGAAACGTGGTGCTGACCCAGCCAATTTCAGGCCGCTTTCGAGCGGCTGCCAGGAACACATCAAGGTTCTTCGCCAGAAATTGGACGTCTCGGCCGGCGCGGTCTTCCAGCACAAACTGAAATCCGCCGGAGGTGCCGACGCCGGGGATCGCCGGCGGCGCGAAGCTGAAGGCGGTTCCCTGGGGAAGCCGGCTGAGTTGCTGGTTCAGGTGCGCCTTAATCTCCTGATACTGTTCCGCCCTCGTTTTGCGGGTGCTCCAGGGCTTCAACGTGACAAAATAAAAGGCGTTGTAGCTGGTCCGGGCGAAGCTGAGCAAATTGAAGCCCACAACGCTCGTGGTGTACTGGACCCCGGGCGTGTCGGCCAGGATTTTCTCCACCTCTCTCGATGCCGCCGCCGTACGCTCCAACGATGCCGCATTGGGGAGCTGCATGCTTACGAACATGTAGCCCTGGTCTTCATCGGGCAGGAAGCTGGAGGGCAGGCGGCTGCCAAAGAAACCCGCACCTATGGCGAAACCGGCAATCACCAGCAAAGCCAGTGCGCCCTTGCGAATAAACCCACCGCAGAGCTGGACATAGATCTCCGTGCCGCGCCCGAACATGCGATTGAAACCACCAAAGAACTTGCTGAGCAGCCCGTGGCTTTCCTTTTTAGGCCGGAGCAAGACCGAGGCCAGCGCCGGGCTCAGCGTGAGAGCGTTGAAGGCGGAGAGAACCACCGAGATGGCGATGGTGACGGCAAACTGCTGGTAGAGCCTTCCGGTGATGCCCGGGATGAAGGCCGTCGGCACAAAAACCGACGACAGAACCAGGGCAATGGCCACGACGGGACCGGAGAGTTCTTCCATGGCTTTCATGGCGGCATCCTTGGGCGCCAGACCTTCCTCAATGTGGCGTTGAACACCTTCGACGACCACAATGGCATCATCCACTACCAGGCCGATGGCCAGAACCAATCCGAATAGCGATAGCGTATTAATAGAGAAACCGAACAACGGGAAGAATACAAATGTGCCCACCAAAGATACAGGGACGGCCAGCAAAGGGATGAGCGTGGCGCGCCAGTCCTGAAGAAAGATGTAGATCACAAGGATCACCAGCGCGATGGCGATCAACAGAGTCACGATGATTTCCTTCATGCCCTCGGTAACGGCGCTCGTCTGGTCAAGCGAAATGCCGTACTCCATATCTTCCGGAAAGCTCTGCTTCATCTGCGACATCAGCTTGCGGACTCCCGTGGCCGTTTGCACCGCGTTCGAGCCGGGTAACTGGTAGATCGCGATGATCGCGGCAGGCTTTCCGTTCAAGCGGCTGACAATGCTGTAGTCCTGGGCGCCCAACTCGACCCGGGCGACATCTTTCACCCTGACGATGCCGCCATCCGGGGCTTCTCGCACGATGATGTTTCCAAACTGCTCGGGCGACGTCAGACGGCCTTGAGCCAGCACGGAATAGGTGAATTGTTGGTTCGCGGGAGCCGGCTCGCCGCCGACTTTACCTGCCGGGTTCACCGTGTTCTGCGCCTGGACAGCGTTGAGGATGTCCGGGACGGTGATACCCAGCTTCGCCAACTGGTCAGGCTTTACCCAGAGCCTCATCGCATACTGCCCCGCGCCGAAAACCTGGGTCTGGCCTACACCGTACAAGCGCGCGACGGGATCATTGAGGTTGATGAAGGCGTAGTTGGCGAGGAATTTTGCATCACGAGTGCCGCGCGGCGAGTATAAGGAGACCAGCATGAGCGGGGCGGTCGTTGACTTTTTGATGGTGACGCCATAGGCGTTAACCTCGGGTGGAAGCTGTCCGGAGGCCAGGTTCTCGCGCGATTGGGTGAGAATTAGGTCCATGTTGGGATCCGTTTTGACGTCAAAATCCGCGAACAAAGTCGTTGACGAGTCACCCGTGGCGTTTATGGAGTACATGTAAGACAAGTTGTCCACGCCATTGATCTGCTGTTCGATGGGCGTGGCAAGGGCTTGCTCCACTGCCTGCGCGTCGGCGCCAACGTAGGAGGCGTTCAACCTGATCTCCGGCGGGACGATGTTCGGAAACTGCGAGACTGGCAAATTCGCGATGCTAACTGCGCCTACGATTACCGTGAGGATGGCGATCACCATCGCCACGATGGGCCGCCTTATGAAGAAATTGGACATAAATCTTTGCTCCTTTTAATCAAACTCTGTAATCGCTCTGCTCGCTGGCTGCGACGAGGGCGGGGAAGGGCCGCGGCCCTTGGGCTGGTGCCGCCTTCGCGCGCAGTTCTGTGACCACTTCCGGCACTTGCTCCTCCAGCGGTTATTCGGCCACATATGGCTTGGGTTGCACGAGCATCCCCGGACGTAGAGTCTGCTGGCCCTCTGCGACCACACGCTCGCCCGCCTTCAGTCCGTCCTGAATGATCCACGCGGTGCCAACTCGGTCGCCAACTTTGACAGGGCGAATGGCGATCTTGTCGTCCTCCCCGACCACGTCAACCTGATAGCTGCCTTGCAACTCTGTGACAGCAGGCTGGGGGACCAATAAGGCGCCTCTCTCTGTTTGGATTACAGCGCGGATCTTTCCGAACTGTCCGGGACGAAGTACATTGCCGGGATTGGGAAAGAGCGCGGCTAACTGGATCGCGCCCGTGTTTTGGTCCACGGCGCGACCGGCGAAGAAGAAGGATCCCTCATGGGGATAAACTGTCCCGTCCGAGAGGACGAGTTGCAGTTTCCAGTGATGCCTGTCCGGGTTTGAAAATTGATTTTGCAATTCCAGGTATCCTTGTTCGCTCACCGTAAAATAATCTCTGATGGGGTCGAGCGTGGAAACGGTGGTGAGCGTTCCACTGCTTGAACTAACCAGGTCTCCCACCTGCGCCCTCGCAACATCGGCGATGCCGTCGACGGGCGAAGTCACCCGCGCAAAATTTAGGTTGATCGTTGCGGTTTCGATTGCGGCTAACGCTGATTGGATCTGAGCCTTGGCTGTCTCCACGTTGGCCCTCGCCGCCAGATTATTCTGAACTGCGTTGTCGAGGTCTTGCTGGCTGGCAGCCTCTGCTTTGGCCAATGGAGTGTAGCGGTCGACGTCGAGCTGTGTCCTCACCTGATTGGCCTGGGCATTGGCGAGCTGAGCTTTGGCCTGCGCGAGCTGCGCTTCGGCCTGATCCAGTACCGCCTGAAGGGGCCGGGGATCAATCTCAAAAAGCAACTGGCCCTTCCTTACAAACGAGCCTTCCTGGTAATCCCGCTTGAGCAGATACCCACTGACTTGCGCCTGGACGTTTGCATTCACCTGTCCAGCCAGTGTGCCGATCCATTCGCCGTAAATCGGCACATCCTTCTGCTCCACGCTGGCGACCTTTACCTCGGGAAGCGCCGGCGCTTTCGTTTGGGACCTGCCGCCTGAGCGGCTGACGGCAATAAAGAGGACGGCCGCGACAATCCCGATGACCGTCCAAATCACATGCTTGAGTTTCAGCAAGGAAGTTACATTCATCTCGTCTCCTTTTTCATTCTCTTCGTGGGTAATTGAATTTCTATTGTTTCAAGGGGCCTACTCAATTCGTCGGGTCCGAATTCCGCCGTCGGAAAGCCGGCGTGCGCTCGCCTTCGCGGGCGAGAATCAGACGATGTGCAATTGATTTTCGTGCCGATTTTTGGATGGCTCCCCGAGCCGGCGCAGAATGGCAAAAACAGCTCCGGCCAAAATAAAACCACCAATAAGCTCGATGTAAATCATGGCATCCTCCAATATTCCCTTTCGACACTCGATTAAAAGCAATATGAATTCCAAAGCTCCGGCGGGACTAAGTGACTGAAACCTAAGGTGAAGTTGGAAGCTGAGGGGCTAGCGTGTCGAAACTGTCGTGTCGAAACTGTCGAGGCAATTCTCGACAGTCGGGGAGAATGGTTCTTCACCCATTCAGCCGGTTGACGCCGTCCAGCGCGGCGGTCTCGCAGCATTCGGCGAGCGTTGGATAGTTGAAGACGTTGTTCACAAAGTAGACGATCTTTCCGCCCAAACTCATCACCGCCTGTCCGATGTGGATCAACTCGCTGGCACTTTCTCCGATCATGTGCACCCCGAGCAATTTCCGGGCCTCACGGTGGAAAAGAGGCTTCAGCATTCCGGTACTGTCGCCGATAAACCGGCCCCTATGAGACAACCTTGGAGGTTCCCTAAAGGACGTGAAGCGAGGCTTGCAGCTTGTTCCGGGGCCTTGCGTGTGTTATCTAACTTTCGCTCATCGCTCCCCTCACTACGTAAGCGATTTCGGCCTCCTGAAAGGGTGGAACGATAAAGTCGGAGGCGCCTCGCTCCAGCGCATCGAGATAAAGGGGAATATCCATCTGCCGTGAAACCACAATTACGGACGACTCCAGGTGTCCCCTTTCCGCCAGCGCGATGACGTTTGCCCAGGTACCGTCCTCGAGAACGGGCTCCGTGAAGATCAGAATCGGCGGCTCGGCGCAGGCCAAGGCCGCTTCCGCTTCGGCACATGTCCGGACTCTCGCCGTTTCTATGCCATGTCCCTCCAGGACGGATTTCAATTCCGTCAAAGGCCCTTCTTCCTGATGCAACATCAGGGCGCGAATCTTGACTTGTGTAAGCGCCCCGTTGATCGAGTTTGAGATCCGGGGATAAGACGGCGTTCTTACAATCGAAACAGCGTTGGACATTCCCCTCTCCCTTCGCAAGCCCTCAGCATCCGCTCGTTCCGGCACCATGGATGAGTTCGGTGTTCCCTCGACTCTCCGACGGCCGGACGTACCGAGTGGAACATTTAAGTTGGGCTCATTTTGCTTTCGCGGGCTAGTTGTTGAAGTACATGCTTGGTAAGTACACCAGCGCAACAGAACTTGGCCCCCTTGCTCATCAGCTCCGAAAGGACATGTTTTCCTTCCTCGCTGATAAAGGTCACATTCCTGAGGTCGACTACAAGCTTCCGATCCTCCAGGCCTGAGTTGGATTCGTTCCATGCGGTCCTTAGCTCCGCGACCCACGGGCCGGTTAGCGTGCCTTCCAGAACCAGTCGGCGCTCGGTGCGAATGTCATTGATACAAATCTTCAGCATGATTCTTCCCCTTCGACAATGAGTCAGGGGCAACCGGAATACCAAACCTGAGGCCGATGCAAGTTGCTGAATTTCAAGGCGGGTGGGAAACTGAAGGGCTATCGTGTCGAAGCTGGGGTGTCGAAACTGACGAAATTTATTCGCCAGTCGAAGAGATCACTGTCTTCATTCCATGAGCGGTGGGCGTGGCGGTTGCCATTCGGAGTGACATAAATTCATGCGCCGGCCCCTGTAATGGCGGTCATTGACGACCGGTCGCTGTCTATATAGCCATGTTACGATTCGTCTCGTTCTTAAAAGAGAATGGCGATGACTTTCAGCCATCAGGGCAAATTCCGCGGGTCAATCCCCAGATTTTTCATTCGTGAAATCAGCGTGGTTCGTTTCAGGCCCATACGGGCCGCAGCGCCATCTGCTCCACCCACTCGTCCCTTGGTCTCCTTAAGGATTCGCACGATGGCGTCCTGCTCCTCAAACTTCGCGATGTTTGCGGGCGGAGCGCTATTACCGTTTTCCATTAATTCCGGAACTGATATCGCCAGCCTATCCGTGGGCGAAAGGACCACCGCGCGCTCGATCAGATTCTCGAGTTCTCGGACGTTTCCCGGCCAATGCCAGCGAGCCAGCTTGCGCATGGAGGCGGCGGGAATGGTTTCAATTTTCTTTTGCATCCGGCGGGCATACTTCTGCGTGAAATACCGCACGAGCAATGGAATGTCTTCAGGGCGTTCGCGCAATGGGGGGATTCGGATGGGAACCACATTCAGGCGGTAGTAGAGGTCGCTGCGGAACTGCTTCTCGTTCACCATATTTTGCAGGTCGCGATTGGTCGCAGCTACCAGGCGAATATCGACTTTCTGCGTCCGTGTGCTCCCCAGCCGCTCAAATTCACGCTCCTGCAAGGCGCGCAGGAGTTTGGGTTGGAGTTCCAGGGGGATGTCTCCGACTTCATCGAGAAACAGTGTGCCTTTATCCGCAAGTTCCAGCCGGCCGATCTTTTGTGTGATCGCGCCCGTGAAGGCGCCCCGCTCATGCCCGAATAATTCACTCTCCAGAAGACCGGTGGGAATCGCGGCGCAATTGAGTTTGATCAGGGTGCGATCTTTGCGCCGGCTTAGATCATGAACTGCGCGGGCGATCAGCTCTTTTCCCGTGCCCGTCTCTCCCAGAAGAAGCACGGTTGCATCACTGGCGGCCACGGTTTCGACCATGAGGAGTACTTGTCGAAGAGCCGAACTTTGCCCTATGATCCCCTCAAAATCCGCTTCGCTGCGGATCTCCTCCTCCAGGTAGAGTTTTTCCAGCGCGAGCTTTTCTTTTAATTCGGCGATTTCGCGATAGGCCAGGGCATTCTCGACGGCGATCGCAACTTGCCCCGCCGTCCTTACCAGGAAATCAACGTCTTCCGAGGTGAATGAGTTCTCATCCCGCCGGGCGAGCGCCAGAACACCGAGCTTGCGGTTACGGCTGATCAAGGGCAGAACGCAGACAAACTCGATGCCTTCTGAACGAGTCTCGCGAGCGTCCTGCTCATTCACGAGATCCGCTTTGGTTCCCACGAAAGGCTTGCCAGTATTGAATACCCTGCCGGGCACGGACCCGTCCAGAGGGTACAGCGAATCTTCCTTGGCAATGCCCTTACTCTCCGGGAAGTCCATGGCATGGAGGCGCAATTGGGAGCGGTCTGAATCCGGCAGAAATATGGCTGCTGCGTCGCAGTGCATCCCTTGCCGAATGCTCGCCGACATGGCGCGAAGAAGATCCCGCAGCTCCAGGTTTGACACCATGCTGTTGGTGACTTCCAAGAGTAGTTGCGACTGATCGCGTTCACGCCGCAATTCGGCCTGTTTTCGGGTTAATTCCGCCTGCGCGCCTTCATACGCCTCGAAGTTTAACGCGTCGTCCACGGCCAGCGCCACTTGGTTGGCCACAAGCGAGAGAAAGCTGACTTCCTCCTTGCTGTAGGCATCGGCTTCCCGGCTGCCCAAAGTGAGGCTCCCGAGACGGCGGTGGACCGTTGTCAAAGGGAGCGCGCATACCGAAAGGATCCCGCGATCCTTGAGTAGCTGGGCGACCGCTGGGAAGCGAGTCTCTGCCTCCACGAAGGAAATTACCAAGGGCTCCTGGTGCTGGTACACCCACCAGGTCAAAGTTTCTTCCGTCGGAAATCTCGGCGTGGGCATAGGCACGTCCGACTCGCCGAATGTTTTGGCACATACCTCGTGCTCCTTCTCGTTGTAAATGCCGACACCTAAGAAATAGAAGTCCACCAACGCGCGCAACTCGCGCGCGAAACGCCTGAAGAGTTCCTCCGAACAGTGATTTGACATGAGAACTTGCGAAGCGCGGAGGAGCGCTTTGTATCGCTCAGGTAGCGGCTTCCAAGGGGTGGGTTGGACCACGGCGCTCATTTGGCGGTTCCGGCAGCCTCTTATATAAGATACGCTTAGATTCGATGCTCTTCCATTGGTTTCGTTACGTCTCAGAACCGGTGATTTGCAAAAGTCGTGCGCGGTTGAATCAGTCGCGTACACCATCCTGAAGATTCGGCGAACGTCCGCTCTCCTTGCCGTGTTAATTGCGTACTTCCGGGCTCCGCAATATCTGGACGTTTAGCCCTTGGATTGCAAACCAAGTAATCCGCCGGCAATACGCTGAATTTCCGGCGGGCGCTCCAGCCTTGCATTCTCCCTCTGTTTCTCTTCTCCTCCTGGGAGTTCAATGAAGGTCAGGACTCGACGAAAAGTCCACACCAATAAAGCCTCCTAAAGTTCAGTGTCGCAGAATTCTCGACAGTTTGTCGAATTTCGGCTTTGACTTCGAAACTTGGCGACACGGGGACCTACCCTCGCCATTCTTAACCTTCTATGTTGGTGCGGCAAGCTTAACAGGGATTATCGATGATCGCGGCTGGGGTTGCGGCGTTGGGATTTGCAATTGTGCTTGCGGTGAAGTTGGTGCGGTTGGATCACAACATGACGCCATAATACCGGCGACACGGCAGTGCGATGGAATTGATGGTGTGGAAATGTAAATTGAAAAGGGATGGCGCGGTGAGTTTTGGTGGGGGAAAATCAGAGGATAGATTTTGGAATCAGCAGACGCTCATATCCGTCGACCATCGCCTCAACACTGAATTTGTTTGCTCTCCTGGCAGCTTTTCTTCCAAATTCCCTGGCATAGCGTGGGTCGGATAGCAGTTCTTGCACGGCCCTTGAAAGTCCATGCGGAACGAGAGGAACGAGAATCCCTGCGTCTTCAAGAACCTCGCGGTTAGCTGGAATGTCGCTGGCAACAATGGCCATGCCTGCGGCCATTGCCTCGAGAAGGGCCATCGGCATGGCTTCGTAAGAAGAGGGGAACAGGAATAAGTCGCAAGCGCTCATGAGAGCGCCAACTTCTGGGTGCGGGATCTCGCCCAAGAAGCGGATGCGGTCCGCCAGTCCCATGGTTTTTACCTGCCTTTCGAGCTTTTCCCTCAACTCACCATTTCCAACAAGCACCAACTGGGCACTGGGCAATTCCAGGAGGCTTTCGAAAAGCGCTTGGTGGTTTTTCTCCTGAGATAGACGTCCAACATGAAGGATCCTCGGGCAGTTTGAAGGAAAGTTTTCCGGTTGCTTTAATTGGAGGCCGGCATCCCGACCAACCATGACACCGTTGTAGACCCTGCGGACATTCCTTTTATAGCGGGCTGGGTAATTTGACATCGACTCCACAACGGAATCGGAAACGGCAATCTGTGATGTATAAATCCCCAGCGTTCCACACAGCCAATCGGCATAGCGGGCGAGGGTTGGATATTTTCCGAGAATGCCGTGATGGACCGCCACTCTTCGCCTGACTCCGGCCAAACTTCCGACCAGTTGTCCAAGAATATTTGCGTAGTGGGTGTGGGTGATCAGGACTTCAGGACGTGTTGCCCTAATCCAGGCGAATAATTTGAATGCGAGCAGGACGTTACCCAGCAGAGAGGGTCTTTGATTCACAATCACCCGCACTCCGGGCTTGTTCGAATAAGCGGGGCGCTTGAGGTACAAGAACCACAACTCCGTTTCGTGCCCCCGGCGGCGCAATGCCTCGTGCAGCAAGTAGGCTGCCCTCTGCGCACCCGCCGCCTCCATCTGAGTAACAATTTGCAGAATTTTCATGATGCCCGCCCAAACCAGGAACGAAATTCGTGCCGTACCTCTCTGGGGAACAATCGCATCCCGGCAAAGAGCAACAGATGGCGAAGCCGGCATTTTCCGCGCCGCATCGAATCGGCGAGCAGACCAAAGTATTCACGCTGCGTGGCCGCTGCCGCCTGGCCTGCGACCACAATCAACACGAACGCGGAGTAGGCCTGTGGAGTAAAGTACGGGCGCATTTCGTTTGCCCAATTCAAGGAAAAACGCCAATCGTCTGAGTTGCTAATGCCCGGGCGGGTTTGGTCCATGTAGCAAATGGCAAGAGGCGCCTCCGCGAATTCAAATCCCGCTCCCTCTTGCATCCCGGCACGAATGACCCAGTCCCAATCTTGATGCTTCTTCAGATCGCGCCGGAAAGGCACCTTCAAAAGAAAATCCCTCGTGGTAAAAAGAGTTGGAGTGGCGATCAAGCCTTCCCCCTGGAAAAGACCACTTCTCGAAAAGAGGTAATCACTGATGGGTTCTTGAGGTGAAGGGAAGCGCCGGGGCCAAATATAATCGTGACTGGGAGTCCGGGCCAAGATCCGGGAGGAAACTACCGGGATCTTGTGACGGGAATGAAGAGCAATTTCAAGCTGGTTTTCGATTTTGGAGGGCGTCCATTCGTCGTCGTCATCAAGAAATGCAATCCACGAACCTTGGGCGGCTTGTACGCCGGCATTCCTGGCGCCGGATCCTCCCTCGCTTTGAGGGAGAACGATAACGCGCAAGCGAGGATCCGGAATCACTGCGAGTTCCTGTGTCGTGAGGGGGTCTGGTCCGTCAACCACAACCACTACCTCAAGGTTTGAATATGTCTGGTTCAACGCCGAGTGCACCGCACGCTTCACAATCTCCGGACGATTGCGGGTTGGAATGACCGCGCTGATGAGTGGAGTATCATGCACGGTTGGTGCTCCTTGCATCGAGTGTTGTTTGTACTCCACATCCCATGCCAGCGAGTTTGTACTCCTCAACCGCTCCCTCATAAATGTTTTCCAGCAAATTCGCCTGGGTATGAATGTTAAATAATTTGCGCACGCGGGATTGTCCTGCCTGACTGAAGCGGACCCAGAGCTGCGGGTCTTGAAGCAGTACTTGAATGCTTGCGGCAAGCCCTTCCCAATCGCGCTCCTTGACTAGAAAGCCGGTTTCCTCATGTGCCACGGCTTCAGGGATGCCCCCACTGGCGAAGCTGACTACGGGCAGTCCCATCGCCTGGGCTTCGGCAAATACCATTCCGAACCCCTCAGCGTCGCCCGACTCCGCGACAACGCTCGGAGTGCAGAACACACTGGCGCGATTCATCCAATTTCTGACTACGGAAGGCTCCTGCGCGCCCAGAAATTGAAAATCCTTTAAGGCCCCGCGAGCCTGCTCATACAATTCCTGCCGAAGAGGGCCATCACCTATGGCGACCAGCTTGGCCCCGGGAACAGATTCCTGCACACTGGCCATCGCCCGCACGAGATATTGGCAACCTTTTTTGGCGACGAGGCGGCCCACAAAGAGGACGATGGGTGAGCGCGAAACGTTTGGATCGGGGCGGAAGAATTCCGTGTCAATACCCGTATAATGAACCAAGATCTTCTCCGCTGGAAAACCGGTTTGCAGCAGGCGACCTCGGATAAACTCGGAAACGCAAAGAAATCGCGTGGCTCTCGTTTTCAGGAGTTTTCGCCTCTTGACGTAGAGCTTTGGGAGATTCTCGTCGGCCTCCGTGGCGTCATAGCCATGAAAAGTTGCCACCAGCGGGACTCGTAAGGCGTCAGCAACTGGCAGGGCGTTGGTTGCATCCGGACCAAAATGGGCATGGATCAGAACGGGGTGAATTCTTTCGAGTTTTCGCAATAAACTTCCGCTGGGGCCAAGAAGTTTGAATCGGGCGCGCTGGCCTTTGCCCATGAAAGCGGCGCGGCTGATGATGTGAAGGCGGTCTTCCGGCAGGGCAAGGCCGGGAATCCGACCCAGTCCCAAGTAGTAGGGGGAAAACCGACGGAGTGACTCGCCTTGCGCCCGGATGAATGTCTCTGACGCACCTAGAAGTTCGTTACGGTAGATAATTAAGGTCTGGTTCGAGTTCATAGGTGGTCTCATTTTCCAAATGGGCAGTCACCGGCGACTTGTGCAGAAAAATACTGACCGCGGTCGACGTGTAAAGCACCCAGTATATGGTGTTCTCCCTTACCAGCGCGCTCTCCGTCAGGTTGTAAAGCAGCGTAAAGGCCAGGTATATGCACAGCCAGACTGATGCCGAGTCGCCAGAACTCCGCAGGACTCGCAAAGCCCGCCGCCATAGGAGGAGATAGCCCACGACAAATGTGGCGAACCCCACAGCTCCCAGATCAAGCCAGAGGTCCAGAAATCCGTTGTGACCGTGGAGAGCCATCCAATGAACGGATAGCAAGACGTTCGCCGATTCTCCCCTCAAGCCGAGCCAAAAAGCGTCAAACCCATAGCCGAGAATGGGACGCTTGGAGATTGAAATAAGGACCGCGCTCCAAATGTCCGTCCGGCCAGTTAGGGTGGAACTTCGGTTCACGAATTCGAAGAAGTCAGGAAGCGAGGGACCCAGGAAGCGGGCCGACGCGGCGAGCATCGCACAAAGGGTGAGACCCACCGGAATTGCCAAAGTGACCCTGGTTCGAAGTAGTTTGAATAGTGGCAGTGTGCCGAGCAAAAGAATAAAAATGATCAGACCGCTCAAAGAACGGGAAAGGATGAGAAGGCTGATCGACGCGAAGAAACCCACCCAACGGGTGGAGCGATGGAATCCCGGCCGGGCGAACAGGAAGACAAGGATGGAAAGCACCATGGCCCGGGCCAGGGCATTTTTCTGGGAGAAGACTCCCTGCCAATCTCCAAAGTGAGCCGAGCTGTCGATTCCATATTCGGGCAGGAAGATCCCAAATAGGAAGCTGAGAACAATTACGACGCCCAAAGTCCATGCCAATAATTGCAATTGTTCAGAAATTTCAAAGCGAGTTGCGAAATAGATGCCAAACGCCGTTGTGGCGATGAGCAGCGCACTGCGACGCAGGGTCAGGGAAGGGTCTTGCGACCAGGAAGTGGAGGCAACGGCAATTGCCAACAACAGGGCAATCCACTTGATCTTTAGTGCCCCGTGAAGAAACGACTGCCATCGCGTCGCGATAAAAAAAAGCGTTACGCAGTAGAGTCCGACCTGAATCCCGATTGCAATCAGACTCCCTTCCGCCATTGAAAGCGGGGTATTGGGTCCCGCGACAAAAGGCAAAAGGGCTGCGGAGGTGTAGAGGAGCATAGTGACCGCAAAAAGTTTTTCAATTACTTTGCGCATGGAATTTTTGAATGTTTCTCAGAATCAGGGTCAAGAGAGACCATTGGAAATTCGTGGCGTTAGCGGGCCGCGCATTTAAGCGGCGTCGGAGGCCATGAAAGCAGTTTGCCCAAACTTTGAACGAAATGCGGAAGACAATCGAGCCGCAATAATCCATAGAGTGAGGGCGAGTAATCCGTCACTGGCTATGCTCGACCAAGCCGCGCCCCGCCAACCATATGCCGGAATAAGCCAGAAGTTGATGGCGACATTGAAGACCGCGACACCAACCTGGGTCAGCGTCCGAAGCCCCTGGTACCCTGCACCGGTAAGGGAGTCCGCGGTGAAATAGTGGATGGTTTTCAGGACTGGAAGAACCGCCAGCCAGCGCAAAGCCTCTCCCACGCCGGCGTAATCTCTTCCCAGGACAAAGGGGACCAAAGGCGCGCCGATCACCAGTGCCGCTGAGGCAAGAATCGAATATGGGATTGCCCGCTTCAAAAGGCGGCGGCCATAACGGAGAGACTCCTGAATTCCGTGGTGACCGTTGCGGAAAAATCCAGGATAGGCGGCGTTCAAAAGGGCCCTGACTGGAGTAAAGGCTACGTCAATAAGGCGGTAAGCTGCGCCGTAAATACCGGCCGCTTCAAGCGAGGCCAGGCGCGCCACCATGGTTTTGTCGATGTCGTTATAAATTGTTTGAGCAGACAGACTGACTGAGAAGTAGAATCCCTCGGACCTTTCTCCTCGAAGGAGGTTGAGTGGGAGCCGGGGTTTACCGAAACGTCGAGTGACCCAGATTACGCCTATGAGAGCCGCAAGCACCGATCCCGCAAAATAAACGGCGGACCATGCCAGGAAGTTGGGGTGCTCCATGGTGAGAGCCAAGCCCGCAATGCCGAGCAATCGGAAGACGCTGAGCAAGACATTCAGGTGCGCGCACTTCGAAATCATTTCGAAGGCTTGGAATGCCCAGCCAGCCATCTCGAGCAGCTTCACGAAAATCAAATCTGATACGGCGATCAATACAATCGCTATTACTGGAATACCCCGGGGCAACAGCACCAGACACAATCCCACGACGAACACAACCAGGCCCGCGCCGGACAAGGTGGTGATCCAAAGGCCTTGCCCCCAATAGGCCGCAAAAAGGCTCTTGTCGCGTGAGGCATTCTTGACCAGCAGGTTCCCGGATCCAAGCCCTACAAACGGCGAGATGAGGCTTACGAGCGCCGTAACCGCGATAAATCCTCCATATTGTTTTACGCCAAGGTAACGCGCCATGAGGATGAAATACCCGGCCTGGACAAGCAATCGCATTCCATAGCCGGCCAGCGCCCACAAAGTGTTTCGAGCTAACGGGCTGGAAAATTGTCCGGCAAGCAAATCGCGGAGCGAAAAACGAATTTTGTTGAAGAAATTCATGGGCGCATCAGGTAAATCATTCAAAATTCCCTGCAACTCCCGCTGGCTACTGGCCGGTTCCGGCAACGACAACTCCGACGGTCTTAAACATGATTTTGAAGTCCAGCCAAAGATTCCATTTTTCAACGTAACTCTTGTCCAAGCCGATATATTTCTCAAAGGAGGGGTTTTGGCGCGCCTCGACCTGCCAAAGACCAGTGATTCCCGGAGCCACTTCCAGGCGGTGTAGATGCTCGAGAGAGTACTTCTTGTACTCGCTCGGCACGCACGGCCGGGGTCCTACAAGGCTCATGTCACCCTTCAGCACATTCCAGAGCTGGGGGAGTTCATCAAGACTGAACTTGCGAAGCACTCTCCCGAGGCGCGTGATGCGAGGGTCGGCGGCGATTTTGAAAATGATTCCGCTTCTCTCGTTCAAGTGGATCAGGGATTCCTTCAATAACTCGGCGTTTTGGACCATGGTTCGGAATTTATAACAAATGAATGTCTTTCCCTTTTTGCCTACGCGAACCGACCGGAAGATAACGCCGCCCTTGGAATCCAGTTTGATCAGAGCGGAGATTACGGCAAAGAGCGGCATTAGGACCGCGAGGGAGACGGCTGAAGCCACCATATCCATGGCACGTTTGGCAAGAAGCTGGAGTATGGCGTCGGGATACCGGTGCACCGTGATGGAAGGGAATCCGCCGATGAACTCAACCTCGCGATTTACCACTAGTTCGTCACACAAGTCGGGGACAACCCGCACGTTGATTCCCGCTGCGAATGCATACTGCGCGATGTCGGCCACCAAGGCTCGATCACTGGGCAGGCTGATGAAGATTTCATCGATAAAGCGTGTTTGAGCTATGGACGCAAGATCATTCATGTCTCCCACCAGACACTCTTCTGCTTCGTTCATGCCACTGTTGGATTGTCGCGGTGAGCTGCGCCGGTCGAGAAACCCCTTGACGATGAAGCCAAGGTTCGGGTTTTGGTCAAGAAATGAAAGCAGGTAGCGGGCATTCTTGCCGTAACCGGCGATCAAGATGTTTCGCTCCTCGGTCAGTCCGGCAATGGATTGTCCAGCTACAACCCTCCGCCACGTCACGAGTAAACCCCAGCTCAAAACCATGGTCGTTATGAATAACTGCTTCGAAACGGCCTCGATACCCCACAGGGACATGCAAGACCCGGCGATGATCGCGGCCGACGCGATCGATTGCGCTTCCAAGCTCATCAGCTTGCGGATGTCGCTTCTCCAGGGGAGTGAGTACTTGCCGCGTAGAACTCCGAACAGGACGGCCAATGTTGAAATCAGGAGCAAGAAGCCCGCAAACTCCGTGATGAACAACTTGAAGGGGACTTCCCGGATTGTGGGCGCTGTAAAGCTCGTCAACTGATAAGCGATACCGCCGCTGGCCCATATCAGGCACATGTCAAAGAAAAGGAAAAACCTGTTTGCAATCTGTTGGCCGGCTTCCGTCCGGCCCGAAGTGACGCCATTTGAATAAGGACCATCAAAACGAAATTCGCGGTGTGAGCCGCCTTTATTCTGATTAGTTTTGAGTTCTGCGCGCCCCACATTAACCTCCATCTGGCCAAATTTCTAAAATTGCTAGTCGAGAATGTTAGTTGAACTGAGCATGCCCACAACGGGCGGCTTTCTGGAACTTTGGGACACACTAACATTTATATAGCATGCCAAAAGGCCGACGGCGCCGCCGACGGAATCGATCCCGCAATCCGCCAGAGACGGCCCGCGCCCAGGAACAAAAATTTGGTGAAATTCGTCCGTCAGGGAATAAGCGGCCGCAATAAGAAAACACCAAAGCGCCCGGCGGGGGCTCCATGCAAATGGATTGACCTCACTGGACGACCCGTAAAGCAGCACTGCGAAAACGGCATACTCGGTCGGGTGAGCGAGTTTACGGAGCAGATGGTGGAGAAACCCAAAGTTAGCCGACGAAATTGTTAGGTGGAGAGAGCCGAAAAAACCGCGCAACAATCCGGACGAGAATGCAGGGCCAAACGTCTGGGTTGAGAGTTCGAAAATCAGCGCGGCACAAGCCACGGCCGCTGTTTTCCATAACTTGGAGCGATTCCTGGCGTAACCCGAGATTCTCTCCTGGATTAATTTGGAATTCAGAGATGTCAAGAATTGCTCCTGTCCGTTTTCTTCTCTTCGAATGGGTGGCTTGCAAGCCGTCAATTTGCCGCCTTGGGAAGGACTTCCTTTTAAAGACTGCCGGGAAATTCCTTCCCGATTCTCTGTGGTCAATCTGTCTAAAAGCTAGATTAAGGCACGCGGTAAATCGCGGCGCCACCGGCACTGCTGATAATGGAGGGCACGGTTCGGCTAAGCATGGATTTCACAGCATCACTCGGAATGTAGAGGATATCTTCTGCTTGAAGTTGCGGGGCATCTTCCTGGCCCTGAATGATCTTCTTAAGACTAAAGGGCACATCGGTGTAGCCTGTCGAAGATTTATGTAACAATCTGGCATGGCCGAGAGACGCGGTCCGATTGTTGCCGCCTGCCATGGCCAGGGCTTCCATAAGAGTCAACTTCCCATCGTTTTCCATCACGAACCCGCCAGGCCGAGCCACGTCCCCAAGCACATAGACCAACCCTGCCCGAGGAATGATGACCTTATCGCCTGGAAAAAGGCGAACGTCAGAGGCCAGCGATGCCTGGGCGTCTCGGGTAAGATGGACCGTAACCGTGCTTCCATCCGAGTTGCGTTTGACAGTTGCATCCGGACCTGCGAGAGGTGTCGCCCCGCCCGCCGCGGCGAGGACATCCAAAAGGCTTTGACCACCCAAGACGCCGTAGACACCCGGTCTTTTCACCTCGCCCACCACGGAAACCCCCTGCGAACTGTACTCGCGAATCAGCACTGAGACTTGCGGGTTCAAAACGTAGTGACCGTCTCTAAACTTGCCTGCGATCAGGGCTCGCGCATCGTCGGCAGTCAAGCCGGCAACGTGCAATCGACCGATGAGACTGAACGACGCGTCTCCGGAATCATTTACTCGAACCACTTGTGCCAATTCAGGAACGTCAAATACACTCAATTCGAGCAGGTCTCCTTGACCAATCCGAATTCTCGTGTCGCTTTCCGTGTTTTTCCCCGGACCGCCATCAGGAGACTTCGAAGCATTCGAGGTCCCAAAGATAGCGGCGGAGGAATTCTTCCCCGCCTCCGATTGAGCGAGGACTTGACCCGGAACCAGATAAACCAAGGTGACGAGGGCGGAAAGTATGGACCAAGCTTTGCTGTTTATGCTTTTCATTTCAATCACTCCATTTTGTTTTTTAATTGGGTTCCGAAGTGTAATAGCCCTGAAGGTTTTTGGCCGTGGACTGATAACCGAAATAGTGAGAGTAGTCGGCAGACGACTGGTCAAAGGCATTGATGACCAACCCGGCGATTCGAATACCCGACCGTTTAAACAAGTCCCGAACCCTCAGGAGAGACTGTTTCTTGGTGACGCCTGATCGCAGGACAATAATTGCCGCATCGCAATATTGGGCAAGAACCACCGCGTCTGTAACCGCCAGAATAGGAGGGCTGTCAATCACAACGTAGTCGTACGTCGCCCGCCATTCCTTAATGAGCTCGGCCATGCGCGGCGAACCCAACAATTCGGCCGGTTGTTGTGGCTTTGGGCCCGCGGGAATAACTGAGAGATTGGGGATGGACGTCGCCTTGATGGGCAAACCGCCCGGATTCGCGCTGCCGATCAGGGAGCTCAACCCAAAGGAACCACTCAGACCCCATTGACTGCTGATTTTTGGGCGGCGCATATCCGCCTCAACAAATAAAACACGCTTGCCTTGCTGTGCGAGTGCCGCCGCACAATTGATGCTCGTAGTGGTCTTGCCTTCATCCGGCAAAGCGCTGGTGAAGAGCAAAACGGTGTTTTGGCCCCCCCGGGTTGCGTGCATAATTGAGGTACGGAGAGAACGGTATGCTTCTGCAACTTGTGAATGAGGATGTGAAGCAATTAGGATCGATGGATAAGATCTGGTCGGCCCTTTCAGCTTGGGAGACTTGCGCTTTCCATTCAAAAGCTTCGACCGCGGTACCAGACCGAGCGCAGGCACAAGGGAGAGCTGTTCGGCCTGGTCCGGAGTGGTGACGGTCTCATCGAAATTCTCCAGAGCGAACGCTCCGCCGAGGCCCACCATCAGTCCGGCAAACAATCCCAAGGCGAGATTTAATGGATTGGATGGTTTCGCAGGACGGTCGGAAGGCATGGCCGGGTCGATTGTTACGATGTTGGTTGGGTGTACGCCTGCCAAAATCCCGGCTTCTTTCAATTGTTTCGATAGACTGTCGTAAAGGCTTCGTCTCGATTCCACTTCCTGTTTCAAAATGGAATACTGAATCGCATCATCGTTCAGCTTGTTGGCCGCGAACTTGGCCTTTTCAAATGAGGCACGGATGGCATCTTCTGTCTGTTTTGCCGCAGTGAAGTCATTTTGTTCGTGAATCGCCAGGTCTTGGACCTGCGCCTTGATGGTTCCGTCCAATTCGCTCAACTCGTTTCTTAACTGCACGAGCCTGGGATACTCTGACCCATATTTCGCCGCAGCCTGCGCGTACTCCAACTTGAGTTGGCTCTGTTGCAATCGCAGATTTTGTATCAACGCCATGGCGTTGGGGGAACCTGCCGGTGCTGATCCTGCGGAAGAACTGGCAAAGGCAGTGATGAGTTCGGGGTCGCCGCTTCGAGCCAACTGCCAGACAGTTTGCGCCATGATCCGGTTGGTTTCAGCGGACACCAATTGCCGGTCCTCTTCTTCCAATCGAGTCATTACCATGTTGTGGGCTTCGTCGGTCCCGAGTATGCCGGCTTGCTTCTGGTACTGAACCAACTTCTCTTGCGAAGCTTCCACCTGTTTCTTAAGGTCTTCAAGTTGGCCCGTTACAAAATCCGAAACCTGAGCCGTGGCGGCATAGCGGATTTTGTATTGTTCCTCGTCGAAGTCCTTTACCAGAGTGTTGACGACACTTGCTGCCAATTGTGAATCGGGGCTGAGGAACGAAACATTGATCATCCGTGAGCCGGGCACGGGTTTTACGGTTAAGTTTTTGTGAAAGGCTCTCAAAACGTTGGCTCGCCGGTGCGGCGCCTTATCCAAAGGAAGATTCGACTCGTCGGGGAATTTGCGGAAATGATCCATTAAGGATTGGTTCCGTGTAAATTCCACGCGCCTGTCAAGGTTCAGCTCATGGACAACTTGCAGCGCGAGCATGTCACTCTGAAGGGCCCGGGTTTGTGTTTCTTGCGCCACGTGATAACTCATGGAATTGGGATCGCCAACCAGCGCATGCGCGTCATCGAAAGGAGTGACATCGGAGTTCTGCAAATTGAACTCGATCGTAGACGTAGCCTCGTATTTGGGCGTGGATGTGAGGGTATAGGCCACGGCCAGGGCAAGAATTACCACGACCGAAGTGGCGATGAACCGCTTTCGCCTGCGGAGAATTTGCCAGATTTGAATAAAGGAAATCTCCGCATCCACCCTTTCCGGCACCGCGCCGCCAAACGTCCTGGGTTCGACCGAGATTACCGGGGATTTCTCCAACCGGGCTTCATATTTTGGAACGATATAGTCAGGCATGATTTGGTCCTTCCTTTTCGAGTTATGCGAGTTTCTTCAGGCGGCTTAATCGGGTCATCAAGCGTCTGTTCAACGCTGCCGGATTCCATCGTGCGGGGAAGCTTCAAGCTCCCTTTTCAGCGCTGGCCCGCTTCTTCAAAGGCCTTGTGAATTGCATACCACGCCAGCGTGGGTTGCAGATTGTCATCGTAGGGCAGGGGGCGAGTGGGCAAGCCGTCTGCCCTCGGGTTATGTTTGTTGATCCAAGTGTAGCGGTCGCTCAGCCCCCAGGTAAGAACTGTCTTCACCGACTTAAATTGGAGCATGAAAGAAAGATACCGATAGTACTGCTCGGCAACGAGCCGTTGGCACTCCGCAGGCCCTCCTCGAAGATTCTGATCTCTCACATCCATTTCAGTGACCATAATTTCAAGGCCGAGATCCGAAACTTCATCGAGGAAGTGCTTGAATCGCGGGCCCGTGGTGCAAGTCTCAGCGAAAACGTGCGACTGCACTCCCAGGGCGTGAACGGGGACGCCTTTGTTTTTCAGTTTGGTCAGAAGAGCCAACGTGGCGCGACGGCGCTGTTCGGTCGTGGAATCTTCCGGCTCCAGCCAATTCTCGTTGTAGACGAGAGTAGCCTGGGGGTCCGCTGCGTGGGCGACGCGAAAGGCCATTCCAATATAGTCAGGACCGATGAACCGCAGCCAGGGATTCATTTTCAATCCGTCGGGTTGTCCGTCTTGAATCTGTATGCCCTCATTGACTACATCCCATGAAGTAACTCTACCGGCGTAGTGCCGAACCACGTTGGAGATGTGAGTGGCTGTCATCGCGGCCGCGTTATCTGCATTAATGTACGAGTTGAACCAGGCCGGTAGATCTCCATCCCAAATCAGCGTGTGCCCGCGGAATTTCATCGCGTGTTGGGAAGCGAACGACAACAGCCAGTCACCGCCACCAAAATCATACGTATCCGGAGTGGGACGCAGCGTGCCCCATTTCAGGGCGCCTTCGGGCACGGCAATACCACACTCGCGCACGAACAAATCGGCAAAGGAAGGATCCTTAAGCCCCATACCGCGAAGCGCGCTCCCGTAAACGATTCCCTTTTGTGCCGCGGACTCCCGCAAGGTCATTGAGGAAGCGGATAATGCGCTCAATCCTCGCGACGACAATCCGGCGAAGGCCGCGGCGGTGGCAAGAAATCGACGTCGTGTCAGCATGGCGCGTTCCTTATTCATCCGGGCCAACTCCAGCATGGGTCCTCGAATTTGAAGAACTCAGAACCAAACGCGCTATCTGGCCCATCACTGACCACGGTTCCAGCAGGTATCGTCGCCACAGGCGGCCCGGTTCCGACAAAAGCCGGTATAGCCACTCAAAACCAAGCAGACCGATCCATCGCGGCGGCGTGGGGATTTCGCCAGCGACATAATCCATCAGTGCTCCGCAGCAAAAAACCGCGTGTGCTGCAATATCCTTACGATTCTCAATAACCCAGGCCTCCTGCCTGGGCATCCCCATTCCCACCATCAGGATGTCAGGGGAGTAGGCCTTGATTTCAGCCAGGATGGATTGGTTCTCAGTCCCGGTCTGGGTTGGGTCAAAATGCCCGTGGTGGGTGGCTATTTGCAGGCCTTTATGTTGGCTCCTCAAGATTCGTGCTGCTTTCTCGGCCACTCCGGGTTTCGATCCGAGATAGAAAATGCGCCAATCTTTCTTCACAGCTTCCTGGGCGAGAATGGGTAATAAATCCATATAGGCCGTCCGGTGTTCCCGCCTGAGCGGCAACCCCAGGAGCCGCCCCAACAGGATGATCGACATGCCATCGATGTGGATATAGTCCGCGAAACTATAAAACTCTCGCATGCGCGGTTCCTGAAACCAAAGGTAGAGGCTGTGCAAATTGTGATTCCCAATTATGGATGTCGAGTGGTTGGTTACTGCATGGGAAACCTCCCTGACCAAATCGATTTTGGACAGAGCATGCAGCCGGATTCCGAACAAGTCGAAGGATGGTGTTCTCATAATTAACTTCTCTTGATGAAATTAGAGACCGCAGATTGAGGATTCAGGCTGAACTGCTGGAGTGGATGCTTCTACTCCTGAAGGGACTATTTCAGTGGTATTTCTTGTGAATTCAGGAGTTTGTTGTTGGGTTGCAAAACCTTCGCGCGGTACTACATTATTAGCTTTCAGCAGGATTCGTTAATCGGTTCCACATCGGCCTCATCCACCTCGACGGCCACACTCCGCTTGATAACATCCAAGGAAACTACGACCCGTACGCCACCTGCTTTACGAACCAAGACTCCCATAAGATTCGCGAAGGGGCCGGATTTCACCGTGACTTTCTGGCCTTCCACCAAGTAATTGTGAGGTTCACATTTGTGCAGGTGCATCGAGGTTCGGAGAGTTTCGATTTCAAGATCCGGCAGCGGCAGGGACTTGTTTCCAGATCCCACGATAGCAAGGACCCCGGGCACTTCCAGAACTTTCACTCGTTCCCGAATATCGATGTTCACGAACAGGTAATTTGCAAACATGGGAAGCTCAACTTTAACCTTGCAGCCGTTCTTCCAGCGGTGCACTGCTTCGTAAGTCGGGAGAAAGCAGACAACGTTGCGAAACCCCAGGTGCTCCCGCACTCGCTTCTCGTGCCGCGGGGAGGTGTAGACGGCATACCATCGGACTTGGCGATCATGGGCGCTTCCCACCAGCCAATCCATCGGATTATTAATCAAACCCAAGGGTAAGGCTTCGCCATTCTCACTTAGGTGAGTCTTTCCGAGCATTGTCATTAGAAATCCCTCAAGTCCTAAGTTTCAGAACTCGCTAATGCTGTAAGCACTCGATGTTCCATAACTATCGACATTCTGTTTTTCAATTATTTATAATGATTTCAGTTGGTTACAAGAAGTCGTGCGGCAGGGTTGGTCTATTTGCAACCGGCTTATATGTCCATTTCCGTTATTAGTGTCTTAAGATGAGACAAATACAGTCCTAGATCGGGACGCTGAATCATGTCGAGAAGTAGACCAATGGAGGTATGACATGAACATCAGCCAAGGGGATGTGAATGGCGCTTGAGGGGGCGGAGCCAAATGCGAAACAACTATATAGAAGTAGCACCTTTCGGGGATGCAGACTCCATTCGTGGCAGGTATGCGACCCTCATCTGCAAGATCAGACGCCGCTCAAAATAACATTCAGGAAGGGGTCCCAACGAATCAGATTATAGCCCTGCCGCATTACTACGCTCTGCCCTTGGTCTGGTGTCCGATCACCAGAGGTCTGGGCTGGCCGTGATAAAGCCAGTGGTAGGCCACCTATGTACGAGGGGGCTGTCAGCCTTAGGGAACGGCGGCGGTTGCATCGGAACGAACACCCATGTTGAGTTCCTGGGCCCTAGTTATCACGTTTTGGGTGAGCGGCCCGGTGTGTTGGCTCCGCAGGCCACTGCGCACCCTGATCGATCCATGCTCGGAGTACACCCACTTGTTCAGCCGTCAACCTTTCACCATTGAAGGGCATCACCAGGACCTTCCCAACCCCTGCAATGGACTGGATTAGTTTGCTCTCAGCGCTGTTGCCAGGTCTGATAGAGGGGCCCGATTTTCCCCCCTTGATCGCGTCAGACCGATTATCCAAACGGAGGTCCGCCATCTGTTTGTCAGGGCCGTGGCAAGATTGGCACCTTTCGCGCAAAATTGGTTCAACGTCCCGCCAGAAATCGATTTTCATCTTGGCAGGTGGAGGTAGCGCCGACCGATCAATCTCCTCTGATCCGGCAACAGTCGACCAACCTGAGAGGGTTGTAAGAAACACCAAAAGCGCCAGGATCCGCCAGGGCGTGCAAACGAAATTCCCCATTCTGAATTTATTAGTCATATGTAAAAAGCGCCTTCTATCCGCCAGACATTTGATTCCGCCTTTTCGCCCGCTTGTAAGATCGAGCGTCTTCGGAGATATTCTGGCCAGAAGAAATTACACCATCAAGCCGAATGTTCCACGATCGAAATCATGCCCTGCAAACTGAGTCGAGATGTCTCGTAATTTCGGCCACCGGCTAGGAAACCTTTCCTCATCCCGCGTTTCACGCTCTGCGCGAGGCAAGCGCTATCTTCGTTGCCCACTCCGCCGATGTCCGGTTGTTATGTCGAGGCAACTGCTCCACGGCTTTTGCGATCGTGCCAGAACAGAAATGGAAAGAAGCTTCTATTGCTTCTTGAGGCCAAAGCAGTACACCCACGAGTCATGATCCACGGTATAAACCTGGCCATCTGCCACGGCGATCCCACTGAAGTGGACCCAACTATTTATTAGTCCGCCGCTTTCGTAGAGTACCTCGCCGGTCTTGGCGTCGAGGGCGTAGAGAACTCCGGGCCTTGTGTTCTTAAGATCGCGGCCGCCGAAGCTGGATCTGTCCGAGGTCTGATCCGGATTTTCGCCGGTGGATAATGCAAACACAACACCGTTCGCAACTATCGGCGGGTCGGGAGGGTTGAAATCGCTCGAGACCCAAGCTGGCTTAAGAATGGGTTTCTTTGAAGTGCCATCCAGACCCACGTTGAACGCCATGATGCTGCCGTGAGGATTCGGGCCGTTGGTCCTGGGAAAGGTTGGAGCTTTTTTCGAAACAGGTCCCCACATCGGGATGTAGACCCATGCCTCGCCAGTTTCATCCTTCCACTCGGCCGGGGCGCCCCAGATCCCTCGCATATTCCAACCGGCTTCATCGTTGCCTAGAGGTGGAGTGGTGAATAGCGCGCTGTCGTGGCCTTTTCCCCCCAGTGAATTTGCATCCATCAGATATACGACTCCTCCCTTGCCACCGCCTGCGAGCAATTCGTAACCGCCGTAACTGAACCAAACCGGACTCGCCGACGCGAGATCGAGGTCGTGTTTGTTGAGATCCTGCCAATTCGGGGGAGTGAAATAATCTACCAATTCCAAGTCGGGCAGGGAAGCCGCAACCGCGCTGCTTCCCAGATCCCCCTTGGACGGGTTTAATTTCCCATCCGCTGTCAGGCCGTAGATTCGGTGATTCTTCCCGGCAACCGGTCCGCCTCTGCCCCAGATTCCCGCCGTTTCAGTGGTCGAAAACAACAAGTGCCGAACCAGTGGGCGACGTGGGCTCCTGATATCCATGGAATAAAATCCTGAGGGAGCATTGCCACAACCTTGAGAGAGAGCTGTATAGACTATCCCATCAACCAAGTTCAGGCTCCAATTCTTGGAAAAAGGTGCCACAAAGGGCATGGGCTGGAATTTGTCCTTCCCGGTGGCCAGGTCCATCCCGAACAATCTTCCATCCATCGCAATCACATAGATTGTTCCCGTCGCGCGTTCGATCATCGGTGTGGCGTTGATTCCCAGCGGGCAATAGACTGTCCCCTGGTATTGGCCTTTTCCAGGAAGCACTTGGGAGTCAAACGTGCGGTCCCAAACGACGGCGCCGGTTGCAGCGTCCAAGGCATAAATATTATTCGAACTTCCCGCAACGTAGACCAGAGACTTCTTGCCTTCCTCAGTGTCGACATCCGAGGCGATAACGGGGGCAGTCAAAGCCGTAAGAAACTTAGGGTCGTTCTTCACCTTTACTTTCCATTTCAGCTCCAGCCCTCGTACCTTCTGTCTGGTTATAGTTTTTTCCTCCGACGCCCATCCAGTGCGCTGTGGGTCGTGCGAGTACATGGGCCAATCAGCCGCAAGGAGCGAAATTGAACTACTCAATGAAGCAACGAAAATCTGCAAAACAAAAAGACCTCGCAAGGTTGCCTTCATACCAAGGACTCCTCCTGAGCGTCGTTTGTGAGAAGCTCCAGCGGTTTGCCGAAAACGCTCGGCCTAAACAAATTCATGGAAAATGGCCTTTTTTGTTGAATCATACCGAGTTGGTGAAAGACCCTGAAGGCCGTCATTCTGATCCCGCAAGGCAAAAAAACATCTAAGTAATTGTTTTCATATCACTGCGAGATGCTATGCAATGCTCCGCAGGAAAAATTGGGAATTATTTCATAAACCTGAAGTCACTAGGTCGGATCACCATTTTCAGATATGGGGTGAATATCCCTCGGTTTCAGTTTGGCCTTCGATTCGTTCAATTTGGATAGTAGACGCGCGAGCCCGTCAAAACCTTTTTTAGCCACCGGATACGGGTCCTGGTCGGCGTACTGGAACACTTCAAATGAAACCGGGCCTTGATATATCCTGGCAATTGTAGGTAATATTTTCTCCAGAGGGATCACGCCGTCACCCACGTATACCCGGTCATTGTCATCCAGCAACTCGCGCGGCTTGGGCGGGACGTCGTCAATGTGGACCCAACTGATTTCTCCGGGTTTCAACCGCTCAAGGTCATCGAGTTTGCTGATACCCGCATAAAAATGAAACGTGTCGAACAGGACGCCCAGGTTGGGATGGCCCACCTGGTGTAGCAGGTTTGCAGTGGTTTCGACGCTGCCCAGAAATTTCGCCCCGCGCATGAACTCAATTCCAATCACAATTCCATATTTCCTGCCCAGTTCGCCGATATCGTGCAGCATGGGCACGGCGGAGGTGTAATCGGATGGTTTTACGTCTTTGGTAATTCCCGAGCACATCACAAACCGATTGGCGCCAAGCTGCGCGGTCATGTCCAGTTTGCGTTCGAACGCCTCCCATTTCTTCTCCCGCTCTGGAACATCGCGAAAGAAAAGGTTCCCACATTCAGCGCATGCGGAACGAGGGGCCAAGCCCAGGTCTGCCATCACGCGCCTAGCGACAGCAACGGAATTCTTTTCGAGAAACAGATTCACAGTGTCCAGCCACAATTCCACCAGGCGAAACCCCGCCTTGCTGTATGCATCCATGGCGATCGTGTAATCGACCTTCCTCGTCGTCGCCTGGTTGATGCAGGGGGTGAACGCCGCAGCAGGGGGGAGGCTTGTACCGGCCGACTTTTCCAATTGAAGCCCGGCAAGAGCTGCTCCCGCGCCCGCCACGGCTGATTTGATTAAGTCACGCCTCTTCATTCAAGGATCTCCGACCCTGGTGGCACTCTGGCTCGCCCAGGATCCATCGGAAAGCTACTCCAGTCGACGGCCATACACCCGTCACTTATCCTGCGTGCTGACTGCTCGAGAATCCGCAGACTTTTGCCACCTCGCGAGTCACTCCACATGCGCGCGCCTAATGACCATCATACGGCGTGGTCAGGACGGCCTTGCGCACGTTTTAGCCCCGATTCTTCATTTGAGTTGCAGAAGGTCACAGAATAGCTGGACCTGTGCGCTACAAGTTCCACTCCCGTCATTGTTTCGCCCAAGAACGGGTTCGTAATTTGTGGAACAACAATACCGATGGTTTGGGTTCGGCGCACTTTCAAACTGCGCGCCAATTTGTTGGGATGGTAATTGAGCGCATCAATCGCATCCAGGACGCGGCGTTTTAACTCTTCAGGGACGAGCGCCTTCTCGTTAATCACAAATGAACCAGTTGCCGCGCAAACGCCCGCCAGCCTGGCAAAGTCACCTATGGTATGCAATGATGTGCCCTCAACTCTGATACTTTTCTATAATACACTTTTTGGTTTCAGATGGATATTTTTTCGGTCTCGCAAACCGGATCAAATCTATACGATTAGATTCATAGCAGGACATTTTACTCATAGTATCTTATTGGGACTATTAAGCTTAAAAACGTTTTGACAATTTGTCGAGTTTTTGTTATTCGTTTAGAGTTTTGCTGGATGGAGTCTTTTTCTTCCCGAATGGTTCTCTCCCTGAAACCGAACAACGGTCAGTTTGGAACCGGGAGGTCACATAGTTTGAGAGACTTGACCGGACGGTGCTTCGATGTGTGGTTGGCATCTTAAGGAGCTTGTGATGAGAATTGTTCGGCATGGCTGCTCCAAGATGGCGGAAACAGTCTTGGTCCCGCTGCTCGTGTTGCTCTTCTCATCTTCCGCAGTGTGCAAGCTGGATAAGAATGCCGATACGCACGGGACTCTGCAATTGATATCGGAGAATCAATTCGCTGAACCGGGCCACAAATTCTGGATTGGCTTGCGCTTCACTCTGGAAAAGGGATGGCACATTTACTGGCTGAATCCCGGTGATTCGGGCGAGCCACCCAAAGTCAACTGGGAGCTGCCTGCTGGTTTTCGTGCCGGTGAGTTGCAGTGGCCGGCTCCCCATCGGCTCGAGCACCCGCCTCTCACTGATTTTGGGTATGAAGACGAGGTGTTGCTGTTGGCTCAAGTTAATCCGGCTGCCGGGCTCGCGACGGGAGGAGGCAACACTGTGCTTGCGGCCGACGTGGAGTGGGTGGTCTGTCGCGAGGTATGCATCGCCTCTCATAAACGCGTGACGTTGCCGCTTGCCATCGAGCGGGGGGCGCCCAAGGTCGATCCCAACTGGCGCGTGCTGTTTGAACGTACGCGCGCGCAACTGCCCAAACCCGCCCCGCTGAATTGGAAATCCACCGTACTGACGGAGGAAAAAGACTTTGTTCTTTCCATCGAAACCGGCGCTTCCGAGGCGAATGCTACATTCTTTCCGCTCGAGGAGCTTCAAATTGAGGACGCGGCGCCACAGCGAGCGAGTTCGACGCGCAGAGGTGTTCGATTGACTCTGGAGAAATCGGACCAACTCTTGAAGCCCATCAAGAATCTCAAGGGCGTAATCGTTTTGGGGAATAATCGGGCTTACTTAATCGATGCCCCGGTTTTCCACAACAAAAGGGGGACTTCGTCATGAAAAGGTTTCCATCAGTTCTTTGGCTGACCTCAATTCTGCTGCTGATGTTGCCGGTTGCGTGGGCAATCCAGGTTGGATCGCCGGCGCCGGATTTCACCGCAACAGACACTTTCGGAAAGGTCCATCACCTTTCCGATTATAAAGGCAAGTTCGTCGTGCTCGAATGGCATAACCGTGATTGTCCCTGGACGGGCAAACACTACTATAGCGGTAACATGCAGCGCCTGCAAAAGGAGTGGACGCAGAAGGGCGTGGTGTGGTTTACAGTAATCTCTTCGGCGCCTGACGCTGAAGGCTATGTGACGGCGGAGGACGAGAACGGTTTCGTTTCCAAAATGGACGCCTCTCCGACGGCAGTCCTGCTCGACCCAAAAGGCGACTTGGGCCACTTGTTTGGCGCCAAAACCACACCGCACATGTTCGTCATCGATAAAGAAGGGGTCTTGATTTACAACGGTGCGATTGACGATAAGCCCACTCCACACTCAGCGGACATTGCGCCCGCTAAGAATTACGTCCAGGCAGCGCTTGAGGAAGCAATGGCGGGACGACCGGTTTCCATTCCAACCACGCGCCCCTATGGGTGCTCTATTAAATACGCCGGGACTGGTGGAGTTTGGCCCAAGTAGCAAAGCCTGAAACAATTCAAAATGGAGGCGAGGGCCCATTACACACTCTTGGGCAGAAAATGAAATCTAACGATCTCCACATCCGGCGTTTAATGACATTCAAATAGAGATTCTTGAGTACCACATTGATGCTTCTAACCCAATATGTGGTAACGAGCCTCAGTCATTTCGCGAATTCCGAGTGCGGCCATTACGCGCCGACAGTTGAGATCGTGAGATTCGGCCCGAGCCACTTCGATACTAGCCGTAAGCGCGCCGCGGTGGCTTGTTTGTCATTCCACCTGACTTGTACAGGTTTGTTGGTGCTCATAATGCCGCTCGCAGCGTTCGCTCAGCGCACTCGCGCTGAGAAGCCGAGCATTCAAAAATTCATCCATGACGAAGGGGCAGAATCTTCAATCGCTGGGGAATCGTTCCAGGCCTCCAAGCTTGACCCTTTGAGGAACTGTCTGGCACGAGCGGACAGGAAGTGCGCCATTGAAGTCTTTTCAAAGCTCCGGGACCCTAAGTTGGAGGACGATCCTGAGTATCTCGACCTGTCCGCTCAGGTCATGAGCCTGGAACACAAGAATACGGAAGCTCTCGCCGCCATCGATCGCGCCATCAAAATTGACCCGATGCGCGCTTCATACGTCATGACCCAGGGACAAATCTACCAGAGATCTCACGATCAAATTCATGCGATTGAATCTTTTCTCCGAGCCTCGCAGTTGCGGCCCGGATGGGTTGAGCCTGCCTATGCTCTGGGAATGAGTTTCTTTCTTCTGGGCAACGAGGAGAATGACACCGAGTATTACGACCGCGCGGCACAACACTTCCGGGTAGTGCTCGATCAAGATCCCAGTTTTCATAAAGCGGAGTTCATGCTTGGAGTCGTCGACGTAATCGAAAACCATCTGGATAAAGGCAAACAACACTTTGAGAACGCCTTGAAAATGAGTCCTCAGAATGCCTACTACCATCTCCATTATGGAATTCTGTTGAATCGGATGGGGGAGAGTGACGACGCGTTACGGGAAATGGAGCTCGCTGAGACGCTCGATCATTCCAACCCTTTGACTTATCTCAACCTGGGTCTTCTGGAAGCACGCCTGGAGAACTATGCGGAAGCGAGAAAGCGGCTCGAAACAGCTGTTCACCTCGACTCCAATCTCTCCGCCGCTTACTTCGTGCTTGGAAGAGTTTATCATCATCTCGGGCTCCCCGAACTGTCCCAAGACGCGTATCAGAAGTTTCAAATCGCTAAAGCGCGCGAGCAGCAGGAAGAGGTTGACCCCATAGAGGCGGCGATCTCGCCTTCGGATTCACATACCCCTGCTGCGCCACCGAAATAGCGGAAGCATGGGTTTGCTCCAGGCGATCGCGATATGTCCGGGTGAAGAGCTGGACGTTATAGCGGCGGTTTAACCCGGGCGTGGTGAAGGTTTGCTCACTGGACTTAAGGATTTCGTGTTTGCGTCCTTGCCGCACTTTCAAAACAGATTGATTGACGAGAGTCGCAGCTTTGACCACGGATCTGCGACTTGAGATAGCCCTGAAATGCCTGGCGCGAACCGTGGGGAGGTGGACTCATTTTGAGAAAGAACAACCAGCTTGATTGTCGAAGGGCAATATGGCGGAACCGCGAAGCCTTTTACCTCAACAACGATCTCATTCAATTGGTGAGCTTGACGGGTGGTGGGCACATTGCAGAGCTTCGTTTTACCGATGCCAGCGGCCTGCCGTCTGTCAATCCTCTATGGATCCCGCCCTGGAAGACTATCGATCCGTTTCAATACCGGCCGAGCATCCACGCCCGACTTTACGGTTCACTGGAAGCCGGAAGATTGCTCTCCGGAATTGTGGGCCATAACATCTGTCTGGATCACTTCGGACCGCCTTCGGAAGAAGAAGCCGCTAATGGCCTCTCCGCTCACGGGGAGGCGCCGAATTTGAAATGGCGAAGGTCTAACTCACACCTTACTTCTCGACGAGTGAGATTGAAATTCTCGGTTCGCTTACCAGAGGCCGGTTTGGCCTTCACGCGCGAGCTTGAGCTGTGCAAGGGGGAGTCCGTCGTCTATATAACTGAGACTGTAACAAATAAGAGAAAGGCGGATCATTTTTTCGACTGGACCCAGCACGTGACAACAGCTCCTCCCTTCCTTGGGACAAAAAGCGGCCGCGTGTTTATGTCGGCGACTAAAGGGTTGACGAGCCCTGCCGGATACGAAGGAAAGGAGCTGCTGAAATCGGCGCGCGAGTTTCGTTGGCCCTATGCGCCCGCAATGGCAGGAGGCACGGCCAACCTGACTCGATGCTTTATTAAGGAAGGGTTGGGATTTGTGGCAACTGTGCTCTTGGATCCGAGGCGGGAAGTGGAGTATGTCGCGGCTTTGGATACCAAGCATCATCTCCTCCTCGGGTACTGCTTTCGCCGATCCGATTATCCGTGGGTTACGATTTGGGAGGAGAATCATGCGCGAACCAATGTTCCGTGGAGTGGGCGTTCCCAAGCTCGTGGACTGGAGTTTGGCTCGGCGCCTTTTCCAGTATCTCCACGCGAAGCATTCACACGTGGTCCGCTCTTTGGTACTCCGACTCTCTCCACTGTTTCAGGAGGGGGCCGGGTGACGATTCAGTACGCCGCCTTTCTCGCGCATTTACCTGAGGGCTTTAAAGAAGTGCGAGAAATCAATCTGCGTAAAAACGAGATTCTAATTTATGGCAGCGCCCGCAATCAGCGGATTTGCCTTCCTGCCTCCGGGCTCGGGCGGATGGGGCTGGTGTAGGGTAATTATAGGGGGAGCCACCGACATGGGAGATTGCGGAGAACATCGAAGTTCGGTGGAGTCAGCCTAATCTATTGGTTCGATTCTTTCCGCAGCAAGAGACAACGCCGAGGGTAAAAGCAAAGCACTATTCCACTCGTCATCTCGTCATCAACCCGCTAGCGCGCGGTGTTCACCTTCTCCCAGCTGTCGTTTTTGGCGGCAGTCAAGACGGCATCGGTTACATAATCCGTGGCCAACCCGTCGCGAAAACTAGGCCCAGGTACCTTAGCGACGGCCAACCCACTGAGGAAATCCGCTGCTTGATGGATAAAGGTGTGTTCATATCCGATCTGGAGACCGGGCACCCACCAGTGCTTCATATAAGGATGATCGCTGTCGGTAATATGGATCGAACGCCAACCGCGCAGTCTTCCCTCGTCGCGATGGTCGAAATATTGCAATCGGTGAAGATCGTGAAGGTCCCAAATGATCGACGCATTTTCTCCATTGATTTCGAGGGTGTATAGAGCCTTGTGTCCGCGTGCATAGCGGGTCGCTTCAAAATTGCCCAACGAACCGTTCGTGAAGCGCGCTATAAACGCGCTCGCGTCGTCGATGCCGACCTTCTCGACTTTGCCGGTTAGATTATGCTTGCGCTCTTTAATAAAGGTTTCGGTGAGGGCAGCGACGGAATCAATAGAACCGTTCAGCCACATGGCAGTATCGATGCAGTGCGCGAGCAGGTCGCCGGTGACGCCGCTCCCCGCAACCTGCACGTCGAGACGCCACAGCCCTTCTCCTCCTTGAGGCACCTCTTTCGATATCGTCCAATCCTGGAGGAATTTGGCGCGATAGTGAAAAACTCGGCCCAACCGGCCCTCGTTGACCAGCTCCTTGGCAAGGGTAACCGCGGGCACACGGCGATAGTTGTACCAGACCATATTGGGCACGCCCGCCTTCTCCGCGGCTTCCACGATGGCCTTGGATTCCGCGCCGTTTCGACCTAGCGGCTTTTCGCATAGAATTGCTTTGCCTGCCTGGGCAGCCGCGATTGCCACCTCGGCATGGGTGTCATTGGGGCTCGCGATGTCGATGACGTCGATGTCCTTGCGCTCGACCAGGCTCCGCCAGTCCGTCTCGACAGATTCATAGCCCCAGGTTTGCTGGAACGCCTCTGCCCTCGCTCGATTGCGCCCGCACACTGCTTTCAATATGGGCTCGTATGGAACATCGAAAAAGTTCGATACTTTGCCGAAAGCATTGGAATGGGTTCTCCCCATGAAGCCATATCCGACGACGCCAATGTTTAATTGCGGTTTACTCATCTCACTCCTTCTGAGCCAGGCGATGTAAGGTGGAAACTCAATCCCAGCCGTGTGCCTGGCGGACGGCGACCATGGTGGCAAGGATGCCGTGCCAAGTCTTTTGATCCGTCATCACGCTGTTGGGAAACATGCAGCCGTCCCAGCAGATGTGCTGGAAGGCGCGAGTTGGCTCCCCTTTCTCGTTGCACATCCAATAGCCGGAGTCACGCACGATGTTCAGTTTGCCGTTGGGGTCGTTTGGAAGGCAATGCCGTCCAGTCTTATCATGTGATCCCGACCCTTTCACCGTGGCATCGTTTTGAGCAACGTGGAAATCGGTCGTCCAGGGTCGAAGTGCGTTGGTTAACGATCGAAGAGACTCTTCGAACTGGTCAGACCGGCTCCAATCAAACGGTTCGGGCAGCAGCCGGTCCTCCGGAGCGTTATAGCCGAGAGTGAAAAGAAGAGTGTGAGCCATGTCCGCCTGAAAGCCCAGAGTCCTGGGTCGATCGACCATCTCCAGGAGCTGGACCATGCGCTTCCAACTGTGCATGCCACCCCAACAGATCTCACCTTCCGCCGCCAACCTTTCGCCGTAGTCCGCGGCGATGTCGCAGGACTGGCGAAAGGTATCCGCAATGAGCTTTGTATTCGCCTCCGGATCCTTGGCCCATTCCGCCGGGCTGGCTGCGGAATCGATGCGAATGATGCCGTAACGTCTGATGCCCAGCTCGCGCAGTTTCCGGCCGATGCGGCAAGCCTTGCGAACCTGCTCCAAAAACCGCTTCCGCTCGTCATCAGATCCCATGGCCGAGCCGCCGCCCGTAGCTCCCCACACCGGAGCAACAAGCGAGCCTATAACCAGACCCAATGAAGCGACCTTGTCAGAGAGCCTTTTGAGGTCTTCATCGCTCGAATCGATGTCAGTATGCGGACTGGTCAAGAACAAATCAACGCCGTCAAATTTTACGCCGTCCACATTCGCTGCGGCCGTGAGCCTTAGCATGGTGTCAAGGTCAATGGGAGGTTCAGAGCCGGCGCCCTTCCCGACCACACCAGGCCACATGGCGTTATGCAATGCAGGATGTTTGTGAATTGTGCCCGTATTCATATTCTGAAAACCCCGTTGATTTTATTTGTGATTGGATAAATCCACCTCGTTCTGTCCTCAACATAAGTCCGACCGCTTGCAAACTTGACCCAGGGCGTCGCGCGTTCGGCTGCTGTTCGAGTGTGCCCTTTGCGAGGTCAGGTGCTGGACAGCATTAATAAGGAGCGATTAGGCGGAGCGGTGGAGTCGCGGACTCGCAGTTCATTGGCAAGCACTACAGTCTGCTTTTTTTCACTTCCGGCTTCGGCCTTGTCCGCCTCTATTTCTTTGATGAGTATCTCCGTTGCCAGTCTGCCCATCTCGCGAGTTGGCTGTGCGACCGCGGTAATCTGGGGACGGAAACTCGCCGCCCATTCGAAATCGTCAAACGCCAACACGCTCACTTGCTCCGGACAGGAAATCCCCAGTTGACCAAGAGCACGCATCAGACCGAGCGTCATTGTGTTATTACTGCAAAAGATCGCCGTCGGTGGGTCGGGGAGCCGCATGAGCTCAAGCCCGGTGAGGTAGCCGCTCTCCGATCTAAAATCGCCGCACTTGACGAAATCGTCGGCGAGAGGAAGGACAGCCTCCTGCAAGGCCTGGCGGAAGCCCTCTAAACGTTCAACGCAGATCGGCAGGTTCAGCGGGCCAGTGATAATCGCGATACGAGAATGACCAAGGCCAATGAGATGCCGCGCGGCTTCCCGGGAAGCCCCCAAATTATCGCCGACCACCGCCGCCCCCAAATAGCCCGGAGGGGTCCGATCCACAAAGACCACCGGGGAACGCCGCGTTGAACGGCGGTCACCCATGTGAAGCGGATTGCTGGAGGAGAGCAATATGCCATCGACGCGCCGCTCGAAAAGAATATTGAGATGGAGCGTTTCTAGCGCCGGATCTTCATTTGAGTTGCAGAAGATCACAGAATAGCCGGACTTGTGCGCTTCAAATTCCACTCCCGTCATTATTTCGCCGAAGAACGGGTTCGTAATTTGCGGAACAACCATACCGATGGTTTGGGTTCGGCGCACTTTCAAACTGCGCGCCACGTTGTTGGGACGGTAATTGAGTGCGTCTATCGCATCCAGGACGCGGCGCTTTAACTCGTCACTGACGTGCGCCTTCTCATTAATCACGAATGATACAGTTGCTGTAGAAACGCCCGCCAGCCTGGCAACGTCACGTATTGTTCGCATCCTGCGCCATCACCTCCGAGATTTGACTATCATACCCTTATTTTGCTTCACATGCATATTTTTTTGTTTCGTAAATCGGTCGTGTATCTATACGATTAGATTAATGTATGGCGGCTCCAGTACATAGTAACTTATTTGTATGCAGTAGCTTAAAAAAACTGCTTGACATGCTATATTTTCTTGGCTATACGTTTAGTGTTTCTTGATGATGTAGTCATTTTGGTAGGCTGGCTTCCACTCAGAAACCGAATATCCGCCGGTCTGACACCGGGAGATTTAAGATGCGAAGTCAGCACTCAGAAATTCGAGTGCCGGGTGTGTGGCGTTCGACTGGATATTTTTTGCGTCGGGTGTTGGGTCTTGGGTTCCGAATATCGCAGGATTGAATCCGATTGGAGGGCACAAAACATGTTTTACAAATCTCAGATCGTTCGTCGACTGATCTCATCGCTGATGTACGCTCCCTTGTGCTTGGTTCTCTTGAGCGCCCAAGGCAGGGCACAAGAATCAACTGGAACAATCAGTGGTAGTGTGACAGATTCCGGCGGAGCTGCGGTGCCCCAAGCTGCGATTACCATAACAAATGAGCAGACCAATCTGGATATACGGAGCACCAGTAACGAGAGCGGGGACTTCGTGGTCCCCGGGTTGGAAGCTGGAAACTACACCGTCACTCTCAGTAAAGGGGGGTTTCAAACTTACCGGGAGTCGCATGTCGTAATCAAGTCAGCTCAAGTTGCCACGATTAATGCCGTCCTGAAGGTCGGTGCGGTCACGACGACAGTCGAGGTCCAGGCGAGTGCTGCCGAGGTTCAGATAAGCACGCCGGAGTTGTCCAGCGAAGTGACTGGAACGCAAATGGCTACGCTTCCTTTGAACGGGAGGAACTACCAGGAACTAAGCTTCTTGATGCCTGGTGTTACTAATTTAAACCCGGACACGGCAGCCAACACGGGTGGGTTCCTCACCTCGAACTTGATGTCCACAAACGGGACGGGAGTTAATGGCACATTATTTTATCTGGACGGAGTCTACAATATGAACTCGGGGAGCATGGACAAGACCGCAATTGTGCCCAATCCGGACACGATTGAGGATGCCAGGCTTTTGCAGAATAACTTTAGCTCCCAGTACACTTTGTATAATGCGAATGCGATGATCCTGGTAACGAAATCGGGGACGAGCGCCTTCCATGGAACTGCGTTCGAATATTTTCGCAATGATGCGCTGAACGCTCGCAACTTTTTCACCCCTACAGTCCCCGCCTTCAAACAGAATATTTTCGGATTTAACATCGGCGGCCCAATCACAATTCCGGGGCACTTCAACACGAACCGGACGAAGGTGTTTTTCTTCTTGAGCACGCAATGGACGAGGCAGATTATCGCCGTTAATGCTACGGGAGCAGATGCGACCGCGGCCCAGAGGAATGGGACGTTTTCGACTAAAATCACGAACCCTGTGACAGGTCAGCCTTTCCCCCGGGACGCTAATGGAAATTATCAAATACCTTCAAATATGCTTAACGCCCAGTCGCTTATTTTCTACAATGCGGTGGCGCCCCTCCCCAATAATCCGGCCGGCGGATTTAATAATTACCTCCTCTCAGTGCCCACGCACAACAACACGCGCGACGACGAGGGTAAATTGGATTTCAATTTCGGTTCGAAGCTACGGCTCATGTTGGAGTATCTGGACTCGCGCCAAACGAACCTCTCGGCCACTCAGACCTTCGGTCTTACCACGATCTTTCCCACCACCTACCAGCCGATTACCGCACCCGACCAGTTGGCTCAGATCCGGCTCACCCAGATCATTTCGTCATCCCTGGTGAACACTACTAGCATCAACATGTGTAACTATAATGTGAATCTAGGCGTGGCGGGCCTCGTGTACAAGAACCAGCTTCCCAGTTTCTCAGAGACGAACCCCTTCAACGGATTTCTATCGAATAAGCTTCCCGAGGTGGATTTCTCTGGTGGTTACCCTAATATAGGTGTCAGTTCGGTCTTGCCGGACCCTCATTCCGCAAACCTGGAGGATACTCTTTCGGACGACGCGAGCTGGCTGCGAGGGAACCACTACCTCCAATTTGGGTTTCAGCAGGTTTTTGGTACAGATCGGCAAAATGCTTTTGCCGCAACGGCTGGGAAGTGGCTTTTTAACGGCCAATTCACAGGAAATCCCATGGCCGACTTCTTACTTGGGGATGCCGCCAGTTTTACTCAGGGTTCTGGTGATGAACGCTCATACCAACACTGGGTCCTCTTTTCGCCGTACATTCAGGATCAGTGGAAGTTTAAGAGACGCCTCACCCTAACCGGTGGATTCCGATTCGAGTATTCACCTTTGCCGAGCTTTCAAAAAGGTATATCCAATTTCATACCTAGTCGCTATAACCCGGCCAACGCTCCCACCGTTAACCCCAATGGGACCTTTACCCCGGGGCCTACCTACGATCCGAATAACGGAATCGTTTTCGGCGGAATAACACCGGGGTACCCTGCGAACTACGCCAACACTCATAATTATTTCTATGATCCCACATTTGGCTTCGCGGTCGATGTGTTCGGCGACGGGAAAACGAGCCTGCGTGGCGGTTTTGGAATAACTCATGGGCTCGTCTTTACGAACTCCTGCGATACCCAATGCCCGCTCAACTACCCTCGCACCCAAACTCTTACTTTAATTGATCCCCCCTTCCCCAATGCGACTGGGGGCAAAGCCGCGCAACCCACAGTCCCTACCTTGAAGATGCAGGATACGAATTTAAACACCCCCATGATAACTAACTTTAGCCTGAGCTTGCAGCACGAGTTCAAGGGGGGATGGTTCGTTTCGATTGCGGGAGCAAGCGATTTCTACGAGCACGGTGATCTCAACGTCAATGCGAATCAGCCGCTCCCTGAGGGCGGTTTCGATTTTAATCCTATTATTAATACGGGGACAGTATCCAATTTCTCCGCCGGCGCCCGTTGGCCGGGTTACGGATCACTGGTCGATGATATGAGCCCGAGCCACGGAAATTGGGAGGCGCTTGAACTTAACGTGCGGCACCCCGTCGGCCATAACCTTTTCCTCTCGGGGGCTTACACCTGGCAGGGGAACTATACTAACTCCCGAGGCAATTATAATACCTCGACCGAGGGAGGAGCGGGGACGCAGAACGTCTACAATATAAACGCTGAATATGGCCCCGCCAATGATAATCCTCGACAGGTATTTTCGTTCAGTGCCATTTGGAGTTTGCCGTGGTTTGCTCAGTCGAATGGATTCAAGTCCGTGGCACTTAGAGGCTGGCAATTCTCGGACGTCACCCAGCTACAAAGTGGCTTTCCGTTGGATCCCTCGTTGAAAACCGCGCACCCGGGGCTGGCTACCCTCCCCAACCGTGTCGCGGGTACGAGCACCCAAGGTCCCAAGACGAGGGCAGAGTGGTTCAATACCGCCGCGTTTGCCGCCCCTGCCCCTGGATTCTTTGGGAATGCCGGGGTGGGTTCAATTACTGGCCCGGGTAGTATCACTTTTAATACGGCCCTCTACAAGGATTTCAGAATTGGGGAGCGTCAGAAGTTCCAAATTAGGGCTGAGCTTTTCAACACCTTCAATCACACCAATTTTTCTACTGTTTCAACTGGTTTAGGCACCGCAAACTTTGGACAAGTAACCGCCGCCCTCGACCCGCGGATCGCCGAAATTGTCTTGCGGTTCGAATTCTGAGTGCATTTGGCCGATAGTCTGCCGCGCGTAATCTGCAGTACATAAACCTGTCAAGAGTTTATGTACTGCAGAGAAGTGCTTGAAAAGCTGCCTAGAGACAGGGTTCGAACTCACGCCCGTTCTCTGAAAATGCGGTTCCTGACATCTGAGAACTGAAAATCTAATTTTTCCGCCCCGCGCGTTGAATTCAACAAGGAGATACTTATGCTTTCCCTCGTAAGGAGATCGATTCGAATCCTTCGCCGTACCGGGCCGATTTTGGGTCTTTCTGTCGCCTTCCTGGTCCTCATATCCTGCCTGCCCTGGATGAGCAGACGCGTGAGCGCGCAGGGCTCAGAGGAAATTCCATTCTATAAACACACCATTGATTTGGGGATGAGCGAAGCGGCCGCGGTCGCCGATATAAATCAAGACGGCAAGCTCGACATCATTTCAGGCGACAACTGGTACGAACAAACTACTCCAGATGAGAATGGGCCGCGCTGGATCAAACACCACTTCCGCGACCTGGGCTACTTTCGATTTCCTTCGACCTTGAGGTTCCAGGGTTCTTACGTGAAAGACTTGGGCGACCTGGCGATTGACGTAAATGGCGACGGCTACCCTGATATCGTGACCAGTAGCTGGTGGAAGCCCTACCTGAGTTGGTGGGAAAACCCCGGCAAATCGAATAAGCCATGGGTTAAGCACGATATCGACGCGTGCTCGTCCGTGGAATTCTCGTTTCTAGTGGATATTCTGAATACCGGTAAGCCACAACAACTCTTACCGGAATTCGGCGACGTTAAGTGCCCACTGACATGGTACGAGATCGTAGGCAAGGGCGCGGATGCGCACTGGGTTGGGCACGTGGTCAGTCCGCGCAGCTATGGACACGGCATTGGCGCCGGAGACGTCAACGGCGATGGGCGCACCGACATCATCACGCCCAGGGGCTGGGCTGAAGCTCCCGCCGACCCTCGCAAAGACGAGTGGGTCTTCCATCCGGAATTCGACTTGGGAGAGGTCGGGTTCATTCACGTGATGGACGTGAACGGCGACGGCTTGCCAGACCTCGTCGCCACTAGCGCCCACGCCTACGGAATCTTCTGGTTCGAACAAAAGAAGGACGACCAGGGCAATCGCAACTGGATTAAACACGTAGTAGACAGTTCGTGGTCGCAGTCTCACGCCACGGCCATCGCGGACCTCAAGGGCGATGGCGATCCGGTGCTGGTAACGGGAAAGCGCTACGACGCGCACGAAATCGATGCAGGCGTCAACGAGCCCCTCGGCCTATATTGGTATGAAAGGGTCCAAATTGAGGGCCGGCTTGAATGGCGGAGGCACATCATCGACTACGGCACGCGGACCGGAGCAGGAATGCAAGTCTGCGTGGTTGATGTCGACAAGGACGGCGACCTCGACATCGTTGTGGGCGGAAAATCCGGGCTCTTTTTCTTTGAGAACACGACCAAAGGACGGAAAGGGCATGTCACCGATGTGATCGACGTCCCGGTGCGATGACCTTACCTTTGTTAGCCGATTAGGGATTCTTGGGGATGGATTCCTTTTCGTTCCGAGAGGCTTTCTCCGTGAACCTTAACCGCAGCCGGTTTGGAACGGGGAAGTCATGACGAACAGTCTGCTCTCAGAAATGCGAGTGCGGGATGCATGGCGTTCGATTGGAATGGCTTAATGCGTTGGGCGCAGGGTCTTGGGCCTCCAATTCTTACGAGGATGGGGGCGCGTGGAGGGAGCAAAACATAATGGACAACCCTCCGCTAGTTCATCCACTCATGGCATCGTTGATATGCGCTCCCTTGTGCATCGATGAGGTACGTTGCATCTGAAAACTGATCGTTTGATTTCTCCGCCCCGCACGTTGAATTCAGCAAGGAGATGCTTATGCCTTCCCTCGTGAGGAGATCGATTCGAATCCTCCACCGTGCCGGCCATATAGTGGGTCTTTCTGTCGCCTTCCTGATCCTCGTATGCTGCCTGTTCTGGAACAGCGGACGCGTGAGCGCGCAGGGCTCGGAGGAAATTCCTTTCTATAAACACACTATTGATTTGGGGCAAAGCGAAGCGGCAGAGGTTGCGGATGTGAATCAGGACGGCAAGCTCGACATCATTTCCGGCGAGAACTGGTACGAACAAACGACACCGGGTAAGGATGGGCCACGCTGGATCAAACACCACTTCCGCGACCTGGCTTTCTATAGATTCAGTGGGACGCCGGCGTACGAGGGCGGTTACCTGGAAGACTTGGGCGACCTGGCCATTGACGTGAATGGTGACGGCTACCCCGATGTGGTGACCAGTTGGTGGGGCGACGCGGTCGTTCCCTCCCTGACTTGGTGGGAAAACCCTGGTAAATCCAACAAGCCCTGGGTTCAGCACGTCCTCGATAAGGGCGCGCCGGTGGAATTCTCATTTCTGGTGGATATCCTGAACACCGGAAAGCGTCAACAACTCTTACCCCAATTCGGCGGTGGCATTGCCCCGCTGAAATGGTACGAAATCGTGGGCAAGGGGGGGGACGCGCACTGGGTTGGGCACGTGGTCAGCCCCCGCAGCTATGGACACGGCATCGGCGCGGGAGACGTTAACGGCGACGGGCGCACGGACATCATCACACCCAGGGGATGGTTTGAAGCTCCCCCCGACCCTCGCAACGGCGAGTGGGTTTTCCATCCGGAATTCGAATTGGGAGCTGTCGGATTCATTTACGTGATGGACGTGAACGGCGACGGCCTGCCGGACCTCGTCACCAGCATGGCTCACGATTACGGAATTTTCTGGATGGAACAGAAGAAGGACGCACAGGGCAATCGCACCTGGGTGAAACACGACATTGACAATGCCTGGTCACAGGCTCACGCCATGACCATCGCGGACCTTAAGGGTGATGGCAAGCCGGTGCTGGTAACGGGAAAGCGCTACTACGCGCACGAGCATGACCCAGGCGCCAACGACCCACTGGGTGTGTATTGGTATGAAAGAGTCCAGGGCGAGACCGGACTGCAATGGCGGCGGCACATCATCGACTACGGCACGCGGGCCGGAGCAGGGTTGCAAGTCTGCGTGGTTGACATTGACAAGGACGGCGACCTCGACATCGTTGTGGGTGGAAAGTCCGGGCTCTTTTTCTTCGAGAACATGACCAAAGGGCGAAGAGTGCCTCTCACCGATGTGATCGACGCCCCGGGGCAATGACTTTAGTTGGGATTACATACGAGGCCCTGGTGTTCTCCGCATGTGTACAAACTTTGCGACTGCAACGGGTTTCAAAATTCGATCGGCGCCTTCGTCTTCGACAAAAGGAACCGGTTGGCAACCATCGAGGGAAAAAATGAGGAAACGAATAATTCTGTTCACTCTGCTTTTTGCTTTCGGGAATGGAAATGCATTTTGTCAGAATGGCTCCGCCCCGGCGAACGACCTCGGTATCCAGTATCTGGGTCACGTCGCCGTGAGGGTCACCAACCTTGCCGCCGCTTTGCACTTTTATTGCGACGAATTGGGTCTCCCGGAGATTTTCCGCATTAACAGGGCCTCGGGCTCAGTGCTGCTGGTCTATCTCCGAGTCAACAACAACAATTTCGTTGAGCTTCTTCCTGGAGATAAATCATCCACAGACCCAGCGCCGCTGTCGGGTCCGCATATGGGCTTTTATGTGAAGGACCTTCAAGCTTCACTGCACGCACTTCAAGCTAAAGGTTATCCGCTTCCCGAGGATGCCTTCACAAAGGCTGCAAAGGTCCTCGGTGATGGAACAGTCATGTATTTCATTCATGACCCAGATGGCAATGGCATTGAACTGAGCCAGATGCTGCCTGATTCCAAAGAAGCCAAATCCCAACGCTGAACACCACAGACCCCCTTTGGACATGGAGCGGACTTCGAAACTCGCGCGTCGGCTAAGTGTTCATAACCGTTTCTTTGCCATCTTGAGTGATGCCGCTCTCGCCGTCGAAACGGAGTTTGCAAACTGGTCCAAACCCAATAACAAGTTGCGCCAAAGATGCGCACTTACTCAAGCCGCTGTGTTTAGTATGCAAGGAGGGTGAAATGCAAAGTCAAGACAGGAAAACGAATCGGCGCAGCTTCATGAGGGACTCGGTTACTTATGGGGCGGGGTTCGCGGCCTTGGCATCATCCAAGATATTGGGAGCGAACGACAGGATTCAAATCGGCGTTATTGGGACGGGCGGAAGGGCGGGGGAACTGATGAGATGCTTCAATCCGGGCCCTAACGCATTTTGGGCTGGCATGCCCCAGTTCAAGGTCGGCCCAGTCTCCGGCGCACAACTCGCGGCAGTGGCGGATGTGTACGAGCCCAACCTGGACCGGGCTGAGGCGGTGGCTGGCCCTGGAACTAGAAAGTTTCGCGATTACCGCGAGTTGCTGGACCAAAAGGACATCGACGCGGTGATCATCGCATCGCCGGACCACTGGCACTCGAAAATGTTGATCGATGCGCTGGAGGCGGGCAAAGATGCTTATGTGGAAAAACCCGTTAGCCACTCACTTGAAGAGGGCCCAGAGGAAATTCGAACGTTGGAGAGGACCGGCAGGGTTGTTCAAACCGGGACCCAGCACCGAAGCTGGAAACACTATATCCAAGCTAAGGAAATCGTGGACTCTGGGGCTCTGGGTACCGTGCGCGTGGTCGAAGCGTACTGGTTTATGAATTTAACCAGAGGCTTCGAAACGATCGGACAACAAAAGACGGACCTCTCCAAGCTGGATTGGAAGGGTTGGCTTGGGTCCGCCCCTCCTCAGGAATTCACCGAGATGAAATTCCATAGGTGGCGATACTTTCGGGCTTTCGGCGGAGGCACTATAACTGATTTGATGGTTCACTCCCTTTCCACCATTCAATGGTATATGAACAGTCCTGCCCCATCGAGTGCTGTCGCCGCAGGCCTCTCCAACGATTTTGGGTTGGAATGGCCAACCACGCTGAGTTGCACGCTGGAGTATCCCCAAGGATTCCTGGTGAGCTATACCGGGAACCATTCGAGCGGAATGGATTTCGGCAGCGTGATTTTTTACGGTTCGAAAGGAACTTTAGAGATCAGCCGCGCGGCTTTCGCTCTTTATGAAGAGACTCGGGGATTCAAATACAACTCCAAGAGCCAACGCTGGCGCCCGGACCCCAAACTCTATGTAGAATCGGAGGAGGAAGGGACTTCCGAAAACCTCCGCAACTGGCTGGAATGTATCCGAAGCCGAAAAACTCCTAACGCGAATCTCGCGTTTGGATTGGAACTTGCCCGGACCGCCCACCTGAGCAATGCTGCACTGATCAGCGGAAGGAAGGCAACCTGGGATGAAGCCGCCCAAAAGATCCATCTCGTTTAGGGAGAAGAATAATTCTTGAGCACGGTCGCTCCGATCTTTGGATGATAATTGCGGAAACCAAGGGATATTGTTCGTGGCATCACATCGATGCTTTCAACTGGTGCTTTTTCGAAGCGAACAAGTGCGAAGATGATGTAGCTGGTAGGCCAAGGAGGCAGATATGAGCGGGAGGTCAATCAATCAAACAACCCGGAACGCAATCGAAGCGGGGGAAGGTATTCTGCGCCTTTCACCGACCTGGGTTCCGCGGTCGTTCCTCATGCCCGGCCGGCGGCTGAAATTGGCAACAAAAGACCTTTACGCCTACGGCGCAAACCGAGGTGGCATCGACGAGCGATGGTTTGCCTCGACCACCGGGGCAATGAACGAAAACCGGACCGCTGACGAGGGCTTGAGCTATGTTGTGTTTGAGGGCCAAAAGTTTACCCTAAAAGAGGCCATTGAAGCGGAGGGACCACGTCTTATCGGACAGAAGATATGGGAAGAGTTTCGCCGCTGGCCTGTTTACAGCAAGTTTTTCGACAACCTCGGGCCCATTCCCCATCATCTGCACCAAAACGCGGCCCAGGCGAAACTCGTGGACCAGGAAGGGAAGCCCGAGTCTTACTACTTTCCTCCGCAGTTGAATAGCATTGGCAACAATTTTCCTCATACTTATTTCGGCCTCGAGCCCGGTACGAGCAAGGAGGAGGTTCGCGCCTGCCTGGAGCGCTGGAATCAAGGAGAGAACGGCATCCTCGACCTCTCCAGGGCGTACCGCCTGACGCCGGGTACTGGTTGGTTGGTACCGCCGTGCATTCTTCATGCCCCTGGGTCGCTCGTCACATACGAGCCCCAATGGGGAAGCGATGTTTTCGCCATGTATCAATCGATGGTGGAAGGCCGCCATGTGCCTTGGGAACTCCTGGTCAAGGACGTGCCCAAGGAAAAGCATCAGGATCTGGATTTTCTCGTTGATCTCATCGACTGGCCGGCGAACACAGATACCCACTTCAGACAGCACCACCACTTACAACCCATCCCGGTTGCCGATACTTGTTCCGAAGGCTATATCGACAAGTGGGTGGTTTACGGAAAAGTGGACGGCCGCCAGCGATTTAGCGCCAAGGAGCTAACTGTCAAGCCCGGAGTTCGGTGCACGATTAAAGATAATGGCGCCTACGGGCTGATCGTCACTCAGGGGAACGGAAGCATCGGCAAGCTTACTCTGGATTGCCCGGCGATGATTCGATTTGGGCAACTGACCGAAGACGAAGTTTTTGTCTCGTTTGAAGCGGCCACTATGGGAGTCACGTTTGAGAACCATTCGACTCAGGATGACCTGGTGGCACTGCGATACTTCGGCCCTGATGTCAACCCAAACGCGCCTGAACTTGGACATCACGAGGCTTCAACTTAAAGAGATGAAGGTAAGAAGGCACCGTCGTAATGTTGGATTCCAGTGGTGTTACTTCTCGTTCGTTGCCCTTCTATCTTTAGCCGGCTTTCAGAGCGCCTGCCGACAGCGTCGTCGCCCGCTCTATGCTGTCATCCCCAAGGCGCAGGCCCATATTTACTGGCAGGCTATTCACGCCGGTGCGCTGAAAGCAGCGCTGGAAGCGAACGTGGATATTATTTGGAACGGCCCCGCGACCGAATCGGATTATGCCGGACAAATTGCCATCACTGAAGATTTCATCAGCCGCCACGTGGATGGCATCGAAATCGCGCCCACTGACCGGGATGCTCTCGTGAACGCGATACGGCGGGCGCGCGACGCCCAGATACCCTTGACGGTTATCGATTCAGGAGCGAACACCGAGGATTACGTCTCGTTTGTCGCCACTGACAACTATGGAGGCGGGGTAATCGCGGCGCGTCGATTGGCAGAGATTCTGAAAGGGCATGGCAATGTCGCGGTAATCGCCCTGTTGCCTGGTTCCGGCTCAACCACCGCGCGTGAAGAGGGCTTCAAGAATACAATAGCCAAGGAGTTTCCAAAAGTGAAGATCGTCGCTTTCCAATACGGGATGTCCGATCGTAGCCGGTCGCTGGCCATTACCGAGGATATCCTGACGGCCTACCCGACGCTCGATGGTATCTTCGCCTCCGCGGAGCCGGGGTCAATTGGCGCAGCCCAGGCATTGAAAGAACGCGGATTAGTCGGCAAAGTGAAGTTAGTGGGTTTTGACACCTCCGCAAGCCTGGTCGAGGATCTTCGCGGCGGGGTCATCGATTCTTTGGTTGTTCAAGATCCGTTTCGAATTGGGTATCTCGGACTCAAAACCCTCATCGATGCTCGAGCTGGCCACACGCCTCCAAAACACATCGACCTGCCACCGACGCTGGTCACCCTGGAAAATCTTAGCCAGCCGTCGATCCGGGTCCTTGTGAGCCCCGATGTCGAGGGCTATTTACATTGATCGCCGGAGATTGTAGGTCTCAAATATGCCACACGAAGAAGCAATGATTGAATTGCGTTACTTGCAAGATCTTTGGGATGACAACACCGCCAGAGGCCTCGATGAGCCGGAGCTTCTCCGCTACCGATCCAACCTCCTGGGAGCGGATTTACGGATCACAAACTTCGGCGGTGGCAATACCAGTTCCAAGATCACGCAACCGGATCCTCTCGATGGCAGTGACGAACGGGTGCTCTGGGTGAAAGGAAGCGGTGGCGACTTGGGAAGTATGACCCGGAGCGGCTTCGCCACATTGTATCTCGACAAACTTCACGCACTTGAAAAACGCTATCGAGGTGTGGCCTATGAGGACGAAATGGTGGGTTTCTACCCGCTGGCCGCCTTCGGCACAAATCAGGTTGCTGCGTCGATTGACACGCCGTTGCATGGCTTCCTACCATTCCTTCACGTGGACCATCTCCACCCCGACTGGGGCATTTCTCTGGCGGCGGCGGCCAATGGACTCGAGCGGATGGAGGAGTTTAATCGCAAGTTCGGGCATCACTTAACATGGGTCCCTTGGCAGCGTCCAGGCTTCGAGCTTTCGAGGATTCTTCGCCGGGCGGTGGACTCAACCCCGCAGTGTGATGGCGTGGTGCTCGGTGGACACGGTCTTTTTACTTGGGGCGATACTCAGCGCCTGTCCTACCTTAACAGCATCACCATGATCGACCATCTCGGACAGTTTGTCCTGGGGAGAATCGAGAACGCCGGACCGGCGCTGTTCGGTGGACCATTGCATAGGTCCCGCGAGGATAAGCGGGATTTGGCTCTGGGATTGTTTCCTTTCCTTCGTGGACGTCTTTCGCGAACGCGGCTCGTTATTGGCAGCTTTTCCGATCTTCCTGAAGTTCTTCGTTTTGTAAACTCCAATGATGCACCAAAGCTTGCCCATCTGGGGACGAGTTGTCCGGACCATTTCGTCCGAACTAAAATTCGTCCGCTATACGTTCATTGGAATCCGGAGACGGAGGATCGGTCGCGCCTGCTCCGGGCCATTGAGGGATCACTTGAAGTTTATCGCAAGGAATACGAAGCATATTATCAAGCGCATGCCCGGGCAGACTCTCCCGCCATGCGTGATCCGAACCCTACAGTCGTGCTGATACCCGGCATCGGTATGTTCAGCTTTGGCAAAAGCAAGGCCGAGGCGCGGATCACCGGAGAGTTCTATGTTAATGCCATTCACGTCATGGAGGGCGCTACCGCGCTCATTGACGGCAAGACACCAGAAAAATTACCGCAGGCCGGGGGAGGCGCGACTACGGAGATGTTCCAGGTTTATCGGAACTACGTTGCGTTGCCCCTGCGCGAGGCTTTCAACATCGAGTACTGGAAACTAGAAGAGGCAAAACTCTTGCGGATGCCACCCGACAAGGAGTTCAGCCGAAAAGTTATGCTGATCGTCGGAGGCGGCTCAGGCATCGGCCGCCAGACGGCGCTGCTTGCGGCCCGGCGGGGCGCCCATGTTGTGGTCTCGGACATTCAATCAGAATCCGCAGCCAAAGTTGCCGCCGAGGTCCAAAGTATTGCCGGCAAGGAAGTCGCGGTTTCCTCCTCGATGGACATTCGCGACCGCGACTCTATACGCAACGTCATGCAAGAAACTATTTTTACGTTTGGTGGAATCGATATCTTGATTAACACCGCTGCAATGTTGCCATCCTCATCGGGCGGCCGCGTCTCTGACGAACAATGGCGCCTGACAATGGACGTGAACGTCACTGGAAACTACCTGCTGGCGGACGAGGTTCGCGGATGTTTCTCCGATCAGGGCTTGCCAGCCGCGATAGTGCTGACCAGCTCAGCCAACGCCATTGTTCCCAAGACGGGCAGCGAGGCTTACGACATCAGTAAAGCCGCTGTCAATCATCTTGTGCGGGAGTTGGCGATTGCACTCGCTCCTGCGGTTCGAGTCAATGGCATTAGTCCTGCGACAGTGGTGAAGGGCTCGACGATGTTTCCCCGAGAACGGCTTTGCGCCTCGTTGAAAAAATATGGAATCCCTTATGCCGCAGAAGAGACGACGGAGGAATTGAAAAACAAACTCGCCCTCTATTATGCCCAGCGAACACTAACCAAGCAAAAGATCGACCCCATTGACTGTGCAGAAGCAATACTTTTCCTGGCGAGCGACCTTGCTCGTTGCACAACGGGGCACCTTTTGCCCGTGGACGGCGGCCTGACAGAAGCATTCCTGCGGTAGGTTTTGGGATTCGACTGCGAATTGTATCGCCCCCTTAGTCGCTGCGCAGCCAAGTAAGACCCAAGCGCCGGGTCAGCAAACTTTGAGGAATTAAATTCTGACTTAAGCCGTCGAGTGTGGGCTCTTCACAATGAAATCGCTTTGTGCCGTGGCCATCGATCTGGGTGCCGAAAGCTGCCGTGTCTCGCTTGCAGAATGGAACGGGGCCAGAGCCAATGTCAGGCTGGTGCATCGTTATCCCAATCGGCCCGTTGAGCGCGACGGACATCTTTATTGGGATCTCGAGCGAATTTGCAAGGGCGCAGAGGAAGGTCTACGCCTCTGTGCTGCCCAAGTGCCCGGTGGATTCCATAAAATCGACTCCATTGGAGTGGATGGCTGGGCCGTTGATTATGTTCGACTCGACTCTAGCGGTCAGCCACTGGGTGACCCCTTCTGTTACCGCGACCTCCGCACGGAGACGGCGATGCCTGAAGTTTGGGCGCGAATCGGGCGCGAGAAGCTCTACGAGCTTACCGGCATCCAGTTCCTCCGGTTCAACACCCTTTATCAATTGTATGCGGACGTCCGCGACGGCCTGTCACCTGGTGATTCCTGGCTAAACATTCCGGAATACCTGCTATACCGACTCGCCGGGTCGGTACCGGATGCGGCTGTGGCCGAGTATACCAACGCTACTCATACGCAGCTCATTGATGTACATTCACGTACCTGGCGCGACGAAATCTTCGAAGCGGTTGGCCTTCGGCGTTCGGCCGCGCCGAGGATCATCCCTCCCGGCACGCGGCTTGGATTACTTCAAGGCATCTATTCGTCGCTCCCCACGTACAAGGCTACGGAACTCATCGCCCCGGCGTGCCACGACACCGGCTCGGCCATCGCTGGCATCCCGGACGCCGACACCGATTGGGCATTCATCAGTTCCGGCACTTGGTCTCTCGTCGGCAGGATCCTGGACGAGCCGTGTACCTCAGCGGCTGCGCTCCATGAGAATTTCACCAACGAGGGTGGTATTGGCGGCAAGATTCGATTTCTAAAAAATGTCAATGGCATGTGGTTGCTGCAGGAGTGCATGCGCAGCTGGGCATCGACTTCCTCTAGCGGCCGCACCTGGAATTTCCCCGAGCTAATCGCTGCTTGCCAACGGGTTCCCGCGGTCAAGGTCAAGTTCAATGTTGATGCCCCTGATCTCATCGTTCCTGGAAATATGCCCTCGAAAATCAACCGTGAGCTTGAAAAAGCCGGTTCGGGGCCGATTCCCGAGGACGCTGACCACGCTCCTGAAATGGCCAATATCATCTTCGCCAGTCTCGCCGCCCGGTATGCCGAGGTTTTGCACGCGCTGCAAGAGGTGACCGGCAGCACCGTCCGGCGCCTCTACGTGGTCGGCGGCGCCAGTCAAAATGAATATCTCAATCGGCTCATTGCAGGATGCACGGGTCTTGACGTGATCCAGGGATCGGTAGAAAGCTCTACGGTAGGTAATTTGGCAGTTCAGTATGCGATGCTCGAGAGTGAGAGCGCAGCCCTTGTGCCGGCCTCGGTCGCTCGGTGGGCTGGGGAATTGATTCGCGCTTCTTCTGACTGATGATCGCGTTCCAGGAAGCATATCCAAAGGCGCTGCGGCATTATTATCTGCTAGCCTATACTGGCTTATCAAATCGGAGGTATGGTTCAATACTGCCAAGTGTTTTTTCAAGATTCCTAACCAATCTTTCCGCGGCTATCATCATGAAAAAGTATAAGCTATCAAAAAGTTGGAGAACTGAGATAAGACAGCTTGCCGATGAGTCGAGTAAATTCCAACTGGCCAGGGCGGCCGCTCTCCCATCAGAATTCCAGCTGGCAGGCATGAGGGCAAAACGCGCTTCGCTTTATCCGCGTGGCCCAGTCCATGGCCGGAACCAACTAATTGTGAGTGCTAAATATGAATGACTCGGGCAAACTGCTTCGTCTTAGCCGAATCCTTAACCCTCAGAGCAGGAGGGGACTGATCGTGGCCTTTGATCACGGCCTTATGCTCGGCCCTATTCCAGGAATCTCACCGTGGCGCGAACGGTTGGAATTGTTTCTCGATGCCGGCGTAGACGCGATCCTGATGTCACCCGGCATGGTATTCCGATCCGCGGATTTGTTTGCCGGAAAGCGAGTGGGGATTATTCTGCGTTTGGATTGGACCAACCAGTGGCGCGAACCTTCCATGCTCGGTTTCGACGAAGGCCGCACGTCCATCATCGCCGCCGTGGAGGATGCCGTACGATGGGGCGCCGACGCTGTGCTCACCTACATGTTTATCGGCCTTGACGACCCGGCCGCAGAAGCGGAAGTGGTCCGGCGCAACGCCGAAGTGAACCGGGCCTGCGAGCGTTTCGGCATCATTCACATTATCGAATCCATGGCCAGGGGACGGAGGGTGAAGGAACCCAACCGGAAGGATTTAGTTGCTTTGCACACACGCATTGCCGGCGAACTGGGGGCCGACTTGATCAAAACGGATGTCCTGCAAAACGAGCAGGACACGGTGGAAATCGTCTCGAGCAGCTTGGTTCCCGTTTTGCTTGCAGGTGGACCCAAGATAGAGGAATCGCGCGCTCTAGACGAAATCGGCCGCCTCATCCGAGCGGGCGCTTCGGGGATCATTTTCGGAAGAAATGTGTTTCAGTCAGCTGATCCTGCCGTTTTCCTGCGCTCGGCGCGCCACGCCATCCATCAAGGCTAGTGGGGCCGGTCAAACTGCGCTGCGGATTCCGCGACCCTTATAACGATACTCGAAAGCTCGCCGCTGCATGAAGTTTTTGGCAGGAACAGCGCTTGCATGATCTGGCTCTAAGGAGCCGTAGCTGCCTGATCGGCGTGCTGCGCCGTTATAGGCCGATAGCCGCTGCGCGTCCGGATGTGGTTTCCCTTTAACGGTTCGCCCACGAGTTTTACCGTAATCGTGCGCCAGCCCCGATTTGGATTATGCTGTGGGTAGTAGCTGAGTGTATAGAGGTGTGCCAGGTCGTCCCGAATCGAGGCGAATGCTTTCTGTTCGTCCTTCCAGTTCTTGGAAAAATAAGCTTTACCGCCCGTGCTGGCCGTCATACGTTCAAAGACTGCGGTCGATATCGGTTCGATTTTGGCTTCCCGGGTGCAGATCATATAAATGGGAATACCTTCCGACTGGGCAAGCTCGCGAACGTCTTCGGGAGAGACCATGCTGGAATTGTCGGGGCCATTGGAAAACACCACCACCACTTTCCTTCCGGTAATCGTGGCGGCATCCTTAAGGGTCAGGAGCAGGCAATCGTAAAGCGCGGCATCATCTCCGGCCACAGTCGCCCGCACCCCGCGCAGAACTTGCGCCTGGTTGGAGGTGAGAAGGGCGGACCGGGAAAAGTCGCGGCTGTAGGAATAGAACGCGACACGATCAGGATGGTCCAGGGACCGGATAAACTCTGCGATAGCATCTTGTGCGTAAACAAATCCGCGGTACATATAGTTGCTCGTGTCGAAGAGGATAAAAACACTGGCGCCGGCAACTTTTGGAAATCCTCCCGGCGATTCATTGAGCCCCTGGGGATCTGGAGGTGCGTAAGAATCCGCGGCCTTCAGCGTGTTTTTTCCCGCCGCAAGGTCGGTCACGGCTTGCGGAGCTTCCTTCTCTTCGCCGAAAGTGGCAATTTTCTCGGTAATCCCGTCTTCGAAAATTGCGAAGTCCGAAGGACGAAGGCCGGTTACGTAGTTTCCCTTGCTGTCCGTTACGGCCACTTCCAATTGCACCATATTGACAGCGACGTGAAAGACCGTGTTGTTCGGGTCTGCCTGCTGCGCCGCGATACGTACGGCACCCGAGCACGCGATGAAGAAAAAGAAAGCAAACAGAAAGTGCCGTTTCGCCATAATTCAGTCCTTTGTCCTCCCACTGCATTGAACGAAATTGACCCTGCATTTCAAGAGTTCGACGCGCCGGGAGACAAGACTCAATGCCCGGAACCGGCGGTACTTCCGGCCACAGTGCCCATCTTGCCCAAACGAAATTCTTCTCCCGTTTCCCGCAGAGCACGAAGCAGGGCCGGCCGGTCATCCAGGTGACTGGCAAATATCTTCTCGATCATGCGGCGAGTCAGCTCGGGGACCAGGCGATTGAGCATCACGGGCGGATAGCCCATCTCATCCGCCAGGCGGGCCCAGTACAAATTGTTGGAGTCCCAGGATTCAGCCAGCAGACGGCTGGAGTAACCGCCGATCAGCGGAAGGGGTTGTACATTCAGCAGCTCCCGGGAGTAAGTCTGTGCGAGGGCGGGATGAGGCACCCCAAAATCTTCCGAAAGCCTCTCCCAATTAACCTCCTTCAGATTACGCCGCGAAAGCTTCTCCAAATCCTGGCCAGCTGTGCCCCACTTATTTATTTCCTCCGGGAATGACCGCCGGAATTCGGCCGCCAGGAAGAAAGTCTCTCCAGGCGCCAACTGGGAAAGCGCTTCCTCTGGTTGCCCTCCGCGCAGTGCCGACTCTACGCGCGCCGAACTTTGGGGAAGCATACGAACGCAAAGTATATTCATGACCCTCTGTCGCAGGTTTTCATTTTGCGCCGCGTATTTCACAAGGTCTTCGCCGAAGCGCTGGTAGAGAGTGACGGCGTGAAGCTCATCACTGCTCACCCGCCACCATCGCGGCACGACGGCGCCGGTTACTAGGGCCGGCACCAGGTCATCCCAGATCAGGGATTGAACGTTTTCGGGCACAATGAACTGTTGCTCCACTTTTGCCAGCACGTAGGGCAGGTCGGCCAGCGAGCCTGTGAGATGTGCGCCGCCGCCCGCGGCAGAACCGCGTCCGCTCAAGTTCGGCGTTTGCCAGGCACCCACCTCCATTTCTCCGGAAAAGTTATGGCAGCGGACCAAGAGTGCATTATTGTGAATCATCTGCGCGCCCGGGGGCTCATAGAAGGCATAGTTCAGTCCCACCAGACTGTCTCTCAGGAACGGGACGAGCCGGCCGCGGGCCTCAGCCAGCTCCTTGGGAGAGCCTGGACCGCTAATTAACTTCTTGAAATCTGTTCCCATCTCCAATTGTAAGTGATCGTCATGGTAAAGCCCGACTGCCCATTCGCTCCGTTCCTGAGGAGTGAAGATGGGCTTTGGCATCTCGAATTCGCGAAGCTCTCCTGCCAGTGCAGCCAGTCCATCAGTGCTTTGTTCCCCGGGCGTTATGTGACTTAAGCCGTTCGCCAGTGCGAATAAGTCATCGAGAGACACCAGGCGTTGCGCATCCAGTACCGAGCGCATCTTGTTGGCCAGCTCTTGCTTCACCTGTGTGCCTTCCGGACTGCTCTGATCCGGGCCGGACAGCAGGTCGACAATCTCTTTCTGGGAAAGGTAGGTCTTACCGGCCGCAGCCCGCCATATTTCTCCAAGCGAGGTTCGGGAAGCGTCAAAAAGATGGGAAGCGTCTTTGACATCCCCGAACGGACCAATTACCCGCTGCCAGGATTCATTCCACTTCGCACTCGGAATCTGATCCTGCCGGGCCAGGATTTGCCAAAGCCCGATGTTCGCTTCCAGAATTCCGAGCGTATCGGCTCGCAAGACTTTGTTTGAGATGTCGTCGATGCTTTCCGCGACGCTTAGAAAGCGAGTGATTGAGGCATTGTTCAAAGGGTGGAATTCGGAAAAAATAAGATACTGGCTCCTGAACCGCGCGAAGTTCTCCCCCAGCAGGCGGACCGTTTGGGGAGTCAACCGTTGCTCCGGAGAACGTCCGCGATCGATTTCATTTATGGCCAGAAACACTTTCAGTGGTCCGGACTCCGAGTCTACTCGCGAGACCGCAAACAACCCTTCCATCAACTGCTCGGGATTTTTCCAGGCGTCGGCACGCTGCCCCCACTCCTTGACTATCTTGGAATCGCTCTTGCGGCGGAAGATTTCCTTCCAAACTTCCAGACCGCCCGGGATGTGGGGCTGCCCGACCGGATTGATTTGGAGCCGGGTTGTCAGGAGCAACAGGCCGGGGTAGGGCCGAAATACCGGCCGGGTCGGACTGGGGGAAAGGCCGCGCCCCCGCAGCGCGTCATACAAACGCGGCAACCGGTGTGCTTGGGTGAAATAGGCCTGTTGGGTCGCGCTGGCCCATGACAAGGCGTCAAAATAAGCTGCCAGCCAGCCCTGATCTTTTGATAGCAAACTTGTGATGAATTGACCCGGTGAATCCGGGCTCGCCCCCACCAGATTCTTCCAAGCGGACTCTGCGGCAGGCCCGCCTGGTACCACAATTCGTCCTGAACGGACGTAAAGGTGACTACCATAGAAGTCGAGGGCCGGAGCAAGGGGAACAAGTTTCTCAATGCCGGGGGACCGCTGCAAAATCGTTGCGGTGTTCTCATCGATTCGGGACATGGCCCAGTAAAGTCGCGCCAACGCGGAGTCGTGCAGAAGAGTGTCAATGAGATCGGTATTACTCCGGGCCTTTCCAATCCAATCGCTCGTGCTGAACATCACGGGCAGCCGCGAGTCAGGATAAGGATGGACGAATGGCGTGTCACCGCGAAGGCATTCCTCGAGTTCGGTCAAGGGGAACCCGGAATCGATGGTCAGAAAGGCTCTCTCCGGATCGGCAGTTTCGAGCGAAACGTCTGGCCCACATGCTTGGCGGAGGCGATACCCGAGGACGTTCAGCAGGGCGTGCGACTCAGTGCATTTGGATACTTGGATGACGCCTTCGGGGCCCGCCAACGCCTGCAATTCTTTTGCCTGCTTCAGGTATCGCTCCACTAGTATCAGATATTCATTGGGCTTAGTCCGCTCGGAATAACCTCTCTCTTCTATGGAGTGGGCGAATAAAGGTAGCACTTCCTCTGGACTAATTTTCTGGCTGAGGGCGGCCATGCGGAGGAAGGAGCGGAGAGGTCCCGGAATGATGACCGTGGCCGAAGATGCCGGAGGCGTTTCCTCGGATGCTTGCGTCGCTCTGGCCGTGCCCGAAGGGGCAGCGGGAACCGCGCTCCGGGCTCGAGCGGGAAAGCCTGAATAGATTAGCAGGAGTACCGTGGGCAGGAATGCCGATAAATGAGAAGGAGGTTTCATGGCTGAAATCCTTCCGGCGCGCGCTCGAAGAGAATTTAGCTTATGTACTTCCCATCTCGAGTTTCCATCCTCCTTGACGTCCAATCAGTCTGGCTCGCCCACCTCTGGAGAATCGCAAGCTCGATTCAGGGACCGGAACTAGCAAAAGCAATCTCGCATTACTTTTTTCGTCCGGCGAAATCCTGGAACTTTTCGTTGTCCGCGCAAGTATACGCCAGTTGGCAATCTAGATTCAATCCCCGTGCTGCGCTTTGTCGCGTGTAAAATAATCACCGGGATTGCGGAGCGCCAGGGATGCGAAGTCCCGGCGCGGCTTCCTCGTCCATCACACCCAGGACGCCACCGACGGCCCTCCACTGCATCAATAGGAATCGCGACCCTGAAAGCTATCCAGGCCCCGAGCGTGAGATGGTATAGCTCTTCCCCTGGTAACGGACGTTCAGGAGTTTGGCGTTTGGATCAAAATCTGAGAGTCGCGAATTCATCCGGATGCCGTTATAGAGGCTTAGATCAGCACCGAAAATCGAGTCGATCACGAGGTCGGTGAAACAGCCACCCGCAACGCAGTGCCAGGCGTTGGCATAGGGTCGGTCCGGCGGAGACTTGTATGCCCCACCGTTGTCCGGCGGGAAAAGCGTTTCTACCATGTGGGCCTGCGCAAAAGGACCTTGGTTAGCGGACTTGGCCAGGTTTCTTACCCAAGCCGAGAGCCGCCGAGAGGGAGCGGCTTTGTAAATTCCCTTGGCGGTCATAGGTGGCCAGGCGGGATAAGCTCCCAGCCAAGTGTGGTCTGGACGAGAGTTCCAAGTGGCGTCCCCGTCACCAGGGGAAAGCGCGTGCATCCACAAGGGCGTATACAACTCATTCCAGAAGAAAAGGCTCATTTCCTTCTTCTGCTGCTCGCTCAGGTCCTCAAACATGGTATCCAATATGGTGAGCAAATCGAAACAATGCCGGACTTCATTGAAGGAACCGTCGGGTAGCCCGCATCGCCAATAGCCCTTGCCGCGAACATAGAGTCGGCTATTGATACGCGCCGCCAGGTCCTTCGCCTCGCCACGTAATACGCTTGCCCGGCTGGTATTTCCCCGGTGTTCAAGCAAGGAAGCTACCAACCTCATGGAGTAAACGTTTCCGGCATTCACCGCCGCAACTTCGTGCACCCAGGTGCTGACCACTTCCAAAAGGCCGCGGTCGGTGTAATCAGCCAAGCCGTGCCCGGAAGCATCAAGTTGCTTCCAATAAAGAGCATGGTCGATCAAGTGCTCGAGGACGGGCTTGCCGTTCACATTTTTGTCCAGCCAGGCAAAGTCCCCCGTCACTCGCACGTAGTCGTGTGCACATCGCAGGATGCCCATGTCATTGACGGCGTACCCCGAACCCCCCGCAGCCTTTCCGGTGAGATAATCCGTGGCGCAACGCTTGTGCATGTCCTCCACCAGCCAGGTCTCGACGAGGCGCCGCAAGGGCTCGGGATCGAGCAGGGAAAGACTGAGCGAAGTCAGCATGGTATCCCAGATGAAGCTAAGGGTGGGGTCATAGTGCGAGAGTGTGAGGTAGGTGGTTCCGTAAAAAGAGTCAGGGGAAGACCGGCGCGCGAAAAGAAGGGTGGAGAAGCCCCCGTAATAGAGCTTCCAAAGTGCGGGATCGGAAGTAACGAGTTGGGGCAGATGGCCTGAGAATTCCGAGTTTCCGGGCGTGAAGGCGGAGCGAAGGAGGCCGGCGAAAATTTCCTCGTTCTCCTTCATAATTTGGTCGAAGATGGCCTGCAAACGATCGTAGCTGGCAAGCACTTCCTCGCGGCTTCCTCCAATCACGTTTAGGTAGTGGAAAGTCCGAGTCTCACCCGCCCCCAAGCTGAAATCGTAAATGGGTATGCGCTTTTGCTCGATTCGCTGGGGCCGCGGAGAGACCCCTTGCGCGGAAAAGGCCGAGCTGTGTTGGGATCCAAAGACCACGCAGCCGCGCGCCTCGTCGGGCGCCGCCAGGTTATCCGCTTCGGCGGGAGGAGCTCCAGGCCAGGGCCCGGGAGTAACCGTCACGCCGGCTCGCAGGTCAAAACCCAGCCGTACCTCGCGTTTTTCATGACTCTCGTTCTTCACTTTCAGGGATTCTGCAACGGCTCGTTGCTTTGAGGGCAAAAATGTCTCGGTGGTAAAATGCAGGCCCTCGACTTCAGTTTCTCGATGGATGCGGTGCGGGTACCATGTGTAAGTCACCCGGCCCGCCGGGGGAGGGTAGGAATTCAGAAGCCGGCCGTTCAGAAACAACTCGCAAGTGACCAGGTCAGGGTGGAAACGCCCGGTGGACCAGCAGCAGCCAAAGGGAGGAAAAGTAATGGCACTCATGCCCGAGACAGATTTCGTGACCTTGGCTATTCCCCATTCGTTCATCGCCTCGGGGGGATTGAACGGATCGCGGTAGTAATGGACAAGTCGGTCGCTGGCAAGGTCGCTGAGTCCTGGGATGGGCGGAAGCGTCTTATCGCCAGGCGGGTGGGCATGCAAGGGCTGCTGAGGAGGAACACCTTGCAAGCTGGCATCGTTGCCGCTTCCTGCGGGCGATAATGCGCCCAGTGGAAACACAGAGCCAAGCGCTCCCGCCTTTAGAAAGGATCTGCGGCTGACAGAAGCGCGCCGCGGCGGATTGGAGGACTTCCGGCTTTTTGTGTTCGTGGACGGTTTCTCCTTTGTGGGGATTTTACCGAGCGTACCCTTTTGCTCTTTCGCCCAGTATGCAAGCACCAACAAGGACTTAACATGCAATGTTCGACAGCCGGAAACGAGCGAAAGTGGTAAGCGCAAAAAGGGCACGCGCGGTGAAATCAAATGGACGTGGATCACGCGCTAATGTTGACGAAGCAAGTCCGAAGGGCCCTTTCATGTCAACCGCCCGACCGATGCGACCGCAACAATGCCAGCTATAAGCAGGACCGTGCCCGCCACACCCCATACGGCGCTATCCGTGCCCGCTGCCTTCCATTCTCCTGAGAGCAGCCCCCAGGCATTGGCCGTTAGCACAATGGCAGCCATAAAAATCGGCCAGCCGAGAATGAGGCCGAGCGGACCCAATCCGCGCGCACCGGCGCTATAAACGAAATTGCTGCCTGACCACAGGAGCGCCATTACCAGGACGAGACCGGCATTGAATGCGGATGCGTTCCGGAAACGCGCAAAGCCACCCACACGGATTAGCTGAAACGCGCAATATGCGGCGTTGACCACGAAGGCGCCGCCCAGCAAGATGGGCCACACGGAGTTGAGTGATTGTGCCGCGGGCGTTCCCAGAGCTTCCGCAGCGCGGTAGATCTGACTGCTTTCATTGAGAGCGAGGGACATGAAGCTCGATCCAATTCCCGACAGCACACAGATCAATATCCCCGCTGCGAAATACTTTTCAGCAGACCGTTCACTTCTGTTTGATTCACGCAGAACGCCGGCGCGCGCGCAAGCCACGACGCCTGCGAGGATGATGCCCACGCCGACGAGAGTTGTGAGGCCGGCAGTCGCCAGAATCTGCTCACGGTGCAGTCGCACCAATGGGAGTATTGCGCCGAGAGAAGCTGAGGTTCCAAGTATCATTGCGAAGCCCAGCGCTACTCCAACGCGAGTAACGCCAAGGCCGAAGAGGATCGCGCTCACACCCCAGACCATCCCGTAAGCCGCCGTGCGAATAAGCGCCGCCGGCCCGGCCGCACTGTAAGCACCAAACAAGCCGGGCACTGTGGCTGTCGCCACGATCAGGGGGATTATGACCATACCCAGGAACGACCAGATGAGCCAGGTGTTCTCCCATTGCCAACCTCGCACGCGTTTCATGGGTGTGGCGAAGCTTCCGTTCATTACACCAGCGAGAAGTACGAGCATTAGCGATGCGGTCATGGATCACCGTTATTGAGCCGCCCGTCAGTGCAAAATTCCGCGTAGTTCGGTAAACCCGCGTCCGGGAAGTGTGGATTGGAGGGGAAAAGATTCCAGCGAGTCCAAAATGAGATTCGCCTCCGCAAGCGCGCTCATCGGGAAAGTGGTGCTGACCGCCACAACCTGCATGCCCGCCTGCCGCGCAGACCTTATTCCACTGGGCGCGTCCTCAATCGCGAGACAATCCGCGGGAAACAGGCCGAGGCAAGCGGCGGCAGCGATGTAAATGTCCGGAGCCGGCTTGGCCCTCGCCACGTCGTCACCGCAAACGAAGCGCGGAAATGCATCTACCAGCCCCGCTGCCCGTAAACTGGTCAGAACTTTACGACGCGTGCCCGAAGAGGCCAAAGTGAACGGGATCTGATGGTTCGTGAGTTGTGCGAGAAAGCGTGGCACACCGGCACACGCCCGTAATCCTTGGGTCGCGGTTAGTTGCTCGTAGCAATTGTCCATTTGCTGCTGGACTCCACGGGCCAGGAGCGGCACTCCGGTTTCGGCCGCCACCTCAGACAAGGTCTCCGAATGGCTGCGTCCGGAAAATTTCTTTAAGGACTCGATCGGCCACCCGACGCCGGCCTCGCCAAGCGCCTGTTGGAGCGAGCGCAGGCCCAGCGGCTCACTATCCACAAGCACGCCGTCGCAATCGAAAATGACGCCCTGAAATGGAGCAAGTTTCATCGCAAACTTAGTGGGTCCCGATAGGGAACGCAGTCATCCAGGCTTTAGCGTTGGGCCAGTGGTCGGTGCGCAGTGTGTCGGGATTGAAGCCGCGCGCGACGCCGCGATAGTAGCCGAATAACTGAAACACCAGGGTGAGGGGAACGGGCGTCAGCATCTCGTCGAGGCCGCCCTTAAGTCTGATCGTGTGCTCGGCGTGCGAGGCCAGGGAATCATTGCCCTCAAAGACCACCGCAATAGTCCCAGAATCGGCTGCGCGCGCCACGTCGAGGCAATCGGCGATTCGCGCATTGGTGGCCTGATTGCCGGCGATTGCCATTGTGCAATTGGTTGGCCCGAGGATCGAAATCACATCGTGATGAAAATCTCCCGGGCGATAGGCCTTGGAGACGCAGATGCTCTCCTCTTCGATTTTGAGCGTGCCCTCCCGTGCCGAAAAATAGTTTGGTCCGGTGCCCACGAGGAAGAAGGAAGCCGTATCCTTGAACCGCTCCGCGAGTGAACGAACAAGATCCTCTTGTGTATTAAGAAATGCCTCGCCGATTGCTGGGCAATCTGCCAACTGCAATTCAAGAGCCGCCAGCCGCTCAACCCTGTGAGCAAGGAGGCGACCGAGTTGGAGCCCGAGCAGCGTTTGCATCAAGACGCGCGTGCTGATCACGCTTATGCACGGGCCGCATCCCTGTGCCGTCTCGTAACACAGGACATGCTCCGCGACGCGAGCGAGCGGACTTCCAGGGGTATTGACCATCGCGATTGCCGTGCACCCGCGCTCGCGGGCCTCCGCAAGAGCCTCGCGCGTTTCGATGCTTCCTCCGGTGCCCGAGTGGGCAATGACAGCGGTGCGAGCCGGGTCGATAGCAGGGAAGTAGTGGAGCAGTTCGAAAGATTCCACCGCGCGACAGCGGATGCCGCTTAGGCGTTCGACCACGAACTCTCCGTGAAGGGCGGTGAAGAATGCAGAGCCGCAACCCGTGAAGATGATCTCTCTGGTGTCCCGCGTGACGATGGCATCTGCCAGCGCCCTGACAGCGGGAGCGGTGGTGGTGAGAATTTCCCGCCACTGCGCGGGCTGTTTACGCAACTCCTCGATCAACAAATACGGGTGGGCGCGCCGAACTTCTTTTGCCTCCCGGATGATGTACCAGAGCGGAGTTTTTTCGACCTCACTCCGCAGCCACTCCGGGACGGTTCCGGGCGGGGGGGGCTGGCTGATTCCGTATTTTTTCATCAGCACTTCCGCCCAGCGGGGCATGTCCTTCGAGAATTCTTTGGTCAACCTGTTCCTCCTAGTGCGCGATGGCGCGGTCATTTTCCGTGATGGCTTCCATAGCGAGCGCCGCGCCGCCCAGTACTCCAGCAGCGTCGCCGAGGGCCATGGGCAGGATTTTCACGCCATCCGCCGGCAGATACTCGATGCGGAGCAGGCCCTCACGCCGGATTGCATCAAGAACTTCAGGGCGGTGCGTGACGATACCGCCTCCCACAAGCACGACTTCGGGATCAATGGCATAAACCAGATTCGCGACGAGCAAACCGAGATCAGATATCAGCCTGTCCGCCAATCTGCGGCCAAGCGCGTCGCCGGCATCGGCGGCTTCGAACAATTCGCGAAGACCGGGCTCCCCGCCGCTGGCAATGGCTTCGGTGAGCGGCGACGTTTCTCCTGCTTCGTGGGCCGCGCGCAATTTGCGCAGAATCCCGCTGTGGGATGCGCGCTCTTCCGCGATTCCCGTGTTCCCGCAAACGTGTCGAGGCCCGTCGGGATCCAGGGACATGTAGCCAAAATGGCCGGTCGCCCAGTTGCGGCCACGCACCATGCGCCCTCCGATGACCAACGCTCCGCCGATGCCTGTGCCCACGGTGATGCCGATTACGTCGCGGTAGCCGCGGCCGGCGCCGAAACGCATTTCCCCGGCGAGAATGGTGTTGACGTCGTTATCACAAACTGCGGGACACTCAAGCCTTTCGCCAAGGCCGGAGGCCAGCGGAACGCCTTCAAGAAAATCGAGCTTGCTCTTCAGCCAGACGATCTTTCCCGCTTCAAAATCGATCCTTCCCGGACAGCCGATCCCTGCGGCCGTGAGCCGAATAGCGGCAGAGCTTGCCTGAGATCTAACTTCATTCGCGATGGCGTCGAGAAAGCTTGAAGCGTCCTGCCAATTCCGAGCTTCGAGTACCTTTGAGGAAAGGAGCTGCCCTGAATTGTGGGCCAGCCCCACCTTGATCCTGGTACCGCCAATATCCACCCCGGCAAAGCCTTTCTCTCCGGTCGCGGATTGCGCGTTCAGGCCTGTATGCGTCATCTCGGATTATGGGCACTGTTGAAATCGTGATACTTCACGCGTGCGGCCATTACTGCTGACGAGCACACGCTGTGCGCCAAGGCTCCTGTCTCCGACCCAGGGTTCAGGTTCACGGGAAAGCATCCTGGCAAGACGAAGACTCGATTTCCAAAAACGCTAATCGAATAACAAAAACTCTACTGTCTGTCAAGATTTGTTTTTAAGTCACTGTATCAAAATAAGTTATAAAATTCTTAAGTCATTAAAATAAATCTAATCGTATAGATTTCTATCCGACACAGGGGTAGTTCAGCAGTTCAACGCCACCTTCCCAGGCTGGAGCCTGTGGTGAGATTGTCCCCCCAACGGCGTCCGGATTTCTTCCAAGGGGTTTGGTTTTGTTCCCTGGATTTTCAATCTGTAAGCCGGCGTTCCATTCCCGGTAGCGCTATTAAGACTTGCACTTAGCATTTCTGCCACAAATCCAAATGCTACAAATCAGCTCGCGGCACTGTTGCACTTTCCGCGTTTCTACGCGCGGGGCGGTGTGGCACAATAGAAGTCGGAGATTCAAAGAACCCAATGACAATTAACCCGGGAAGGCAAAAGAAACGGCAGCAGTGGTCATCGCGATCTCACTTGATCCATATCTTCGTTTTGACCCTGATTGTTCCATCGGTAAGCGGGCAGGGGTTGGCCCAAAGTTCTTCTCCTGCCGGGCATGTCCAGGAAAGCAGGCGCAACAACCCCGCGTCCGACGAAAACGCGCGGCTTTCTGAGCAAGCTCAGGAAGCGCTGCAACATGGCGATTATCCCAAGGCTATTGAGTATCTTGAAAGGCTGGTGGCGAGCGCGCCGGGAATCTCAGAGATTCACGCTAACCTCGCATCGGCTTACTATGCTGTTGGACGCTTTCGCGACGCCACCGGGCAAGCCCGGGAGGCGCTCAAACTGAAGCCGTCGCTTACCAATGCGCACTTTATTCTCGGCCTGAGCCTGGCGGAGGGTGGCCGTTGCGAGGAGGCGCTGCCCCAATTGAGCAAGGACTACTTGCGCGCTCCGGACCCTACCATGAAGCGCATGATTGGCACCGACGCCTTGCGCTGCGACTTGTATTTGAACGAAACAGATAAAGCCATCGAACTGTTACGTTCTCTCAACCGCGATTTCCCCAACGATCCGGACGTGCTTTACCTCAGCAGCCATGTCTACTCCGATCTTTCAACTCAAACTTCGCAGCGACTCCTTGCCACAGCTCCAGGGTCATACCAGGCGCACCAACTCAATGCGGAATTCCTGGAACTTCAAGGTAAACTCGCCGAGGCCGCGGAAGAATATCGCAAGGTATTGTCGCTTCGCCCGGACTTGGCGGGCATCCATTACCAACTGGGTGAATTGTTGCTGGCGGGCGGACCTGGAGCAAATACTATTGACCAGGCCAGGCAGGAGTTTGAAAAGGAGCTGGAAATCGATCCCCGGTCGGCGCCGGCGGAATACGAATTGGGAGAAATTGCCCGCCAGGGACGCCAGTGGGGCCAGGCGATAGATCATTTTGGGCGGGCGGCCAGTTTCGAGCCGCGCTTTACGGATGCACTGATCGGGCTTGGCAAAACGCTGGTGTCAGCGGGGCGGCCGCAGGATGCCGTCGCGCCGCTCGAGCGCGCGGTAAATTTGGACCGCGACAATCCCAATGCCCACTATCAACTATCTTTTGCTTATCGCCGCCTGGGGCGGGATCAAGATGCAGCGAAGGAGTTGGCTGCCTACAGGGAAAGTCACGACAAGCTTCAAAATACAAACCTGCGCATTCGCTCGGGAATGACGGGGAACATTGCCCAGCCCCAGAAGGACACACCGCCGGAGTAACGAGGAGCGATAATATAGAATGCGATGGACACGCAGAGCCTTCCTTTCGTCGGCAGGCGCGGCCGGCTTTCTTTTTGCCGGAGGCGCGCGTTTGGCAGGGCAGGGGATGTCTTCGCGCAATGTTAAAGCCTCGCCCCGTCCGCGGTTTTCGGGAAAGCCGTGGCCGGTCACATTTACCGACGTCGCCCCTCACGCCGGATTGACCTCTCCTACCGTATACGGGGAAGAATACACCAAGCGATATATTGTTGAGGCGAACGGCCCCGGGATCGCCTTTTTCGATTATGACCATGACGGGTGGCCGGATGTTTTCGTCCCCAGCGGGACGCGTCTGGAGGGTTTTACTTCCGGTCAAAAGCCAATCAGCCATCTCTATCACAACAACCGAGACGGGACTTTTACCGACGTCTCGGCAAGAGCGGGGCTCACGCAGTCCGGGTGGTGCTACGGAGTTTGTGTGGGAGATTACGACAACGACGGTCACGATGATCTCTTTTTGACTTACTACGGCAGGAATGTTCTCTATCACAACAACGGCGACGGGACGTTTACCGATGTCACTCAAAGAGCGGGGCTGCATGAATCTCGAACCCGTTACGGAACCGGATGCACTTTTGTGGACTACAACCGCGATGGGAATTTGGATCTTTTCGTCAGCCGATATATCGATCTGGACCTGGCGAAAACTCCTGTGGGTGGGGCCAGCCGCTATTGCAAATACCGGGACGTTCCTGTGAATTGCGGGCCGCTGGGACTTCAGCAGGAGTCCTGCACTCTTTATCACAACAACGGTGACGGGACCTTCACCGATGTATCGGCGGAAGCCGGCATTCTTAAGGCGGGCAGCCGCTACGGACTTACGGCTGTGGCGTTTGATTACAACAACGACGGATGGCCCGACCTTTTCGTGGCCTGTGACTCAAGCCCCAACTTGCTCTATCGCAACAATCATGACGGCACTTTCAGCGAAGTCGGAATGGAATCAGGGTGCGCGGTGAGTGGCGACGGGCAGGAGCAGGCCAACATGGGAGTGGCGGTGGGTGACTATGATGGCGACGGTTTGCTGGACTTGTTTCTTCCGCACTTCAGCGAGGACTCGCCGATCCTCTACCACAACGTCAATGGTGAATTCTTTGACGACCTCACCAACGCCGCAGGGCTGGCGGTGAACACGAAGTATGTCTGCTGGGGCGTGGACTTTGCCGATTTCGATAACGATGGTTTTCTGGACATTTTCCATGTCACCGGCACGGTTTATCCCGAGGTCGAGAAGGTCTATCCGGATTACAAATTCAAAACGCCGCGCGTGGTCTATCGCAACCTGGGGAACGGCTCGTTCGAAGAAGTCAGCGAAATGTGCGGAGCGGCGGTCGAAGAAGCCCATTCGAGCCGGGGCTGCGCTTTTGGGGACTTCAATAACGACGGCAACATCGACGTGCTGGTCTTGAATATGAGTGAGCCACCGTCGCTTCTGCGCAATGACAATCACAGCGGCCATCACTGGCTCAACATCAAGCTGGTGGGTACAAAATCGAATCGTTCCGCAATCGGCGCACGGATTACTGTGACCACGGGCGATCGTCGCCAGATTCGAGAAGTCCTGAGCGGTTCAAGCTACATCTCACAAAGCGACCTTCGGCAGCACTTTGGCCTCGGAACGGCAAAAAAGGCTGATCAGATTGAGGTCCGCTGGCCGAGCGGACAGGTGGATCGAATCAACGGCGCTGACGCCGACCAGTTCATGGTCATCGAGGAAGGCAGGACTAAACGGCAAGGCTGAGGAAAAAATCAGAACGTTCTTCGAGTTCGCCGGCCCGAGGCTAGTAGGTCAGTTTGTTGGTGCGGCGGCCGGAGTTTACCCAGCCGAGGCGGGGTAAACTCCGACCGCCGCTACATAAAAATCATTCTGACCCATCACCGGCCCGAGAATTGCCTTGCTGCGAGAAGAGCGGAAGTCTAGAATGATTGAAAGTGCCCGCGACTTGTTCTGAATTATTTGGGGAGGTTTTCGTGCGTGAAAAGCTGGTTCGAGCTTCAGCATTCGCAATCATGTTCAGCCTGATTATTTCGTCCACTGCAATATCCCAGGCACCCGGCGGTGCGGGCATTCCCGGCCACGGGGCGATCGGCGGTGAACTTCAAAATATCGAGAAGCAAACCTGGCACGTCTTTGGGAAGGTAACGGATCTCAGCGGCGAACCGGTTCGCAACGCCTCCGTGCACGTCGATATTGGATACGGCTCGAAGTATCTGAAAGACCTTACCACCGGGCTTCAAGGCGACTTCCGCACCGAGTTCACTATGGATACCTCGACGGGAAGCGGCATGTCCGTGAAATTGACCGCCGATCGCGAAGGGTTCTACACGGCGCGCGAAACTGTTGACTTCGGAACCGGTGGCAAGACTTGGGAGATCGACATCGCCATGCGGCCGGACACCGGGAACGCGGACGACCTTGATCCGAAAGTGCTCACCAAAACGCTGGCCCCGGCAATGCGAGCAGTTCTTCAAAATGACAGCAGCATTTCGTCCACCCGGAAGGATTTCCAGCGTGGAGCGGAATACCTTCTGGACGAATCTGACCCGGCAAAGGCCGTACTGAGTTTCGGCAAGGTGGTCAAGCGGTATCCGGATTGCGTTAATTGCCACATCCTGCTGGGCCTTGCCATGCTAGATAGCGGAAGCTGGAATAGCGCGACGCGCGAGCTTGGGGAAGCGGCGAAGCTGGCCTCTGCGAGTGGAAGTAATACGGAGAAAGCAACCTCATTACTGCTCATCGCGGAAGAGGAAAACTGGAAAGGGGAGTACGCCAAAGCCGCCGGTTTCTTGATGCAAGCGAAGGATCTTGACCCCAAGAACGCGTTCGTTCTTCAGGAGCTCGGACGGACCCTGATGTTGCAGAAAAACTGGGAAGCCGCGGAGGATTACCTCGCCAAAGCGAGCGCCGCCGGCGCCTCCAGGGATGCCCTGTTGCTCCAAACCCGTGTGCTCCTCGAAGAGGGTGATCCCGATGCCGCGAATGCCGCGATGAACCAATACGTCGGCTCGGAGAACATCCAATCCTGTCCAGTTCGCGTTCGCACCCTTTATTCGGAAGTACAGGAGCGAATGAAACTGCACGCCTACAGTCAGGTGAAGTCGTTCGTCAGTGAGCCGTTGCCTTCGCTGATGCAGTCGGCGCCCGAGCTTAAAGGGTTGGAGCCTGCTTCCAGCCAGGCTGATCTGGCAATGATCCTCCAGAAAACCGGCGATGCCGTTCAGGCTTTCTTTGACAACTTTCAAAATACGGTTTCCACCGAGCAAATTCGCGAAGAACGATTGGGGAAGGACGGAAAGATCAAAGACTCACTGGATCAGAAGTTCCGGTATCTTCTGGTAACCCATCCGCAAAAGCAACGATTGGGGCTGGAGGAATTTCGCACCAACCTGCAAGGTGACCGGACGGAACCCACGGGCTTAAGCGATGGGTTGATGCTCAGCTCGGGGTTCGCCACGACGTCTCTTCTGTTTCATCCGGCCTATCAATCCGGTTGCGCATTCCGATATCTCGGACGGCAGGATTCGAGCGGGCATGGAGCTTACGTAGTGGCGTTCGCGCAGTTGCCCGATAAAGCCAAAATGATTGAACGCTTCAGTACCGCCGCCGATTCGGTGCTGATTCTATTCCAGGGTTTGGCGTGGATTGACGCCGAGAACTACAAGATCATCCGGCTGCGCACCGACTTGCTACAGCCGCAGAGCAAGATTCGATTACAGCGCCAGACCACCGAGATTTCCTACGATCCGGTCCAGTTCAAGCAGGTCGCGTCCGCGATGTGGCTTCCCAGCCAGGTGGCCGTGACCGTGCAGTGGCAAGGCAAAACGTACCGGAACATGCACAAATATTCGGATTTTAAGCTGTTCAATACTGATGTGAAGGATAAAGTGCGACCGGCGGATGTCCCGCCGGAAACCACCCCGCCCGGACACCCTTAGAACTTGAGAGATTGGCGGAAGGGCGCGGAAATCATCATTGAACGTCGAACCCGGATCGTTGTGAAGTTGTGCCCCCGCTGTCCAAATCCTTCGCGCTTACCTGAAATGTGTAATGGCCGGCCGGCAGGCCGGTCAAGTCAAATTGCTTGAGCACCCGGATGGACCTCTGCGACGCACCCATGGCTAACTCCTCGGTGGGAAACACCTTTGCGGATCTCCTTTCAGACTCGATGCTGTATGACAGCCGAAGGCGCGGCACTTTAGCGTTCGACTCGGGGTCATCGAGCAAAATCCCAAAATAGGCCGTGAGTTTGCCTGCGGCGGAAAACTGCGGCGAGGTGAGCAGAAGCTGAAAATTGTCGCCACGCAGGGGGTCCGAGGGGTCCGTTGCGCCCGTGCGCGGCTCGATGGTATTCGAGAGCAGCACGCTGGTTAAGCTTGGAGCCATGGGCTGGGGTAAGGCAAGAGTCAGTTCGCGATGGGCCACCGCAATCGCACCTCCGGGTAGCTGGACAATCGCCTCAACCTCCAGGAAGGGCTCAAAGCGCGGCAGCACAAGGCGTGCGTTGATCTCCAGTTTCTTCTTTTCGAATTCGCGATGCTGTTGGTCGTCGAGCTTCAAGTTCAGGAATCGCTGATGCACGGAAACCGGACGGCCGCCCTTTTCGCGGGCCACGAGAAGCAACGACAAGCCCGCGCGATATGCCGGACCATCTCTCTCAAACTTCACCGGCTTGGAGGGCAACAAGACTTGCACAGGTATCGAAAGGTTGCCATCACCGGCGAGAAGCAAAGCGGCGTTCACCTCAGGGGCAAAGGCCGGGCTCAATGTGCCGGAGTCCACCGCGCTCAGAAGTTGCGCTGTGGCGGGGGTCATCATGACTTCCTGGCCGGGGGGTATCGCCCAATAGCCCCTCCGATACCTGACTGAGTAACCGGAAGTTAGAACATCCACTTTGATCTTGTGATACGAGCCGTCGTAACGCGTGTCCGAAGGTTGATACACCAGAGTGTAAAATTCCCGCAGGTCGCTATCCGCGAGTTCCAGGCCGTGCACAAGATCGTTTTGATTCTTGATGTAGAGGCCGCCGGTCTCTGCCGCCACCTGGCCAAGGTCCTGGCGTTGCAATTCATCCCCGCCAAGGCGCATCAGGTGATCGAACTCGGTGTAGCCGTGCCTGAAGCCGACCCCCTCCTGAGACGCGTTGAAGGTCTCGCGGCTGCGGGTGCCCGAAGGGTCGTCGGGAGCGCTGCTCCCGGCCTCGAACGCCGCGGTGAGTCCTTTGGCCTCCACAATATAAAATGCGACATTGGCACGGTTGGCCATGTCGATCACCGCGGCCATTTCACTCTCGGCCTCCGGCGAATGGATGAAGCCTTCGGAAAAAATTACCACGTTCTTTCGTCCCGGCAGATTGCGGTAAGCCTGGGCGATGGCGCGCAGGGCCATGTAGATCGCGCGGGCCTGAAAGATGCTCTGCGTCCAGATGTAGGCGCGCAGCGATTCGAGCTCTGACTCCGCAAACTGGCCTTCTCCATGCGCCGAAAGGCTGCTAGCCTGGCCCGCGCCCGGCCCCGCCGCGCTCCCGAATCCGTAAACCTCCGACTCCAAATCGCGAATCTGTTGCTGAGTGTCGTTCAGAACTACGGAACTGACTGCGCCCGCCGCGGCAATGCTTCCACCCCGCTCCAGGGCATCGACGATGCGTTGCTTGTCCTGCGTGAAGGGAACATCCAGGTGCAGGGTGTGGTCCACCCGGTACACGGCCACGAAATCTCCCTTGGCGACTGTTTTCTTTACGTATTCGGCTGCCGCAACTCGGGCTTTCCCCGCGCTGCCGGGTTCCAGCCCGCCAAGATCAAGCACCAGAGTGATGAAGCGCACGCTCGACACGTCATGGGCTTCCTGCTGAGGCGCGGTGGGGAGAGTTTCCGGCTGATGGGTTTCGGATGGGCCCGTTTCAGCGGCCGCGGAAGGGACCGCGGCCTCGTGTTTGGGCGGCTCAAAGGCTGCGACCTTTTGCGGTACCCCGTTATCGAAGACGGCAAAATCGGAGGCCTTAAGATCGCTCACGTGACGGCCCTTTTTGTCCGTGACAATCACGTCCACGACCACCGAGGACGCCTGTACCTTGATCACACCGGCTTGTTCCACCTTTTGTGGCGCGGGCTGTGCGATTTGCGCGCCTGCGGGTTTTCCCTGGCCAGCCGCCGGGACAACGGCAAGCCCGAGGCCAAGCAAAAGTACAGCCATGGCTGGTGGCCGAATAACAACCATCCGCAGTGACGCGGAATCGAACTCTCTTCTTACGTCGCTCACCTGGTCCCCTTGGGCTTCCTGGCTCTGGAGTCGGGAGCCTCGGCGGCGGCGCCCGCCTTGGAATGGGAAAACGCTTGAGGCTGCAACTGGTCGCGTCCTTCCGTGATGGTATAAAATTTGTCCGCCGCCACATTGCGGAAGAGCTGCCGCGCGCCGCTTGGCCATCGCACCTCAACTTCCTCCACCATTCTACTCGCCCCCAAGCCGAAATTGGCGCGCAGATCGCTTTGCGAGAGGTAGCTCCCGCCGCCGGCTATCTCGCGCATCTGGCGGATGCCGCCGGCGCGCAGCCTGACGCGGGCGCCCATAGCGTCCCGATTGCTTTTTGTCCCCACCAGCTTGAAATTCACAAAGTGATTCCGCGGTCCCCGCCCCGGGCCGTCATTGTGTAGCAGCAGCGGAGGGTCGCCGTTGTTGGCCACCACCACATCCATTTCACCGTCATTATCATAGTCGAGGAAAGCCGCGCCGCGTCCGGCGTGCGGGGTCGCAAACCCGTTTCCGGAAGTGTTTGAAACATCCGTGAATTTCCCGTTGCGATCGTTGTGGAAAAGGGAATTGATTTCCTTATAACGGATTTCGGTCGACGTGTGGTCGATCTCGGGATAGACGTGGCCGTTGGCGATGAACAAGTCCAGCCAGCCGTCGTTATCGTAATCGAAAAATCCTCCGCCGAAGCTCAGCACCTTTTTGGTATACGTCGTGATTCCGGCTTCGTCGCTGACTTCGTCAAAGGTACCTTTGCCGTTTGAGCGCCACAGATGATCCCCAGCCCCTTGAAAGTCGGAAATGTAAAGGCCGAGGTGGCCGTCATTCTGAAAATCTCCCAGGGAAATGCACATGGCGGCCATGGTGTTTCCCTCGTTCGTCAACGCCACGCCGCTCTCCAGACCGACATTGGCAAAGGTTCCATCGTGATTGTTGTGATAGAGGTAGGCTTCAATGCCATCGTTGGCCACGAACAGGTCCGGCCATCCGTCGTTGTCATAGTCCGCTGCGCCCACAGAAAGATTCAGCCCGTGTGGCTGGTAAATTTTTGCCGCCACGGTGACATTGGTAAACGTGCCGTCCCTATTGTTGTGATAGAGCACGTCGGGCGTGCCGCCGTAAACCGCCGGCGGGCAGCTAGATGAGGCCGAAATTTCGGTGGTGCAGACCTGCTGGCTGGAGGGCGAAAAATTAGCATAGCCCCCCACGTAGAGATCCAGCCATCCGTCACGGTCGTAATCAAAGAAGGTGGCGCCGGAATGGAAAACGGTGCCGAAATCCATGCCGCCCACTCCGGCCTTGTCGGTAACGTCGGTAAACGTTCCATCGCCGTTGTTGTGGTAGAGAATGTTCTTCCCATACTGCGTTACATAAAGGTCGGGGTGACCATCATTATCATAGTCTCCCCAAACGCAACCCAGGCCGTAGGCGTTTCCCGGGACGCCGGCCTTTTCCGTGACATCGGTAAATGTCCCGTCGCCGTTATTTCGATACAGCGCATTGCGCGCCGCCAGGCCGCGACCGTAGAGATCGCGGCCGTTCACAAAATAAATGTCCTGGTAACCGTCACCGTCGTAGTCCCCCACACAGACGCCGGGCCCGGCCTCCTCCAGAATCGTCGACGTGCCGTTGTTACCCTTGAAATGAGCGAAGCGAATTCCTGCTGCCAGTGTCCGGTCGGAGAACTGCACGCCCGAGGGCGCAACCCGGCCGGTAATCGTCGAAGAAGTTGCGTCGAAGTTTCCCACCGAGAGTCCCGCCAACGCACAACCTGCGCCAAGGACCACGGCGATCTGCCACACCGTTCTCAATGAAACCATCCGGCTTCGTTGTCTCATTTGGGTGTTCTTCCGGTTATGTGCGCGGCCGCCCGGGCTCAACTGGCAGACGTCGGGTCTCCAAATTCGAGTTTCCAGGTCTCATTGCGCGGGAACCGGCAGTTTGCCCTCAAGCTGATCCGCCTGTTTCTTGCGGGCCTGGGTTTGTAGCGTTTGCTGGAGCGCGAATTCTTTTCTGGCATCGTCGGCCTTGTGGAGCTTGAGATAAGCTTGGCCGAGTTGGTAATGAAAGTTGGCGCTGTCGGGTTCCAGGGAGATCGCGCTCTTGAGGTAGGATACCGCCTTATCGAGGTTGCCCTGGCGATAATAAGCCTTGCCCAAGCCTGCCAGTGAGTCGGGGAGCTTCCCATCAATCTTTAGCGCGGCCTGAAACATGGGAATGGCGTGATTCGCGTCGCCCGCCTCCAACCAGAGAGTGCCCCTGTTCTGATAGCTCCAAGGTTCGCCCGGACTGATTTTGATCTCCTTGTCGAACTCCGCCGCTGCTTTATCGCCCGCACCCAGGCGCTGATAAAGGACGCCGAGGTCATAATGCACATAGGGCAGATTGGCGTCGCCGGCCACAGCCTTCTGGAGTTCATCCTCCGCCTTGCCGTTTTCGTAAAGATCCAGGTAGGCTTTGCCGAGCAACAAGTGCATGTGGGGTGTGTCGCCCCCCGCACCAATCAGCTTGGCGAAAGTTTTCACCGAATCGTCTTCGCGTTTCACCTGGCCGTAAGCGACGCCCATAACGAAGAGATAATCGACATCATCCTTTTCCTGCTCTTGCAGGGGTTCGAGGACTTTCACGGCGTTGTCGTAGTCGCGCATGGTGAAATAGGACACTCCGAGAAGATAACGCGCCTGAAGGCTATCGGGCTGAGCTTCCACCACCTTGGCGAAATAAGGGATGGCCTTTTCGAACCCTCGGCTGCGGTAGTATGCGAGACCCAAGTTCAGGTCTATACCAACCATTTGGGGGTCAAGCTCCCGGGCTTTTTCAAATACCGGGATGGCTTTGGCGATTCTGTTCGTCCGCATATAAACCACGCCCAGATTGGAGTAGGCGGCGGCTGAGTTGGGATCGAGCTTCAAGAATTCCGTAAATCGCCGTTCCGCGGCCGGATAGTCTTTGGATGCCAGGGCCTGCTGCGCCCGCTGGAATGCGGCGCGCAAATCGGTATCCGAAACAGTCGTGGCGGGCAAGCGTGCAGGGGTGGGATTTTGCAATCCTCGCAGGGGCAGAGCCAGCAGAAGAGGCGCTATGATCAGGACTGCTGGCGAAGCGCGCAAGAATCGGGGAGTCAACCTTGTTCCACGCATAAAGAAATTGAACATCGAGAGGCGAGCCTTTATCTCCAGACTATCGCACCCGGGGGCGCACCAATCATCAGCCTGCCGGGAGGAATTTCCAGGCGGTCTCACATACCCAGTTTATCATTGAACCTGCCATTCACGAATGGGGCAGCGCTTCGAGCGTGATGGCCTGGACGTCCAATTTGAAGTAGCCTACGCGGCTGGGTCAGGCGCCCACGCTCCCGGCAGTGCAAACCCGAATACTAACGCTGGTTTTTCGGTTGGGGAGATGGGGAGCCCGGCAAAATACGAGGTCTTACTGTTCCTTCTTCGCTGCTGCGGGTTGATTCAGAATGCCGGCCGTCCGCATTTCCTGCATGATGTTCTTGATTTTGGGTGCGAAACGGCCGTCGGGTTCGGCCTTCAGGTACTGCTCCATTTCCGAATAGGCTTTGCCGTAAGCTTTTTCCCGCAGGTAGACATCGCACAATTTCACATGGAATTCGGCCGGAGGCGATGGATTCAATTCCAGCACTTTTTGATATTGGCTTTCGGCTTTCGTAATCTGGGAAAGGCCGAAATTGGCAACGCCGAGCTGATAATAAAATTGCCAGGACCCGGGGGAACGGCGCACTCCTTCCTCCAGCACCCTCTCGCTGTCCGCAAAACGCTTCTGGCTGTTAAGCATCTGGCCCAAGATGATATAGCTGTCAATGTAATCGGGATCGCACTCCGGCGCCATCGCCTTCCGCAGAGCTGCTTCCGCACCGGTCATATCGCGTTTCTGTTCCAGGACGGTTGCAAGATCCGTCTGCGCCCGCGCATAACAAGGGAACTCTTTCACTGCCTTCTCCAAATGAGCTTGGGCGGCATCAATATCTTTGGAAGAGAACGATGCCACTGCCTTTTGATACTCCTTGCGCGCCAATTTGGGCGCTTGCACATCCGTGCGGGATTCTTTAATCACCAGGCGCTTCGCTTCTCTGGACGGCATGATCGTGACGTCGGAGATCACCATATTGGGGCCAAGAGTCAGGTCGATCTGCTGGCGGGCGGTCTCATAGCCTTCGCAGGTAACCACCACGGTGTAGATTCCCTTTTTGATGCTGGGGAATGAGAAGCCCCCGCCGGAGCTTACCGGACTCTGCGCCACAACTTCACCGTCCTCTGTTTCTATCCGGACGTTTACTCCAACGCCCGGCACCTGGCCGCCTTCAACGCGGACTTTCCCCTCCACCGAGACCTGGCCGAGGAGCGGCGCCGCAAATATCAAAATGATGGTGGAAAGTAGAATGGGGAGCAGGGAATTGCGGCCGCGCGAGATGGCGCAGGGCAATTTAAGCTCTTTCTCATTGGGGAGAAACGGCATGGCCTGGCGCCTCTGCTGGAGGATTCTACACCTGTTCGACGGCGATCAACACTAAAAATATCTGTAGGCTAGGAGGTTGATAAAAAAAGTCCTGCCGATCATGTCATCCTGAGCGGAGCGAAAGATCTCGGCATTAGGATCCAGGGAACTACAGAGGTGCTTCGCTCGGCTCAGCATGATAAGAAGTCACTTTCAGGAGCCTGTTAGAATCCAAGCCAAAAAAATAAGGGCGCAACGAAGGTCAGCTTTCGTTGCGCCCGGAGTTACAGCCAGCGATCCGTGAACGTTGGATCTAGAAGATAAACTTCAAGCCCAATTGCACGTTGCGCGGACCCCAATCGGAGTTGATTTCATTGTTACCCCGGTTGTTGTTGTTGTCCGAGCATACAGCGCCGAAGGAGGTGGCGCCGCTGCACCCTGCGCCAAAGCCCTTCGCCTGCATGTGGTTGAATGTGTTGAACGATTCCAACCGGAATTGAACGGTGGAATGTTCGCCTTTGAACCACGGCAGTTCGAAGTTCTTTTCCAGCGCCGTGTCGAAGTTCTCGCGGCCCGGACCTGTCAGGACGTTGCGGCCCATGTTACCGAACATGCCAGCTTCGCCGTTAGCATAGAACTGGCTCAGCAGCGGCATGGCCACTGTGGCGGAATTCCACCATGTGGGAGTGGGTCCGTATTGCGGATCGTTGAATGTGCCCTTATCGATGGCCACCTTCCCGACCACGTCGCAACGGATGTTACCCCCAATTGCGGTTGAGTTGCCGTTATGGTTGCAAGCGAAATCCACCGGTTGGCCGGTGAAGAAGCTGCCGATGCCGCTGATCTGCCAGCCACCTGCCACCGAGCGCACAAAACCGTGGGTCGAGTTCTTGAAGAACGGCAGTGCGTAGATGTAGTTGACTTGCAGGACTTGCGTCCGGTTAAGATCAGAGGTGCCCTTCCAACGTTGAAGAGTGTAATCGTTGACGTCGCCAAAGCTGCTCGACTGGTAGGTGCTGGTCGAGTTGTCGATGGCGTGCGACCAAGTGTATGCCGCCTGCAAGGTCAAGCCATGCGAAAAGCTGTGACGCATGCTGGCTTGCAGAGCGTTATAGCTGGAGGTCGCGCTGTTTTCCTTCATATCCATGGTCCCCCAACCCTGGTAAGGCCGGAAGAGGTTGGTCGGGTCCGTGGTATTAACAAGGAGGTCCTGGCTGCAACCCGCGGCAGTGCATGTGCCGTTGGCCACCAGGGCCGGCGCCGCCGGCAGCAGGCCATTGTTGGCCTGGATGCCTGCGGGACTGATTTGATTGATATCCCGCGCGCGTGCCAAGTGTCTGCCCGCAGCACCGACGTACGCGATGCTAATCAGGTCATTGCTGGAAAGCTGATGCTCAACGGTGAAGCTGTATTGATAGACGCTGGGCCAGCCTTGGTTACCCGGAATGGGAGTGAATCCCGTGGGTGACGGAACCAGCAATCCGGAGGGGTGGATGTTCTGGTAGCCCGTGACGTAACTCACTGAGGGCCCCGGAGCTACTGGCGGATTGCCTTCGCCGCCTTCGGTTTGCGATTCGTTTCCGTTCCCCGACTCATAGTAGATTCCGAATCCGCCACGAATCGAAGTTTTTCCGCTGCCCTTGGGATCCCAGGCAAACCCAAACCGGGGAGCGATGTTGCCCCACGTGTTGGCTTTCTGGCAGCCCATTGGAATGCCGTTGGTCCCGCATGCCACCAAGCCGTTGCCATAATTGGCCTGGGTAGCGCCGGTGGCCGGAACGACGTAGTTGCCGCTGGCATCGAGCGGATCCTGCGCGGCTACGGAGTATTGACTCGGTATGAATCCCGAATCGACCGTGGGCCGGGTAACGTCATGAATGCGGCTGTAGATGTAGTACCGCACTCCGAGGTTCAAGGTGAGGTTCTTCCTGATTTTCCAGTCGTCCTGGATGTAAGGCTCGAGGTCGGTCATCTGCCAATGGCCCTTGGGATATCCGCCGACGGCCACGCCGTTGACCAACTGAGTGCCTTCCTGGTAGGTATCGATCTGACCCAGGAACATGTCCGCCATGGCGTTGCCGCTGGTATTCGGCCCGTATCCGCCAAACTCGTCGGCACCCTGGGTCGGTGTTCCGAACTGTTCATTCTTGCGGTAATTCTCCAAGTAGAGGCCGACTTTGGTGGTGTGAGCTCCATGCACCCACGCCAAGTTATCCTTCCATGTAATGATCGGATTCGAGTTGAACCACGGCACATTTCCCTTGAATACCGCGGAACAGAATCCCGATCCGCCGCAGATTTCCAAATCCGGCAGCAACGGATTACTGTTGTTGGCGGGGAAGAGGTGAGCTTCCTGGAAGCTGCTGGGACGGTTGAGCGAGTGGGTCACCTGGGTCGAGGCGCTGCCGGCCACAGGATAAAGAAGAATGTGATCGGTGGTGTACGCCGCCACAAATTCATTGGTCAAGTTGGGCTTGAAGACGTGAGTGATATTGAGCACTTGGCTCACGCCGGGGCCGCCGAATTGCGTCTGGTTGGTGTCATAGCTGGACCATTGCCAGAGCGAAGGAATTTGCACTGTGTTCCATGCATCCTTGGTTAAGCGATAAAACACTCGCGTCTTTTCTCCGATGTTCTGGTCAACGCGGATTTGCTCCTGGCGCCAGTTGGTGGCCGCCTCGGAAGCGAGTGCCCAACCCACTGGGCCGCTGTTGGGGAGCGGAAGCAGCGCATTCTCGAGGGCCGTTCCGTTGGTGAATGCCTGATTCAGAGCTGCCTGCGTCTGAAATCCTGCTGCCACCTGTGCCGCTTGCACCTGCTGGACGGTGTCGTATGTTTTTCCCTGGAAGGATGGCAAGGTGCAGCCGGGCGACACTAGAATGTTATAGTTCGCAGACTTCGGGTCGCACTGGCTGAAGTCACCTTGGCGCTCAAGCAGAGAGGGGACGCCCCCACCCAGCGGATTGCCTTGGCGATATCGGCGCCAGTTTTCCGACCAGAAGAAGAAGGTCTTGGACTTGTCCTGGTTATAAACACCGGGAATATAGAAAGGCCCGCCAAAGGTGTATCCCCAATCGTTCCACTTCAGGGGATCCTTGGGCGCATTGGCCACTCCATATCCTTGATTCCGGTTGCTCCAGTAGTCGTTCGCGTCAAAGGCCTGGTTGCGGACATACTCCCAAGCATCGCCATGGAATGTCTTGGTTCCGGACTTGGTGGCGAGTTCGATGTTGGCGCCTGCGTGCTTGCCCATCTCCGCGCCGTAGGTTGAAGTCGAAATGCGGAACTCCGAAATGCTATCAAGGCTCGGATAAGTGTTAAAGGTGGAAGCCGAACCTTCGTCGGTGTTGTTCCCGCCATCCACTTCCCAATTGGCGTATTGCATGCGGTTGCCGTTGAAGGAAATACTGTTGTTTCCGTTGACTCCAACCGAGGTGGTATTCAGGCCGTTGTCAGGGGAAGCGCCTGGAACCATCAATGCCAGCGAGACCCAGTTCCTGCCGTTCAAATCCAGGTTCTCAATCTGACTGGTTGAGATGGTCGCAGAAACGGTGGCGTTTTCCGTTTGCACTTGCACCGCCGCCGCTGTGACTTTCACTTCTTGCGTGACCTGACCGACTGTCAATTGCAGGTCGATTCGCCGGATTTCGCCGATTTGCATGGTGATCCCGGATTTCACTAGTTTTTCGAATCCAGGTGCCTCCACCGTGATCTCATAATTTCCGATCGGCAATGGCGAAGCTGCATAGTATCCAGCCGAATCGCTGGTGAGCTGCCGATTGAAACCCTTCTCAGAGTTGGAAACCGTGACCTTCGCGCCGGGAATAACCGCCCCAGTCGAATCCGTCACTGTTCCAACAATTCTTGTCTCTTCCTGGCCCCATGCGGTGATCGAGAAAGCCAGCAAGAACGCACTAATCAGAACAACTACTTTTTTCATCTGACCCTCCGGGTCGGTGTGTCATTGGGTCCCCCCGTTGACAGCCGATTAATTTATTCTCTTGTGAAGTTTCCATACTACGGAGTCAACAACTCTTTTGTTTCTTGGACGAAACGAAAGGTTAAACTCCACCGACGCATAGGAAACAAGGTTTAAATGTGGCAGAAATGCAATTTTTCGCGGCTTGAAAAAGACACCGCTTTTGACCTGACGAAACCGATTCGGCTAATCAAATAACTTCTAACGACGCCTACCAATATACAACTCCAAGCTGATTGTGACTTGCAGGTCAGACCACCACTCGACGCAATGCGAAACAATTTATGCCTAATATTAATTGATGTCAAGCATTATTTTAATTAATTATGGTCTTCCCAATTGGGGAGTAGAGGCCACCTTTCTAAGAGTATTTTGACCTTATCCGGCTCTATCGGCCGCCCATTTATGCCCTGCCTTGGCCGGGACGCTTGACATCCATAGGAAAGCCGACACAACTCCGACCGCAGATTCCGGCTGGGGGCTAAATTAAAAGTAATGTAATAGTGGTTTTCTATTACCCAACAGTCATCTTCCCGGGCGCGCTGCACCAATCAGCAATCCTTTGGGGCCTTCTTGGGATGTGAAAAGGGACAAGCGCCTACGCTTATCGGCCCGGTCTATCTGCCTATTTTTTCATCAAAGAATCTGGCCATGATTCCCAGCGCTTCCTTCGTCTCGGGCAATTGAAAGTCATACCAGAAGGCGTGAGGCAACGCCTCAAACACCACCAACTGCGCGTCCACCCCGGCCTGGAGGAAGGCGCGGTGCAGGATGGTCGTTCCGCTTAACAGCAAGTCGCGAGTACTGGTGATGAAAAGAGTTGGCGGAAAGCCTTTCAGGTCGGAATAGAGCGGCGACAGCACGGGGTCTTTGGGTTCGACGGCGCCGACATAGGGATTGAGTACGGGTGGGTTAGCGGGCGGCTCAAGATTTCCCGCCAAGCCTCTTACGGTAAAAATAGATCGCGAATCGCCGGGCTGGCTCATATCGCCGGTTCCGGAAAAAATTCCCAGGGCGGCGGGAAGGGGCAGTCCGTCCCGGCGAAGCCTGGCCGCGACTTCAGCGGTGAGAATGGCGCCGGCCGAGGTTCCATAGAGGCCCATATTTTTCGGCTGGTAGGTTTTCAACAATTCCCTGTAGACCGCCTCGGTGTCATCCACCGCGGCCGGAAATGGATTCTCGGGCGCCAGACGATAGTAGACCGAGACAACCTTGGTGTGGGTGAGGTTGGCGATGGGAACGCCCTCAATCAGCGAACCCGAATCCGAGTTGAAACCACCTCCATGAACATTGATGAGCACGCGATCCTGTTTTTTCGCATCTACTTTGAGCGGCGTGATGACGTCGCATCGAACTCCGCCGATGGTGCGCTCTTCCACATTCACTGGATAAAGCTTGCGAGCCTCAGCCGAGCGGCGTATGCGGAATGCGTCGGTTCGAGCGCGGCGCTCGGCGAGCGAAGGATCCGGGCCGGCTGGTCCCGGCTGTGAGATTGACTTCTGCGCTTCGGGGCTGATGGTCCCCGGCACTGGAATCACTCGGGTGATGCGTGCTGTGCCATCGGGATCGATTGTGGTTGTGTCTGTTGTGGGCGCGGGCAGATCCAGGGGCGCGATAACGGCAGGAACTAACATTCCAAGGGAGCTTGCGAACGTTCCAGGCAAAATCGTTGAACGTAGCGCTATTCCAATCCGCATGTGATTATTCTCCCGCGATTCATGAACGTGTTACCAATCCCCACCAACCTGCAAGCATATTATACTCCCGATTTACTATTGAAATGGTATACTGACGGGGGCATAATAGACCGGTTTGGCGGGTTGCCGCAAACCAGTTATTCCTGCGACCCGCTATGGGGCGAAACTATGAGTGAAATAACTATAGTCCACTTGTCAGACACGCATTTAGGCCACGACTACATATATCGAAGTCTTCAGCACGGGCGATTATTCTGGAAGACAGAAGATGAATCGCTTCTTCTCAACCTGGAGAAAGCCCTTGGAAAGATCCGTCCGAATTACGTAGTGCACTCAGGAGATTTTGTAAATAAAGCTACCTCGCGGAATTTCGTCAAGGCCTCGCAACGATTGCGATCCCTTTTTGCAAATGCGGGAATAGACATGAAAAGAAGCCTCCTTGCAATTCCAGGCAACCATGATGTGAAGGTCCTTGCCCAAGAGGACCGGTACTGGGGGCGGCTTGCTGGATTCAACCACTTTCTAAAATTATTATTCGGGGAGACTGATTATCGCTCTCGAAAGCAAAATTTTGTAGTTGTTGACCAGGAGCGTAAACTTTGTTTTTTTTGCTTGGATTCTACGCTTAAACACAAACGTGGTATTGCCGAAGGCATGATCGGGCAAAGTCAATGGGATTGGTTTAAGAGAAAATACGAGACCTTAATGAAAATATACCCCGATTTTGACGGATTCGTTAAAGTCGTTGCACTCCACCATCATCCCCACCCAATAAAGGCTGGGGGGCAAGAACAGTTTATGACGCTACTCGACTCTGGTACCGCGATTGACATTTTTCAAGCCTATGGGGTAAATGTAGTCCTGCATGGCCACAAGCATTTTCCGCACATATTAAAGCACCATTATAATGGTGACCGTCATTACATCGTTATCGGAGCTGGTACTGCCACGTGCCCGTTTCTCGAGGAACAAAGTGGTGAGGGCAACAGTTTTAATTTGCTGAGAATGAGGTTGGACGCAAATCTTCTTTCAATTGAGAGATGGAAAGCGAATAACGACAAAGAGTACGTCCCTGTCCCCCCGGCGCCAATAATGCACCCCCTCTTTCCCACGAGCCGAAGCGGCTACAGAATAGCCGAGTCCCGTGGCACTAACGAAATTCAAAACACAGATGGCACGTTGGTGGCAACTCATGAGCGGCTCGGGATCATAGTCGAACCGAATTACCCCGACCTAACCAACATCGCATTTGGGGTTGGCGCGTCTGCGCCAAACGCAGCAGTCACCGGATTCGAATACGATCAGGAAACCGTCCAAAGTGTAGATTACAAAGTCAATGAGAAGGCCAAGAAAGAAGGTTACTTGATTCTCCGCAACTCAATCCGGCAGGGTTCTGACCCGCTCGACCTGTGGTTCACCTCAGAAACGACGGGTGCTATTTGCATGCGGCGGGCCGACTACCAGACATTCTATCCAGGAAACGGAACAAACCAGGAAAGTGTGGGCATGTTAGTCTTTCATCCAATCGACAAACTGACTCTCATCGTGGAGTTTCCGCGCAAATACAAAGTCAAACCCCATCCGCAGGTGATCGACCAAAATGGTGTTGAAAAAGGCGTGGAGTCCGCTTCTTCCACCTTTCTGGAGGATAGACTTGCTAACCGTTTCCAATTAACCGTTCGGAAGCCGCTTTTACAGCATACCTATAAAATCGTCTGGCAAGTCCCTGAATGATAAGGTGTTAAAGGGCTTGACAAATCGCGTTCGAACGGGTTAGCATGAATACGCTATGCAGGATACGATCATAGTTACATAAGCTAGGGTTGCCACTTATTCCCAAAGCTCAACCACTTGCGGTTCCTCGACCGGAAGATGGACAGGTCAAGAGTTTTGTCGAGCGCCCTCCGAAGTCTGGGGATAAGAGGGGTGAGCAAGCCCCTCGCAAGCCTTCATAGCAGTTCTTCCCGAGATGTACCCCTAAAGCGGCTTCCCCTCCGCGTCAAGAAACTGGATTTCGCCCAAGTTCAATTCTCGAACGCCCGCTTCGATTTTTGCGCGATCCCCGACCACCACCCAAACCATATTCTGGGGGCGAACAACTTCTTTCGCGGCGCCATTCACGTCGGCCGGCTTTAGAGCCCTGACTTTGCCGGCATAGGTTTCGTCATAATCATCGGGCAGACCGAATTGCACCAGGTCGATGATGGATTGCCCCACGGAATTCATGGTTTCGCGCGAACCCGGAAGTTTGAGTGTTTCATTGTCCTGAATTTTATTCAGCTCTTCCGGAGTGACGGGGCGGTCTTTGATAATGCCCTCGAATTCCTTGTTCATTTCATCCATTGCCTCGCGCGTTTTGTCGGTTTGCACGGGCGCGATGGTGATGTAAGGGCGCTGCCCTCTGGCGCCAACCAGAGTGGACCGGGTGCCGTAGGACCAGTGCTTGTCCTCGCGCAAATTCATATTGATGCGCGATCCGAATGTCCCGCCGAGCGCGTTGTTCATGGCCTCGATGGCGATTTCATTGGGATTGGCCTTGGGAGGGGCCACATCCCCGGCGATGATGACCGACTGAAGCGCTCCCGGTTTATCGACCAGGAACACTTTTGGCTGCGGCGAGTGTTCGACGGCGCCGATATTTTTCTTTGGAACATCACCCGGCTTCCACGCCGCAAAAAGCTTTTCTAATTTGGGTGTAACCTCGGCCAGCGTGGTGTCACCCACAATGATGAGTGTGGAATTGTTGGGCCGGAACCAGCTGTGATGGAATTTAATCAGATCTTCCCGGGTCATTTTTTCCACGCTGGCCTTGGTTCCCGAACCCGTGAGCGGATTTCCATAAGCGTGGCCCTGGCCGTAAAGTAGTCCCGGAATGATTCGCAACGCCATTTGCGCAGGCGTATTCTCTTCCCGCTGGATGGCCGCGATCACTTGTTTCTGTTGCCGCTTGAAGTCAGCCTCGGGAAATGCGGGGTTTAGAATTACGTCGGCATAGATTTCGAGCGACGCGTCTATGTTCGACTTCAAGGCGGAAAGTCGGACGGTGGAAAGATCAAGGTTTGACGCTGCGCTTAATTGCGCTCCCAGCATGGCCAGTTGATCGCTGATCTGGAGGGCATTTCGGGTGGCGGTGCCGCCATCGAGCAAAGCGGATGTCAGGCTGGCGGTTCCTGGCGCGGCGGACTGGTCAGCGGCATAGCCGGCGTCCGCAGTCAGCCAGAAATTGACCACCGGAACTTCATGCCGCTCGGCGAGGATCAGTTGCAGGCCGTTTGAAAGTTTCGCGCGTTGGAGCTTGGGCAGTTTCAACTGCGGCGGCGCCCCAGGCTCAGGCGCTTTGGAGCGGTCCGCGCCGGTGGCGGCGGTTTTATATTCGGGGAAGGGATGGACCTCGAGGATGTATACCCCATCGGCCAGCCAGCGGTTGGCGGCGCCGCGCAAGTCATCCGCGGTGGCTTCACGAACGTGTTTCAGCGAGGCCTTGTATGCGTCCGGGCTGCCTTTATAAGCTTGACTCTGCGCCAGCCGGTCGGATTTCCCGCCAAACCCGCCGATACGTTCGATGCCGCGAATAAAGTTCGCCTGGTATTGCGTCTTCACGCGTTGCAACTCTTCCGGCGTAGGACCATCTTTCAGGAAGCGTGCCACCTCCTCGTTCAACGCACGTTCGACCTGGCTTAAATCCTGGCCGGGCCGCGCCGAAGCTCGGACGGTAAATTGTCCGCCAATCTCTTCCAGATTGACGTAGGCGTTGGCGTCAGTCGCAATCTGATCGTCGTAAACCAACCGTTTGTAGAAGCGCGACGTTTTGCCTTGAGATAGAACGTCACTCACCAGGTCAAGATAGTCGCCATCGGCGCTGCCAAACTCGGGGATGTTCCATATTTTGTAAATCCGCGCCTGGGGGACGCGGTCCTGAACCACTTGCCGGTGGGTTCCCGTCATTTTCGCAATCCAAACTTCCTGATGAGCCACCGGCGGGCCGGCGGGGATGTCGCCAAAGTATTTTTCTACTTTGGCTTTGGCGGTGACGGCATCAATATCACCGGCCACCACGATCACGGTGTTGGAGGGGCCGTAATAGGTCTTGAACCATTCTGTGACGTCTTTCATAGACGCTGCGTCCAGGTCGGCCATCTCGCCGATGGTCGTCCATGAATACGGATGGCCAGCAGGATAGGTATTCTTGGTAATCAATTCCTCGGTAACGCCGTAGGGCTGATTTTCGCCCTGCCGCTTTTCGTTTTGCACCACGCCGCGCTGGAGGTTGAGCGTCTTTTCATCCAGTGCGCCGAGCAGATGGCCCATCCGGTCGGATTCGTGCCAGAGCGTGTAATCGAGGGCGGATGTGGGCACGTTCTCGAAGTAGTTGGTGCGGTCGGGATTGGTTGTGCCATTCAGATCGGTGGCCCCAATTCGTTCCATGGCATCGATATATCGGCCCGGCGCATGCTCGCTGCCCCCAAACATCAAGTGCTCGAAGAGATGGGCAAATCCGGTCTTGCCCGGCCTTTCGTTCTTGGACCCCACGTGGTACCAGGTGTTAACCGCCACAATCGGCGCCTTATGGTCTTCGTGGACGATCAGAATCAGTCCGTTGTTCAGAACGAATTTCTGATAGGGTATATCAACATCGTGTGTTTGCGCAGAAGCGCCCGTGGCGAGCAAAGTCATGAGTAGGACCTCTCGAATTCGCATTTGAATTCCTCCGGCAACAAATTGTTTCGCAATCTTTTCAGCATCATACTGTCAGCTAATAAATTATGACTTTTTATCAGAACTTCGACAAATCGAGCCAAGGCACTTGCGATGTCCGGGCTCAATTAGGTTAATGATTCTTAACTCGAAGCCGGGTCGTCGGTATTATGGGTGCGGTGAACCGCTAGATCTGATGCTTGGCCTTAATCTTTCCCTCTTTAATCGCTTTCACCAGCGCCTCGTGATCGCGTGCAGATTGTCTTGCATAAAGGGCCGCGAATTGCGCCAAAGCTTTGTCCACCTTGTCGGCTTTTCCACAGTAGGCGCTGATTTCAACCGCATTGCCGTTGTTCGCGTGTGCTTTGGCCAGGATCGTGCCGCACACCAAGCCGAATTCAATCAAGGTGGCTCCCTGCAATTCCGCCGGGTCCACCGTGGCTTTGTGGTCAGCCAACTGTCGAACCAGGAAGTCTCGCCCGTCGATACTCGTCCAGCCGAGGAATGGATCGCTGACAGTCTGCATCAGACGCTGGCCTTCCGCCACCCGGCGTCCCTGATGATGATAAGGAGGCACGTCGGGAAGATACGGCGCATAGCAGGAGGTTGGTTCTTCTTTCACCTGGATAAAGAGCGGGTCTTCCAAACCATTACCAAAGTAAAGGACAACGTAAACGCGAGTGCCCACGCTGCCGGTTCCAACCACTTTGAACGCGACATCGGAGGGATGATAAGCGTCCAACACATGTTGTCGATCCGCCGGAAGAGTCTCGCGATAGGGTCCCAAGGCGGCCAGCACGCTTTTCCCTTCTTCTTCTGGAATGTGATGGAGAAGGGGTGCGTGCTCGACGAACCTGCGCAAGCCGCCTTTGGCAGGACACGTCAATTTCTCCAATGTGACCTTGGGGGTGACGCGTTCCGCTTTGCCCAGAATGGAGCGGACGAAGCTCACTTGCGTATGCCGCCGCACTTCGAACCGCGCCAAGTCAAGCATGGTCATTTCGGCAAATTTGTCCATGGCTTCGCGGTAGCTCTGGACCAAAGCCAAAACAGCGTCCTTACAATCGCCGTGGTTTCCGCCGGCCTCATTGCCCGCCAGCACCAGGCTGGTGGCCAATCGTTTCAGGTCCCACTCCCAGGGGCCGGGAAATGTCTCGTCAAAATCGTTCAGGTCAAACACAAGGTGGCCGTCGGGTGCGGCAAAGGCGCCCACGTTGCGGACGTGCGCGTCGCCGCACATCTGAACCCGCATCCCCGTGGTGGGCATGGTGGCCAGATCGGCGGCCATTACAGGAGCGGCGCCACGAAAGAAATTAAACGGCGACACCGCCATCCGTCCCATCTTGATGGGGATTAAATCCGGAAGGCGAGTGGTGCTGATCTCATTGATGATATCGATGGGGTCGCGGCGGGTCGCGAGCGGAACCCAAAGCGCCTGGTCAACGCGGTGCACCACTTCGCGGCGGCTCTTGCCGAATTCCTGGCGCTGATCGCGGGTCATTATCCCTGGCGGCTTCACATCTTTCATTTATCGGCACCTCGATGGCCTAAATCAGAGCTTCATATACTGGGGCGACTCTCGTGGCCGCCCAAGGTCGGGCAGTCGCCACGGCGACCCCGCCCTTACGGGCACGATCCGTCGCCTTGGAATTGCAAAAGATCCTACGAATCCCAGCGCTAAGTTGAAGCGGACGCGGCCTTGCTGCCCTGGCTGAGCATATAGACCTCCCAGAGATCACGCGAGCTCCGTGAGAGGAGCGGGGCGATGGCCATTTTGCCTGCCAGCCCAATACTCTTTTCCAGGAAAGCCATTTCTTTGAATTTTGCCGGCAGGCTAGGGTCGGGAGTTACCGGGAATCCCGCTTCCCGGCGCATCAAGTCGCCTTTGGCAATCGCGCTCAACTCCAGCGAGATTTGCAGCAGGCAGAGCATATCACCCACCACTTGCGGCTGGAATGAGTTGGTCAGCGACCGCAAATACAATCCGGCCTTTGTTTCCAAAAGCCGGCCGGTGGCGATCATCTGCATCAGTTCCATATCCTTGTCCAGCTTGTTGCCCAGCCAGCTCTGTAAAGATTTCTCGCTTTGAAGAAATATTAACGACATCAATATCGGAAGTCCAACCAGAATAGCGACTGTGGTTTGCAGGGGCGGCAGCAGGGCCTGGTTGTACAAGGAATGAATCACCATGGCGATGAGCAAGCCGGGGATATAGACGATCCACCGGTGGTAAGCCGAGCGAGCGAGGAAGGTGGTGGTCACAATACCGAATATTGCCGTGGTGCCCCCGTGCATCATGGCCGTCCCGAAGCCCCGGATGGTCCAGAGGAGTAGCGATTTGTCCTGGAAAGCTTGGACATAAACGATATTCTCCAGCAGGGCAAAACCCGCTCCCACGGCAAAGCCGTAGATGGCGGCGTCCACCATAAACCCAATGCGGCTCTTGCGAATCAGATAGGCGATGTAGGCGGCTTTGAGACTTTCCTCGAGGATGGGCGCGCCAACGATGGGGTACCACGGGCCTTTCAGCGGCATGATTTCAAATCCAAGACTATTGATGAAATAGCAGACACCCGCCACTGCAACTCCCGCGAAAACCGCGAGAAGGATTCGGCGCAGGCTTACCAGCTTGTAGCTGTCGAGAAAACGCAGTCCAAAAAGAAACGCGAAGACTGGCAATATGCTGATGCCAAGCCGGGCCAGATTGTCGTAGGCGACGGAAGTACCCATGGCAGTGATTATAGTATTTTTAGCGAAATCATGTATTCGCCGCTGACCTTTCCCAGATTGTCCCGGGCGAAGGCGTAGCCGGTGGAAAAGGTCGATTTGAAATAAGTGAATAGAACCGTGCGAAAATCAATTTGGGTTCCGACATTCCCAAACTCCTGGCGGCTGCTCGCCCGGCCCAGGTTGGTGACCATCCCCGATGTGAACAGAGACAGTCGCGCCCAATTTACATAAAGAACCGTGGACCCAACCCGGCGGAATCTTACCGGAGGAAGGTTCCATTCCGCCAGCAATTTCGTGAAACTCGTTGCCCCGATCTGATCCAATTTTACACCCGGAAAACTATAATAATCCCGGTAGCGGCTGATCGTTCCATGGTCCACCCAATTATTTCCAAAGCCCCCGAAGAAGAAATTGGCAAAGGGGTTGTTGGGGTCGCCGAACGCTTTACCGGCCGAACTGCGAAACCAAACAGACGAGTTATGAATGGGGAGAAGGAAGCCTTTATCGTATGTGCCGTAGACTTGCGGGTACGCACTTCCGGCTGCGTAGCTCACACTCGACGCCAACTGCCATTGGGTTCCTTTTTCCTCTTCAACTGAACCCGCAGACTGTTCCAGGTTTGTGTATTTCAGGCCCCCATCGGCCTCGAAAAAACGGCTGACAGGCGAGGGCACATTTTGGTACTGCGGCAACGCGTCGAGTCCTGAATATCCCGCCACGCTCCAATTCAGATCAAGAGTCCGCGGGGTATCGAAAAGCAGGTTCTTCGAGTCCTCAATTTTTAATGCTTCGCCTTTGCGGCTCACCTTAGTCGGGCCAAATAGGTCATAGAAGTCGGCATTGTTGTAATAGCCGCTGACCTTCAGATTCCAGAGATGGGCGTCAAAGCGAAAGTGGAACCTTTGGTTGGCGGGAAGAGAAGTGTCCGGGGAATATGAGGCGGCCACATCTCCGCCGCTCAGGTGCAAGCCATCGGAAAAATCCATTCGCATGCCCACGGCCGCGGTGTCCTTATAGCCCTGAACAATCGGGTACATTGAAATCGGGCGCGTGCTCCGCAGCGGGGAGTAACTGCCGGAGGAAGTAATTACCTTCTGGGTGTCGATCGTCGAAGGTGAAGGAAGCTTCCAAGTTTTGAGTTCAGGACTCTTTTCAAGCAAATCCTGCCCCAGATAATCAATCGCGCTCACATCATTCAAAGGTATTGTAGGGACAAAGGCGGGCACAAATCCTTTGGCCGTATATTCGAGTGCGATGAGTGTGCCGTCCTCCAGGGGGAGGGGGCGGAATAGCCCGGATTCAGCATTACTCAGCACCTCCATTTTCTTAGTCTCAAAATCGTAGCGGAAAATGTTGGAGACGCCTGTCTGGTAAGAATTGCCATAGAGATATCGGCCGTCGGGAGAGTAAACGAAACTCTCCGGAGAGTTATATTGGAAATCCTGAATCACCTCAGGCGTGGCTTCGCCCTTAAGAAGTTTCTCGATGCTGAACCGAACCAACTGCTGTTCGCCGCTCAGATTGGCCATCGAGCCCGCCAAATCTTTGCCACTGGGGGAAATATCGATGTCGAATAAGTCGGTGCCGTAGGGGAAGGTGAAAACGGGCTTTACCTTGTTATAGGGGGGCAGCATTTCCACCAACGAAGACAGGCCATTATTATGGCGAATTCCCCATAGCGACTGGTCAACGGAATTGTAAACCAGGTCGCCGGTTCGCGTATCCTTGGCGAGCCGACTGGCGTGATGGGTCTTGAGATCCAGCACATTGAGGTCGCGCCAATCCTTGAGGTCGGAGGCATAAAAGATTCTGTGGTGTGCCGGGTCAAACGCCAGTGAAGTGACGAAGTACAGGGACGCCCCAGGGACGTCTTGCAAGTGCTCTATCTTTCCAGTGTCCACGTGCAGGGCGGCCAGATGGGCCATTTTCCCAACATACTGTACCGCCGCGTAGAGGGTTTTTGTTTCCGGATCATAATAATTGCGTGATACCGAACCGAGCGACTCGAACGGTAACCGGCGGGGCTTGGTGACGGGGTATTGTCGGATCCGGGTCAGGTTCGCTTGTTGCCACTCTTTTTCCGCCGAGATCCACTCATCCCACCCCGCCTTAAGGGATTTCCCGTAGACTTTTTCAAATTGGGAAGCGAAGTATCTTCGACTCGTGTCCGTACGGGACACCCATTCAAGGAGTTTTCCCGTTCCATAGTGGTCGGCCAGATAGGTCATGAAGCGTGTTCCGTAGAGATAAGAATTGGCGCCGATCTGGAAGTCGATTGCCGTACCCTCTGACTCGAGCCCGACATAATTGTAGATGTAGTTGTTGTCGCGCACCTTGGTGCGGAATACCATCTCGTCATAGCCGCCCAGCGCCCTGCCCAATCCGCCGGAAAGCCAGGTTTCCATGAACGCCGCGATGCCTTCGTGGTACCAGCGCGGAGAGTAGTGGCGAGGGCTGGTAAGGCTGCTATAAAACATCGAAATGGGATCATCGGGTGAAAGGTCGATTTTGCCGATGAAAATCTTGCGGGCGGTCCGATCGCTGCTCGAGGCATTGTCGCCCATCACAATGTGGATCATTTCATGGTTGATCAGCCCTCTTATTCTTTCGCCCAAAGGCACAGTTTCGTAAATGTAATTCAAGGGCTCGATGGCAAGGCTGATGGAATTGAAGGGAACGGATCCGGCTGCGCCGTTGCCGTAATCGCCAAAATCTTTGAGCAGGATGGTAATTTTTTGCGAGGGGGTGTAATGAAAAAGTTTCTCGTCGAACTTCAGGGCGTTCTCGAAGCAACGTATTACATAGGGAACCAAATACTCGTGCGCCGGATCGTAATACATTACCCGGATGTGCTCAGTCTCCTGATAATAAAGCTTGGGATGGGCCGCTTGCGCGCTAGTCCATCCCAAGCAAATCCACGCGGCGAGTTGCAACAGCAGCGCGCCGCATTTCCTCCGAAATAAAGACAAAGTCGATCCGCTACGATCTCGCAACCCTGAGCCCTGGCGACGATGGTTTCATAATGGTTTCAAAGGGACCTGCCAATTATTGTCCGGCATACCCTGCATTCATACTGGTCATCATGTAACTCATCCCATTCTGCGTGCCCGCCAAGCCCTGGAAGGCTGGATTGCCGAGCAAGCCCTGGAAGGAAGGGTTGCCGAGCAAGCCCTGGAACGAAGGATTGCCGAGCAAGCCTTGAAAGGATGGATTGCCCAACATGCCCTGGAAGGACGGATTGCCGAGCAGGCCCTGAAAAGATGGATTGCCCAACATGCCCTGGAAGGACGGATTGCCGAGCAAGCCCTGGAAGGACGGATTGCCCAGCATGCCCTGAAAAGACGGATTGCCCAACATGCCCTGGAAGGACGGATTGCCGAGCAAGCCCTGAAACGATGGGTTGCCCAACATGCCCTGGAAGGACGGATTGCCTAGCAAGCCTTGGAACGATGGGTTGCCGAGCAAGCCTTGAAAGGACGGATTGCCTAGCAAGCCTTGGAAGGACGGATTGCCCTGCAATCCTCTGTAGGATTGACTGTTCATCAAGCCGTTAAACGATGGGTTGCCCATTAAGCCCTGGAAGGACTGATGGCCGAGCAATCCCTGAAACGATGGATTGCCGAGCAAGCCCTGGAATGAAGGATTGCCAAGCAAGCCATGGAAAGATGGATTGCCGAGCAGGCCCTGGAAGGATGGATTGCCAAGCAAGCCCTGGAAGGAAGGATTGCCGAGCAGACCCTGGAAGGATGGATTGCCAAGCAAGCCCTGAAAGGATGGATTGCCAAGCAAGCCCTGGAAGGAAGGATTGCCGAGCAAGCCCTGAAATGATGGATTCCCAAGCAAGCCTTGAAACGATGGGTTTCCGAGCAAGCCCTGAAAGGATGGATTGCCGAGCAAGCCATGGAACGATGGATTGCCGAGCAAACCCTGGAAGGATGGATTCCCTAGCAAGCCCTGGAAAGATGGATTGCCGAGCAAGCCCTGGAAAGATGGATTGCCCATCAGTCCCTGGAAAGACTGGTCGCTGGCGACTTTCTTGAATTCCTTGCTTTTCAGGAATTCCTTCACGGCGACAGGAGCTTCACCTGGATTGACGGATACATCCGCTTCCGAGATCTTTGCATCCCGGTCAATCTTCCTTTGGCCGATTGCACCCTGGATTTTCTCAGTGCTGGGAGGAGCTGAAGATTTCGAAATGTACCAAACTCCCGCGCCCGCAAGAACAACCGCACCAATCAGGATGGCATACCTGACATTCCTTCCTTGAACGGACATACTTCCTCCTTATCGACGAATCTGCGCGTTGGTCGTGGCCGATAGATGGCATTCCTCGCGCTTCAAATTTTTCGAGACAAATAGCCCAACCTATATGTGGCTTTGAAATAACATAATCGAATATTGAATGTCAATGGAAAAATGAAGAAATCTTTTTGCTGCAACCAGTTACACCGACCGGTCGGTAAGTCTATTTCTCCCAAGTTAAAGATTCGAGGCGTCCCGGTTATTTCTCCCATCGCCCGCAATATCAGTGATGCTCGCCATTTATTTATTAATTCCACCCCTCTCGTCCATCAAAGAATTCAAAATCCATGTCCCCGATTGGCTGACCCGGAGGAGGTTCCGGCGGCTTGGTCAAATTCATTTGCTTCGGGTCCTTCTGGAAGCGCTCAATCTGGACAAGGGCAAATGTGATCTGCGCGCGCCGCGATTCATCTTTTAAGTTCTTTGCCTCACCATTCAACCATCCTTTTAATTCGTCGAGCTTGAGTGAAGCCACGGCGCGCACTTGTGCCGCCGCGCTTTCATCCGCTGCCAGGGACATCAGGTCAAAGAGGACAGTATTATCCACTACCTGAGCAGCGGCCGCCATGTATCCGGACTCGGGTTTCGACTTCCATGTTGAATCGATCAGATGGTCGATCACTTCAACCAAGTCGGGCGACTGCCTGTCGAGCGCGTGATGTTCCATCAGGCGCGTAGCCCGCTCCGGATTGAGAATCAGGCCGACTGTCAGGCTGGCCGCGGCTTCTGCCGGACCCAGCGCGTCGAAGGTCAGTCCGGTGCGGCCCGAAAAAGTTTCGCCAGTGCGCGGGTATCCTTCTGGTGGCGGCGGGATTGAATCCAGCACGCGTTGCGGCAAGACCAGCGCATCCGGCTTTATGGTTGAGAGCAGAGCTTCGAGCGCGCGCCGTTGTTCTGAGGACGGAATCATATTGGCAACAATCTGCCCGTCCCCTCTGACTGCATAGCGATAGTCAAGGCCGCCCAATACCTTGGCCGTCGCCTCCACCTGATAGCGGTGAAGCATGTAAATGGGTACCAGCACTTCTTCCAGCGTATTCAAGGGTTCATCTTCGCGGATATTCTCTTCGCCAAAGCGGCTCAGGGCGGCGGCACGAATTTTCATCATTCGACCTAGTTCATCCACGGCGTTTGGACCGTTGTCCCAGAGGTGAGCGGTAGGATGGGCGCTGCCAAACGGGCGCGCGTCAGCGTCTGAAATAAAGAAGAGACCACGGCCGGCGGCGGTGGTCAGAATTTTATCGAGAGCTTTCCTTTCGTCTGTTCCTTCCGGGAAGTCTTGATATCCATAGGCGATCGCGACCTTGTCCCACGCGCCGATACCCGTGGAATAGGCATGCGATACATCCGGGCGTTCATTGCTATTAAGTCTGATCATGGGCTGCGGATAATCCATCACGGATGCGTTGCCTTGCGCGCTGGCCGCGAAGTTGTGCGCCAGTCCCAAGGTGTGGCCCACTTCATGCGCCGCCAGTTGGCGAACTCGCGCCAGCGCCAAATCCAGAAGTGCGGGCGAAGGCGGCTTGCCTTTTTCATAAGGCGCAAGCAAGCCCTCCGCGATCAAATAATCCTGGCGCAGCCGTGATGAGTCGAGCGTAACTTTTCCCTTGATGATCTCGCCTGTGCGCGGGTCAATTACTCCTCCTCCGTACGACCACCCGCGCGTAGAACGATGGACCCATTGAATGAGGTTGTAGCGGACATCCATTGGGTCGGCGCCTTCGGGAAGCATTTTCACTTGAAACGCATTTCGATAGCCCGCTGCCTCAAAGGCCTGGTTCCACCAACTCGCGCCTTCCAGCAGCGCGGACCGGATGGGTTCTGGAACTCCGGGATCGAGATAATAGATGATGGGATCGACCGGTTCGCTGACCGCGGCGTTTGGATCTTTCTTCTGAAGCCGGTGGCGCGAGATGAATCGCTTGACGATTCGCTCATCCACCCGGCTGGCGAAGTCCATATAGCTGATGCCAAAGTATCCCGCGCGGGTGTCAAAGACGCGGGTCTTATAGCCCGGCCCAGGAAGCTCTACAAAGGAATGGTGCTCGCGCACAGTGATGGCCTCGGGACTGGGGACAACCTCGCGCACCCAGCCGCCGGGGTTTTCGCCCACCAATGTCAAGGTGGCTTCCACCTCGGTATTTTTGGGGAAATTTTTTGTGCGGGGAAGGTAAAACGCGGAACGCGAAGCGTCCAGCCGGAAGTCACCTTGCTTGGCGCGCTTAAGGGTTTCAGTGACATGGTGCGCGTCGCGCAGAAAAAAATCAGTGGCGTCCACCAGGGCGCGGTTCCCCTCTTCGGCTTCAACCTTGAATCCCCAAAGCGTCGATTCGGCAAAGGCTTCACGCACCGATTCTCGTTCTTCCGCATTGTTGGAGGCGGCGCGGAAGCCATAATTCGGCTCGATCAAAAGCACCTTGGGTCCGATGCGCTCGAACCGAACTACGCGGGATGCGCCCAGTTGGCCGCGGTCAAGCCCAATGTCATTGGAGCCGATCCCCGCCGGAAGCGATTCGATGTAGAGAAATTCAGTTCCCCACTGGTTGATCTCCAGCCAAATCTTTCCGCTCCGTGCGTCCCAGTAAAGTGGAAAATACCCGGGAAGCGATTCGAGCCCCTTCGTCTTTTCAGCGATAGAGGGAATTTCCTTCGCGCCGCCAGAGGCTTGGTTTGATTTTGCTTCCGATTGCGCTGACGCACCGGGCGAATCGACACTTCTACCCGGCAAACACAACACCGAACAAAAAATAAATGAGATCACCAATGCCGAACGCAGTTTCATTCTGGCCTCCTTCAGAATCCGAGTATCCTTGGAGCAATATAGGCAGGCCGCGCATTACGCCACGGATGGGTATCGAGATGACACCTCGCATCCTTTTTGTTGCATGGCGTGCAAATGGAAGGCAGTGCAGCCCGTTCCCTGGAGGTGCAGCTTACTGGGTACCCAGGCATGCGAATGCCGCACAATCGCGCAGCGGCCCAACCTGCATCGAATACCTGGTAGCTCCCAGGGTTGCGTCGCTGGGAGCGCGGGCGTCCCGCCCGCTTTTTCCTTACATTGCGGGCGAGCCTCAATGCCTTACGTGGGGTCCCGGCCCGCGCTCCCAGGGAAATTAGGACAATATCGAAAACTCGAGCCAGTTGACGTCAGGCAATACTTTGGCAGGCTGCGTCGGTGGAATCGAAGAGGGGATAGACCCTGGTCAACTGGGTCAAATTAAAAATCTCCTTGACCAGGCCTTTAAGACCGCTGATGAGAAGCGCGCCGCCTTTTTCCTGGGCAAGTTTGCCGTTGCGCAGAAACGATCCTATACCCGCGCTATTAATGTAAGTCAACTCGGAGAGATCGACGATGAGAAACGTCGAGCCTTCTTTAAGAGCCTTGTCCCAGGCTGCCTCGAATTGCTTGCTGGTATCCGCGTCCATGCGCCCGATTAATTTCACAACCGCCGCTTTGCCAACCTTGGTCGATTCGATGGTCATTCGACTTCCCCTCTTTCCCACGCATATTGCGCCATCCGACCCAGCGCGGTCAGGGCTCCACTTCAAGACAAAAGGTAAGAATGTTTTGGTCGCCGTCCCGGTTATAGGAAATGGACCGGGCGATTTGTTTCACCAGGAAAATTCCAAGTCCCCCGATGGGCCGATCGGCAAGACCCAGGCGAAGGTCGGGCGGATCTTTAGCTAGGGGATCAAATGCGCGGCCGCTATCGCAGACCTGAACGCTTAATTTCCCCGGGCCTTCGATTGCGTATCCCACCTCTATGTTTCCAGGTTGCGAGTCCGGATAGGCGTAATTGATCACATTCACCACCACTTCTTCCATCACCAGATCCAGCCTGCCCAGGTCCATTTCCGGGAATGCGGCCTCCTGGGCGGCGTTGTGGACAAATGCGGTGAATTCGCGCAATGATTCGATCTTGGCCGGCAGCTTGAGTTGAATAAAATTGTTTGCCATCAGGCGATACTCTGGCAGGCAGCGTCGGTGGATTCGAAGACAGGAAATACCGAGATCAAACGGGTCATTTCAAAAACCTCTTTCACCAGGCCCTTCAGCCCGCAGAGCAGGAGCGCGCCTCCCTTTTCCTGGGCCCGTTTGGCGTTGCGCAGGAAAGACCCCAATCCCGCGCTGTTGATGTAAAGCAACTCTGTGACGTCCACCACCAGATAGACCGACCCTTCCGAAACCAATTGCGCAACTGCCGCCTCGAATTCCTTGTTGGTGTCGGCGTCCATGCGCCCGATTAATTTCACAACTACGGCTTTGCCGGCTTTGGTCGATTCAATGGTCATATTTAATTTTGAATCCTTTGTAGAGAGGCTTCCAGTATTCGCGCTCAGATTGTACACCATCTTGCCACATGGAAGGCGCAATATCTATCTAAATGCCTCCCCGACAAATGATTACCTTCAGCTCACATAGCCACAGTCACCATCGAGTACGAACGCGGAGGAAGCCGCAACGTCATGCTGCGTCCTGCCGGGGGGGACTCCAAAGCCTGGGGAATTACCCTTTTGGGTGATTCGAAGGTGTTGGCCGCCTTCAAGTCTTCGCCCGTGATCACCTCGGAACTTTTCACCTTGCTGGGCGTCCAGCCCTGCCAGTCCAATTCCAATTCCCGCGGCTTCACCAAATCCCGGTTCAAGACGAAAAGGGTTGACGAGTTCGTGGCCGGATCAAACGTGGCGGCCACATCAAGGAAAGGCACTCGGCCGAATATGGATGATCCTCCCCCTTCAATCGGACGGCCAAGGTCCGGTGCGGCGTACGAGGGCCCCTCCGGCGCCAGATTCAGAACACTCCCGCGCGCGCTTTGCAGTGCCCATAAATATGGGTAATAAATGGTCTGCCGCAGTACGCTGGTTTTATTGGTCATGAGGGGAGCGATGACGTTCACCAGTTGGGCCAGGCAGGCGATTCTAACTCTGTCCGAGTGTCGTAGGAGGCTGTTAATGAGTCCGCCCACCAATAAAGCATCCTCTAGATTGTAAACCTCCTCCAGCAAATGGGGCGCTTCCGCGCGGTGACCATTGGCATAGTCTCCGCCCTGCGCGCGATACCAGACGTTCCATTCATCAAAGGACAGAAACAGCCGTTTGCTCGAGCGTTTCAGCCCACGAACCATGTCGCAGACATCGATGATCTCTTCAATTTGCCGGTCCATGGCCAGGTTCAACGCCAGATAGCGGGAGCTGTCCCCGCCCGTTTCATTGCTATTGCCAAAATAGCGATGCAGGGAAATCCCGTCCACCAGGTTATAACATTCCTCCAGGACCTGGCGGTCCCATTCGAGGTAAGTGGGCATGAACGGACCGCTCGAACCGCAAGCGATCAGCTTGACCTCAGGGTCAATCACTCGGATTTGGCGCGCGGCGTCCGCGGCTTTGCGGCCGTATTCGATGGCGGGAATGTGTCCGATTTGCCAGGGCCCGTCCATCTCATTTCCCAGGCACCAGTGCTTCACGCTGTGGGGCGCTTCGTACCCATGCTGGCGCCGCAGATCGCTCCAGCGCGTTCCCTTGTCGACGTTACAGTATTCGACTTGCGCCACGGCCATTTCCACCGAGCCGGTCCCGAAGTTAAGTCCGAATAGCGGCTCGGAGCCCACCTGCTTGCACCAGCTAATAAATTCGTTGGTTCCAAATTGATTGGTATCAAGCGTGTTCCAGGCGCGGTCCAGAACCCGCGGCCGATCTTTCTTGGGCCCAACGCCATCCAGCCAGTTATACCCGGAAACAAAATTCCCACCCGGCCAGCGGATGATGGGTACGCCGAGCGCGCGGACCTCTTCCATCACATCGGTGCGGAAACCGTTGGCATCCGCGTGCGGCGAGCCGGGCTCGTATATTCCTGTGTAGATTGCGCGCCCCAACTGCTCGAGAAATGAGCCGAAAAGGTTGCGGTCGAGGTTGGAAATTTTACGCGAGGGGTCCACCACCACGTGCGTGGCGGTGCTCACCATGCCCTGAGCCTGTGCTGTGCCGCGCAGCATCGAACTTGCCGCCAGACCAACGCCTGCCTTGGCAGCCTGCTTTAAGAACCCCCGGCGATGGACCTTCATCATGGTCTTTACCTTCCGCCCTTCTGCAAATCTGCGCGAAGGCGGGAACACATTACTTGAATCAATGCGAGTGCGTCAAATTGGATTTGCGGCTTGTGAGCGGGGGAAATTGGCAGAATGGAAAATGGAAACTGGAAAATGGAAACTGGAAACTGGAAAATGGAAACTGGAAAATGGAAACTGGAAACTGGAAAATGAAAACTGGAAACTGGGAATTTGATAAGAGACGTTTTTGCCTGGCCATTTACCAATTAGCATCCTACGTCTACTGGTTTCGATTCCGGGAAAAGGGAAGCATCGAGGCGTGGAGTAATCCGCGAACCGGCCTAACAGGCATTCTTAATTGGTGTTCGTTTTCGGGACGAGGCTTTTGCATAAGCGGACACTCGCGCGCCGCCTCTTGGGAAAATGCTCTCAAGTTTTCCCTGAAATATCAATGATATACAAGCAAAATCCGTCTGGCAAGGGATGTGCTCTTAGGGTACCGAGCGAACGTGGGATTGATATTCATGAATGAAGCCTTAAGTGACGCGTCAGGGCCCGGTGATTCTTTTCTGGAGAGGACTATGCTGGAAAATTTGGAACTGAAGCCGCGACGGGCGCTGATCGCGGACGATCAGACGGATGTGCTGGAAGCATTACACCTGTTGCTGAAAGGCGAGGGCTACCAGACTGAGCTTGTAACCTCGCCCCGCGCGGTTTTGGAATCCCTCAAAAAACGTGAGTTCGACTTGCTGTTGATGGATCTGAACTACGCGCGCGACACAACTTCCGGGCAGGAAGGGTTGGACTTGCTTTCCCACGTGCAAGCCTTGGATGGCACGCTTCCTATTGTGGTGATGACGGCGTGGAGCAGCGTCCCCCTGGCCGTCGAAGCGATGCGACGCGGCGTGCGGGATTTCGTGCAGAAGCCCTGGGAAAACGCGCAGCTTTTAAACACGCTGAGCACCCAAATTGAATGGGCTCGCAACGAGCGTAAGAGAATGCGGCTGGAGGAAATGGAAAGGGAAGATGCGCGCGAGATCGAGCGGCGGCTTTTGCCGCAGCAGATTCCCCAGATCGACGGTTTCGAAATCGCCTGCGCCTGGCAGCCGGCCAGCTCCGTGGGCGGCGATTATTTTGATGTGCTGAAGTTTGGCGCCTCTCGCGCCGGCCTCTGCATTGCCGACGTGATGGGCAAGGGCGTTCCGGCGGCGCTGTTGATGTCAAACCTTCAGGCGGCGGTGCGCGCGACGGGCACGGAAAACGTCCAACCGGTCGAGCTTGCGGATAGGTTGAACCGGATTGCCGCCGTCAATCTTTCCTTGGGAAAGTTTATAACTTTCTTTTACGGAGTCTTGGATAGTGAAGGGAAGCGGCTGGCTTACACCAATTGCGGACACACTCTCCCGATCATTCTGCGCCGCGACGGGACGCACGTCCGGCTGGAGCAGGGCGGAACGGCCCTTGGCGTCGTCGCCACGGCGCGTTACGAGCAGGGATCGGTGGAGCTTCAAAGTGGGGACCGGTTGGTCCTCTTCACCGACGGCGTTACCGAAGCGCCCAGCCCGCTCGATGAGGAGTATGGCGAAGAACGCTTGTTCGCTGTTTTGAGAGGTTCACAAACGTTGACCGCATTTGAATTGCAAAAGACGATCATGAACGCGGTGAAGGATTTCAGCGGCGGAAATTTAAGGGACGATGCGACGTTGATTGTGGTGGCGGTGGAGTAATTGACCATTGATGACTGACCCGCCGTGGCGGGCCGGTTGAGAAGACCGGAAACCGGGGACTGGGAAGGCTGAGCGGCTCGCTAATTTTCTGAATTAAGGCGTGAATTTTGGCGATTGAAGAGATTAGTGCTTTGAAAAAGAGCGTTCAATCGACAATCGTCAATCATCAATCGACAATTTGAGATTGGTGGAATCAAGTTTGATCCCGTAAACAGGTGACCTATGAGCACCATGCTCCAAGATATCAAATACGGTTTTCGGATGTTGGCCAAGAATCCCGGCTTCACGGCGGTCGCGGTGCTGACGCTGGCGCTGGGGATTGGCGCCAACACAACAATCTTCAGCGTGATCAATACCACGCTGCTGCGGCCGCTGGCTTTTCCGGATCCGGACCGCCTGGTACTGGTTTGGGAGACGTTTGGCAAAGGGCCGGACAACTTGAACATCGTTTCCGCGCCCAACGTTTGGGATTTCAAGCGGCAGGCCAAGTCATTAGAAAGCATGGCCATCTTTGATTCCGCCGGCCGCGGCTACAACTTGTCGCCCACAGGAACCAAGCAGGAGCCGGAACAAGTTTCGGGCCTGCGGGTTTCCGCCGATTTCTTTCCAACCCTTGGAGTGAAGCCCCTTATGGGGCGCACGTTCCTGCCTGAAGAAGAAACTTTGGGACGCGACCGCGAAGTGGTGCTCAGTTATGGTCTCTGGAAGCGCCGTTACGCTGGCGATCCCGCCCTGGTCGGCAAGACCGTCAAGATCGACGGCGAGGACTTCACCGTGGTGGGCGTAATGCCGCGCGATTTCCAGTGGCAATTCTGGAGCGGGCCGCGCCAGCTCTGGGTGCCGGTGGGATACACCAAAACGGACTTTGGCCGTAGCGACAACAGCTTCGTTTGCATTGCGCGACTTAAGCCGGGCGTGACCCTGGCGCAGTCCAAAGCGGAGATGGAGGCCATCGGGAGCAGCGTGAGCCAACAAAATCCCAAAGAAGATGCAGAAATGGGCGCAACCGTGACGCCATTGGGTGAGTTCGAAATGGAAGGCATGAGGACAACCATGCTCGTCCTGCTGGCCGCGGTGGGATTTGTCCTGCTTATCGCATGCGTGAACGTCGCCAACCTGATGCTGGCGCGCGGCGCCGCGCGGCAAAAGGAATTTGCCATTCGGCGGGCGCTCGGTGCTGCCGGCATTCGCATTGCCCGCCAATTGTTCACCGAGTGTCTGCTGCTCGGCTTGCTTGGCGGAGCAGCCGGGCTTCTGCTTGCGATCTGGTGTAACCAATTACTGTTTCATGTTTTCCGGCTTGATAATTTGCACCTCCCGCTGAGGGTGGTGGACTCCCTTAGCGTAGACGGACGAGTGTTTGGTTTTGCCTTGCTGGTGTCTTGTTTCACCAGCGTGCTGTTTGGAATTGCACCCGCAGTCAGTGCCTTACGCGGAGACGCCAATAAACCTCTCAAGGAAGGTGGCCGCGGCTCGACGCAAGGGGGCGGAATGCGGCTCCGCAATGCGCTGGTGGCGTCGGAAGTCGCTTTGGCCCTTGTGGTATTGTGCGGCGCCGGGCTGATGATCAAGAGTTTGTCGCGATTGCTGGGCGTTGACCCCGGACTAAATGCGAAGAACGTGCTGACCTTGCACATGACCGTTCCGCAGGAGGAGATTTACAACGGTCCTCCCGGACTTCCGCGTTTTTGCCAGGACCTTGATGAACACGTAGGCGCCATTCCCGGTGTGGTCTCGGTGGGTGCGATCGCTCACCTGCCGTTCGAAGGTAATGCCGGGCGGGGATTTCAAGTTGAGGGCCAGCCGCCGGCCAAGCCTGGGGAAATGCCGGGGGCCAACTACAGCGTCGCTTGTCCAAATTATTTCCGGACCATGGGAATCCCCATACTCAGAGGGCGGGAATTCACGCCGCAGGACACTTTAAATTCGCCCGGAGTGATTGTCATTAACGAGACCATGGCTCAAGCATTCTGGCCCAAGCAGGACCCGGTTGGAAAAGCAATAAGGCTCGGAGGTCCCGACGGCCCGCGCCTAACCATCGTGGGTGTGGCCGGCGATGTGCATCAAGAGGGTTTGGACGCCGGCATCCAACGCCAATTCGTTCGGCCTTACACCCAGGCAGGTTGGCCGGTTATGACGGTTGTGATTAAGACCGCCAGTACGCCCGACACTTTTACCGGGCCGATCAAGAATGCGCTGGCGGAATTTCTTCCCGACCGGCCGGCCTCCAATGTCGAAACCATGGAAGAAGTGGTGCAAAATTCGACGGGGTCAAGGCGCTTTCCGATGCTATTGCTCTCAGGCTTCGCGCTGTGCGCCCTGGCCCTGGCGGGCATCGGGATCGCGGGTGTGGTGGCCTACTCGGTCAGCCAACGGACGCATGAGATTGGCATTCGCATGGCGCTGGGGGCTCGTTCCGGCGACGTGCTGGGCATGATGCTGAGTGGATCCATGAAATGGGTGCTGGCAGGACTTGGGCTTGGTGTCGCTGGCTCGATTGGAATCACCCGGCTGCTGGGGACAATGCTCTACGGAGTTCGCCCCGCAGACCCGGCAGTGCTCGCAAGCGTCGCGCTGCTGCTCGCCGCCGTGGGCTTTATTTCCACTTATATTCCCGCCCGGCGTGCGGCAAGAGTGGATCCCATGGTGGCGCTGAGGTACGAATAATTGACGATTTACGATTGTCGATTGTCGATTGACGATTGAAAAATTAATAACTCGAATCCCGGCCTTCAATCATCAATCAGCAATCGTCAATCCTACCGGTTCCGGGAGAAGTTAAATGACAACGCTCATCCACGACCTCAAATACGCTGTAAGAATGTTGACCAAGAATCCCGGCTTCACCCTGGTGGCCGCGCTGACGCTCGCTCTCGGCATTGGAGCCAGTACCACGGTTTATAGTTGGATTGAATTGGTGCTGCTTCGGCCCCTGCCGGGTGTTGAAAAACCCGAGGAGCTAGTGGCTTTCGAGAACTTCGCGCCCAACGGAACTTTCCTGACCACGTCCTATCTTGATTACCGCGATTATCGCGATCATTTGACATCTCTCGCGGGGCTGGCCGCAACTCAAATCGAGCCGCTTAGCATTGGCTCGCAAGACCATGCCCGGCAAGTTTGGGGAGAGATGGTGACGGGAAATTATTTCTCGGTGCTGGGCGTCAAGCCTGTCCTGGGCCGGGTTTTTTCTCCTGAGGAAGACAGTTACAAACCGAATGGCTTCCCCATTGCCGTGATCAGTTCGCGATTGTGGCGCACCTATTTCAATGCCGACCCATCCATCGCCGGCAAAATGATTCGGGTGAATCAGCACGAGTTGACGATTGTTGGGGTGGCGCCGCCCGATTTCCGAGGCACAATTTCCGGCCTCGCCTTTGACGTCTGGATCCCCTTCATGATGCATCCGGAGATTCAGGGCGTTGACGACTGGATGCTTCGCGACCGTCAAACGCGGCAACTTATATGCGTTGCCCGCTTGAAACCCGGCGTGACCCTCACCCAGGCGCGCTCGGAGATTTCCGCGCTCGCCCTCCGGATGTCCGTTGCAAATGTCCCCGAGGACGTCGGAGTTAGCGCCACGGTGCTGCCCATTTGGCAGGGACACGCAGGTGCGCAAAGCCTGCTTTTGAAGCCCCTCGAAATCCTGATGGCCGTTTGTGTAGTGGTCCTGTTGATCGTGTGCGCCAACGTCGCCAACCTGCTCCTTGCCCGCTTCTCGGCAAGGCAAAAAGAATTCAGCGTTCGGCTGGCTCTAGGCGCGGGGCGAATTCGGTTGGCGCGGCAAGTGCTCACGGAGAGCCTGGTGCTTGCTGCCACCGGGGCCGCGGGCGGAGTAACTCTTGCAGCATGGATGGGCGGCGCCCTCCAATACATGTTTCCGCCCAGCCATTTTCCTGTGGCGCTCGACGTTCGTGTTAATGGCCGGGTGCTGCTGTTCACTGTTCTGGCATGCATCGCTACCGCGCTGCTTGCGGGTATTGTGCCTGCCATGCAGGTGGCACGTACGAATTTGAATGAGCGTCTTAAGGAAGGCGGCCGCAGCGACTCCGCCAGCGGGAGGTCGCATCGTCTGCGGGCCTTGCTGGTGGTTTCGGAACTTTCAATGGCCATCGTGGCGTTAGTCTGCGCGGGATTACTGGTGCGTAGCTTCGAAGCGGCACGAACGATTAATCCGCAATTCGACCCTGACCACGTCCTGATGTCCCGTTTCTTTATCAGTACCAGCGGCTATAACCTCGAACAGCGCAAAGAATTTTGCGAGCGGCTGGCCCAAAAGCTGGAGTCCGAGCCCAGTGTTACCGACGTTGCCTACTCTGACGTCGAGCCGCTGGGGATTCTTTCCGGGTGGTGGGAGTCGCTCGAAGTTCAAGGGTACGTTCCGGGCGCCGGCGAAAACATGAAGATCTATCGCAGCGTGGTCTCGCCTGGCTACTTCAAGCTAATGCGCATTCCATTGCTTGAGGGCCGGGACTTCACGCCGCAGGACGATGAGAAGAAAATGCCGGTCATGGTTGTGAACCAGACCTTCGTCAAGCGATTCTTTGGCGGCGGCGATCCCATCGGGCGCAAAGTCCACGGGTGGGGCGCGTGGTTTACCGTGGTGGGCGAGGTCAAGGACAGCAAGTACAACAACCTTACCGAGGCCCAGCTTCCTTATATCTACGTGCACTTCCGCCAGGTTTACCGCGCGGACATGGGATTGGCCTACTACATCCGGACTAACACTGATCCGAGTGGCGCGACTGCTACGATGCGCAGCGATGTACGCGCCACTGACCCCAACGTCGCGATTATTGATGTAATCCCTCTGGCGCAACACGTTGTCGATACGCTTTACGCGGAGAAGGTGGCCGCGGATTTGTTGAGCGCCCTGGGCGGGCTGGCATTGTTGCTGGCCGCTGTGGGCCTATACAGCGTGGTGGCCTATTCTGTAACTCAGCGGACGCACGAGATTGGCATTCGCATGGCGTTGGGGGCGGAGAGCCGTGACGTCCTGCGGTTGGTGGTGGGGCAGGGGCTGTCGCTGACTTTAATTGGCATCACTGTCGGGCTGGTGGCCGCCCTGGGATCTGGACGGCTGCTGGCGAGTTTTCTTTACGGGACCACCACCACCGACCCCATCACATTTTTGGCGGCTTCGATTTTGCTGGCGGGTGTCGCGCTGATGGCCAGTCTCATCCCGGCGCTGCGCGCAACGAAAGTAGAGCCGATGGAAGCGCTTAGATATGAATAATTGACGATTTACGATTGTCGATTGACGATTGAAAGATTTGAGCTTTGAGAACGAATCTTAAATCGACAATCGTCAATCGGCAATCGTCAATTCCAGTTTGACGACGGCGAATTCAACGAGGGGAAAAGTTGCGAGATGAGAAGTCTGCTGCAAGATCTTAAATACGGCCTGCGAATGTTGGCCAAGAATCCCGGTTTCACTGCCGTTGCCTTATTGACCTTGGCGTTGGGGATTGGCGCCACGACTGCCATCTTTAGTGTCGTCAATGCGGTCATGATTCGTCCCTTGCCTTTCCATAACCCAGACCGGCTGGTGAGAGTAGTTTCGTACCGTCTTCGTGACGGCATCGATGATAACGCTTCCTATCCGGACTTTCTGGACTGGCGAGATCAGAACCACGTTTTTGAGCGGATGGGGGTATTTGAGACCTCGGGTTTCGCTCTCACCGTTGGAGGCCAGGCTGTCCATCTTTCGGGCGCAACTGTTTCCGCTGACATGTTTTCACTCCTGGGTGTGAAGCCGCTACTTGGACGAACATCCCTTCCCGGGGAAGACAAGCCCGGCGCAGTGAATGGAGGAGACGCTGTCCTACTGAGCAATAAGCTGTGGCGGGAACGCTTTGGGGCGGATCCCGGGGTGGTGGGCCGGACGATCGAGCTTGATTATAAGGCTGCCACAATCGTGGGAGTGATGCCCGACGGTTTTCAATTTCCACTCCAGGGGGGCCGCATCGACCTTTGGACCACGATTGCTCGTGACTCCGAGGATGGCGAAAATTCCATGGCTGCCCAGCGCGGCGCCCACTACCTGGACGTGATCGCGCGACTCAAGCCCAACGTCACAATCGCGCAAGCGCAGGCGGAGATGAGCACCATCGTCACCGGTTTGAACAAGCAATACCCGGAGATCGCTCCCCGCGGCGCCAGAATCGTTCCCGAGCACAGTTACCTGGTTCGCGATGTTCGGCCGGCGTTGTTAGCTTTGTTGGGCGCAGTGGGATGCGTGCTTTTGATTGCCTGTGCCAATGTGGCCAATTTGCTGCTGGCGCGGTCCGCTTCGCGGCAAAGGGAAATGGCCATTCGCGCCGCACTGGGTGCGGGCAAAGGACGAATGGTCCGCCAGGTGCTAACCGAGAGCCTGGTGCTCGCCCTGGCGGGTGGCGCGCTCGGCGCGTTGCTGTCGGTGTGGTTGATTGGCTTTCTGATGCGACTGATACCTGTCGATGGTCCGCGTCTCGCCGAAATACATCTCGACAGCCAAGTCCTGCTTTTTACGATTTGTTTGTCGTTACTGACCGGCCTTCTCTTTGGAATGGCGCCCGCGCTTCAAGTATCAAGATCCAGATTGTCGGAAACCCTGAAGGAGGGCGGGCGCAGCGCGACGCAAGGCATTTATCGCCATCGCGCCCGAGGGGCGCTGGTGGTTGCTGAGGTTGCCGTTGCCGCAATGTTGCTGGTGGGCGCCGGGCTGCTCATACAGACCTTTGCCAGCCTTGAGAGAGTCGATCCGGGCTTCGCTCCGCATCGGGTAATGGCATTCGCAGTGCAATTGCCGGGCTCGCGCTACTCGACAGCGCGCGCACTGGATGTGTTTCAGCAAATCCTCGCTCGCGTCAACCACCTGCCCGGCGTCCGTTCCGCCAGCGCCCTCTTTCCTCTTCCGCTGAATGGCGGCGAAGTTGAGACCATGTTCGGCGTCGAAGAGCGGCCGGTGGCTGAGGTGGAGCGGCCTCGCACCGCGTACACGTGGGTCGAGCCCGGCCTCTTTCGAACCCTCGGCATCCCGATCCTGCAGGGAAGGGACTTCACGCCGCAGGATGATCTAAAATCGACTCCCGTCGTCATCATCAACCACACTTTAGCCGAGCGCTTTTTCCCCAATGAAAATCCGGTGGGCAAGAGAATTAAACCGGGAATTGGGAATGGCTATCCGCACCCACCCATGCGCGAAATTATTGGAGTGGTTGGCGACGTAAAGCTGCACGGCCTGCAAGCAGAGGTGACTCCCGCTGTCTACGTCTCGGTGGCGCAAAGTCCTTTTGACGGTCTGAACGTCGTGGTTCGCACCGAGGTTGATCCGGCGAGCGTCATCACCGCGGCCCGCAATGAAGTTGCAGCGGTGGACAAAGACATTCCGGTTTTTGATGTCAAGACGCTCGACCAGTATGTCTCGGAATCCATCGCCGCACCGCACGTTATTTCGTTGCTGCTGGGAATTTTCGCCGGGCTGGCGCTGGCGCTCGCAGCCGTGGGGCTTTACGGCGTCATCGCGTACTCGGTGGTGCAGCGCACCCACGAGTTTGGAGTGCGAATGGCTCTGGGCGCGGAGCGTCAGGATGTCCTCAAGATGGTTGTGCGGCGCGGATTGGCGCTGACTCTGGCAGGGGTCGGAATCGGTTTGACGGGAGCGCTCGCGCTAACTCGTCTCCTGGCCGGGTTGTTGTTCGGAGTCCGGCCCAACGATGCGGCCACCTTCGCCGGCGTTTTGCTGTTGATGACAATAGTCGCGCTGCTCGCAAGTTACATACCGGCGCGCCGCGCGACGAAAGTGGATCCGATGGTGGCGCTTAGGTACGAATAATTGACGATTTACGATTGTCGATTGACGATTTAAAGATTGATATCTCAAATTTGGGTCTTCAATCGGCCGGCCGCGGCGGGTCAATCAGCAATCGTCAATCCTGCAGATTCCAGGAGAGGTTAAATGGCAACGCTCATCCACGACCTTAAATACGCCGTAAGAATGTTGATCAAGAATCCCGGCTTTACGGTGGTCGCCGTACTCACCCTGGCGCTGGGGATTGGAGCGACGGTCGCCATCTTTAGCGTAGTGTACGGCGTGCTCCTGCGCCCGCTGCCTTTTCCCAAGCCCGAGCAGATCGTCAGCATTTCGGAGTTGGCCTCCGATGGGCATCGGATGAATTTCGCTGACCCCAACGTCCGCGATCTGCGCGCAATGAACCATACTCTGGCGGGAATGGCGAAAGCGGACAACGATGAGGTCACAATTTCCGGCGGCAACGGACCGGCGCGAGTCGGAGTCGCCACGGTCTCCGAGGACTTTTTCCGCGTCATGGGGGTCGCGCCCACGCTGGGACGCGAGTTTTCCAAAGATGAACTGCGCGAGGGGGGAACGCCGGCGGCGATTGCCAGCTACGGTTATTGGAAGGCGCATCTCAACGGCTCGCCTGATCTTTCAACCTTCAAGCTTAAAGTGGAAGATCACGTTTTCTCGGTGATTGGCGTGATGCCCCCGGGATTTAACTATCCGGGCCACACGGATCTGTGGCTGCCCGCCGAATTCTTTGGCGACCAAAGCCCCAGCCGGACGTCGCATAACTGGAGCCTGGCACTCGCCAGGCTGCGCGACGGCGAAACACTTGCCCGGGCGCGAGCGGACCTTTCTGCGATTGCCCGCCAACTCCACCAGCAGTACCAACCCAACATCGACATGGCCGATGTCAGTGTGGCGCCTTTGCGCGAAGCCCTCACGGCCGATGTGCGCCCGGCCCTGCTGATTCTCCTCGGGGCGGTCGGGTTTTTGCTTTTGGTGGGATGCGTAAATGTGGCCAACTTGCTCTTGGCGCGGGCGGCGGCGCGAGAGCGGGAATTGGCCATCCGCGCCGCCTTGGGTGCGGGGCGGAGCCGCTTGATTCGGCAGTTTCTAACCGAATCCTTATTGCTTTCACTTCTCGGAGGCGCCCTGGGTATTTTCCTGGCGCTTTGGGGTGTGGAAGCCCTGGTGGCGCTTGCCCCGCCCAACTTGCCGCGCCTCGAGGACGTTTCGGTGAATTTGCCGGTGCTCACTTTTGCTCTGGGAATTTCTGTGCTGATGGCAGTGAGCCTGGGCCTCGTGACGGCCCTACGGGCAACAGCCGCGGACCCGCAGGCAGCGCTTGCCGAGGGTAGCCGCGCAGCGGTTGGTTCAATCGCCTCGCACCGCCTGGCCCGGATTTTGATCGGAGGCCAGATGGCGGTCACGCTTGTGCTGCTGGTCGGCGCCGGACTGCTCGGACGAAGCTTGCTGCAAGTGCTTTCTGTTGACCCCGGATTTCGCACCACGCAGATCGTGACCATGGAACTCGAAGTGCCAAGCTTCGCGGGCGGGTCCGCATTCGACTTCGCCGGCATGGTGGCCAACCCGCGCCCAGCAAACTTTATGAGTGATCTGTTCGACCGCCTGCGTGCCATACCTGGTGTAGTGGAAGTCGGCGGGGTCTCCGTTTTGCCTCTGGGTGCAGGCGGCGATTGCCCTGATGGTAAATTTCTGCTTCTCAATCAGCAACCCCAATTCGACATGAACAAGCCGGAAGAAATGGCTCGGCTCGATCGTCTGTGGAACACCGCTCCCGGCGGCGTGGCAGACTATTGTGTGGCCAGCGCAGCCTATTTCAGGGCGCTTGGCATTCCCTTGATTCGTGGGCGGTTTTTTGACGAGCACGATACTGCTGGTGCGCCTCAGGCGGCAGTGGTCAGCGAATCTATGGCCCGTGCTACCTGGCCGAATCAGAATCCGCTGGGCCACACCATTGAATTCGGCAACATGGATGGTGATATGCGGCTACTTACCGTGGTGGGCGTCGTGCCGGACGTGCACCAGCGAAGTCTCGAGAAACCAGCGGAGCCAACGGTATACGTCAACTACCAACAACGCCTGCGCGGCGGCCGCGATTTCACTGTGGTTATGCGCGTTGCAACGCCGCCCGCGGTCCTGGTGAGTGACGCTCGGCAGATCGTGCGTGAACTCGCGCCCGACGTAGCGCCCCGATTTCAAACCTTCCAGGATGTGTTCTCAGCTTCCCTTGATTCACGACGATTCAATCTGTTGCTAGTCGGCGTGTTTGCGGTCTCGGCCTTGGTGCTGGCGGCGGTTGGAATCTTCGGGGTGATGGCGTATTGGGTGTCGCAACGCACAAGGGAAATCGGCGTGCGCATGGCCCTGGGAGCGGGGAAAGCTGAGGTGGTGTGGTTGGTCCTCCGCCAGAGCGTGACCACGGTGGTGGCCGGCATTGCGGCGGGCGTTTTCGGAGCATTCGCCCTGACCCGCGCCGTTAAGTCGCTGTTGTTTGGAGTGACCCCAACTGACCCCATTACCTTTGCGGGTGTCGCTTTGTTGCTGACCATCGTCGCGATTCTCGCCAGCTACGTTCCCGCACGGCGCGCCACAAAAGTGGACCCGATGGTGGCGCTGCGCTACGAGTAATTGACGATTTTTGATTGACGATTGACGATTTGAAGGTCGGCCAGTCAATTTTCTGCCTTAAATCGACAATCATCGGTCGGCAATCGTCAATTCTTTATTTCCTGTCCGCTTTCGGAACGTAAGTTTTCGGAAGCGGACACCCCCACCCAACCCTCAATCTCCTCGACTTCAAACAAGCCAAATAATTTCAATCACTTACAGCACACCGCCCGCTGGCAACGGATTTGCTTAGAGAGGGCGGGGGACTCGGTCAAATAATTGCCGATTGTCGATTGATGATCGAAGATTTGCGATTGAAAGGAATTCGGTTTCGAGTTTCTGCCTTTAATCGACAATCGTAAATCAGCAATCGTCAATTCGAGATTGAGAGCGGCAAGCTTGCTGAAGGGAGCCGGTAAGCTATGATAACGATCCTACAGGACGCGAGGTACGGACTGCGAATGTTGGCCAGGAATCCGGCCTTCACCGCCGTGGCCGTGCTTACCCTGGCGCTTGGCATCGGGGCCAACACAGCCATCTTCAGCGTGATTGACGCGGTGATGTTGCGTTCGCTGCCAGTGCGCGATCAATCCCAGCTTGTGGTATTGCGATGGACGGCACACGCACAACCGCACAGGAACGGGACGAGCTCCTACGGTGATTGCGCTGGCGGCGAAGGCGGCGACAAGAATCCCTCCGGCTGCTCGTTTCCGTATCCCATCTTTGAGATGATTCGTTCGGAGAAGGAAGCGTTTTCGGGAGCGACTGCGTTCGCCGGTCCGCCCCAGCTTGTGCTGAGCGGCAACGGGCCGGCGCGCGTGGTTCGCGGGGAATTAGTTTCTGGAGATTACTTCTCCACGCTGGGCGTGAGCGCGCTGGTGGGGCGCACCCTGGGCCCGGAGGACGATTCGCCTTCCGCCACGCCCGCTGTGGTATTGAGTTACGGCTTCTGGCAAGGCGCATTCGGCGGCGACCGTTCCGCCGTTGGCCGCACCATCTCCTTAAACGCGGCGCCATTCACGATTGTCGGCGTGACCGAGCCGAGCTTCACCAGCCTGACGCCCGGGAAGACGCAGGACATGTTTCTGCCCCTCTCCACGGTTCCGCGCCTCAATATTCACTGGGGGCACGATCTGCGAACTCTTAACAACTGGTGGCTGGTTATCGTGGCGCGTTTGAAACCAGGCAGTTCGATTGGCCGGGCGCAGGCGGCCGCCAGCCTGATCTTTCGCAACGAAATGTTGCACGGCGAGAAGCCCGCTTCGAAAGCCGCGGACGATCCGGCCATCGTCCTTTTGCCTGCGCACTCGGGGCTCAGCGGCGAGCGGGGCTTTTTCTCCAAACCACTTTACGTGCTGATGTTTGTCGTCGGCTTCGTCCTGCTGATTGCCTGCGCGAACGTCGCAGGACTGCTTCTATCGCGTGCTGCGGCGCGGCAGAAAGAGATGGCCGTTCGTTTGGCATTGGGAGCCGGGCGCGCGAGGATCATGCGGCAATTGCTCACCGAGAGCATGACGCTCTCGCTCGGCGGAGGCGTACTCGGAGTCCTCTTTGCGATTTGGGGTGTCGAGGCAATGACCGCGCTCATCGCTCGCGGCGCGGACCATCCCTTTCCCTTTGTCGTCGCCCCGGATTGGCGCGTACTTCTTTTTACGGTTTCGATATCCCTCCTCACCGGAATCCTATTCGGCATCGCGCCGGCGCTGCGCAGCTCAAGGTTGGACTTGACGCCGGCCCTCAAGGAAAACTCCCAGTCGTTGCCGGGTGGAGAGGCGGGGCGGGGCCGGTGGCTCCAACTGGGCAAGGCCTTGGTTGTAATTCAAGTCGCGCTGTCGATGATTGTGCTGGTGGGAGCGGGTTTGATGGTGAGGACTCTGGTGAATCTTCGCAGCATCAATCCCGGCTTCGACACCCGAAACCTGCTGCTGTTCGGCATAGACCCAACATTGACTAAATACTCCGACTCCAAAATTCAGAATCTCTACCGCCAATTGCAGGAACGGCTCGCGGCGCTGCCTGGTGTGACCTCGGTGAGCTACTCCTCCGATGCGCTGTTGAGCGGCAGCCTCTGGACCAGCGACCTGCACGTGGAAGGGCAGCCGGAAAAATCGACCCAGGAAGTGGATATGCTCGCGGCAGGACCGGATTTTCTTAAGACATTGCGCATTCCGCTGATTGGGGGACGCACATTCACGGCTGCCGATTTCGAACAGGCAAATCAAGCCGTGGCGCCAGAAGAATCTTCCCAGCAAGCAGCAACTCCTTCCGGAGCGTCATCGGCGCCGAAATCTTCGCCGTCCGCAGGTCCGCCCATTCCCGTCCTGGTCAACACCACCTTCGTACGGACGTACATGACGAATCAGAATCCCCTCGGCAAGAGGCTGACGCAAGGGGACAATGAAGGGACAAGCGGTGACTCGGCCGTCGGCAAGCCCAGAACAAAGACCTGGGAGATTATCGGGGTCGCAGGGGACACGAAATACAACGATTTGCGCCGGCAGGTTCAACCCGCGGTCTACGTCCCCATGACAGGCGGCGGCGCCCATTTCGAGTTGCGCACCCAATCGAATCCTGCCGCGCTTATTCCGGTGGTACGAAAGACAGTGAACGACGCAGACAGCAATCTTCCCATTTTCGATGTCCGCACCCAATCGGAGCGGGTTGATGAATTACTGACTACCGAGCGCATTATTTCGCGGCTGGCGAGTTTCTTCGGCTCGCTGGCGCTTTTGCTCGCCTGTGTGGGACTTTATGGTTTGCTTTCTTATGAGGTGGCCCGCCGCACTCGGGAAATTGGCATCCGCATGGCACTGGGCGCCGAATCGCGCGACGTCCTGCGCCGCATCGCCGGCGAAGGAATCCGAGTGACCCTTGCGGGGATCGCCGCGGGGATCATCGGCGGACTGGCGCTGACGCGATTCCTGTCCAGCCTGCTTTTTGGCCTACAAGCGACCGACCTGGCCACGTTCGCCGGTGTCTCGCTAATTCTGCTCGCCGTGGCATTGCTGGCTTGTTACATTCCGGCGCGGCGAGCGACCAAAGTGGACCCGATGGTGGCATTGAGGTACGAGTAGGGAAGTGGCGAGTGGCATGTGGTAAGTGGCAAGTCAAAAAGATGATGTCATTCTCGCGTAAGCGGGAATCCATTTGACCTTGTGGATCCGCATTCGCGGGGATGACGTGCCTGCACTTGCCACTTGCCACAACCCACTTGCCACTTTTTCCAAGGAGGCAGACATGGGAACGCTACTCCAGGACGTGAATTACGGCGTAAGAATGCTCTTGAAGAACCGTGGATTTACCGCCGTTGCGGTCCTGACGCTGGCGCTCGGCATCGGGGCCAACACGGCGGTTTTCAGCGTTGTGAACGGAGTATTGCTCCGGCCGCTCCCTTTTCCCGAACCTGACAAGCTTCTTTGGATGCAATCGGCAAGCCTGGGGGCGTCTAATTGGTCCGGCGGCCCGCTATCTCCTCCCGACTTCAAGGACATTCGCGACCAGAATAAATCGTTCGACCATCTTGCCGCCTTTTTTGACAACCCCTCCATCTTGGCCGGCACGGGCGAACCGGAAAGAGTTTCAGCCGCCGCCGTGTCGATGGATTTTTTTGAAACGCTGGGAGCGAAACCTTTCCTTGGGCGGACATTTCTCGCCGAAGACGAACAAGTGGAAACGCCTCAGGTCGTGATTTTGAGTCACGGCCTATGGCAGCGCCGTTTTGGCGGCGACCCCGGCATCATCGGAAAAAATATGACCGTGAATGCCATCAGCCTGACGGTTGTAGGAGTAATGGCTCAGGGTTTCAAGTTCCCCGAAGACTCCGAATTGTGGAATCCAATTCCTTTTAAAAACAGTGGGATGGTGGTCCGGCGGTTTCACTTTCTGTCGGTTGTGGGCAGGCTGAAACAAGGCGTATCACTTCAGCAATCGCAGTCGGACATTACGTCGATCTGCCGTAGTCTGGAGCGGCTGTATCCAGCCTCGAACACTGATTACGGAGCGCAGGTCATTTCCTTGGAGGAGAGCCTGGTGGGCAGTCTGAAACCCACTCTCACGGTTTTGTTGGTTGCGGTCGGGTTTGTGCTGCTGATCGCTTGCGCTAATGTGGCCAGCCTTCTGCTGGCGCGCGCTTCGGCGCGCCAAAAGGAGATTGCCGTGCGCGCCAGCCTGGGCGCCGGCACGTTGAGAATGGTTCGCCAGTTGCTTACCGAGAGTGTGCTGCTCTCATTATTGGGGGGCGGTCTAGGGATTTTCCTGGCAATTTGGGGAATAGAATTCCTGATCTCGCTCAATCCCGCCGACATCCCGCGTCTGAATGAAGTAAGTGTGAACGGAACCGTGCTTGGGTTTACTTTGGGGCTGTCAGTCCTCACCGGAATGATCTTTGGTGTTGCGCCCGCGCTAAAGTCGGCGCGGCTTGACTTGACCGAGACGCTCAAGGAAGGGGGGCGCGGGTCAAGCTCCGGCCGGGGGCGCCATCGCCTTCATAGCATTCTCGTGGCCGCGGAGGTCGCCGTGGCTTTTGTCCTGCTCATCGGCGCCGGACTGATGCTGCGCAGTTTTCAACAGTTGGGAAATGTGAATCCTGGGTTCGACCCTTCAAACGTCGTCACCATGCAACTCCCGCTGCCCTTTGTCAATAAGGCAGACGCTCCCAAGTGGGCGGAATTCTACCGCCAATTGGTGGACAGGGTTAAAAACCTGCCGGGCGTGCAATACGTCGGCGGCATCTCCGAATTGCCCCTTAGCGGTCAACTGAATGACACCTCATTCACAATAGATGGCCAGGCCCCGCCTCCAAACGGCCAGGGATACTTTGCCCAACAGCCGAGAGTAACTCCGGATTACTTCAAGGCATTTGGCATCCCTCTGATGAAGGGCCGTTATTTTACCAACCAGGATGACGCGAATTCGGCCAAGGTGGTGATCGTCAGCGATTCCCTGGCGCGCCGGTATTTCTCCAAGGTGGACCCAATCGGAAAGCACATCACCATCGACTTTGATGTGCCCTTTGACTGTGAAATTGTCGGCGTGGTCGGTTCGATTCGCCAATACACACTTTCCTCTGGATTGACCCTGGCCATGTATGTACCCGAAGCACAAAAGCCGCAGCCGCAGTTGAATATCGTTGTGCGATCGACGGGCGACCCTCTGGTGATCGCGGCGGCCGTCAAGAAAGAAGTCCAGACACTCAACAGCGATTTACCCGTTTATCAAATCCGGACGATGGAGCAGGTGATCTCCAGTTCCGTCGCGCGGCCGCGATTGCGAACACTGCTGCTGGCGATTTTTTCAACGGTGGCTCTGATACTGGCGGCAGCGGGGATCTATGGCGTGATGTCTTACTCCGTGAGCCAGCGAACCCACGAGATTGGCATTCGCATGGCTCTCGGTGCGCGACGAAATGATGTTCTCAAAATGGTGGTCGGAAAAGGTCTATTGCTGGCGCTGATTGGGATCGGCGTGGGCCTGGGCGTGGCTTTCGGAGTCACACGATTTATTGCCAGCCTGCTTTTTGGTGTTCGACCCACCGACCCAATTACTTTTGCTTGCATTGCGGGACTGCTGGCGGGAGTGGCGTTGCTAGCGAGCTATATCCCAGCCCGGCGCGCGACCAGGGTGGACCCGATGGTGGCGCTGAGATATGAGTAATTGTCGATTGACGATTTAAGATTGACGATTGAAGAACTACGGCGTGTCGACGCGCATGCAATCGACAATCGTTAATCTCATCCCAGTGGCAGCAGGTAAGAAAACGATCGGAGGAGGGCATTATGGCAAAGGTTGAGCGGATTCGCGAACTACTCAAGGAACCGATAAGCCCCGAGTATTTGAAACAAAGGACTGAGGCGGGATGGAAGCCAGTGGCGGTTGAATGGCAGCGCGAGGTGGATACTGCTGAGGCTCCACCGGGAACGTTGGTGGAGGATGTGCCGTTCGGGCTCCGCATCGCTGAAAACTGCGAACGCCTGGTGGAAAATCCGAATGAGAAGCAGGCCCTCATGGTGATCATGGAAAAGGTTGTCTTGGACAGCCCCATGTCCGAAATCGCGGACGAATTGAACCGCCGGGGCTTCCGGACGCGCCAGGGATTTGCTTGGAATGAAGTGTCGGTGTTTGACATGCTCCCCCGCTTGATCGATGTGGGCCCGCAACTGCTATCCGGAGATGAATGGGTGGAGCGGCGGCGAAAGCTGGTGCTGACACATTCAGGAGCCGCGCCGGCGCAAGACCGGCCAAGACAATAGGAATTGACGATTTACGATGGTCGATTGACGATTGAAAGATTGATACCTGTAAATCGGGCCTTCAATCGGGAATCGTCAATCAGCAGTCGTCAATCCTAAAGATTTCGGGAGAAGTTAAATGACAACTCTCATTCACGATCTCAAATATGCAGTGCGGATGCTAAGAAAGAATCCCGGTTTCACTTTGGTCGCCGTGATCACCCTTGCCCTGGGGATTGGCGCCAACACTGCCATCTTTAGCGTGGTCAACGGGGTGCTCCTCAGGCCTTTGCCTTTCAAGGACCCGGGCCGCTTGGTGGCAGTGGGGGAGAGCACGACGCAATTCGAAATGATGTCCTTCTCGTATCCCGACTTGCATGATTTCCGGGAACAGAGCCGGTCCTTTGAAGGCATGGCGGGATTCAACTGGCAGGACTGCAATCTTACTGGGTCGGGCGAGCCTGAGCACTTAAGCGGGAAGCGGATCTCAGCGAACTTCTTTTCGGTGTTTGGGATTAGCCCCATGCTGGGCCGGAACTTCGACGCCAATGAAGATCACGTCGGCGCGGGCCCGGTGGCGTTGATCAGCGGCGGACTTTGGGCGCGGCGGTTCAGCTCCGACCCGGAGGTCATCGGCAAATCAATCACTCTGAATGGCAGGGGTTACACGGTTGTGGGCGTTCTTCCCTCGTCGTTCGAGTATCGAGGCAAAGCTGATGTGTATACGCTCCTGGGGCAGTGGGACGACATCATGGCGCGCTTGCGTGAAGTGCATCCCGGCATCCACGCTGTGGCGCGCTTGAAGCCCGGGGTAACCGTGGCGCAAGCGCAATCGGATTTGAGCGGCATTGCGGCGGGTCTGGCCAGGGACTATCCCAAAAGCAATGCCAACCACGGGGCCGCTGTCCGGCCCTTGGCGCAGGAAATGGTGGGCGACGTCGAGCCTGCCCTCTTGGTCTTGCTGGGGGCGGTTGGGTTTGTCCTTCTGATTGCATGCGCCAACGTCGCCAACTTGCTGCTGGCGCGCTCGACCGCCCGCGAGCGCGAGATGGCCATTCGGGCTGCAATTGGCGCGGGCCGCACGCGGATGGTTCGGCAGCTTCTTACCGAGAGCGTTTTGCTGGCACTTGCCGGCGGAGCTTTGGGGCTGCTGGTGGCCTCGTATGGCGCGCAAGTGATGCTCGCAACCGCGCCCGGCGGTCTGCCGCGGATGAACGACATCCATATCGACGGTTGGGTGCTGGGATTCACGCTGGCGGTATCGCTCATCACCGGAGTCGTTTTTGGATTGGCGCCGGCATTTCAGACTTCGCGAATTGACCTGACTACGACGCTTAAAGAGGGCGGCCGCGGCTCGAGCGCCGGACATCATCGCCTGCGCAGCGCACTGGTGGTCAGCGAGATTGCCGCTTCGCTGGTTTTGCTGGTGAGCGCGGGATTGATGCTCAAAACCGTGTGGCGGTTGAGCAAGGTTGATCCCGGATTCGATCCCCGCCATCTCCTGACATTCTCCATCGGTCTCTCGCCCGCCAACAGTTCCACCCCGGACAATATCCGTTCGGCCTACAAGAAATTGACCGATGGATTTGATGGCTTGCCCGGCGCGCAGGCGGCCGCCATGGGCACCAACATCCCGCTGTCTGGCGATGACAGCGAAGTGCCGTTGTGGGTCAGCGGGCGGCCGCGCCCCACCAATCAGAGCGACATGATCTGGGCCCAGATGTATGTCACCAGCCCTGGTTACTTGAAGGCAATGGACATCCCCTTAGTGAAGGGGCGTTACTTCGCCGACCAGGACTCCAAAGAGTCCCAGGCTGTGGTGGTGATTGACGATGTGATGGCACAGGGCCTGTTTCCCGGCGAAGACCCGGTTGGGAAAAGCGTTGGGATTGCGGACCTCAACGGAGACATGGGGAACGGTCTGAACAAGCCCCTGGAAATTATAGGCGTGGTTGGGCACGTAAAACATTGGGGCCTGGACAGTGATGACTCAGCGAAGATCCGTTACGAAATATATTTTCCATTCGTGCAGATTCCCGACCAATTCATGGCAGGCATGACTCAGGGCAATACCCTGCTGGTGCGCACCACGGTGGACCCGCTCAGCATTGTTCCCGCCGTCAAGCAGCGTGTGGCCGAAGCCGGTGGCGATCAGCCCACCTACGATTTTCAGACGATGCAACACACCATTTCCAATTCCTTCGCGGATCGCCGTTTCGCCATGCTGCTGCTGGGCGTTTTCGCAGGACTTGCCCTGTTGCTGGCCTCCGTCGGAACTTACGGTGTGATCTCCTATACTGCCGGCCAGCGGACGCATGAGATTGGCATCCGCATGGCTCTCGGCGCGCGCACCGGCGACGTGTTGCGGCTGGTGGTGGGGCAGGGCCTCACGCTGGTCCTGGCCGGAATCGGAGTGGGATTGGTTGCCGCTTTGGGATTGACGCGCCTCATGGCCGGCATGCTTTATGGAGTCCGTCCCACCGACCTGGCCACGTTTGCCGCCGTGTCATTCGTCCTTGGCGCCGTCGCGCTGCTCGCCTGCTACATTCCCGCGCGGCGCGCGACCAAAGTGGACCCGATGGTGGCCTTGAGATATGAATGAATGTCCGCGTGCGGGACAGCACTATTCGCCCACGAACACTGCCAGACACGCCCGGCGTCAAAGGCAGCGGGTTCCCGGAGAACCAGGGAAACCCGATCACAATTCGAGGAGGACTTTATGTTAAAGCGTGCTTCCCAGTTGCTGCTGGTCGCCTGTCTGGTTCCGGGCGCCTCGTGGGCGGCGAGCGACCCCTTTGTAGGCAAATGGAAGCTCAATCCGTCCAAAAGCCGATTCCCCGACGAAATGAAAGTTAAGGCAGCCGGGGCAAACAGGTACGCCTTTGATTTTGGCGCGGGCACTCCCGAGATTATCGTGGCCGACGGCACGGACCAGCCCGGCATCTTCGGCACCACCCTGTCGGTCACCGTCGAGGGGCCAGACACTTGGAAAGTCATCCGCAAGAAAGATGGCCGCATGCTCCTTACCGCGACATGGAAACTTTCCAGAGACGCCAAGACCCTTACTGACCTCTACAGAGAGAATGAGCCCGACGGGTCGACCCTCAGCATGGACTATGTTTACGAGCGGACGACCGCAGGCTCAGGTTTCGCGGCCACTTGGGAAAGCGTGAGCGAGACGATGAATTCGGCCTACGAGCTTCAGATTCAGCCTTACGAGAGCGACGGACTGACGTTCATTTCTCCCGAGGAAAAACAACCTCGAAATCTGAGATTCGATGAGAAAGATTATCCGAATGGCCCGGACGCGCCCCCGGGCTCTGTGCACTCTGGACGCCGGGTGAACGAACGCACTCTGGAAGTTACCGACAAGACCAAAGGCAAGATCATGAACTCCCACACGATTGAGCTTTCTCCCAATCTCAAGACCTTGACGATGACCGACTACGCGGTGGGTCGAAGCAGGCCAAACGTCCATGTGTTTGATCGGGAGTAGAAGAGCGAGGTGGTCGTGATTGGCGTGGCCCCAACCACTAGTTAGATCCCCGCCCGCCGGGCGACGAGAGTCGATCCCGTGGTGGCGCTGAGGCAGGAATAATTGACGATTTGCGATTGACGATTTAGGGAAGCGATTCGCACGTGTTCGCCGCGAAATCGGCAATCGATTGTTTGGGGACGTGCTATGTCAATCCTGAAGATCATTACCGCTGACCTTCAGGCGCTATTCCGCAAGAATCAAATGGAAGAGAAAATGGACGGAGAGTTGCCCGACCATTTGGACGCCATGATGAAAGACAAGAAGCGCTCGGGGATGAACCAGGAAAAAGCTCTGCGCGCGGCGCGGGTGGAAATGGGGAGCGTGGATGCGGTGAAAGAAGAAATCCGCGGCACAGGTTGGGAAGCCACAATTGGAACGCTAGTGGAGGATCTCCGTTACGCTTTTCGGCTGCTGAAAAAGGCCCCTGGCTTTGCTGCCGTAGTGATTATGGTCCTTTCGCTTGGTATCGGGGCCAATACGGCCATTTTCAGCCTGGTGGAATCGGTCTTGCTTCAGCCCATCCCTGCAAACGATCCCGGGCGGCTCATGGCCATTTACACCAGCGGACCGCACGGCGCGGACTACAGTTCCACCTCGTACCCGGACTATGAGTGCTACCGCGATCACACCCACGTCTTTGACGGTGTGATGGCCTACGCGCGTATCCGCCTGGCCTGGACTCATGGCAACGAAACGGATTTCCCCTGGGCGGAAATCGTTTCCGGAAACTACTTTTCCGTGTTGGGTGTCAAACCCTTCATGGGGCACGCGCTTCAGCCGCAGGAAAACGCGACCCCCGGCTCCGGCCCCGTGGCAGTGGTAAGTTATGAGTTTTGGCAGCGGCAACTGGGATCAGATCCGAACGTGCTCGGAAAGTCCCTGACCCTGAATGCTCACACTTTTACGGTGGCCGGCGTTGCCCCGATGGGCTTCAGTGGAGTCAATCTCGACTGGGGAACCGGGGCCGGAATCTGGGTTCCTTTGTCGATGCAGGATCAAATCTTGCCTGCCGGCTTTGACCTTCTCCACGCGCGTGGGGCGAGATGGCTGCTGGTTGTGGCGCGGCTTTCGCCGGGCGTCAGCCCTGCCCAAGCGCGTGCTGGCGCGAGGCTCGCAGCGCAGCAACTCGCGCAATCCTATCCGGTGGAGGACAAAGACCGTGTGGCGATCCTGCTCCCAGCATCTCAGGCCCGCATTTGGCCCACGTGGCGCGAGCAGATTGTAAAATTCCTTGGACTTCTGATGGGGGCCGCGGGGCTGGTTTTGCTGATAGCGTGCTCAAACGCCGCCAACCTGCTTCTTTCGCGCGCGGAAGTGCGGCGAAGGGAAATCGCCACACGCCTTGCTCTGGGAGCGAGCCGCGCCCGCGTGGTGCAGCAGTTGCTGATTGAGAGCGCCATGCTGACCGTTGGCGCGGCGGCGGGTGGGCTTGGGCTTGCCATGCTCATCATGCAAGGTGTCCCCGGCTTTCGGCTGCCCTTCAGGATTAATATCGCGCTACATCCGCAACTGGACAGCCGTGTGCTTGCATTCACCATGGCCCTGTCTGTGCTGACCGTCCTGCTTTTTGGCATCGTCCCGGCGCTCGAGTCTTCCAGATCCAGCCTGGGCGACGCGCTCAAGGATGGCGGGCGCCAGGGGACGAGCAGGCGTGGCCGCCGGATCCGCAACGTGTTGGTTATGTCGCAAGTGGCCCTCACTTTGGTTTGCACTATTGGCGCGGCCCTTTTGCTCAGGAATCTCTACCGGGTGGAAACCACCAATCCTAGCTTCGACTACCATCACGTTCTGGTGGCGACGGCTGAGTTCGATACTCGCGGCTATTCCGACACAGAGAAAATCCGCTTTTACGGGCGCCTGCTGGACAATCTCCGGCAGTCGCCAGGGATAAGGTCGGCCAGCCTCACTTCTGAATTGCCACTCAGCCTGATGCGAGCAGTGAGGAGTGTGGTTCCCGATGGGAGTGCGGGCAGGGATTTGAAGCAGGGGTCTCCGGTGCAGACTTGCGCGGCATCGCCGGGCTTTCTCGCGACATTTCACATTCCTCTTCTTCGCGGGCGCGAATTCAGCTCGGGCGACAACCAAACCGCTCCCAAGGTGGTGATTGTTAACAGAACCTTGGCCGAGGCGTTTTGGCCCGGCCAGGATCCGATTGGAAAACGCCTGCTGATGACTGGCGAAGAGTCGTACCGCGAGGTCGTTGGGGTTGCGAGCGACATCAAGTATCACGCACTGTGGGAAAGCCCCGAGCCCTACTTGTACCTGCCTCTTTTACAGGACCCCGCTTCTGAGGTGCACTTCGTAATTCGAACAGTGGGAGACCCCATGAGCCTGATGCCCGCCGTGCGGAGAGTGGTCTCCGCGCTCGACCCTCAAGTGCCTCTATACGATGTCACAACTTTGGATGACCAGTTTCGCGACTCGCTTTCTCAGCCGCGGATGGCGGCGTATTTAGTTGGCTTCTTCAGCTTGCTATCGCTCGTCCTCGCGTCGGTTGGTATTTACAGCCTCGTTTCGTATCTTGTGGCCCAGCGTACGCACGAAATTGGCGTTCGCATGGCGCTGGGCGCGCGCACCGGTGACGTGCTGAGGCTCGTCGTGGGGCAGGGCCTCGCGCTGGTCCTGGCCGGAATTGGAGTGGGATTGGTTGCCGCATTGGGATTGACACGCCTCATGGCCGGCATGCTTTATGGTGTCCGTCCCACCGACCTGGTTACGTTTGCCGCCGTGTCACTCGTCCTCGGCGCCGTCGCGCTGCTCGCCTGCTACGTTCCCGCGCGGCGTGCGACGAAAGTCGATCCCATGGTGGCGCTGAGGCACGAATAATCGACGATTTGCGATTGACGATTTTCGATTGTCGATTGACGATTGAAAAAAGTTATAAGTCAAAATTGAGGCTTCAATCGGGCCGCCGGGGCGGGTCAATTCGCAATCGTCAATTTTATGAATTCCGCGAGAGGTTAAATGACAACCCTAATCCACGACCTTAAATATGCCGCAAGAATGTTAATCAAGAATCCCGGCTTCACGCTGGTGGCGGTTCTCGCCCTGGCGCTTGGGGTTGGGGCGAACACGGCGATTTTCAGCGTGGTCAATGGCGTCCTGCTGCATCCTCTTCCATTCCCGGACTCAAATCGCCTCATGTCCCTCCATGAGGTTGACCAGAGGCGCCTTGCAAACTCTACCAACGTATCTTTTCCGGATTTTTTTGATTGGCGAACGCAGAACCACACTTTTGAGCGTCTCGCCGCTTATCACGATTCCGAGTTCACCCTTACGGGTGTTGACCAGCCCGCCCATTTGAACACCGAGGTGATTTCTTACGATCTGTTTCCGCTTCTTGGGGTCAAGCCCACCCTGGGCCGGAGTTTCCTTCCCCAGGAAGAGAAAGTTGGGTCGCACGTGGCGATCCTGAGCCATGCCTTCTGGGAATCACAGTTCGGTCCCGATCCCAGAATAATCGGGCGCACCCTGACCCTGAACAATTTGAGCTATTCCGTGGTTGGAGTCATGCCGGCCGGATTCAATTTCCCGCTTGATTCCGGTCCAGTTTCGCTTTGGACCACCATTGCCGTGGACGCGGAAACCGAGGGAGGGGACCAGCCCTCTACCGCCCAGCGGGGCTCGCATTTTATTGTGGTGATCGGACGCCTCAAGCCCAATGTGACGGTTGCGCAAGCTGGGGCCGACATGAACGTGATCGCAAAAGGGTTGGCAAAACAATTTCCCGACACCAATGGCAACCGCGGCTCCGTACGGATTCGCCCCGAGCTCGAAGAATTGGTGGGCGACGTTCGCCCCGCTCTTCTGGTCCTTTTCGGCGCGGTGGGATGCGTCCTCCTGATTGCTTGCGCCAACGTGGCGAATTTGTTGCTGGCGCGCGCCACATCCCGTCACAAGGAAATTGCAATTCGCGCCTCTCTGGGCGCCGGTCGTTGGCGCGTGATCCGACAGCTTCTCTCTGAAAGCGTCTTGCTCGCTTTTGTGGGTGGTTCATTAGGATTGCTGTGGGCCATTTGGGGAGTGGACGTCTTGCTGAAATTAAGCCCGGAAACTATCCCCCGCTTGGGGCAGGTCAGAGTGGACGGGTCCGTGCTCGTTTTCACCACGCTGGTTACCTTGCTGACCGGCGTCATTTTTGGCCTGGCCCCGGCTTGGCAGGTTTCAAAGGCGGACCTCACCGAAACTTTGAAAGAAGGCGGAAGGGGCACGACCGATGCCGGACATCACAACTGGCTGCGCAGCTCACTGGTGGTGGCGGAGACTGCGGTCTCTCTCGTATTGCTGGTGGGCGCCGGGTTGCTGATCACAAGCTACCTCAGGCTGCAGCGAGTGGATGCGGGATTTAACCCGCATCACCTACTCACCTTCAGATTTGAATTGCCGGAGGCGCGTTATCCCTACCTCCAGCGTATCAATTTCTACAACCGATTCCTCAAGCGTCTGCAAACGACTCCAGGGATACGCTCAGCCGCATCCATCCTCCCTTTGCCCCTCAGCGATGACCGCATCAGCGTCAGTTTTGAAATCGATGGGCGTCCCGTCCCGAAATCGGACGAGCCTTCCGCTTGGTTTCGCGTGGTGAGTCCGACATATTTTCCCACCATGGGGATCCAGCTGTTAAAAGGACGCCAATTCACCGAGCTCGATGATGCCAAGGCGCCCGGAGTCATCATTGTGAACCAGGAATTCGCGCGGCGATTTTTCCACAACGAGGATGTGATCGGGAAGCACATCAAACCAGGCGCCGCGGGCGTGGGCAAAGAAATCATGCGGGAAATAGTGGGGGTGGTGGCGGACGTAAAACACCTGAATTTGGCGCGCGAATCCACTCCGGAATATTATGTTCCTTACGCTCAATGTCTTTTTGATCCGATGACGATTGTGGCGCGCACCCAGGGCGACCCCCGCGCCGTTGTGGACGCAGTGCGCAATGACCTGCGCGACGAGGACAAAGAATTGCCCGTCTATGAAGTGCGAACCATGGACGATTATCTTGCCGCCTCTATTTCGCAGCCGCGATTCAACACCATGATGCTCGGAATCTTCGCCGGCGTAGCCCTGCTTCTATCCGCCGTTGGGCTTTATGGCGTGATGGCCTACACGGTAGCTCAGCGAACCCATGAAATAGGAATTCGGATGGCCCTGGGGGCGGAACGCCGCGACGTGCTCAAAATGGTTCTGGGCCGGGGTTTGTTCTTAACCCTGGCCGGGGTCGGCATCGGCTGGCTGGGAGCGCTTGCGCTGTCGCGGTTCTTGACCGGAATGCTTTTTGGCGTTCATCCTCACGATCCGGCAACGCTGGCCGGTGTTTCCCTGGTCCTTGTCGCCGTGGCACTCGTGGCCTGTTACATCCCGGCGCGGCGCGCCGTCAAAGTGGACCCCATGGTGGCGCTCAAGTACGAGTGATTGACGATTTTTGATTGTCGATTGACGATTGAAAAAACTTGAACTTGGGGCAATACAAACCCTCATGCGGGCGGGGGACACGGACTACACCGCAGGGAACCCCTCTAGGGCTTTTTCCCCTTTACTTTTTTCCCAATTTTATTTTGTCCGGACGGCCTCAAGTTGCACGCTGGGTATGAATATGCGCTGGAGGTGCTGTTGTCCATCCACCCAGAGGTCGATTTTTGCTATATCGGTTGAGACAAGAAGGTGTCGAAGCTTTTCGTGGCGCCCGGCGAAATTCACCTCTTCTGATCCCATGTCTTGAATATTCAAAACTCCGGGAGTTGCTTCCTGTGGGATGTAAGCGTTAAAGGTTTGCTGCTTGTCTGGTTTAAGCGCAAAACGGTCAACCAGAAGCTGGTAATGATGGACGACGTTGTCATCCACAATCAGGACATCTTTGGGCAGAGCAAAATCCCTTTCGTCATCCACCTTGTCGTTGGCAAGACGCAACCGGCTTTGCGCCGGTGATTTGTGGAAATCCACTTCCAAATGAAACTCCGGCGTGCCCTTTTGATTCACCAGGTAGGTTTGGGGTTCCCATTGCCGGTCTAATATCAATCGGGGACTGGACTTCAGGGCGACGGGCTGGCCTGTTTGATCCGTTTTGATTTCAATTTCCGCTTCCGCCTCGATCTTGTCGGCAGAGGCATGGATCTTGAACCGTTCCGTCCCGATCTGGTGCCCTTCGAATAAAAGGGAATAGGTCCCCTGGTCGTCAAGCACAGGGGCAGCACCCTGTTGGCCCGGGTCTTGCTGCGCGGCCAGGTTGCATTCGCACCCAACCAAAATGAGGACTGCAATCCACAACTTGGTGGTAAAGCTTCGCCTACAGACCAAAGTTGCCTCCACGAAGGCTAAAATACTTCCAGGCGTAATATTTGTTCCGTAACTTCCTGGGGAGCGCGCCCTTCGGTTGGAACCCAGTATTCCGCCATCTGATAATAAGGCAGGCGCTGCTGAAGCAGTTGCTGAAAACTGTTGAGGTCGCGAAAGAGTGGGCGGTTCTGCATTCCTTCGCAGCGCCGGACCAGATCCTCCAGGGGAGAATCCAGCCAAATGGTGGCCCCTCCCCTTTCACGAATGAATTTAAAATTGGCCTCCTGGACGAACGTTCCTCCCCCCAGAGCGATTACCGCCGGCTCGGTTTTGGAGGCTTCGGTTAGAGCGGCGTGCTCGATGCCGCGGAAAAATGGCTCACCCGCCTGCTCAAAAATCTCTCGAATGGTCTGACCCTGGCCCGCTTCGATGGTGGTATCCAAATCGATAAAGGGCCAGCCCAAAGCCTGGGCCACCAATGCGCCCACGGTGGATTTGCCGCTTCCCATAAATCCCAGAAGATAGATCAACCTGCTTCGGTGGCGGCTCATGATTGAAGGATGGCTGCTCCCAATGAAAATGCACGGTCATTATATGAGGGCAACTCGAAGTTGTGCAACATCGTCGCGGGATTATCACTGTTGGGGACAAACCTTGACCGGGAGGGCAAAGCGAGCCCGGTCAATCCCTTAGTAAAATTGAACGCTGGAGTCGCGCGCCCTAAGGCTGGCGACGGATGTGGATGTTGCCGCTAAACGAGCTGACCTTCAGCGTCGCCGTGGTTGAAACGTTTGATCCGAAGAGGGAATGGGCACCCGCCTCTCTGGCCGCGTGAGGGACCGAGCTGGCGCGATTGGCGGGCGAAATCTCACTGAAGAATTTGCCGCGCCCAGTATTCTTGTTGAGCTCAAAGGAAGCGTCTGAGGGCAGCAACAAATCGATGTCGCCGCTATAGTCCGTAAACGCGTACTCCCCACCGGTGACGAAGTTGCCCTCATAGGTGATTTTTCCCGATGTGCTGTGGCCTCGGAGGAAGGTTCCCGTGGGCGAGATGAAATGAATATTTCCGCAGATCGTGGTGGCTTCCACATGGCCGGAGGGACGAATAATTTCTATATCGCCGGCGATGGAAGTGACCATCAGCCGGCCGGAGGCGTCGCTGACCGCAATGGCCCCACCCACTGAATCCACCGTGGTGTCTCCCTGAAGTTTGTCGATTTCCACGCGGCCTTCGGGGTTTCGAATTTCAATGCTGGAGCCCATGGGTACTTCCAGGATGTAAGAGACGCTCTTCTCGTCGCCACTGGCCAAAGGATTTGAAACGCGGGTAGTGAAATGAATTTTTTCCGCCGTTCCCGAGGAGGGGAGCTGATCCAGGTCAATCGTCGTCGAGGAGGAATTGGTTGAATAGACGGCATGAACCTGGGACTTGTCCCATCCCTTCACCACCACATGCCCCATGAAGTTTGAGAGACTGATGTGGGGATTGGCCGTGGTGTCAACGTTCTTTTCCTGGCGCACGATATTGGCGGCGTGGGCTACCGTCAGGGGGAGCAGAAGCAAAGTAAGCCCTCCCCATCGGAGAAACGTTCTTGCGGTTTGGATGGCTTCGCGCTGCCCTCTGAGCACCCGCTTACCTTCTTTTTTTCCAACTCGATTATTGGCCATGGTACTCCAATGCCGCCGAAAGCACCGCGGCCTTCTGCTCATAAGCGGCAGCCAAGTATTCCCGGGCCAAAGAATTGCCGGGATCTTTCTTAACTGAAGCCTTGCATTCTTCAATCGAGTTGTCCAGAGATTTCAATCCCTTTTGGTAGCTTGCGCGCACCACAGGGTCCAAAGACTTTTCGCTATCTTGATAAGATCTTTCCATCGTTGCCAGTCCCTCCGGAGCATCCACCGGCATCTCAACTAAGGCAACCGGCGTCTCCGCTTGGGGCGCATTGTTTATGACGGACTGGGGCGGGCCCGGTGATGTGGGCCGGATTAAAAGGACGGTGGCGACCAGCACCAGGCTGGCGAGGGCGGCAAAAGGCGCCGCGTAGCGAAGCAGCCCGCCCTGGGGAAACCAAGCGCGCCACCCTGCTACAGGGTCGCGAAAAAGGCCCTCCGATGCCAGCGTAGCGCGGACATTGGACCACACTCTTGCCGGAGGGTCCTCCAGATACGTTTCCGGTAACTGCGACTGAATGAGCCGGAGGTCCGCCAGCACGACGCTGCAATAGGGGCACTCGCTCGCGTGGCTGATGACGGCGGGACAATCTTCGCCCTCGAGGAAGGCGGGCAATTCCAAATCAAATTGGGAGCACAGGGCTCTTGCTGCCGCGGACGGGTCTTTCATCGGGATGGACATTGTTGCTTTTACCTCTCCCCTTCGGGAGTAACCTCCGCCACCGGATCGCCAGGTAACCTTCTATTTCGGTCGTCGCGCAACCAATCCCGCAATTTCATGCGGGCCTTATGAAGTTGCGATTTGGAGTTGCCGACCGAACAGCTCAATATTTGAGCAATTTCGTTATGTTCGTACCCTTCCATATCATGTAACACAAAAACTGCGCGATAGCCCGGAGGTAATTCACCGATCGCACGTGCCAGGCTGATGCGGTCAATCGAACCCATCAGCCTCCGGTCGTCATCCCCGTAATCACGCTTGACCGGTTCCTCCTGGGAGGTATCCATTTCATCGAGCGATACCTGTTGCAATCCTTTTTTCCGCAGGTGCATCAACACGACGTTGACCACCAAACGGTGCAACCAGGTTGAAAATGCGGACTCGCCGCGAAAAGTGGATATTTTCCGAAATAGCTGCAGGAACGCTTCCTGCGACAAGTCTTCCGCCTCCGCGGTATTGCCGGTCATGCGGAGGCAAAGTGAATATACACGGCGCTTGTGTGCTTCAAAGAGCGCGGCGAATGCCTGCTCGTCTCCACTCCGCGCCTGCGCGATTAACTGAGCTTCGGAAGCAGCCTTGGGCGTTGCGCTCTTTTGTGGACTCAAATGTTTTCAAAATAGGCCGCACCCCAACTCGTTTGGTGAGATGCGAAGCATCGGAAATGAGTTGTCTTAATTTACTATCCGGCGTTTACGTTCCTCCGGCCTGCCGGCCCGGCGGTCCGCCATGGTCCGCGCCTAATGTCCGGGACGAGTCGCCGCCTGAATGCGAATCACTGCCTTGCCCACGCCGATGTTGCCGGCGGTGTCGGACGCTCGCAGCGCGATAATATGTTCGCCCGGTTCCAGATTATGGACCCGAACGGTAAAAGTCTCAACCCTTGAATCTACCACTCCGTCGTCGGAGGAGATGACGCCCCAATCCTTGGAGTCCGTGGTAGTCTCCGCAGCGCGTAATGGCGAAGTGGCATCCTCGGCGCGGAACTGAATCTCCGCGCTATCTCCGGTAACGGTCTGCTTTAGAACGCGGACTTCCGGGGGAGAGTTATCAATCCAAAAGGGGGCGCTCAGGAGATCGGCCTTGCGGGCCTCTGCGGGCGAGTTGGACTCCTCATCCGATGCCACCAGACGCGCCACGTATTTGCCGTCTGCCAGGCCTTGGGGATCAAGAGTAAAGGATGTCTGGTGCAGCTTATCCTTTACCAAGTGCCAATTCTGCTCGTCCTCCGCCTTCAAATAAAGCGAATAAACCAGTTGATCTCCATTCGGGTCGTCAACCTGCCAACTTAATGTGGTGGGAGTCCTGATGCCGCCAACGCTGGAGGAGGGAGGGGGACTAAAGCTCACAGAGTTGCCCGAGGTTACGGTAACGCTCCCCGGAGAAGAACTGGAGAACGACGATGCGCCGCCAGGACCAGTCCTCTCGCCGGAAGTGGAGACGCTGAACGATCGGATTTGAGGAGCAAGGTTTTGGTTAAGATAAGAAACGGTAGCGTCATCCAACGTGGGGCTGGCTTGCGCTGTAGAGTGGAAGTCCGCCTTCCACTGGATGTAACGCGCGGGCGGATTCAGGATGGGACTGCCGTTGGGGTCGCGATACGGCCCCGCCCAGTCGCTCCAAGTTTGGTCCGGCCGATCGGAGTTTCCCGAGCGAGTGAAAAACTCCAGGCTTGTTCCAGGGGGCACCTCGCCCCGCCAGGCAATTACGCCCCACCGGGAAATGAATTTTGTGTCCTTCACCGGAGAAGTGTAATTTCCCTCGTGGGCCGCCCCCGATCCCACTTCAACCAATTTGGCGATATTGCTGGTGGCGGCATAAAGGTCGTTGCCCTGCGCCAGGAGTCTGGTGGCCAGCGAGTCGTGGGTTTCCGTAAGCAAGGTTAGCTCTTGCCCGTCAGCAGACGGAGACAACTCAAAAATCCGCCCGTTGGCATCGGTTGAAAACGCCACCCGATCGTTGCGAATGGCAAGCCCAAAGATACTTTCGTTGTTTGAGGTCCAAACCGTCTCGGCTGAGCTGTCGGGTAGAATTTGAATGAGCGACCCTTTGCCTTGGGGCGAAGTTGGCAATACAAATCCCTGCGGCGCTTGCGCCGGATGGTTGAAACTGGGGGCCGGAGCAGGTGCAGATGGGCTCTGCGCCGGCCCTTCCTTGGTTTTTGCGTCTTCGCTTTCAGCATCCACCGTTACGGTGACGGCTGCTTGGGCAGGCGTTGCCGGATTCTGGGGCCCCCACGTTCCCGGCGTTACCGAACCCCCGGCGCCACCAAGCGCGGCAGCGTAAATTCGTCCTTTGGAGTCGGCAGCCAAATCGTGGATTTCAGGGAGAGGCGCCTGGTAAATTACAAATGCTTTCCCTTTCGGGGTAATACGATAAATTAAACCATTGGGGTCACTGCCGGCAATCAAATTGCCCGCCGGATCATGGATGAGGCACATGATGTGGGTTTGCTTGCTATCGAAAAAGACCTCGCCTTTGCCGTTCGGGTCGATCACATAAATCAAGCCGCGATCGCCGGTGCCTGCAAACAAGCGGCCCTCAGCGTCAAAAGTGAGCGCCCAGATATATTTGGCTTTAGGGGTGTAAAACACTTTGGATTGGCCGTCGGGCGTCACGCGATATATCTTGCCTTCGGGAGAGCTGCCCACGTACAAGGCGCCATCGGACCCCATCGTCATGGCGAAAATTTGCGGTTCCGGGGCAGTGAAAAAAAGCGAGCCTTTCCGGCTCGAATCCACTTTAAACACCTTGCCCTGTTGGCCCGTCCCCAGGTATAGGTTGTTGTGACGGTCCGCGGCGATGGAGAGGGCCATGGTCTCATCGGGACTGAACAAAGCGCGCGCGTCAGGGGCAAGCCTTAACTCTCCTTCCTTGCTTAATGAAACACCCTCGAGCGTCCCTTGCAGAAGTTCGTCAAACGTCCCGACTTGCCAGAACGCGGTTTCAGTCGCGCCCAGCGGAACCGCCGCCAGCACTAAAAGTGACAATACAAGAACCCTCTTCCAATTTTTCATGCCCGCCCTTTTCACTCTATTTATTTTCAATCCTAAAGCGGCGCCCGCCCAAACGGTTGCCGCTTATTTCCCCGCGGTAGTGACTTTTAACAGAAGCGTTTTTTGCCCCTGGATCGCGTAAGGGCAGGGTTTGGTCTCGAAATCACCCACCACCGAAGTTCCGCTGAACACCACGTTGCCCGCGACCGCCGGGTCAGCCAGAAGGGTCTGCATCAGCGACGGCGGAGGCGACGGGTATTCATCCCCTTGCAGTACGAACGATCTTTGCGGTGACATCAGCAGCGCGTAAACCCGATTGTTGCGGCGCATCCGATTCAGCGCGCGCACCAGCTGGTGCAGGTCGCGGGGCATCGAGCCCTGCGGAGTGAAGCGATTTTGAAGCGAGTTGATGCTCCCCCCGCTCCCCACGACCAGAGAAAGCGTTTTGTCGTTGACGCTCTCCGGGATGTCCACGGGAATTTTCTGAATCACACTTTCCCCCCATGGCGTTCGCAAGAGAGCGCTGACTTCAATGTGATCTCCGGGATGCACTTCCGACTTGGTGCTCCAAACCTGGTCGAGAGTGGCCAGACGCTTTTCATCTCTGGCCACGATGGAAAGGTCAATTCCTTGCACGCCGACATCGGGGAAGCCGCTCGACAATACAAAAGACAACGGCGATGCTATATCGAGACCCGCCATCGCGCCGGTATTGAAGTCGCCGGACAGGACGTCTTCCAAATCCACCGAGTCGCCGCTGGAAAGCTGAATCTTTCCCTTCAGTTCCATGGTTGAGGGGCCCACCATCCGTTCTGTCGAACTCAGGGTTGAAACAATGCCAAGATTCAGCAAGAGGGGTGAGAGGAAAGTTTCCTGCACCATGGAGAAATTGTAATCTTCTTTCTTGTTGAGCGTGGAATCGAGGTGAATGTGAACCGGAATCAGAGGCGACTTGTCGCCCAGCGTCCCGTAAATGGCGCCAAACCTGTCCTGGTGGATGCTGCCCACCAATTGTCCGGGTGTATCCACTTTAAACGAGCTGGAAAGATTGGGAACCGTCACCAGCACGTTAGCCTTGGCCATGGGAAAAGAGACAGGTCCCGTCAGCAAGAATCGGTGGCCACAGGCATAGAGCTTGTCAGCGTCAATGTAGGTGACCGTGCAATCCACATTCAGGTTCAAATCGCCGCGCACCAAAAGCACGCTCACCATTGAGCCCGGCACCACGGGGACGGAACCCGCCGGGGCGGTGGCGTCACTTGCCGTCGATGAACCGCTGGACAGCACTCCGCCTTCCATCGGTTCAAACCCCATCTGGCGGAAGAGCGGGGAAGCATTCTGAATGGCGGCGGGGGAGAACCCTCCAAAATTGAGCGGCAGGCGGAGGCCTGCCATCGGACCTTTCGCGGTACCGCTAGATGGGTTCAGGCCGAAACTTGAAAGACCATCCTTCTCGTTCGGGATCAAACGCGCATTCACAGCGCTTCCGGAAGACACGTTCAAAATCCGGCCCATCAGATTGGAAGCGGCAGGCTTGCCCTCCGCCATGGCGACCGTCCCGGGGACTACGTCCAACATTTCCTGAATGGGGGTGATGCCTGCGATCGGCTCTTTGGAAAAAGGAAAGGAAAGCGCCACCGCGCCCACCAGCTTGCCATCCACATAAACCGGACTTCCGCTCATCCCCGCAATGACGCCTGTTTTTTCCAAAGGACCGCCGGAAAGGCGCGCCAGGATAACGTCATGTTTGGGCCCAATGACGTTATTCAGGACCCCGAGAAATTCCACTTGAAATTCTTCAATTTTCTCGCCTTCAAAGATGGTCCGGCCCACGCCTTTGAGTCCCGGCTTGATTTCGCTGAGGGGGAAAAACTTGATATCGCCCTGGGCCCGCGCCATGGGCGCCAAACTCGAAAGAAAGGCACAAATCACCGCTACCCTTGTCCACCTGCAATTGGTCATCGCTTCAGCCTTCCTTTTCGAACTCCCTCTAGTTTAGGGCTAAAGGATTTGAGTCGTCAAGCAAGGGAACGGTTGCATACGCCCCGGCTTGGCCAGCGCGACAAAAAGTGAATTTCGGGTGTAAGGCTCCTCTTTCCAGTCTCGCACCATGCTTCCGCAAAACGAGACTTGCAGGCATTGTCCGCATGGTGTACACTAATTGTGTACACGGAGGTGGTGGCGTGAGCGTGGTGAAGGTCACCGTGCGGGAAGCCCGGCAGAACTTTCGCCGTCTCCTGGATCAGGTCCAGACAGGTGACGAAGTAGTGGTATTGCGCCGGGGTGTCGAGGTCGGTAGGCTCACAAGACCGAAACAGAAGCCGGCCCGCCTCCCAGACCTGTCTTCTTTTCGCGCCTCGGTCAAGGTGAGTGGGCGTCCCTTGAGTCGGGAGATCGTTGAAGCCCGCAGGAGAAGCCGCTATTGACCTACATCGACACGAGCGTATTAGTCGCTTATTACTGTCCTGAAACGCTCAGTTCCAAGGCGCAGAAAGTTCTCCGAGGAAAAGGCGACTTCGCCATCAGCTCCCTGGTCGAAACAGAGCTCATCTCGGCCCTGGTCCAAAAGGTGCGAAGTCGCGAAATGCCCCTGGATGCCGCCCGCAGAGTTTACGACATGTTCTTGGACCATCTCCGCCGTGGAGCTTATCACCGGCTTGCACTCGAACAATCACACTTCGCCAGGGCTCAGGAATGGCTGGCGAGCTTTCAAGTCCATCTCCGCACGCTCGATGCCCTCCACGTTGCCATTGCTTCCCTCGAAAGAGCAACTCTCTTGACGGCCGACGCCGCGCTCGCCAAAGCGTGTCGAAACCTCGACATCGCGACCCGTTTAATAAGTTAGCAAACCTTCTGCCGGCGTGTGGCGCATACATGCTGCATTTCAGCATGTATGCGGTTAGCAAACCTGGAAGTTCAGAAGGCAGTTATTTCAGCTCGGTCAACATGCCGTCTTCCTCAGAGCAGTTGACTATTCACGCCTGTAGCTCCGATACTGACTGCGTGTTTACACCCCAATACTTCATTTATCGAGGATCCGATGATGAATCACAAAAGGTCGGCAATTTACTGGGTTTTGGCGATCCTGCTTGTGGGGCAGGGATTTGAGCCAGCCAGTCTACCCGCGCAGAGTCCGTCTGAAGCGCTGAACGATCCGCAAATTGAAGCGCGCGTGGACGCCCTGCTGAAACAGATGACGCTCGAAGAGAAGGTCGGGCAACTCATCCAGCGCACCGCCTTCGGAGGCGTGACGGGCCCGGGCGGCGGGTCCTCGCCCATGGCTGAGTCTGCGGCCAAGGGCGAATTGGGGAGCTTGTTCAATCTTACCGATCCCACCGCCATTAACAGCATCCAGAAAGCGGCGGTGGAGAAATCCCGGCTGCACATCCCAATCATTTTCGGCCTCGACGTGATCCATGGTTTCCGCACGGGTTTTCCGGTGCCGCTGGCGATGGCGGCCACCTGGGACCCTGCGCTCGTGGAGCGTGCGTCGCGCGTGGCTGCCGAGGAAGCCTCGCGGTCGGGAGTGCGTTGGACGTTTTCACCCATGGTGGACATCGCGCGTGATGCGCGTTGGGGGCGCATTGTGGAGGGCGCCGGCGAGGACCCCTATCTCGGTTCGGCCATGGCCCGCGCCTATGTGCGTGGATACCAGGGCGAACGATTGAGTGATTCCAATTCCATCGCGGCATGCGTCAAGCACTACGTCGCATATGGTGCCGCGGAGGGTGGGCGCGACTACAACACCGTGGAGATGTCGGAGCGCACGCTCCGCCAGGTTTATCTGCCGCCCTTCCACGCCGCAGTGGACGCAGGCGCGGTCACCTTGATGAGCGCTTTCAACGCATTGAACGGGATCCCGACGACGGCCAGTCACTTTACCCTGACCGAAGTTTTACGCGATGAGTGGAAGTTCCGCGGCTTCGTCGTGAGTGACTATACTTCAGTCCACGAACTGATTCAGCACGGCATTGCTCTTGATGCCGCCACCGCGGCTCTGAAGGCGCTGCTGGCGGGTGTCGATATGGATATGGTGGACGGCGATTACCAGAATTTGATTCAAGGGGTTCGATCGGGGACGGTGCCGCAGGCCGCCGTGGATGAGGCCGCGCGGCGAATCTTGCGGGTGAAGTTCGCTTTGGGCCTTTTTGATAATCCCTACGTCAAAGTAACTCCGCGCGTAGAGTCCATTCCTCCTGAGTACCTGGAGACGGCTCGCAAGGTGGCGAAAGAATCGTTTGTATTGCTCAAGAATGCTCCGGTAGGAGGCGGCGGGCCGATCTTGCCCATCAACGCCGGCGTGAAAACCATCGCCCTGATCGGGCCACTGGGCGACGACGCTCCTGACATGCTCGGACCGTGGGCCGGAGCGGCGACCAGTCCGAAAGACGTGGTCACCCTGCGCGCGCAGCTCGCCGAGCGCGCGGGACCGAAGGGGATCAAGCTGCTTTATGCAAAAGGGACGGAAATATGGGGAGAATCGGACTCAGGATTTGCCGAGGCAGTGGCGGCAGCCCGCCAGGCCGACATCGTCTTGATGGCGCTGGGTGAAGATGCCGCCTCCAGCGGCGAAGCGGGCTCGCGAGCTCACTTGGGATTGCCGGGCAATCAGCAGCAACTGCTGGAGGCAGTCTCCGCCACGGGCAAGCCGGTGGTCGGGATTCTCTTTAACGGGCACCCGCTGACCCTGGGAGCCGCGCTTCCCGATATGGCGGCTCTTCTCGAAGCGTGGTTCCCCGGAGTGCAAGCGGGACCTGCGTTGGTTCACACTCTTTTCGGAGATGTGAATCCAAGCGGGAAGCTCACCGTCACATTTCCGCGCGCGGTCGGCCAGGAGCCGCTGTATTACAACGCGCTGAACACCGGGCGGCCCGCGGACGGCGTCGACTTCAGTCAGCGCCCCGGTTTTGGCGGGGAGCGTTGGCACTCGCGCTACATCGATGAAAACAATTCCGGGCTGTTCCCGTTTGGATATGGCTTGTCGTACACCACGTTCAAGTATTCAGCGCCCGAGCTGAGCTCCACCAAAATGAGCGCCCGCGCGCTCAATGAAGGCGGTGGCCAACCGCTTAAGGTTTCAGCCGAAGTAAAGAACACCGGCAGCCGCGCCGGAGACGAAATTGTTCAACTCTACATCCGTCAACAGGGAACGAGTGTGGCCCGCCCCGTGCGGGAGCTGAAGGGCTTCCAGCGGATTTCCTTGCAGCCTGGTGAAACCAAAAAGGTGGAGTTCACTCTGGGAAGAGATGAGCTCAGGTTCTGGAACATTGATATGAAAAATGTGGTCGAACCGGCCCACGTGACGGTCTGCGCGGGGCCGAGCTCAGCTGAAGGGGCGTGCGCTGAGGTCGAGATTACCGACTAAGGATTCGGAGCGCAAGTGTTTATGAGGGGATGTCTGTGGCGGGTGGCCGGGTGGCGCATACAAGCTGCATTTCAGCATGTATGCGCTTTAGAGAGTTGGAAGCCAAAAGGGCTGTTAACTTTTTTTGCTGTGCTGCTGGCCAAAATTATTGATCTAACCTCTTGCATCCGTTGCAAGAGTCGCAAGGTATGCGCCGGACGCGGCATGCGATTTTACTTGAACTACCTAAACCACTTCCGGCGTGCCGCGCCGACGACAGCCACCAGACCAGTCCCGAACAGCGCAAGTGATCCCGGCTCGGGAGTTGTATATTCGTAGGTGAAAGTGGTGGGCGTCCCATCCCAGCTCGCGCTGTTGCCGTTTGTCCCATAAAGGAAAAAGAGGTAGGCGGTGCCATCGCCAGATGAAAACGGATTCCCCGAGAGTTGGTCCTGGAGGTTGACATTGTATACCACGCCGTTGGAAGAGTACGTATAGATCGTTCCAGAGATATTGTTGGAGTTGCTTGCCGTGTACCCCAGGAGCTGTCCCACGGAAAAGTTGTTGCCCGAAACTGAGAATGTTCCGCCAGTGGCACTTTCACCCGTTAGGACCCCATTCGGGTCCACCACATTGTACTGGAGGTAAGCCTGGTCGTATGCGGAGCCGCTCGATGGCGCGGTGATAGACTGTGGGCCGACACCAGAGCTCAGTGTAAACCCATTGGTAACCGGCTTGAAACTATAGTCGTTGACCGACCCATACGTACTGAAGAAACTGGTGAAAGTGAACCGCAGCGAGCCGATATCGCATGATGTGCCAACGAGTCCGGATACGCCGCCGGCCGTGCAGACGCTATCCCCAAAGGCCACCGGGGAAACCAGAAACATCGCCACACTCAGGAGCGTTGAGGCGAAAACCATTCTACTTGGTTTCATGTTGCATCCATTTCAAGCCCACCCTCGAACCTCGGGGGCACAATCAACCCGTTTCGCTCCGGATGCCGACTCTGTACCATCGCAAAGTGCATTGGGTGGACCTCACATCATTTCAGCATATTTGTAGGCTGGAAGCAAGCCGCAAACATGGCAGTTTCTCTGTTTGAAAAACTCATGGATCCTAGATTGGTCGCGGGTGGCGCATGCATGCTGCACTTTAGTGCGTATGCGGTTAGGAAAGTTGGAAGCCAAGAAGGCAGTTAACTTTCGTTGATATACTGCTGATGTATATTGCCAATCTAAGGTATCGCATACATTGCACGAGAAGACGCGATGTATGCGTCACCCGCGAAACATTCGTTTCCAAAACACTGCGGCCGGCAGCAAGTGCTGCCGGCCGAGAGAGTTTGGAGTTCGTAGCGAATCATCTATCTGTGCCCACCACCATGACCGCCTCTACCGTGTCCACCTCCGCCAGAGGAATGTCCGCCACCGCCGAATGAATGGCCACCACCTCCGGAGCTATGCCCGCCACCACCGAAGGAACGGCCACCTCCGCCGATACTACGACCGCCGCCACCAAAGGCATGTCCGCCACCGCTGAAGGATCGGCCACTGAAGTTACGTCCGCCTCCGCCGTAGCCACGCCCGCCGTAGTAGCCGCGTCCACCATAGTAACCACGCCCACCGTAGTACCCACCGCCACCGTAGAAGTGGCGCCGGCCCCCACCCCACGGCCCGACACCAATAAAGAATCCGCCCGAAAACCAGCTAGGCCCGTAATAACCATAGGGTGCGCAGGCGTAAGGGTAATAGGAGTAGTAGCCATAAGGGCACACGGGAGGCGGGCCCGGATCCACATAAGCCGGGTTCCCGTCGCCCTCGTCATAGTTATAGTTATAGCCTTGATCCGGGTAAGCCTGATTCGGATTGCCATAACTCTGATTTCCGTACCCCTGATCCCGCCCCTGGTAGCCTGGATTCGGGTTTCCGTACCCCGGATTCTGGTAGCCAGGATTGCCGTAACCAGGGTTTCCGTTCGGATCCTGCCCTTGGGCGTAGATTAATGGTGCAACCATCAAGCCTATTCCCAAAATAGTTAATAGTTTTATGAATCTCATTTGATGCCTCCTCCGAGCCTTCACCTTGCCTAATCCCAACCTGGTATAGGGCAACTGTATGGCCAAACCGCCTGGCTCAAAAGGGCGATATTTCATGTAGTTAGGAAAACAAACGAAAGCGCTACGATGGGGGTGGTGGTGGTCTCCGTATAGGGTTGGTGGTTTTCGGCCTAGGGTAGTGCGTCTCGGGGGTGCATACGGCCCGACAATTTTTGGCGGGGTGTAGGCAACCCACCTCACTAATGGTGCCTGAGCGTATCCTTTTGCCTGACTTCCGATAAGCCCTGGTAATATGAGGCCGCCTTCTGCCCGATCGCTTGATGGCGCGGCAAGCTTACCGGTCGTTCCGTCCGCCGCGCCCAGTCCTTCGCAGATTGATTGCTCCGGTTCGGACTCGCCGACCGCCAACTGATGATAGGTCGCCTTGATTTGTAGTCCTCTAATCGGCGAGTCGCGCAGAAATCGGTTCATGATGTCTGCGAGCGGGGGGCAACACTTCTCTTGAGGTAAGTTTTTTGATGTGAGTCATTCTCCCCAATGCTGGAATGAATGTGCCGGTGAGGGAAACTAAGTTCAGAGCGGCAGACATCCCGGCCAGGAACGTCGGCATGTCTGCGCACGCCGATTGGTTTACCTTGCCATTGAAGCACCGGAGAGCCCTTCTCGCCATTTCAGACATCCCCCCAGTTGGGGCAAGAATGGGGCAGGAATCCCATTTCAAAAAAATCTTCAGTCAAAAAAAGGTTTGGTAACCCACCCAATTTCATACACATAAAATTTTCCGTTCACCAAGTTACGTTGGTTGCCATGGTGACGTTTGTGCCTGACGTGCTTAATTGTTTTGGCAATCGGATCTTGGTCTACTCTCTGTGGTGTGCTCGCGCGGGGGAGAGCTAGCGCTTAAGTGGCTGGACGAAATCAAAGCTAGCGAAGACAACTCGACGAACGAAGCCGGAATGTCCTTTAGAATCAGCAAAAAGATCACATGACGCACCCTGTTCCCGTTTGTTATAAGACGGAAATTGGAAACTCGAAAATGGAAGCTGGAAACTCGGAACTGGAAAATGGAAACTGGACACCGGAAGATGGGAGCTAGTCACACCCATTTAGGGTGTCCAGTTTCCATTTCCTAATTTCCATTTTCCTTTTCTTCAAGATTTGGGAACATTTTTGTCCGGCCTGCGTAGTAGGTGGTGATAGGTAGAAGAGGAGTCATTCGCGATGCTCAAATTCCTTCTGTGGTGCATCCTGTTGGTACTCTGCTGGCCGGTGGCTTTGTTGGCCTTGGTCCTCTATCCGCTGGTTTGGGTTCTTCTGCTCCCATTTCGGATTGTGGGAATCGCCGTGGGAGGGGTGCTGGAGTTTCTCTGGGCAATCGTGACGCTGCCTGCCAGGATCCTCGGGTCGCCGCGGCGGGCTTGAAGGGCGGAGGCTAAAATTTATTGGAACTCTTCCGCCGCTGATTTCGTTACTTGTTTCGAGTGGCACAAATCGAGAGTGAAAAAAGACGAGGTGAGCCGTGACAAAAAAAATGATCTTGCTGGCGGGGATGGTTCTGGCGATGGCCGCATCGGTTATGGCCGCGCCTCCCGATCAATGGATTCACGTTCGCGTGGTCAGCGCTGACGCCAAGGGTGAGAGCGTTCGAGTCAATATCCCCATGTCATTCGCGGAAAAAATTCTTCCCACCATTTGCGCCGAAAAATTTCATGAGGGCAAAGTGAGATTCGATGATCACTTCAACGACGTCGATCTGCGAACCATTTTCGAGGCCATCAAATCTACTCCGGACAACGAGTTCGTCACCGTAAAAAGCAGAGACGAGGACGTCCACGTGGCGAAGTCAGGAGGGAATTTGCTGATCAAGGTTCATGAGAGACACAACTACAAACATGGCCAAAAAGTGGAAGACGGTCAGAACGTGGATGTAAAAGTTCCATTGGTCGTCGTCCAGGCCTTGCTTTCCGGAAAGAAGGATGAGTTGGACATCATGGCAGGCATCCGCGCTTTAAGCGCTCTCGGCAATGTGGACCTGGTCAACGTGAATGACGGCGAACAGACCGTGCGCGTTTGGACCGACACCAGCAGTTCATCTGAATAATGAGGTGAAACTATGAATCCGGTGGCGATTAAACTTTCAAGCGTGGCATTGTTGGGGGCAGCGTCTTTGGCGGGCACGGCGGGCGTGATCACTTATAACGCCGGCGCTGTGAGGGTCTCCGTGGTGGAGAAACGTCAGAACGGCGAACACGTTCATGTTTTCGTTCCGGCCATCGTGATCCCCATGGCCATGGGATTTATCCCGGCCAAACATTTCCACGTGCACGACAAGGACACGCACCAATGGCTGCCTATTCTCAAGGCAGTGAGCCAGGAACTGGAGCGCTGCCCGGACGCGACCCTGGTGGAAGTGACGAGCCCGGATGAGCACGTGAAGATCAGCAAGCAGGGCAATTCTCTTTACATCGATGTGGACGATCCGGGCGAGACCGTTCACGTGTCGTTTCCGGTGGGCGTGGTCCAAACCGTGGTCAATAAACTGGAGGCCGCCAACACCAGTCCGCCCGTATAAGATGGCGCCGTCGATGGATGTTCCGCGCAATGCCGCCGCCGTCCGTTTCCGCTACAGCATTCCGCGAGTGTGAAGTCCATACGCCACCGCGCCGATCATGAGGACAGCCCCAAGAAAAATCATGAGGAAAGCTTTGCGGCCCAGGCTTTTTTCGATTTGCCCCTCAGACTTATTCGTCACCAGGAAAGTCTTTTCGTTTTGCCCCTTCATAATGACGTTGCGGTCGTGCTCGTCTTTGGGCGCCGGGTTTTCCGCGCATGTGCCGAGAACGTTGCAGTCGCGTTCTGCCAGCAAACAATGCTCCGTGAAGCGGTATCTCTGAGTATCGCCAAAACTGAGATTCACTCCTCCTCCGCTCAATGAAATTCCCATCGAACCGAGTTTTTGGGTCATTCCCAGCACCTTGCCTGCGGCCTGTGCTCCGGGCACATTCAGGGAATTGAGTGCGGCTATGGCTTTGGAATTATCGTTGAGGTAAGCACGCAGATCCTGATCAGACGGTCCTGGAACCCCCAGTGAGGGTTCAACGAACCGGGTGAGATCGACCACCCCTCCTGACTCAGCCTGAAATGTGCGCAGCACGTCATATTCTGCCTGGTGTGGATTCACCAGCACTTTGGCGGTGCCATCGTCGAGAAGGAAATTCCGCTCCTCGCTGTCGGTCCGCACCGTTTCCCATTCGCTGCTTTTTTCCTTTTTCACATATTTCTCAACCTGCACTCGATAGTAGTAGCAAGGGACCCCTGTCAAGGGGCTGGTAAGGCGGTCGCCGCCAGTCGCCTTTCCGCGCACGTGAACCAGGCCCATGGGAATGCTGCGAACGGGAGCGATGGGCGTATCTTCCAGGAGGCGATACTCCCGGTAAGTCCTGAAGCCCACAAAAAACAAGATGATACCAATCAGGAAGACAATTACGAAAATAGCGAAAGGCGGCGACCCGCTCCAATTTGTGATGGCTGCGAAAGGGATGGTCATGAGGCATCCTCACTTGGAAAAATCGTTTGATCGGGTGACGGATTGTTGCAGGTCGATTCTACTTCACTTGTCAATTTCGCGAGACCTAATTCATGTTATTTGGTCCATGATAAAGTAATTGCTGAAGAAAGAATCGAAGCAAGTTGTGTTTGATCGACGTGCATTTATGATTGATCTGAATCGGAAATCGATGGCAATAGTTGCCGGCGCTTTGCTCGCGCTTGGTTACCTGGGGCTGGCTCTTGCCCGGCCTGGCCGAGGCGACGACAAAACGCCCTCGCAGCCTGTGATCTTCACTGACTATCGAGGGGAAAATCCGGGCGTTGTGCACAAGATTACGCCGGCGGATTTGCCGGAGCCGTTCGCCACCCCCTCGGTGGATAATGGCCCTCAACTCGTGCGCAGGCCTCCTGACGCATGGCCCAAAGCGCCCAAAGGTTTCAAAGTCGAGTTGTACGCCGCGGGTTTGGAGAACCCAAGGTTGATTCGAGCCGCGCCCAATGGCGACTTGTTTCTCGCCGAAAGCGAGCCTGGCCGGATAAAAGTCCTGAGGGGAATCGACAAGGGCGGGCGGGCGGAGAAAATTGAAATTTTCGCCGCCGGACTGCGAAAGCCTTTTGGAATTGCGTTCTATCCGCCGGGGCCTAATCCAAAGTTTTTGTATGTTGGCAACACGGATTCCGTGGTCCGTTTCCCCTATGAAAATGGCGACTTGAAAGCGAGAGGCCCCGAGCAAGTCATCATCCCGGATTTGCCCGGCGGGGGCCATCTTCGCGGAGGGGGGCACTGGACACGCGACATCGCTTTCTCCCGCGACGGGAAAGAAATGTTCGTCTCCGTCGGGTCCAATTCCAACGTGGACGATTCGGATAACAATCCCATTGAATTTCACCGCGCTGACATTCTGGTGGCCGACCCCGATGGATCGGACCTGCGCATTTACGCCCGGGGCATCCGTAATCCCGTGGGCATTGCCGTGCAGCCGGAGACGGGCGATTTGTGGGCGTCGGTAAACGAGCGCGACGGACTGGGCGACAATCTTCCTCCCGATTATATCACCCGGGTTCACGAGGGCGGCTTCTACGGTTGGCCCTGGTTTTATATCGGAGGACATCTGGACCCCCGGCACAAAGGAAAACATCCGGAGTTGAAGAACAAGGTCATTGTCCCGGACGTGCTCTTGGAGCCCCACAACGCCTCACTCGAAATGCTGTTTTACGAAGGGGCCCAGTTTCCGGCCGAATATCACGGTGATGTTTTCGCCGCCGAGCATGGCTCCTGGAATAAGGCCGCAAGGACAGGATACGAAGTGATTCGCGTCCCGGTAAAGAACGGCCGTGCCAGTGGCAGCTATGAGGACTTTCTCACCGGTTTCGTAACTCCGACCGGTGGCGTCTGGGGCCGGCCAGTGGGAGTGGCGGTGGCAGCGGACGGCTCGCTGATGGTGACGGATGACGGCTCCGACTCCGTCTGGCGCGTGAGCTACTCCGGCGCTTCGAAGTAATATTTTTCCATAGAGATTTTATCAATTGATTTGGGGCGCGCGAGGCGACGCGGCCCGGGCCAGTTTAAGTGTACGGAGGAGGAAGCCATCGACGGACGCCATATCGTACGCTTGGGAAGTGTGAAAGACGCCGGGCATTTTCTTGGTCACCTTGATTCCTTGCGCCTCACGCTTCCTTTCGACCGGGAACTTGCCCGGGACGCAACTTCACCCTTGGCTTCTCCTCTCGTCCGCGGCAGCCTCAAGATCGGAAACCGCATCGCGATTCATCCCATGGAAGGATGGGACGGCACGGCCGACGGAAACCCGACCGAAAGCACTTTCCGTCGCTGGCGTAATTTTGGGCGCAGCGGCGCCAAGCTGATCTGGGGCGGGGAAGCTGTGGCGGTTCGCCATGACGGGCGCGCCAATCCGAATCAGCTCCTCATGACCCCGCACTCTCGCGACGCCCTGGCGCGCCTGCGAACAACGCTGATTGAAGAACATCGCAGGACGACCGGCGGTGACGGCGGTTTGCTGATTGGCCTTCAACTCACTCACTCGGGGCGTTACGCCAAGCCCAATGCCAAGGATAAGCCCGAGCCCCGGATTCTCTACCACCATCCCATCCTCGACCGGCGGCTGCGCCTGCCTGCTGATTACCCATTGCTTACAGACGGAGAAGTTCGAGGAATTATTGAGGACTTTCATCGCGCCGCCCGCGCCGCCGCCGAGCTCGGTTTTGATTTTGTCGATATCAAACACTGCCACGGATATCTTGGCCACGAATTTTTGAGCGCCCACACGCGGGAAGGAAATTACGGGGGCAGCTTTGAAAATCGCACCCGCTTTTTGCGCGAGGTGGTGGAGGGCATACGTTCCGCGGCCCCGGATTTGCGCATTGGCGTGCGTCTCTCGGCTTACGACTCGATCCCATTTCGGCCCGACCCTGCACTCTCCTCGCCCGGCAAATTGGGGCCCGGAATTCCCGAGCCTTTTGACTCATTGATTCCTTATCGATGGGGATTTGGGGTTGACCCACAAAATCCAATCCTTCCCGACCTTACTGAAACCTATCAGTTTCTTTCACTGCTCGAGAAACTGGAAATTCAGATGGTGAATATCACCGCGGGCTCGCCCTACTATTGTCCACACGTCCAGCGCCCCGCGCTCTTTCCGCCTTCAGACGGGTACCAGCCTCCCTGCGATCCGCTGGTGGGAGTCGCTCAAATGATGGAGGCAACCCGACAGTTGAAGGAGCGATTTCCCAACTTGGTCTTCGTGGGGACTGGTTACACCTACTTGCAGGACTTCCTGCCGCACGTCGCCCAGGCCGCGGTGCGCGAAGGGTGGGTGGATTGCGTAGGTCTGGGGCGCATGGTTTTGACTTATCCCGAGCAGCTCTGGGACATTTTGCAGGGCAAGACAATTCAGCATAAAAGAATCTGCCGAACATTCAGCGATTGCACAACCGCGCCCCGCAATGGATTGCCCTCCGGTTGCTATCCGCTCGACGATTATTATAAGAAGTCTGAATTCGCCAGTCGCTTGAAAGAGGTTAAGAAAAGGATTTGACGGAGTCCAGCTAATTTCGACGCAGGATTCTATTGGAGCAGGGAAAGTTCTCTGGCGTACAACCCATTGTGGGGGAATTCGCGGGCCAGGCTGCTGAGTAATTCGCGCGCTCTGTTCTTATCCTTATCTCGCAAAGCCGCTACCGCGAGCAGGAGGCGGGCAAAGGGAAGCAGGAAATGACCTTTGTCCGCCGTTAGTTTGAGCTTGGCGATGCCCTGTTCCTTGTCCGCACGCGCACCGTAGATTCGAAGCAGCCACCTGACCGGAGCGGCATTCAGGCCCAGCATGTAGTTTTCGACTCCTGTCGCCAAATAGGCGTCATAGCGGGTCGGATCAGTGGCGAGCAATTTGTCGGACAGAGTCCCCGCGCTCTTCATGTAACTCAGTGAAGCAAGATACCGCTTATCAATCAGGCCCACGTAGTCGGAACGCAGCCCGAGGTTCAAGGTCTTGGCGAACAGAGCGTTCGAGTCATTGGGTGAGCGTGCGAGGATGGCGTCCGCCAACTGGTCGCTTTGCAGCAGGGCGTTTTCAAATTGCTGGCGCGCCGCAGGGTCGGGCGTCAACTGGGAAATCTTTTTGAATTTTTCGTCATTCACAAATAGTTCGGATTGCAGCACGCCCAGGCGATCGAACTCGGCAAACAAATAGGCAGCGGCATCTGAGGATGGCGCGAGCGGGTCCTGGGGATGCAAGCGTTCCCATTCGTGAAAGGTTTTGTGCGCCTCGGCAAATTGAAGGTCATACATCTGGTGATAACCTGCTTCGAGGGTCGGAGAGACATCCGCGGATTCGGAGGGAGGCGTCGCCCCCTGCGCCAGGACAAGACAAAGCGCGTGAATGAAGAGATGGACCATCAACCGATCTCTGGCGAAACTCTATTCGATAAACCCATTTCAGCAGCCCGGACAATTCATTTGATGCAATGCAATCCCGGAAGGCCAGGGATGCGAGCTTTCGAGATTGTCAAGATTCTGTCAAAAGAGTCCCTCTTCGAGGTTTGCGACTCGCTGAGATTAGCGCCAAAAGAATAGGTTTTCCATCATTCGGGAGAAAAAATCGATAGGAATGAGCTGCTTGGTAACAAGCCGCCATCACTTCTTGTCATCGCCAGGTCCTTCGAGTAGAATCCTCCGCCACGGAGGTCAAAGTGCCGGTACAAATCACAGGGGTCTTACCCAGGCAACTCGACAGTATCGTAAGAAAGGTTCTCCATCAAATGCTTGACGCGAGACCGCAGGAATTCCTGGTTGAAATCTCGCGGCCGCACGCTGAACTGATCGTCCACTTTCAAGGCCCCTTGGAAAAAAGGCTGAAGTTTAATGGAACGTTTGAGACTGAAGTCGCGCGTGAACTCCAGGCAGTGGTCGGCGAAATCATCGATGAAGAGTTTGGGCCCATTCAAAAGCCGTAGTAATTGTTGTATCCTTCCGCAAAGATTTCATCTAATACCCCTAGGCCCATGAAAAAACCAAATTTTGATCCCGGTCTCACTCAACAGTACAGCGCTGAGATATCCCGGGTCATTCGCAGAGACGGGCAGTTTAACGTGCGGCGCCATGGCACGACCTGGCAGGACATTCATCCCTACCTCTACTTCCTCAACGCCCCTTGGTACAACTTCTTCGGGTTTATGGTGGCAGGATTTATCGCTGTGAACTTTATTTTCGCGCTCACCTATTACTTGATTGGCGTCCAAAACCTTCAAGGCGCCGAGGCCGCCACGGAATTCAGGCGCTTCCTGAATGCCTTTTTTTTCAGCGCCCAGACGCTGACCACGGTGGGTTACGGGACCATCGCGCCCAGAGGCGTTCTGGTCAATTTACTTGCATCCTTCGAAGCAATGATGGGGCTGATGGGATTTGCCGTGGTCACCGGCTTCCTGGTGGGCCGGGTGTCGCGGCCCACGGCGCGCATCGGATTTAGCGACACGATGATCGTGGCCCCCTATCAGGATGCCACCAGCCTCCAATTCCGCCTGGTCAATCGCGGTGTGAGCAATCTGATGGAGCTCGATGCCAGCGTGATGCTGATGACCGTGGTGACCACCGATGGACGCCTGGAGAGAAAATTCGAAAGGTTGGAGCTGGAGCGGGATAGCGTTTTATTTTTGGCGCTCACCTGGACCATCGTTCACGCCATTGACGCCAACAGCCCCCTATTCGGGAAGTCAGCCGCTGACCTTAAACGGCTCAAGGCGGAAGTGTTAATTTTGATCAAAGGCACGGACGATATGTTCAGCCAGGTTGTGCACGCGCGGTATTCCTACCGGTACGATGAAATTGTCTGGGGCGCGAAATTCACCCCCGCGTTTGAAATCGATGAGAAGGGAACCATGCACCTTGATGTGGACAAGGTCAGTGACCACGTGAAGTTGCCGAGCCTCGGTCCCTGAAAACCGGGAAAGAATCGACCCTGTTAATTAGGCTCCATGTAGACCGCCTCCGCCACGTTGGATGGTTCCTCGCTCAGCGATTTTTCCGGCGAATAGGCCGCCTTTTGATACTTGTTGCCTGATTTCCGGATCACGTCATGCCACCCATCATCCCAACTCACCTGAGCCTCTCCATTCACGGCTTTCCACGTACCCTCGCCGCCGCTGCCAATCGTTTTGTGCGCCTGGCCGTCAGGCTTCAGGGTGATCACGAACGTTCCTCCGTTACCGTCGCCGACTTTCCAATCGCCGAGGAAGCGGGCGCTGCCTGCGGGCAGGGCGACGCTGGTTGGCGCGCTGAATTCGATTCGGGCGATTTCGGCCAGGGGAAAACTTTGCTGCCGTCCATCCTTGAAGACAATCAAGATCGAGCCTTGTCCTGTCTCCTTGGCCGGATTCTGTTTAGGCGTGGCGATGGGCGCTGCGATCATCAGTAATGCCAAGGCCCCAGAAGCTTGATAAAGTCTGTGCACGGATTCCTCCTTCGAAACTGTGGGGGAACTGAGATGCGTTCCCCCCTGCCATGATAGTACGGATTATCTTCCCCGGCGGTTCCAAAGCGAAACGGTTGAACTATCGACAGGAATGGCGGGGCGGACCGGCGTACGAGCTTTGCCCAAAACTTTAAAAAGACACTTGACACGGTAACTGTATCACTGTATTAGTACAGAATGATTTTGCACGTGAACACTTCGTCCGGCGTTCCGGTGTACTTGCAAATCGAGGCGCAGGTGAAGCATGTGGTGGCGGCCGGGGCGCTCAAACAAGGCGAAGCCCTGCTTTCCGTGCGCAAACTGGCGGCGGAGTTGCGGGTGAATCCCAACACGGTGGCGCGCGCTTACCAGAACCTGGAGCGTGACGGCGTGATCCGCACCGTGCCGGGCGGCGGCACCTACGTGGCTGACGACCATCCGGGCCTGCTGAAATCCGAGAAGCTGAAACGATTGCGCCCACTGGCCCGCCAGTTGGCGGTGGAGAGTTCGCAATTGCGGGTTGAATCGGGGGACGCGATCAAGTTGATTGAGGAAGAATTCGATGAATTGGGAGGACGGAAATGACTGAGACCGTAATCCCAATTCAGTGGTCGCCGAAGGTAAATCCAGTCTTACAAAAGGAGGAGATATGAATATCAGGACAACGCTTGTCGCTTCTGCTTTGACGTTTTCCGTTCTGTTCGTGACGGTGGGCCTAAGGGGCCAGAACTTTGAAGGGGACCAGCGCTCTGCAATCGATTCCTTGCGAAGTATTAACACAGCCGAAGTCACTTATCAGATGGACTTCGGAAAAGGTTGGAGCTCAACCCTCGCGGCGCTAGAAGTGCCGCAAATTAGATCAAAATTCACCCCGGAAACGGGAGCCTGGCTCGATAATGCTGTGAAGTCCACTAAGAAGGGCGCCTACATTTTTACCTATAAGGCGGGGGAACCGGATGCGAGCGGGAAGATCACAACCTACACCGTATCAGCCCGTCGGGCGAAATGGCATAAGGGTCTTTGGAGCTTCTTCAGCGACGATTCGGGGATCATACGTGGAACGGATGAGAACCGTGCCGCGAAGGCGTCTGACCCACCATTGCATTAACGTCGGCGGGCGAGTCGAAAGTTCGCGGGGGTTTGAGTCCGGAATGACGATCAGGCGCGTTAAGCGAGAATTCGATGAATTGGGAGGACGGAAATGACGGAGACCGTAATTTCCACCCAGGGGCTGACGAAGATATATCCCGATGTTCGGGCAGTTGACGGCTTGGACCTTAGCGTGCCGCGCGGCGCCGTCTACGGCTTCCTGGGGCGCAACGGGGCGGGGAAGACAACCACCATTCGCACTCTGCTTGGACTCTCCCACGCCACGGCCGGATCCGCCCAGGTTCTGGGATTGGACATTCGAAAAGACCATGTGGCCATTTTGCAGCGCACTGGATTTGTTTCCGAAACCAAACAGCTTTTTGATTCCCTGACACCGGCTCAATTGGTCCGTTTCAATCGCAGCTACTTCCCCAAGTGGTCGGACGCGCTGGTGGAGCGTTACGTCAGTCTTTTCGAGATTCCTATGAACCGGCCTTTTGGCAAGCTCTCGCTCGGCAATCGTACCAAGGTCTGTCATTTGCTGGCACTGTGCCAGGGCGCAGACCTGTTGATGTTGGACGAGCCCACCTCGGGTCTTGACCCGGTAATGATGGACCTGTTGCTGCGCGTACTGGTTGAGGACCACGTGAGTGAGGGGCGAACCGTCTTCATCAGCTCGCACCATTTGTCCGAAGTGGAACGCATCGCCGATTGGATTGGGATCATCGAGGGCGGAAAGCTGGTGCTGGAAACTCGCTTGGAAGACATCCGCCAGAATTTCCGTCTGATCACGGCATCCGGGGATTCGGCCGAAGCAGTAACTGCGCCCAATTTAATTTCCAAAAAACGCTCGGACAAATTCCACCGCTACCTTGTGTCAAGGGAAGCGGAAGACTTCGTGACGCGCTTGCACGCGCAAGGGATGACCATATTGGAAGTTTCCCCCGTGAATTTAGGCGAAGTATTTCTTGGCCTCGCCGGAAAGGAGCTGCCATGTATCGCTGGAAATGCTGGCACGACTCGCGCGATCGCTTAGTGCTTTACGCAGGCGGATGCCTGGCGGTTGGCGCAATCATGAGTTTGGGCCTTTGGGGAGAATACTCGCGTTACGTCGCTTGGATTGCTGTTTCCACCAATCCTCGAGTCAAGCTGTGGGATCCTTCGGTTGATATTTGGCTTTGGGGAATGAGAGTGTTACTCGAATTTCTGCTTCCCGCTGTCCTTTGGGCGGCGTTGGCCTTTGGGTTTATGAGTGTGGGGCGGGAGTACGACTCCGGCGCCATGGCCTTCGTCCTTACCCGTCCCCAGAAGCGCTGGCGAATTGTTTGGGATGAGTGGTTGCTGGCCGTAGCGGAAATCTGCATCGTCCTATCGATGCTGATCGTGGGGATGGCGCCCATCCTCTATCTGATCAGCAAGATTTACGTTAGTTTCACCGGACTGATTTTGCCCGGAGCCCTGGCGGTAGCGGCCTGCATTTATGGCCTGACCCAGTTTCTTACTTTACTTACAGGAAGCAGCGCCAAAGGCTTGAGCGCCAGCGTTGCCGCCATTCTTTTCTACGTGTTTCTCCCTGGCGCACTCAACGATTGGTGGCACATCAGTTGGCCGCTAAGGATCGCCGACCTGTCGCTGTCGGTCTTTGACATTGGTTGGCAGGAGCCGCCTCGTTCATTTCCGTCTCTGAATGTTGGTCTCTTGTGGTTTTTGGTGGCACTGATTTTCCCGTTTCTATCACAGTGGTTGATTGAAAGGCGGGAAGTGTAATGAATTCGAAAAACGGAGTCTTGAGGAAACCCTTAATTTGATTTTGGAGGACGATATGAGATCGAAATGCGTTTGGAATTCCACTTTGATTTTCACCCTAATCATTTCCGCGATATGTAATGCCGCCCAAAAGAAGTCTGCGGCGGAACCGCCCGACCCTCAACGTGCGCTGGGGTGCATCAGAACTATCAACACCTCGGCACTAACATATAAAGATACATACAAGAAAGGTTATAGCCCCACATTGGCGGCTATGGGCGTGAGAGCAGGAGTAACAGACCATCCTCCTGAAGCCGCCGGTCTTATTGACGAGCACCTGGCGAGCGGCAATATGGCCGGGTACAAATTCATTTACATGGCGGGCAAGAAAATCGCGGATGGAAGCATCGCCACCTACACAGCCATGGCGCGGCCATCGCAATGGAAGGAAGGCGTTGTGAGCTACTTCACCGATGAGAGCGGAGTGATTCGCTGGACCACGTCCAACCGTGCGCCCACCGTGAAGGACCCAACCATCGACTCGTTGCCTGAATTGAAGTAGCAATCTTGCGCTTACTCTGGACCCTGCCTTGTTTTTGGAATGGTCGCAGAGTCCCGCTCCATTAAGGGGTGCCCATGTACTTTTATATATGCTGGTACACCAAGCGGTATCGATTGGTCATTTATTTGACACTTGGGATTGTCCTGACCATTATGGGCTGTCTGCCCGAGGCGTTCGAGTACCGGGGCGGGCACTGGTTTTTGCCCAAAATGACTGTTGCGCTGACAAGGCGGATTTGGGATGCCGGGACCGAAAACACTCTCGGGATATTACTTGTGGTTATGCTTTTCGCGGCCGCCGATCTGGGCGCGCTGGCCATGGGGGAGGATTCCAAACGGAGGGAAATGGATTTCCTCCTGACGCGGCCCAAACCTCGCCATTTTTTCGTTTGGACCAGTTGGCTGGCGGGCTTAACGGAACTGCTTCCTCTCTTGGTAATCCCTATTCTCACTTCGATCGTCGTGATGTTCTATATGACTCACGCTCTTTTTCCCGGGGTCTTGGTCGGAATGAGTCTGAAACTCTTTGCTTTGGCCGCGGCCATGTACGCTCTGGTATTTCTGCTTTCCACGCTCAGCGGTACTGCCCAGAACGGATTGCAGATTGCGGGCTTCATCGTTTTTCTTTTTGCCGGTCTAAATTACGCCCGTAATCAGGCGTGGTTCTATCCCGAGTATCACCCTAAACTCTGGGGGGCGTTTGACTGGTTCGAATCGTCCCACCAACTATTTCCATTTGCCAATTTGCTCATCCTGATTTGCGCAACGCTCGCGATGCCGTTGATCGTGCAAGCCGGCTTCAAACGAAAAGATCTTTAGCCTTTCGGAACTCTTCCATAAACCAAAAATTCTGTTATCTTCTCTTGGGTTTCTTTAGTGTTAGTCTGAAAAATCTGCGCAATCTGCGGATGGGAATTGTGAGACTCAATGAGGAGAATCAAAGATGCGTATCGTACTCGGTGCGGACCATGCGGGATATGAAATGAAGCAGGACGCTATTGCCCTTGTTCGCCAGCTTGGCCATGAAGTGCTGGACGTGGGCACCAATTCCGGCACTCAGCCGGACGACTATCCGGACTTTGCCGAGGCCCTCGGCATAGCCTTGCGCGACCACAAGGCCGACCGGGGAATCTTGATCTGCGGCAGCGGAGTGGGCGCCTCCGTGGCCGTCAATAAAATTCCCGGCATACGAGGCGGCCTTTGCCATGACTGCTATTCCGCCCACCAGGGCGTCGAGCACGACGACATGAATGTGCTGGTGATGGGGTCGAGAATCATCGGCCCCGAATTGGCGCATGAGTTGATCAAGAGCTATCTGGGGGCGAAGTTTTCCGGGGAGGAGCGTCACGTCCGGCGGTTAGGGAAAGTAAAAAACATTGAAAGCAAATTCATGCTGCGTCCCTGAATGTTGCATGCGTCGGGTTGCTGGATATGCGGTTTATCAGCGACATCGTCTCACATTTCAGATCCTCAAGAAAATCTTCCGCCGGTACATCCAGAAAAGTATCAACCAGTAGGTGAACAACACCGCCAGGCCCTGAATCAAGGGCTGAAGGCCGGTTCCGAAAAAGTTAAAGGCTCCAGGTCCCAAATGTATTCGATATGACCGAAAGACGAATTCCCCTAAGAGCTCGGCGATGAGATAGGCCGCGATGGAATTCATCCCGATGACCACCAGGGGATAAGCCCACTTTCGATAATTCTTGACCTCAATCACCCACGAGAACGCCGCCAGCAGAAGGAAACATGCGCCGCCGCTGAACAACGTCCAGCTCGGGGTCCAGATGCGCTTCACCACCGGGCAGATTCCGGTAAAGTGAAGCAAAAGGCCGGCGCCGATTCCGATTGCGCCCGCCAAAAGAAGGCGCTTCATGGGAATTTCCGGAGCGGAAGCCCGCAGCCAACGGCCGGCGATCAGGCCCAGAATCATGGTGCCCAGCGTGGGAATAAAGCTCAGCGTCAAATAACCGCCATCGTTGAACACAAAAGGTTTTTCGCGCTGAAAAAGATTCAGGAACCATTGGTCGAAGGCGTTTCCCAAATTGCTGTTCTTGTTCCAATGGGCGGCAAAGCCTGAATGATGGTGCTGCCAGTTCGCCGGCACACCCACGGCTTGGTAATCAAACCCGGGGCCGGGCACGGGATACAAAGCCCACGCCAGCCAGTAGCCTGTGAGAATTATTCCCAGCGCGGCCCACTGCCAGCGCGGCGGGCGAAACCCGAGCAGGAATAGGAACGGATATCCCAGTCCAATTTGGGTGAGCGTGTCCTCAAAAGTGAAATAGGTTTGCGTACTGTGCGTGGAACGCAGAAAGAATCCAAGCACGATCAGGAGCAAAGAACGCCCAAGAGCGTGCAGAAATAATTTTCCGAATGTCCCGCCTTTCGCCATCCGGCTGGCGATGGAATAAGGCAATGCCACCCCCACCAGGAATGAAAACGAGGGTTGGATCAAATCGTGTAGAGAGCATCCCGCCCAGTCCACGTGTGTCTGGTTGTAGGCAAGGAATTTCCAGAACAAGCTGGCGGGGAAAGCCTCGGCCACGCGCGAAAGGCGGAGCACCTCCGCCATCATCAGGAGCATGACCATGCCCCGGTATGCGTCCACTGCGACGTTTCTCGCCGCCGGTTTGGGGACGACAAGCGGATCTTGCGCGACGGCCTGAAGTTCAAGGGTAGCTTGCAAGCATGACCTCGCTTACGATGCGCAAAGAATACACCTAATTAGACGAGGGCGAAATCCCTTACCGCTAAAATTTTAATTTCCGCCTGCATTGGCCGGGGGAACGCCCTTGAACTGTTTGAAGATTCTTTCGGCGTTGAGGTGGTAGACCTTCTCTAAAATCGGGTCGGGCAATTCCATCCCGTAGATTTTCCAGCGGCCTTGGCCGGGCGCGCCCCAGTAATCAAAGTATTCATCCGCGGTTTCGAGCCAGCGAAAGTAATTCTGGTACATGACGGCGCCGGGAGTGGCGTCTGTGCCAAACATGATCCGGTCTTGATAGTCGGTAAAGAATTTCATGGCGCGACGGGGCTGACGGCCGAGCTCGGCTTCCCGCGCGCCAAACTCCACCATCACGTTAGGCAAACGATCGAGCAAGCTCGAAACGTAGTCCAGGTTTTCCGGCCAGTTTGCCACGTGCAGGGAAATGAAGGTGGTGTTGGGGTGGCGAGCGAACATCCGGTCACGCGCGTCCAGGATGGCTTGTTTGGTCGGGAATTTTGGGCCGTAGAAACTCCAATCCGGATGGGCGAGTAATTCTTCGTAGCGTTCGTTCCGCCCATCGACGGGCTGGAAAAAGGCCTCCGGATCGGACACATGAATCGAAACCGGGATGCCCAAACGTCCGCACTCTTCCCAAATGGGATCGAGACGCGGATCGTCCACCGCCACCAGCTTGCCCGATTTGTAACGGACCTCAAGACCGAAATCCTTGAGGACCTTCAATCCTCGCGCCCCGCGGCGGACCGCGTCATCGATTTGGCGCACCATCTCCTGGCTGAAATCAGGGTCGTCAATTTTGCTCCAGTCGATTTGGGTGAACACCATAAATCTTCCCGGATAGGGTTTCACCATCTCGTCGACTATGCGCTGCAAGGACTCGTCCCACTGGCCGGTGAGGATCACGATGGTTTGAATGTTGAGATGGTCCATCAATTGCACCAGGCTGGCGGGATCCTGGTGTCCGCGTCCCCCACTGCGAGCGTCGTTCACATGGTTATGAACGTCAATCACGGGAAAGCGCGCCCGCGTCACCTGGTGTTCGGTGAGGTGGAGCATTGTCCGCGGCTTGAAGTCCCGCAGGAGGAGCGAGTTTTTATCGATTGAATTTTCTGCCCGGCCGGTTTGCGGCTGACCGGTAGTAAGCCGAATCCCTGGAAGCAAGAGGATCGCGACCGTGCAGAAAATCAATGGCTTGACGAGAATTTTCATAGCTTCACCTCCATGGATTCGATCTGAAAATATTTCCTTATTCCCATGAGCCCGATGGCGCCAAGATTAGGATGGCCGGAGGCTGGGTTAGAGATTTCGATCTCGAACTTTCGCGAGGAGCTGTTGTTTTGGGGAGAATGGTACGCCTGGCAGGATTCGAACCTGCGACCTTTTGCTCCGGAGGCAAACGCTCTATCCATCTGAGCTACAGGCGCGCGGTACAAAGTCTACCCTCGCGTGTAGTTGTGGTCAAGGTAAGTTGAGCGCGACTGGGTGGTGATACCAAGAATCTCGTCGGCTTCGCCACTATGCGCTATGCGGCGAGCTGGCGTTTTGTCGATACGCCCTTGGCGCAACACCGAAGACTCGTTTGAAGGCTTTACTGAAGGCGGCGTCCGAATTGTAGCCCACGGATTTTGCCACTTCGAATAGCTTTTTGTCGCCTTTTTGCAACAACGCTCCGGCCTTGTGGATTCTCCAGCCCGTCAAGTATTCCAGCGGCGTTTCCCCAACCAGCTCCTTGAACCGCACGGCAAAGGCTGAGCGGGACATTCCAGACGCCGCGGCCAGCGATTCGACCGTCCATGGGTCCTCTACTTTCTCGTGCATGGATTTGAGCGCGACACCAACTTGCGGATCGAAGACAGCGCGCAGCCAGCCGCTCTTACAAGGTTCCGGACGGGATGCGATGTAGGCGCGGAGACACTGGATGAACAGCACATCGGCCAACCGATTGACAATCAACTCTGATCCGGGCGCAAGCTCCGCCATTTCGGACGTGAGCATATTCAGTGTTGTGTTGAGGGCGAGGCTTTGCGCTTGATCAGCCCTTACAAGTATGAGTGACGGAAGCAGACGCGCCAGGGGTTTTGCGCTCATTGGATCGAAACGAAACCATCCAGAAACAATCGTGGTAGGCGCGCCTCCGCCACCGTATCTCATTACCTGACTGCCCGCTTTTGGTGCGGCCTCATAGAAGCTCCGGGCTGGCGTCCGTGGATTGTCGCGGAGTGTGTACGAACTTCCAGGCGCAAGCAGGAAGGCATCGCCTCCTGCAAGCGGCAAGGGGTCCGGAATGCCCTCGACGCTGAGCCAGCAGTTACCGCGAGAAATCATTCCGAAATGGGCGAAATGGAATGGCGGGCTCGCGCAGTGAGCCGAATCCTTTGCGGGTGCCTCTGCCATATTCGCATCCCTCTTCAGTCCCCAGGGAGCTGTGGCCTCCAGCCTGGCGTGAATCACGCCGACGACGTGCATGGTCTCAAAGAGATCGGTGATTGGGTCCATCATTGGCCTCCCGTGTGGACTCTTGGACAAGTTAGATGGACTAACGAACGGTCCAAGTCCACGGTCATGGACATCTAACCTGACTGATTGGATGCATCTTTTGAATGAGGAGGTCCAAATGAAGTTGCTTCGAATCGATTCCAGTGCACGAGCTAGTTCAGTAACCCGACGCTTAACAGCCAGATTCGCAGAGGACTGGAAGGAGAACCATCCGGAAGGTGAAGTGATATACCGCGACCTTCCGGCGACCAAACTTCCGCTGATTACCGATGATTGGGGTGCGGCGCGCCTCGAGGAGTCGAAGCTGACGCCCGCACAGCGATCGTATCTCTCCACATCGAATGAATTGATCGAAGAACTGAAGGCGGCGGACACCGTTGTGATCGGCGCGCCCATGTACAACTTCTCCATCCCGAGTTCACTCAAGGCATGGATCGACCAGGTTGTGCGGATCGGGAAGACCGTCGGCTACGGGCCTAATGGGCCTCAGGGCCTTCTGGGAGAAAAGAAAGTCGTGGTCATCACCGCCCGCGGTGGCGCCTATGAAAAGGGCACTGCCAGTGAAACCTTCGATTTTCAGGAACCCTACCTGCGCCATATTCTCGGAATCGTGGGGCTCACGGATGTCACGTTTATCCATGCCGAGAATCAGGCTCGGGAAGGGGCCGGCACGTCTCTGGCAGCCGCCACAGAACGAATCGGCGAAATCGCCGCCGATCAAAACCGGCAACTCGTCACGCACTAAAGGAGGAACATTTTATGAATGCAGCGCTATGGGCCGTACAGATTCTACTGGCATTGGCCTTCATCACGGCGGGCGGGATGAAAGTGTTTGCATACGAAAAGTACAAAGCGATGTCAGAAAAAAATGGGCCGAGCGGACTGACGCGTGGTCTCACCACGTTCATCAGCATTGCTGAACTCGCTGGCGCGATGGGCGTGGTTCTCCCCATGGCGACGGGCGTCGCACCGTGGCTCAGTCCGTGCGCCGCTGCTGGGCTTGCAGTGGTCATGCTGTTGGCGATTGGTTATCACTTGCGCCGCCGCGAGCCGCCGGTCGCGCCCACCATTCTCGTGGCGCTGGCTCTCTTTGTAGCACTGGGGCGCATTTCTCGCTGGGGTTGAGGAGGAAGGATGCAGCGGCTCATTCTTACCGGAACGAGGCTGACCGAGCGTTGGAGTGGTTAGACCAGGCTTATGCCCAACGTAACTCCGGTCTGAGCGAAACGAAAACGGACCCGCTATTGAAGAGCTTGCAGAGGCAGCCGCGATTTGCCGCGTTCTTGAAGAAACTCAATCTGCCGAGTTGGGACTTTTTTCAAAGAGAGTCGCCTACCGACCCGTTTTCGAATTGGCGTGACGCGTTCGAAGAAATGAGGATCGTTTCACCGGTGCGGACGACTTGCTCCTTGCCACGAAACGTTGCACCAATCACACCTTCGATCAAGACAAAGGTCTCTTCGAAATCACGGCGGGGGGGAGGTGGGCCGCCGACGACCGGAACGAACATGTCGTTGAGATAGAAATGGCCTTTCGTATCATTAGCACGGTCGTTTAGGTATCTGTTGTTCGCCACAGATTCGGAACGCGCTTAATCCCATCCATATCACATGTACCATCGCACAATTTATACTTTTAATTCCAAATGCCCTCCTATTTTGGCGATGCAGGGGTTGGCAGTATACTTAGAGATGCTGAGGGGTCACCCCGCTTGGGGGCCTTGAGACCAATCAGTCGCATCACATATTTGGTGGGAGGCTGCGGTAATCAGTTGTAGGTTCTGCCTGGTGGAGTGACCGACATGCGCAAGGGAGAGCAAACCCGACTATCCATCATTCGGAAGTCGGCGCCCATCTTTAATCAGAGAGGATATGACGGCACCGCTATGTCCGACCTCATGCGGGCGACTGGCCTCGAGAAAGGCGGGATCTACCGGCACTTTGAGAGCAAGCAACAATTGGCGGCAGCGGCGTTCGACCATTCGTGGAGGATCGCCATGGATGCGCGCTTCGAGGGAGTGCAGGAGATCCCCAATACCGTCGACCGCCTGATACAGATCGTGCGGAACTTTCGAGAGCGGCGAGCCGGCCTGGTGCCCGGAGGGTGCCCTCTGCTGAACACGGCGATCGATTCCGACGATGGCAATCCCAAGTTGCGAGCGAAGGCCCGGCGGGCTCTCCGGTGGTGGCTCAATCGTCTGCAGTCGATTGCCGAGGAGGGCCGCCGACGGGGCGAAATTCGCGCCGATGTCGATTCCGGGGAATTGGCCACGTTGATCGTGAGTACGCTCGAAGGGAGCTTGATGGTGAGCCGTCTTCAGCGCGCGGATGGGGCGCGCAATCTTGCCGGCCGTCACCTTGTGGAATATCTCGATACGAAAGTTCGGGCGCAGAAATCGAGGAGACGGAGGAACAAGTGATGAACAATCCAGGATCTCCGCCCAAACCTGACTTCATGACACGCGCGAAAACAGACGGCGTGCCGGTAGCGCGTCTGATTGGTTTTGAGCCAAAAGAGATTGGTGAAGGGCGGGCGACGGTCACGTTGGCCGCCGGACCCCAGCACGCAAATCCCATGGGGACGATGCACGGCGGAATTCTTTGTGACATTGCTGACGCCGCGATGGGAATGGCGTTTGCGAGCACCCTCGGACCGGAGGAGTCCTTCACCACCATCGAACTGAAGATCAATTTCTTCCGCCCGGTCTGGCAGGCGCAACTGAAAGCAGAAGGAAGCGTCGTGCAACGGGGCCGCACCGTCGGCTACGTGGAGTGCACCATTACCGACGAAGAGAACCGTTTGGTTGCCAAAGCAATATCCACTTGCATGGTCCTTCGTGGCCAGAAAGCCACGGGACGTTAATCCCACCTTGAGTCTTCGAAAGTAATTTCCCAAATATTGAAACCGAACGGTCTCAAATGCATCTGATTCGAGTGGCAACCTCGAGCACCCCTTGGGCGCTCATGCTGGGGAGGCAGAATCTGGAGAACCGCTGAAGTGCGGCGTGCTCGGCGCGCGCGGTCGAACCGTAGAAACTAGGGCGAACCAAAGGAGTTTTTATAATGAACCAATTGCAACTGATAGCTCACGGCGAACCGGCGGACGTCATCAAACTCAACATCGTCTCTGAACCGGCCCTTGGCCCGGAGGAGGTTCTCGTCTCGATGGAAGCGGCCCCGCTCAATCCATCGGACTTTCTGTTTGTACGCGGTAACTACGGCGCCCGGCCGGCCTTCCCATCCCCGGTAGGCTCGGAAGGTGTCGGCCGAGTCGCCAAAATTGGGTCGAAGGTTGAAGTTGCTTTACAGGGTAAGCGAGTCCTGATTATCCCCACCTACGAGCAGGGCACTTGGGCAGACCAGGTCGTCGTCCCCGTGCGCAACTTCGTTCCGATAAGCGACGAAGCCGATCCATTGCAACTCGCGATGATCGGAATTAACCCTGCTACGGCATATCTCCTGCTTAACCGATATGTTTCTCTGATGCCCGGAGACTGGATCGGTCAAACCGCAGCAAACTCGGCCATGGGACAGTACGTCATCAAGCTCGCAAAGCTGGCGGGAGTCAAGACGCTGAATGTCGTCCGCCGAAAAGAAGCTGCCGAACAGGTGCGCCATTGGGGAGGTGATCGCGTAGTCCTCCAGGGCGACAACTTACACAAGGAAATTGAGGAGGCTCTTGGCGGAAAAACACTTGGTCTTGTTCTTGATTCGGTAGGCGGAACTCCCGTAGGCGAGTTGGCCAAGTCGCTCAAGCCCGGCGGATCGATTGTAGTCTACGCCCTTCAAGGTGGGGAGTTTCCATCCTTGCCGCCCGGAGAGTTCATCTACCGTGGTCTCAGCCTCCACGGGTTCTGGCTCATCAATTGGATACGCAACGCGCCGCGCACAGAGATCCAAGAGGTTTACCGGAAGCTGGCCGACCTCGTTGCCGATGGATCGCTCTCCGCTGCGGTGGAGCACGTGTACCGGCTAGAACAATTCAAGGAAGCTTTCGAGCAATCTTTGAAATCGAATCGCGACGGCAAAATCCTGTTCAAATTTGGCGCCCGCTGATCGTTTGTAGCGTTTCGCGCCATCTCCACAGACGTTGAAGCGGAAGTAAGCATAAATTTGGAGGATGAAAATGAGCAATACGATCACAGACAAGAACAAGTCGCTGGTGCTTGAGGCTTTCGACACGCTGTTCAACAAGCGTGACTATGCGGCGGCGGAGCGCTATTGGTCGCCCAACTACATTCAACACAGCGCTCATATCGCACCAGGCCGCGAAGGTCTTTTCAATCTGATCAAGAGCATCCCACCCACCCTGAAATATGAGTCGGGAACGATTTTGGCCGAAAATGATTTCGTAATTGTACACGGGCGATTTTCGGGGATCGGCTTGCCGGTGAACTGGATTGCCGCGGATATAGTTCGAATCAAGGACGGGATTCTGGTGGAGCACTGGGACGTGATCCAGGACGAGGCCACGCGCGAGTCGTCCAAGAGCGGCCTCCCCATGTTCGGAGACAATTTTCCGAAGTAAACGGTAAGCGAACCGCAATACGGTCTGAGCGGAACTTTGGGCAACTCTAAATTTCTGGAGAAACATTATGAAAGTAATGGCTATAGGAACACTGAAGCCCCTGTCGCAGGAACAACGACAGCAGTATCTGCCGAAGGAAGTCCCGGCGACACTGCAACTCTATCTCGACGGCAAGATGGAGCAATTCTGGATGCGGGACAATGAAGAGGGCCTTATCTTCCTGATGAGTGTTGATTCGGTCGAAGAGGCGGACCGCCTTCTGAAAGCCCTGCCACTCACCGAAGCCAACTTGTTGACTTTCGACCTGATGCCTATCGGACCCCTATGGCCACTCGGCTTGTTGATGAAGGCGAAATAGCAACGTTCAGCGGCGCGTTGATGTTCGGCGACAAGTTTCTCGAATGAAGGCAAGATTCAGTTTTGAAAAACGTGATACCAAGAGGAGAGACAACAAATGGCGAAAATGAAGGCGGTGCAAGTGCCGAAGGCGGGAGCGGACTTTGAGGTCGTGGAGCGCGAGATTCCGCAGCCCGGCGTCGGACAGGTGAGGATTCGCGTGCTGGCCTGTGGAATCTGTCATAGCGATGTGATTACCAAGGACGGCCTCCTTCCGGGAATTTCGTACCCCCGCGTCCCTGGACACGAAGTGGCAGGCGTGATCGACGAGTTGGGCGCGGGCGTCGCGGAATGGAAGAAAGGGGAACACGTGGGCGTGGGCTGGCACGGCGGGCAGGACGGCACGTGTCTCGCTTGCCGGCGTGGGGATTTCGTGAACTGCGCGAACGGGAAGATTTGCGGCACCACCTACGACGGCGGCTACCAGGAATATATGGTGGCGCCGGTGGAAGCGTTGGCGCACATGCCCGAATCGCTCGACGCCGCCCTGGCCGCCCCGCTGATGTGCGCCGGAGTCACGACGTTTAATGCTCTGCGCCATAGCGGCGCTTTGCCGAGTGACCTCGTTGCCATTCAGGGAATTGGCGGCCTTGGCCACCTGGGGATTCAATTCGCAAAGAAGTTCGGATATCGAGTGGCAGCGGTTGGGCGCGGCTCGGCCAACGACGCGCTCGCCAAAAGGCTCGGAGCGGATTTTTATATCGACAGTTCTGCAACTGACCCCGCAGTCGAACTACAGAAACTCGGCGGCGTGAGTGTGATTCTTGCCACCGCAACCAGTGGGAAATCGATGTCCGCTCTGATTGGCGGATTGGGGGTGAACGGCACAATGGTTGTTGTAGGTGCGCCGTTGGATCCAATCGAAGTGTCGCCCCTTCAATTGCTTTTCGGCAAAAGGGGCATCAAGGGATGGGCGGGTGGAATCCCCACTGACTCCGAGGACACTCTGCGCTTTGCGGAAATGACCGGCGTGCGGCCCATGATCGAAAAGTATCCGTTGGCAAAAGCCGCCGAAGGCTACGCGCGCATGATGAGTGGTAAAGCCGAATTCCGCGTCGTGCTGACCATGTGACCACGGGCGAACCGGTGCTTTTGATGGGTTAATCCACGGGAATCGGTCCGATCCTCGCGCGCGACGACGAACCCACCCTGAAAGAGATTTTCAGTTCGGGCCACAAGGGTCTGAATACAATGCTGGCGATATTGGGAGGGAGAAATCTGATCCATCCGGTCATCACACAAGGGCATCTCGGCGAAGTGTTTCCTGATAAAATCATTTATGACGCGCAAACAAGTTCAGGCGGGTCAGGTAAAGAAGCAGCCGTATCCCAATAAATGCGACGGAACATGTCAGCAACGGCGCCTCGTTGCGCGGCGCCCGCACAGTAGGTGGCGATGGGTGTCGATCGTAAACGACCTGTCTTTCGGAGCGCCAGTCATGGGATTATCTCCTGTTGTCACCGAGAATCAGCTTGGCGGCGCGCCCCGCTATCATATGGGTCGACGCGCTTGTCCCCGGCCCTGTAATGATCTGTGGCATCACGGAGGCGTCCGCCACGCGTAAACCCAGAATGCCGTGCACGCGAAGCTCTGGATCGACAACAGCGAGCTTGTCTACTCCCATTTTGCACGTACCGACTGCGTGCCCAAAACTCGCCGAGGCAAGTCTGGCAAGTTCTTGGATCTCCTCGGGGCTCGCCTGGGGCCCTGGAATGAGTTCGCTTTCGCGCAAATTGTCGAAGGCATGTTGACTCCCGAGCTCACGCGCGGACTCGATGGCCCGCACGACGGCGGCAAAATCGTGATCCGTGCCGAGATAGTTGCCATCGATCACCGCGGCATCCTGAAAGGTGTTGCTCGCCAAACGGATGGAACCTTTGCTGGTCGGCTGTACAAGAGCTGGCGCGATTGTGAACGTGTCCGGTAGAGGAGTTCCAAAGCGCGAAGCTACCTCGGGCGTAACCACTGGCAATTGATGAAGCACAAGACTAATGTCTGTGTCACTCGAAGGATCGCTCGACAAGTAAGCCTCCGCCACGACGGCATTGCTGTCGGCAGACCAACGACGTTGTTGATGATCGTCTGCGGATCATGACTGTTGAGACTCGCAAATTGGAATGGTTGATGGTCAATCAGGATGAGCGCGCTGTGGAGCTCACCCCCGAATCAGTGGACCGTTATATTCAGGGCGCACGTGGGGCGGGTTCGGCGGACGCCTCTAACAATCGAGGCACTCAATTGCTCAGGCAGGCATTCCGGTTGGCAGTGGAGCGGCAACGCTTGAGTAGCGCTCCTAAAATTCGTCACCTGTCGGAAAAAGATAATGTCCGACAAGGTTTCTTCGAGCAGGCCGATTTCGAAGCAGTGGTTTCATTTCTGCCCCTGTATCTCCGGGATTTCGCACGGTTCAGTTATTGCTCCGGCTGGCGCAAAGGTGAAATCAGTTCGCTCGCCTGGGAAGATGTGGATGTCGACCATAAAGTGGGACGTTTGCGTGCGCAATAATCGAAGAACGGGTGCGGGCGGGTTCTCGCTTTAGATGGTGATCTGTGGGCAATCATCGAGCGGCAGGCGGCATTACGCGCGTTCGAGAAAGCCGATAAGATGATGACCATTTCCCATTTTGTATTCCATCGCATGGGAGAACCTGTTGGAGACTTTCGCAAAGCATGGCACTCTGCCTGTAAGCAAGCAGAAGTATCCGGCAGGATGTTCCACGACCTGCGTCGCACAGCTGTAAGGAACACAATCCGAGCCGGTGTTCACGAGCGTGTCGCCATGGATATCAGCGGCCACAAGACGCGGGCTATCTTCGACCGCTACAACATCGTTTCCGAAGCCGATCTCCGAGAAGCCATGCGAAAGACCCAAGCGTATATGCACGCCGCACCGTCCGTACGGAGCGTCGTCGGACTTAGGAAATGAACCTGAATAGGCGGGATAGGAGACAGCGCGATCTAAATCTACACCCTCTTCCAGTGGTCCGGTTGGCCGACTTCATGCCCAGTTATCCGGATGAGTAAACACAGCGGCGTTTATCGCGGGTAGTCACCGATGACAGATCTTCTACCGCGATCCTGTGTAGGCGCAGGGCACTTCTTCGGGTTGGCCGTTAATCAGATACTAAGACTGTTCCCTGTTCCAGGATCGACTACAACTGGCTACCTAAACTTGCAAAGGGCATGACGATGTCACTCTTTGTTCGCTATGATGTAGAAGATTAGCAGCGGAGATTATCTCCGAAGTTTCAGACTGCCCTTGAAATGAGGTTTTGGATGCCGCTACTCAGGAGGCCATGGTACCTCAGTAATAGAGTGGAGTTTACAGACAATCTCACCGGCGGAGAAGTTGAACAACTAGTTTCGGACTCAGAAATCCGGGTATTACAATGCTCCTCGCCTGTTGAGACTGATACTTGGGACCTTCTCAACCTGAATCTGTTCACACGTAGGCCAGAGATTGAACTTAGGGTTTACGGTCAGTACTGTCCCAATGTTGAGTTCGAAAATTCTTTTAAGTGCATGTCAGGCCGTAAGTTGAGCGCCAAGATGAGCAAAATCGATTTGAAATCGGATATACCCTTGGGCGGGTGTGAAGA